>Ga0193706_1000008_pt1 | contig 419638 bp, 386 predicted proteins | sample U3c1metaG_FD_160130 | JGI IMG/M metagenome (GOLD analysis project Ga0193706, IMG submission 160130) | Soil microbial communities from a riparian zone of the East river system, Colorado, United States - U3c1 | ecosystem: Environmental > Terrestrial > Soil > Riparian zone | place: USA: East...
AGGAGGTCATGGCTCCGATAAAGACCTGGCTACCCATCCAGGGCGGGGGCGACCCAGGACAGTGACGAAAATTGGGCCTCACCCCAATGTTTCCCTGGGGAGACTGGGGTAGGCCGTGGAAGTTGGGCTAGGGACGCTCAGCATCAAAAGAGCCCACGGACCGTTCTCCATCAGTCTGGAGCATTACCTAGATTGAATTTCTGAACGGCCGGGGCCCTGGGTATTAAGCCACGCTAAGGCGCGGATGGGTGATGCCGGCTTCCACAACCCAGCCCGGTGGCTGGGTCGAGGGACCCGGGCCATTTGGCACGGGAATGGGTTGAAATCTCAAAATTTGGATAAGTACTAATTTAAACCTAGACTGCAAGATTTTCCAGCACTCTCCGCATCCCCTTCAGGATGAAGATCGCCTGCTCGCGGGCGCCGGGCTCGACCGGCTCGCCGGAGTAGGCGGCCCGCACGTAGAGCTCGGTCAGGCTGCGCGCCGGATCGGCGAGAGACCGGAAATCGAACGGCAGGGCGTTGAGCACCTCGTAGGGGGTGGACTTCACCGGCCGCGGATAGCCGCGGCTCTCGAGCAGGTCCAGGAAGCGGTGATAGGCCGCGAGAACCGCGTCGCGGGACGGCAGGCCGGCGAGGACCTCCAGGTTGGCGAGCGGATCGACGGTCCGGCTGGCCGGGCGCGCGGACCGGCGAAGGCGGCCTAGGAGGGCGGCCAGGCGGTTCAGGAGGCCCCGCCAGCGCTCCGCCATCCTCCCCCGCCAGCCGGCGAGGTTCGGCCAGAGCCGGGAGAGGGCCCAGAGAGCGGCGAAGGCGAGAACCAGGACGAGCGGGATGATCAGCCATTTCCCGGCGGCGGTCAGCAGCCGGATCAGGCCGGCGGCCGGCCCCGGTATCGCCGCCTGAAGGCTCTGGGAGTTGGAGTCCCCCTGGGGCTCTCCCTGACGGGACTCCGGTCCCCGCGGGGCCTGCTCGTCGGGAGGACGTTGCAGCGAGATCTTGCCCGCCTGATCCGCCTGCTGATAGCCGCGGTCCGCCTCCGCGCCCTCGCCGTGGGCCATCGGCGGCCGGAACCGGCCGGAGCCCTGGAACTGGAGGCCGGGCACGGCCAGGGCGGCGGCCAGCACCACGACGAGGAGCGCCCCCGCGAGCGCTACACGGCCGGGGACCAAGCCCGGCGAGACCAGGCCTCCCGCCCACTCGGCGCGACGGAGGGCATCCAGACCCGAGCCGGCGGCGAGCACGACGCCGGTGGCGAAAAGAAAGACGACCACCGCCGCCAGCGCCCGGATGCCCGTCTGCGGCGTGGCCCCCAGCAGGACCGGCTCGCCGACGGCGAAGAGGAGGAGGGCAAAAGCGGCCAAGCGCGCCACCGACATCGCCGGATTGGCCGGGATGGCCGGCTTCTTCTTCTCCACCGGCGGCTGGGCTCCCGTCTGCTCCGCCTGCTTGCGCTGCCAGGCCTCGGCGCGGAGGCGGTCCAGGCCAAAGAGGCGCGACGTCTGCACAGCAGGCCGCCCCTCCTCGGGGCTCAACCCCCGGGTCACCCCCGTGGCCAGACGCCAGACGGCGGCGATGATCAGCAGGTTGGCCACCCTCTCGCCGAGCCCCACGGGCCGGGTCTCCCAGGGCTCGATCATCATCACGAGCACCGTGGCCACGCTCAGCGCGATCGTGTAGCACCCCTGGAGCTCGCGATCTCCCTGCGTATGGGCGTAGCGCTCGATCAGCACGGTCGCGGCGGCGAAGCAGAAGCCGATCCACTTGAGCTGCGGCCCGCCGCCCAGGAAGGCCGAGCGGACATCCACCAGGTAGGAGAGCAGCGAAGCGACCATGGCGATGACCGCCGCCGGCACCACGACGTGATGCAGGAGGAAGGTGAACAGGTCGTCGTCGAGCGGCTCGCCGGCGGTGATCACAGGCTTTGCGCCCCCATCCGTTCGAGGTCCGCTTCCTCCCGCACCGGGTAGACCGGCACCCCTTCGAGCAGGCTGGTGGCGACCGTCCCAGGGCCGCCGGTCTGAATCCAGACCACGCCGACGTCGAATCCCGAGCGCTTGAGCCCGCCGAGGGCGCCACCCAGGGCGGGTCCGAGATCGGGCGTGATCACCAGCAGCACCATCGAGCGCGGCAGGCGGGGCCCTTCGGAGACCAGCAGCTCGGGCAGGGTGAGGCCGGGAGCCAGGGTCAGCCGCGCCAGGGCGGCGCGGAGGCGGTCGCGCTGCCAGTCGCCGCGGCCGGGCTCCACCTCCAGCGGCCGGTAGGCGGGGATCAGGCGGCGGGCGCCGGCATCCTCCAGGGCGTCCTCGTAGCGCCGGAAACTGCCGCCGGTCCAGTCGGTTGGAAAGCGCTCGGCCGCGTCGCCGCCGTTCGAGATCATCCCCACGGATTGGCCGCCGGCGAGGACGAGCTCGGCGATCGAGGCCGCGGCGGTCACGGCGAGCTCGACCCCGGGATCGGTCCCCGTCTCCGCCGAGGCGCGGGGGTAGGCGGACCGTCCCATCTCCACGGCGAGGAGGACCCCTTCGAGCACCGTCGGCTCGAAGAGCTTCACTTGCAGGATCCCCGTCCGGGCGGTGGCGCGCCAGTGGATGCGCCGCAGGGCGTCCCCCGGGCGGTAGTCGCGCACGCCGAGAAAGCGCGCGGGGTCCTCCAGCGCGCTCCATCGGCGGGGGATCTCATGGACCGGCCGGTGGCCGAGCGGCCACCCCTGGCCGAGGGGCACGGTGCGCGGCATCACGGTGACGAAGCGCACCTCCGGGTCCACCTTGAACCGCTTCACCAGCCCGAACGGGTCGCTCGCCTCGATCACCGCCGGTCCCACCCGGAACAATCCCCGGCGGGTGCTGTGGAGGGTGCAGGCCACGTGCATCGTCTGCTCGCTCGCCAGGGTCCGGAAACCGCAGCTCACCCCCTCGACGTCGAGACCGGGATCGACCGCCTCCCTCCAGAACAACCAGGGGGCCGGCAGGCTCTTGCGGTTGTGGAGCACCAGCCGCGATTCGACCGTTCCCCCAAGCTCGATCTCGGTCGCCGCGAGGCTCCTCCGCACTTCGAGCCCCATCAGACTCGCGGCGGGCAGCAGCGCGGCGAGGCCGAGCACGGCGGCGGTCACCACGGCGGCATAGAGGAAGAAGCCGGCGGAGAACAGGGAGACCAGCACGGCGAGCAGGCCCACCCCCGATATCCAGAAGAGAGCCTGGCGGCGGCGAAGATCCCGGACCTCGCGGCCGGCGACGGCGGGGATCATCCGGCCACGGGGCGGCCGGTGGCGGCGGGGCCGGCATCGACGAGGGGGGCCGGCACCAGACCGACCGCCTGGTCCACCACCTGCTGCGCGCTGCGCTTGGAGAGCCGCCCCTCGGTGCCGAGGATCACCCGGTGATAGAGCATCGCCGGATAGAGGCGCTTGACGTCGTCGGGCAGCACGAAGCTCCGGCCGGCGAGTGCCGCCTTGGCCTGACAGGCCCGATAGAGCCCCTGGGTGGCGCGGGGACCGGCGCCCAGCACCAGCTCGCGGGCGTTGCGGGTCGCCGAGATCACCGACACGATGTAGCGCCGCACCTCGGGGTGGACGTGCACCTCGCGGACCTGATCCTGGAGCCTCGCCAGCGCCTCCAAGCTCATCACCGGCACGACTCCCTCCAGCGGATCGCTCCGCTCGTTGCGCACCAGCATCTGCTCCTCGGCCTGCAGGCTGGGATAGCCGATTGACAGGCGCATCAGGAAGCGGTCGAGCTGCGCCTCGGGCAGCGGGAAGGTCCCCTCGTGCTCGATCGGATTCTGGGTGGCGATGACGAAGAACGGCCGCTTCAGCGGGTAGGTCCGGTTGTCGACGCTCACCTGCCGCTCGGCCATGCATTCGAGGAGCGAGGCCTGGGCGCGCGGGGTGGCGCGGTTGATCTCGTCGGCCAGCAGGATCTGGGTGAAGACCGGCCCGGGGTGAAACTCGAAGTCGCCGGTCTTCTGATTGAAGACGCTCGATCCGGTGACGTCCCCCGGCAGCAGGTCGGGCGTGCACTGGAGCCGCCGGAAGCCGCCGCCGAGCGTGCGGGCGAGGGTCTTGGCGAGCAGCGTCTTGGCGGTGCCGGGGACGTCCTCCAGCAGGAGGTGCCCCTCCGCGAGCAGGCAGGTGAGGACCAGCTCGAGGACCGGCCGCTTGCCGTAGATGACGGTTTCGAGCTGTTGAAGGACCGCCTCGGCGGCCTGTTGAACCTGTTTCATGTCGATGGGACCCCGATCGATCGTCCCATAGTACGTGCGAGAGGAAGAATTGTTTGTTTGGAGCCTACCGCGCCCCCTGCATCGGCCGGATATGCAGGTCGGTGACCTCGGCCGTGCGCGGCAGGGCGAGGGCGTTGAGCGTGGCGGCGGCCACATCGCGAGGCTGGAGGAAGCGCTCGGGTTCGTAGGGCTTCCCCTCGTAGCGATGCACCTCCTCCTGCATCGGGGTGGCGGTGCGGCCGGGGAAGACGGTGATCACCCGGACCCCCTGCTTGTTGACCTCGTCGCGCAGGCCGTCGGCCACGGCGCGGAGGGCGTGCTTGGAGGCCGAGTAGGCGACCCAGCCGGCGCGGGCGGGGTGGAACCCGGAGCTGGAATTCACGAAGACGACCTGCCCCTGACGGGCGACGAGCGACGGCAGCAGCGCCTGGGTCAGGAGGTACGGGGCATGGACGTTGATCCGGTACTGGCGATCGAGGTCCTCCACCGGCGAGGTCGCGAACGGGCCGCCGAGGAAGAGGCCGATACTGTGGATCAGCAAATCCACCCCGCCGTAGGCCTTGACCGTGCGGTCCGCCAGGGCGCGCACCTGATCGTCCTCGGCGAGGTCGCCCGCGAAGGTCTCGACACCCGGCGTGAGGTCGCGAGCCCGGTCCGCCACGAGATCGAGCTTCTCGGTATTTCGTCCCGCGAGCATCAGCTTGGCACCCTCGCGGGCCAGTTGGATCGCGATCGCCTCGCCGATCCCGCTACTCGCGCCCGTGATCAGCGCCACCAGCCCCCGGAGCTTGTTCATGCGTTCTCCTCGATTTCGCGCAGCAGTCCCACTTCCAGCAGCGCGTCCGCCGCCGTCCGGATCGCCGCGAAGCTCATGCCGGACCGCTCCGCGATGTCGAGCAGGTCGTTCTCCCCATCGGAGAGGTTCAGCACCCAGAGCAGGGCCAACTCGCGGGCGCGGCCGGACTCGTCGCCGCCGATCGTCCGGTAGAGACCTCGCCGTCCGAGTTGCGGCTCGCCGTTGGGATTGAGGTTCAGGTAGCGCCGGTTCCCTTCGAGCACGTCGACCACCGCGAGGTAGGTGCGGAGCGACCCCTCCAGCGCCTCGGGCCTCACGAAATCCAGGTTGTCCGCCGAGGTGTGGTACTCGGGATACCGGCCGTACGGCGTCCGGGTCAGCGAACCCACGGCCAGATTGAAGCCCGGGGAGCAATACTGCCGTTCGTCGTAGCCAAAGGGGACGAAGTCCTCTAAGCCAAAATCTTCGCCCGAGGCTCGAAGAACCGCGAGCACGGCGCGGTCGATCTCAGCATTCCCCCTGCGGCTCTTCTTGTAGTGGAACTTCCCCGGATCGCCGAGATTTGCGGCCACCAGTCCGTGATCGACCTTCACCTCGTTGAGGGCCAGCCAGGTGATCGAGCCGATCGTCCCCGGAATGAAGAGGAACCGGTAGGAGTAACGCCGCCGCGGGCGGGCCTGGAGCTCGCGGGCGAGCTCGGTCATCACCGCGATCCCCGACAGGTTATCGTTGCACAGCGACGGATGGCAGACGTGGGTCGAGAGCAGCACCTCCCGCTCGGAATCCCCCGGCAGGAGGCATTCGCCGTAGGTGAGCGCGCCGTCCGCCAGGGTCGAATCGACGAAGACCTCGTACTCCCCCTCCGGCAGCTCCTCCAGGGTGCGGTGCCGCAGGCAAAACCCCCAGGTCTCCTTGTAGTAGGACGTGCGGTAAGGGATCAGGTCCGGCTTGTCCGGCAGGGTGAACAGGCGCTCTTTCAGCTCCGCCAGCGGCAGCTTTTCGTGGACGGGCACGCTGTAGTTGAGGACGTGGAGGTTGCACTCCTGGAAATCGACCACCTTGCGGCCGGAGGGGTCCTTGATCCAGGCGTCGCGGACGTTCCACTCCCGCGGCACCGTCCAGTCGAACACGGGCGTGCCGGTGGGGACCTCGCGGATCTCCAGGGGGATGCGCTCGCGGATCAGCGCCAGCGTGCGGCGGACGCCGTCGCCGGTAATGCTGCGGCAGATCGGGTACGCCTCCCGGATGAGGTCGATCATGTCGTCCCCTCGAACAGCGGCAGGGTTCGATCCTTCTCCGACATCACCGTCACCGGCTCGGGCCAGGGGATCGCGAAGGCGGGATCGTCCCAGCGGCAGCCCCGGGCGGAGTCGGGGGCGTAGAACTCGGAGATCTGGTAGAAGACCTCCGTCCCATCCTCCAGCGTCTGGAACCCGTGCGCCATCCCCTTCGGGATGTACAGCTCATGCCGGTTCTCCGCCGAGAGGATGATCCCGAAGTGGCGCTTGAAGGTGGGGGACTCCGGCCGCAGGTCCACGATCACGTCCCAGACCGCACCGCGGGTGACCCGCACCAGCTTGACCTCCTCGTGGGGGGCGGCCTGGAGGTGGAGTCCGCGCAGGGTCCCCCGGCGGTGGTTCCAGGAGACGCTGCACTGGGCGATTCCGGGATCGAGCCCGCGCGCCTCGAAGTCGCGGCGACACCAGGTGCGCGCGAAGAAGCCCCGCTCGTCCTCGAAACGTTCCGGCTCCAGAACCCAGGCGCCGGCGAGCGGGGTCTCGCGGAAGATCATTCGAGGACCCTGACCTCCGGGATCGCCACCACGAAGCGGCCGCCCCAGGAGCGGACGTCCGCCATCTGCTCGACGATCTCCTCCTTGAGGTTCCAGGGGAGGATCAGCACGTAGTCCGGCCGCGTCTCGCGCAGGCGGTCCGGCCCGTGGATGGGGATGCGCGTGCCCGGCAGGAAGCGCCCCTGCTTGTGCGGGCTGCGGTCGACCGTGTAGTCGAGGAAGTCGGTGCGGACGCCGCAGTAGTTGAGCAGCGTGTTCCCCTTGGCCGGAGCGCCGTAGCCGGCGATCGACTTCCCCTCTTCCTTGGAAGAGATCAGGAAGCGCAGCAGCCCCCATTTCACCCGGCGGACCCGCTCGCCGAAGGAACGGTAGGTCTCCAGCCGACCGAGGCCGGCGGCCTCCTCGCGGGCCAGGAGATCCGCCACCCGCTCCCCCACCAGCTTCGAGGCGTCCTCGTGACGGGCATAGATGCGGAGCGAGCCGCCGTGCGTGGGCAGCTCCTCGACGTCGAACAGGGTGAGCCCGTGCGCGGCGAAAACCCTGCGCACCGTGGCGAAGGAGAAGTAGGAGTAGTGCTCGTGGTAGATGGTGTCGAACTGGTCTTCGGCCATCAGCCGCAGGAGGTGGGGGAACTCCATCGTGAGCACCCCGGCGGGAGCGAGGAGGATCGCCAACCCGGCCACGAAGTCGTTCAGATCCGGCACGTGGGCGAGCACGTTGTTGCCGACCAGGAGGTCGGCCCGCTTCCCCTCGGCAACCAGCTCGCGGGCGGTCGCCACGCCGAAGAACTTCACCACCGTGGGGATACCCGCCGCCACAGCCGCCTGGGCGACGTTCCCGGCCGGCTCGACGCCGAGCACCGGCACCCCACGGTCCTTGAACCAGCGCAGCAGGTAGCCGTCGTTGCTGGCGATCTCGATCACCTGATGCCCGGTGCCGAAGCCGAAGCGGTCGATCATCGCTACGGCATAGGCCTCGGCGTGACGCAGCCAGCTATCAGAAAAGGAGGAGAAGTAAGCGTAGTCGGAGAAGATCGCCTCCGGCCGCTCCGCCTCGGGAAGCTGAACCAGCAGGCACTCGCCGCAGGTATAGACGGCAAGCGGATAGAACGCCTCCGCGCGGCCGAGGTCCTCCGGCTCCAGGTAGGAGTTGGCGAGCGGCGAGGACCCGAGATCCACGAAGATTTCCGTGAGCGGAGCGCCGCAGAAGCGACAGCTAAGGCGACTCACCAGATCTTCCACGGCGTCTCCCCGCGCTTCCAGAGATCGTTCAGGTGGAGGTAGTCGCGGTAGGTGTCCATGGGGTGCCAGAACCCTTCGTGGAGGTAGACGGAGAGCTGGCCGTCGCGGGCGAGGCGCTGCAGCGGCTTCTGCTCCAGGAAGAGGTTGGGATCCTCATCCAGGTAGTCAAAGACCTCGCGCTGGAAGACGAAGAAACCGCCGCTCACCACCCCCTCGGCCAGGGTGGGCTTCTCGTCGAACTCCAGCACCTTGGGGCCGTCGGCACGCATCTCGCCGTAGCGCGAGGTCGGGTGGACGCCGGTGACAGTGGCGAGCCGCCCCTGGTTCCAGTGGAACTGGAGGAGCTTGTCGATGTCCACGTTGCCGACCGCGTCGCCGTAGGTCAGGCAGAAGGTGGGCGCGTCGTCGACGTAACGCTTCACCCGCCGGAGACGAGCGCCGGTGGCGGTGTCGGCGCCGGTCTCGGCGCAGGTGACCCGCCAGCTCTCGTAGCCGTCCTGGTTGTGGATCTCGGGCGGCCGGCTGCCGTCCATCGCCAGCGTGAAGTCGCAGTGCATCTCCTTGTAGCGGAGGAAGTACTGCTTGATCTCCCACCCCTTGTAGCCGAGGCAGAGGACGAACCGGTCCAGGCCGTGGGTGCCGTAGATCTTCATGATGTGCCAGAGGATCGGCTGCGGGCCGATCTCGACCATCGGCTTCGGCCGGTACTCGGTCTCCTCGCGCAGACGCGTCCCCTGCCCTCCGCAGAGGATCACCACCGGCACTTCGCTCTTCGCAGGCCTGCTCAACTCTTGCTCCTTCGCGGGTCCGGATCCTAAAGATACCCGAGAGCCCGCAGCTTATCGATCTCTTCCTGATTCATCGCGCCGTCGCGCTTCGCTCCCGGCAGCCCGGCGGGAAGGCCGAGGTCCGTGTAGGTCGGCACCGTACGCACGGGGTGCAGGCGGACGAAGCCCGGGTCGAGAGCGTCGACCATCACCTTGCCGGCGGCATCCTGGGGCACCGGCAGGCCCAGGAGATAGAGGACGGTGGGATAGAGGTCGAAGACGCTCGCCCCCTGGAGCGCCAGGCCGCGCCTCACCGGGCCACCCCGCATCAGCAGGATGCCCGGGGGGCCGTGCCGGTGCTGGCTGTAGAGATCGTGGACGATCGTCGGGCTGTGGCCATGGTCGGAGGCGACGATCACGATGGTGTCCGGCCCGGCCGCGGCGAGGAGGCGGGCCAGGAAGCCGTCGAAATCGCGGTAGACCCCGGGGATGATGCCCCCCTTCTTCTGGAGGTCCTTCGCCTTCACGTTGAAGAAGCGGTTCGGCTCGTACCACTTCCAGAACCAGTGCTGGTCGCTGTCCGGCTGGTGGGTGTAGAAGTTGACCAGCCGCGGGTGCGGGCGCTCGGCCAGCAGCTTCAGGAGGGCCGCCGACTGCCAGTTGAAGTCGCCGCCGGCGAGCAGCGGCCGGAGCTCCCGGAAGAGCGACACCGGCTGGGCGAACAGCGCGACCTGCGGCGAGGGGCGCGCGGCCATCTCGTCGAGCCCGTAGGAGAGAAACCAGCTCTCCGGCCGCGAGGGGCGCAGCGCCGGGAAGGAGTAGAAGTAGCCGTCCACGACGCCGGTCGAGAGCCCCGCCCGGTCGGCGATCTCCCAGTACGGCGGAGCCGCCAGCGAGAAACGGTCGACCGGGATCAGACGGGTCAGCCCGAGCGGCGCCACGAGATCCGCCAGCTCCTTGAAGTAGGTGCGGTGGACCGGGTAGAGCCCTTTGGACGCCATGCCGGGCAGCGCGATCCGGTAGAAGTCGAGGACGCCGTGCCGCTCAGGGAGCATCCCGGTGTAGATCGAGGCCCAGATGACGGCCGAGTTGGAGTCGTGGATCGACTCCAGCGGACCGGTCGCCCCGTCGTGGACGATCGCCGAGAAGGTGGGGAGCTGCCCCTTGTCCATCATCGGCCGCGCCACCCGCCAGTCCGCCCCGTCGAAGCCGACGACGATCACCTTGAGGCCGGTGTCGGCGACCTCGATCCGTAGCGGCGGATTCTTCTCCGGCTTCGCGGCCGGCTCCCGTCCCGCGTAGAGCGGCGCCGCGGCATGGACCGCGAAGCCGGTCGCGAAGAGGCCCGCGGCCGCCCATCCCAGGGCGCCGCCGCGCCGGAGCGCCGCGAAGAGCCGGAACAGCGCCCAGGAGCCGAGCGCCACGCCCAGGGCGATGGGGATCGCGAGCATCACGAGCACCCCCGCCATGCCCCACGCGGCGGTGGGATGGAGGGGCGCCTGGTCGTAGGTCAACCCGTAGAGGAAGAAGACCTCCCAGAAGAACAGGTTGAAGGCGAACAGGCCCAGCAGGAGGCCGCGCCGCCCCTGGGACTCGGGCCGCGAGAAGGGGATCGCCGCCAGGCTCGCCAGCGCGAAGAACGCCGCGCTCCAGAGGCCGTAGAGCAGGAGACAGGCGGCATAGGCGATCAGCGCGTCGCGCGCCGAGCCGAGATGGTTGTGGACGACGTGAACGAGGGAAAGGACGGCGCCATAGAGCAGGGCTCCATAGAGGAAGCCACCAAGGCAGGCGTCTCGCAGGGCTCGCAGTCTCATGCCGGCGGTCTTGTACGGAAGCGGAGCGGGAAAGGTCCAGGGAACGGGGTACGCTCGGGCACGCGAGACCGTACCAGATCGCCGGTAGGCCATCAACCGCCATCCCATCAAGTCATCCCATCAAAAGGTGATACTCGCGCGCCGTCTCCTCCGTGGGGGCCTGCCCCAGATCTTCCAGGAGGACCCGGCAGAGGTGGTCGTACTGGCGCCGCACGAGGTCGCGCCTCCCCTGCCCGGCGTAGAGGCGCATGACCTCGACGTGGATGCGCTCCTGGAACGGGTCCTCCACCAGGTAGGAGCGGTAGGCGTCCATCGCCTCCTCGTTGCGCCCCAGACGTACGTAGAGATTGCCCAGATCGCGCAGCAGCTCGAGGTAGCGGGGCTGGTAGATGTCCCGCCGGGCGGTGACCCAGCTTTCGTAATACCCCTGGAGGAAAGGGCCGCGGTAGAGCTTCCAGGCCCGCTGCCAGGCGACGGCGGCGGCCTCGAGATCGCCGCGGCCGGCCAGCTCCTTCCCCTCGTCCGCCAGGCGGATGAACTCGAGCGCGTCGATCTCCCAGCCGACCTCCGGGTTCAGCCGGTAGACGCCGTTGCGGAACAAGAGGGGGGCCGGCCGCTCCTTCCCCCGATTCCCCCCCTCCAGGGCCCGGCGGAGATGGCTGAGCGTGGGGTGGAAGTTGCGCTCGATCGTGCGCTCCCCTTCCGTGGGCCAGACGGCCTCGATCACCTCCTCGCGACCCGCCTGGAGCCCGGGGGAGGAGGCGAGGAAGGCGAGCACCTGGAAGGAGCGCCGGAGCCGCCAGTCGAGATCGCGCTCCCCCTCCTCGTCCCGCTGCCGGGCGATCGGACTGCCCAGGAGACCCAGGACGTAGACCAGCGGCGGCGCTTCGGAGCCCCTCTCCTCCACCGCCGCCCGCGCGGAGACGGCCGGGCGCGGCGGCGGACGGCGGCGGCGGCGTTCCCGGTCGAGCGCGGCGGCGAGCAGCCGCGGCAGACAGTCCCGCTCCGGCCCTTCGATCCACAAGCCGCGATCGTCGAGAATGCGCCAAGCGTCCTCCCCGGAGCCGCCCAGGGCCGGCCGGGCGTCCGGAGCGTCGAGGACGAGCTCGCACTCCTCCGCCGGGAAGGCGTCGAGCACCTCGTGGCGCAGGAAGAGACGCACGGACGCGATCTCCAGGATCTCCTCGGCTCCGCCGTCGAGGCCCGTGCCGCCGGTGGCCTCGATCGCCAACCGCAGCGGCCGGTACCAGCCGTCGGTCGCCGCCAGCAGCGAGCGGACCGCCTGCGGCGAGGGGTCGTCGCCGGTCAGCAGGTTCCAGAGCGCCGCGATCTCGCGTTCGTCCAGCAGCAGTTCCTGAGGCGGCACGATGCCGCGGAGGAGGGCGCCCGGACCGTGACGCTGCTGGGTCGCGAAGACCAGCTTCTGCCCCGGGCGAAGCCAGCGCTCGGCCTCGGAGATCCGCTCGGCGGCCGGCCCGCCGCCGGCCACCAGCCAGGGAACGCCGACCTCGTGCGCCGCTTCGAGCGCCGCCGCCAGGCTCTCCGCGCTCGCCACCGCCGCCAGCGGCAGGGCCACGGCACGCTGGCCATACTTCGCGAGCAACGCCTCCAGCACGGCCGTCCGGCCGCTCCCCGGCCAGCCCCAGAGCTGCACGAGCGGAGTGTCCAGCGATTCGATCCTGGAGATCAGGCGGTCGGTCTGTGGAAAATGGATGAGATCAGACATGTTGACTGAGATTCATTACAGCACCCGAGAATCACAGCACCCGAAGCCACCCGGCGCGGGCGGGCTCCGGTGGCCTCCCGATCAGCGGGAGCCGCCCCGGGACGCGGAGAGCTCGTCCGTCAGCCCGGAGGCCAGCATCTCGCGCGACAGGGCGGCGAGGCACCGGTTGGTGATCTTGCCGATGCTCGACTCCCGATAGCCGAGCAGCCGCGCCACCTCGGGAGGCTCGTAGCCCAGCCGGAATCGCAGCCGGAGCACCGAGCGGCACCGGGTGGGGAGGCGCTGGATCAGGCTCTCCAGATCGCAGAGGAGATCCGTCCGCTCCTGCGAGGGGGCGATCGGTTCCGACAGCCACTCCAGGATCGCCGAGTCGACGGCGGAGTAGATCCGCCGCCGGTGCGTGCGCCAGTACATCAGGCAGTGGCGCCGCACCGTGCCGAACAGCCAGCTCTCGGGGTCGCGCACCCGCTCCCACTGATAGAGCAGGGCGAGCAGGGCCTGCTGGAGCACGTCCTCGGCGTCGTCGCCCGGAATGCGGTAGACCGCCAGGAGACGCTTGAGCCTCGGCTCCACCGCCTTCAGGAAGTCCTCGAAAGAGGCGGCGTTCTCGGTGGGTTCCGGAGTCAGCATCCAGGCCAGAATGGGTCGCGAAAGGGGTCGGTGACGATTCTAAAATTAACACTCTTTCTCAAGAGCTGTCTAGCTTATAGCTGTCCTGAAATCAAAGACTTCCAGAAACACCAGTGCGTAGAAAATCGCGCACTTGCTGCATATCTTCCCAGGTCGGGCGCTTGAGGGCCGGGTTCCTCAGCAGGGCGGCGGGATGGTAGGTGACCATGGTCGGGATCCCCTGGACCTGGAACCACTGGCCGCGCATGCGTCCGATCGGCGCGTCGCTGCCGACGTCGTTGCCGAGCAGGGTCAGCGCCGCGACCCGCCCGAGGGCGACGAGGATCCTGGGACGGACGAGGGCGATCTGCTTGTCGAGATAGCCCCGGCAAGCGGCGACCTCGTCCGGCTGGGGGTCGCGGTTGCCCGGAGGACGGCACTTCACGACGTTGGCGATGTAGACCTCCTCACGCGTCCGCTCGATCGCCTGGATAATCTTGGTCAGGAGCTCGCCGGCCGCGCCCACGAAGGGGAGCCCCTGGCGGTCCTCATCAGCGCCCGGCCCCTCGCCGACGAACATCAGCTCGGCGTCGGGATTGCCCGAGCCGAAGACGACCTTGATCCTCCCCTCGGCGAGACGGCAGCGGGTGCACCCCGCCGCCACCCCGGCGAGAGCGGCCAGCTCGGCGACCCGCGGCGCGGCCTCGCCGTCGACGGCGATCGGCGCCACTGAGACTGGCGCTACCGGTGCCGCGGGCGCCACCGATGCGGAGACTGGAACGGGTGCGGACCGCGTGGCGCCGCGGGAGGGAGGATTCAGGTAGAGATCGCCGTACCCCATCTCGCCCAGATAGGCGAGGAGGTCAGAGAGGGCTGGCCGCGGATAAGTGCTCACTGCTGGAAAGTGTAGCCGCGAACAGGTCGAAGAGCGAGGCCGCGAGCTCACCCTTCGGCCGCCGCGCGAGGAAGACCGGCTCCCCCTCCCGGCGATAGACGGTCACCTCGTTGTCGCCGCTGCCGAAGGCGATGTCCGAGCGGGAGACGTCGTTGGCGACCAGGAAATCCGCCCCCTTGCGCTCCAGCTTGGCGCGGGCGTTGCGCTCGAGATCGTGGGTCTCGGCCGCGAAGCCGACCAGGACGGCGCCGGGCGCCACGGCCCGCAGGCCGGCGAGGATGTCCGGGTTCTCCTCCAGCTCGATCGCCGGCAAACCCTGCTCCTTCTTGATCTTGCGGTCCGCCGGCCGGCTCGGCCGGAAGTCGGCCACCGCCGCCGCCATCACGATCAGGCCGGCCGACGGCGCGTGCTCGCGGACGGCCTCCTGCATCTCCCGCGCGGTGACGACGTCGACGCGGTTGACGCCCGGCGGAGTGGGCAGCGCGACCGGTCCCGCCACCAGGATCGTCCGCGCCCCCCGCCGCGCCGCCTCGGCGGCGAGCGCGAAGCCCATCTTGCCGCTCGAGCGGTTGCCCAGGAAGCGGACGGGATCGACCGGCTCGTGGGTGGGGCCGGCGGTGACCAGCACCGTCCGCCCGGCGAGCGGCCCGGCTCCGGCGGCGGCCTCGACCGCCCGCGCGATCTCCTCCGACTCGGCCATCCGCCCCATGCCCACCTCCCCCGAGGCGAGCGCCCCCTCGACCGGCCCGGCGAACCAGACGCCGCGCCGCTTCAGCGTCTCGACGTGCTGGCGGGTCGGCTCGGCCTCCCACATCACGGAATGCATGGCGGGCGCGACCACCACCGGGCCGGCGAAGGCGAGCGCGGTCGTGGTCAGAAAGTCGTCGCCGAGCCCGAGGGCCAGCCGGGCGAGGATGTGGGTGGTCGCCGGGGCCACGCACAGCACCTCGGCCCAGGCCGCGGCCGTGATGTGCGCCTCCTCGCCCGAGCCGGTGGCGGCGAGGTATTCCTCCTGGTAGACGCGGCGCCCTGAGAGAACCTCGAGCGTCAGCGGGGTCACGAACGAGACCGCGCTCCGGGTGAGGGCGCAGCGCACCTCGTGGCCGCGCGAGCGCAGCCGGCGCACCAGCTCCGCCGACTTGTAGGCCGCGATGCCACCGCTGACGCCGAGCAGGACTCGCAGGGAGCGGCTCATGTCCGGTTGAGAGCTAGTGCACCTCGGCGGGCTGCGGCTGCTCCTCGGCGGCCGGAGCCTCGGACTCCTCGACGGGCTGCGGCGCCGGGCCGTAACCCCACTCGATCAATTGGTGGTCGACCTCTTCCAGCGCCACCCGGGTGGGCTTGCGCTTCCCCGCCTCGACCTTGGGGCGGGCGCCCCGCATGAGCTGCTCGGCGCGGCCGGCGGACACGAGAACACGACGGAACTTGCTGTCCATCGTCGGGCCTTTTTCATCCATGGAAACGTTCTCCTTGGCGGCGTTCCGGATCGCCGCCGGTTCAGTCAATCTTATTCGATCGGAGGGGAATGCTCCGGTCCTGGAAGTCGTGAAGGATCTCCTGGACTCTGGTCTTCATGCGCTCCCGCCGGTGGCGCTTCTCCAGGATGATGGCTGCGAGCACCTCGCTGGCCCGACGGGCATCATCATTGATGATAACATATTGATACTGATCGTAACGTTTGATTTCCGTCAAAGAGACGGCGAGGCGCTTGGCGATCGTCTGGTCGTCGTCGAGGCCTCGGCTGCGGAGCCGCCGCTCCAGGTCCTGGTAGCTCGGCGGCAGGACGAAGATGCCGTGCGCCTCCGGGCAGCGCGCCATCACCTGCTCGGCCCCCTGGACGTCGATGTCGAGCAGGACGTCGATCCCCCGCTCCAGGCGCGGGAACACCTCATCGCGGGAGGTGCCGTAGAAGTTGTCGTGCACCCTCGCCCATTCCAGGAAGGCGTCGGCCTGGACCATGGCTTCGAACGCGGCACGATCCACGAAGTGGTAGTCCCGGCCGTCGATCTCCCCCTGGCGTGGCTTGCGGGTGGAGTGGCTCACCGAGAAGGCCAGCCCGCCGAGGTCGGCGAAGCCCCCCGCCACCAGACTCTGGATGAGGGTCGTCTTGCCCGCTCCTGAGGGTGCGGAAAGGATAAACAGCTCGCCAAGTGGCATAGATTCGCTCAAAAAGTGCAGAAGGAGGGTACGACGGGCGGTATCGTACCACTTACTCCACGTTCTGCACCTGCTCGCGGATCTGCTCGCAGAGAACTTTGGCGTCGAGCACGGCGCGGGTCATCTCGGCGTTGCGGCACTTGGCGCCGAGCGTGTTGAGCTCGCGAAAAACCTCCTGGGTCAGGAAGTCGAGGCGCTTGCCGCCGGCGGTCTTCTCGCGCATCACGGCGCGGAAATGCTCGACGTGCGAGCGCAGGCGGTCGATCTCCTCGCTGACATCGCCACGGTCGACGAGCAGGGCCACCTCCTGAGCGACCCGCGCCTCGTCGAGGGGCTGGCTGCCGAGCAGCTCGGCGAGGCGGCGCTTGAGGGTCGCCGCCATCTCCTCGCGCACCGGGCCGCGCAGGGCGTCGAGGCGCTGGACGGCCTCCTCCACCCCGCGGAGCTTCTCCTCCATGGCGGCGACGAGGCTCCCCCCTTCCTTCTCGCGGCTGGCGACGAGCTGCGTCACGGCCCCGCGAGCCACCCCGAGCAGCAGCTCCTCGTCCTCCGGCGTCCACTCCTCGTTCCCGAGCTCCACCCGGAACGCCTCGGGAAGGCGCATCAGGTCCCCGGCCGAAAGGCCCCGGTCGATGAGCCCGGCGTCCACGAGCTGATGGACCGCCACGTGCGCCTCACGGATTACCCCCATGTTGACCTGCACGGTCGCCCGCCGCTCCGCCACCGACCGCATCTCCACCCGCGCCTCGACCCGCCCGCGCGAGATCTCCCGCCCGATCGTGTCGCGCAGTGCCGCCTCGCTCCCCCGCAGCTCCTCGCCGATCCGGAGCTGAAGGTCCAGAAAGCGGTGGTTGACCGCCCGCAGGCTCACCGTAATCCCATGCCGGGGGTTCTCCCCCGACGCTTCCCCGTAGCCGGTCATGCTTCGCATTTAATAGATCCTCGCGTAATCGATAGCCTGCCGAATGTCCTCTTCCTCGAGCATGGGATAGGAATCGAGGATCTCCGCGACCGAGTCGCCGTTATTCACCATCTTGACGATAAACGCTACCGTGATCCTCATCCCGCGGACGGTCGGCTGTCCTAGACAGACTTCGGGATGGATCGTGATGCGGTCAAGCGGGTTCATTGGGCCGCGATCCTACCACCCGCCGCTCAGCGCCAGCCTCACCGGGTATGCCGATTCAGCAAGTCTTTCAGCAGCCAAGGAGCGACATGAAAGCTCGTTCCTCGGAGCCGTTCCACTGCTTTGGGTAGATCGATGAGCTTCACGGACGCTGCCCGGTCGAGAATCCCGAGGAGGCCCGTTATCTTCAGCCCCCTCTCCACAGCCGCTCCTCGCGCCTCAAGGTCATCAAGGACGATCAAATCCGCGCCAAGATCCTCGGTGAGGAAGATCGCGTCTCTCTCCCCTGCCTGAAGGAGGCTCAAATCCCCAGAAGATCTCGGGCGAATCGGGTGGATTTCCAGCCATACGGGAGGGCTCACCACCCAATCCCTAAGGGTTTGAGGGGCCTCGGGATCTCCAAGCTCCGCGACGACAGCCGGGGGAACGAAGAGTCGGTCGTAAAGGGCCGGCAGGATCTCAACCTCTCCAATCAGCAACAGATAACAGATCGGAGATGTGTCGAGGACGACCTTCACCCGTTGGACAGCCCGCGAAGGGTGTCAATATCCCTCTGAAGATCCTCTTCTGTGTAACGCAGATAGGCCCCCTCCCGCTTCAGGAACGCATCCGTCTCCCATCGGGTTTTGAAGCCGAGCATCCGCTGGACTTCAGCGGAGGTGAGGACCCCATCGCGGTAGGAATCCGCGGCCAGAGACTCCAGGGCTCGACGCGGGAGATCCTCCGAGCGAGCCTGGAGCTTCTCGCCGAGGTCATCCGGAACTTGAAGTAGAACCTCCATGAGTCTTTCCTTTCTCTGTCGAGGATGGTACCACGCCACTCGCACCACTCTTCGCCAGCGCCTCCGCCGCCGCCTCCGCCGCCTCCAGCCGCCGCTTGAGCTCGGCCGCGGCCGCTTCCAGATCCCCCCGGCGCTCGACCTTGAGGGGCTCGCCGTAAACGATGTGGACGGTCGAGAACGGCAGCGGGATCATGAAGCGGTCCCAGGAACGAAGCAGCTTGGCGCGGGAGGCCGCGATCGCCACCGGCTGGATCGGCAGGCCGGTCGATGCCGCGGCCAGGATCACGCCGGGCTGGACCTCGCGCAGGGGACCTCGGGGGCCGTCGGGCGTGAAGGCGATGTCCCACCCATCGGCTGCCTTGCGGAGCAGTGATCGCATTCCCGCGATGCCCCCTCGGCTGCTGGAGCCCCGGCTGGAGTCGATCCCGAGACGGGCGACGGTGCGCGCGATCAGCTCGCCGTCCTTGCTCTGGCTGACCAGCACCGAGATCCGCTGGCCGTGATAGGCGTAGGGCATCAGCAGCAGGTGCCGGTGCCAGAAGGCGAGGATGAAATGGTCGCCGCGCCGCTCCCACTCCCGGACCCGCTCGTCGCCATGATGCCGGATGCGCACGGTGGCCCGCAGGCCGCGGATGAAGCCGGCCGCCAGCAGCGATACGAGGCGAGGGCTCACACCCGGAACTGGATGTCGAAGAGCCGCTTGTAGGAGCCGCCGAGGGCCAGCAACTCGCCGTGCGAGCCCTCCTCGATGATCTTGCCGGCTTCCATGACCACGATGCGGTCCGCCCGGGTCACGGTCGAGAGACGGTGGGCGATGACCAGTGTCGTCCTCCCCTGGATCAGGTTGTAGAGCGCCTTCTGGACCAGCGCCTCGGACTCGCTGTCGAGGTGGGACGTCGCCTCGTCGAGGATCAGGATGGGCGCGTTCTTCAGCAGCGCGCGGGCGATTGCCAGCCGCTGCCGCTGCCCGCCCGAGAGACGGACGCCCGACTCCCCGATCACCGTGTCGTACCCCTTCGGGAGCTGCATGATGAACTCGTCGGCGTAGCCCGCGGCGGCCGCCTCGCGCACCCGCTCGAGCGGCAGGTCGAAGCGGCCATAGGCGATGTTGTTGCGGATCGTGTCGTTGAACAGCACCGTGTCCTGGGTGACGATGCCGATCAGCGACCGCAGCCCCTTGATCTTGAGGTCGCGGGTGTCCACGCCGTCGATCGCCAGACGTCCGGAGGTCGGATCGAAAAAGCGCGGCAGGAGATTGACCATCGTCGTCTTGCCGGCGCCCGAGGGACCGACCAGGGCCACGATCTCCCCCGCCTTGATCGCCAGCGAGACGTCGCGCAGCACCGGCCGGTCGTCGTAGGAGAAGGAGACCCGCTCGTAGGAGATCCCTTGGCGGACGGTGTCGACGTCGCGCGCCCCCGGCCGCTCGGCGATGTCGTTGGGGACCGCGATCAGCCGCGACACCCGCTGGCTGGCGGCCGTCGCCTCCTGCAGGATCAGGTTGACCTTGTTGAGCTTGCGGATGGGATCGTAGAGCATGAACAGCGTGGTCAGGAACTGCACCAGCTCGGGGGTCGAGAACTGGTGCGCCCGGATCGCCTTGCCGGCGTACATCAGCAGCGCCGCGGCGCCGATGACGGCGAGCGACTCGATCACCGGCCCCGCCGAGTTGGCGAGCATCTGCGCCCACAGGTTCACCCGCAGGTGGCGCCGGGTCGCCTCGCGGAAACGGCTGAGCTCGAACTCCTCCATGCCGAACGCCTTGACCACCCGGTGCCCGCGCACCCCCTCGGTCATCAGGCTGGCGAGATCGGCCATCCGCTCCTGGCTGCGGTGGCTGGTGCGCCGCATCCCCTTGCCGAAACGGATGATCGGATAGAGCAGCAGCGGCGCGGCGATCAGCGAGATCAGCGCCAGCCGGAAATGGGTCGAGAGCAGCAGGGCGAGCAGCGCGACCAGCGTAAAGGACTGCTGGAAGAGGTCGAGCAGCCGGTTGGAGACGGCGTTCTGCATCATCGATACGTCGTTGATGACGCGCGCCACCAGCTCCCCCGAAGGGTGCTCGGCGTGGAAGCGGCTCGATTGCTCCAGGATGCTGCGGTAGAGATCGTTGCGGATGTCGGTCGTCACCCCCAGACCGATGTGCTGGAAGGCGTAGCCGGAGACGAAGTCGGCGAGACAGCGCAGCAGGAAGACGACGATGAGGAGGGCGGGCAGGAAGTAGATCACGTTGTCGCGATTCACTCCCAGCCGCCGCTTCACCGACTTGTAGGTGTCGTCGATCTGGTCGGCGACGTTGAGCCGCTTTTTCAGATCGGCGACCACCCCGGGTTGCGGCTTCCCACCGGGCCGCGCGGAGCCGGACCCCGCGCTGGAGCCAGTAAGGGCGCCGAGCGGGTTCATGTCGTCCCCCGCGAGCAGCACCTCGCCGAAGATCGGCTTGATCAGCGCGGCGGTCCCGGCGGTAGCCGCCGCATAGACGAGGATGCCGGCCGCGGCCAGCATCGCCCATCCCGCGTAGCCGCGCAGATAGTGCCAGAGGAAGGTGGTCGTCTTGGACTTCAATGCCGGGCAACCTCCGCCACTGTCTCCGCCGTCAATTCCGCCGTCGATCCCGCAGGCCTCCCCGTCATCATCGCCGCCACCTCCGCCGCCGCCCGCCGGCTCGCTCCGCCCTCCCCCAGCCGGCCGCGCACCTCGGCGAGCGCCTCGCGCATTCGGCCGCGCTCGCCGGCGTCGGTCAGCAGCCGCGCCGCCTCGGCCGCGATCCGCCGCGGGTTGGCGTCCCCCTGGATCAACTCGGGGACCACCCTTCTTCCTAATACGAGATTGACCAGGCTGACGTTGGGAAGATGGACCAACAGCTTCGCCAGGACATAGGTCCAGCTCGCCAAGCGGTAGACCATGATCATCGGCGTCCCCAGCAGACCGACCTCCAGGGTCGCCGTGCCCGAGGCGCAGAGGGCCAGGTGGGAGTCGGCGATGGCGGCGAAGCGGTCCTCGCCGACGATCTCGACCGGCAGCCCGGCGAGCTCGACGGCCTCATCCACCAGCTCTGGCGGGATCGTCGGCGCCCGGATGATCCGCACCTCGATGGGAAGCTCGCCGGCGAGCCGCCGCACCGCCTCCAGCAGCGTGGGGAGCAGGGACTCGACCTCGCTCTTCCGCGAGCCGGGAAGCAGGGCAATCTGGTACGGGCCGCCAAACGACGCCTCGTCGCGGTCCCAGGCCTGCGGCAGCACCGGCACCTCGTCCACCAGCGGATGGCCGACGTGGACGACGTCGACGTCGTGGTCGCGGTAGAAATCGACCTCGAAGGGGAAGAGCACCAGCATGCGGTCCACCAGTCGGGCGATCGTCTTCACCCGACCGCGGCGCCAGGCCCAGACCTGCGGGCTGATGTAGTAGAGCACCTCCAGGCCGCGAGCCTTGAGCTCCTTGGCCAGGCGGAGGTTGAAATCGGGGAAATCGACGAGCACGGCGAGGGCCGGGCGCCGGCGGTCCACCTCGCGCAGCAGGTCGGCGAAGACCTCGCGGGCGCGCGGCAGGATCTTGAGCACCTCGGTGATGCCGACGACCGAGATCTCGGAGCTGTGGGCGACCGCCTCCAGGCCGGCCGCCCGCATCTCGTCGCCGCCGAGCCCGAACGGGGCCAGGTCCGGCACATGGCGGCGCAGCTCGGTGATCAGCCGCGCGCCGTGGAGATCGCCCGAGGCTTCCCCGGCGACGACCAGCAGCTCCGTCATGGAATCGGCGCCGGCGGTCCCGAGGGGAAGGGGTACATCAGCCAAGCCACCAGCAGGCCGCCCCCCACCATGCCGAGGAAGATCTGGAGGAAGAGCCGGATCTGCTCCTTGCGCTCGCGGCGCCAGAGGAGGGTGAAGAACAGGCTCACGATCAGGGCGTACAGCACCATCAGCAGAAAATGGCTCAGCACCGGCTCACTCCTTCTTGCCGCGGACGATGTCCCAGACGTCGAGCACCAGCAACAGGTTCATCAGCCCCGCCGTGAGCAGGAAGGCGGTGCCGTACTCGTAGCCCGCCCCCATGATGTTCCCCTGGTAGTGGAGAGCGTAGCGGAGGAGAAAGTAGAGGAAGCCCATGCCCATCGAGGCGAACGTCGCCAGAATGGTGAGCGGCTGCCCGGCCATGACCTTATAGAGGTTCCCCTCCAGATTGCAGCCGATGAGGACCGAGGCGACAACCAGCGCGAAAAAGGCGAGGCCGCGCAGGGGCCTCTTGAGATAGAAGTGGCCCAGTCCCGGAACCAACCAGGCCGAGAGTACCGCCACCACCGCGTTCCCCCGTCTTTCGGGGACTGCCGGCGGCTGCGGCATGGAAGGGCTGCCCAATTCGGCCAATCAATTCTCCTCTCGGGCGAAGAGCGCCCGCAGGCGCTCCCGCGACTGGCGCAGGTCTTCCGGGATCAGCCGGACCTCCGCCAGGACGGTCATGAAGTTCGTGTCCCCCGTCCACCGCGGGACGAGGTGGAAGTGGAAGTGTCCGGGCACGCCGGCACCGGCCGCCGCCCCGACGTTCAACCCCAGGTTGAAGCCGTGGGGATTGTACGCCTCGGCGAGGATCTTCTGGACCTTGAGCACCAGCGGCCAGAACTCGGCCCGCGCTTCCGGCCCGCTCTCCTGCGGTGTGGCCTGGTGCTCGAGGGGGGCCACCATGAGGTGGCCGTTCGAGTAGGGGTGGAGGTTGAGCATCACCAGATGATGCCGGCCGGCATGGACCACCAGACCGTCCGGATCGTCCGGGTTGCGCGCCGCGGCACAGAAGAAGCACCCGGAGTCCGTCTCCGAACCCGCAGTGATGTACGCGTGCCTCCAGGGGGTGAAGAGCTGTTGCATCCGGGTCGCTTAAGGGAGAGACCGCGAGGGCGCCCGGCGGGCGGCGCCCCCTGAGCCTTCAACACTCGTCGTTGAGCAGTTCCCTCAGCTCCTTGCCCGGCTTGAAGTAGGGGATCCGCTTGGGCGGGACCTTCACCTTGTCACCGGTCTTGGGATTGCGCCCGGTGCGAGCTCCGCGATGGCGGATCCGGAAGCTGCCGAAGCCGCGCAGCTCGATCTTCTCCCCATCCTTGAGCGAATCGACGATGCTGTCGAACACCGTGTTGACGATGATCTCAGCGTGCTTCTTGGTGAGTTGAGTCGTACGGGCGACCTCTTCGACCAGCTCCGCCTTGGTCATCCCGTCCTTCAAGGGCTCCGTCATCTCCCACCCCTTTTGTCGACATGGCGACGGCGGGCGCCCGACTGGGTCCACCCGCCGTTTCCGGGTCCCGTGACCTACTCCACGTCTCCCTCTTCCTCCACCACCCCCGCCTCGGACTCGGACTCCGCCTCGGCATCCCTGGAGGCATCGCGCTTCTTGCCGCGGACCTCCGCCTCCTCACCACCCCGGTGTTCCTTGTCCTGGGCCTGGAGCTCGGCGATCTCCTCTTCGGTGGGCTGCTCCACTCCACGCATCGAGAGGCCGACCTTCTTCTCTTCCTCCTCGACCCGCAGGATGCGCGTGCGCACCCAGTCGCCGACCTTGTAGTAGTCCTCCAGCTTGGCGCCGGCGGGAACCTCGATCTCGCTGACGTGGGCGAGCCCCTCGAGACCGTTGTAGATGTCGATGAACAGCCCGAAGTCGGTGACGTTCACGACCTTGCCCTCGAGCGTGTCGCCGGGATTGTGCTTGTCGGCGAACTCCTCCCACTCGTTGGGCATGAACTCCTTGATCGACAGCGAGACGCGCTGGTTCTCGACGTCGATGTTGGTGATCCGCGCCTTGACCGTATCGCCCTTCTTGAGCACCTCGCTGGGATGCTTGACCCGCTTGGTCCAGCTCATGTCGGAGACGTGGATCAGGCCGTCGATGCCGTCGGTGATCTCGACGAAGGCGCCGAACTCCGTGAGGTTGCGGACCTTTCCCTCGATCACGCTCCCCTCGGGGTGGGTGTCCTCCAGCTCCTCCCACGGATTGCGCTCGGTCTGCCGCAACGACAGGCTGATGCGCCGCTGGTCCATGTCGAGCTCGGAGACGATCGCCGCCACCTCGTCGCCCACCTCGAGGATCTTGGCGGGGTTGACGACCTTCTTGGTCCACGACATCTCGCTGACGTGGATCAGGCCCTCGACCCCCTCCTCGATCTCGACGAAGGCGCCGTAATCGACGATCGACACCACCCGGCCCTGAACCCGCGAGCCGATCGGGTACTTCTTATCGACCAGCGTCCAGGGGTCGTCGCTGCGCTGCTTGTAGCCCAGCGAGACGCGCTCGGTCTCGGGGTCGAACTTGAGCACGACCACCTCGACCTCGTCGCCCACCGTGAAGTGCTCGGAGGGGTGGTTGACCCGCCCCCACGAGATGTCGGTGATGTGCAGCAGGCCGTCGATGCCGCCGAGGTCGATGAACACGCCGTAGTCGGTGATGTTCTTGACCGTGCCGCGCAGGCGCGCGCCCTCTTCGAGCCGCTTGAGGGTCTCGGCCTTCTTCTTGACCAGCTCGGTCTCGAGCACCGCCTTGCGCGACAGGACGATGTTGTTGCGCCGGCGATCGAGGCTGATGACCTTGAACTCCAACTCCTGGCCGCGCAGCGACTCCAGATTCTTGACCGGCTTGATATCCACCAGCGAACCCGGCAGGAACGCGCGCAGGCCGACGTCCACCGTCAGGCCGCCCTTGATGCGATCGGTGATCCGGCCCTTGATGATCCGGCCATCCTTGTAGGCCCGCTCCACCTCGGTCCAGCGCCGCATCCGCAGCGCCTTCGAGTAGGACAGGAGCACATGCCCCTCAAGGTCTTCAGTCTTTTCGAGCAGGACGTCCACGTCCTCGCCGACCTTGACGCACAGCTCGCCGCTACGGTCGGTAAACTCCTCGATGGGGATCAGGCCTTCCGACTTGTACCCCACGTCGACGATCACCGCGTTGGCCGTGACGCCGATAATGCGCCCCGTCACGATCTCACCCTCGGTGAGATTGCGCATGCTCTCGTCGTACAGTTCCAGGAGCTTGCGGTATTCGTCCGCGTCCCGCTCCTCCTCGGACTCAAGCAGTGCCTGGTCCTCGAGTTTTTCGCTAGCCGGCATAGAAAAACGTACCTCCTTGGGCTTGGATTCAGGCTCTCAAAGCCTGTGCTCCCCACGGTCGTGAGGATGCGAGTTCTGCGCAACTTATTGAGAACTCGGGCCTTCGAGTATAGGGCTCAGGGGGTGGGGTGTCAATGCAGCCTCCAGGGCCGTCCGGATCTCCATCCGCACAGCCTCGTCCGCTTCGGCGGCGAGCGCCGCCTCCAGGGCGGCGCGGGCCTCCCTCCCCCCGATCCGTCCCAGCGCCCAGGCCGCGTGGCCGCGCGCCAGGGACTCCCCATCTCTCAGGGCTTCCGTGAGGGATTGAACATAACGGGACTCCCGGCGATTCCCCATCGCGACGGCGGCGTTGCGCTGCAGTCCCTCCAGCTTGGCCCGCTTCATCGGGCTCCCCCGGAAGCGCTCGACGTACTCCTCCCGCGGCAGCCGCAGCAGCCGCGCCAGGGTCAGCTCCCCGCGCTCGGGCGGCAGCTCCATCTCCGGATGGACGGCGGCGGCCGGCGCGGCGTTCCAGGGGCAGACCTCCTGGCAGACGTCGCAGCCGAAGACCCACCCTCCTACCATCCGCCTCGCCTCGGGGGGTAGCGGCCCGCGGTGCTCGATCGTCCAGTAGGAGATGCAGAGGTTGCTGTCCAGCCGGTAGGGCTCGGCCAGCGCGCCCGTCGGGCAGGCGTCGAGGCAGCGGGTGCAGCTCCCGCAGAGATCCGCGAGCGGCTGATCGGGGGCGAGGTCCAGACTCAGGAACAGCTCGCCGAGGAGGAACCAGGAGCCCCCTTCCGGATGGAGCAGCATGGTGTTCTTCCCCACCGCTCCGATCCCGGCCCGGGCCGCCAGCTCCCGCTCGAGAACCGGCCCGGTGTCCACGTAGCGCCGCGTCTCGCAGCCGGGGAACGCCGCGCGAACGCGCTCCTCCAGGGTCCGAAGCCGCTCCCCCATGACGTCGTGGTAGTCCTGCCCCCGGGCGTAGCGGGCCACCCGGCGCCAGAGATCCCCCGGGGGCTCCGGCTGCCGCTCCCCTTCCTCTAGATAGAGCGGGTGATATTGGAGCGCCACGCAGAGGGCGCTCCGGGCGCCAGGAAAGACCTGGGAAGGATCGAGCCGCGCCTCCAGCCGCCGCCCGAGATACCCCATTCCCGCCTGATCCCCGCGGTCGAGCCATCGCACCAGGGCCTCCCCATGCTCCACCGCGCCGAGCTGGGCCACCCCGGCGCGGTCGAACCCGGCTTCCAGGGCCCAGGATTTGAGGAGATCGGCGGTGGCGCGGGGGTCCATGGGGGGTAGGATAGTCTTTGCTTGGCAGAACGCTAAGCGTAGTCTTTCCCAGAACGTGGCTCAGTCCAGGGGGATTCCGGAGTGCATATACGCAGGGTGAAGATCCGCAACGTCCGGGGCTTCGGCGAGGTGATCTGGATTTCAGTCGACCGGATGGCAGCCTTGCGGGATGGACCGTTCTGGCTGGTCGGAACGGCTCCGGAAAATCCACTCTTCTCAAGGCTGTCGCCCTCTGTTTAGTCGATCCTTCAGAAATGAGAAGCCTTAGTGAGACCTTTGAGGGCTGGATTCGATTTGGCAAAAAGGAAGCACAGGCTGAAACAATACTGCAGCCCTGTAGTGATGACGGCAAACTTCCCTTTCGGTCGGGGCGGAGGATGGTGCAGTGGGATTCTGCTGACGGGGTAAAGGAGCCAATGATTCAGGTCCAGACGGGGTTTGTTTGGGGGAGACAGCCTCTCTCCGACGAAGGGTGGTTTTCCGTCGGCTATGGCCCCTATCGCAGATTGTCAGGTCACGCCAGCGATGCACAACGCCTGATGACTGGTCCCGAGCGGGTCGCACGTCTAATCAATCTATTTAGGGAAGATGCGTCTCTTATCGAATGTGTGACCTGGCTACGGGAAATCTACCTGCGGCGGCTTGAGAAACGCCCGGGCGCCGCACAACTAGAGCGTGCCGTGCTCGCATTGCTGAACGATGGGCTGCTCCCCGATTGCGCAGAGGTCGAAGGTGTTGATTCTGAAGGTCTTTGGATTCTCCAGCAAGGTATTCGTCTTTCCTTGAACGAGCTGAGCGACGGGTATAGGACGACAGCAGCCCTGGTAATGGACATCGCTCGACACCTGGTAAGCGCCTTCGGCGAGTTGAGCATCGAGCCTGCGGAGGATGAAGCAGGCCCCTTTCAGCGGGTTCTCCATTCTGGTTTGGTCCTGATCGACGAAGTCGACCTCCATCTCCATGTCTCCTGGCAGAAGCGGATTGGTTTCTGGCTCAAACGCCACTTCCCCAACATTCAGTTCATCGTTACGACCCATAGCCCCTTCATTTGCCAAGCCGCCGATGCTCGCGGTCTGATCCGCCTTCCTGCCCCGGGCGAAGACCGCCTCGCCGAACACGTTTCGGAGGATCTCTACAACACCGTGGTCAACGGCAGCCTCGACGATGCCGTCCTGACGGAGCTTTTCGGGCTTGAAACGCCCTACTCCGAGCCAGCGGAACGCTTGCGGGAGGACGTCGCCCACCTCGAAGCCAAGCTCCAGACCGGCAAAGCTACCGACACGGACCGTAGCAAGCTCCAGGATCTCCGCTCCCGTCTCCCCCAGAACCTGTCCACCGATGTAGAGCAGGCACTTCGCAAGCTGGCCCCCGAGGGATGAAGCGCATTCAGCGCTTGCCGCTCAGCCCTGAGGCTCTCGCTTTTCTGCGCAAGCGCTCCGAGACAGTCGCCGCTGCGGCCGACGCGCGGGCGGAAGCCGGCCGGCTCTGGAATCTCCAAAACAACAAGGCCTTTCGGGAGATCCGGAAGGTTCTGGGGAGGATGGCCTCCGGCATCGAGCGCTGCATGTACTGCGAGGATAGCCACGGTACCGCCATCGAGCACTTCTGGCCCAAGGCCGGGTATCCAGATAAAGCCTTTGACTGGCTCAATTACCTCATCGCCTGCTCAGGGTGCAACAGCAATCACAAGAGGGACCTGTTTCCGCTAGATGCGACCGGAAAGCCCCTTCTCGTGAATCCAGCGGAAGAAGATCCTTTGGACCACCTCAGGTTGTCTCCGTCAACCGGCATCTTCGAGCCACAGTCACCCAAAGGAACGCCATCCATTGAGGTCTTCGGGCTTAAACCCAATACCGTTCACTTTGGTCAATCGTGGGAGCGGGACCTTACCCCCCGCCCAGGGAGGGGGCAAGCCCCTCCCCCACGAAAAATGCCTTAACTGAACAGCATTGGGCTTAAACCGTGCGACCCTGACCATGGGTCGTGTCGATGCCTGGACGGGGCTTCAGGGCCTTCTGATCCTGTACGCAAGATCCAAAACCGCTGGAGATGGGCGGTGGGCCGGAAAGATCGAGGCGGCGGTCCGCCGGCATCCTTTCGCCGGAGTCTTTGCAGCGCTGCTCCGCATCGCAACGGGTCCGGACGCGGACCTCCTGATTGCCGGAGAGTGTCTACAGGCGATCCGGTCTTACCCAGAGATCCTCGGCTGGATCTGACCCCGGTGGCTCGCGAGTTTTCCCCACCGCTCCCCCGGTACTGCCCTCTGATAGCGAGATAGCGACCTCGCTGGGGCTGGACCTTCCCTCTCTTTCCCCAGTGCGCCACTGTTAACGCGGCTGCGCCCCAGCGAGGGAAGGCATGCCCACTGGAGGGGCGGGGAACTTTGACGGCGGCGCCATCTACTGCGGGAGAGATGGCGCCAAAATCAGTTATCACTAAGGGAGGCAAATTGGGCCCGTCTCAGGGGGCACACACGAACCGTCGTATGTACAGATATCCGAACCTGGTACACATAAATCCGAATAGTGTAAGCCAACTCTCCCTGCGACTTGCTTAAGATTCTTGGCTCCGAGCGTCCTCAGCGTCTCCTTCGCCAGCACCAACTTCTTAACCTGTTTCTTCACGATATCTCCCCGGTAGAGCCGGGAGAACCATCTCCCGGCTCGCGCATTCTAGCTTATTCTCTCATTCTCTCCGCTCCGGGCGGCGCTTCTCCGCATCGCGGATGTTCCAGCCGCGGACCTCCTGATTGCCGGAGAGTGCCTCCAGGCGATCCGGTCTCACCCAGAGATCTTCGGCTGGACCTGACCGGCACGAGTTTTCCCCCACCGCTCCCCCGGTCCTGCCCTCTGATAACGCGATAGCGCCCTCGCTTGGGCTGGACCTTCCCTCTCCTCCCCCTACTGCGCCCACTGTTAACGCGGCTGCGCCCCAGCGAGGGAAGGCATCGCCCAATGAAGGGACGGCATCGCCCACTCAAGGGATGGCCGCGCCCACTCTTACCCCGGTCGCGCCCTCTCTTGCCCCGGCAGCGCCCTTTCGAGGGACGGCTCGGCCCAAGCAAGGGCGAACAGCGGGAAGCGGAGGGCGCACATCGCCCTCTCTTGGGATCGAACGGGATAAGAGAGGGCGCGGACGGGCTCAGAGAGGGCGCGACCGTGGAGACGAGGCGAAAAGGCGGGGATCGGGTGGGCGCACCCGCGGAACCCGGGGGCGCACACGGAGCACCGGAGGGCCCGGCGGGAGATCCAGTGGGCTGAAACGGCGATCCACTGGGGAAATGGAGAGCACTTGCCAGGAGAACCAGACGCCCGGACAATGGGCGGGCCATGGCTGACCTGGAACCCACCGCCCTCGACGAGAAAGAGATCGAAGCCCGCCTGGAAGAGGTCGAACCGGCGATCGCCCGCGAGGTGATCGTCGATCTGCTGGCGGACGACATCTCGCCCGTCATCGCGCTCTCCCGGCTCCTTCTCGCGCTCGGCGGCACGGCCGAGACGGAAGAGCTCCTCGCCTCCGTGGCGCGCCGCTGGGGGCGGCCGCTCGACCCCCGCCTGCGCGAGATGGCCGTCCTCTTCCACGATCACCGGGAGGGGTGCGAGCGGGTGGCGGACATGCTGCGCGAGCACCCCGATCCGATGAAAATGTCCGGCCCCCCTGAGGAGGTCGTCGCCACCTTCCGGCGCTTCTTCGACCGCTCGGTCATCCGCAACGAGGAGGCGAGCGTCGCCGCCTACTCGCTGGGGGACTCCGGAATCCTCTCACGGGCGGCCGAGGAGGTCGTCGAGCGCTTCCAGGAATGGAAGCTGCTCGGCCTCAAGCGGACCACGCTGGAGATCGGCTGCGGCATCGGCCGCATGCAGGCCGCTCTCTCCCCGCACGTCGCCGAGGCGCACGGGATCGACATCTCGCCGAAGATGATCGACGCCGCCCGCAGGCGCTGCGCCGGGCTCCCGAACGTCTTCTTCAGCGTCACCTCCGGGCGCGATCTGGCGGATTTCCCCGCGGAGCGCTTCGACCTCGTCTACGCGGTCGACTCCTTCCCCTACGTCCACCAAGCGGGACCCGCGATCGTCGAGACCCACTTCCACGAGGCCGAGCGGGTCCTGCGTCCGGGGGGGGAATTCGTCATCCTCCACTTCTCCTACCGGGACAGCACCGAAGCCGACCGCGCCGAGGTCCGCAAGCTCTGCCGGGCCACCGGCTTCGTGGTGGTGATGAACGGCGCCCAGCCGTTCAAGCTGTGGGACGGGGTGGCGTTCCGGATGCGGAAGGCATGATGTGACCTCTTCGTATAGAATGTGTCCTCAAGGAGGACGAGCCGTGAAGCAGAAGACGATCGGTATCCGGGAGTTCAAAGAGCAACTCAGCGGTCACATCAAGGAAGTCAAGAATGGCGCCACGCTGGTGATCACCGAACGGGGGAAACCTGTTGCGCGGCTCCTTCCCGTCGCTCCTGCCGGAGCCCCGATTGAAGCAAAACTCCATCAGCTCGTAGAGGCAGGAGTCATCTCGTGGAGCGGGCGCAAGCTGTCGTCCACAGTCCCGACCATTCCGGTTCGAGGTTCAAAGACCGTCACGGAGATGCTGATCGAGGATCGGGATTGATCTGCTACCTGGACTCGAGCGCTCTCGTCAAACGCTATCTCGAAGAGCCCGGAGGAGATCAGGTTCGGCAGCTCATTGCCGACGCAGAGGCGCTCGGCACTGTCGCCATCAGCCGCGTTGAGGTCGTCGCCGCGCTGGGGAAGGCGGTACGACTTGGCGCCGTTACCCGTGAGCAGGGCGAATCGGCCCGCCAGTTCTTCCAAACTGAGTGGCGCGACCTTTCACGGATCGAGATCACGGACCATGTCATCGAACGAGCCGCGGATCTCGCCTGGAGTCATGGGCTACGAGGGTATGACTCCGTCCAACTTGCCGCGGCCATGATCTGGCAGGAGAGCCTTGGCTTCCCGCTTACTTTGGCTACGTTCGACGTGAAGCTCTGGGAGGCTGCGGCTCGCATCGGGCTGGAGCGATACCCTCAAGAGCTGCCCGGAATCGGCTAGACTCCCTCCGCTCGCGCCGCGTTCCCCCGCGCCGCGTTTTTTTATCTCAAGAGAAGCACTTCCAGAGGAGAATCCGGAATGTCCAACTGGGTCGAAGAGGGCGAGGACGCCCCTGATTTCACCCTGCCCGCCGACGACGGGCGGCAGGTCAAGCTGTCCGATCTCCGCGGCAAGCCCGTGGTGCTCTATTTCTATCCGAAAGACGATACGCCCGGCTGCACCAAGGAGGCGTGCGCCTTCCGCGACCGCAGCCAGGAGCTCGCGGCCAAGGGAGCCGTGGTGCTCGGGGTCTCCCCCGACGACGTCGCCAGCCACGGCCAGTTCCGCGACAAGTACCGCCTCAACTTTCCCCTCCTCGCCGATGACGGCCATCAGGTGGCCGAGCGCTACGGCGCCTGGCGGGAGAAAAACATGTACGGCAAGGTCTCGATGGGCATCCAGCGCTCCACCTTCCTGATCGGCGGCGACGGCAAGGTCCGCAAGGTCTGGAAGAAGGTCAACGTCGACGGCCACGACGAGGCCGTCCTCGACGCGCTCGGAATGCTGTAATGCGCCGGCCCGGGCGGGGCGGCCGCGCCCTCCCCGCCCTTCTCCCCACCCCCGCCATCGGGTAAACTACGCGCGTTTTCCCGGGGTCCCCCCACGGACCGCGTGATACCTCTCAAAGTTTTTCCCCGACAGAAAGGGATGGGTTGTGATGGATTTCTTCCAGCAGATGGTGGAGATGGGTCACGAGCGGGTGCTCTTCTGCTCCAATCCGGACGTCGGCCTCGAGGCCATCATCGCCGTGCATTCGACGGTGCTCGGCCCGGGGCTCGGCGGATGCCGGATGTGGCCCTACGCCAGCACCGAGGAGGCGCTGACCGACGTTCTCCGCCTCTCCCGCGGCATGACCTACAAGGCCGCGGCGGCCGGCCTCAACCTCGGCGGCGGCAAGGCCGTGATTATCGGCGACGCCAAGAAGGACAAGTCCGAGGAGCTGTTCCGTGCCTTCGGCCGCTACGTCGAGTCGCTCGGCGGCTTCTACATCACCGCCGAGGATGTCGGCACCAGCACGGATGACATGGAGGTCATCCAGCACGAGACCCGCTGGGTCACCGGCCTGCCGCCTGAAATGGGAGGCGGCGGCGACCCGTCGCCGGTGACGGCGTTCGGGACCCTGCAGGGGATCAAAGCCGCCGTGGAGCACCTGCACGGCGACCCACTCAAGGGTCGCTCGGTCGCCGTCCAGGGGCTCGGCAGCGTCGGCTATCACCTCGCGAAGTTCCTGCGTGACGAGGGGGCCAAGGTCTTCGGCGCCGACATCGACGCCGAGGCGATCGAAAAGGCGCGCGAGCTCGGCGTCGAGATCGTCTCCACCGCCGAGATCCTGGAGGTCGAGTGCGACGTCGTCGCCCCCTGTGCCCTCGGGGCGGTGATCAACGACGACTCGATCCCCAAACTGCGCTGCCGGATCGTGGCCGGGGCCGCCAACAACCAGCTCAAGGAGGACCGGCACGGCCAGGAGCTGCACGACCTGGGGATCCTCTACGCCCCGGACTACGTGATCAACGCCGGCGGCCTGATCAACGTCTACAACGAGCTGGTCGGCTACAACCGCGAGGTCGCCATGCGGATGGCCCGCGGCATCTTCGCCAACATGGCGCGCCTGTTCGAGATCTCCCGCACGCAGTCGATCCCCACTTACCTGGCGGCCGACCGCCTGGCCGAGCAGCGCATCGCCCGGATGAAGGGGCTCGGCGGGCAGCACTGGGTGCGGACGATCCGGCGGCACGCGGCGGCGCCATAGCGGCACGTTTCACACTGAGGCGCGGAGGACTCGATGAACGCTTCCAGCAGCTTTTCCGCGATGGCCGTCCTGGCGCTCTCCCTGGGAGCTCTCCCGGCGGCGGCCGCGCCGCCGATCTGTGACAGTTCGACCGATCTGACGATGATCGGTATGGACACCGCGTCCGGCCGCACGCTCTTCTCCATCGCCGCCAGAGATGGCCAGCCGGGGTGGCTCGTGGAGCTCGACGGCGACGGCCGGGAAGCCCGCGTCTGGCCCGACGATCCCAAGGGGCGCTATGGCGGTTCTATCGGACCAGGCCCGGTGCTGGCCGCCGTCCCTTGCGGCTCCTCCTGCCTGCAACCCGTGCGCTGGAACGCGGGGACCTGGGAACCCGTGGGGGAACCCCTCGCCGCGCCGACCGCCTCGACGGCGAGCTCCACCTACGACCAGACCGGCGCGCCCTGGTTCCTCCTCCATGGCGCCAGCTCCAAGGCGGGGCAGAAGCAGGCCTGGGCCTTCCGGCTCGAGGGGCGGCAGTGGATCGACCGCGGCTCGATCCTGGTCGCCGCCGTGGGCCAGCCGCCGGCCCTCCCGGCCCCTCAGCGCAAGGACGGCGTCCTCAGCGGCACCGGGCTCTTCTCCGCTTCCGGCCCGCCGCAGACGTGGGTCTCCGGTCTGCCCGGGGTCACCGCGGAGCGGCGGGGGCAGCTCATCGCGCTCACCGGCACCTCGGCCGCCTACGTCTCGGGGGACGGGGTGGCCTACATCTCTGGGGACTCCGGGAAGGGCTGGCGACGCTCGACCTGGACCCCCTGGGGCGCCAAGGACATGGTCGGCATCTGGCGGCAGGGCAAGGACTACTGGGTGGATTTTCCTTCCGGGGACCACCGGGGCGCGCTCCGCCTCGTCTGGTTCGACCACCGGGTCGCCGCGGAGGAGAAGGTCGTGCTCACCCGTCTGACCCAGAGCGGCGACTGGGTCCGGCTGATCGAGGTCAACGGCGAGGTGAAGACCAAGAGCGGCGAGCGCCTTCCGATCACGCAGATCCTGGTCCCCAAGGGGGACGACTGGATCCTCCTCACCGGCTGCGCGGCCACGGCACAAGGCTCGGGGCTGGTGTTGCGGGTGTACGACGGCAAGAACGTGTCGGACGCGCGGTTCGTGGCGTTGAAAACGGCGAAGTGAGGCGCCCACACAGGGGCGCCCCTACAAAGATCCCCTATAGCAGCGGGAAAATCAGGCCTGGGCCGTGGCCATCGCCGGGATGCGGAGCTTCTGCCCGGGATAGATATCGTCCGCGTTCTTGAGCATCGGGCGGTTGGCCTCGAAGATCGCGTTGTACTTGTTGGCGTCGCCGTAGAACTGCTTGGAGATCTTGGACAGGTTGTCGCCCGCCTTGACGTCGTAGTACTGGGCCTCGGCCTGGGGGTTGGAGACCTGGAGCTGGTCGTCCACGGAGCCGATCCCCTCGCTGTTGCCGAGCAGCAGGACGATCTTCTCCCGCTCCTCCTGGCTGTTGACCTTCCCCTTCACGGTGACCTTCGAGCCCTCGACGTCGATCATCAGGTCCTGCACGTTGAACCCCATCTTGGTGACGAGATTAGCCAGCGCGGTCTCGGTCTGCTTCTCATGGAGCTTCGCGACGTCCTGGGCGGAAGGTCCCTGGGGGTGCGCCTGCGGATGCTGCGCCGCCGGCGCGCTCTGCTGCGAGTGGTCGAGCTTGTGGCCGACGTTCTTGATGAAATCGATCAGACCCATAATGTTCTCCTCGGTAGGTTATAGCCTGCGTCGTAGGAGGCGCGGCAGGTAGAGCACCTGCCCTCGCTCCCTATGGGTCTATAGCTAGTGCAAGATGGCTGCCTGAGGCGAGCCTGAGATACACTTCCGGCCGTATTGGGCTGAAACCTCATGATCCGTGAGCTAAACGTCAACGGCTTTCGCTGCTTCCGGGAGATCCGCGTCGAACCACTGACGCGGGTGAACCTCTTCGTGGGCCAGAACAACGCGGGGAAGACCTCGCTTCTCGAAGCGATCGAACTGGTGGCGATCGGCGGAGTCGAAGGTCTTGTCCGGAGCGCCGTGCGGCGGGACGAAAAGATACTGACGCGGTCCGGCGCTGAAGAGGAGTTCAAAGAGCACGTCGTCGACCCCTCTCATCTCTTCTTCGGCCACGACCTCCGGTTCGGGACAAGCTTCAAGATCGAGGGGCACGGGGAGACGGAGCGTTGGGTCAGGTGCACGGTTGAGCAAGCGTCCAAGCGGGAGACATTGATCAAGACGCTACGCTTACGGGATAGCGTTAGGCCAACACTGCACTTGGGAGGTGAACGCCTCACGATCTCTCCCTCGGGAGGAGTGCTTCCTCCCCCTCGACGCATGCCCGAGTCGAACCCTCGGGTGAACTTTCTTGCAGCAGAGTCGATTCTGGAAGGTCGTCTGGGCCAGTTGTGGGACACCCTGGTTCTTACCCCTGAAGAGGAAGAGATCACCGAATCCTTGAGAATCGTCGAGCCTCAAGTCGAAAGATTGGCCTTCCTGACTGAGGGCCGGGGAACCTCTGCCAATATCGTCCTGAAGCTTAAAGGGATCGAACAGCGAATCCCCCTCGGGAGCCTAGGCGGTGGCCTGAGACACTTCCTTGCGCTGGTCCTGAACCTTCTTTCCGCTCGCGGAGGCTTCCTGCTCGTCGATGAGATTGATACGGGCCTCCACTATTCCGTGCTGGTCGACATGTGGAGACTGATCGTCGAGACCGCGAGGAGACTGGACGTCCAGGTCTTCGCGACGACCCACAGCCTTGATTGTGTCCGCGCGCTGGCCCGGCTCCACAACAAGTATCCAGAGCTCGCGGCCGAGGTCACGGTCCATCGAGTTGAGAAGGACGCCCCCAAGACGGTGGTCTATGACGCGGATGAGATCGTCATCGCCGCCGAAAGCCAACTGGAGGTCCGTTAGTGCCACCCCTATCGGAGAGCCCTTACCGGCTGCTGGTCGAGGGGCCCGACGACCAGCACTCGGTGATTCATCTGATGGCGAGGCACGGATTCGACTGGGACGATGAGAGCACGCCACGCCCTTTTGTCTCCGCTGAGGGCGGTGTCGAGAAGCTTCTGAGGTCGGCCTCCGTCGCCCTCAAGGGAACCTACGACCGGATCGGGATCATCCTCGACGCAAACTCGAGCCTTGCCGATCGATGGGCTCAGATCCGAGACCGTGCAAGCCAGATCGGTCTGGTCCTTCCCGAATCGCCAGCCCCCGAAGGAACCATCGTCCATGGCCGCCAACCGGGATCTCGCGTTGGGGTCTGGTTGATGCCGGACAACTCGTCTTCAGGGACTCTGGAAAGCTTCCTCAGCACCCTGGTGCCGGCAGAGCACCCCACCTGGATCTATGCCGACCAGGTCACCCGCGAAGCTCGGCAGCGCGGTGCCCAGTGTCCGGAGAAGGACCACCTCAAGAGCGTCCTTCATACCTGGCTCGCCTGGCAGGAAGAGCCTGGTCTACCCTTCGGGACTGCACTCAAAGCAGGGATCTTCGAGACGGACAGGGAAGGCGCTCTCCGGTTCGTCGCCTAGTTCCGCAATCTCTTCGTCGAAGCTTAGTCCTTACCGCGCGTCGTCGATCCGCCGCGCCATCGCCTCTACCACGTCGTCGATCGAGAGGTCCGAGGAGTCGATGAAGGTGTAGGAGCCGTCGCGGGTCAGGGGGGAGTCGGTGCGGGTGCTGTCGCGCAGGTCGCGGCGGCTGATCTCGGCGACGACTTGGTCGAAGGTGACCGGCGTGCCGGCGGCGGTCAGCTCGTCGAAGCGGCGCTTGAAGCGCACGTCGGGGCGGGAATCGAGGAAGAACTTGTGGGGGGTGTCCGGGAAGACCCGGGTGCCGATGTCGCGGCCCTCGAGGACGGCGCCGAAGTGCTCCGCGGCCTCGCGCTGCAGACCGGCCATGCGCAGGCGCACCTCGGGGTAGGCGGCGATCGCGGAGGCCGCCTCCCCCACCTCCGGGGTCCGGATGCGCGACTCGACGGGCTCGCCGTCGAGGAGGACCTCGAAGCTGCCGTCGTCCCGCCGCCCCAGCCGCACGTCAGCCTCCCCGGAGATCGCGATGACGTCTTCCCGGTCGAGCGGATCGACGCCGCTCTCCAGCACCTTGAGGCCGATCGCCCTGTACATCGCGCCGGTATCGAGGAAGGGGACGCCCAGGCGCCCGGCGAGCCGCCGCGCCGCGGTGCTCTTGCCCACGCCCGACGGGCCGTCGATGGCGACGATCAGGGGGTGGAAACTCGTCATCGGCGCCCCTTGCCCGGACGGCTTGCGGAGGGGCGGCCGCCGCCGCGCGGGGCGGGTTTCCTGGCGGGAGCCTTCTTCGCGGGAGCCTTCCTGGCGGGAGCTTTCTTGGCGGGGGCCCGCTTCGTAGAGGTCGCCGCAGGAGCCTGCGCCGCGGAGGCCCGCTTCGCCGCGGCGGGCTTGGGCTTCCGCGCCCCGGCTCGCACCGGCGTGACCGCCGGGCGCACGGGCCGCTTCGGCCTCTCCTTCACCGCTTCCGCATCGGCGAACCCTGTGGCCGCCGCCGCCTTCTTGCGGGCGGGCCTTCTCTCCTCCGGCGCGCGGGCGGACTTTACGAGCTTGCGAACCTCGTCGTCGCTCAGCTCCCGCAGGGCGCCGACCGGCAGGCCGGGATCGCGCAGCGAACCGATCGCCACGCGGCGGAGCTTGCCGACGGGGTGGCCGATCTGGAAGAACATCTCGCGGATCTGGCGCGTGCGCCCCTCGGCGATCTCGACCACCCACCAGGAGTTGTCGCTCGCGGGCTCCCCGGGCCGGCGGGGCGCCTTCTTGTAGTTGCGGGAGGTGATCTTCGCCGGCGCGGTGCGCTTCCCCTCGATCACGACGCCATTGCGCAGACGGTCGAGCTGCTCCTCCGTGGGCGTCCCCTTGACCTTGACCTCGTAGGTCTTGGTGCTGCCGTAGCGGGGGTGGGCGATGCGCTGCGCGAACTCGCCGTCGTCGGTGAGCAGCAGGAGCCCCTCGGTGTTGAAGTCGAGGCGGCCCACGGGCACCAGCGCCTTGCGCATCGCCGGCGGCACGAAGTCGATGACGGTCTTCCGCCCCTCGGGATCGGAGAGGGTGGACATCACCCCCTTGGGCTTGTTGAGCAGGAGGTAGCGGTGCTCGCGGGAGGGGGGCTGCACCCGCCGGCCGTCCACCTTGATGGAGTCGGTCTCCGGGTCCGCCTTGTCGCCCAGCCCGGCCACCTGGCCGTTGATGGTGACCTGTCCCGCCTCGATCATCTCCTCGGCCTTGCGGCGAGAGGCGATGCCGGCCCTCGCCAGGATCTTCTGCAGGCGTTCCTCGCTCATCACTCGCCCTCTTTCAGTTCCTGCCGCTCTTCCAAGTCGGCGATCTCCCGCAAGATCTGTTCCTCGCGGTCCTCTCCCCGGGGCTCGACCTCGTCGAGCCGCGGCGGCAGCCCGGCCATCTCGACGAGGCCCGCCACGGCGCTGGCATCGCCGGAGCCGAAGGTCTCCTCGAACTCCTCGAGCGGCGGCAGGTCCTTGAGGCTGTTGAGCCCGAAGTGGACGAGGAACTCCCGCGTCGTGCCGTAGAGGAAGGGCTTGCCGACCACCTCCTTGCGGCCGACGATGCGCACCAGCCGCCGCTCGAGCAGGGTCTTGAGCACCCCCGCCGCGCTGACGCCGCGCAGCTCCTGGATCTCCGGGCCGGTCATCGGCTGCCGGTAGGCGATGATCGCCAGCGTCTCCAGCGCCGCCATCGAGAGCTTGTTCCCGCTCGCGACGTCGAAGAAGCGGCGCAGCCACCCCACCACCTCCGGCCGGGTCGCCAGGCGCACGCCCCCCGCCACATCCTCCACCAGGATGCCGCGCCCCTCCTCGCCGTCGTAGCGGGCGAGCACCGCTCCCAGCGCCCTGGCGGCCTCCTCGCGCTCCTCCCCCTCCTCGAACATCTCCATCAGCTTCGCGCGCGGCACCGGCTCGGAGGAGACGAAGAGGATCGCCTCCAGAGCTGCCTCCATTTCACCCCGGTCGATCATGAGCCGATCGCCTCCCGGTCGAGATCCCCCAGCTCGCGCGTGGTGCGGTAGAGCAGGACGTCGCCGCTCTCGGTCTGGTGGACGCGGATCAGGTTGAGCCGCGCGAGCTCGAGCACCGCGAGGAAGGTGGCGATCGCCTCCGCCCGGCAGGAGAGCGCCCGCAGGTCGGCGATCAGGTCATAGGGGTGGCCGGCGTCGAGCAGGCGCATCAGGCGGTCGAACATGCCGCGCACCGAGTAGGTCTCCAGCGAGAGCTGGAGCGGCGGCGGGTGCTCGCGGTCGTAGCGGACGAGGGCGGTCTTGAGGGCGCCGAGGAGATCGAACAGCGAGACCTCGCCGAGATCGATCGTCGCGTCCTCCTCCTCGGGCAGTGTGGGGAGCGGCTGCGGGCGGCGCGTCCAGATCCCCATCCGCGTCCGGTCGACCTCGGCGAAGGACTGGGCGATCTCCTTGAGGCGCCGGTACTCGAGCAGGCGGTCGACCAGCTCCTGCCGCGGATCCTCCTCGGGCTCCCCCTCGGCCCGCGGCGCCCGCGGAAGGAGCATCTTGGACTTGATGTGGATCAGCACCGCCGCCTCGTAGATGTACTCGCCGGCGACGTCGAGATTCAGCTCCTCCATGAGCTGCATGTAGGCGTGGAACTGATCGCAGATCGTTGCCACCGGGATGTCGGTGATCTCCACCCGGTTGAGCTTGATCAGGTGCAGCAGGAGATCGAGCGGGCCGTCGAAGATCGGCAGGTGGACGTGCCACGCCTCGGGCAGCAGGCTCGCCTCATCCGCGCCGTCGTCCTCCGAACGGGACGACTCGGGCGTCGCGTCTTCCGCGGCGGCGGCTCCCTTGCGGCGGCGCCGCGGACGGAGCTTCTCGGGAGCCGGCAGCTCCGGAGACTCAGTCAGCTCGGGCAACTCGGGCGTATCGTTCTCGTCGCTCATCCGGCCACCGTCTCCATCTTCTCCAGGACTTTGCGGTAGTCGAGCCCCATGGCCGAGCGTACCGCGTCCATGGTCTCGGCGGTGCGCTCCCGGGCCTTGCGCGACCCCTCGACGAGGATGTCGTAGACCGTGGCGCGGTCGCGCAGCAGCTCCTCGCGGCGGCGGCGGATCGGCTCCAGGAAGTCGGTGAGGATCTGCGCCAGCAGCTTCTTGTCGTCGACGCAGCCGATCTCGGCCGCCCGGCACTGGAACGCCACGCGCTCCTGGATCTCCAGCGGCGAGACCAGCTTGTGGAAGTCGTAGAGGTTGCAGACCTCGGGGCGCCCCGGATCGCTGCGCTTCAACCGCTGTGGATCGGTGAACATCTGCTTGCACTTCTGCAGGATGACCTCGGGCGAGTCCGAGAGGTTGATGGCGTTGTTGTAGGACTTCGACATCTTCCGGCCGTCGACCCCCGGCACCTTGGGGGTCGGGGTGAACAGGGCCTGCGGCTCGGGGAAGACCTCGGCTTTGTACAGGTAGTTGAACCGGCGCACGATCTCGCGGCTGATCTCGAGGTGGCTCGCTTGGTCCTCCCCCACCGGTACGAAGTGGGCGCGGTAGATGGCGATATCCACCGTCTGCAGCACCGGATAGCCGAGGAAGCCGTAGGTCGCCAGATCCTTGTTCTCGATCTGCTGGATCTGCTCCTTGTAGGTCGGCACCCGCTCCAGCCAGCCGAGCGGCGTGATCATCGACATCAGGAGTTGGAGCTCGGCGTGGTCCGGCACCATCGACTGGATGAAGATCGTCGAGCGCTCCGGATCGAGACCGGCGGCGATCCAGTCGATCACCATCTCGATCGTGTTCTGCGCGATCTGCGAGGGGTCGGCGTAATCGCTGGTCAGGGCGTGCCAGTCCGCCGCGAAGTAGTAGCAGCGGTAGCGGTCCTGCAGGTCGATCCAGTTCTTCAGGGCGCCGAAATAGTTGCCCAGGTGGATCTTGCCCGTCGAGCGCATCCCCGAGAGCACAATCTTCTGTTCAGTCACTCATCCCCTCCTCGGAGATCACCTGTTCGGAGACGAATCATAAAGCGGCGGAAACGCGTTGCGACGCCGCCACCAGACCCTGATCGACGTTTCCCATCAGGCGCTCGTTGGCGGCGAGGGTCCGCCACTCGATCCACAGGGCGAGCCCTTGGACGGCGACCGCGACCCAGGCCAGGAGATGGTGCACCCATGGCGTCATCCCCTTGCCGGCCACAGCGCCGCCGACGAGGAAGGTGGCCATGACCAGCGCCGCCGCGGCGACGAGGCAGGCGTAGCAGACACGGCGAAGACGCCGGGACTCCGCCAGCAGCGCCGCATCGAGCCCCCCTTCCCGCACGGTGTCCCGGATCATCCTGCCGGTGCCGAACAGGTAGAGCAGAATCCACGAGTGCGCGAACATCACCAGCAGGATCGCTACCAGCGCCGCGATGATGTGGGTCGGCATGCCGGCATCCGCCGGCGAGCTGAGGCCGTAGCCGAGCCCGCCCGCGACGGCGACGGCGATCGTTCCCAGGGCTCCGACGATCAGCAGAGAACGTCCCATCATTGCGGTCTATCCTCCAAAAGCGATCCTCCAAGCGTTCCTTGTACCGCCGCGCGCCAGCTCGCCGCCGCCACGGCCGGACGATAGCGCTCCTCGATCCTGCGGCGCCCCGCTTCCCCCCGGCGCCGCGCTTCCAGAGGGTTCGCGAGAACCTCCTCCAGCGCGCCCGCCAGGGCTTCGGGGTCTTCCGGCGGCACCAGCCAGCCGGTCTCGCCATCCACCACCACCTCCGGGATGCCGCTCACCGCGCTGGCGACGACCGGCACGCCCCGCTCCATGGCCTCGAGCACCACCAGCGGCATCCCTTCATAGATCGAGGGGACCACCAGGGCCGCCGCCCCCGCGAGCAGCGCTCGTACCCGCGAGCCGTCGCAGGTGCCGAGGAAGGTGACGGCCAGCCCCAGCCCGGCGGCCTTGCGCTCCAGGGCGGCCCGGTGCTCGCCGTCGCCGGCGATCTTGAGGACCGCCCCGGGGACTCTGCCGCGCAGCTCGCGAAGGGCCTCCAGCAGGACCTCCACCCCCTTGCGGATGCGCAGGCGCCCGACGAACAGCAGATAGCTAGGCGGGCCTTCCATCTCCCCGGCGGGCGCGATCTCCAGCCCGCCCGTGACGTTGGGAATCACCCCGACATCCTCAACGCGATAATCGCGGCGGATCTCGGCCGCGGTGGCCGCGCTGGGCGCCAGCACGAGATCGGCGGCGCGCGCGGTGATCAGCCCGAGCAGGATCTGGAACGGCGCCTTGAGCCGGCGGAAGCGAATCTCGACGCTGCCCGGCGATCCAAGGACTCTGCCGCCGGCCACCAGCGGCCGCACCGCCTTCAGCTCCTCGACGTAGCTCACCTGGAACAGGGCGGCGAGCAGGGGGCGCGGCGAGCCTGGCTCGATCACACCGCGCACGGCCCGGACCAGCAGGGCCGCCAGAGCGCCGTCCGACTCGTGCACCTGCACCACATGGGGACGGAAGCGGCGGAGCGCCCGCCAGGCTGCCGGAACGATCGTGAGCGGAAAGAGCACCTTCGGACCCCGCGGACCGCGGCCCAGCACCTCCACCTCGTCTCCAAGCTCCCGCAGGCCGGCCGCCAACTGTAGCACCTGTTCACCGACGCCGGAAACGTCCCGCGGCGGCAGGGTATTGGCGATCAGGAGGACGCGCACGCCGCCACCTTTTCCTCCAGAGCCTTCAGGGCCGGGCCCCGCAGACGGCCCAGCAGCTCGCGGGCGTCGTCGCGCGCCCGCACCAGCCAGTCCCAGTCCTCGGGCAGGCGGGCGACCTGGAGCGACGGCAGCCCGGCCTGGCGCGTGCCCAGGAGATCGCCCGGCCCCCTCAGGAGGAGATCCCGCTCGGCGATCTCGAAACCGTCGGTGGTGGCCGCGAAGATCTCCAGCCGCTGCCGGGCCGCCTCCGAGAGCCGGCCGTGGATGGCTACACAGGTCGCCAGCCCGGAGCCGCGCCCGACCCGCCCCCGCAGTTGGTGGAGCTGGGCGAGACCGAAGCGCTCGGCGCTCTCGATCACCATCCAGGTGGCCGCGGGCACGTCGAGCCCGACCTCGATCACCGTCGTCGCCACCAGCGCCCGGACCTCGCCCGCCGCGAAGGCGCGCAGGACCCGCTCGCGCTCGGCGACGGGCATGCGACCGTGCATGGTGGCGACCGGGAACCCGGCCAGTGTCTCGCGCACCCTGGCCTCCACTTCAGAGAGCGAGACGGCGTCGAGCAGGCTCTCCTCGATCAACGGCGCCACCACGTAGGCCCGTTCCCCCGCTTCGATGGCTTTTCGCAGCCGGCGGTAGACCTCGCGGCTCTGCCGGGCTGGCACCACCTCGGTCGCCACCGGCGAGCGGCCGGCGGGGAGCTCGTCCAGGGTCGAGACGTCCAGGTCTCCGTAGGCGGTGAGAGCGAGCGAGCGGGGGATCGGCGTCGCGGTCATTACGAGTAAATCAGGGCGATCCCCCTTGCGGCGCAGCAGATCGCGCTGGGCCACCCCGAAGCGGTGCTGCTCGTCGATGACGACCAGCCCCAACTCCTGGAACTCGACCGACTCCTGGAAGAGCGCGTGCGTGCCCACCGCCAGCCGCGCCGCGCCCGAGGCGAGCTCGGCCGCGCCCCTGGTCGTACTGGTGACGAGGACGATCCTGTAACGGTCCCCCAGCAGCCGCGCCAGGCTCGCGTGGTGCTGCTCGGCCAGCAGCTCGGTAGGTGCCATGAACGCCCCTTGATAGCCGCTCTCCAGCGCGGCCGTCAGCGCCAAGGCGGCGACGATCGTCTTGCCGCTCCCGACGTCCCCCTGGAGCAGGCGGAGCATGGGGTGCGGACCGCCGAGATCGGCCAGGATCTCCCCCATCGCCCGCTCCTGAGCGCCGGTCAGGGGAAACGGCGGAATCTCCGCCAGGGTCCGGCGCAGGCGGGCACCCATCTGATAGCGCCGCGCCCGCGGCACCGCCTCCTCCCGCCGGCGCACCAGCGCCAGCGCCACCTGCAGCTCCAGCAGCTCGCCGTAGATCAGCCGCAGGTGGGCCGGGCTCCGCCGCTGGTTCAGAGCCTCGACGTCCGCGTCCGCCCCTGGATGATGGAGGTCCTGGAGAGCCTCTCCCAGCGGCGGGAGGCCGTAGCGCTGGAGCAGATCTTCGGGCACCGTCTCCGGCACCTGGGCCGGAAGATCGATCTCCCGCAGCGCCCCCTCCAGCATCCGCCGCAGGGCCGCCGGCCCCACTTTGCCCGCCGCCGGATAGATGGGGGCGATCCGGTCGCCATGAACGGCCTGCGCGGCCAGCTCGCAGGAAGGGTTCACCAGCTCCGGGCCGTCCGCCGCCGCTTTCACCGGACCGTGGAGGAGGTACTCCCCCTCGTCCGCTTGATTGGCCGCCTGATTCGCCAGATAAGGACGGTTGAACCAGACCACCGGCAGCCGCCCCGAGCCGTCCTCGACGAAGCCGCGGACGAGCGAGAAGCCCCGCCGGCGCGTGCGGATGCGCCGCAGCCCCACGAGCCGCCCGCGAAAAGTCTGGGAGCTGCCGGCGGCCGCCTCGGCGACCGGCCGCGTGCCGCGCCGGTCCTCGTAGCGAAAGGGGAGATGGAGGATCAGGTCGCGGACCGTCCGCAGGCCCGCCCCGGCGAGGGCCTCAGCGCGCGCGGGGCCCACGCCGCGGACCGTCCGGAGAGGAGCGTCGAGATCCAGACGCGCTTTCCAGGAGCTAGGCGCCCTCGAAACGGAGGACGACCACGCCGCAGCGCAGCTCGTCGCCCGGCTTGATCTCGCCGGGGATGCCGGTGTCCATCCGCCGGCCGTTGAGGAAGGTGCTGTTCATCGTGCCGATCTCCTCGCCGAAGAAGTACTTGCTGCCGCGGCGGTAGACCTTGGCGTGGCGGCGGCTGACCGAGCGCTGGTTGTCCACCGGCGTGAGGTCGATGTCCGGATAGATGCCGGTTACCGGGTCCTTGCGGCCGATCGTGGTCTCGGAGCCGTTCGAGAGGTGGAACTCCATGCCGGAGGGGACGTGCAGCAGCCGCTCCGCGCCTTCCGCCGGCGCCTGGACATTCGGCCGGGGCATCTCGCGCGAGGTGATCTTGGTGCCGCCGAACTGCGACCTGAGCAGCTCGTCCGTCTCGCGCAGGCGCCGCGAGAGCTTGCGCATCATGCGGACGGCGATCTCGGGGTTGCCCTGGAGGAGATGGTCGAAGGTCGAGCCGTTGATCTGCAGCAGGCGGAGGTCGGTCAGGGCGCGCGCCGAGGCGGCGCGGGGGAGATCCTCCAGCACCGACATCTCGCCGAAGAAATCCCCCTTCTCCAGCACGGCGAGGATCTGCTCCTCGTCGCCGACCTGGTTGAGGATCTCCACCTTCCCCTCGTTGATGATGTACATCTCCGTCCCGAGGTCCCCCTCGCGGAAGACGTACTCGCCGGTCTTGACCTCGACCGCATAGCCCTTCTTGCCCCCGCCAGAGACAGGTTGGCCGGAGGGGATGGGGTTCGGGCCGGTGGGGCCGGTGGTCTTGAACACTGGGTTGGCCATAAGACCTTATCCTTCGCTATCCATCACCAAGCAGGAGCCGGCGGCCTTCCAGCCTGGCTGGCAGGCCCACCGGGAGCGTACGGTTGGGGGCGACGTGCCCGCTTTCGAGCCCCCAGGCGAGCGGCCAGGAGAAGCCCGCGAGAGCGTCCGCGATGGTAATTGCCCCATCGACCGGCTCTCCATCCGGCCTCGGGATCTCCCCGAGGCTACCGACAATCATACCCGCGATATTCGCGAGATTACCCGAGAGCCCCAGGTGGGTCAACATGCGATCGATGCGGTATGGCGGCTCGCCGACGTCTTCCCAGAAGACGAGCCCAGCCTCGAGGTCGGGGGCGAAGGGCGTGCCGAGAGTCGCCACCAGCAGGCTGAGGCACCCGCCCAGCAGCGTGCCGCGGACCTCTCTGCCCGCGGGCTCCCGCAGCCAGCCCGCGAACGGCTGCTCGGCCGGATAGCGGCCGGCGAGCGCGCCGAGCAGCGACCCCTCCTCGTCGGGGTTGAGCCCACGGGCCAGATCGGCGGCGACCATCGGGCCGTGGAAGGCGACCAGTCCCGAACGGCGCGCGACCTCCAGGAGAAAGGGAGTGAGATCCGAATAGCCCACATAGGCCCGGGGGTGGCGCCGCAGGAGATCCCAGTCGATCCCCGGCAGCACGCGCATCACGCCGTAGCCGCCGCGGGCGAAGAAGACGGCGCGGAGTTGCGGGTCGGCGGCGAGGCGATGGAAGGCGTCGAGACGCTCGGCGTCCTCCCCTGCGAACAGCCCGTGGCGGGAGCGGAGATTATTTCGAAGATTATCGGCGAGCACCGGCTCGAAGCCGAGCCGCCGGAGGGCCTCGACTCCACGGTCGAGCCGTTCTGGATCGACGGGGCCCGAGAGGGCCGCGACCCCCACCCGGTCGCCGGGACCGCAGGGGGGAGGGAGCTTGGCGGGGGGGATCAAAGTGCCGGAGATCTCCGTAAGCCGAGTTCTGTATCCCGGCGCGAACGCCGGTGAGCTGTCATTCCTCTGGGACCGGCGTTGCCGCCGGCCTCAAGCAACCTACCCGGAAGCGGCCTCGCGCCCGGCGAACCGGACGAGAGGGCGGGACGGGCGGCCCGCGTACCGCTCCCCTATTTGGTCTTGCTCCGCATGGGGTTTGCCGTGCCTCCGCCGTCGCCGGCGGAGCGGTGCGCTCTTACCGCACCGTTTCACCCTTACCGGACCCCCGAAGGTGCCCGGCGGTTTATTCTCTGTTGCACTTTCCGTCGCGTCGCCACGCCTCGTCGTTAGCGAGCATGCTGCCCGTAGGAGTTCGGACTTTCCTCTCCGCTTGGACCCGAGGGCCCTCGCGAAGCGACCGCCTGGAGATCTCCGGCTCGTGGATTGTATCGTGAAAGGGCCTACCGCCGCCCGCCGATCTCTTCTTCCGGATCGAGCACCTCGACGTCGGGGGCGTCCAGGCTGCTGGAGCGGGCCGCACGCGAGGTCGTGCCGGTGGTCGGATCGGTGGCGCGCCACTCGCCGGCCGCGAGCCGCTCCTGCACGTCGCGGAGGGCGGCCGCCAAGTCGGGGTCTTTCGAGCCCAGGGCCATCGCCTGCTGCAGGCTCTCCGCCGCCACCCGCAGCCAGCGGGGGTTCTTCGCCTGCAGCCGGCCGAGCAGGGCGTAGAGCTCGGGCTGCGGCGAGATGCGCACCGCCTCCCGCAGCAGCTCGATCGCCGGATAGAAGTCGTCGTTCGAGATCAGCTCCATGGCGCGCTTGTAGTAGCGCTCGGCGATCTCACGGACCTCCCCCCGGCGCTGGTCCGGCGCGGGAGCCGCCGACCAGGCCTGGGACGAGAGCCCGCGGTCATAGGCCTTGCGGCGCTCCGGATGGGAGAGGTTGAGATACGCCTGGGTGAGGCGCTCGAAGAGCATCTCGAGCACCCCCTCGCGGCCGGTGAGCCCCAGCCGCTCGGCGTTCGCGGGATGGACCAGCCGCGCGACCTGATCGTACGCCTCGTGGATCTCCTGCGCCGCGGCGGTTGGCGGCAGGTCGAGGAGCTGATAAAAGCTCGCCTCGCCAACCTGCCGCACCAGGCCGGCCACACGCTCCCGATGGAAGTCGGGCGGGAGATCCAGCGGCCGGTCCGCAAGCCGGCGGCCGATCTTCTCCGAGAAGACCCGCAGCTCGTCTTCGGTGGGCCGGTGAACTTCGTTTTCCATAATGTCGAAGCTATTTTAACCCGAGCAGGCGAAACCTGCGGCCTTTTCGTATCATGGAGACGTGCTGATGAAAGCCCGGAGGTCCCTGCTGTCAGGGCTGGCGGTCCTGATTGTCGCCACCGCCCTGCGCCTGCCCACCCTCACCGCGGGGTTCCCCTACCTGAACTACGTCGACGAGGGGCACGTCCTCCATCACGTCAGCTACCTCCTCCAGCATCACACCTGGGAACCGGATACCTACAGCTATCCCACCTTCCCCTTCTATCTCATCGCCGGGGCGACCCTGGCGTGGTCGCCGGTCTACGCCCTGATCCACGGCCACCCCCTCCTCGACGACCTCTCCCCGTCCCCCCCGGAGTACTACGACATCGTCGAGCCACCGGCGCTGATCGTCATCGGCCGCCTCGTCACGCTGGCCTTCTCGCTCGGCATCGTCGTGCTCACCGGCCTGCTCGTCCGCCGCCTCGCCGGCACCGCGGCCGGGCTCTTCGCGGCCTGGCTGGCGGCCGTGATCCCCGCCCTGGTGATGCGCAGCTCGGTCGTCAACATCAATCCGATCGTGGCCTTCTTCGTCATGGCCGCGCTCTTCTTCGCCGAACGGGTCCGCACCGGGGAGCATCCGCGGCGCGACGCGCTGCTGGCGGGAGCGATGGCCGGCTTCGCGGGGGCGACCAAGTATCCGGCGGCCCTGATCTGCCTCGCCGTCGCGCTGGCGGTCCTACTCGCGCGGTCGAGCTGGCCGGAGAAGCTGCGCCGGCTCCTCCTGGCCGGCGCCGCAGCCGTCGCGGTCCTGCTCCTCGCCATGCCGGCGCTGACGCTGCGCACAGGAGCCGTGCTCGCGGGGCTGCGGGAGATGAACACCATCTACGGCTTTCAGGAGATCGGCTCCTACTGGGACCAGGCGGTGAACCGGGCGGAGTGGGATCTGCCGGTGCTGCACCCCGAGGTGGGGATCGTCTTCCTGATCCTCCTCGTGGCGGGGCTCGCCGTGGGTCTGCGGGACCGCCGCTGGTCGGGAGCGGTCGCGGGGTGGCTCCTCTTCGGGATCGCCACCGCCCTACTGGTGGCCCCCTACAAGTTCCGGGCGTTCCGCAATCTGCTCTCGCTCGTCCCTCTGGCCTGCGCCCTCGTCGCCCTGCTCTACGCCTGGGTCCGCGAGAAATTCCCCGGCCGCGCCTGGCTGCGCCCTTCGCTGAATATCGCCGCCGCCCTCCTCCCCGTGGTCCTCTTCACCCCGACGCTCTACGAGTACGAGAGCTTTCAGCTCGCTCTCGACGACTCCCGGGAGCAGGCGGTCCGCTGGCTCGCCCGCAAGGTGCAGCCGCACGAGCGCGTGCTCTTCCTGAAGGAGATGGCCTTTCTGCCGCACCGGATCGAGGCCGTCCCCGGCAAGGTCCAGGTCCGGACCTGGGAAAAGTCGCGGAACCGGGTGATCGAGCGGCGGGACCACTATCTGGTGCTGGGAGAGCTGATCCGCGCCAATGGAAAGCCGAGAATCCCCGGTGTCCTCCGCAACTGGATCTTCGCCAACTACAGGGTCGAAACGCAGTTCGGAAGCATTCCGACCTATCCCGGAGCGGGCATCTTCCACGGCAACCAGCAGACGGTCTACATCCTGAAGCGGGGGCCGCGGCCGGCGGTGGTGGCAGCGAAGAAAGAGGAAGCGAAGGAGGATTCAGGAGGGCGTTGAGGGCTGGAGCGATCCCTCCTCCGCGTGCAACTGCTCGAAGATCCGCCGTCCAGTGAGGGCGCCGAGGGCGTTCTGCAGATCCTCCAGGCTCGCCTCTTTCACCCCCTGCACGCTGCCGAAGGTCTGGATCAGCAGCTTGCGCCGGCGGGGGCCGATGCCGGCCAGCTCGTCGAGGCGGCTGTGGAGAGTGCGGGCGGAGCGCCGGGCACGGTGGCGCGAGACGGCGAAGCGGTGGGCCTCGTCGCGGATCTCCTGGAGCAGGCGCAGGGCGGGGTCGTCCCGCCGCAGGCGGAGCGGCTCCGGCACCCCGGGAACATAGATCTCCTCCTCGCGCTTGGCGAGAGAGACGATCGACGTCTCCTCCACCCCCAGTTCCGCCAGCGCCCCCAGCGCGGCGTTGAGCTGCCCGATGCCACCGTCGATCAGGATCAGGTCGGGCATCGCGCCAACCTCTTCCAGCACCCGCCGGTAGCGGCGCTCGACCGCTTGCCGCATCGACGCGAAGTCGTCCGGCAGGGTGAGGTCGCGGACGTTGAAGGAGCGGTACTCGCTCTTGCGCATCTTCCCCTCCTCCCAGACGACCATCGACGCCACCGTCTCCCCGCCCTGGAAGTGGGAGATGTCGAACCCCTCGATCCGCCGCGGCGGCTCGGAGAGATCGAGATGGCGCTCCAGCGAGGTGGCGCCGGGCGACTCCACGCCGCCGGCCCGAAAACGGCGCTTGTGGGCGAGCTCGGCGTTGTGCATCGCAAGCTGCACCCGCTCCGCCTTCGGCCCCCGCGAGGGCATCCGGACATAGACCCGCTCGTCCTTCTTCTCCGACAGCCAGTCGACCAGCGCCTCTTCCCCCTCGATCGGCACCGGCAGGTGGATCTCCTTGGGGATGAACGTCGTGCGGTCGTAGATCTGGGGCACCACCTCGGAGAGCAGGAGCTCGGCGGAGATGTGCCCCACCCCCTCCCAGAACAGCTCCCGCCGGTCGAGCACTTGGCCCTCGCGCATGATCAGCGAGACCACGGCGGCGTTGCCGCCGGAGATGTGGACGCCGTAGACGTCGAGATCCTCCTCGTCCACCGACGACAGCTTGCGACGCTGGCTCACCGATTCGACCTCGGCCAGGGTGTCCCGGAGCTGGGCCGCGCGTTCGTAGTCCATGGCCTCGGCGGCCTCCCACATCTCCCGCTTGACGCGCTTGAGCAGCGGCTCGGTCCGCCCGGCGAGAAACAGCCGCGCCTGCTCGACCGCCTCGTCGTAGGCGGTCTTGGTGGTGAGCTTCGCTACGCACGGGCCGAGGCAGCGATGCATGTCGTAGTAGAGGCAGGGGCGGGCCCAGGAGCCGTCGACGTCGATCCGGCAGACGCGGACCCGGAAGAGCTTCTGGACCAGCTTGATCGCCTTGCGCGCCAGTCCCCCGGGGAGGAAGGGTCCGAAGTACTCGGCACCGTCGTTCGAGATCCGGCGGGTGAAGGCGATGCGGGGGAACTCGTCCCGCATGGTCAGCTTCAGATAGGGGTAGGTCTTGTCGTCCCGCAGCAGGACGTTGTAGCGCGGGCGCTTGGCCTTGATCCAGTTGTTCTCGAGCAGGAGCGCTTCCGACTCGGAGTCGGTGACCACATACTCCAGATCCACCGCCTCCGAGACCATGGCAGCCAGCCGCGGCTCATGGTCGCGCACCAGATACGACGAGGCCCGCTTGCGCAGCGACTTCGCCTTGCCGATGTACAGCACCTTCCCCTCGGCATCCTTGAAGATGTAGATGCCGGGACGGTCGGGCAGGGCCCGGATGCGTTCGACGAGTTGCGTGTGGTCGGACATGGTCTCGTAGAAAAACAGAATTCCAGGGATGGAAATGCCATCCCGCCGGCAAAGGATAACCTCTCGGCGAAGGCGGTAGAGACGTTCCAGGTCCTGAACGACAACCTTGCGGAGGCCACGGGGACCGCGGAACGTCTCCGCCGGAGGACAGGCCGGCGCGGATGGCAAGGTCTGATCAGGGCACGCCGAGGCCCTCTGTTTTTGAAGCTGGTGGCCTTCTCACGGGGATTGGCGGATGGAGCGGCAAGCCCTTCGAAGAGACGTCCCTTGGTCCCCGTGGCCTCCCACGGGTGTCGTTCAGGACCCGGGAGCGTCTCTACCGCCTCCGGCGAGCACTTGTGGTCTATGATCCCGGGCAACTTTCAACAGGGGATGAAGGCCATGACGACCGAGATCGCTTCGAGCCCGCGCAAGCCCTGGTACCGCCTGTCGCTGACCGCCTGGATCATGATCGGCCTGGTGGTCGGCGGGTTCATCGGATGGATCCGGCCCGACTGGGGCAACAAGGTCTACTTCCTGCGCGACATTTTCCTGAACCTTATCAAGTCGATCATCGCCCCTCTGGTCTTCTCCACTCTGGTGGTCGGCATCGCCGGCGGCGGCGACCTCAAGAAGGTCGGGCGGATGGGCGCCAAGGCGCTGCTCTACTTCGAGATCGTGACCACGATCGCCCTGTTCCTCGGCCTCCTCGTCGTCAACCTGACGAAGCCAGGCATCGGCGTCGCACTGGCGGCGCCGATCACCGAGACCGTGCAGAAGGCGGCCGAGAACCATCCCAAGACGCTCATCGAGACGATCGTGCACATCTTCCCGGCGAGCATCGTCGAGGCCATGGTGCGCGGCGACGTGCTGCAGATCGTCGCCTTCGCGGTGCTCTTCGCCATGGCCCTCTCCGCCATCGGCGAGACGGGCAGGCCGATCCTGCGGGCGATGGAGAGCCTGTCGCAGATCATGTTCCGGTTCACCAGCTACGTGATGATGTTCGCCCCCATCGGCGTCGGCGCGGCCATGGCCCACACCATCGGCACCCACGGGCTGGGGGTGCTGGTCAACCTCGGCAAGCTGATCGGCTCGCTCTACCTGGCCCTGATTCTCTTCGTGGTCCTCGTGCTGGGGGCGGTGGCGATGCTCTTCCGCATCCCCATCCTGAAGTTCCTGCGGGCGGTGCGCGAGCCGGCGACGATCGCCTTCGCGACGACGAGCAGCGAGTCGGCCCTGCCGAAGGCGATGGAGGTGATGGAGCGCTTCGGCGTGCCGCCGCGGATCGTCGGCTTCGTGATTCCGACCGGCTACAGTTTCAACCTCGACGGCACCACGCTCTACCTGGCGATGGCTTCGGTCTTCGTCGCCCAGGCGGCCGAGAGGACCACCGGGTTCCACATGACCTTCAGCCAGCAGATCGTCATGATGCTGACGCTGATGATCACCTCCAAGGGGATCGCCGCCGTGCCGCGCGCCTCCCTGGTGATCCTGCTGGCGACGCTCGGCACCTTCCTGCCGGGGGACATCGGCGCTATCGGGGTCGCCGTGATCTTCGGCGTCGACGAGCTGATGGACATGGGGCGCACCTGCGTCAACGTCATCGGCAACTGCCTGGCCACCTGCGTCGTGGCCCGCTGGGAAGGCGAGTTCGACGATCAACGGGCACGGGCCTTCGGCACCCCCGAGGAAGCCCGCCTCGACCTCGCCGCCGGCGAGCCCGCTTTCGTGCAGGCGGCGCGGATGGATTGAGAAAAGGGCCGACTACACGCTGAAAGGATTGAGACAGTCCACGCCGGTTCGTTCCACGTCCTTGAGATTGCGAGTGACGAGGATCAAGCCGTGGATGCTCGCCGTGGCTGCGAGGAGACTGTCGATCACCGGCAGAGAAGCCGGAACATTGAAGCGGCCCCACTGTTCGGCGATGGTTTGATCGACGGGCAGGATGTGGTCCGAGTGGCTGGCCTCCAACTCCTGGAACCAGTCTTCCAGGGCCTCGGCGGCCGGCTCGTCACGGCGCCTGATGTTTTCAATGCCCTTGCGGATCTCACCCAGGGTCAACGCGCTTAGATAGATCTCCTCGGAAGCGACCTCCGCGAACCACGAAGCCACGCCTGGATTGCAGCGCCGCCCCTTGCGAAGCTCGGAGATCACGTTCGTGTCGACGAGGTAGCTCAAAGTTCAACGTCCCGACCGCGGTCCGGGAGCCGCTCGAAGTCGGAGTCCTCTCCAACGGAAGGGATGGCGAGGAGAAGATCCTTGAGGGGCCTTCTTCGCTTCGCGGGCAGCAGGACTTCGCGCAGGATCTCCCGATGCTCCGCCTCCGCCGAACGGCCATGGCGCGCCGCCCGGATCTTGAGCTCGCGAATGACCTCCTCCTCGAGGTTGCGCACAATCAACTGAGTCATCGCCCTCTCCTTCATGCTATCAATGATAGCACTTACACCGCCTCCCGGCCCGCGATGTCCTCGTCCCAGAGCTCCGGCTTCTCGCGGATGAAGCGCTCCATCAGCCGGAGGCAGCGCTCGTCCTCGAGCAGGCGCACCTCGACGCCGTGCTGGCGCAGGAAGTCGAGGTTGCCGGGGAAGCTCACGTTCTCGCCGACGACGACCCGGGGGATGCCGAACTGGAGGATCGTGCCCGAGCACATCATGCACGGGCTCAGGGTGGTGTACATCGTGACGCCGTCGTAACGGCGCCGCCGCCCGCCGTCGCGCAGGCAATCCATCTCCCCGTGGGCGATCGGGTCGCCTTCCTGCACCCGCTTGTTGTGGCCGCGGGCGATGATCCGGCCGGCCTCCACCATCACCGCGCCGATCGGCAGGCCCCCCTCGCGGTAGGACTTCTCCGCCTGCTCCAGGGCTGCCGTCATGAATTCGGCGTCGCGGTCCTGGCGGTCGTGGCTGCTGTCATTCATGGCATCCACCTCCATACGCGTCAATGCTGGGAGACCACGCTGTCGCTGGCCACCCTTTCGAGCACGGCCCGTGCCCGCGCGAGCTCCCGCCCCAGCCGCGCGACCAGCGGGACGAGCTCGTCGGTGCGCGAGGCGCGGACCCGCTCCTCGATGGAACGGCAGACACTGGCGACCTGGAGGACCCCGAGGACCGCGCTGCTCCCCTGGAGACGGTGAACGGTCCGCCCCACCTCGGCCCATCGGCCCTCCTCAACTCCCTGGCGGATGGCGGCGAGATCGGTGGCCGCGGTCGCCAGAAAGGTCCGGATCAGTTTTTCGACCAACCCCTCGCCATTGCGCAGACCGCGCAGGAGATCGAGACTTGTCGGGTCGAGGGGGGCCGGGAGGATCTCCGGCTCTTCCTCCTTCCATCCCTCGCGGGCGCCGCGCAGGCTGATTGCCGCCAGGGCGGCCTTGAGGTCGGCGACCTGCAACGGCTTGCTCAAGTAGCCGTCCATGCCCGCCGCCAGGCAGCGCTCCCGGTCTCCCGGCATGGCGTGGGCGGTCAGCGCGATGATCTTCGGCTGGCTGCGGCCGGCAAACTTGTCGCGAATCCGACGGGTGACCTCCAGCCCGTCCATCTCGGGCATCTGAACATCCATCAGAATCACGTCATAGGACTGACACTCCAGCACTTCCAGGACCTCCCGCCCGTTGCTCGCGAGGTCCGCCTCATACCCCAGGTGCTCGAGCAGGCCGACCGTCACCTGCCGGTTCACCGGATGGTCCTCAGCGAGCAGAATGCTCAAGGGATGGCTGTGCGCCAGGTGGTCAATGGCGATGGGCACCGTCGGGTTGCGGGGCGGAGCCAGGGCGGCCTCGCCGAGGATGGTGAAGTGGAAGGTCGAACCCCGGCCGACGGCGCTCTCGACCCAGATCCGCCCCCCCATGAGCTCGGTCAGCCGCTTGCTGATGGCCAGCCCGAGGCCGGTGCCGCCCTGCTGGCGGGCCAGCGAGCCGTCGAGCTGTTCGAAGGGGACGAACAGGCGGTCCAGCTCTTCGCCGGGGATCCCGATCCCGGTGTCGGTGACGGCGAAATGTGCCTCGAAGCAGCCGTCGCCCAGCGGCAGGGCGGAAAGCGCCACCCGCACCTCCCCCTGCGGCGTGAACTTGACGGCGTTGCCCAGCAGATTGACCAGGATCTGGCGGGTGCGGGCGAGATCGCCCACCAGGGCCTCCGGGGTCTCCTCGGCTATAGTGTGGTGCAACGCGAGCCCCCGCTCGGCGGCCAGGGGGGCCATCATCTTGAGACTATCCTCGATCAGCTCCCGGAGACTGAAGGGGACGCTCTCGACCGCCATGCTCCCCGACTCCATCTTCGAGAAGTCGAGGATGTCGTTGATCAGCAACAGCAGGGCCGCGCCGCTGGCCTGAACGGTCTTCACGTAGTCCTTCTGCCGGGGGGTGAGGGGGGTCTCCAGCAGCAGGCTGGTCATGCCGATGACGCCGTTCATCGGAGTCCGGATCTCGTGGCTCATGTTGGCCAGGAACTCGCTCTTGGCCCGGCTGGCCGCCAGGGCCTGCTCCTTGGCGACCTGGAGAGCGCCCGTGCGCTCCCGCACCTCCGCCTCCAGAGTCAGGCGCAGCCGGTCGAGCTCGCGGTGGACGCGCCGGAAACGGCTGGAAAGGGAGATGCTCATCGCCACCAGGAGCGCCGCGAAGCCGAACGGCGGCAGCGAGACCGGGCTGTGCCACAGACCTGGGAAGACCTGGCCCGCCAGCTCGACGCCGACGGCGGCGACCAGCGCCAGTCCGCCCACGGCGAGGGTCCGCGCCTCCATGTCTCCCCGCCACGCCTCGCGGGCGATGAGGATCACCGCCAGCGCCAGGAGCGGCAGCAGCCAGAGCGAGCGGAAGCTCTGGCTGGCGATCACCAGACGCGCGTCGGGCCAGAGGCCGACGAAGAGGGCCAGGGCCCCGTGCGAGAGCTGATAAACCCGCAGCGGCCATGAGATGGGCCGGGAGAAGAAGGTCCAGAGGAACTGGATCGCCAGCATCGCGGCGAGGTGGCCGGTGAGATCGCTGGCCCGGACCGCCAGGTCGTACCGGTCGGTCCACTGATAGATCCAGTAGGAGCTGGCGAAGGTGTTGACGGCGAAGCATAGGGACAGGAGGCCGAACCAGAGATGCCCGGTCTCCTGCCGGCGCTGGCAGTAGAGCAGGAGGTGGTAGCCGGTCGAGGCCGCGAACAGCGCGGCGAGGAGAAGAAAGGGGAGGTCCGCCAGCAGGATGCGGTTCCAATCGGCTCCCATCCGGTCGCGCAAGACATGGTAGCCGTCGCGGACCAGGTGGGCGCCCGTCGCCGCGGCTCCAGGCTCGGCGGCGGTTCCGGAAGCGGAGAACAGCAGTAGGAACGCGAACAAGGCCAAGCCGCCGCGGAGGAAAGAGGCGGCGCGGGCGGTATACAGGCACGGCAGTGCCGCGATACGGATGCTGGTGCCTCCGCGCGCGGCGCGGAGGCGGCTTTCACTGTTCATGGCGTGTCCAGTAGTATACCGCGCGGAGGTGATTCCCATCGCAGAAGGAAGATCCACCGAGGTCCTGATCAGAGTCCTCGTCGTCGACGACCATCTCGTCGTGCGCAAAGGCGTACGGGCCCTGCTCATGGACGCCGATAGCGTCACGGTCGTGGGCGAAGCGTGCGACGGACCGGAGGCGGTGACCGAGGCGAGACGCCTCAGGCCGCAGGTGATCCTGATGGACCTGCAGCTCCCCCGCCTCGACGGCGTGGAGGCGATCCGGGCGATCCTCGCCGAGCAGCCGGACATCGGCATCGTGGTGCTGACGGGGACCGACGGAGACGAGAAGATTCTCGCCGCCGTCGAGGCCGGGGCCCTGGGCTACCTCGCCAAGACCTCCGAGCCCGAGGACTTCCTCCTGGCGATCTCCCGGGTCGCCCATGGCGAGCTCTGGCTGCCGCCGCGCCTGACCCGCAAGCTGCTGACGCACCTCAAGCCCCGCTCCGGCGGCGCGACCCCCGAGCCGCTCACCAGCCGGGAGACCAGCGTGCTGACCCTGGTCGCCAAGGGGCGGACCAACCAGCAGATCGCCAACGAGCTGAACATCGCCGAAGCCACCGTGCGCACCCACGTCAGCCACATCCTGGACAAGCTCGGAGCCAGCAACCGGGTCGAGGCCGCCCTGCACGCCCTGCGGGTCGGGGTCGCGACCCTGGAGGAGTCTTGAATCCGCGGCGCGTCCTGGTGGTCGACGACCACCCCGTGAACCGCCTCGTCGCGGTCGCCCAGCTCACCGAGCTCGGCTACGCCGCCGACGCCGCAGAGGACGGCGAGATGGCTCTCGGTGCCCTGGCGCAGGAGCCCTATGACGCCGTGCTGCTGGATTGCGAGATGCCGCGGCTCGACGGCTACGAGACCTGCCGCCGCCTGCGGCAGAGCGAGGGCGGCGGCCGGCGCACCTGGGTGATCGCCCTCACCGCCCACACCGCGGCGGAGGACCGGGAGAGATGCCTCGCCGCCGGCATGGACGATCATCTGGCCAAACCCGTGCGGGCCGAGGATCTGGCCGCCGCGCTGAAACGCCGGCCGGAGGGCGCCCGCGACCCCGACTCCGGAACGCTTCCCGCGGTTGAATCCGACCGCCTCGAAGAGCGCCTGGCAGCCCTCGTACGCCTCGGTGAGGAGACCGGGGAAGATCTGTTGGAGCAGGTGGTCGAGAGCTTCCTCCAGCAAGGCGCGAGGGACCTCGGGACCATGCGGCAGGCCCTGACCCGCGGCGATGGCGGCGCCCTCGCCGCGGCCGCCCACTCCCTGGCCGGGAGCGCCGGCATCCTCGGGGCGACCGGGCTCTCCGTGGCCTCCGCCGGGCTCGAGGAACTGGCCCGGCAGGGGGATCTGGCGGCCTGCGAGCCCCGGCTCGAGTCGGTCGAGCAGGCCTATCGATCGATCGCGCGAAGGCTTGCGGCATGACCGAAGCCAACGCGGCGCGGAGAGCCACCCACAACAATTGTTGATATCAAAATCCGCCATCTGTCTGACGACACGCCCTGAGGGATAAGCGACACTACGCACCAAGGAATGCAGCGACGACTGCCAGGTCCCACGGCCCGGCGTCAACTGCTCTCCCCTCATTCATCCGGGGCCTGCGTTAAGCGCGGGGCCCGGCTTTTTTTTGCCTTCGTCTCTCTCCAAACCTCCTCAGATAGAACTTTTCTCACTCTTTCAGGGGTGTGGCTCGCTTTTCCCATCTTCCTGCACCCTAGATTTACATGACGAATACAGAACGTTTACAGAGTCTTCGCCGCCCCGTCTAGGCCGTCGATTCACCCTGTAGTTTCCGCGTCGGCGAAATTTGCCGACTCGATAACCGTCACCCCGGAGATTGCGGCTCTCATGCGAGATCCGGTCCGACCGTGGTGGCTCCTTTCCGTAGCTCGACTTGGAGGATGTAGATGAAGAGTCAAGTTCTGAAGTCTGTGCTGGCCCTGTCTTGCGGCCTGGTGGCTGTCGCCACCGCGTATGCCGCCCCCGGAGCAGAGAAGAAGCTGGACAAGCCTTTCGCGGATGCCGATCACGTCATCTACGCCCCGACCAAGTTCGACAAGAGCCTGCCCACGAAGTCGAACATCACCTACCACGGCGGTGGCGTCATCGTCTCGGCCAAGGTGGTCTACATCTTCTATGGACCGACCTTCAACAATCCCGCCTCTACCGACTACGCGTATGCCCGGACGCTGCAGGCTTTCCGCAATCAGTTCGGCACCACCGGCGAGTACAACACCATCACGCAGTATTCCGGGATTCTGAAGTCGAACCTCGCCTCGGGAACCCCCGATTGGTTCGACACCAGCACGCCGGTGACCAACGTCACCGACTCCGTGGTTCGCGCCGAGGTCAACCGGTACTTCTCGGGCGGCCATGGCGCCTTCAACAGCAGCACGGTTTATGAGGTCGTCATCCCCCGGACCTCGTACTCCTCGAGCGGCACGAGCACCTCGTGCGGCGGCCCGCGCCTCGCCTACTGCGCCTATCACGGCTCGTACAGCGGCACCTCCGGCACCGTCAAGTACGCCATCGAGCCCTACCCGAGCTGCAGCGGCTGCAAGGTCTCGGGCTGGACGGACGCGCAGAACGGCGAGCACTTCGTCTGCCACGAGGTCCGCGAGGCCGTGACCGATCCCGTCAACGGCTGGTGGGACGGCACCACCGGCGAAGAGGCCGACGACAAGTGCGCCTGGTCGCCCTCGCCGTTCATCGGCACCAACGGCTACGGCTATCAGTACGAGTGGTCGAACGCGAACGGCGGCTGCATCCGTACGCGGTAAGAACACCTCTCGCTGCAGGACCAGGAGCCCCCGTCCGCGGGGGCTCTTTGCTTTTCAGCTCAGAGGTGTCTCGAAAGTTTCCGAGCTCGTGGTCGCCTTTTTCCTCCCCCGTTCCGGGTGGAGGAAAAAATCCCGGCTTCGACAAAGGTCCACACTTCCTCAGAAGCTCTGTCAGTTCGGCAGGCCGCGCAGATGCTGGTGAGGAACACGCCTCGCCGCCCGGGATTGAAATCCCGGGCTACCGACAGTCGCCCCTTCCCGGGGCTCTGCCAGAAACAGATTTGTGGGAGTCCCGGATGGGACGGCCGTGGGTAGCCCGGGATTTCAATCCCGGGCAGCGAGGCTACGTTGCCCTGTTCCGCCCTGCGGGCGAGGCTGACTCCCGAGACACCCTCTCACGGCTCTTTCGCCGCTTCGGCCAGCGTGTACTCGAATTCGTAGGAATGCTTGCCACCGGCGATCTCGATCGTCATCCTGCCCGCGAGCCCCGCCAACTGGCCGGTGCCGGAGTCCGGCACCACGGTGATCGTCAGTTGCGACGTGCCGCGCGTCATGGTGCCGCTGTGCTGGAGCGCGAACGTGCCGCTGCGCCCCTTCAGCGTTCCGCTGACCCGCTCGATGGCCACGTAACCGGCCGAGCCCTGGACGGCCGTGCCGGCGGTCAGCATCTGCCCCTTGCTGGTGGCCTCGAGGTCGCCATGGAACTGCTTGTCGAGCGACATCCTGCCGAGCGTCGGGTCCCCGCCCTTGTCTTCCTGCGGATTCAGCTTGACTTCAAACGTTCCACTGGCACGATTCGTCATGACCGCCCCCTTCTGAACCGGACCTGGAGCCGGCGCCTGTGCGGACCCCGAAGAGCCAAGCCCCACGGACAGGCAGAGACCTGCGATGAGAACGGCTCCGGCGCGAGATCGATTTTTCATCGGGCGATCCTATCCGATTCCGCGCTGGACTTACGCCGGTTCGCTTCAGGGTAGAATCTCCACGATGAGCGGCCGAGTCGAGTGGGTCCTGACAGCTCTCGAACAGGCGGGCGTCCGCTATCTGGTGGTGGGCGGAGTCGCCGTCGTGCTTCACGGATATCTGCGCACGACCCTCGATCTCGATCTGGTCCTTCAACTCAATCGCGACAACCTGGAGCGAGCTTTGAGAGCCTTTGGCGACCTGGGCTTCCGCCCCCAGGCACCCGTTCCGCTCAGCTCTTTTGCCGACGCTCAGAATCGCGAGACCTGGTCCCGCGAGAAGAACATGACGGTCTTCTCACTCTGGCAGCCGGATCATCCGGGATTTGCCGTCGACCTGTTCGTTCAGGAGCCGTTCGACTTCGATGCCGTCTATCGTCGTGCCCTGAGAGTGCCGCTCCAGGGAGTGGAAGCTACAGTCGTGTCGCGCGACGACCTGCTGGAGATGAAGCGCGCCACTGGACGGACGCGCGACCTGGAAGACATCGAAGCCCTTTCCGAATTGCCGGGGGAAGAAGCATGAGCGAACCTTTCGAGCCAAAGGCGCAGACGGACCGGGAGGAAGACGTCTGGGATTTTGCCGGAACCCGCCGCCATCACATCCGGCGAGGGTTGCAGCTGACCCCCGCCGAGCGTCTCCGCTGGCTGGAAGAAACGGTTGACGAGATGCGGCGGCTCCAGGGACTAGCCCGCTTCGGCCATCCGATCGAAGAACCTCAGCACTGATCGGCCTGCACGATCCGGGCGGTCGTGACGATCTGGCCCACGTGCCGCTGGGTGTGCTCGGCGGCGTGGACCAGCAGCCCGAGCACCGTCGAGGGCAACTGGAGACGGCCGACTCCCCGTGCTTCCAGCAGCGTGGACTCCCGCGTGCCGCGGAGCTGCGCGAGGGCGCGATCGACCTGCCGCTCGAAGTCCAGGGCCAGCGCGGCGGCCGGCGACGGCGGAGAGCTAGGCTGCGCCTCCGTGGCGAGGAAATCCCTCTGCTCCGCCGAGAGCCCTTCTCCCCGGGCATAGGTGAAAAGCCGGTCCAGACTGCCCGCGGCATGCCGGACATGAAACCCTACTGAGGGGGCCCCGCCCGGACGGGCCCACAGATGATCGGACGAAAGCGGCCCCACGACCCGGCGCACCTCCTCCGCAGCCTGAAGCAGCGCATGGGCGACCGGCTGCAACAGCGGCGGGATCTCGGGGACCGGCCCGCGCAGCCAGACTTCAGGCAGATCCGGGACGGTCATGACGAAACATCAAGCCCCACGAGGGCGCCAAGCTTCAGGACGGTGTTCCAGTTGCGGCCCGTGCCCCGCGAGCCGAGCTTCTTCTCGATCACGGTGATCGTCAGCTTCGATTCCCCGATCCCGTCCGGGTAGGTGATATACGCCTGCCGGCCCATGCCGCGCACGGTCTCCCGACCCTTGATGGCGGCCTGCAGCGCCTCCACGTCCTTGGCGTCCGGCGCCCGGTTCAGAAACACGACGACGAGATGACTGGGGTCGCTCCTGGCCTCGTCGGGGAAGGGGTTGTTCGCGATGACCTCTTTCCACTCCTCCGGGGTGCGGACGAAGAAGTCCGTCTTGAGGCCGAGGCGCTTCTCGGTCTCCGTCTCCAGCAGGCGTTCCAGATCGGCACCCGTGAGCTTATCGCTCCGGAAGACGGCGTTGCCGCTCTGGAGCAGGGTTCGCGGCTCCCCGAAGCCCAGCTGCGTGAGGAGCTCGCGCAGGTCCGCCATGGCGATCTTGGTCTTGCCGCCGACGTTGACGCCACGGAGGAGGGCGATGTGGGTTGTCATGGGTGATGGCTCCTGACCTTGATCACGGTCTCTTGTCCTGCATACAAAATTTTGTATAATGTCTCCGGCCATGAAACCGCTCTTCTGGGTAGGCTCCGCCCTGCAAGATCTGAGAGCTTTCCCCGAGGCGGCGAAACGCAGGGCCGGTCACGAGTTGCATCTGGTCCAGGAAGAACTCGAGCCGGATGACTGGAAATCCATGGCCAGCGTAGGACCCGGTGTTTACGAGTTGCGCATCCACACCGGCGTGGAGCATCGAGTCTTCTATGTCGCGAAGTTTGAAGAAGGAGTATACGTCTTGCACGCCTTTGAAAAGAGAACGCGGCAGACTGCCCAACGAGATATCGATCTTGCGCGGGAACGGTATCGGGAAGTCCTGAGAGATCGCCAGAGAACGACTCGGCCGCCTCGGAGGTAGATTCACCATGGACACGAAAATCACCCCATCCAGCGGAAACGTATTCCGAGATCTTGGCTTCGACGAAGATGAGGCTGAGCACCTTCGAATCCGTTCAACGTTGATGATCGCGGTACGCAAGCTCATCGAAGATCGCAGCCTCACCCAAGGGGAAGCAGCCAAGCTATTCGGCGTCACACAACCCCGGATCAGCAACCTCGTTCGCGGCCGGATCGACCTCTTTAGCATCGATACCTTGGTCGACATGCTGGCTCGCGCTGGAATCCACATCGACGTTGTCTTTTCCACAGCCCGGCAGGGAGCCGCTTAGGACTCGTCACAGAATAACTGCACCAGCCCTAAAAAGCGTTCGGCTCTCGTCCGGCCCAACGGGTCGGGAGAGCCCAGCCCAGGGCTGAGGCCGGAGGCCGATGCCCTGGGTGGAGAGATGACAACGGGCTGCGGCCTGAAAGGCCGCGAGACCTGTCTTGCCGAATCGGGTTCTCGCGACCTTTCAGGCCGCAACGATTGGGGACGCTTTTCTTCCCAGGGCATCGGCCTTCGGCCTCAGCCCTGGGCTGGAGTCTCCCGACCCGTTGGGCCGGACGCAGGAAATGGCACATTTACTCCGTGACGAGCCGCTTAGCGGTAAGGCTGCAACTGGCGGCCGCCAGCATACCCGATTCGCGCTTGACTTACGCCGCCCAATTTTCTACACTTCCGCTATCGCGCGTTACGCTTCCCCGCGATTCCGAAGGAGGTACGGCGGCCCCGATCGGCCCTTTCCAGCAACGCCCCACCCCGTCTATCGTGGGCCGGAAAATCCGGCCCAACATGAAAACGGCCCGGAGTGAGTTACCAGCTCACGTCCGAGCCTGACCCCGCAAAGGAGTTACCGTCCCATGCGAAGCTCAGACGATTCTATCCCGTCTTCCCGCAACGCGTTTTCCCCTTCCTTCCTCCATCGCATCGGCGAGCGCGACGAGCCGCCGACGGCCGGCGAGGCGGACGCGGCCGGTCCCTGGCGCGTCCTGGAGCTGCCCGGCCGTGGCTTCGGACTGTTCCGCGCCGGCGAATCCCCCGCGCGCGGACACCGGCCGGCGGCGGTGCTGCGGCAGCGCTGGCTGGCCCTGCTGGCGGCGGCCGTCCTCCCCGGCACCGGGAGGGACGCGGCGTTCCGTCTTCAGAAGGATTGCGGACCGGAAGGCTTCGCCGTCGAGGCTGGCCACGGCGGCGAGGTGGTGGGCCATCTTGAGCTGTTCGACCCCAACCTGATCGAGGCTCTGCATGTCGCCGAGGGGCTCCTGCGCTCCCCCGAGACTCTGGCGGTCCTGCTGGAGGCCGCCGGGCAGGTCGCCCTCGAACGCGCCGGGGCGATCCTCGACGAGCGGATTCCGAAGTAGCCCGCTCACCCCGGGCGACCGCCTGGGCGCGAGGCGGTTCGTCCGAGGATCACGTCGGACTGGCGGGAAATTTAAGTCCCCGCCGAGGTATACCCCTCTCCCCAACTGGGGAGGGGGTCCCCCAACTGGGGAGAGGGGTATACCAACCGGGGGAGAGGTCCCCCCAACCGGGGAGAGGGGTCTCCCAGCCGGGGAGAGGGGTCCCCCAACCGGGGGGAGAGATTCCCCAACCGGGGGGAGAGATTCCCCAACCGGGGGGAGAGATTCCCCAACCGGGGGGAGGGATTCCCCAAGAAGGAAGAGGGGTCTCCCAACCTGGGAAAGGATCGGGACGCTCTGTTCTCCCCCTACCCGGCGTAGATCTGCAATTCCCGCAGCTCGCGGAGCTGATCGCGAAAGGCGGCGGCCTCCTCGAACTCCAGGCGCTTGGCGGCGGCGCGCATCTCCTTCTCCAGGCGCGAGATGCGCTCGCTGAGCGGGAGGTCGGAGCTGTCGGCCCCACCGCCGAGCTTCGGCGGGCCGCCGGCGGCGTAGAGGTCGAGGTTCATCATCTGCACCAGCGGGTTGTGGATGTCCTTCAGGATGGTCGCCGGCTCGATGCCGTGCTCGGTGTTGTAGGCGGTCTGCTTGATGCGGCGGCGCTCGGTCTCGTCGATCGCCTTCTTCATCGAATCGGTCATCCGGTCGGCGTAGAAGATCACCCGGCCGGCGACGTTGCGGGCGGCGCGGCCGGAGGTCTGGATCAGCGAGGTCTCGCTGCGCAGGAACCCCTCCTTGTCAGCGTCCAGGATCGCCACCAGCGAGACCTCCGGCAGGTCGAGCCCCTCGCGCAGCAGGTTAATCCCCACCAATACATCGAAATCACCGCGCCGCAGGCCGGTGACGATCTCCACCCGCTCGAGGGTCTCGATGTCGCTGTGCATGTAGCGCACGCGCACCCCGAGCTCGTTGAGGTACTGCGTCAGCTCCTCCGCCATCCGCTTGGTGAGGGTGGTGATCAGCACCCGCTCCTTGCGGGCGACGATCTTGCGCACCTCGCCGATCAGATCGTCCACCTGCCCCTGCGCCGGGCGGAGGTCGATCTCCGGGTCGAGCAGGCCGGTCGGGCGGATGAGCTGCTCGACGATGACGCCGCCGGTGCGCTCCAGCTCCCAGGGGGCGGGGGTCGCCGAGACGTAGATCCGCTGCCCCATGCGGACGTCGAACTCCTCGAAGGTGAGTGGCCGGTTGTCGAGCGCCGAGGGGAGCCGGAAGCCGAAGTCGACCAGCGTCCGCTTGCGCGAGCGGTCGCCGGCGTGCATGCCGCGCACCTGCGGGATCGACTGGTGGCTCTCGTCGACCACCAGCAGGAAGTCGTCGGGGAAGTAGTCGAACAGGGTCGGCGGCGGCTCGCCCGGCGCCCGCCCGGAGAGGTGGCGCGAGTAGTTCTCGATGCCGTGGCAGTAGCCGATCTCCTTCAGCATCTCGAGATCGAAGCGGGTGCGCTGCTCCAGGCGCTGGCGCTCGAGCAGCTTGCCCTCGGCCTCCAACTCGGCGAGACGCGGGCCCAGCTCCTCGGCGATCGTTTCGATAGCCCGCTCCAGGCGCGGCTTGGGGGTCACGTAGTGGGTCTTGGGATAGACCGCGATGCGGTCGATCTGCTGCAGGGTGTCGCCGCGCAGGACGTCGAAGCGGGTGATGCGCTCGACCTCGTCGCCGAAGTATTCGACGCGGATCCCCAGGTCCTCGTAGGCGGGGACGATCTCCAGCACGTCGCCGCGCACGCGGAAGCTGCCGTGGAAGAGGTCCATCTGGGTGCGCTCGTACTGCATGGTGACCAGCCGCTTGATGGCGGCCTCCATCCCCTCGGCCTCCCCCTGGATGAAGAACTGGAGCATGCCGAAGAACGCCTCGGGGGAGCCGAGGCCGTAGATGCAGGAGACGGAGGCGACGATGATCACGTCCCGGCGCTCGAACAGGGCCTTGGTGGCCCGCAGCCGGAGACGGTCGATCTCCTCGTTGATGCTGGTCTCCTTCTCGATGTACGTGTCGGTGGCCGGCACGTACGCCTCCGGCTGGTAGTAGTCGTAGTAGGAGACGAAATACTCGACCGCGTTATGGGGGAAGAAGCTGCGGAACTCCTGGTAGAGCTGCGCCGCGAGGGTCTTGTTGTGGGAGAGGATCAGCGTCGGCCGGTTGACCGCCTCGATGACCTTGGCGATCGTGAAGGTCTTGCCAGAGCCGGTGATGCCGAGCAGCACCTGCTCCTTGTCGCCGCGCTGAAGCCCCTCGGTGAGCTGACGGATGGCCTCAGGTTGATCCCCCTGCGGCGTGAACTTGGATTCGAGCTGGAAACCTGACATGGCTCGATTGTAAACGCGGGGAGGGGGGTGGGTTGTTCCAGAATCGCCTGCGGACGCCCCACCTATACGGCGTCCGGAGCTCTCCCCGTCTTCGCGAACTGCTCCAGGGCGAGGGTGAGCTCCTGAACGTCCTTCCGGGTCAGGTTCTGCCCCTTGCGGATGGTCGCCAGCATCTTGAGCTGGAGCTGCTGGCTGCTCTCGGCGATCTCCTGCATGTTGCCGGGCTTGAGGGCGCGCTCACGGGCGCCCTGGAAGGCGGCGCGGAGACGCTGCTGCTCCTCCGGCGTCACGTCCTTGGGGAGCTGCGTCAGGATGCTGGCCTCCGACTGGCGGAGGGAGAACTGGAGCAGCTTGCCGACGTGCGTCCCGGCGTACAGGAAGAACCCGACGAGCACCAGGCCGGCCAGCACGAGCAGGCCGAGGCAGCCGAAGATCAGCGGCTTGGGGCAACCCCCCTTCACCGGCCGGGCGACCGGATCGAACGGGGACGCGGGAGGGGGAGCGGGCTCGAGGCGAGGGGGTTCCATGAGGGTCTCCGTGCCGGGTAGAAACGCCAGAAAACTCAACCTCTTTCTATCATTGGGCGCCGAGGGCGGCAAGGATGCGGGCCCGGCGACGCGAAGCCCCTCTATAATGCCCCCATGGAGTACGAACCTCTCGCCGAGCGTCGCCCCCCGTCCGTTTCCACCCCACCCCGCCGCCGGTCCCGGCGCCTGCTGCGCTGGATCTGGCCGGTGCTCGCCACCCTGCTGATCGGCGCCATCAGCGGCGTCGCGATCGCGGCGGCCATCCACGTGCCGCGGGTGGAGTCGCTCGCCAGCTATACGCCGCCTCTGGTGACCCAGCTCTACGACAAGAACGGCAACGTCTTCACCACCTTCGCCCGCGAGCGCCGCGTGATGCTGAAGGAGAACGAGATGCCGCGGGTCATGGAGCAGGCGCTGGTCGCCTCCGAGGACTCCAACTTCTTCCAGCACGGCGGCATCGACGCGCTGGGCATCGGCCGCGCCGCGCTCGCCGACTTCAAGGCCGGCCGGGTGAAGGAAGGGGCCTCGACGATCACCATGCAGCTCTCCCGCACTCTCTTCCTCTCCCGCGAGCGCACCTGGCGCCGCAAGGTCGAGGAGGCGTTCGTCGCCGTCGAGCTGGAGAAGAACTACACCAAGTCGCAGATCCTCACCCTCTACCTGAACCTGGTCAACCTCGGCCACGGCAACTACGGAGTGGAGGCGGCCTCCCGCTACTACTTCGACAAGCCGGCCGCGAAGCTGACGCTCCCCGAGGCCGCCATGCTGGTCGGCATCATTCCCGCCCCCAGCCACTACAGTCCCTACCGCACACCGGAGCTGATGCTCCGCCAGCGCGACCGCGTGCTGCGGCGCATGCTGGACGAGAAGTACATCGGCCGGGAGCAGTACGAGCGGGCGGTGAAGCAGCCGATCCTGGCCACCCCCCAGGAGCAGGAGGAGAGCTTCGCCCCCTACTTCGCCGAGGACGTGCGGAAGTACCTGGAGACGAAGTACGGCGCCAACAGCCTCTACAGCGACGGGCTGCAGGTGCAGACGACGCTCGATCCGCAGATCCAGAAGTCGGCGCAGCAGGCCATCCACGCCGGACTGCTGAAGATCGACCACCGCCGCGGCTGGCGCGGTCCGATCGCCGAGATCAAGGAGGCGGACATCGCCTCCCAGCAGCTCCCGACCTGGGGGCAGTCCCGGCTCGTGCCCGGCCGCTGGTATCAGGGGCTGGTGCTGGAGTCGGGACCGAAGAGCGCCAGCGTCAAGATCGGCAAGGGGACCTACACCCTCGGCCCCGAGGGGATCGCCTGGACCAACCGCCGCCAGCCGGACGCTCTCCTGAAGCGCGGCTCGGTGGCCTGGTTCCGCTTCGAGATCCCGGCGGCCAAGACGGCGGCGGCCAAGCCCGGCGCGACGTCATCCGCAACGGTGCCCGCGGCGACGGCGACCACCGCGGCGGCCGAGCCCCGGCTGATGCTCGAGCAGCAGCCGAAGATGGAGTCCGCCGCCGTGGTGATCGAGAACCAGACCGGCGCCATCCGCGCCATGGTCGGCGGCTGGGACTTCGACCGCAACAAGTTCAACCGCATCACCCAGGCGCGCCGGCAGGTGGGCTCGTCGTTCAAGCCCTTCGTCTACGGCGCGGCCATCGAGGCGGGATGGACCCCCTCTGACACGCTGCTCGACGCTCCCACCTCGTTCATCGGTGCCGACGGGCGCCTGAGCTACCGGCCCGAGAACTATTACCACAAGCATTACGGCATCGTAACGCTGCGGCGGGCGCTGGAGCAGTCGATCAACGTCCCGGCGGTCAAGCTGTTCGAGCTGGTGGGGGGCAAACGGGTGGTCGACTTCGCTCACCGTACCGGCATCCAGACGCAGCTCCCCGCCTGGCCCAGCGTGGCCCTGGGCTCGGCCGACCTGACGCCGCTGGAGATGGCCTCGGCCTACTCCACGATCGCCAATCTGGGGACGCACATCGAGCCCTACATGCTCCAGAAGGTCTCGAAGCCCGATGGCCAGGTGCTGCTCCCAGAGCACTTCCCCGCCACCTACATCGCCACCACTCCACCGGTGGCCTACGTGCTCACCCACATGATGGAGGGGGTCATCGACCACGGCACGGCCTACGACATCCACGACCTGCCGATCGACATCGCGGGCAAGACCGGCACCACGGACGACTACTCCGACGCCTGGTTCATCGGCTTCACCCCGCACTACACGATCCTGACCTGGATCGGCTACGACGTGAAGCGCTCGCTCGGCTCCGGCATGAGCGGCGCCGTCGCCGCCCTGCCGCTCTGGCGGGCGATCGCCGAGGACGGCCTGGCCACCGGCTGGCTGAAGAAGGGGGACACTTTCCAGGCGCCGCCGGGCGTGCTCCAGCGCGACATCGAGTACTACTCGGGGTTGCTCTCCGCCCAGGGCGGCCGGGTGATCAAGGAGGCGTTCGTCTCCGGCACCGAGCCCAACCGGCAGTACAACTCGCAGTGGTCGACGATCGCCAACCTGCCGTGGTACCAGCAGAAGTCCTTCTACATCCCGAAGGAAGGCGAGAACATGCCGAACAAGACCACCGCCGGCACCACCTCGGCGCAGGCGCCCCCCGAGCCGCCGTCCACCCCGGGACCGCAGGAAGCCCCGGCGGAGGCGCCGCCGCCGTAGAGCCCCGGGTCAGGGGTGAGGGTTCGCCTTCCGCCCCACCATCCCGAAATCCTGATACCCGAACAGCACCTCGTCCAGCCGGTCGCGCAGGCGGTTGACCAGATCGGCGAGAGGGCGCTGCTCGGGGGGGAGGGTGGCCAGCTCGATCTCGGGGAGGCGCTGGCCGTCCGGGAAAGGGCGGAGGTCGAGCCGCTCGACGGGATCGAAGCCTGCGAGCTCGTACATCAGCTTCAGGCTCTCGGGGTGGACCGGCCGGACGTGCGTGGGGTCGAGCCAGAAGTTGCAGGCGGCCACCACCACGGAGAGCGGGTTCGGGGTCTCCAGGATCAGCACGCCGCCCGGCCGCAACGCCCTGCCGGCGAGGCGGACCAGCCGGTCGAGGGCGGCACCCGGCAGGTGCTCGATGACGTGAAAGGAGATCACGCCTCCCAGGCTCCCCTCCGCCACCTCGGCGAGCACCGCGAAGAGGTCCCCCACTTCGGCTTCCAGCCCGCGGTCCCGGCAGAGCTGGACCATGCGCTCGCTCGAATCCACCCCGCGGCCGGCGATGCCGTGATCGCGCAGCAGGGCCAGCGCCTCTCCGCGGCCGCAGCCGAGGTCGAGCACCGGCCCGGGCAGATCCTTCAGATAGGGCAGATAAGCGGCGATCCGCTCGCGGATCTCCTCCTCGGTGCCGCGATACCGCCGCTCCAGCTCCAGGTAGCCGTGCTCCTCGTGGGCGCGGGCGATCGTCTCGACGGCCTCGTTCGCTTCCGATGGGGGTGCCGAGCGGACGGTGGACAGCGCGGCGCCCAGGCTACCCAGCAGGTCGCGCGCCTCGCGGCGGTAGCGGTCCAGCTTCTGGTCGGCGCGGGCGAAGAGGGCGTCGTTGTGGCGCATCACCTCGTGGATCCCCTCAGAGTCGAGGGCCTCCTGGTACTCGATGCGCCGCAGATGGTCGGCGCGCGCCGCTTCCAGCCGCTCCAGATGCTCGATCAGGATGAGATTGAAGGTGCGCTGCCGCTCCCAGAGGTCGTTCTGCGGGGTCTTGACCAGGGGGCGCAGCAGGCGCTTGAAGCCGACGAGGAGCCGGCCGAGAAAACCGCGATGGCTGCGGATGGGGAACGCATGGTCCCCCGACCAGAGCCATCGCCAATCCTCGAGATCGCGGGTGGGCTCGACGAGGAAATCGTCGAGGCCCGGGGAGCGCGGCTCAGTGGAGTTGTCGCCCTTCGCCTCCATGCGCCGGCGCCCCGGAAACCGGAGAAAAAGCCGCCTACTCTTCCCGCACCACCGAAACGGTCACCTCGGCGACCACCTCGGGGTGAAGCTCGACGCGCACCGGATGATCGCCGAGGGTCTTGATGCCCCCCTCGAGATCGATGCGCCGCCGGTCGACGGTGAAGCCCTTGCCTTCCAGGATCTCCGCGAGGTCCCCCGCAGTGACCGAGCCGTAGAGCGTGTCGGTCTCGCCGACCCGCTTGGGGATCTCGATGCGCAGGCCCGACATGCGGTTGGCGATCTCCTGGGCACCCTCGCGCTCTTTGGAGTGCCGGGCGTCGATCTTGGAACGCTGGTGCTCGAAGTACTTGATGTTGGCGCCGGTGGCCTCGAGCGCGAGCCCCTGGGGCAGGAGATAGTTCCGGCCGTGACCCGGCTTGACGTCAACCACCTCGCCACGGTGGCCGAGGTGGCGCTGATCGCTGAGCAGAATGACTCTCACGCTTCCCTCCTAGTCCGTGGTGAATGGAATCAGCGCCAGATGGCGGGCGCGCTTGATCGCCTGCTGCAGAGGGCGCTGGTGGGTGGCACAGGTACCCGAGATCCGCCGCGGCAGGATCTTCGAGCGCTCGGGGATGAACTGCTGGAGGAGTTTGACGTCCTTGTAATCGATGTAGTCGATCTTGTCGGCGCAGAACTTACAGACCTTGCGCCGGCGGAAGAAGACCTTTCTTGCGCGTGCCATGGTTTAGCCCCTCTCCTCAGAGTGCCGGTCGCCACGATCGCCGCGGTCGCCACGGTCATAACGATCGCCGCGATCACCACGGTCGCCGCGGTCACCACGATCGCCGCGGTCGCCGCGATCGCGGTCGCTCGCCTCCCGCTCCCGATCCCGATCCGCTTCGGGGCCCACCCTGGGAGGCCGGCGGGCGGCCTTCTTGAGGTCCTCGTCGGTGCGCACCGTCAGGTAGCGGAAGATCTTTTCGTTCTGGCGCATCCGGTGCTCCACCTCGGGCAGCGCGGTCTTGCCGACCTCGCTGGAGACGTAGAGCAGGAAGTACTTGCCCTCGGTGATCTTGTCGATGGGATAGGCGAGCTTGCGCCGCCCCCAGTTCTCTTCGCCGGTGATCTGCGATCCACCAGCCGTGATCATGTTCTTGTAATCCTGCGCCATGGTGACCACTTCTTCGTCGGAGACGCGAGGGTCGACCACGAACATCAGCTCGTACGTACGCATGGGTGGTGACTGTCCTCCCTATGGCCTGGGTCGGTCCCGCTGAATGCGGAACAGAGAGGTTGAAGAATCGACGGTGCCGCGAACCGGCCCGCCCGGTGACAAGGGGAGCGATTTTACACGCTCCAAGGGAAAAGGCAAGTAGCCGCTACCCGTTGAACCGCCCCATCGCCGCATCCACGCCCTCCCGCACCCACGCCTCGCAGGCGTCGGCGGCGCGGCGGATCATCTCCTCGGCGGTCTCCCGCTCGTCCGCGGCGAAGGGGGCGAGGACGAAGCCGGCGAGGTCCTCGCCGGCCACCTTCTCCTCCTGGGCGACGCCCAGGCGGAGGCGCGGCACCTCGGCGGTGCGAAGGTTCTCGATCACCGATTCGAGACCGCGATGCCCGGCCGGGCTCCCGGCGCGGCGCAGGCGGAGCTTCCCCAGCGGCAGGTTGATCTCGTCGTAGACCACCAGCACCGCCGACGGCTCGATCTCATGGCTCTCGACGAAGCAGCGCGCCGCGTAGCCGCTGCGGTTCATGTAGGTCTGCGGCCTGGCAAGCAGAATATCGGACGAATCGGCCGGCGGCGCACCGCTCCCCTCGCCTGCCGCGAGGCGGCCGACGAGGGAGTTGCACTCCAGACGATCGCAGGGGATCTGCCAACGCCGGGCGAGCTCCTCGACGACCCGGAAGCCCACGTTGTGGCGGGTGTCGCGGTACTCCTCGCCCGGGTTTCCCAACCCGAGGATGAGGCGCATGCGGGCGGGGTGAGCCTAGGCTTCGCCCTTCTTCTTGATGATCACCTCGGGCTCGGCGCGGTCGGCTCCCGCCTCCGCGTCCTCGGTCCGGGACTGACTGACCGAGGCGAGGACCTTGTCGGCCTCGTCGAGCAGCACCACGCCCTCGGGCAGCTGCAGGTCCTTGGCCTCGACGTGCTGGCCGATGCGCATCTCGGTGACGTCGAACTCGAGGTGCTTCGGGATCTGGCCCGGCAGGCACTCGACGTGGACCTCGCGGGTCACGAAGTCGAGCATGCCGCCGTCGACCTTGACGCCGACGGGAATGCCGGTCAGCTCGACCGGTACGGCGACGCGGATCTTCTGGTCCATCAGCACGCGCTGGAAGTCGACGTGGATCACCTGCCGGCTGAGCGGGTTGATGTCCATGTGGCGGATCATCGCGTGGCGGTCCTTCTCCCCGAGCTTCAGCAGGAAGATCGGGTTCTCGCCGGCGTGCCCCTTCAACATGTCGAGAAGGGTCTTGCGGTCGACCTCGATCGACACGCTCTCCTTGCCGCCGCCGTAGACCACCGCGGGGATCTTGCCGGCCGCGCGGGACCGCCGGTTGGCATTCTTCCCGGTCGTCTCCCGGGGCTGAACTTCGATCGTCATCGTGTCACTCATGGTTTTCCTCGCTTCTATTTTTTCGGAGCTATACGAACAGGGAGCTCACCGAGCTGTTCTCGTGGATCCGGCGGATGGCCTCGCCGAGCAGCGGCGCCACCGAAAGGGGGTGCAGCTTGCCCGGCAGGCGGGCGAGCTTCTCGTCCACCGGCGTCGTGTTGGTGATCAGAACCGTCTCTATCGGGGAATCGGAGATGCGCTGCAGCGCGGGCCCGGAAAGAATCCCGTGGACCCCGGCCGCCAGCACCCGCTTCGCCCCCTTGCTCTTCAAGGCCTCGACCGACTTGGTCAGAGTGCCCGCGGTATCGATGATGTCGTCCACCACCAGGGCGTTGCAACCCTCGACGTCGCCGATCAGGTGCATGACCTCGGCGGTGTTGGGGGCGGTGCGGCGCTTGTCGATGATCGCGAGCCCGGCATCCAGGCGCTTGGCGATCGCCCTCGCCCGCTCGACGCCGCCGGCATCCGGGGAGACCACGACCAGGTCGGGGATCTCGAGGTCGCGCACCGCCTCCAGCAGGACCGGCGCGGCGAACAGGTGGTCCACCGGCACGTCGAAGAACCCCTGGATCTGATCGGCGTGAAGGTCCATCGTCAGCACCCGGTCGGCGCCGGCGCGCGAGATCAGGTCCGCCACCAGCTTGGCGGTGATCGGCACGCGCGGCCTGTCCTTCTTGTCCTGCCGCGCGTAGCCGTAGTACGGGAGCACCGCCGTCACCCGGGAGGCCGAGGAGCGCTTGAAGCTGTCCAGCATGATCAGCAGCTCCATCAGGTTCTGGTTGACCGGCTCGCAGGTCGGCTGGACGATGAACACGTCGGAGCCGCGCACGTTCTCGTCGATCTGGCAGAACGTCTCGCCGTCGGAGAAGTTGTATGCCGAGACCTTGCCCGCCTCGAGATTGAGATACTCGCAGATCTCAGTGACCAGGGCGGGGTGCGCGCGCCCGCCGAAGATTTTCAGTTCACCAGCCATTTGATCCCCTGGAAAACAGTCCCCTGAAAAGCGATCCCCTGAAAGGCGTTCCCCTGAATCGATGCGGCGGGTACGAATCGAGCTGGTTGGGGCGGGAGGATTCGAACCTCCGGTAACCAGATTCAAAGTCTGGTGCCTTACCGCTTGGCGACGCCCCATCCTCCATGTCCCGAGGCCGGGAGACCCCGGGCGCGGGATCGCAAGCTTACACGTTCCAGAAGGAATCGCGGAGGTGCATCTCTTCCACTTCCTCCAGCGACTTCTCCGGCGCCGCGGCAGCCAGGGTGTGCGGCTCCTCGACGTTCGTGTTCGCGACCGGAGCTCGCGTAGCCCGCTCGCCACGATCCGCCGGCGCCTCGCCGCGCTCCCTCAGCTCGCGATCGTACTCGGCCAACACCTTCTCCTCGATCATCCGCCGCGTCTCGTTGTTCAGCGGGTGGGCGACATCCTTGAACTCGCCGTTCTTCTTCTTGCGGCTCGGCATGCTGATGAACAGCCCGTCCCGCCCCTGGATGATCTTGATGTCGTTGACCATGAAACACTGGTCGAAGACGATCGAAACGAACGCCTTCAACTTCTCTTCTTGAATCGGAAAGACCTTGACCTCTGTAATATCCATTTCCGCGTCCTCTCCGGGTCATCCCTGGCCGCACCTCGGCGTGTACGAAAGGCCCGACCGGTGAGCCACCCTGTGGCATGCCGCCGAGGGGTACCCACTCGATCTTCCCGCGACATCCCTGTTTACGGCGAGCGGAGAAGCTCCGCCTGCCGGAGGGAGAGCCGCTCTTCTATACAGGCGTCGGCGTCAATTCAGGCATTATATACTGGCGGAACCTCCGGAGAGCACTCGCGACCGTTTCCGGGGCATCGGCCCCTTTGGCGGCCCTCCACACGGGCAGACCTCTCCCGCATGGGGGCACTATGGTAAGAGCGCGAAGCGGGAGTGTCAAATCGGCGGCTCGGCCGGCGGCGCGTCCGAGAGGTCGGGGTCGCCGCACTCGGTCTGCTGGTAGCCGCTGGGCGAGGCGAGCACCGGCGGCTCCTTGTCGAGGTCCTCCCGCAGCACCTCGCGCCAGCGCACCTGCACGCTCCGTTCGCGGTCGGAGAGGATCGACCAGTCCTCGCGCCGCATCCACCAGACCTTGGGGGTGCTCCCCTCGGCGAGGGTCCAGCTCAGCACCAGCCCATCCTCGCCGAGGTTGCCGTACCAGTGCCGCTTGGCCTCGTCGTAGAAATCGAACATCCGCCCTCGCGGCTGCGCCGTGGCCGAGCCCGCCGCCGGCTGGGCGGGCACCCGCCCGAGCAGGAGCGCCGGGAGCGACAGCAGCGGGAACGGCCCGAGCGTGGCGCCGGAGATCTCGAAGCGCCCGGCGAACGTGCAGAAGGTGTGGTTGCGGTGGTTGAGCGAGAGGCCGGAGTCGTTCATCACGTCCAGGCTCCAGAGCGACCGGCCAAGGGGGTCGACCGCCTGGATCTGGTAGCGCGCCGGCGAGACCAGGCGCAGGGTCACCCGGAAGGAGCCCTCCCCCTCCGGACCCGAATAGCTCACCCGGTAGAGCCGCTGCGAGCCGTAGGCCCCCTGCGGGATCTCCCAGGGAGTGAGGGTGCCGGCCGGCAGCGGACGGGGCGCGGGCCCGCCCGCGCATCCCGCGGCCAGGAGCGAGATGCCGAGGGCCGCGGCGGCGGCCCCGGCGACTTTTCTGAGAGTGGGTCTAAGAGTGGGGACCCGTCTTGCCGAGATCGTCCAGCTTGCGCCGGACCTTGTCGGTATTGACCTTGTCAGTGCTCTCGCCGCCGAGATCGAGCGACCGCTGATAGGCCTGCCTAGCCCTCTCCTTCTCCCCCAACGCAACATAGACATCCCCCAGGTGCTCTTGCAGTGTCGCGTCCTCGGGCTCGAGGCGTGCGGCCCGTTCGAGATAGTCGCGGGCCTGCTCCGGACGGCCGATTCGATAGTAGGTCCAGCCGAGTGAGTCGACGTAGGCGCCGTTGTCCGGATCGAGCGCGACCGCCCGGCTCACCAGCTTCAGGGCCTCGTCAAGATTGGTGCCTGCCTCGGCGAAAGTGTAGCCGAGATAGTTCAGCGCGGCGTGGAAGTCGGGATCGACCTTGAGCACGCGCCGGAACTCCGTGATCGCCTTGTCGCGCTGCCCGGAGCGCTCGTAGGCCGCTCCGAGCATGAAGCCCATGGCCGCCTGGTCGGGATGGCTGCCGGCGAGCTTCTCCAGCACCGGGATCGACTCCTGGTACTTCTCCAGCCGCTGATAGGTCTGGGCGGCGGCGAGCGCCGATTTCTCGTCCCCCGCGGCGATGCCGGCGAGCAGCTTCGCGGCCTCGGCGTCCCGGCCGGCCTTGGACAGCACCTCGGCCCGCTTGGAGATCACCGCCGGGGAGTCCTTCTCCTTGCCGAGCAGCGCGAGCGCCTCGTCGTAGCGCTTGTCCTTGAGCAGCGTCTCGGTCCACAGCGACACGGCCTGGAGCCGGATGCCGTCATCCGCGGCGGTGAGCAGCGGGCGCAGGGTCTCCTCCACCTTGTCCAGCCGCTTGCCGTCGAAGTAGACCTGCGCGACCTCGAGCCGGACCTCCTGGGCTTCCTTGGCCTTGCCGTCCTTCTCCAGGGTGGCCGCCAGGGTGTCGAGCAGGCGCGCCGCGTCGTCGTGACGGCCGGCGCGCTGCATCACCCGCGCCAGCGTGACGGTGATCCCGGTGTCCTTGGGCTCGGCGTCATGGATCTTGCCCATCAGGGCGATCGCCTCGTCGTTGCGCCCCTGGGCGGCGAAGATCAGCCCGCGCAGGAGGTTGAGGCCCCGCTGGGGGTCCGGCGCCGGCTCGCCCGCGGCGCCCGGCAGGCTGACGGTGCCCGGCGGGTTGGCGGCGCCGGCGGCGGGAACCGCGACCGCGTCGAGCGCCTTCAGCGCCTCGTCCAGCTCGCCGTTCTGGTAGAGCGCCCAGGCGAGCTGGCGGTTGAACCGGGAATCGCCGCGCACCTCCTCGGGCGCGCCGCGCAGGGTCGCCAGGGCCGCCGCGGTCTGGCCGGACCGGCTCTGCAGGTCGGCGAGGGTGAGACGGGCCTCGAGGGAGCCGGGGTCCAGGCCGAGGATGTCCTGCAGCGCCTTCTGCGCCTCGTCCGGCTTGTTGGCCCGCATCAGGGACTCGACCAGCAGGGCGTACGCCATCCGCTGCTCGGGGAGGTTGTTCACCAGCTCGCGGAGGACCTCGGCCGCCTTGTCCGGCTGGTTCTGATCGAGATAGATCCGCCCCAGGGTGAGGAAGGTCTGCGCGTCCCCCGGATCGCGCTTGCGCACGGTCTCCAGGACCTCGCGCGCCGTGGCCAGGGCGGACGGGTCGATGGCGGCGAGATCGATATAGATCTGCCCCGCGGAGCGCAGCACGTCGACGTTTTCGGGCGCCAGGCGGCGGGCCTGGGAGATCTTCTCCGCGGCCTTGCGCAGGGAGTCGTCGCGCAGGGGCTGGCTGCGCTGGTACTGGGCCATGCGGTCCAGGAGCTCCGCGTGCTCGACCAGCACGTAGGCGGTCTCGGGCACGTCGGGAGCGGCCTTCTCGGCGGCCTCGAAGGCGGCGACCGCCTCGTTGTACGAGCCTTCGACGGCGAGCAGCTTGCCGAGCGCGAACTGATAGGAGGCCGCGGGTGGAATCGCTGCCGCGGGAACGGGCGCCGCGGCGGCGAGGGAGGGCAGCAGGGACAGACTGGCGGCGCAAAGCGCGAAAGAAGCAACTCTCACACCCGCAGGATACCAGCGCCCCTCGGCGCTTTACAAGGCTATCGACCCGACTCTATAATGTCGCCCTTGCGCTTAAATACAGCTCTCAGAACAAGTTACAGACTCGATGCAACCAGGGGTACCCTAGGCCGGCTCGAACGCTCTCTTTTCGCTGATACCGTTGATACCGTGGATAAACGATACGACCTCTGACCATGGCCAAGCTCGGACAGCTTCTCGTGGCTCGCGGCTGGATCACGGTCCAGCAGTTGACGCGCGCGCTGAAAAACCAGAACGTGGTCGGCGGCCGGATCGGTACCTGCCTGCTGGAGATGGACGCGATCTCCGAGGAGCTGCTGCTCAAGGGGCTCTCCGAACAGCTCGGCGTCCCCTCGGCGGCGGCCGACGACCTGCGGGGGATCCCCGACGAGGTGCTCGGGCTGATCCCCGAGAAGCTCGCCCGCCGCTGCCGCGCCGTCCCCTTCAGCGTCGAGCTGGGACGGCTCGACCTCGCGCTGATGGATCCGCGCAACCTCTCGGCGCAGGACGAGATCGCCTTCGCCTCCGGCAAGCGGGTCAAGGTCTACGTCGCCGAGGAGCTCCGCGTCCTGGAGGCGCTCGACAAGTACTACCACGAGGAGTGCCCCTCGCGTTTCGGGATGGTGCTCGACCGCCTGAACCGCGCCCGCTTCCTCTGGGAGAAGCCCGCCGCCGAGCGTACCGAACCGGCGGGCGAGCTGCTGACCTCGCTCGACAGCCCCTTCGACAACCGCTTGGCGGCGCCGCCGAAGATCCAGCCCCCTCCCCTCCTGCCCGAGCTGGAGCCGCTGCCGCCGCGCCCGCAGCCGGTCGCGGCGGCGGCCGTGGCCGCGTTCCCCAGCGTCGAGATGCTGTGGCCGCAGCCCGCCCCCCCACCGCCCGCCGCTCCCGCAGCGCCGGCGCCGGTGCCGGTCGCCGCCACCACGGTGGCGGCCGAAGCCGCCCCCGCCGCGGCCCCCGTGGCGCCGCCGCTACGGTCGCAGAGCGTCTCGCTGACGCCGGAGGAGCGGGCCGATCTGGGCGCCGTGGCCTGGGTGGAGCCCGCTTCCACCGACCGGTCGCTGCCGGTCCCGGCCAGTCTCGACGAGGTGGAGACCGCGCTGGGGAAGGCGACCGACCTCGAGGAGGTGGCGCGCGTCCTCCTCGGCTTCCTCGGCCGCGACCACCGCCGCGCCGCCATCTTCCAGGTGACCCGCGAGCGGATCAACGGCTGGCGCGTGCACGGCACGGGGATCGACCGCGAGGCCTTCGCCGCCTTCTCGATCGGTTTCGACCAGCCCTCGCTCTTCCTCAACCTGCGCCACGGCAGCACTCTCTATCTCGGCCCCCTGCCGCCGATGCCCGCGCACCGCCAGCTCGCCCGCACCTGGGGCGGGGACCTGCCGCGCGACTGCGTGATGCTGCCGGTGCGCATCAAGGACCGGCTGCTGCTGGTGGTCTACGCCGACGGTGCCACCCGCGGGCCGGTCGACCTGCAACAGATGCAGCGCCTGATGAACGCCGCCACCAGCGCCGTCGAGCGCTGCATCCTCGCCAACCGCCAGCGCGGCGAGGCCAAGTCCCAGTAAAATCTGATACTTGTTGACACCCTTTGAAACCCGTTGTTAGACTCGCCCCCGTTTCGGAGCCGCAATGATCAAGTCTGACATCGTCGACCGCGTCGCGGAAATCACGGATGTACCCCGGGTGAAGGCGGCGCAGGCCGTCGACACCATCATCGAGGCCATGAAGACCGCGCTCTGCGACGGCAAGCGGATCGAGCTGCGCGGCTTCGGGGTCTTCCAGGTCCGCGACCGCAAGAAGGGCGTCGGCCGCAATCCCAAGACCGGCGTCGAGGTGGCGATCTCCCCCGGCAAGACGGTGCGCTTCAAGCCGGGCAAGGACCTCAAGAATCTCTGAGCAGGGCCCGGTTCCCTCTCCCAGAAGCGAAACGATGAGCGACGGGCAGCCGGGGATGCCGCATTCCTCCCCCCTCATCGAGCTGCTGCCCGCGCCGGGCAACGTCTACGCCCCCGCGCCGTTGCGGCCCGACCGCCCGCGCTATGGCCGGGCGATGGTGCTGTTCGCGCTGACCTTCCTTTCCACAACGACGCTGAGCCCGGTGATGTACCTGCTGAGCCGGACGGACGTGACGACCGACCTCGGCACGGAGGCTGGCGCCATCCTGACCCTGCGGGTGGTGGCCACGGTCTGGGGGAACTGGGAGCTGCTGAAGATCGGGCTCGCCTTCTCCATCCCCGCTCTCTTCATCCTGCTCTGCCACGAGCTGGGGCACTACATCGCCTGCCGGTTCTACGGCATCCCCTGCACGCCCCCCTACTTCCTGCCGGTGCCGGCGAACTTCGGCACGTTCGGGGCGTTCATCCGCATCAAGGCGCCAATCCAGAGCAAGCGTCAGCTCTTCGACGTCGGGATCGCCGGACCGATCGCCGGCTTCGTGGCGCTGATCCCCTTCCTGCTCTACGGAATCGCAAAATCGCAGCCGTCGACGCAGGCCGGCACGGGAACCATGGGGCTGCTGCTGCCGGGCCGCTGCCTGGCGATCCAGCTCACGGCCTGGCTCTTTCACGGCCGCTTGGCGGCGGGGACGATCCTGAACCTCCACCCCACCGCGCTGGCCGCCTGGCTCGGGCTGTTCGCCACCTCGCTCAACCTGCTGCCGCTCGGGCAGCTCGATGGCGGCCACATCCTCTACGCGGCGACCGGCCGCCTGCAGTGGCGCCTCGCCCTCCCCTTCTGGATCGCCCTCGCTCTGCTGGGCTTCTACTGGCCGGGCTGGCTCCTCTGGTCCTTGATCGTGCTGGTGATCGGCCTCCGCCACCCGCCGGTCCATGACGAGAACCTCCCCCTCGACCGCAAGCGGCAGGCGCTCGCCTGGATCGCGCTGGTGATGTTCGTGCTCTCGTTCATGCCAGTGCCCCTCGATCTGGTGCCGTACTAGAAATCAGCCACCAGCGTCACCGGCCCGTCGTTGACCAGAGCCACCTCCATCGCCGCGCGGAACCGGCCGGTCTCCACCTGGAAACCGCGGCCGCGGAGATCCTCGACCAGGGCGTCGACCAGCGGCTGCGCCTCCTCGGGCGGAGCGGCGCGGTCGAAGGAGGGACGGCGGCCGCGGGCCACCGAGCCGGCGAGGGTGAACTGGGAGACGATCAGGAAGGCCCCGCCGGCGGCGGCGGTGTCGAGGTTCATCTTGCCGGCGCCATCCTCGAAGATGCGCAGGCCGGCGAGCTTTTCGGCCGCGGCGCGCACCGCCTCCGGGCGATCGCCGCGCTCGATACCGACCAGAACCAGGAGGCCGCGGCCGATCTCGCCGACGGTCTCGCCGGCGACTTTCACCGACGCCGAGCTGACCCGCTGTACTACAAGGCGCATTTTTGATCCTATAGGTAGAAGATTTGTTCCGCCCGACCGCTCCCTGCCCCGCCGGCGCTCCCCTGGGCTCCGGGACGGTTGTGATACCGTAACCGATACGAAGAGGAGAACGGACGCATGGTCAACAAAGTGATCCTGATCGGCAATCTCGGCCGTGACCCGGAGGTGCGGTCGACCCCGTCGGGGCAGCCGGTCGCGACCTTCACCCTGGCCACCAGCCGCCGCTGGCGCGACAAGAGTGGCCAGAAGCAGGAGCAGACCGAGTGGCATACGGTCGTCGTCTGGGGCAAGCAGGCGGAGATCGCGGGCCAGTATCTCACCAAGGGCAAGCAGGTCTATGTCGAGGGGCGCCTGCAGACGCGCTCCTGGGACGATCGCCAGACCGGCGAGAAGAAGTACAAGACCGAGGTTGTCTGCGACAACTTCCAGATGCTCAGCGCGCGCGGCGGCGGCAGCGAATTCGAGGGCCAGGGCGGCTACCAGCAGCAGGGTGGCCACGCCGCGGCGGCCCCGTCCGCCGGTCCCTCGTATGACGAGGGGGGTTACAGCGGCGGCGGCGGCGAGCCGGAAGAGGACGACATCCCCTTTTAAACGGCAGCTCCCGAGGACCGCGGCGCGCCAACCCCGCCGCGGTCCCCCCACCTCCCTTGGATGATTCGCGCCAGTGCTTCGTAAAAGAAGGCAGATTGGATCTTTCTGGAGAGCCAAAATGCAGATCGCGAAGCGCGCCCTTCCCTTCCTGATCCTCCTCCTGGCCGCTCCGGTCCTCGCGGCCACCGGCCGCTGGAGCCCTCTCGGTCCCGACGGCGGGACGGTTACCGCGCTGGCGGTGGATCCCGTGGATTCCCGGATCGTCTATGCCACCACCCAGAAGGGCGAAGGGGTGTTCAAGAGCCGCGACGGTGGCCAGACCTGGAGCCCTTCCGGCGCGGGGCTGCCCAAGATCCCGGGCAACAACGTCTTCTGCCTGGCGATCGACCCGCGCCGCCCCACGATCCTCTACCTGGGAACCTTGAACTTCGGCATCTATAAGAGCACCGACGGCGGCGCCTCCTGGTCGCCGTCCCAGCGAGGATTGAGCGCCAACCTCCTGGGGGTCATTGCGCTGGCGATCGATCCCCGCGCTCCCGACACCGTCTTCGCCGGCACCGGGGTCGGCGTCTTCAAGACGACCGACGGCGGCGCCCACTGGAAGCTCAAGAACGGCGGGCTTCCGAACGCGCCCCAGGTCTCGGACCTGGAGATCGACCCGAAGCGCACGGCCGTCATCTACGCCGCGGTCGGCACCTCCGGCGTCTATAAGAGCGCCAACGGCGGCGAGACCTGGAGGCCGATCAACCACGGCCTCCCCGCCCGGCAGGGGGTCGACACGCTGGCGATCGATCCGCGGCGCTCCGCCACCGTCTACGCGTCGACCTACGCCGGCCTGTTCAAGAGCACCAACGGCGGCGCGAGCTGGTTCCCCTCCAACACCGGACTGCCCAAGTCCTTCGTCAGCACGCTGGTGATCGACCCGCGCAACTCGCGGACCCTCTTCGCGGGCACCTTCTTCGGCACGGGAGCCTTCCGCAGCGACGACGGCGGCGCCTCCTGGTCGCCGATCAATGCCGGACTGAGCAACCTGGTGATCTGGGCCCTGGCCATCACGCCCCAGGGCACCGTCTACGCCGCCACCGAAGGCGACAGCAAGCCGGGCGGGGTCTTCCAGAGCGCCGACGGCCGGACTTGGCGGCGGACGGTCCGCGGCCTCTCCACCCTCGAGATCACGGCGCTGGCCGCCGAGAGCGCCGGACCCGGCGCTCCGCCCATCCTCTGGGCCGGCACGCCGTCGCTCGGCGTCTTCCGGAGCTCCAATGGCGGCGGTGTCTGGAGGCGGGTGCCGATCGCCGGGGTGAGCGGCCCGGTGAACGCGATCGTCGTGGATCCCGCCAGTGCGGGCACGGCCTGGGTCCTGGCCTACGAGCGGGACGGCTTCGGCGGGCTCACGATCCGCCTGTTCGAGACCGCCGACGCGGGGCGGACCTGGTCCCGCCTCGCCACCCCCGCGGTCGCGGCCGGCCCGTTCTCCTGGCTGGCGCGCGATCCGCGCAACGGCACCCTCTGGCTCGCCGGCTACGGCCTCGCGCGCAGCACCGACGGCGGCCTCACCTGGACCGCCCCGGCAGGGATCTCGCCCGCGGACTTCCTCGTGGACCTGGCCTTCGACCCGTCCTCTCCCCAGGTCCTCTATGCCGCGGGCTACCGGCCACCCCCTTCCCGCTTCGAGCCCTCCGAGGGGCGACTGTACAAGAGCACCGACGGCGGCGCCTCGTGGACGCGGATCGACGCCGGGCTGGGGGGTTCTTTCGGGGTCCAAGGGGTCCTGGTGAGCCCGGCCCGATCGCAGGTGGTCTACGCCGCGTCTTTCGGTGTCCTGTTCCGCAGCGTGGACGCGGGCGCTCACTGGGACCGCGTGGCTGAGGCGCCGCAATCGGGGAACATCACCGATCTGACGGCCGGGCCGGACGGCACGCTCTATGCCGCGACTGGCAACACCGGCGTCTACTCCAGCCCGGACGGGCTCGTCTGGACCTCGATCAGCAACGGTCTCTCCAGCCTCGCCGTCAAGGTCCTGGAGCTCGATCCGGCGGACCCGGATACCCTCTACGCCGGCACGGAGGCCGCCGGAGTCGAGGCCTACACCTTCCCTCCATGATCCGTCCTCGGTAAGCTGGCCGCCCTCCGGCGTGCTAGAGTTCCTCCACTGATTTCGCGATGAGTCAACTGGAGAACGCCGCGCCGGAGCCGTCCCTGTGGCGGCGCGTCTGGAGCCCGCCCGAGCCGGAGATTTCTTCCGCCGGCTTCGGGGGCGAGCTGCTGGTTGCCGGGGTGCGCCTGCTGATCGTCGTCGTCCTGCTCTACTTCCCGATCCACGAGCTGCTGAAGAAGCCCGGCGGGTACGATCCGCTGGCGCTGCTGACCACGGCGACGATCGGGCTGCTGCTGGCGCTCGTCGTCTACTCGGCGACCACCCGCCAGTGGGGGCGGAGCTGGATCGGCTTCGCCAGCAGCGTCCTCGACGTCAGTCTGGTGAGCGCCATGCTCGCGGTCTTCCTGGTCCTCGACCGGCCGCGGGAGGCGACCAACAACCTCGCCGTCTTCCCGATCTACTTCCTGGCCATCGCCGCGACCAGCCTGCGCTACGACGCGCGCATCTGCATCCTCACCGGCGCCTTGGCGCTCGCGCAGTACGCCGGTCTGATCGTCTACGCCGGCTGGCGCTGGCACCTGCAGGCCATCGCCTTCGCTCCCCTCGCGCAGCTCGCCGGGGCCACCGTCATCGCGGCGACCATCGTCGTGCGCTCGCGCGAGCTGCGGCTGCTCTCTACCCGCGACCGCTTCACCGGGCTGCTCAACCGCGCCGTCTTCAACGAGCAGCTCGAGCGCGAGGTGGCCTTCGGCCGCCGCGAGAACGGCCGCTTCGCGGTGGCGATGCTGGACATCGATCACTTCAAGAAGTTCAACGACACCTACGGCCATGCCGGCGGCGACGAGGCGCTGCGGGCGGTCGCCAGGACCCTGCGCGAGTCCTGCCGGTCGACCGACGTTGTGTCGCGCTACGGCGGCGAGGAGTTCGCCCTGATCCTCCCCGGGGTGATGAGCGGCCGGGCGACCGACCTGCTCGAGCGCTTCCGCCGCGTGGTGGCGGTCCAGCCGATCCATCTGGCGGGCCGCTCGAAACCGGCCAGCGTCACCGTCAGCATCGGCGTCGCCATCTGGCCGGAGGACGGCGAGACCCCGTCCGAGGTCCTGCACTGCGCCGACCAGCGCCTCTATCAGGCCAAGGAGCAGGGGCGCGACCGGGTGGTCGGCCCGACGGCGCAGCATTTTCCGAAGGCAGAAAAGGACGTAAAGGACGGCAAGGACGTAAAGGACACCGCCGAAACCGGGCGTCCCCGTTCCTGAAATTTTTTTGTCCTTGCAGTCCTTGCCGTCCTTTACGTCCTTTTCTGCTTCCTACCCCATGCTCTCCTGAAGCTGCGCCAGCGTCTGGCGGACCTTCTCCAGCCGCTCCCCCTGGCTGGTGTTGCGCATGAAGTCGACGTACTCGCGCGCCGAGCGCAGCGTGATCAGGCGCTGCCGGTAGGTGTCGAGGCGGCGGTTGGCCTCGGCGACCCGTTCCTCCAGGCTCGGATGGGAGAGCCGCTCCACCACGGCGGGCAGCGCGGCCAGGGTGTGGCAGACGAGGAGCACGTCGCAGCCCGTCGCGAAGGCGATCTCGCAGCGCTCGGGGAGGTCCCCCCAGGCGCCGAGCGCCTTCATCTCCATGTCGTCGCTGAAGGCGAGCCCCTCGAAGCCGAGGCGTCCGCGGAGGATGCCGCCGATGATCGCCGGCGAAAGCGTCGCCGGCCGCATCGAGGAGTCGTAGGCGGGATAGAGGGCGTGCCCCACCATCACCGCCCCCGCCATCCGCGCCAGGGCCGCGAACGGCTCGAGGTCCGGTTGCAGCTCCTCGGCGGGGAGGTAGACCGCCGACATCTGGAAGTGGGTGTCCTCCCCCGCCGCGCCCAGACCCGGGAAGTGCTTGAGGCACCCTCCTACCCCTCCATTGTGCAGGCCGCTCAGGAAGGCCTGCGCGCGCGGGATGATCTCCTTCGGGGTGGCGCCGAAGTAGCGCTCGTCGAGGGCGTTGTTGGCAAGGCCGTGGTCGAGGTCCACGACCGGCGCGAAGTCGACGTCGATGTCGAACAGGCGCAGCGATTGCGCCACCCAGTTGCCGGCATGCAGCGAGTAGCTCCGCGAGTGCCGGGCGAGCAACGCCGCCGACGGCGCCGGCCCCACCACGTCCTTCAGCCGGTCCACCCGCCCCCCCTCGGAGTCGATCGCCAGCACCGCCTCGGGGAGGATGCGCCGCAGCGCCGTCACCAGCTCGTCGAGCTGCTCCTCGTCCTCGACGTTGCGCTTGAACAGGATCACCCCGCCGGGCTGGTGGGTGGCCAGGATCTCCGCGGACACCTTGTCGAGCTCCGGGCCGGGGATGCCCACGAACACCTGATCGGCGGGTTTCATGCGCGGGATCTTATATGAGGACGTCCCTGGGAGCGCCGGCGCTCCCAGGCCTATCCCAAACGCGATTTGAGGCTTTGCACCAGATTCAGCGCCGCCAGCGGCGTCAACTGATTCACGTCCACGCCCCGCAACACCCCCGCCACCACCTGCTCCGGCGGCGCGAACAGGGTGAGCTGGGCGGGCTCGCCAGGTTCTGAGGCATTCGGGGCGTTGCCGCGGGCGAGGCGCGGCTTGCCGGTGGGGTCGTACTCCAGGGATTCGAGGTTGGCCAGGATCTCCCCGGCGCGATCGATCACCGACGGCGGCAGCCCCGCCAGACGCGCCACGTGGAGGCCGTAGGACTTGTCGGCGCTCCCCGGCACCACGCGGCGGAGAAAGACGATCCGCTCCTCCCACTCCTTGACCGCCATCGTCCGGTTCACCACCCGCGGTAACAGCGAGGCGAGCTCGGTCAGCTCGTGGTAATGGGTGGCGAACAGCGTCTTCGGCTGCCGGTTCTCGTGGAGGTACTCGACGATCGCCCAGGCGAGCGACAGGCCGTCGAAAGTGGCGGTGCCGCGGCCGACCTCGTCGAGGATCACCAGGCTGCGCTCAGTCGCGTGGCGGAGGATGTTCGCCGTCTCGATCATCTCCACCATGAAGGTGGACTCGCCGCGGGCGAGGTCGTCCGAGGCGCCGACGCGGGTGAAGATGCGGTCGCAGACCCCGATCACCGCCTCGTCGGCCGGCACGAAGCTCCCCGCCTGGGCCATCAGAACGATCAGCGCCACCTGCCGCAGGTAGGTCGACTTGCCCCCCATGTTCGGGCCGGTGAGCAGGACGATCTGCGCCGCCTCGCCGTCCAGCTCGGCGTCGTTGGGCACGAAGGCGTCCCGGCTCGCCTGCTCGACCACCGGATGCCGCCCCTCGCGGATGATCAGCGGCGCGCCGGCCAGCCCCATCTTCGGGCGCACGTAGCGGTGCCGCGCCGCCACCTCGGCGAAGGAGGCGAGGGAATCGAGGGCGCCGATCGCTTCCGCCAATTCGATCAGCCCCGCGGCCTCGGCGGCGATCTTCGAGGTCAGCTCGCGGAAGAACTTCTGCTCCAGCTCGACCTGCCGCTCCTCGGCGGAGAGGATCTGCTCCTCCAGCTCCTTGATCTCCGGGGTCACGTAGCGCTCGGCGTTGACCAGCGTCTGCTTGCGGATGTAATCCGCCGGCACCCGCTCCTGGTTCGCCCGCGTGACCTCCAGGTAATAGCCGAAGACCCGGTTGTAGCGGATCTTCAGCGACGAGATCCCGGTGCGCTCGCGCTCGCGCACCTCCAGCGCCAGGATGTGCCGCTTGCTGTCGCGGGTGAGCGAGCGGTAGTGGTCGAGATCGGGATCGACGCCGGCGGCGATCACGCCCCCCTCCTGGAGGTTGGGCGCCGGGGCCGCCTCCAGCATCCGCGCCAGCTCGGCGTGGAGATCGGGGAGCGGGTCGGTCTCGGCCAGCCGGTCGAGGAGCGGCGCGGCGCCGGGATCGAGCGCCGCCAGAGCCGCCAGCTCGTCGAGGATGAAAGGCGCCTCGGCCAGGGCGTCGCGCAGGGCCGCGGCCTCCCGCGGGGTCAGGGTGCCGAGCACGGCGCGGGCGACCAGCCGCTCGGGATCGGCCATCCGCGCCAGCCGCTCGCGCAGGCTTTCCCGCCGCGGGTTGGACGCCGCCAGCGCTCCGACCGCGCGGTGGCGCTCGGCGATCTCCTCGGGGTCGACCAGCGGCCGGCGCAGCCATTCGCGGAGCGTCCGGCCGCCGGGAGCGGTGACGGTGCGGTCGAGCACGGCGAGCAGGGTGCCGCGCCGCCGTCCCGAACCGGCGACGGAGGCGCGCTGGCTGGCGAAGACCTCCAGATTGGAGAGCGTCGAGGCGTCGAGGATCAGGCGGTCCCCGGCCTCGCGCACGGCCAGTCCGCGAACGTGGGCGAGGCCGCTCTTCTGGGTCTCCTGCGCATAGGCGAGCGCCGCCGCCGCGGCCTTCACCGCCGTCTCACCCTCCTCCAGGCCGAAGCCGCGCAGGGTGCCGGCGCCGAACTGGCGCAGCAGCAGCTCGCCCGCGCGCTGGGGCTCGAACAGGCGGTCGCCGGCGAGCGGCGTCCGGCAGGGGCACTCGCGCTCGGCCCACTCGACGATCTCCATCGGGAACCCTTCCTCGCCGCGCTCGGAGTGGAAGAGCACCTCGCGCGGCCGCAGCAGGGCGAGGTCCTCCACCGCCTCCTCGGGGGTGCGCCAGCGACGGACGAAGAAGGTCCCGGTCGAAAGGTCGAGAAAGGCCCCCGCCCCCGCCTCGCGCTCCCAGACCAGCCCGGCGAGGAAGTTCTCCTCTTTCCCTTCCAGCAGCCCGGGGTCGGAGATCGTGCCCGGAGTGACCACCCGCGTCACGTCGCGCTTGACCAGCCCCTTGGCCTGGGCCGGATCTTCAATCTGGTCGCAGATCGCCACCTTGAGCCCGACGGCGAGGAGCTTGCCGAGATACCCCTCCAGCGCGTGATGGGGCACGCCGCACATCGCGACCTCGCTCTCCGTCCCCTTGTGGCGGGCGGTGAGCTGCACCTCCAGGATCGGCGCCGCTTCCCGCGCGTCGTCGAAGAACATCTCGTAGAAGTCGCCCATGCGGTACATCAGCAGGGCATCGGGATACCGCGCCTTGATTTCCAGGTACTGGCGCATCATGGGCGTCAGGGACGTGACCGGCGAGAGCGTGGACATGCGGAGGGGAGTATAACGTTGCGGAAAGACGGAACAAGCCAGGATGACGCCTCCGGAACCAGGATGAGGCTTCCCGAAGAAAGATGGCGGAGTTTTTCGTCAGCCGGCCCGCGATCTTGCGAAGATGGCCGCATTTTTTTGCAAGATGGCGCCGCGGGGCAAAAGATGGCCGCGCGGGAAACAAAAAACGCCGGTTCTTGAGCAGGATGGCGGCCCGGGAAGCCAAAAACACGGCGATCCAACGAAGATGGCCGTCCGGATGGCGAAAACGCGGTCCGGGAAGTCAAAACACGCGGAGGCGAACGCCCTGCGGGGTTTTCGCGGCGAATCAGGCGTCCAGGTCGCGAATTTCCGCCGCATCGTACCTCATAGCGATATATTTCTCCCTCATGCCCTCCCCCCTCCTCGCCCTCGACACCGGCTCCCCTCTCGTCAGCGTCGCCCTGGCGCGGGACGGCGCGGTGGTGGCTTCCCGGTCGATCGAGCAGGAACGTTCCTCTGTCCGGCTGCTGGAGATGGTCCAGGAGGTGCTCACCGAAGCCGGGATCGGCGTCCGGGATCTCGGCGGCATCGCCGTCCTGCGCGGGCCGGGGAGCTTCACCGGGCTGCGGATCGGCCTCGCCACGGTGCTCGGCCTGCATCAGGCGCTCGGGGTGCCGGCGACAGCGATCCCCTCCCTGCCGGTCCTGGCCGCCTCGGCCGGCGCACAGGAGAGAATCGTGATCGCCGCCGTCGATGCCCTGCGCGGCGACTGGAGCGCCCAGGCGTTCGCGGCCGGACGGCCCCTGGGCCCCTTGGGAGGTCAAAACATGGAGCTCGTCCCCGGCCCCGAGCTGCCGCGGCTGGCCGGCGCTACGTACGAAGAGAACGAAGCGATCGTGATCGGCTTCGGGGTCTCGCGCCTCGCCGCGGTGCCCGGCTGGCCGGCGGGCGTGCGGCTGATCGAGCCGGGAGCGCTCGCGCCCACGGCGGCGATCCTGGCGGCCTCACCGGAAACCGATTGGGATCCGTCCTTCCTCACCTCGGCGATCTACTCCCGCCCGCCCGCGATCACCCTGCCCAAACCCCGCGCCACCGCGCCGGTCTCACGGGATGCCTGACGTGACCACCGCCGTCGTCCGCCCCGCCCACGAGGGGGACCTCGACCGCATCGCCGGGCTGGAGGTAGCCGCCTTCTACGACCCCTGGCCGCGCGAGATGCTCGCCTACGAGATTGCCCACCCGCACGCCGTGCTGCTCGTCGCCTCGCGGGGCGAGGAGACGCCGGACGCCTACGCCGCCTTCCGCCACGCCGCCGGAGAGGCGGAGCTGCTGCGCGTCGGGGTCGATCCCGAGGCGCGGCGCCATGGCCTCGCCCGCGCCCTCCTCGTCGAGGGCCTCGAGCAGCTCCGCCGGCTGGAGATCCAGGTCTGCTTCCTCGAGGTCCGGGTGGACAATAAGGCCGCGATCCAACTCTACGAGAGCCTCGGCTTCAGTTGCACCGGCATGCGGCGCGGGTATTACCGGGACGGGACGGACGCGCTGATCTTCGTGCTGGGGTTGTAGGGCGGTACAGGGCGGCGGTGCTCTCCGGGGCGCCCCCACCCCGAATCCTCACCCCCCGGCCCCTCTCCCACCGCACTCCCCCCAACCGGGAGAGGGGAGCTTGACGGGAGAGACCTCGCTTGTAGGGTGCGCTGTGCGCACCTTCACCGTTTCTGGTGCGCACAGCGCACCCTACAAGCCAATGCCTTCTCAGCAAAGTCCCCCCTCTCCCGGTCGGGGGGAGTGCGGTGGGAGAGGGGCCGGGGGGTGAGGATTCGGGGTGGGGGACGCCCCAGAGACCCAAACATTCTGTATCTCCCCACCGCTTGACTTCCGCCCCCGCTGTTATATTCTACGTTAACAGGCCGGAGCCGTTCCGGCCCCCAACGAAAAACGGCCCGGAGATGAGTGCGACCTCACCCGCCGAGCCTGACCAAGCAAAGGAGCAGCCCTCCCATGCAAGGCTTCACCGATTCTATCCTTCCGTCCACCCCCAACGCCTTCACCCCTTCCTTTCTTGACCGGATCGGCGAGCGCGACGAGCCGCCCACGGCGGCCGAGGCCGACGCGGCGGGTCCCTGGCGCGTCGAGGAGATCCCCGGCGAGGGGTTCGGCCTGTTCCGTTCCGGCGAGAGCCGAGCGCGGGGCTTCCGGCCGGCGGCGGTCTTCCGTCAGCGCTTCCTGGCGCTGTTCGCGGCGGCGGTCCTCCCCGGCACGGGGCGGGACGCGGCGTTCCGTCTCCACAAGGAATCCGGCCCCGCCGGCTTCGCCATCGAGGCCGGCGGCGAGGTCATAGGCCACTCCGCGCTGTTCGACGAGAACCTGATCGCCTCGCTCCACATGGCGGACAGCCTCGCGAGGTCCCCCGAATCGCTGGCGAGCTTCCTCGAGGCCGTGGGGCAGGTGGCGCTGGAACGGGCCGGAGCGATCCTGGACGAGCACGTTTCCTGACGATTTCCGCAGGGGCGGCCCTGCATGGCCGCCCCTCGTCTTGATCCCCCCGGAACCCGGTGCTATCCTCCGGGAAGCGACACATGCTGACACTTCTTCTCACCACGGCCGCCCACTCCCACCGGGGACTCGGGCGTGACCGTGTCACGGAGCCGGCCGCGCGGTGAGCCCGCTCTCCGCAAGCCGCCCTCTTCCCCTTTCTTTCGCAGGCACGGGTCCGTCACGGACCGCATTCCTCACCTCGAACTCTTTTCCGACAGGCAAGGAGGCAGACGTATGTTTCAGCAAGACGACCTGAAGGCGGAGCTGATCAAGACGGATGACGAGTTCCGCCGCCTTCACGAGGAGCACCAGGAGTATGAAAGGCGGCTGCAGGAGATCAACCAGAAGTCTCTTCTCTCCCAGGAGGACGAGGTCGAGGAGAAGAAGATCAAGCTGCACAAGCTCACACTGAAGGACCACATGGAACAGATCCTGCGAGCGCATCGCGAGTCGCGGGTCTCGGCCTGAAGCCCTGGGCGGAGGCTCCGCAGAGTTCCCTGGAGACACACGACATCCGACCGGAGCCCCCACGATGAAGTTTGCGAAAGAAGCCTGGGTCTACGTCCTCCCTTTCTGGTTCCTCGCCGGGCTGCTCTTCTTCCTCGGGCGGCCCGGCTGGGGGACCACGGCGCTCGTCGTCGGTTTCCTCCTCCTGCTCTTCTTCCGCGATCCGAAGCGCGTCTATGAAGGGGAAGCGGGCTACGTGCTCGCCCCCGCCGACGGTCTGGTCACCCGCGTCGACATCATCGAGGACCCGGAGATCGGCCCCGGGCGCTACCACCACATCGTCACCTTCCTCTCGGTGTTCGACATCCACGTCCAGCGCGTGCCGGTGGCGGGCGAGGTCGTCGTGTCCCGCTACGCCAAGGGGCGCAAGGTGGCCGCCTTCCGTGAGGACGCCGGCGACGTCAACGAGAAGCACCTGACGGTCGTCCGCCGTCCCGACGGCGACCTCATCGGGCTGCGCCAGATCGCCGGACTGCTCGCCCGGCGGGTGGTCTGCTATCTGAAGGAAGGGGACCGGGTCCATCGCGGGCAGTTGATGGGGCTGATCAAGTTCTCCTCCCGGGTCGACCTGCTGGTGCCGGAGAGCTACCGTGTGCTGGTGAAGAAGGGGGACCGCCTGAAGAACGGCGCGACTCCCGTCGCCATGCCCGGGGAGGGGCGTTGATCGAGGATCAGACCCTGACGCCGCGCCCGCGCCGCGGCATCCGGCGGGGCGCCTACCTGCTGCCCAGCCTGTTCACCATGGGCAACATGGTCTCTGGCTTCTACGCCATCATCCTCGGGCTCGACCACAACTTCGACCGGGCGATTCTCTTCATCGTGCTGGCGGCGGCCCTCGACAGCGTCGACGGGCGGATCGCCCGCATGACCGGCACCGAGAGCGAGTTCGGCAAGGAGTACGACTCGCTCGCCGACGTCATCACCTTCGGCGCCGCGCCCGGGATGCTCGCCTTCCTCTGGGGACTGCGGGAGTTCAGCCAGGACGCCTGGCTGCTCTCTGCCTTCTTCATGGTCTGCACGGCGACGCGGCTCGCCCGGTTCAACGTGCAGACCCGGGTGGTGGACAGCCGCTACTTCGTCGGCCTGCCCTCCCCCTGGGCGGCGCTGACCATCTGCGCCCTGCTCTCCTTCGCTCTCGAGGCGACGGGCGACACCCGCGTGATCATGCAGGCGATCATGGGAGTCGCGCTGCTGGTGGTCGGCTCGCTGATGGTCTCGACCTTCCGCTACAACAGCTTCAAGGATTTCGACCTCCGCAAGCGCTGGAGCTACCGGGCTTTCGTGCCGATCGCGGCTCTCCTGCTGCTCTTCCTGTTCATCCCCCGGGTGGCGATTCTGGTGCTCGCCCTTCTCTACACGCTGTCGGGGCCGGCGTCGACCGCGATCTCGCGCCTGCGCTCCCGGCGCGGGCCGCGGCCCGAGAGCTCCCCGCCACCCCTGGAAGGAGCCCCCCCGTGACCGCCATCGCCATCCTCCATCCCATGAATCTCCTCGGCAAGGAGTTGAGGGAAACGCTGGAACGTCTCCCCGGGATCGGCGGCGACATCCGCCTGCTGAGCACCCGCGAGGACGACATCGGCACCCTGACCGAGGTCGCCGGGTCCGCCGCCCTGGTGACCCGGTATGAACCGGAAGGTCTGAAGGGGGTGTCCGTGGCCTTCTTCTGCGGCTCGATGGCCGAGAACCGGCCCATCCTCGCCGAGATGCCACCGGATACGATCGCCATCCTCCTCTCGTTCGACGCCACGCTCGAGGACGGCCATCCGGTCGTGGCGGGGATCAACACTGACGACGCGCCGGGGCATCGCGTGCTGCTCTCGCCGCATCCGGGGGCGGTGCTGCTGGCCCATCTGCTCCACGCGCTGCGGGAGCTCGAGCTCTCGGAGGCGGTCGCCACCCTGGTCCAGCCGGCCTCGATGCGGAACGAGCCGGGGATCGAGGAGCTGTTCGAGCAGACGCGGCAGATCGTGGCGATGACCCGGCGGCAACCGACGCCGGTCTTCGGCGCGCAGCTCTCCTTCAACCTGCTGCCGACGCCGCTCCCCGCCGATCCTGTCGCGGCGCAGCTCGCCGCGGTGTTGGCCGGCTCGCCCCCCGCGCCGCCCGTAGCGCTGCAGATCCTGCAGGGGGCGGTCTTCCACTCGGTCTCGGCGAGCCTCTATATTCGTTGCGCCGGGGATCCGAGCGTGCAAGCGATCCGCAAGGCCCTCTCCGGGCATGTCCATCTCGAAGCGGCCGACAAGCCCCGCCTCTTCGGCCCGATCGACGCCGCCGCCAGCGACAAGGTTCTCTACGGCAGCGTCCGCAAGGACGAGGCCGGCGGCGGCTTCTGGCTCTGGGCGGCGATGGACAACCTCACCCGCGGCGGCGCCCTGAACGCCATCGAGATCGCGGCGGCGGTCTCGTGAAGGCTTGAACAGCCTCTGCGTCTTCTGCGGCTCGAACCCCGGCGCCTCTCCTGCTTACGCCGAAGCCGCGGCCCATCTCGGCCGCACCCTCGCCGGGCGCGGGTTGAACCTCGTCTATGGCGGCGGCCGGGTGGGGCTGATGGGAGTGGTGGCGGATGCCGCCCTGGCCGCCGGCGGGACCGTGACCGGCGTCATCCCTGAAGCGCTCGCCACCCGGGAGCTCGCCCACGCCACCTTGAGCGATCTGCAGGTGGTGGGCTCCATGCACGAGCGGAAGGCGCGGATGTCCGAGCTCTCCGACGGTTTCATCGCCTTGCCGGGCGGCATCGGCACCCTGGAGGAGTGGTTCGAGGTCTGGACGTGGAGCCAGCTCGGGTTCCAGCCCAAGCCGTGCGGCCTCCTCAACGTCGCCGGCTATTACGACCACCTCCTGGCCTTCCTCGACCATATGACGGCCGAGCGCTTCCTGACCGATATCCACCGGGGAATGGCGGTCGTCGACGACGACCCGGAGCGCCTGCTCGACCGCCTCGCCGCCTGGCAGCCGCCGCGCGCCAGCAAGTGGATCGACGCCGCGGAACGGTAGCCTCTTCGGGCCGATAATCCCGCTTGACTTCCGCCTGTCGTCCGTCTACGATCAAAAGCGTAATCGGGGCGTAATTTTTTACGCCGTCCCAACAAAACAATGGCCCGGACGAGCCGTCACTCGCCCGAGCCAACCGCGCACAGGAGTCGCCCCATGCGTGATCCCGAAGATCCTACCACCCCCCTCCCCAACGCCTTCGCCGAGGAGTTTCTCCACCGCTTCGGGCAGCAGGACGAGCCCGCCTCCGCCGCTGAGGCGGATGTCGCCGGTCCCTGGCGGATCGAGCCCGCCTCCACCGCCGACGGTCACGAGGCCTTCGGCCTCTGGCGGCTGGGCGAGCGGCCGGAATGGGGCGACGCTCCGGCCGCTCTCTTCCGCGAGCGCTCGACGGCGCTGCTGGCCGCCGCGGTCCGCCCGTTCGTCGGCCGTGATCCGTTCTACGAGCTGGGCCGGGAGCGCTGGAACGGCGGCTTCCCGCTACTGCGCCAGGGCGAAGCGGTGGGCTGGGTCGACCTCTTCGACGAGGACTTGGCCTTTGGGGTCAACGTGCTGGAGCGGTTCACCCGCAATCCCGAGGCCCTGGCCAAGCTGCTGCAGGCGGCGGGTCCTGTCGCGCTGGAGCGGGCAGGGAAGATCCTGCGGCACCGGATTACTGGAGATGACAACGAGGAGAGCGAGGAGTGACGGTAGCGTTGGGATTCCCCTCTCCTGCGGCGCGGGAGAGGGGAGCCCGAAAGCAGCCGCGAGAACTACCGCGGCGGCGGCGGGTAGCAGATGAAGCAGCCGCCGCACACCGAGTACGCCGTCTTGCTGCCCCAGGCGACGGTGTTGTTGCAGCAGTCCTTGCCGTACTGTCCCACCACCGTCGTGTGGCTGGCGTCACTGTAGTAGGTGCAGCTGCTGCTCGTAGCCGCCTCGATCTTCGGGGCGGTCGTCGCCGCCACGGTCGCGGCACCCACCAGAAGGGCGGTGAGAACCGCCTTGCGAATCGTCTTGTTCATCTCGTTCTCCTTTCGTGTGAACGTCCACGATACAAACGGACCTTAACATAGCAAGGTGCGCATGGGTCAACCGATCCGATTCAGCACTCGATGACGTTGATCGCAAGCCCCCCGCGGGAGGTCTCCTTGTACTTGGTCTTCATGTCGGCGCCGGTCTCGCGCATGGTCTTGATCACCCGGTCGAGGGAGACCTTGTGCGAGCCGTCGCCGCGCAGTGCGATGCGCGAGGCGTTGATCGCCTTGACCGAGCCCATGGCGTTGCGCTCGATGCAGGGGATCTGGACGAGCCCGCCCACCGGATCGCAGGTGAGGCCGAGGTTGTGCTCCATGCCGATCTCAGCCGCGTTCTCGATCTGGGCGGTGGTGCCGCCGAGAGCGGCCACCAGCCCTCCCGCGGCCATCGAGCAGGCCACGCCCACCTCCCCCTGGCAGCCCACCTCGGCGCCGGAGATCGAGGCGTTCTCCTTGTAGAGGATGCCGATGGCGGCGGCGGTCAGCAGAAAGCAGACCACCCCCTCGTCGCTCGCGCCCGGGGTGAACCGGCGGTAGTACTGGAGCACCGCCGGCACGATGCCGGCCGCGCCGTTGGTGGGTGCGGTCACCACCCGTCCGCCGGCCGCGTTCTCCTCGTTGACCGCGAGGGCGAACAGGTTCACCCAGTCGAGCACGGTCAGCGGGTCCTTCAGAGCCTCCTCGGGGCGGGAGGTCAGGTCGTGATAGAGGGCCGGGGCTCGCCGCGGCACCTTGAGGCTGCCCGGGAGCACGCCGGTCTGGCGGCAGCCGCGCTCGACGCAGCTCCGCATAGCCTCCCAGATTCGCAACAGGCCGGCGCGGATCTCGTCCTCACTCCGCCAGACCTTCTCGTTCTCCAGCATCAGCTCCCAGACGGCGAGACCGTTCTCCTCACAGGTCTCGAGCAGCTCCTGGGCGCTGTGGAAGGGGTACGGCAGCGCCGTCTCGTCCTCGATGATCCTCCCCTCCCCCGTCGCCCCCTCGTTGACCACGAAGCCGCCGCCGACGGAGTAGTAGATCCGCTCGTCGACCGTCCCCCCCTCGGCGTCCAGGGCGGTGAAGCGCATGCCGTTCGAGTGCAGCGGCAGCAGATCGCGGCGGTTGAAGATCAGCTCCTCTTTCTCGTGGAAGGGGACGGCGTGCCGGCCGAGGAGGGCCAGCCGCTCCTGATCGCGGATCGCCGCGATCCGCGGTGCCACGCTATCGGGATCGATCGCCTCCGGCGCCTCCCCCTCGAGGCCCATCAGGATGGCGCGGTCGGAGCCGTGCCCCTTGCCGGTCATGGCCAGGGAGCCGAAAAGCTCGACGCGGACGCCGGCGGTGCGCTCGAGCAGCCCCTCGTGCTCCAGCCGCTCGGCGAAGCGGCGGGCAGCCCGCATCGGCCCCACCGTGTGCGAGCTCGAAGGTCCGATGCCGATGGTGAAAAGATCGAAAACGCTGATGGCCATGCGAGTTGCGCCCCCCGGCCGGGATTCTACACGTGCTCTCCCGGACGGACTCCTCCGGAATGCTCCCCGGCAGAGGACGTGTTGTAGCTAGCGGACCGTCCCTGCTGGCTCCGGTCCCGGTGGGCCGCTCCAGCCGCCGGCAGGCGCTGGTATAGACTTGGCCCCCAGTCGCCTCGCGGTCGCGAGGTGATTTTTATCTTGATCCCAGGAGGGGAGAAGCCCCCATGACCGACCCTGAGCAGGGCCACCACAACATCAACAACTATCACCGGGTGATCATCCTCGGCTCCGGCCCGGCCGGCCTGACGGCGGCGCTGTACGCCGCGCGGGCCGATCTGGCGCCGCTCGTCCTCGAGGGCAACCAGCCCGGCGGGCAGCTCACCATCACCACCGACGTCGAGAACTTCCCCGGCTTCCCCGAGGGGATCCTCGGCCCGGAGCTGATGGACCGCATGCGCGAGCAGGCCCGGCGCTTCGGCACCAAGGTGAAGTTCGAGCAGGCGATCGAGATCGATCTCGAGAAGCGCCCCTTCACCCTGCGCACCGACGAGGACACCTATCGCTGCGACGCCCTGATCGTCTCGACCGGCGCCACCGCCCAGCTCGGCGGCATCCCAGGGGAGACCGAGCTGATGGGCTACGGCGTCTCCGCCTGCGCCACCTGCGACGGCTTCTTCTTCCGCGACAAGGAGATCATCGTCATCGGTGGCGGCGACTCGGCGATGGAAGAGGCCACCTACCTGACCAAGTTCGCCAGCAAGGTGACCGTCATCCACCGCCGCCGCGAGCTGCGGGCGTCGAAGATCATGCAGGACCGCGCCTTCGCCAATCCCAAGATCGCCTGGATCTGGGACACGGTCGTCACCGGGATCGTCGGCACCCGCGAGGGCGGAGTCACCGCCGTCAAGCTGCACAACAAGCGGACCGAGCTCGAGAGCGTGTACCCCACGCAGGGCGTCTTCTACGCCATCGGCCACAAGCCCAACACCGACCTTTTCCGCGGCAAGCTCGAGATGAACGACGTCGGCTACATCAAAGTCCAGGAGCCGACCACCCGGACGAGCGTGCCGGGCGTCTTTGCCGCCGGGGACCTGATGGACCCGATTTACCGCCAGGCGATCACCTCCGCCGGCACCGGCTGCCGCGCGGCGATCGACGCCGAGCGCTGGCTCCAGGAGCTACAAGACTGATGCTTTCCAGGCCCACGTCCCAGATCAAGACCCTCGGCGCTCTCCGCGAGGCCGGCTACCGGCCGCGCTCGATCAAGCAGGAGATCCGCGACAACCTGCGCAAGCGCCTCGCCAATGGCGGCCCGCTGTTCCCCGGCATCCTCGGCTATGACCGCACGGTGATCCCGTCGGTGATCAACGCCCTGCTCGCCGGCCACGACTTCATCCTCCTCGGCCTGCGCGGCCAGGCGAAGACCCGCATCCTGCGCTCGCTGGTCACCCTGCTCGACGAGGAGGTGCCGGTGCTCGCCGGCGCCGAGCTCAACGACGACCCGCTCGCCCCGATCTCCACCTACGGCCAGCGCCTGGTCCAGGAGGCGGGCGACGACGCCCAGGTCGAATGGATGCCCCGCGAGCAGCGCTATAACGAGAAGCTGGCGACGCCGGACGTCTCGATCGCCGACCTGCTCGGCGACATCGATCCGATCAAGGCGGCGACCCGCAAGCTCACCTTCGCCGATCCGGAGGTGATCCACTTCGGGATCATCCCGCGCACCAACCGCGGCATCTTCGCGATCAACGAGCTGCCCGACCTCGCGCCGCGCATCCAGGTCGGCCTGTTCAACATCCTCGAAGAGCGCGACCTGCAGATCCGCGGCTTTCCCGTGCGCATCCCGCTCGACATCATGATGGTCTTCTCGGCCAACCCCGAGGACTACACGAACCGCGGCAGCATCATCACGCCGCTCAAGGACCGCATCTCGTCGCAGATCCTCACCCACTACCCGCCCGACGTGAACGTGGCGGCGGACATCACCCGCCAGGAGGCGTGGACCGAGCGCGACATCTCCAACGTCGTGATCCCCGACGACATCCGCGTGCTCGTCGAGGAGATCAGCCTCGCGGCCCGCGAGAGCGACCTGGTGGACCAGTCCTCGGGCGTCTCGGCCCGCGTCGCCATCTCGGCGCTGGAGCTGCTGGCCTCAAATCTCGAGCGGCGGGCGCTGGCGACGAAGGACAACCCGATCTACCCGCGCCTCTCCGACCTGCAGATGCTGCTGCCGGCGATCACCGGCAAGGTCGAGATGGTCTACGAGGGGGAGCAACAGGGGGCCGAGGTGGTGGCCCGGCGGCTCATCGGGCAGGCGGTCAAGAAGGTGTTCGACGCCCGCTTCCCTGAAGTCGGCAAGGAGGCCGGCAGCGGCGGCGAGGACGACAAGGGCCCCTACGCCCGGATGATCCGCTGGTTCGCCGACGGCAACGCCGTCACGGTCTCCGACGAGCAGCCGTTCGCTGACTACGAGGCCGAGATCTACAAGGTGCCGGGCCTCAAGGAGCTCGTCTCCAAGAACGGCAAGACCGCCGAGGAGCGGGCCCTGGCGGCCGAGATGGTGCTCGAAGGGCTCCACCAGCACCTCAAGCTGGCCCGCCAGGACATGGACAGCCAGGTCAGCTACAAGGAGATGGTCAAATTCCAACTCCTCAAGCCTCGCCGCGGCGGCTCCAGCGGCCGGGACCGGGGGGATGTGAACTAGGTAGCAACCATGCGGCACCAATATCTCTATCTCGACCCCGAGCTGATCAAAGCCCTCCTTGCCGGCCTCGACCTCCTGCGCCTGTTCAACCAGCTCGTGCTGGCGACCGGCGGCGACGTCGAGGAGGCGATGGACTGGATGCGCTATCTCCAGGAGCAGGGTCACCTGCCCGAGGAGATCGATCTCGAGCAGTTCTTCGCCAGCCTGGAGAACCAGAACATGGTGGCCCGCGACGGCGAGGGGGGGCTCCAGCTCACCACCGGCGGCGAGCGCAAGATCCGCCGCAGCGCCTTCGAGGAGATCTTCTCGACGCTCGACAAGTCCGGCCCGGGCTACCACCCGATCCGCGCCGCCGGCGAGGGGATCGAGCGCCTCCCCGAGACGCGCCCCTACGCCTTCGGCGACGACATCCATCTCCTCGACTCCTCCCGCTCGCTCCAGAACGCCTTCCGGCGCGAGCAGGGCAGCGAGTTCAGTCTGCTGGAGGAGGATCTGGAGGTCTACGAGACCGAGCACCTGACCTCCTGCGCCACGGTGGTCGCCATCGACATCAGCCACTCGATGATCCTCTACGGCGAGGACCGCATCACGCCGGCGAAGACGGTGGCGCTGGCGCTGACCGAGCTGATCACCACCAAGTACCCGAAGGACCACCTGTCGGTGATCCTCTTCGGGGACCGCGCCGAGCAGGTCTTCCTGTCGGAGATCCCGTACATCCAGGCGGGCCCGTACCACACCAACACCCGCGACGCGCTGCAGCTCTCGCGTAGCGTCCTCGCCCGCCAGAAGCAGCCGAACAAGCAGATCTTCCTGATCACCGACGGCAAGCCCTCGGCGATCACCGAGAACGGGCGGATCTACAAGAACCCCTTCGGCCTCGACATGAGGATCGTCAATCTAACCCTGGAGGAGGCCGACCTCTGCCGCCGCCAGAAAGTGGTGATCACCACCTTCATGCTGGCGACCGACACGATGCTCACCCAGTTCGTGGAGAAGCTGACGCAGATCAACCGCGGCCGCGCCTACTTCGCCTCGCCCTACAACCTCGGGGAGTTCATCCTGGCCGACTACATCCGGAACCGGCGGCGGCGGGTGCGGTAGCGAACTTACAGGGGTCCAAGACCATGGCGACGGCAAAGGAAGAAATCTGGCACATGTTGGAAAGGCTCCCCGATGATGTGTCCCTGGAGCAGATCCAGTACCACATCTATGTGAAACAGAAAGTGCAGCGGTCGCTGGAGGCCGCTGATCGAGGAGAGGTCCTGAGCCAGGAAGAGGTGGAAGCGCGGATGGAAAAATGGCTTGGAAAGTAACGTGGGCACGTCCGGCTTTAGAAGATTTAGAACAGATCGCCGACTACATTGCCGTTGACTCCAAGTATTACGCCGCCGCGTTCGTTCAAGACATCCGGGATGCAGCTCGCTCGTTACGTCAAGTCGCTCGGCGAGGACGAATAGTGCCCGAGCTCTCGGATCCCACGATCCGAGAGCTGCTCATCGGGAACTACCGCCTTCTCTACCAACTGAGGAAATCCGAGGTGCTCGTTCTTGCTTTGATCCATGGAGCTCGGGGACCTCTACTCTCTTTGGAATAACCAACTCTCTGGTCGAACCGAGGAGTAATCCGATCCCTTATGAAGAAACTCGCGATTCTGATTCTTCCGCTCGCGTTCGCCGCCTGCGCCTCCGCCGGCCCGGCGCCGTCCTCGGAGGCTCAATCCGCGGCCACCAACGACATCGCCGAGGCGGTCTTCCGCTACCAGTTCCGGCACAACGCCTCCAGCCTCCAGGAAAGAGCGGATCGGTACTGCCTTTCCCTCCCGGGTGAGCAATCCCCCGATACGGCCTTCCTCCAACGCTTCGACGGGAACACGCCGCAGGTCGTGGGCGTGGATGAGTGCCGGAAGAAGTCCGGCAAAAATCTCCTGTTCCGCATTCAGAAGCTCGACTGGCGAAGCGACGACGAGGTCTGGGTGAGCGGCGGCTACTGGGAGGGGAACCTCAGCTCCTCCGGCGAGTCCTACCGGGTCCGCCGCAAGGACGGCAAATGGGTGGTGGACGGCGCGCATATGGAGACGATCTCCTAGTCGGACAACCCGAACTCCTCGGCGATCAGCTCGTAGGAGCGCCGGCGGGCGGCATGATCGTAGGTGATGGTCACGATCATCACCTCCTCGGCCCCATACTCGCGCGCTACCGCTTCAATGCCCGCGCGGACGGTCGACGGCGAGCCGACGATCAGGCGCCTTCCGGTCTGCAGAGTGGAGGCCCCCTGCTCGGCGAGAAAGCGAACGGCCTTCTCGACCGGCGGCACGGCCACCAGACGCCCACGGTACAGAAGGGAGATCGCCATGCGGGAGCTCGCCGCCAGCCGCTCCGCTTCGGCGTCGGTCTCGGCGCAGATCGCCGAGGCGGCGACGATCACGCGCGGCTCCTCCAGCCACTCCGACCCCTGGAACTCCTCGCGGTAGCGGGCGGCGATTGCGGCTCCACCCGGCTGAATGAAATCCGCGAAGGCGTAGGGCAACCCGACCCCCGCCGCCCAGATCCCGCTCTGCGGCGACGAGCCCAGCAGCCACGGCTCGGGACGGTGAGGCCGGCCCGGCAAGGCCGCCGCCAGATGGGCGAAAGGGTGGTCCGGGGGCATACTGTCCCCGAGATAGGCCAGCAACTCGGCGAGCTGGTTCGGGAAGTCGTCGGGTGGGAGCTGGCGGCGGTCTCTCTGCAGCGCGATCGCGGTCGTCTGGTCGCTCCCCGGCGCCCGGCCGAGGCCGAGGTCGATCCGCCCGGGATAGAGGCCGCTCAGCATGCTGAACGACTCCGCGACCTTGAGCGGGCTGTAGTGAGGGAGCATGACGCCGCCGCTCCCCACGCGCAGGCGGGAGGTCGCGGCCGCGATCGGGCCGATCAGCACCTCGGGGCTCGCGCAGGCCAGCATGGGTGTCGCGTGGTGCTCGGCCACCCAGTAGCGGTGATATCCGAGCTCGTCGGTCCAGCGCGCGAGATCGATCGAGTTGCGGAGCGCGTCCCCGCCGGTCGAGCCTTCCGCGATCGGCGCCTGATCCAGGACGCCCAGCAACAGCCGTTCGTCCGCTCGGTCCTCAGATCCTGGCAGGGTCGGCATGCTCCTTTATACCTCATGGACTCATGGAGCCATTCCCGCAAGGCAGGATAGAATCCCTCTCTGTGAACCCAGGGAGGGATTCTCGTTGACCATTTCTTCATCGCGATCATCGCGCCGGCTCCTCATCGCGCCGTTCCTGTTGTCGACCTTGCTGATCGTGGGCTGCGGCCGATCTTCCGATTCCGACGCCCCCGCGGGCCCGGCCCTGAAGGTCGACGCCTGCCAGCTCTTCACCGACAAAGACGCCCAGGCGATCGCCGGCGACACGCTCGCCGGGATGAGCAGCACTCTCGACGAGGCCCAGGGGCGGAACCCGCTGGAGTGCATCTACAACAGCGGCACGCTCGACCAGCCCCGCATCCTCAGCCTGCTCATCCGCCCGCATCGCGGCACGGCGAAGGATTTCCTGGAGTCGAGCCGCTCCTCGCTGAGCTCGATGTCCGGCGGCAAGGTCCAGGACGTCCCCGGTCTCGGGGACAGCGCCCTTTGGGTGGGGGGCCGCCTCCAGCAGCTCCACGTGGCCACGGGGAACCTGCAGCTCATCATCACCGTCCATAGCCTGGACGGCACGGATCAGCTCCCCAAGGCCCGGCAGATCGCCACCCTTGCCCTGGAGCGGCTGAAGTCGGCCCCGAAGCCGACGAGATAGAATCATTTCGATGTCCGATGTCCAGCGGGAGCCCTGCCGGCACTGCGGCGAGTCCGCGGCGCCTTCGCTGAAGGTCTGCCCCTTCTGCCGGGGGAGCCTGCTGGTCGACGTGGTGATCGCCGCTCCTCTCGCCGAGCCGCGGGTGCGCTATCTGCTGGCCCGCGAGATCTCTTCCCTCGGCCCTCCAGCGTCGTCCTTCTCCACCTTGCGGCGGGAGCTGGAGTTCCCCCGGCCCGTGCTGGCGCGGCGCGCCTCGCGGCTGGCGGCCCTCTCGCTGAGCGAGCGGCTGGCCGATTTCGGGATCGCGGCGATTATCGAGCCCGCCGGGAGCGGCCAGGGTTCCGGCCGCTCCGCCCGGAGATTCGCGGCGACGGCCTCGAGTGCGGTGGCCGGACTGGTCTTGCTGCTCTGGATGGGCGTGCAGGGAGGGAGCGCCGATTTCGCTTCGACTCCCCCACCCTCCCGCGCCCTCGCCACGACGGAGATCCCCTCCTGGCCCCAGCCGCTGCCCCCCCTCTCGACGCACGAGCTTTCGGTGCTGGCGACCCCCTCCATCGTGACTCTCCGCTCGGGCGACCGCCGGGTCTCCGGCTTCTTCATCGCTCCCGACCTCGCGCTCACCCGGAGCGCGGCGATCGGAGACGGAACGGCGATCAAAGTCCTCACCCCCAATGGAGGGGAGATCGCCGGCGAGGTCGTGAAGCGGGACGACGCGATCGGTCTGGCGCTGGTGCGCGTCCCGGGCTCCAGGGCTGAGCCGCTGCAGCTCGGCGACGCGGCGGAGTTGCGCGGCGGCGAGCGCGTCTTCTTCCACGCCCTCGCCCCCATGGCCGGAGGATCGCCCTCCAGCCTCCAGGAAGGGACGCTCGGCCCGATCGCCCGGCGGTTTCAAGGGATCACCCATCTGACTCTCCAGCCCGGCTTGCTCCCCGGCGGCGATGGCGGCCCGGTGCTCGACGGCCAGGGTCGCGTTCTCGGCCTGGTGGCGATCCAGCCGGACGGCGCTTATCTCCTCCCCATCAACTACGCCTACACGGAATCGCATCTGGCCCCGCCCCCCCGGCTCGCTCCGAATCAACGGAAATGGACGGAGCTCCTCGCCGAGGCCGAGACCGCGGAGCGGCTGCGGATCGGCCCCTCGCGCTGAGCGGGGATTCTCCTTCCCGCATGTGGTCTGACCGGCTTTCCGAAAAGCGGCGCGAGCGGCTCGCCGGGCGCCTGCGCGCGAGCCTACCGCCACCGCGTCCAGGATCGCGCGGGTCGAAAACGCCGTTGCGGGTCTCCGGTCCGAAAGGCCCGCCGTATCCTGAACAGGTAGCGGAGGAGCTTCGCGGCGAGCCGGGTTTTTCCTGGTTGGACGGAGGCGATGGCGATCACCGGCTCCACGTCCGGCCGCTCCTGACGCTCGCCGTTCGCAACGGCCGGGCCGCGGTGAGCGGTCCCGGCGGGCGCGCCACGTTTGCCGCCTCCGGGTTCGACCTGCTGGATGCCGCGTTCGCCGCCTGGGGGGAGGCGGGAACGGGAGCCACGCTGGTGGGTTATCTCGGCTACGAGATGGGGGCCGAGCTGGAAGCGCTCCCCTCCCCTCCCGAGGATGATCTCGGCCTCCCCGATCTCCATCTCGCCCTCTACGCCGACGCCCTGCGCTGGGACGGCCGGAGCTGGACGCTGGAAGCGACGGACGCTTGGCGCGAGACTGGAGCTCCGGACCCGGTCGTCGCGGCAGAGCGTCTGCTCGCCGCCGCCCGCCGGCGGAGCGAGTTGGAGATCCCCCAAGGCCCGCTCTCGCGAGACCCTGTGATCAGCCGTCCGAATCGCGGGGGCTTCGAGGCGGCGGTGACGCGGATCGTCGAGCGCATCGCCTCGGGGGAGATCTTCCAGATGAACCTCTGCCGCCGGCTGGAAACGGAGCTCCCGGCGTCCAGCCTCTGGCCGCTCTACCAGCGTCTGCGCGCCGCCAGCCCGGCCGAGCGCGGCGCCTTCCTCGATCTCGGGAAGGGAAAGGCCGTGCTCTCGATCTCCCCCGAGCGGTTCCTCGCCGTGCGCGGGCGTGAGGTGGAATCGCGCCCAATCAAGGGCACCCGGCCGCGCGGCGCCAACCCGCGGGAGGACCGGGCGCTCGTCCGCGAGCTGCTGGAGAGCGAGAAGGACCGCGCCGAGCTGACGATGATCGTGGACGTGGTCCGCAACGATCTCGGACGGGTCTGCGCGACCGGCAGCGTCGAGGTGACGAGCCATGCCGAGCTGATGACCCTGCCGACGCTCCATCACACCGTCTCGACCGTGCGCGGGCGCCTGCGGCCGGACGCGGGCCCATCCGCATTGCTGCGCGCCGCCTTTCCCCCCGCCTCGATCACCGGCGCGCCGAAGATCCAGGCGATGGCCGCCATCGCCGCCGAGGAGGAGCGGCGGCGCGGCCCGGCGATGGGCGCCCTGGGGTGGATCTCGCTGGGCGGGGACCTGGAGCTGGCGGTGGCGATCCGCACCGCGGCGGCCGCGCGCGGGCGGATCGCCTATCACGCCGGTTGCGGCATCGTCGCCGACTCGGACCCCGAGCTCGAATTCGCCGAGAGCGCCGTCAAGGCGCACGCCTTCCTCTCCGCCCTGGGCGCGCGGGAGCCGGGATGAGCCTGGCCTGGTGGAACGGGCGGTTCGTCCCGGTCGCGGAGATTCACATCTCCCCGGCCGACGCCGGCTTCCTCTTCGGCGACGGCCTCTTCGAAACCTTGCGGGTGGACGCCGGCCGCGCGCGCGATCTGTCGGCCCACCTCGATCGTCTCTACGCCGGCCTGCGACGGCTCGGGATCGAGCCGCCGGAGAGCCGGTGCGATCTCGGACGGGCGGTCACCGACGTCGCGCGGGCCGCCCGCCAGCCGGTGGCGCGCCTGCGGATCACCGTCTCGCGGGGGGACGAGGACGGCCCGACCCGGTTGATCGCCACTGCCCCCTACGAGCCGCCCGAAGAAGATCTATACCGCCTGGGCGTCGCCGCCATCCTCCTGCCGGAAATCCGGATCGACTCGCGCGGTCCGCTCGCCGGCCTGAAGAGCCTCTGTTATCAGGCGAACCGGCTGGCGCTCCGGCAGGCCGAGGCCCGCGGCGCCTGGGACGCGATGCTGCTCAACGAGCGCGGCCATCTGTGCTCGGGATCGCGAAGCAATCTCGCGCTGGCGATGCCGGACGGGATCTTCACGCCCCCCGAGAGCGAGGGTTGTCTGCCCGGGACCGTCCGCCGCCGCCTGCTCGAAACGGGAGCGATCCGCGAAAGGGCGCTCACCCTCGACGACCTCGCCGCGGCGAACGGCCTGCTGCTGATGAACAGCCTGATCGGAGCCCTGCCGGTGTCGCGCGTCGACGGCCGGGAGATTCCGGTCGGGCCGGAGGTCCTTGCCATCGTCTCGCCGGCTTGAATGCTCTGCTGCGCGAAATAAGATGAATGCCCCTCCGGCACGGCCCGTGCATGGCGCACGGGTGCGATGAATATCACCGTCCTCGGAAGCCTCGAAAGTGAAGACCCCAAATCCTACGACGTCGTGGTCGACCAGGTCGCGGCCGCCCTGCGCAAGCAGAAGCACCGCGTCTCGATCTTCGGCGTTTATAACGATCTCCGGAAGTTCGTCTCCGGATTCTCCCGGCGCAAGCCGGACATCGTGTTCAACCTCGTGGAGACCTTCGGCGATTACGTCAGCGGCGATTCCGCCGTGGCCGGCGTCATGGATCTCCTCGGCCTCCGCTATACCGGCGGCGGCCCCGGCGAGCTCTATCTGCGGCAGGACAAAGGCCTCGCCAAGAAGGTGCTCGCCTTCGAAAAAGACATCCTCTACCCGCACTTCGCCATCTTCTCCAAGGACGCCGACTTCGAGACGGCGGGAAATCTCCGCATGCCGCTCTTCGTCAAGCCGCTCACGGCGGACGCCTCGATCGGCATCGACGGCGAGTCGCTGGTGAACGACACGACGTCGCTGATGAAGCGGGTCCTTATGATCCACGAGAAGGTGAAGGACAGTGCCCTGGTCGAGGAGTACATCGAGGGGCGGGAGTTCTACGTCGGCGTCCTCGGCAACCGGGAGCCGGTCGCCTTTCCGCCGGTCGAGATGGACTTCTCCGGCCTCCCCGAGGGGATCCCCCACGTCGCCGGCACCAAGGCCAAGTGGAAGAAGAACAGCGTCGAGTACAAGGGGACGAAGTCGGTGCTGGCCGACATCCCGGACGAGCTGCGGGCGAAGCTCCAGAAAGCCGCCGTCGACGCCTACCGCGCTCTGCGCGTGCGCGACTACGGCCGGGTGGACCTGCGGCTGACCGAGTCCGGAGAGATCTACGTCATCGAGGTCAACGCGAGCTGCTATCTGGAGGCCGAGAGCGAGTTCGCGATGGCGGCGAAAGCGATGGGGATCGAGTTCCCCGAGCTGGCGCAGAAGATCGTGGATCTGGCGGTGGAGCGGTACGGAAAGTAATCACGCCTCCTCCGGACACTCCTCCACCACGAACTCGTTCGCCTCGGTAACCGTAACGCAGTACAGACGGTCGAACCCCTCCTCGCGGCGGGGTGGCTGGAGCCGTTTCTGGGTTCCGAGGATCGCCGGAACCGGAATCTTCTTCTTCCCCTCCCGCTTCTGATTGCGCCCGATCGCGTGCTTCACAGGGACCGGAAAGTAGTAGCCCACGATCCGGAACCCCGCCGCCCTCGCCGGAGCGATATACGCCTCGCGCTCCGAAGCGAGGACGTTGGTGTTGTCCACCACGAACGGCTGCTTGGCGAGGATGCACGCCTGGAGGAAGACCTGCGCGCGGTAGCGGGTCTTCAGCATGTCCAGGTTGATGCGGACGTGGGTGTCGAAGAACCGCTGCAGATAGAAAGTCGACTTCCCCGCGCCCTGGATACCGATGAGGATCACCGCTTCCATGGGTGACTACGGCACATAGCTCCCCCGGTGGACGTGGTTCATCGCCAGGGCCGTGACCAGCGTCGTCAGCGAGATGATCGCCGGGGTCTCGCGATCCTCCGGGTAGACCTGCTCCAGGGCATCGGCGCGGTCGGCTAGGTGGCTGAGCAGGACGCGGGTCTTCTCCGGGAAATGGCCCGTCCAGCGGTAGACGTCCGCCGGCAGGTCGCGGGCGAGACGGCGGATCAGCACCGAGGCGGGACGGCGCGGCGCGTCCGTCGAGAGATCCTCGGGCCGCCCCCAGTCCTCGAAGATGGTGCGCAGCGATCCATCGAGGCCCGGGAGCTCCCCGGCCTCGATCTCCCAGGAACGGTAGTATTGGTCGAGCGTATAGGGGATCTCCGAGACGTCCTCGTCCAGCTCGTCGTCGGTCACCGGCGGATCGATCGCGCACAGCTCGCCCATCGCGCGGTCGCAGTACTCCAGCTTGGCGAGCGCCTCGGGCCAGCCGGCGTACTCGGCGCGCCAGTCGAGCCCGGGGGTCATCCAGACGGCGAAGGTCTCGGCCCAGTCCTCGTCCGGGTGCTTCTGGGCGTACCAGCCCGGCAGGTGGCGGACATAGCGGCGGCTGAACGGCTCGGGGGTGTACTCCTCCCGGTAGGGCCGGGTGATCGGGCCGAACCGGCGCACCCAGTCCTCCTGGTCGTAGAGCCGGTAGGCGTAGTTGACCACGTGCCCCATCTCGTGCCGTAGATAGCGCAGGAGCTCCCAGCGGCCGAGCCCCTCGACGTGCCCGGTCCGCTCGGCGTGGATCGCCGTCAGGTCCGCGCGGGCGAGATAGAACGGGATCGCGATGGCGACCGTCCCGAACGGCACCCCCCACTCCGTCGAGAGATAGAAGCGCGGGCGCACCCGGCAGATGCCGGCCGTCTCGAGCTCCCGCTCGAACCCGGCGATCACCGGCTCCAGGAGCGTCCCCGCGATCGTCAGGCCGAGATCGCGGATGGGGCGTTCCCCGAGGTGAGCTTCCTGGAAGGCGCCGGTCTGGGGGTCCATGGCCGTACTCATGCCAAACGTTCACCGCAAAACTGGTGCCGCCGGTCTGGAACCTTGGCGCGGTTCCCCTCGTAGGGCTGAGCAGGAAGGAGAAATCATCATGAAGAAGACTCTATTGATTCTGGCCGCTGCGCTGCTCTGGGTGGTGCCCGCAGGCGCGAAGGAGACCATCCGCTCGTTCCGGCAGCAGATCCCGGTGGGCGACGCCAGCAAGATCCACCTGAACTTCCCCGTCGGCGAGGTCCAGGTTTCGGGGTGGGACAACCGCGAGGTGGACGTCGACGTCAGGATCGTCTGCAACAAGCCGAGCAGCCGCTGCGAGGATGCCGCGCGGGAGCTGCGGCTCGTCTACAACACCAAGGGGGACCAGCTCGAGGTCAAGATCGCCCACTGGCCGCACTGGGGCGGGACCAAGGGGCTGAACGTGGTCGCCATCCTCCACGTGCCGCGCAACCTGCCGCTGCGGACCGACCTCGGGGTCGGCGAGCTGACCATCGACGGGATCGCCAGCGACGTGACGGCCGATCTCGGCGTCGGCGAGGTCCGCATTACGCTGCCGAAGGAGGCGATCGGCTCGGCGGACATCGATACCGGCATCGGCGAGGCCAGCCTCGTCGCCGACGGCCGGCGCTACTCCAGCGCGGGACTGATCTCGCGGCAGATCAACTGGAACAAGGGGTCCGGCCGCGCCCGGGTGAAGGTGGACTGCGGCGTCGGCGAGATCCACGTCACGCTAGCCTGACCGCTCTCCCCCGCCCCTCCGGTTCCTCGTCGTCCAGGCGAGCCAGCGAACCAGCAACGCGCTGCCGAACAGGAAGTTGCCGACGCCCAGGATCCCCATCAGGATCCGGGCGTCGCTCCAGGCGTCCAGGTTGACCAGCACCCGCAGCAGGGCGAACATCGCGAGCAGGACCAGGCTCAACGCCCAGAGCGCGACCGGCAGCGGCCGCTGAAGCCCGCCGGACCGCCGGGCCTCGAGCAGGATCACGATCAGGCTCACCAGACAGATGAACGAGATGAAGGCTTCGGCCAGCTCCATGCCGACATTTTAGACCGGCTCGGGCGGCGGGGGGTTCCCGCGTACCGTCGGGCGCCCGCCACGTTATGCTCCCGCCCGTGAAACGCATCATCCTCTATGGGCTGGCAGGGGGGGTGCTCCTCGCCCTGCTCAAGGTCCTCGAATACCAGTACGTCGTCCGCGCGTACCCTGGCGAGATCTATGGCGGTCTGGTGGCGGCGATCTTCTCCGCGCTGGGAATCTACCTCGGGCTGCAGTGGTCGCGGTCCCGGGAGGTGACGGTGATCAAGGAGGTCCGCGTCCCGGAGGGCGGGCCCTTCGTGCTCGACGCCGGGAAGCTCAAGGAGCTCGGAATCACCCCGCGCGAGCACCAGATCCTCGGGCTGATCGCTGAAGGCCTGAGCAACCGGGAGATCGGCGAGCGGCTCTTCGTCTCCGAGAACACGGTCAAGACCCACTCCTCCCGCCTGTTCGACAAGCTGGGGGTCAACCGCCGGGTTCAGGCCGTGCTGAAAGGGCGGGAGTTCGGCCTGATTCCCTGACCCGGAGGGTCAACCAGGGGTCAACGGGGGGTCAACGAAAGGATGATTCCGGGGTTCCGGGCCGAAAATCACCCGAACGGAGGACGACCGGCGCCGCACCGGCCCCCTAGGATGCGGGCAAACAAGGGAGGAAACTGCAATGCAAAAAATCGTTCTTCGCTTCGGGCTCGCTTCGGGCTCCATCCTGGTGGCCCTGATCATGACCCCTCTGTTCCTGAAGGGGCCCCTCGACTTCGACCACAGCGAGATCGTCGGCTACAGCTCCATGGTCCTTTCGTTCCTGCTGGTCTTCTTCGGTATCCGGTCCTACCGGAACACCGTCGCCGGCGGCGCGATCGGCTTCGGCAAGGCCTTCCAGGTGGGCATCCTGATAACCCTGATCACCTGCGCGATGTACGTCATCGCCTGGGAGATCGCCTACTTCAACTTCTTTCCCCACTTCCTCGACCAATATAGCGCGCACGTCCTCGCCAAGATGCGCGCGGCGGGCGAGAGCGAGGCCGCCATCCGGGAGGCGGCCACGAAGATGGCCGGGCTCGCGAAGAACTACGACAATCCCCTCTTCAACTCCGCCATCACCTTCATGGAGGTGTTCCCGGTCGGGCTCATCATGACGCTGCTCTCCGCCGCGATCCTGCGCCGGAAGCCTCGACAGGATGCGCCCGAGTCGGCCTTGCCCGCCTGACGCTCGGCCGTTTCGGGCCCGGCCTCCCTCCAGGGAAGCCGGGCCTGCCCGCATCAGGGCCTGCTGTCCGGATCCGCCGGATCGGTATGAGCGCGGCGCTCATCGCCGTCCCAGGCGCCGTCCCTATCGCGGTCCACGGCGATGCGGACCCCGGAGCCGGGCGGCACGCAGGTGTACGTCACGGGTCGGCCGGAGCCCGCGGCCAGAGATCGCAGCGCCGCGTCGGTGATGGACGGCTGCCCGCGCCGGTCTCTCACGAACTGACCCGATCCCACGTACAGGAAGCCGGTCTCGTCGTCGGAGACCCGGGTCTTGGCGACGAGCTCGCACTCCCCCGCGTCCGCGCGCTGGCGCAGGAGATTGATGCGGGAGATCACCGCCGCGGAGCCCGCGTTCGTGAGCGTGATCTGCTGGCCCACGGCGGGCGCCAGGTTGGTGGGGAATGCCAGGATGAACGCCTCGAGCTGCCGCCGCTGGACCTCCCCCTCCGGCCCGTCCGGGATGCTGTTGCTGCCGGGCCCGTTGAACTGGTCCGAGAAGCTGATCCCGTGGACGAAGCGGAACACCGTATCGGTATTTCCGTCGTTGAGGAATCCGAAGCCGCGCACCTGGTCCCCCTTGAACCCGTTGTCGCCGCCCAGGAACCCGGGGTTTTCGGGATCCCCGAACCTCCCGATCTTCTGATAAGCGTTGCGCAGGTGGGGTGCCTTGAAGAGCTGCGGGTTGAAGTCGAAGCTCGAGAGGGCGGACGTGCCGAAGAACCCGGGCGCCGCGCTGCCGGGATTGGCGTTCGGGTCGATCACATGGCAACCGGTGCACGTGAGGATGGCGCCGTTGAATTCCGGAGCCGACGGGATTCCGCAATTGACGCTGCTGAAGAGCCGGCGCCCGGCCTCCTGGTCCGCGGTGAGCACGTTGCTGAGCGGCCGGTTGGGGTTCGGCGGATAGGTGATCTGGAGAATGAAGTCGGTGAACGCATTCATCTCCGCCGACGAGAGGGTCGTGTGGCGTCCGAGCAGATCGGGGAACGCCCCGTTGAACTGGGCGAACGCCGCGCGCTCGTCGAAGGTCCCGCTGTCCGGCTGCGCGCTCGGCGCGCTGTTGCCGCCGGTGCGGTCGCCGCGCCAGTGCATCGGGCCGTGGTTGGCCATGCCGCGCAGGCTCTGCGTCGCCATCGGGCCCTTCATCGGGTGGAAGATGGGCTCCATGGGCTGCCCCGTCACCAGGTTGAGGAGGAGGCTGCTGAAGGGGCCGGGATTGTCGATCACCACTCCATCCGGGTTGCCGAGATCCCAGGCCAGGCTGTCGAAATCGCCGAACGCGTGGCAGCTCGCGCAGGAGGAGTCGCCGTGGCTCGACGAGAGCTTGGCGTCATAGAGGAACCGGCGGCCGTTGACGATGCTCGGCGGCTCCGGGCTGTGCATCTGGACGTGCGCCGCCTCCGCCCGCGTCCCCGTGTCGACGATCGAGATCCCGTTGTCGAAACGCGTCATCACGTAAAGCTGCCTGCGATCCTCGTCGAGGACGAGGCCGGTGGGGCCGCCGCCGCTCACCGGGATCTGGCTCGCCGTACTCGGCACGAACGTGTTGGCCTCGAGCTGCGCCGTGGAGAAGACCCCCACCTTGTCGGACCCCAGGGCCGCGACATAGAGGGTCGCGCCGTTGCCGGTCACCGCCATGCCCTGGGGCAGGGCGAGGGACCGGGCGTTCTCGGCATTCGGGATCGGCGCGCAGCAACTGTTGTAATTGATGTGCTTGTTGAGGTGCCTCGCCGCCACGCCGCCCCCGGCACCCCCAGGTGACAGCACAGTGATGCGGCTCTCGTGCAGGTGGCCGCGCAGGCTGTGCCCGGCGAAGGTCCCCGGGCCCTCGAAACGGTCGGTGTTGTTCGCGTCGGTGTTGGCGACGTAGACCTTGCCGTTCACGGGATTGACGGCCATCGTGTAGAGGACGGTGCCGACGCCCTGGAAGAAGCCGGCGGCTCCCGGGAGCTGGCGCGGCGGGTTGGCCATGGCGTCGAGCACGAACACGTCCTTGTCGGGCAGCGAGAACTTCACGAACTGATCGCGCGGGCGGCCGAGCGCGTCAACCCAGTGAGCGCCGTTCCACTTGACGATGGCCCCCACCTCGGGCGCGGGGCGCCCTTCGGCATTGGTGGCAGGCCCTGCGACGCCATCCGGACCGAAGCCGTCCGGGAGCGAGGTCTCGGGGACGATGGTGGTCTGATTGCCGGTCTGGAAACCGGCGGCGTAGACGCGGGTGCCGTCGGGCGTCACCGCGAGGGCGCGCGGAGTGTCCGTGAAAAGGGTGACGATGGCGAGCGGCGCGCCGCCCAGGGCGTTGCCGAGCCCGTCCGCGTCGAACACCCAGACATCCGCGCGTCCCACGCCCGGGGTCGTGAACTGGGGATCGAAGGGGATGTTCTGGCCCCGGTGCGCGGTGGTGATGAACGCCCGCTTCCGCCCCGGTCCGGCGAAGACGATGTCGCGCGGCTCGTCGCCCACGAGGAGCGTGCGCTCGACCTCCCCGGTCAGGCCGTCGCCATGGTCGTCGAGCTCGACGACGCTCACGCTGTCCGAGAGGTGGTTGACCACCCAGACCTCGCGGTTCGTCCGGGCCGCGACGGCGACCGGCTCGAGGCCCACCGGGATCGAGGCGGTGTGGACCAGCCCTTGCCCCTGGATGCGGAAGATCTCGAGGCGGTTATCGGGCGTGTTGACGGCGAACAGATGCCGCTTGTCCGGAGACATCGCGAGCGGGCGCACCTGCCCGCTCTCGAAGAGCGTGTACGGGGAAGAGGCCGCTTTCGAGCTGCGGAGCAGGCCCACCTTCGTATCCGCCGACGCCTCGGCGGGACGGCTCGTGCCGGGGTCGTAAGAGAGCGCCGCGGTGAACGCGAGCGCCCCAAAGGCCACGAGCGTCATCATCAAGCCACGGTAAGAAGGTCGCGTATCCATGACGACTCCCCCCTTCTGTCTCGTTGTGCTCGCTGCTGAGCAACAGCTATTTCTTTAATCGTAGGACGAAAGTTGGATTTGTCAAGACTCCGAGCCAAGCTGCCGGTGTCGAGACCTGACCAGCCCCGCGGGGTCAAGGAGAGCAATGGCCGGGCTGATTTGCCAGAGCCTGATCGAGAGCCTCGTTCAGGACCGGAATCCAGACCGCGTAGCCACGATTGTTCGGATGGAAGCGGTCGGCGCTGAAGAGGGTGCGGTCGCGCGCGAAAATTGGCCCTGTCCTCTCCGCGATCGGCGCGAACGTCAGCTCATGCCGTTTCACGACCTCCATCGCGATCCGGTTCACGGCGCGGGAGCGCACGCCTGCCAGGCCCTGGAGCAGGCGAGGGATTCGGGGAGGCGTGCTCATGTCGGGCGAACCGGTGACCACGATCTTCATCTTGCAGTTCGCCCGCAGGAGCGTCTTCACGATCCGCTCGAGGTCCCGCGCGACCGAGCCCGAGCGGGTGAGATGGATGACGTCGTTGGCTCCGGCATCCACGAGCACGAGATCGGCATGAGCGAGATCGGCACGGGGAAGCTGCTCGGTCAGGACGTCATGGACCCTGGCGCCGGAAACCGCCACGTTCGTCAGCTCGACCCCACGGCCGCCCCGCGCGAGATGCCCGGCGGTCTCGACGGCGATCCCCTGTTCATAGTTGCCCCCCTCGGCGACGGCCGTGCTGTCGCCGAGAACCAGGTACCGCAGCGTCTCCCCTCCGGCGCGGAACATTCGAGAGAGCGAAGGAGCTCGCAAAGGGAGGCGAGCTTCCCGCTGTCCGGCGCCGCAACCCATTGATGCCAACAGGAGAGCCACGGAGAATCCTCGCGTCATGTTCATGGTATCTCTACGACATGGCACCCTGCGGTGGATGTGCGGGCGTTCACAGCGTCCACGCCTTGGTGGCCTGGACTGAGGGCTGGGCTGAGGGTCCAGACGATTCTTGACAGCCTTCTTAGAGCTCCGGGCCGTGACCGTGGCGCGTGGCGCGTGGCGCGTGGCGCTGCAGTGCATGGTCAGGCGCTTTGTTCAATCGCGGAGACCATCCAAACGGGCAGAACGAGGTCGAGCAGTACCTCCGGGCAATTCCCTGGCTCGATTTGAGAGCACCTCCCCCGGCTGCTATCTTCGTACCATGAACGAGATCTGGCGACCCGTCCTGCGGGGAGAGCACGCCGCCCAGGCGCTCAAGATCGCGAAGGAGATCGCGGAGTCAGTTTCGAGTGGCGAAGGCACGCCGCCCGAGCGTTTCTCGCCGTCGCAAGTGCGCCTCTGGCGGAATGTCCTGGGAACGGGAAACGCCGGCTTCAGCCTGCTCCACGCCTACCTCTTCCTGCACTCTGGAGACTCGGAGCACGCCGACCGGGCCATCGACCGGCTGGACGAAGCCGCCGATTTCATGGCGTCGTTCACATCGCCAGAGAGCCTCTACTACGGCTTCGCAGGGATTGGCTGGGCGACGGCCCATCTCTCGGGCCGCCTCTTCGAAGCCGACCCGGACGACGGCGTCGAGATCGACGAGCTCCTTCTCCAGTTCCTCTCCCACCCGTCCCGACCCGGCGAGTACGACCTCATCAACGGCTACGTGGGCCTGGGGATCTACGCCCTCGAGCGGCTGCCCCGCCCATCGGCGGCGCGCTGCCTCGAGAAGGTAGTATCCCGCCTTGCGGAACGCGCGGTGGAGGACGAGGAAGGAGCGGCGTTCTTCACCCCCGGGGAGGAGTTGCTGCCACTCTACCGCTCGAGCTACCCGAACGGCGCTTTCAACCTGGGGATGGGCCATGGCCTGCCCGGAATCGTCGCCCTGCTGGGCGCCGTCTGTCGGGCGGGGGTCGCGGTGCAGGAGGCGCACCGCCTGCTCCGGGCGACGGTCTCGTGGCTCCTGGCCCGAGAGCTCCCTCCGGGGGACGGTTTCCGCTTTCCCCACTTCTACGTTCCGGGAGTCGTACCGCCGCCGGGCCGGCTGGCCTGGTGCTACGGCGACCTCGGGATCTCGCTGGCCTTGCTGGTGGCGGCGCGCGGCGCCTGCGAGCCCGCCTGGGAACGGGAGGCCCTCCGGATCGCCCGCACCGCCGCCGCCCGCGACCCGAGCCGGTCCAGGATCGTGGATGCCGGGATCTGCCACGGCACGGCCGGGGCCGGCCACCTGTTCAACCGCCTCTACCAGGCGACCGGAGACGAGCACCTCGCCGAAGCGGCCCGCCACTGGTTCCTCGAAACCCTCGCAATGCGCCGCCCGGGAACCGGCGTCGGGGGCTTTTCCTCCTATGGCCGCAACGACGGCGCCGGAGCGCGCTGGTCGGCGGAGCCGGGTTTTCTGATGGGTTCGGCCGGCGTTGCACTGGCCCTGCTCGCCGCCGCCTCGCCCGTGCCGCCTGATTGGGACCGGCTGCTTTTGGTTTCGTTGCGAAACGCCACCGCGCAGCCATGATCTTCTGCATTTGACTCCTCGCATATTCAGAGATATACAGAAGCCTTCCTCGCCTATCAACTCAGACTGGCGAACCCCGGAGGAGGCCTCTCATGAAGAAGCGCGAAAAGAAGCTCACGCTTGCGAAGGAAACCCTGATCAATCTCGACGAGGGGAAGGACATGAAGGCCATCCTCGGCGGCGGGAACATCGCCTCTTGCACAGTGTTTACGACGTCCACGGCCGGCGGTAGCGGCGAAGTATGCTGCTGAACCTGACCGAAGCTTAGAACCTCCAGCGGCCCGGATTCCACGGCAGTTGCCACAGGTATCGAGGGGAGTGCCGGCCAGGTTCTGCGAGGCCTGGCTGTGCTCCCCTCCTTCAGGTTTCGAAAGGGTTTCGCCCATGCGCGTTCCAGCCAAGTATTATCGCCGAATCTTATCGTGAGCCGCTGCCCGCCGCGGAGCCTCGCTTGGGCCGGCGGACGCTCCTCACCTTCCCGCTCCCTCCTCCTCCGCAGAAGAACTGATCGCCGCCATCGGACTCGAGCCCTGAAACACCCGCTCCGGGGGGCATCTCGAGCCTCTCCAGGACCTCTCCCGTGCGGGGATCGACCCGCCTCAACTCGCTCTCGTCCCCTTCCCAGGTGCCGTGCCAGAGCTCTCCGTCAACCCAGGTGACCCCGGTGACGAAGCGGTTGGACTCGATCGTGCGAAGAATCGCCCCGGTCTCGGGATCGACTTGATGGATCTTCCGGTCCCTATAGTGCCCGACCCAGAGCGTCCCTTCGGCCCATGCGAGCCCCGAGTCACCGCCGCCGCCAGGCGCCGGGATGGTGGCGAGCACACGGCCGGTCTCCGGATCGATCTTCTGGATGCGATCCTCGGCGAGCTGAAACAGGTGCCGGCCGTCGAAGGACGTTCCTGAACGCGCGGCGACATCGATCGAGCCCAGCGCCTTCCCGCTCGCAGGATCGAAGGTGTTGAGCGTGTCTCCAGCAGCAAACCAGACATTCCGGCCGTCGTACGTGACTCCATGCACGTGGTCGACGCCCGGAAAGGGTCCATATTCACGGATGATCTCGGCGTTTGATCTATTCATGAGGCCATCCTAGTCAATCGGCAGCGGAGCCGGGAGTAACAAGGTTGTCGTGAATCCCGCCGCGGGCGGGGTCGTCCAGCGACGGGCACGCCCGCGGCCGAACGACTGCACCTTGGCTTGTGCGGCAAGCGACGCGAGCGCCCGCTGCACGGTGCGCTGGCTCGTTCCCAGCGCAAGCGCAAGGGCCGAGCTCGACCAGGACTCACCGTCGGCGAGGAAGGCGAGCACCGCCGCATGCTCCTCTTCGACAGGCCGTGCCAGCACGACGACCTCATGGGCGCGGCGCGGCGCCAGCGCAAAGCCTCGGTTCGTCGCGCTGACGTCGGCCAGCGTCCGCAGCATCGTCCGGAGCCGTCCGATTTCGACGCGCAACCGCGCGCGGTGCGATTCATCGGCGAGCTTCGCTCCGAAGGCGCGCGCGACGAGCGCGTCCCGTGGTACGTCTCCCGGCCACGCCTCGCCCAGCGCACGGGCGATCGCGAACAGCACCGGACGCGTTGCGAGCGAGACCACCCTGCTCTCGTCGCGCACGGCATGACGGCACGCGTCCACGACGAAGGCTTTCGAAGCCAGCAATTCTTCGACCTCCGCGAGCAGGAGGAGCCGCTCCTCGCCACGCCCGGTCAGGCGCGCGGCGGGCGTGCTCAGGATGAGGATGGCGCTTTCGACCTCCGCCGTCAGCGCGGGGATCCGTGCGTGGCGCGCTGCGTGCCCGGCCCGGGCGAGCGCGGCGCGCGCCGCCTGCGTTCGCAGGCGCCGGATTGCGATCCCCGCGACCACCAGCTCGTGGGCGGTCCTCAATGCGGGAGGGAGGGGTGAGGGGTCGAGCGCGGCGAGCGCACGCTCGGCCTCGTCGATGCGCCCCAGCAGGAGAAGGCGCCGGATCTCGAGATGCCGCGCATGCGCGGCGTTGACGAGGTCGCCGTGCTCTTCGAGCGTCGCCCGCGCCGCGTCGAGCGCCTTCGCAGGCCAGCCCAGGTCGCGCGAGACGAGCGCGATCTCGGCCTCGGCGACGAGGCACCGGGCGCGGGCCACCGCCTCTTTCGAGCCGAAGGCACGCGCGGCGCGGCGCAGGAGCGCCTTCGCTCGAACGAGATCGCCGAGCTGCGCCATCGCGATGCCGCGAAGCGCGAGCGCCGGAGCGTCGTCGCGCAGGGCGACCCGTTTCAGTGCGCCGAGGGGATCCCCGATGGCGAGAGCACGCGCCGCGGCGGTGATCAGCGAGTCCATCGGAATCCCGACATATTTGTCACTCCCACGGTTCGATCTTCCGCCTCTAGAGTACTTCACGACGAACAACCAAGGGTGACGGGTTGATCCTGAAGAGCCCACCACGGACACCGAAGAAAGGAGACAGGAGCAATGACCAGGCACATGACAGGGACACGGGAAGAATGGCTCGCAGCGCGGCTCGAGCTGCTCGAGGCGGAGAAGGAGCTCACGCGGCGCGGTGACGAGCTGGCGCGGCGGCGGCAGGAGCTGCCGTGGGTCCGGATCGACAAGGAGTATCGATTCGACACCGGCGAGGGGAGCGCCTCGCTGGCGGATCTCTTCCAGGGGCGCTCGCAGCTGCTCGTCTACCACTTCATGTTCGGATCCGACTACACCGCCGGCTGCCCATCCTGCTCGGCGATCGCGGACGGCTTCAACGGGTCCGCGGTTCACCTGGCCAACCATGACGTGATGCTCTGGGCGGTGTCGCGCGCGCCGCTCGAGAAGCTGCAGGCGTACAAGCGGCGGATGGGATGGACGTTTCCGTGGGCGTCCTCGTCCAGCAGCGACTTCAACTTCGACTGGCACGTCGGGTTCACCCCGGCGCAACAGCGCGAGGGGGGCTTTGAATACAACTACCGCCGTGCCCGCCCGCTGGCCCCGGACGCCGCCGCCGGAGGACCGGTCGCCGAGCTGGCAGCCGGCGTCGGCGTCGACGTGCCCACGTACACGAGCGAGAGGCCGGGCATGAGCGCCTTCGTGCTGGAGGACGGCGTCGTCTACCACACCTATTCCACCTACTCGCGCGGAGTGGACGCCCTCTGGGGCATGTACCCGTGGCTCGACCGCGCCCCCAAGGGCCGCAACGAGACGGGCATCTGGTGGCGCCGCCACGACGAGTACAAGGGCTGAGCGACGTCATGATCGTCCTGACGCAACCGTTTCCTGGCGTCTCTGCGCTGCTCTTTGCTGGACTGAGAGCTGGACTGAGGGCCAGACGATTCTTCACGGCACCGGTCCCGTCGCCGACGGCGACCTCGAAGTGGCCGCCACGGGCAATTGAAGTCAGAAATCCACGCGTGGAACGCCCTGAAAAGGGCGGCAATTGCTCTTCTCGTGTGTCGCCGCGCGTTCCGTGTGTCTCGCCGGAGCCGGCGGGAGGCGTGGAACGCATTTTTTGTGTCTCGCCGGGGCCGGCGGGAGGCGCGGAACGCATTCGCTGTGACCCGCCGGAGCCGGCAGACGCTCCGCCGGGCATTTTTCCTGGCTCGCCGGGGCCGGCGAGAGACCCGCCGGGGATTTTTTGTGTCTCGCCGGGCCTTTTGCAACACTCGCCGGCCCCGTTGCGACATTCGCCGGCGCCGGCGAGCCATCCGCCGGGGCTCTTGCGTCAGGAAAATAGGATTTCACGCCCCTCGCCGGGCACTCCGTGAAAATGCGAGCGTCCGGCGCGCGATCCGCCGCCTTCTCGGGATTATATCGGACCCGATTCATGCAACGGAAGACGGAAGCCACGGAGCTCGCCCTTGCCGAGATCGTTCTCCCGCCATGCGACACCTTTGTCACGCTTTCGTCGCTCATCTCACGAACGGCGATGACACCCGAACGGTATGTATTGCTGGGGCCTACCCTGCCATAGAAGATGAGGGCTCCTTATGGAATCGTGGAACCTTCTTGGCGGGAGCCTTCTTGGGCTGGTTAGGCGACTTACGCATCATCGCTGGAAGCCAGCGTATCACCTCCTCTGTCACGAGCGCCAAGCGATCCTGGACCCGAGGCTTGGACTGGGCCGTCACTCAGTCCCCACGTCCTCATTAGCGTCGATGTCATCGAATATGCTGCGCGTGCTTTGCGGCTTTTCCTGCGATTCGACTTGTCCTAGTTTTCGAGGGGTTCTCTCGGGTTCATCCTGCATGTTTTCGTCAATCCACTCGCTCGTACGCCGCATTTCGCGATCAATGAGTTTGACTGCACTTTGGTCATCGCCGAACCTCTTTTTCAGAGATTCAAATATCTCGAGAAGCTGCTGCATATGCTCTTCGGGCGATTCGTCTGAAGAATGATTACCTTCCCACTCACGCCGGACATCGCCAAGCCGTGGCAGAAGCTCTGCCCGCACCCTTCGCAACAACTCCTCGAATTCACCGTCGGTGTAAAGGCTTCGGATTCTATCATCATCCAGAGCGTCTGCGTCTTGCCCCTCGAGAGCGTAATTGCTTACCGTCTCAACGAACTTTTTCCTCTTCTCCTCCGGCAGAAGCCCGAACTCATGGAGGCGATTTGCTAGGCTCACCTCCGGAACGGCGTCGAGGAATAGTCCGGGTCTGGCGACTTGGTCGAGCAGGCCGGGATTGTGCTCCAAATAAAGAGCTAGGAACTCCTTGGAGCAACGGTAGGCGAGAAATCCTTGCAGGTCCCGCTCCGCGCTAAACGTCGATAGCCAAGCGGACTTATAGGACTTGCTTTGTGACAATTCCTTCAGCTTCGCGAGCATCTGCGGAAACAATGACTTCGGCACCACAACCGCTTTTTCGATGCCAACATCGCCGCAAGTCACTTGATCGACAATCCGCTCAGGCGCGCTGCCCTCCATGAATATGCCAAGATGCTCCGTACTTTGGACCAAGATTGCAGCGTACGCGTCGCCGACGGTCGGATGTTTGAATTGCCAGACATACTCGCCGCTTGCGTGAGAGAGCAATGCGAGACTTCCTTTCAGGGCCTCGAGTGCGGCGACGCATCCGCCCAGATTGCTACTGAGACGCTCAAGAGCTTCTGCCTCTGAAGGCCGGAGTTGGATTGGACTCTCCAGACGGCCGTTGCGCATGTAGATCAGCGCGAGTGCCGCCTTGCTGTCAGCGTCGAGGCCCTGAAGCACCTCCTGGAGAAGTTGCTCTCGCTTCTCGACGAACTGGCCGATGTAATAATCGTCGATGAATAGGTCCTTCGTAAAAAGTGGATCACCCAAACGTCGCGCTGTTTCCGGGATGAAACGAGAATGGCTCGCGACATCCTCAAGGTAAGGCTTGATTTCGGCTCGGAAGGAGCGCAGCTGTTTTCCAAGCTTGAGATGGTTGTAGAGTATCTGACGTTTCTCTCCGATGGATAAGTCCTGAACATCGATCACGACTTGGCTCTCCTTCAGCAGCGGAAACGCGCTCCCCTTCAGATCATTGCGTGCGCGGTTATAAATGTAGTCACGCGAGGTCATGACGATCTTCGCCCCTTTGCGGAGCATTGGCCTGATTTGCGGCAAGATGTGATTCCAGCCGCGGACCAGGAACTCCTCGTATTGGGTCACTCCGAAGGCATCATCCAGCCAGAAGAACTGCGACGGCTCGTCCGGGTTCCAGTGCTCGGCAACCTTGCCGGGCTCGTCGAGTTTGAGTGTAGAGGCGTTCCATTGGTCGAGTGCCGCCATTGCCAGCAGGGATGCGATGGTCGTCTTGCCAGCAGCAGGCTCTCCGATGAGCAGCACGAAACCGTGCTTGTTGATCGCATCGACGGCTTTCCGGTAGGCGTCGGTGACGACGACCTTAGCGAGGTCCTCGCGCATCGATTCAAGGATGGTTCGAGCCTGGGCGTAGGCGCGTTCGTCGAGAATCTGGCTTAAGTCTCCAAGTCCATACACACGTGGGACGAGCATACGCAGGCGCTTGTTCTCGCGAATTTGCTGGCTTATCCAGGTGGAACCAAACGTTGCCACGTGCTTCACCCCGACCCCCTTGAAGAGAGCCTTGATCTTCCCGGCTCCAGTACCGGACAGACCCGCGTTCGTCATGAGCACGTAGGAGTCGCAAAGGCCTTGCCCGACAAGTTTCTTGGCCTTTTCGAGTTCGTCCGACAAATCGGACGTTCTCAAGACGTAGTTTATCTTGCTGGTAAACTTACACTGAATTACAAAAGAACCCCTAAGGCTTTCCTGTCCCGTGGCCCTCCACGTCCCCGTAAATGCGCCATCCCTACCGCCATCTCTCGAATCGAGAAACGACTCCACTACCTGTCCAAGGATCTCTCTTGTGATCGTGAGACATAGTCGCTGAAAGTCGTTCCAACCAAGGTTATATAGCGCGAACCTGTCATCTACCATTGTGCGAACGACTCCCGAGTTCGTTTAAATTTAAACGAGACTTGCCAAGTAGGCTCGCGCCTCTGCCACGGACACAGACGACTAAACCAGTAGCGTTGAAGCACCTGCGCCCGCGACACGGGAGCTGGCAGGATCGCATCCGCCGGGATTCGGCTCAATCAGCCCACTGCGAGCAGCCGATGCTATGGGTGCCAGTGCCGGTTTCTCCCTGGCTGTCGGTGACCGTAAGGGTGACAGTCACGCCTCCGCCGATGCGGCAGCTATCCTGAAGCCAAGGGTCCGTGGAGGTCCAGGAGTAGCTGTAGGTGGGCTGGCCCCAGTAGGTGTCGGTGAACTGCCAATAATAGGACACGTAATTGCCAGTACCACCGGTGACGGACGGACTGCAGACGGCGACGCCTCCGCCGTTGTTGAAGCAGCCGGGGAACACGCTGAGCGTGCTCCCCGCAGTGGCCGTCCGGCTAGTGCCGAATAGGACTAGGAGCGCGGGGAGGAGGATGAGGAACTGCGTGCGGCGCATGGGGGGAGTCTCCGATAAAGGATGATTGCCTGACAGCTGTTAAGAGTATCCGATCTGAAATTGAAGTCAAACCAGTGCGGACGGTCCTCCGTCGGAGGGCGATCCACCGCATCCCAGTTTCCCCGGTTCTGGCTTGGGAGTAGCCCTTTATGTCTCCCACCGCTTTTGAGCTCTTTGTCGGGATGCGCTCAGGTCGTGAGCCCTCAGGTGCTGGCACTCTCCTACCAGGAGTAGCCTTTCGACTGTCGGTCATGCTTGGACGCGACCTGGAACCGAAGATTTTCTGGGGGCACGAGAAGAGTGCCAGGGTGGGGGTGGAGCCGTCACCGGCTCCACCCCCACCTTGATCCCGATGGGTGGCTGGTGCGGATCCCCCGCACCCAAAGAACTGAAACTACGGGCGCGCAAACTGCTAGAGAAGCTCGTCGTGCACCTTCGAGCCGTTCCGCGGAAGCCAACACTCCCAGTAGGAAGAGGTGTGGGGCGTTGACAAGAGCCTTCAAATGGGTGGAACCTTCTTCGGTTTGTTCAACCCTTCCGTACGGCGCTCACCGCCCACGCACCAGTCGCTTCTTGACCTCACGATGAGGGAAGACGCTCGCATAGCACGTTCCGCCAGTGAGGAGAGAGTACATTCTTAGTCTACTTGTGTGCAGGTTCCTACGCATGAAGCGTTCATAGAGCAACGTGCTGACCCCGCGTAGCATGTGACTGTCCACTCTTCGCTCCCGCAGGCTTCAGAGTAGGTGGTCCCTGTCCCTCCCCCCGCTTGTATTAGTTGTCCAGATGTCAAGGTCAAGATTGTCTCTTTCTTCAATCTGAGCTTCCTCATACTTTTCATGGCGCCTCCTTATCCATTGTGGGCCAACAGAAGCTTACCGCTGAACGGTAATTGCGTCAATGCAATGAGACTGTCACATAGCAACTGGGTGGATGAGGGCCTATGGTCAATGCTCGTACGGAAGAACTCGTCGGGAGGAGGGGGACGGACCGGCTGGAGTGTTATGCGACAGGTTCTTGGCAATAAGGACCCACGGAGCTTCCTCCCGCTGAAGCCTCTAAGGGGCTGAGGAGAAATGCCTTGCCGGATCTGTCGACATCCGGCACGGTACTGCCTTTGCGACAGGAGGCTGACGAATAAGCACCCTCCGAGAGCCGATCTACCGCGTGCCCCAACTCCACGGTTCGGGACGTGGGAGCAACTACCGGAGAAAAGATGCCGGAGGGAACGGCCCGCCTCCGTTCCCCCGGCAAAGGTACTTCGATTGTCAAAGAGCTCGGGCCGTCGCTCGGGAGAGCCGCCGGACCGCGGCCTCGACGCCTGTGCGATGGCGGAGTCCCTCGTTCCGTGGAAGATCCCCGGCCCTTCGCCGCCTGGGAGAGCCTCCGAAGAAGCCTCTGGACAGATGACGATGATGTACATATACTAGGTGCCAGGCGAGCGGACTGTCAAGCCTCTCCAGGGGATCGTCTTGAGGGATTGGATCGCGTCCAGCAGAGGTAAAAGAGATGAGGAACGGGGGAAAAGGTCATTCCCCTTGCCTAGTTAGTTATTTCCCCAGGGGAATGAATTTTTCACTTGGATGCGCATGCAGTAGACAGAGTCGTAGCCTCATTCCCGGTCTCGCGGGCGGCTTTTCCTCTGGGAATGAGCTGTTCCCCAGCCCTTCTGAGGGTCTGGAGCGAGGGAATGGGTTTGACGGGGCGTTCGGTCCTTCATTCCCGGCGGGAATGACCCTTTTCTGGCGGGAAATGCATTGTGACGGCGAGGGAATGAGGCCCGCGGCCGGTTTCGGGCTCTTTGAAAACTGAATCCAAATGTGGCCCTGGGTGGTCGACGGGGCTCCCGCGCCTTGCCGCGGGAGCTCCGTCCTTTTTCTTGAGGCTCCTCTATACTGTGCGGGCTTGAGCGAACCTTCTCTTCACGTCGCCCTCGTCGAGCCGGAGATCCACTGGAACACCGGCAACGCCGGACGGACTTGTCTGGCGGTGGGAGCGCGTCTGCATCTCGTCGGGCCTCTGGGGTTCTTCCTCGGCGAGCGGCAGGTCCGGCGCGCCGGGCTCGACTACTGGCAGCGCGTCCACCCGACGCTCTGGGACCGTTGGGCCGAGTTCGAGGCGGAAATCCCCGATCTGGGCGAGCCGTTCTTCTTCAGCGCCGAGGCGGGACGGGACTTCTGGAGCGTCGACTATCCGGAACGGACGGTGCTGGTCTTCGGCAAGGAGAGCGTCGGTCTCGCGCCGGAGATCCGCGAGCGCTACCGGGACCGCATGGTGCGGATCCCGATGGTCGATACCGAGATCCGCTCGCTCAACCTCTCGACGTCGGTGGCCCTAGCGGCTTATGAGGTGGCTCGCCAGCGGCGGGGGCGATGACTCTGCTTTGTCAGAGTCCGTGTTCCCGTTCCGTTGGCCCTCATCACCCCGGCCCTCTTCTCCCAGCCTCCCCCCCAACCGCCGGGAGAAGAGGGAGCAAGACGGAAGACAGGTTAGGGCACCGTCACTTTGACTGACCTCTCCCCCTTCTCCACTTTCGCCCCCTTCAGCTTCGCCGTAACCCCCTCGGCGGCGATCACCACGAAATCCCCCTCCTGAGTCACCTTCGGCTCGGTGGGCAGACCAGTGACCTGGACGTCTTTGACGCCGTTGAACAGGGGGTGCTCGCCGGCGGCCTGGGTGAGGGCTTCGCGGCCGAGGACCTCCAGGGTGGAATCCTCGTTGCCCAGCTTCACGAAGCGCCGATGCAGGATCTCCCCCTTGGCGACCAGGGCGACGTTCAGCGGATCGAACCCCTGGGGCCAGAGCGGCTTGGTGGAGACGATCTCCAGCCTCCAGCCGGAGCGGCCCAGGAAGGCTTGGCGGCTCTCGCGCCGGGTCTGGACGAGTTGCAGGACGTCCCTCTTGGCGCGCTCGCTCGCCGTGGCGATCTCCTCCGGCTTGAAGCCGCAGACCGTGGCGGGCTTCCCGGCGATGCTCTTGGCGAGCAGCTCGTCGAGGCTCGTGGCCTGCCCGGCCTCCAGCGCCTGGCGCCAGGCGGGATCGAAGTGGTCCAGCAGAGCCGCCTGCGCGAAACCGATCGGATAGGCGCGCGAGCGGACGGCATCGGCAGCGTACTCGGAGGCGGGCAGGTCAGGGCCCTGAGTTTTTCCCAGCGACAGGTTCTCGACGAAGTTCGCCAAGCCCTCGTTGAGCTCGGTCCCACGCTCGTAGCCGACGGCGCCGGCGGGCAGCTTCGAAAAACGATCGCGCCGCTGGTCCAGCGCCCGGCTCGTCCAGCAGGTGGCGTCCTTCAGTTCCTTCGCGGCGAGCGCCCGCCGGAACGCCTCGGTCTCGAGCCGGCGGGCGGCCAGCGGGCCGGCGTTCTCCATCGGGTAGACGAACAGCTCCGCTTCATTGCCCGACCACGTCGGATGCCGCTCCCGCTGAAAGGCGTGGAAGGTCTCGTGGATCATGATCGACGCCCAGGCCCGGGAATCCTTCGTCGACTTGGGGTCCATCTCCATTGTCGCGGTCTTCACTCCGCCGAGCTCGATCGAGGTGTTGGCCTTCACGTCCGGATGCCGGCCGGCGAACACCCAGACCTCCCCTTCCTTCTTGAACTCCGGCGGTGGCGAAGGGTGGCGGACGAGGATCGTGCGCGCGCCGTCGTAGATCGCCAGCGGCGTCTTGCCCGGAACGAAATTCGGCCAGAGCGGCTGGACGGCCAGACGATCGAACTCGGCGAGGACGGAGGCGGCGGTCACCTTCGGGGGATCGGCGTGGAGCGGTGCCAGGGCGGCGAGAACGGTCAGCAGGGCGAGGAAGATGCGGGTCGATCGTCCTCGCCCGGGATTGAAATCCCGGGCTACCGACGGTCGTCCTCCGGACTTGCCAAGTCCCGGCCAGGGACGGTCGTGGGTAGCCCGGGATTTCAATCCCGGGTGGGGCGGTCGATTGCCGATCATTCTGTATCCTCCCGCGTCTCCCGCCGTCCCCACCCTCCCCCACCCGGCGTTTCCAGAATCAGCCGGTCTCCCGGCCCGACCTCGCGGCCGTCGATCGAGGCGAGCTCTTCCACCTCACCCGCGGCGCGTATGAGCCGCTGGCGGCCGGGGAGGCCGGGTTCGCCGCCTTCGACGCCGTAGGGGCGCTCCACCCGGTGCTGGGAGAGGAGGGAGAGGGACATCGGCTCCAGGAAGACGATCTCGCGGACGGCGCCGTCCCCGCCGCGCCAGCGGCCCGCTCCGCCCGAGCCGGCGCGGATGGCGAAACGGTCCAGCCGCACGGGGTAGCGGTGCTCCAGCACCTCGGGATCGGTGATCCGGGTGTTGGTCATGTGGGTATGGACGGCGCTCGCGCCGTCGAAGCCGGGACCGGCCCCGGCGCCGCCGCAGACGGTCTCATAGAAACCGAAGCGCGGATTGCCGAAGAGCAGGTTGTTCATCGTGCCCTGGCCGCAGGCGAGCAGCCCGAGCGCCTTGAGCAGGGTGTCGACCACCCGCTGGCTGGTCTCGACGTTCCCACCGACGACGGCGGGCGCCTCGGCGGGGTCGTCCGGGAACGACGGATTCAGCATGCCGGGCGGAATGCGGATCTCGACCGCGCGGAGGATCCCCTCGTTCAAAGGCAGGGGCTCGGCGATCAGCAGGCGGAGGACGTAGAGCACGGCGCTACGGACTACGGCGGGCGGCGCGTTGAGGTTTCCTGGATGCACTCCGGCCGAGCCGGTGAAATTGATGACCACGGCGGGATCGGCGCCGGGGCCGGCGATTTCAATCCGCGCGGCGATGACCGCGCCGTCGTCGAGCCGCTCGACGGCCTCGTAGCGCGCCGCCGGCAGTTTGGCCAGGGCGGCCCGCAGCCGCTCTTCAGCGCGGGCCTTGAGGGCGGCCATGTAGCGATGAACCGTCTCGCGTCCGTGCTCGCGGGCGAGCCCCTGCAGCGCCTCGGCCCCGCGATGGTTGGCGGCCACGGCGGCCCGCAGGTCCGCCAGATTTTCCTCGACGGCCCGGGTCGGGAATGGCGCCTCCAGGAGCAGGCGGCGCGCCTCTTCCCAGCGGGATTCTCCCTTCCGGAGCAAATACGTCGGCGGGATCACCACCCCTTCCTCGATCAGCCGCCGCGCGCCGGGAGGCATCGAGCCCGGGCGGATCCCCCCGATCTCGGCGTGATGGGCGCGGCTGGCGACATAGCCGAGGAGCGCTCCGCCGTTTTCCTCGAAGACGGGAGTTACCACGGTCACGTCCGGCAGGTGGGAACCGCCGAAGCCGGGATGGTTGGTCATCACGACGTCGCCGGGCTCCATGGCGATCGTCTCGCGCAGGCGCCGCACGCAGAGCCCGAGGGCGCCGAGGTGGACGGGGATGTGCGGCGCGTTGACCACCAGCTCCCCCACCGGATCGAGCAGGGCGCAGGAGAAGTCGAGCCTCTCCTTGATGTTGGTGGAGACCGCCGTGCGCTGGAGCCGTTCCCCCATCTGCCGCGCGATGGCCGCGAAGCGATGGGTGAACAGCTCGAGCTGGACGGCTTCGGGCCGGGGGTCGTGGATGGGGATGATAGCCTCCTCCGATGTGGATTTTAGTCCAGGTCCGTGCCTGCGACCTCATCCCCGATCCTTCCCCTCTGGCTCGTGTCTTGCACCCCTGACCCCAACGATCATGGCTAAACGCGCGACTCCCCGGAAACCGAAACTGCCTGCTGGACACGGCCACCCTCGTCCCCTGCTGCAGCGCGAATCCTGGACCTCCCTGAACGGCCCCTGGGACTTCGTGCTCGATAAAAATGCCAGTTGGCGCTCTCCCAGGGAGGCGCAGTGGAACGGCATGATCCTTGTTCCCTTCTCCCCGGAGACCACGGCGAGCGGCATCGGCGACACCGGCTTCTATCGCCGCTGCTGGTACCGCCGCACCTTCGAGTCTCCACCCTTGAAGGAGGGGGAACGCCTGCTCCTCCACTTCGGGGCCGTGGACTGGGCGGCGACCGTCTGGGTCAACGGCGCGCTCGCCGGCTGCCACGAGGGGGGCTATACGCCGTTCTCGCTCGACATCACCGATCTGCTCGTGGAGGATCCGCAGACGATCGTCGTGCGCGTCGACGACGACCCCGCGGACCTCGCCAAGCCGCGCGGCAAGCAGGACTGGAAGCTCGAGCCGCACTCGATCTGGTACCCGCGCACGACCGGCATCTGGCAGACGGTCTGGCTGGAGAAGGTCCCCTCGACCTGGATCGGCAGCGTCCGCTGGGTTCCCAGCCTGGAGCGCTGGGAGATCGGCTTCGAGGCCTGGGTGGAGGGGGAGGAGCGCGAGCGGCTGCGGCTGGGGGTCAAGCTGTGGGCCAACGGCCAGCTCCTCGCGGACGACACCTACAAGGTCGTCGCCGGCGAGGTGCACCGCCGGATCGCCCTCTCCGATCCGGGGATCGACGACTTCCGCAACGAGCTGCTCTGGAGCCCCGAGAAGCCGACCATCATCGAGGCCCACCTGCATCTCTGGGCCGGGCGCGAGGAGCAACTCGACGAGGTCCGCAGCTACACGGCCCTGCGCTCGATCGCCTTGCAGGGGAACCGCCTGGTGCTGAACGGCCGCCCCTATTATCTGCGCATGGTGCTCGACCAGGGGTACTGGCCGGAGAGCGGCCTCACCCCGCCGAACGACGCGGCGTTGCAGCAGGACGTCGAGCTGGCCAAGCAGATGGGCTTCAACGGCGTGCGCAAGCACCAGAAAATCGAGGACCCGCGCTATCTCTACTGGGCCGACCGGCTGGGCCTGCTGGTCTGGGAGGAGATGCCGAGCGCCTACCGCTTCACCAAGCGCTCGATCCAGCGGCTGACCCGCGAGTGGATGGAGGCGGTGCGCCGCGATCTGAGCCACCCGTGCATCATCGCCTGGGTTCCTTTCAACGAGTCCTGGGGGGTGCCGAACCTGCCGGACAACCAGGCGGAGCGCAACTGGGTGCGCGCGCTCTATCACCTCACCAAGACGCTCGATCCGACGCGGCCGGTGATCGGCAACGACGGCTGGGAGAGCATCGCGACCGACATCATCGGCATTCACGACTATGACGGAAAACCGGAGCAGATCAAAAAGCGCTACCACGCGGAGGACGTCCTGCCGCGGCTCCTCAAGCAGGAGCGCCCTGGCGGCCGGCTCCTGGTGCTCGAGGAGCACGCGAGCGGTACCCTGCCCATCGTTCTCACCGAATTCGGCGGCATCAGCGAATCCAAGGAGAAGGGCGCCTGGGGGTACTCGCGCGCCCAGAGCGAGGAAGATCTCGCCTCGCGCTATCGCATGCTGCTCGACGCGGTGAACTCGCTCGCGCTCTTCTCCGGCTTTTGCTACACGCAGTTCGCCGACACCTATCAGGAAGCCAACGGTCTGCTGCGGGCCGATCGCACTCCCAAGTTCTCCCTGGAGGAGATGTCCGCCGCGACACGCGGGGTGGAGTCGCCGGGCCGGGTGAACCCGATGGCGATCGGGATGAGCGGCGCCGGCACCCGCCACGACCCCCACGCTCCGGACGATTGAGAGGCGGCGGGATGGAAAAGAAAACCCTTATCAAGCCCGACGGCCGGCAACTGATCCTCTACTCGCGGACCCCCATCGCCAGCGACATCGAGGCGACCAGCCCCGGGACCGATCCTCCCGGCTCGAAGACGCATCTGCGCTGGCACCTCCTGCGCGGCGAGTGGGTGGCCTACGCCAGCCATCGCCAGAACCGCACCTTCCTGCCGCCGCCGGAGTACAACCCGCTGGCGCCGACGACCGATCCCGCGCATCCGACCGAGCTGCCGCCCGGCGACTACGAGGTGGCCGTCTTCGAGAACCGCTTCCCTACCCTGACCGGACGGGCCGAGGAGCCGGCGCCGCCGTCGATCGTCCCCACCCGGCCGGGCAAGGGGGCTTGCGAGGTCGTGGTCTTCACCCAGGATCCGAGCTCCTCCCTCGGCGCGCTGCCGCTCTGGCATCTGGAGCTGCTCCTGGAGGTCTGGGCGGACCGCTATCGCGAGCTCGGAGAGCGCGAGGATATCGAGTACGTGATGCCGTTCGAGAACCGCGGCGTCGAGGTCGGGGTGACGCTCCATCATCCGCACGGGCAGATCTACGCCTATCCCTTCATCCCGCCCGTTCCGGCGCGGGAGTTGGAGCTGCAGCGCGCTTACCTGGAGGAGCACGGCAGCGGCCTGCTGGACGATCTGATTCGCAAGGAACTGGAGGATGGCCGGCGGATGCTCTACACGGGCGAGCGATCGGTCGCCTGGATGCCTGCCTTCGCGCGCTACTCCTACGAGGTCTGGATCGCGCCGCGCCGGCCCGCCGGATCGGTGGCGGATCTCGATGCCGCCGAGCGGGCCGACTTCGCGCGGGCGCTCAAAACAGTGCTCCTGAAATATGACCAGCTCTGGGGAAAACCCTTTCCATACATCATGGTCTTTCACCAGACTCCCACGGATGGTCAGCCGCACCCGGAGGCGCACCTGCATATCGAGTTCTACCCTGCCTATCGCATGCCGGGCCGGCTCAAATACCTGGCTGGCAGCGAGATCGGCGCCGGCGTGTTCACCGCGGACACGCTGCCCGAGGAGAAGGTCAAGGAGCTGCAAGCGGTGGAGGTGAAACTTGACTGAAACCTTTTCCGACCTCTTCGGCCGCGATCCGGAGATCCGGGCCGACGCTCCCGGGCGGGTCAACCTGATCGGCGAGCATACGGATTACAGCGGCGGCTTCGTGCTGCCGCTCGCCATTCCGCAGCGGACGCGGGTGGAGCTCGCCACTCGCTCCGAGCCGCGGGTCCGCGCCTGGAGCGCCAGCGTGCAGGAGCTGGAGATCCTGGAGTACCGGCTGGGCGACGAGGAGCCCGGCCACGGCTGGCTCGACTATGTGCAGGGGGTCACGGAGGTGCTGCGGCTCGCCGGGCACAAGCTGCGGGGATTCGACCTGCGGATCGAGTCCGACGTGCCGTTGGGGGGCGGGCTGTCGTCGAGCGCGGCGCTGGAGGTATCGCTGCTGCGCGCCCTGCGCGAGGCGTTCGGGCTGGAGCTCGACGACGTGCAGCTCGCCCTCGCCGGCCAGAAGGCCGAGAACGATTTCGTGGGCGCGCCGGTCGGCGTCATGGATCAGATGGCTTCGAGCCTCGCCGACGACAAGACCGCCCTGTTCCTCGACACCCGGAGCCTGGAGTACGAAAAGATTCCGCTACCGGCGGAGGCCGAGCTGATAGTGATCGATTCCGGGATCTCGCACAGCCATGCCGGGGGCGAGTACCGCACGCGGCGGAAGGAGTGCGAGCGCGCGGCGGAGTTGCTGGGCGTCCACCAGCTCCGCGATTTGAGTCCGCAGGATCTCTGGCGCCTCCCCTCCCTTCCCGATCCGCTCGACAACCGGGCACGGCACGTCATCACGGAGAACGCCAGAGTCCGTTCCGCCGTGGCCGCTCTGCGCGAAAGAGACCTGCCGCGACTGGGAAAGCTCCTCTACGCCTCGCACGAATCACTGCGCGACGACTTCGAGGTCTCGATCCCGGAGATCGACCGCCTCGTCGAGCTGGCGAGCGAGGAGCCGGACATCTTTGGAGCCCGCATCACCGGCGGCGGCTTCGGAGGCTCGATCGTCGCCGTCGCCCGCCAGGGGACCGGCCGCAAGGCGGGAGAGCGGATCGCCGCCCGCTACGGAGAGGACGGGAAGAACAAGGGGACCGTGCTGGTGCCGGCAGCAGGCATCTCCTGACGCGATTTTCTACGGAGTCTGATCAGACACCCAGGTTCTCGCGCCTCGGCCAGTCCATGGCCATGGCGATCAGTGCGGCGCCTCCCAGGCCCCAGGCCCCCCAGAGATTTCCAGTGATCACGGCCAGCACGAAACCGATTAGGCCGGCGACTTCCCGCAGCGCGAAGGCCACGATCGTGGCCTTCTGCCAAGCGGCAAGCCGCTTTTCTTGATCGCCGTCGAATCCCTCGGCGTCAGCCCGCTTGAAAATCGCTCTTTTGACGGATGGAGCGACGACCAGGAGCGCCAGACCCGCGGCGAAGAGGAGGAGCGACATCACGGCGCCGCGTGCCTTCGCAGGAGCCGGTCGACCTCGGCGGCGCGGGGCCAGCGGGTGAGCATGGCGAAGAGGGTGGCGACACAGAGGACGATTCCGAAGTAGGCCGATCCGGAGGTCATCGAGACGACCAGCCCGAGCAGCGCGGCCACCTCGAGGATCGCGAAGCTGATCAGCGTCGCCTTTCCGTAAGCGGCGAGCACCATATCGGGGCTCGGCCGCAGCTCCGCCGAACGGGGGAAGGCCCGCTTCAACACCGAGGAGCGGAAGCGCGAGGAGAGCAGGATCATCACCGCCGACAGAAGCGACAGCGAGAGCGGCACCATGGGCGGCAGCCCGCCTCCCGCCTCGCGGGTCAACGTCCAGCTCAGGATCGCGAACAGCACCACCGTCCCCGCCAGCGCCCGGCAGATGCGGGTCACGGGAAGGAGCCGGCGGGCGTATTCAGGGGTGGGGTCGTCGCGGCGGCGGCCGGTCAGATCCAGATCCATGGCGTCACTCTACTCCACGCTTCAGCGCCAGGTTTCCCGCCCCGTCTACTCGGCCCTGCCATCTTTCCGCCACCAGAGTGGCGCTGTGGCTCTCGAAGACTAGCGCGGGACCGGCGAAGGGGGCGCCGGGGATCAGATGGGAGCGGTCGAAGAAGGGGATCTCCTGCCAGGTGCCGCCGGTCCAGCAACGACGGACTCCGGCGGGAGCGACCGCGGACGGCTCCGGATCGGGAACCCGGACGTCTTCGTTTTCCGATAAACGGGAGGAGGCGACCACGCGTATGGACTCCAGCTCGATCGCCCGCCCTTCGGGGGCGTAGCCGTAGATCTCCCGGTAGGCCACGTCAAAGGCAAGCTCGATCGCGCCGCCCTCTCCGTAATCAATTGCGAGTGTCGCCTCCTGGCCGGCGAAGCGGAGATTCAGCAACCGTCTCCGGACGGCGATCTCTTCGGCCGCGATCCCCTCCGCGAGGACTGCCTCAGCAGCCTCGCGGCCCAGCTCTGCGAGCCAGCCGGCGATGCGCTCCCCTTTCACCCGGTCCAGAGGCTCTAGCACCTGCCGCTGGGCGAAGCGCTCGACGACCGCCGCTCCCAACCCCAGCGCCGAGAGAAGGCCCGCGTCCGCCGGCACCAGGACGTCGCCGATTCCCAGCAACTCGGCCACGGCGCAGGCGTGCTGGGCCCCGGCGCCGCCGAAGGCGACCAACGCGTGGCCGGCTGGATCGTACCCACGGCGTAGCGAGATCGAACGGATCGCCTCGGCCATGCGCTCGTTGGCGATTTCGAGGAGACCGGCGAGGATTGCCTCGGGGCCGGGATCGAGCGCTCCCATCCGCGCGCGCAGCCCGTCGAGAGCCTTCCCCGCAGCCGCCGTGTCCAGGGGGATCTCGAAGCGGTCCGGATCGAGGCGGCCGAGGATCAGGTTGACGTCGGTCAGGGTCAGCGGTCCGCCGGCGCCGTAGCAGGCGGGGCCGGGCCAGGCTCCCGCGCTCTCCGGACCCACTTTGAGCTGAATGCCGTCGAAGCCGCAGATCGAGCCGCCGCCGGCGGCCACGCTCTCGATGGCGAGGGCGGGCGCGACGAGATGGGCGTCCCCCACCTGATGCTCGAAAAGGTATTCGAAGTCGCCGTCCCAGCGGGCGACGTCGGTGCTGGTGCCGCCCATATCGAAAGCGATCACCCGCGAAAAGCCGGACCGCCGGCCGGCGCGGGCGGCGCCGACCACCCCGCCCGCGGGTCCAGAGAGGAGCCCGTCCTTGGCACGGAAGGCCTCCGCCCGTACCAGCCCGCCGGCGCTGGTCATCACATGCAGAGAGCCGGAGCCGAGCGCGCCGGAAACGCCGGCCAGATAGCGCTCCAGGATCGGCGAGAGATAGGCGTCCACCACCGCCGTCTCCGCCCGCGGCAGGAGCTTGATCAGGGGCGCCAGCTCCGAGGAGAGCGAGACGTAGCGGAAGCCGGCCTCGCGCAGCAGCCTCCCGACCTCCTGCTCGTGACCCGGAGAGCGATAGGCGTGCATCAAGGCGACGGCCGCGGCCTCGATCCCGCCGTCCAGCAGGCGCCGCGCGGCCTCGCGGACGGCTCCGGCGTCGAGCGAGATCAACACCGAACCGTCCGCCGCCAGCCGCTCGGGGACCTCGACGGCCTCGCGGTAGAGGGGCTCGGGGCGGACGATCTCCAGCGCGAAGAGGTCCGGCCGCTGCTGGGTGCCGATACGCAGGAGGTCGGCGAAACCGCGGGTGATGAACAGGGCGGTCGCGGCCCCCTTGCGTTCGAGCAGCGCGTTGGTGCCTCGCGTGGTGGCGAGCCGCATGGCGATCTCCGGCAACCCGTCCGCGAGCGGGGTGCGCGTCACCAGCCGGGCGGCGAGGACCGGGGCCTCCTCGGGAGAGCGCAGCTCGAAGGCGGCGCCGGCGAGATCGCCCGGAATCGGGCTGTCCAGGCGGAGAATCGCGGAATCGGAGCCCTCGACGGTGCGGGCAAGGTCACTGCCCAGGATACGAAAGGCGAAACCGCGAAAAAATCCCGGTGGCAGATCCCAGACCGTGGCGAGACGGACCGCGTCTTCGTCAGACCCCGCGATCCGGCCACGGACGGCGCTCGTCGACAGTACCTTGGCACGGTGGAGCGCCCCTCGCGGGTCGACCGCCAGGCAATCGGTGAAGGTGCCGCCGGTATCGATCCAGATGCGCCAGGCGATGTTATTCACCCGTGCTTTTTATCATCAGCCAGCCATCAGCCAGCCATCAGCCGGCGAGCCGTGCTCCGAGCCGCCGCACCCGTTCGTTGCCCTTGTCGCGGGCCGTGGCCTTGCGCAACCACTTCTCCGCCTCCCGCCGGTCGCCACCGGCGAGGGCAGCCAGACCCAAAGCGGCGTAGGGCTCCGCGTCGTCGCGATTCAGCCACATCGCCCGGTGGTAGAAGCGCCGCGCCTCCTCCGGCCGCCCCTGCGACAGCGACAGGTCCCCCAGCGCGAGATAGCTGAACGGGTTCTGCCCGCTGGCCTGAGTCGAGAGCGTCAGCAGATCGTCGGCTTCCCGCGGCTGCCCGCGCAGGCGCAGGAGGACCGCCAGGTTCTGATACGCGGAGGCGCCCTGGGGATTGACCTCCAGGGCGCGCCGGTACGCCGCCTCGGCGCCGTCGAGATCGCCGGCCCGCCGCAGCCCGACCCCCAGATCCACCCAGCCGTCGCCCAGCTCGGGATCGATCGCCACGGCCTTATGCAGCCAGGGGAGGGCCTCGTCCATGCGGCCGGCGCGGAGCAGCTCGGCGCCGTGGTTGGAGTAGTAGAGGGCGATCGCCGTGAGGTCGGAGAGGCGGCGGGTGTGCCGGTAGTCGGCCGAGGGAGCGTTGGTGAACTCCAGGATCTTGATCTTCCCGCCGCCCAGATCGAACCCGGCGCTGACGTGCCCCGAGATCACCAGCAGGTCCCCGTCGCGCTCGAAGCGCTCGACGTCGTCCACCCCGAGGTAGAACGCCGGAATGCCCAGCTCGCGCGCCAGGCCCACGAACAGGCTGGTGAATCCGAGGCAGTTGGCCTTGCGGGTGGCAAAGGCGTCGGGGGCGGTGTTCGAGTGCCCCCCTTCATAAGAGAGGGCCATTCCGGACGGGTCGACGATCGCGGCGAGGAGCCGCTCCAGGCGCTGCTCGGGAGAGCCGGAATCCGGCACCCGCGCATGCACCCAGGCCCGCATCTCGTCGGTCACCTCGAAGGGGACGACGACCTCGGCGGGATCGACCCCGCGCTGGCGCAGCTCGCGAGCCACCCCCGAGACGGTCGTCGGCCCCGCCGAGCTGCACCCGGCGAGGACGACCAGAACTGCCGCGAGAGCGATCCCCCGCATGGACGGTCCCGGGACGCGGAGCGTCAGGCGGTCCGCGCCATGGGCGGGCGGCGGAACCGGAAGAGCACTTTTTTGACCCCGAAGTAGAGCAGTCCCACCACCAGCAGGAAGGCGATAACCGGCAGGGTGATCGCCAGCACGGAGAGCATCGCCGCTCCCCCCGCCTCGGCGGTTGCGAGCACCGGATTGCCGAGCCCCCCCGTGGTGAAGGAGGAGATGTGGCGCGTCACCGAGGTGATCCCCTGGAAAGCCGCCGTGGTGCCGCCGCCGGCCACCACCGCCAGCGTCCACTTGAGGAACGGGCTGACGTCGGTGGTCATCGCCGAAGCCGTCACCAGGATGCCGGCGATCACCGCCGTCGGCGTCGCGATGGTGTCGAGCAGGTTGTCCACCCAGGGGATGTAGTAGCCGGCGATCTCGAGGATCGTCGCCGCCGAGAAGGTGAGCAGCGCCGGCGTCGAGCCGATCCAGGCGAAGTTGGGGCTGAGCACGAGCTGGCCCACCCCGGCGCGCGAGGCCAGACTCATGATGAGCAAGGGGACGAAGACCCGGAAGCCGCAGGCGGCGGCAAGCCCGAGTCCGATCAGGATGCTGAACACGGTTTCCATCATTCCCCCTCCCCTCCTTTCTTTCTACCCATGGTAACGCAGAAGGCCGCCCGCTACTTCCAGGCCGGCTCGCCGCCCCGTTTCGGCGCCCAGGCGAGGGTCAAGGAGCGGACCTCGACGTCGGTCTTCCGCGGCTTAAGGCCCAGCACCTCCAGCTCGCCGGCTTCCGGATCGAAGCGGTCCTGCAGGTTGTCGACCTCTTTCTCCAGCTCGGCGTTGAGGTCGGCGAGCTGCTTCTGCAGCACCGCGACGGTCTCGCCGGCGCGCGAGACGTCCTGCTGCTCCTGGAAGGTGCGCCCGGCGCCGCGGGCGGCGGTGCCGATCGAGGACATCGACCGCTTGCGGCCGAAGAACATGCCGAGCACGGCGGAACCGGCCGAGATCACGGTGCTGAGCGTCTGCTGCCGGGCCTGGGCCTGCTGCACGTCCTTCGCCTGCTCGGCGCGGCGGATGCGCTCCTGGAGCTGGGCGATCTTCACCCCGTACTTTTTGCGCAGGGCCTCGACCTGCTCGTCGCGCTTCTCGCGCGCGCTCTCGGTGAGGCGGATGCGGAAGTCCCGCTCGGACTCGCCCGGGCTCGAGACCAGCCCGATGGTGTCGCTGCGGAACAGCTCGCACTTCCTGGTGCGGTAGAGGCACTCCTCCAGGCTCTTGCGCCAGGCGTCGTAGCTCTTCGCCTTGACCGCCGCGTCCGGCAGCGGAGCGAAACGGGCACCCGCGACGGGCTCGGCCTCCAGGCCGTCCCGGGTCAGCTCGACCGGCTCGGCGGCGTACCAGTCCGGCCCCTCGTCGGTCAGCGGAGTGAGCAGCGAAACCTCCTCGGCATGATCGATCCCCCGCTTCGCGTCCAGGTAATGGACGGTGGCGGTGGCGAACAGGCCGGGCTGGTAGACGATCCCCTCCGGCTTCGAGCGCACGGGGAGGAAGCGCTGCGGGACGTCCGGCGGCAGCACCGGCGCCGCCTCTCCCGCCGGAGGGGCGGAGGAGGCGGCGGAGGCCGCCGCGACGCCCGTGGGCGCCTGAGCGGCGACCGGGGCTGCTGAAGGGGCCTGTTTGACCGGGTCCATCAGCCGCTTGATCTCGGGCCGGGTGAGCGGCCCCCTCAGGTAGGAGAGGGCCCAGCGGGTCTCGAACAGCACCGGCTCGTCATCGTGCACGTTGTGGAGCAGGAAGTTCCGGCCGGCGAGCCCGGAGAGGGTCTGCTCGGTCTTCGCGCGGTCGAAATGCCCGCCGGCCGCGGCGCCCTCGATGCCGTCCATCAGCCGCTGCTTGTCGCGCTCGGTCTGCAGGCGGCCGAGGAACCAGGTACCGACGTTGGAGAGCCCCTTGTAGTCGACGTCCACCGGGTTCTGGGTGGCGAGCACGAGACCGACGCCGAAGGCGCGGGCCTGCTTGAGCAGCGTCAGCATCGGCCGCTTCGACGGCGGCTCGGCCACCGGCGGCATGTAGCCGAAGACCTCGTCCATGACGACGAGGGCGCGCAGGCTGCTGGTGCCGGTCTTGCCCCGCATCCAGCCGAGCGTCTGGTTGAGCAGCAGCGAGACGAAGAACATCCGCTCGCGGTCCGAGAGGTGGGCGATCGAGAAGATGGCGATCCGCGGCTTGCCCGAAGCGCTGTAGAGCAGGCGGTCGACGTCGAGCGGTTCGCCGCGCAGCCAGGCCGCGAAGTTGGGCGAGCCGAGCAGGTTGTTGAACGCCATCGCCAAGCCGAAGCGGTCCTTGGCTGGGAAGAAGGACTCGAGGTCCATAACCCCGACGCGCTCCATGGGGGGCTTCTGGATCTGCTGGATCAGCGACGCGAGATCGAGCCCGCGCCCCTCGCGCCAGGCGGCGTCGAAGATGTTGGAGAGCAGGATGTTCTCGCGCCCCTGGATCGGATCGGAATCGACGCCGAGCAGGGCGAGCAGGCTGGCGACCAGCGTGCCGGTCCGCTCCCGCAGCGCGTCGCCGTCGGCGATCACCTCGGGGGGTGGCGCGGCGAGCGAGGAGAGGATCGAGATCTGCAGCCCGGCCTCGCTGCCGGGGGTGTAGATGGCGAAGTCCGCGGCGTCACGCAGGCGGGCGATCCGCTCGCCGCTCTGGTCCCATTTGGCCAGCCCGTTGCGCCAGTTCTCGGCCTCTTTCGCCGCGAACGCCTCGGGGGTGAGCCCGGCGCGGGCCGCGGCGTCCGGGTCCACCCAGGGTGCGAAATCGGCCGGCCGCAGCTCGGGAAAGGTGAGCAGCAGGTTCGACAGGTCCCCCTTGGGATCGATCACCAGGGCCGGGATGTGATCGATCGCCGCCTCTTCGAGCAGGCTGATCAGCAGGCCGGTCTTGCCGCTCCCGGTCATCCCGACGCAGACCGCGTGGGTCAGCAGGTCGCGGGAGTCGTAGAGGAGAGGCGTGGCCTCCACCGCCCCGGCCGTGTCGCGCGGCCTCCCCAGATAGAACGCCCCCAGCTTCTCGTAGGCCGCGATGTCTTCCGCCATAGTGTCTTACATCGTAGCGGAACCAGGGGGAGACGGCTAGAAGCGCTCCTCCCGGGAGAGGAGCGCCTGGCAATAGAGAGGCGGAAACCGCTAGAAGGGAGGGCAGATGCAGTCGTCGGTACAGGCCGCGAACTGGCAATCCAGATGCCCCTCGCACTCCAGGAAACAGGCGGTTCTTTTGGCGGCATTGCAGAAATTCGACGGGCAGGCTGCGGCGGGCTTCACGGGACCGACCAGACAGGCCACGGTCATCAGGATGGCGGACGCGAACCAGAAGAGCTTCTTGGTCATGAGCGTTCCTTTCCTTTGTGGATCGAGCCGCTGGGGAACGGGCTCTCCAGCGGCTCGGTACCTTATGGCTCAATACTAAATACTAATCCTACAGAGGTCAATAGGGACAAAAAATTTACCTCTTCCATCCCTTATATAAATTATCTCCAGCCTGCGGGATCGAGCTCGTAGGGCAGCGGGGTCAGGGATTCCAGACCATCGGGACCGAGATGGACCAGATCCTCGATCCGGACGGCCCAGCCGGCCTCCGGCTCGTAGAGCCCGGGCTCGATGGTGAAGACGTCCCCCTCACGAAGGACCCCCTCCCCGCCCGAGGCTTTCTTGAAGGTGGGAAACTCGTGGAGGTCGAAGCCGACACCGTGGCCGAGGTTGTGGACGTAGCCGCGGGTGGTCCCTGGATGGGAGATCGGCGTCGGGAACCCCGCCTCGCCGAAGCGGGCGCAGACCATCTCCTGGAGATCCCAGCCGCGCGCGCCCGGCACCGACCGGCGGTGGACCTCCTCGACCGCGGAGCGCACCAGGTCGTGCCCCCGCGCCAGCGCCTCCGGTGGCTCCCCCACGCAGAAGGTGCGGGTGCAGTCCGCGAACAGCCGGCCGCGCGGGAAGATGTCCACCACGAAGGATTCGCCGGCCCGCAGCACGCGGTCCGGCGTCCCCGAGTTGTGCGGGACCGCCCCCTCCTCCGCCGGCGCCAGGATGTTCCCCCGCGGCTGCTCCAGGCCGCGCGCGAAGAAGATCCGCGCCACCTCGGCTCGCACGCGGGCCACCGTCAGCGGCTCGCCCGCCAGCCGCAGTGGAGAACCAGCCCCATCATGGGATGCGGCGAACAGCAGGCCGGCCACGGCGCGCATCGCCTCGCAGGTCCCCGCGGCGGCCTCGCGGATGCCGGCGAGCTCCGGCGCCTCCTTGCGCTTGCGCGAGGCGAAGACCAGCGAATTGCCGGGCACCCAGATCCACCCTTCGGCGGCCAGCAGCGCGCAGGTCCCCTGGATCCTGCCCGCGGGTCCATGCCCGGCCAGGGCCACCCGTCCGGGCTTCAGCCCGCAGAGATCCAGCGCCTTTCCCACCACCCGGGCGAGGAACGGCGCCGCTTCCGAGAGCTCGCTGGACAGGCGGGAGATGTCGAGGTTATCGGGGGTCAGGAGGGCGAGGCCGGTCGCCGCCGCCTCCTCCCGCTCCATGGGGGTCATGAAGCCCAGGCGCGGCTCGCCACCCCGGGGGAGCACCAGGAAGCAATCCCCCAGATGGGCGGGGGCGGGCAGAAAGGACGCGAGGTCCGTATCCTGCGCCGACGAGGCGAGGACGAGCAGGGCCTCGCAGCCCAGCTCCGCGAGGCTGGCCGAGAGCGCGTCGAGACGGGCTCTCATGGGTCTACATGTTGCGTTCGATGAACTTCTCGAAGGCCGGCTTGGGCGCGGCGCCCATCATGCGGTCGGCCATCTTGCCATCCTTGAACAGGATGAAGGTGGGGATGCTCGAGACCTGGAACTGATACGCGAGCTTCTGCTGCTCGTCGACGTTCAACTTGGCGATCCGGACGTTGTCGTTCTCCTCGGCGATCTGATCGAGCACCGGAGCGACCGCGCGGCAGGGGCCGCACCAGGAAGCCCAGAAGTCCACCAGCACCGGCTTGTCCGACTTCAGGACCTCGGTCTCGAAGTTCTCATCGGTGACCGTCAGGATCTTTTCACTGGCCATATTTGCCTTCCTCTCCGGAAAGGGCGGATCGGAGCCGCCCCAGGATGTCCATAATGAAGAAGGCCGCCGCGGGCGGCCCTCACTCTCCTTCCAACCCCGCGGGGGTCCCTTCTTGTTCCATCCGCCGCCGGGCGGCGAAATATTCGCGCGTCGCCTCGACGTCGCGGCCGATCTGGGCCGAGAGGTCCATCACCGAGGGGAAGATCCGCTCCTCGCGCAGCCGCTTGTGGAAGTGCAGCTCCACCCGCTGGCCGTAGACGTTGGCCTTGAAGTCGAGGATGTGGCTCTCCACCACCCGCTGATAGTTCTCGTAGACCGTCGGCCGGGTGCCGATATTGGTCACGCAGTCGAAGGTCGCCGGATAGCTCGGGAAGAAGACCCGGGACGCGTAGACGCCGTCGGCGGGGAGCAGCTTGTGCTCGGACTTGACGTTGATCGTCGGCCAGCCCAGCTTCTGCCCCATGCGGTCGCCGCGGACGATGGTGCCGGCGATCGAGTACGGCCGGCCCAGCATCTCCGCCGCCTCCGCCGTCTTGCCCTCGCCGAGCGCCCGCCGGATACGGGTACTGGAGATCCGCTCGCCCCCCCAGTCCACCTCCGGCATGCCGTGGGCGACGAAGCCCAGCTCCGCTCCCATCTCCCGTAACAGATCCAGATTCCCGTCCCGCCGATGGCCGAAGACGAACTCCTCGCCGACGTAGATCTCTTGCAGCCCCAGCTTCTCGTGCAGGAACTCGCGCACGAACTGATGCGCCGGCACCCGCGAGAACTCGGGGGTGAAGCGGACGACGAGCAGCACCGCGACTCCCGCCTCGGCGAGCAGCGCCTCCTTCTGCTTCGGCGTGGTCAGCGGCACCGGCGCCCGCTCGGGGTGGAGCACGGTCAGCGGATGGGGATCGAAGGTGACGACCATCGCCGGCACGCCCAGCGCGCCGGCACGCTCGACGGTGCGGTCGAGGATCGCCCGCTGGCCACGGTGGACACCGTCGAAGTTGCCGATCGTGGCGACGCCGCCGTGCGGCAGGTCGCTGCTGTTGAAAGCGTCTTGGACGACGTGCATGGAAGCGTTATTTGATCAGACGAATGGCTTAAGCGAGAACAGCAGTGTCGGCGGGGACCACCCGGTCCGCGTCCTGCGGCCGGACGGCGCCGACCACGTGGCCCACCACGTCGTCGGCATAGGCCTCGGTGATCTCGACCAGGGCCAGGGTGCCGGCCGGAGCCGAGCCGTCGTTGATCAGCACGCGGCCGTCGATCTGCGGGGCCATACCGTGATGGCGCCCCTGGAGCAGGTGCTCGGACTCCTCGCAGACCCCCTCGACGAGCACCGGCATCCGCTGCCCCACCAGCCGCTGCCGCCGCTCGAGGGCGATCGGCCGCTGGGCTTCCAGGAGCTGGCGCAGGCGCCGCCGCTGGACGTTCCGCGGCACCCGTCCCTTGAGCTCCGCCCCCGGAGTCCCCTCCTCGGGGCTGTAGGCGAAGGCGCCGAGATGGTCGAAGCGGGCGCGCTCGACGAACGCCATCAGGTCGCGGAAATGCTCCTCGGTCTCGCCCGGGAAGCCGACGATGAAGGTGGAGCGCAGGAAGATGTCCGGCGCCAGCTCGCGCGCCCGGTCGAGCAACCGCAGGTAGCGTTTGGCGTCGCCGCCGCGCCGCATCGCCGACAGGATGTCGCCATGGCTGTGCTGAAGCGGCATGTCGAGATAGGAGCAGAAGCGCTCCTCGGTGCCCATCAGGCGGAGCAGATCCTCGTCGAGCGTCGTCGGGTAGGCGTACAGGAAGCGGATCCAGGGGATCGAGGTGTGCTGCAGCAGCGCTTCGACCAGCCGCGTCAGGCCGTGCCGGCGGACTCCCAGATCCTCGCCGTAGCGGGTGGTGTCCTGGGCGATCAGGTTGAGCTCGGTGATGCCGGCCGCCTCGAGCTGCTTGGCCTCCTCCACCAGGCTGTCGACCGTGCGGCTGCGGAAGCGGCCGCGCCAGATCGGGATCGCGCAGAAGGTGCACGGGTTGTTGCACCCCTCGGCGACCTTCAGGTAGGCGTGCCCCTGGGTGGTGAGCAGGCGCGGCGCGGTGTGATCGAAGACCATGTGCGAGGGGGCCGGCAGCGGCGGGCCGCCGCCGAGTTGCACCACGTCCCCCACGTCGCGGAGCTGGTCGAGGCCGACGAAGCCGTCGATCTCGGGAATCTCGCGGGCGAGCTGGTCGCCGAAGCGGTTCACCATGCAGCCTGCCACGAGCACCCGCTCGACGCCCTTCCCCTTGCGGCCGACAACCTCCAGGATGGCGTCGATCGACTCCTGCTGGGCCTCCTCGATGAAGGCGCAGGTGTTGACCACCACCGTCTCCGCCGTATCGAGGTCGTTGACCACCTCATAGCCACGCCGGCTCAGCTCGCCGAGCATGATCTCGCTGTCGACGAGGTTCTTCGGGCAGCCGAGGCTGATCATGCCCACGCGAGGGCGGCGAACGGGGTCGGACATAGGCGCGAAGTCTAACAGATGGCGGGAGGGGATGATTCCGGAGTGGGCCAGTCCCTCTCCATGTCGCCCTTGCCCTCTGGGGCGTTCTGCCCTCCGAGGCCTCACCCTCGGTCCCTCTCCACGCAGTGGAGAGGGAGGGCGCGCGATCGAGGACAAAGAATGAGGTTCGGAGGATTGTCTTTCTCCCCTCTCCACTTCGTGGAGAGGGGCCGGGGGTGAGGCCTCGGAGGGCAGAACGCCCCAGAGGGCAAGGCTGTTATGGAGGCCCGGGCCTCCTACGACATCAACCAATATCCCCCACCACGGAAACGGCTTGCGCGACTCTCTTTTTGCTACACTTTGCTGACGTGGCGACCTGGGACGATGCGAAGCGCCAATCCAATCTCCGCAAACATGGGCCCTGAGGAAATAGCGTCGGTGATCGCGCAAGCGCCCGAGCAGGTCCAAGATCCCGAAGGTCCCTACGATCCCAACAATCCTGAAGCCGTGGAGGCGTTCTGGAAAGACGCCTCGGTGCGTCGCCCCGGTCAGCGCGGACAGGGCAAAAAATCCAAAAAGGTCTTGCTGTCCGTGCGGTATAGCCCAGAAGTGGTGGAGTACTTCAAGTCCACCGGGGAAGGTTGGCAACGGCGTATGGATGATGCCCTTCAGGAATGGGTGGCGTCTCACCGGTCCGATTGAACAGCCAGGCCCCCTGCCCCTACGACATCAACCAATATCCCCCCACCACGATCGCCGCCGCCGAGAACGAGGCGAGCAGCGCCTGGTAGGCGAATTGCCCCCGGCCGGTGATCCGGTGGGCGATCAGGCCGAAGGCCGAGGAGAACAGCGTCATCCCCGCCACGGCGCCGAGGCCGAAGCCGATCACGTAGGTAAAGGCGGCCCAGCGGGAGGGGAGCGCCAGCGCCGGCAGGAGCCCCAGGATGTGCGAGCTGCCGGCGAGGCCGTGCAGGCCGCCGATCATCATCGCCGCGCGGCCGGGGCGCCCCTTGGGGACCTCGTGGACGTGGGCCGACGGCAGCCTGGCGAAAAACGCCCGGCGCAACCCCCAGAGCCCCACCCCGATCAGCACCACACCGACCAGCCGCTCGCTCCACGAGGAGAGGGCGTCGAGCGGGAGGAACCCCCGGAGGAGCAGCGCGATCAGCCCGATCAGCCAGACGCCCAGGCTGTGGCCTAGTCCCCAGAACAGCCCCATCCGCCAGCGGCGGCTCCGCTCGTTGATCACCAGCGGCGCCACCGCCGAGAGGTGATCCGGCCCGGAAAGGGCATGGATAGTACCCGCGGACAGGCCGGCAAGCCCCGCGACGAGGATCGAAACATTCATGGCGGCAGAACTCTAGCAGCGCCGGTTTGCCATTGACACCCCTTCGCGCGTGGCGTTGCCGTGCTCCGGCATGCGCGGACACCCGGAATGTTATCCTCTGCCACCATGCACGCCGAACGGCATCACGACCTCGTAGAGATCGCCCGCCGCGCCATGCGCGACCATGGGCTCGAGCCCGATTTTCCGCCGGCGGTCCTGGCCGAGGCGGAGCGCCTGTCCCCCAATCTCCATGACGGCGACCCGTCCGTCCGCGACCTGCGCGGCCTGCTCTGGTCGTCGATCGACAACGACGACACCCGCGACCTCGATCAGCTCGAGGTGGCGGAGGCGCTCCCCGGGGGCGCCATCAAGGTCCTGATCGCCATCGCCGACGTCGAGGATCTGGTACGGAAGGGCTCCGCGATCGACGGCCACGCGCGGACCAACACCACCTCGGTCTACACCGCCGCCCGCACCTTCGCCATGCTCCCCGAGCGCCTGTCGACCGGCGTCACCTCGCTCAACGAGGGGGAGGACCGGCTGGCGATGGTGATCGAGATGACGGTCGCCGCCGACGGCTCGCTCGCCGGCTCGGACGTCTACCAGGCCCGGGTGCACAACCGCGCCCAGCTCGCCTACAACGCGGTGGCCGCCTGGCTCGAAGGGGACGGCCCGATGCCGCCGCGGATGGCCGAGGCGGCCGGGATCGCCGAGCAGGTGAAGCTCCAGGACGAGGCCGCCGGCCGGCTGCGCCGCCTGCGCCACGAGCAGGGGGCGCTCGATCTCGAGACCCGGGAGACCCGGCCGGTGTTCTCCGACGGCAAGGTGACCGACCTGCGGGAGGAGCGGCAGAACCGCGCCAAGGACCTGATCGCCGACTTCATGATCGCGGCCAACGGCGTGACCGCGCGCTTTCTGGACCAGCACGGCCTCCCCTCGCTCCGCCGGGTGGTGCACACTCCGGCGCGCTGGCCGCGCATCGTCCAGCTCGCGGCCGAGCACGGCGAGAAGCTGCCGGCGGAGCCCGACTCCCGCTCCTTGAACGAGTTCCTGGAGCGGCGACGGCAGGCCGACCCCGACGACTTCCCCGAGCTGTCGCTGTCGGTGGTGAAGCTGCTGGGGCCGGGCGAGTACGCGCTCGATCCCCCGGGCGGCGACCCGCCAGGGCACTTCGGGCTGGCGGTCAAGGACTACACCCATGCCACGGCGCCGAACCGCCGCTACCCCGACCTGATCACCCATCGCCTGGTCAAGGCGGCCTTCGCCAGCCGGCCGGCGCCGTATTCGAACGACGAGCTCGCCGAGCTCGCCCGCCACTGCACCCTCCAGGAGGACGCCGCCAACAAGGTGGAGCGCCAGGTGCGCAAGTCGGCGGCGGCCCTGCTGATTCAGAACCGGATCGGCGACACTTTCGACGCGGTGGTCACCGGCGCTTCCGAGAAGGGGACCTGGGTGCGCACCTCACGGCACCCGATGGTCGAGGGGCGCCTCGAGCGCGGCTTCCAGGGGCTCGACGTCGCCGACCGCGTCCGTGTGCGGCTGGTCTCGACCAACGTCGAACGTGGATTCATCGATTTCGTACGGGACACTCATGGCTAAAGCAGCTCCGGAAAGTCCTTTCACCCCCGCCGGCTTCTTTTCTTACCGCACCCCCCTGCTCCCCTTCGAAGAGCTGGAGGCCTTCGGAGAGGGGCTCGAAGCCCCGGCCGCGGCCGGCGATCCCGAGCGGCTGCCCGAGCGGCTGGAAAATGCTCTCGCCGCCGATCGCGAGCGGCTGCGCGCCCGCCTGCGGGAGCTCGCCGACCGCCCCGAGGTCCTGGAGGCGGTGTTCCTGGCCTCGCCGTCGCTCCACGAGAGCCTGAGCCTCTGGCGAGCCCAGCCCGACAGCAAGAAGGGGCAGCGCGCCGAGCGGGCGCTGGTGCGCTACCTCTATCGCATGACGGCGCGCGCCACCCCGTTCGGCCTCTTCTCCGGCTGCTCCCTGGGGCCAGTCGAGGCGACGCCGGGAGCTACCACGCGCGTCGCCGTCGGCCCTCGCGCGGCCTACGAGCGGCACACCCGGCTCGACATGGACTACCTGTTCGCGCTCTGCGAGGACCTGGCGCGCGACCCGGAAGTGCGCGCCGCGCTCACCTACCGTCCCAACTCCAGCCTCTACCGCGCCGCCGGCCGCCTGCGCTACGCCGAGGCGCGGCTCGACAGGAAGGTGCGCTCCCACCACCTGGTGGCGGTGGATTCCAACGACTATCTCGAAGAGGCGCTGCGCCGCGCCGAGGGGGGCGCCACCGCTCTCGAGGTCGCCGAGGCGCTGGTCGCCTTCGATCCCGACGGCGACGTCACCATCGATGAGGCGCGGGAGTTCGTCACCGAGCTGATCGACAGCCAGATCCTGGTCTCCGACCTCTCCACCCCGGTCACCGGGCCGGAGGCGATCCACGACCTGATCGAGCAGCTCCGCCGCATCCCGAACACCGCCATTGCCAGGGACACCATGGGACGGCTGGTCAAGGTGCGCACGGCCCTGGAGGAGCTCGACGCCGGCGGCCCGGGAGCCGATCCCGCCCGCTACGAGGCGGTGGCCGAGACGCTGCGCGAGCTGCCGACCCCGGTCGAGATGTCGCGCCTCTTCCAGCTCGACATGATCAAGCCCGGCGACCGGCCGGCGCTGGGCGGCGAGGTGCTGGCGGAGATCGTGCGCGCCCTCGAGATCCTGCTCCGCCTCGCCGTCGACCGGCCGGTCGAGGGGCTCGAACGGTTCCGCAAGGACTTCAACGAACGGTTCGAGGGGCGCGAGATACCGCTCCTCCAGGCGCTCGACGAGGAGGTCGGCATCGGCTACGAGCGCGCCTCCGACTTCGGGGCGGAAGCCTCGCCGCTGCTGCGCGGGATCGCGCTCGCCGCCGCCGCCGAGCAGAACAGCGTCTCCTGGGGGCGCGTCCAGGCCTTCCTGCTCTCCCGGCTCAACCGCGCGCTCGCCGAGGGGAAGCGGCAGATCGAGATCACCGCCGAGGATCTCGACCGCATGGCGCCGGCCGACGACACGGCGAAGAAGAAATCCCCCTTCCCGGAGGCCTTTCACGTCATGGTCACCCTCGCCGCGGCCTCGCAGGAGGCGCTCGACCGGGGGGACTTCCAGATCCTCTTCGACAATGCGGGCGGCCCCTCGGGAGCGCGGCTGCTCGGCCGCTTCTGCCACGCCGACGCCGAGCTCAACCGCAAGGTCGAGACCCACCTGCGGGCCGAGGAGGCGCTCCATCCGGAAGCCATCTTCGCCGAGATCGTCCACCTGCCGCAGGGGCGGATCGGCAACATCCTGGCGCGGCCGGTGCTGCGCGAGTACGAGATCCCCTTCCTCGGCCGCTCCGGCGCGCCGCTCGAGAAGCAGATCCCGGTCAACGACCTGCGCGTCTCGGTCGCCGGCTCGCGGGTCATGCTGCGCTCGGCCCGCCTCGGCAAGGAGGTGATCCCGCGCATGACCTCCGCCCACAACTTCGTCCACGGCAGCCTCGGTATCTACCGCTTCCTCTGCACGCTGCAGTCGCAGGGCACGCTCGGCGGGGTCACCTGGGGTTGGGGACCGCTCGACAGCGCCCCCTTCCTCCCCCGGGTCACCAGCGGCCGGGTGGTGCTCGCCCGCGCCTCCTGGTGGATGCTCCAGGACGAGATCAAGGCGCTGGCCAAGACCAAGGGGGCGGAACGCTACCAGGCGGTCCAGGACTGGCGCCGGAAGCGTGGCCTCCCGCGCCTGATCGCCCTGGTCGACGCCGACAACGAGCTGCTCGTCGACCTCGACAACGTCCTCTCGATCGAGACCTTTCTCGACGTCGTCGAGGATCGCGACCGGGCGCGGCTGGTCGAATTCTTCCCCGGCCCGGACCTGCTGGCGGCCGCCGGCCCCGAGGGGCGGTTCCTCAACGAGATCCTGGTCCCCTTCGTGCGCAAGCCGCTCACCGGCGACGCCGCTGTGGAGGCGGCTCCCCGGGCCCCGCGGCCCGTCCTGGAGATCGCGCCGGTGCGCCGCTCGTTCCCGCCCGGCTCCGAGTGGCTGTACGCCAAGCTCTACACCGGCACCGCGACGGCCGACGGCCTGCTGCGCGAAGTGGTGACGCCGGTGGCGCGCGACGCCATGGCTGCGGGCGAGGCGGACGGCTGGTTCTTCATCCGTTACGGCGACCCCGAGTGGCATCTGCGCGTCCGCTTCCACGGCGAACCGGCAAGGCTGCAGTCGGGAGTGCTGTCACGCCTCCACGCGGCGCTCGACCCGCTGCTCGCCGACGGCCGCATCTGGCGGGTGCAGCTCGACACCTACGAGCGCGAGATCGAGCGCTACGGCGGTCCGGAGGGGATCGACCTGGCCGAGCGCCTCTTCCAGGTGGACAGCGACGCCGTGCTCGCCATCCTCGAGATGCTGGAGGGGGACGAGGGGGCGGATTTCCGCTGGCGTCTCGCTCTGCGCGGGGTCGACATGCTGCTCGGCGACCTCCGTTTCGATCCCGAGACCCGGATGCGTGTGATGCGCGGCATGCGCGAGGGGTTCGCGCGCGAGTTTGGCGGCGGCAAGGGGTTGCGCGTGCAGCTCGACCAGCGGTTCCGGCAGGAGTGGCGGAGCCTGACGCCGCTGCTCGATCCAGCGGGAGACGCGGAGAGCGAGCTGGCGCCGGCGCTGGAGATCCTGCGCCAGCGCTCCGAGCTCAACGCGCCGATCGTCGACGAGCTGCGCGAGCGGGAGCGGCAAGGGCGCCTGAACCAGCCGCTCGCCGATCTCGCGTCGAGCTACGTGCACATGCACGTCAACCGCTTCATCCGCTCGGCGCAGCGGGCGCACGAATTGGTGCTCTACGACTTCCTCTACCTGCTCTACGAATCCAGGGCGGCGCGCGAGCGCAAGGGGGAGCGGCCGGCCAAGGTCAAGAAGGGCAAGGGCGAGCCGGAGGCGGCGGCGGGGTAACTACCGCCGTTCCGCCACGTCGGTCAGGAGGATCCGGTCCCATTCGGGCTCGACCGGGGTCGCGGCGGCGAGCAGGGCGAGACCGACGCCCGACGAGCCGGTAAGGAAACCGGGATCGGTGCGCCAGGCGAGCTCCTCGTCCGCGCCCACCACCCACATCTCGAACCCCCCCACCCCCTTGCCCGGCTGGCGGTAGGCCATCACCTGCTCGATCCAGGCGAGGGCCGCGTCGCGGAAGACCGGATCGCCGGTCGCCTGATAGATCCGGTTGAAGAGGTGCGCCGCGCCGGCCGCGCCGTGGCAGATGCCGGCATCGATGACCCCGGAGGATTCCCGCGCGCGGGCGGCGCAGCCGCGGGCGATCGCGACCGCCTCGCGCTCCCATTCCGCCTCCCCCACCGCCCGCGCCGCCACCAGCAGGGAGGCGGCGATCCCGAGATCGCCATAGCACCAGGCGAGCCGCGACGACTTCGGCTCGACCCCGGGCGCCACGTTGTAGGAGAAGAAGGACTCCGACCCCGCCGGCAGCTTCTGGGCGAGCAGCCACTTGACGGCGCCGTCCAGGAGATCGCGGGCGTCGACACCGGCGGCGCAGGCTTGCGCCAGCACGGCGATCACTCCGGGCACGCCATGAGCCACCCCGAGATTGAAGTTCCCCTCCGGGTAGAGCTCCAGCTCGCGCTCCATCATGAGATCACGCCCGGTGCGCCAGGTCACCCCGTCGGGCCGGCGCTCCGAGTTCTCCCTGAGGCGGGCCACCACCCGCTCCAGGCACTCCCTCCCGCCGGCCATCGGCAGGCGCTCCAGGGCGTAGACGCCAAAGCCCACGAGCCCCGAGATGAGGTCATAGTGCCCCCGCCAGGGGGACAGGGTGACGTGCTCGAGGAGCGCCGAGGCCACCTCCTGCCCCGGGTCCTCCCCGTCGTCCTCGAACAGCCGGCCGCGCAGGTGCTCCAGCGTCCAGGCGACGCCCGAAAAGCCGCTGTAGAAGCCCGGCGGGGCCTGCACTTCCCCGGTGGTGTCGATCGCCCGCTCGAGCAGCTCCATCGCGATGTCGTCGTACCCCTGATCGGGCCGGGCGCGATCGAGATAGGCGAAGAAGGCGGCCAGGCCGGCGTCCCCGCCGGCGAGCGACGGCCCGCGGCGATGCCAGATGGGGGTTTCCGGGCGCGGCTCGGCGAGGGTTTGGCGGAGATCGGCGGCGATGTCTTCGACCACGCGCAGGGCGCGGTCCGCGGCTTCGGCGGTCAGGATCGGGGACCAGGCGGACTGGGGGCTGTTTGCGCTCATCAGGCCGGAGAGTTTACCGTGCCTCGAAACCCCCCGCAAAAACCGGTCCCGCGTCAGCCGCTCGCCTGGATGGGCCGGAGGGGATCAGCTCCGGCAGCAGCCGGTCCCAGGCCGGCTCCACGGCTGAGATGGCGGCGAGGAGGGCCAGCCCGATGCCGGCGGCGCCGTTCAGAAACCCGGGATTGACCTGGAAGCCGCCGATCCCCTCGTCCCGGCGCCGGGTCTCCAGGACGCGGCCGAACCCGGCGCGGGCGGCGTCCGCGAAGGGCTCCTCCCCGGTGGCCTGGAACAGCCGGTTGCACAGATGGGCGATGCCGGCCGCACCCTGGCGGAGGCCGGGATCCACCGCGCCCGAATCCGCGCATCCCCGCCCGGCCGCGCGCCGCGCGAAGGCCAGCGCCTCGCGATCCCAGGGCACCTCCCCCACCGCGTCCGCGCGGCGGCGGCTCCGCAGGTGCTCGAAGGTCCAGACCACCCCGGAACGGCCGGTGTAGAAGTCCTGAGATCGATCCTGGGATGGATCCAGGGGTTGATCCGGAGACGGGCGGAGCGCCGCCGCGACCTCGACCGCCTGCTCCAGGAGATCCCTGCTCAGATCGCCGTACCCCCGGCCCGGCGCCGCTTCGTCGAGATAGGCGAGGAACAGGGCCTGGCCGGCGGTCCCTCTGCCCAGCGAGAACTCGGGATCCGGGCCGAAGGGGGAGATCAGGGACGCCGTGGCGGCGAGATCGGCGGCGATCGCCTCCACCGCTTCCAGGGCGTTTGCGGCGAGGTCGCCGGACAGCAGGGGGCTCCAGGTATGGGCAGTCGTCATCATCGAGCTCCATGGCAAGACCAGCCCGGACTTGCGTCCGTGTCGGAATCACCAATCATTTCCTTCAATTCTCAGATGGTCTGGACACCGATTATCTCACAAACAGGGCTTCATTCCTTTGCAAGCTTGCGTCCCCTCCTCTCCTACGAGCCTCCTGGGACGTTCATCTAGAAGAAGCGCCGAACCGGGGCGAAATCGGTCATCGCCGGTGCCGGGCCAACTGATATCCTTGCCGCCATGCGCCGGCTCCATCTGACGACCGGCGGTGAGAGCCATGGACCCGGCCTCACCGCGATGCTCACCGGACTGCCCGCGGGACTGTGGGTGGACTTCGACCTGCTGGCCCGCGACCTCGCCCGCCGCCAGCACGGCTTCGGCCGCGGGCGCCGCATGCAGATCGAGAAGGACACCGCCGAGGTCCGCGGCGGCGTGCGCGGGGGCGAGACCCTGGGCTCCCCCCTGGTCCTCTGGATCCAGAACCGCGACTACGTGAGCTGGGAAAAGATCATGGGCCCCGAGACCGTCGATCCCCACCTCGTGGAGACCCGCCGCCTCAAATCGCCGCGGCCGGGGCACACCGACCTCGCGGGGGGGATCAAGTACCAGCGGCGGGACCTGCGCGACATCCTCGAGCGCGCCTCCGCCCGCGAGACCACCGCCCGCGTCGCCGCCGGCGCCTTCGCCCGCATGCTGCTCGCCGAGTTCGGGATCGACATCCGCAGCGGCGTCCGCTCCCTGGGCCCGATCGGCGCCGGCGCGCCGGTCCCCGCCTGGGAGGATCTCCTCAACGTCGACGAGACCTCGCCGCTACGGGCGATCGACCGCGCGCTGGAGCCCGAGATGGTCCGCCTCGTCGAGCGCGCCAAGGAGGAGGGGGACACGCTGGGGGGCGCGGTGACGGTGATCGCCCGCGGGGTTCCCCCCGGGCTCGGCTCGCACGTGCAGTGGGACGAGAAGCTCGACGGCCGCCTCGCCCAGGCGATCCTCTCGATCCACGCGGTCAAGGCGGTGGAGATCGGCGCCGGCGTCACCGCCTCCGCCGGCTTCGGCAGCGCCGCCCACGACGCCATCGAGCGCACCGCCGACGGCCGCTGGAGCCGCCCCACCAACCGCGCCGGCGGCTTGGAGGGGGGCGTCACCAACGGCGAGGACGTGGTGATCACCGCCTACAAGAAGCCGATCGCCACCCTCCGCAAGGGGCTGCCGAGCATCGACCTCGACACCCTGGAGGCGCGCACCTCGCAGTACGAGCGGAGCGACGTCACCGCGCTGCCCGCCGCCGGCGTCATCGCCGAGGCGATGATGGCCCTGGTGCTGGCCGACGCCCTGCTGGAGAAGCTGGGAGGGGACTCGATGGTTGAGGTCAAGGCGCACTGGGAGGCGACGGCCGCGCAGCAGCGGGCGTGGCCGGGATGATTCGACACGTCTACTTCTCGGACGTACACTTGCCGCATGACTCGCGATCTGGATGACGCCGACTATCGGCGCCTTCTTAAGTTCCGGATCGGCTTGCGCCGTTTCCTGCACTGGAGCGAGGAGCAGGCCGAGCGGGCGGGGTTGACGCCGGCCCAGCATCAGCTCCTGCTCGCCATCCGCGGGCACGAGGGGGAGCCGGGCCCCACCATCGGCGACATCGCGGGCTACCTGCTGCTGCGCCACCACAGCGCGGTGGGGCTGATCGACCGGGCCGAAAAGGCGGGGCTGGTGCAGCGGCATGAGGACACGGGAGACCGCCGGGTCGTCCGCCTGCGCCTGACCCCGCTCGGCACCGGCACGCTCCAGCAGCTCTCGTCGGCGCATCTCGAGGAGATCCAGCGGTTCACTCCACGCATCCAGGAGCTCTCCCAGGGCCTCGAACCGTAAGCTCTCCCGGGAAGAAGCCCACCCCCGGGTTGGTTTTGGTTTCATCAGGCGGAGTTATCATCCGCACAGGAGTCTCTCAGAGAGACAGGAGTTGTACTTTCCATGCTCTCAGCGAATCGCTGTCATGCCCTCCCTTTCCTGCCGCTGATCGCGGCGCTCGCCACCCTCGCGGCGATACAGGGCGGCCCGGCGCGGGCTCAGCAGGCCTCTTCCAAGAAAGAACCGGAGCCGGCGACGACCCCCTGCGAAAGGCAGGACGGCAAGGAGTGCGCCCCGCCCGCGGAGCCGGCGCCCAAGGTGCGGCAGATCCACGTCGTCACCCAGAACATCTTCGACCCCAACGAGCCGGGCGAGGACCGGCTCGTCTTCCGGCTCGCCAACAAGTTTCACTTCGTCACCCGGCCGGAGGTCATCGAGCGCCAGGTGCTCCTCAAGCCGGGCGACCCCTACTCGCCGGAAGAGGCGGCGGAGTCCGAGCGCATCCTGCGCAAGAACCGCTATCTCTATGACGCCAAGATCAGCCCCATCCCGGCGGGCAACGGCATGGTCGACCTCGACGTCGTCACCCGCGACGTCTGGACCCTCCAGGGGGGCGTCGGCTTCCGCCGTTCGGGAGGCGCCAACGACGTCCACTTCGAGATCCAGGACGTCAACTTCCTCGGCGCCGGCAAGGGGATCTCGCTGCAGCACGAGAGCACGGTGGATCGCACCAGCAACCTGTTCACCTACGACGACCCCAACCTGCTCGGCAGCCACGGCCGGCTCGGCCTCGCCTACTCCGACAACAGCGACGGCTCCCTCAAGCAGCTCGCGCTGGAGCGGCCGTTCTATTCGCTCGACACGCGCTGGGCCCTGGGCGTCCAGGCCACCCTCGACGACCGGGTGGACCCGCTCTACAGCCGCGGCCACGTCTTCGACCGCTTCCAGCACCAGCAGGACGTCTTCGGGGTCTACGCCGGCTTCTCCCCGGGGCTCGAGAACCGCAGCACCCACCGCTGGCTCGCCGGCTTCAGCGTCGAGCGCGACCGCTTCTCACCCGCGGCGGGCTACGATTCTCCGACCCTGCTGCCGGGGGACCGCACGCTGGCCTACCCCTGGATCGGCTACGAATACCTGCAGGACAGCTACTTCACCGAGCGCGACCTCGACCGCATCCAGAGGACCGAGGACGTCAACGTCGGCCGGCAGCTCCATCTCCGGCTCGGCTACTCCTCGACCGCCTGGGGCGGGACCCTGAACAGCTTCGTCACCGACCTCGGCGCCGGCATCGGCTGGCGGCCGAGCCCGCGGCAGCTCATCCTGACCTCGCTCCAGGGGGGCGGCCGCTTCGGCAACGGCGGCACGGAAAACCTGCTGATCGGGGGGAGCGTCCGGTACTACCTCCGCGACTTCGGCGACAACCTCTTCTACGCCGCCATCGGCGGCGACGTCAGCCACGAGCTCGACCCCGAGCGCCAGCTCCTGCTTGGAGGGGACACCGGACTGCGCGGCTACCCCCTGCGCTACCTGCAGGGGGATCACCGCCTGCTGCTCACCCTCGAGCAGCGGTTCTTCAGCGGCCGCGAGCTCTTCCACCTCGTGCACTTCGGGGCCGCCGCCTTCTTCGACGCCGGCTCGGCCTGGTTCGAGGACGGCGATGGCAAGGTGGCCGCCGACCGCAAGCTGCTCAAGGACATCGGCCTCGGCCTGCGGATCGGCTCCAGCCGCTCCTCGCGCGGCTCGATGGTCCACCTCGATCTCGCCTTTCCGCTGGACGGCGACCCCTCGATCCAGCGCATGCAGTGGCTGGTCTCGACCAGCGACACCTTCTGAGCCGGCCTGCTAAGCCGGTCCGCCTACGACGCGGCCCCCATGGCCACCCCGGCCATCAGGGGATCGCGCGCCACCACTCCGAACGCCCGCAGCACGTAGTCGCAGACGAAGATCTCCTGCACGGCGACGCCGGTCAGCTTGCAGACGATGCGCTCGCGGTCCGACGCGCGGCCCGGCCGCCCCTGGTCCGCTGCGATCAGCACATCGCCGATCTCGGCGTCGATGCGGTCGGCGTCGAACAGCCCGTCGCGGATCCCATGGCCGATCTCGGCCAGGATCTCGTTCTGTGAACGGCTGTCGACGTAGACCTTGTCGGCCCTGAGGATGGTCTCAGGATCGAGCTCGCGCTTGAAGATCGAGTCCGCCCCCATGCCGATGACCAGCACCCCCTCGGGCAGCCACTCGCCGCGCACGATGGGCTCGTTGGCGTAGGTGGCGGTCACCACGATATCCGCGGAGCGGGCCACCTCCTCGGCATGGCTCTTCGCCTCTACCGTGAGGTCGGGGCGGCTGGCCCGCAGCCCCTCGGCGAACCGCCGCACGTGGCCGGGAGTGCGCCCCCAGACCAGCACCTTGCGGATGCCGGGGCAGGCGTGGAGGACGGCGTCGGTCTGCAGGCGCGCCTGCGCCCCCGAGCCGTAGATCCCCAGGATCTCGGAGTCCGGCCGGGCGAGCGCCTCGGCGGCCACGGCGCCGGCGGCAGCGGTGCGGAGCTGGGTGATCCACGCCCGGTCCTCGATCACCGCGAGCGGCTCGCCGTCGAGGGCGCTGAAGATCACGATCACCCCGTTGATCGACGGGCTCGGCGGTGTCCGCCGGGTGTTCTCCGGGAAGGTGGAAGCGACTTTGACCAGGCAGAAGTCGAACGGCTCGACGTGCCCCGTCTTGATGTGCAGGGCCCCTTCCTTGCGGCTCGGCATCTCCAGGTGCTGGACGGGCGGGATGTTGGCCCGGCCCTGCGAATAGCTCTTGAACGCCTGACGGACCGGCTCGATGGCATCTTCCAACCGGACCAGGCGCCGGATCTCGTCATACGTGATGGTCTTGATCGCCAAGACAGTACCCCCTTGTACACTGTGCCGCGTTCCGGCGTTTTCCCATCTATCTGCCCGCCTCTATAGGTGCCGTCGGGAGGGGAGATCGGGACCAGATTCGTCATCGGCCTGGGTGAACCTCTAGAATTCCCGCGGCATGCCCGCACCTCCCCTTTCGATCGTCATCCCGACGCACGACACCCGGGAGCTGACCCTGCGCTGCCTGGATTCGCTCTTCGCCTCACCGCTGCCGGGGATGGAGGTGATCCTGGTGGACGACGCGAGCCGGGACGGCACCGCGGCGGCGGTGCGGGAGCGGTATCCGGAGGTGGTCGTGCTGCGCAACGAGGAGCCGGCCCGCTTCACCGGTTCGGCCAACCGCGGCCTGGCACGGGCGGAAGGGGAGCTCCTCCTGCTCCTCAACAGCGACACCGAGGTCCTTCCCGGAGGTCTCGCAGGGCTGGCCGGCAGCTTCGCGCGCCAGCGCTGGCTGGGGATCGTGGGTGCCCTGCTCCACTATCCCGACGGCTCGCCGCAATGGAGCGGCGGCCGGCAGCCGTCGCTGGCCTGGTTCTTCGCCCTGTCGAGCGGCCTCCCCGCGCTGCTCGCCAGGCTGCCGCTCTACCGGCGGGCCAAGCCTCTCGACACCGCCGGGCCGCGCACCGTCGACTGGGTGACCGGAGCGGCGATGGCGTTCCGGCGCAAGGTCTGGCTGGCGGCGGGCCCGCTCGACGAGGGATTCCGCTTCTATGCCCAGGACCTCGACTTTTGCGTGCGCGTCCGCCGGGCCGGCTGGTGGGTGCAGGTGCGGCCGGAGCTCCGGGTGCTCCATCATCATGGCGCGACGATCGGCCGCGACGCCGGCGCCCGCCGGAATCAGCACCTGGAGCTGCTCTGGAGCGACCTCCTGCGCTGGGCCCGCAAGCAGCATGGCGCGGCCTGGGCGGCCCGGGCCGAGACCGCGCTGCGCGCCGGCGCCCGCCTGCGCCTCGCCGCCCACGGGATCGCCGGACCGTTCGCGCGGGCCGCGACGCGCGCGGCGTGGCGGCGGGACGACGGCGTGGCGCGGGAGGCGCTGGCGGCCCTCGCCGCTTGCCATCCGCCCCCATAGAGTGTAGAAAGCCGTCCGGTCCTCTGGACGAACCCCTATGCGAGAAATCTACCGCTACCGCGACCTTATCTTCGCCCTCGTGGCCCGCGAGCTGAAAGTCCGTTACCGGCGCTCGGCCATCGGCTTCACCTGGACCATGCTGCAGCCGCTGTTGACCATGCTGGTCTTACAGGTGGTCTTCAGCTCCCTCTTCCGCATGGAGCTCGAGGAGGGCACCAACAACTACCCGGTCTACGCCCTCTCCGGCATCATGTTCTGGAACTTCTTCAGCCAGAGCATCGTCGCCTCGATGAACAGCCTGAAGGGGAACTCGCCGATCCTGCGCAAGCTGCCGGTGCCGAAGGAGGTCTTCCCCCTGGCGACCGTGATCTCGGGGGTCATCAACCTCGTCCTGGCGCTGGTGCCGCTGATGCTCATCCTGCTGTTCACGCACCATCCGATGACGCCCGCCCTGCTCTTCTTGCCGGTGTCGATCCTGCTCGCCGCGCTGTTCACCCTCGGCGCCGGGCTGCTGCTCTCCCCGCTCGCGGTCTTCTTCAGCGACGTCGTGGAGATGATCGGCGTGCTGCTCTCGATCCTCATGTACCTGACGCCGATCTTCTATCCGATGAAGATCCTCGAGCACTCCCCCTACCTGCCGCTGGTCCGCTTCAACCCGGTGCGGTCGATCCTCGAGGTCTTCCGCGATCCGATCTTCCGCGGCAAGGTGCCCCCGCTGACCCATCTGAGCGTCTGCTTCTGCATCGCGCTGGCGGCGCTCCTGATCGGCGCCTGGGCCTTCCGCCGCAGCAGCGACCGCATCCCCTTCTATATCTGATACTTATCTGATCCTTCTGAATATCTGATGGCAGACGACCTCAGCATCCGCCTGGAGACGATCTCCCTCTGTTACCGGCTGGCCAAGCAGCGGGTCCCCTCGCTCAAGGAGTACGCCATCCACTTCCTGCGCGGCTCGCTCGCCTACGAGCAGCTCTGGGCACTGCGCGACATCGACCTCACCGTGCGGCGCGGCGAGACGCTGGGGATCGTCGGGCGCAACGGCGCCGGCAAGAGCACGCTGCTCAAGGTGATCTCCAGGGTCCTCAAGCCCACCCGGGGGAGCGCCCAGATCAACGGCCGGATCGCCCCCATCCTGGAGCTCGGCAGCGGCTTCGACTACGAGCTGACCGGTCTCGAGAACGTCTTCCTGAACGCGCTCCTGCTCGGCCACAGCAAGCGGGAGATCCAGGCGAAGGTCGACGAGATCGTCGACTTCAGCGGCCTCGGGGACTTCATCCGCTCCCCCCTGCGCAACTACTCCTCCGGCATGCAGGCCCGCCTCGGCTTCTCGATCGCCACCGCCTGGGTGCCGGACATCCTGATCCTCGACGAGGTGCTCTCGGTGGGGGACGTCACCTTCACCAACCGTTGCGAGGAGCGGATCCGCAGCTTCCACGACTCCGGCGCCACGGTGCTCATCGTCTCCCACGCCACCCAGGCGATCCTCAAGAACTGCACCCGCTGCATCTGGCTCGACGACGGCCAGATGAAGGCCGACGGCGCCGCCCTGGACGTCGTCAACCTCTACCTGCGGGAACATGGCACGGAGCCCGGCGAACACGCCGGCGGCCGCATCCATACGGCGTCGTAAAACCCCCGTTCCCTGCTGCGAAATTCGTTCCCCCCACCGTCCCCCCACTTATCTTTGATGCGTCCCCTCCTGGGGTGCTGCCGCCCCTCTCCAGGGATGATGCGACTCTCAAGATCCCTGATGCACAATTCATGATTTCTGCTGCGTCCCTCTCGGGACCCGAATCACCCCTCTACTCTTTTGATGCGTACCAAGCAGATTTCGCATCAGGCACCGAGAGGTATGGCACGAAATCAAAAGGGGCCGCATCATCCCCTCAGTGGGCAGCGCCGGCCCACTGAGGGGTCGCAGCAAGCCTCCATGAATTCACATCAGAATAAGCTGGCGCCTACTCCGCCCACAGCATCCGGCAGGTCGCCCTCTCTCTATTCGCAGCAAAACCTCGGTGCTATGATGCGCCCAACTCGGTACTCGCATCATATAGAGGGAGATTTGATGAGCGCGGAGCTCTCTTTGCAGCAGATTATGGCGAGCCTGGAGGCGCGGATCGCGTTTCACCGCGAGCGGGAGGCGGTCGCCGCCCGGCAGGAGGCGGTCTTCCGCGAGCAGAGGACCGCCCACGCCGCCGAGTTGGAGGCGCTGACGCGGAATCTCGAGGCCCTGAAGGCGGCCACGGCGACCGCCGTCGAGCTCGCCAGCCGCCCCACCCCGCCCAGCGCCCCGTTCCTGGGGCCCGACCCGGACGCCGGGCGTCGGCTGAAGCTCCCCCGCATGGTGGCGCGGGTCCTCGAAGGCATGCCCGCCGGCGAGCCGTTCGGGACCACCGCGGTCACGGCGGAGCTCAACCGGCGCTACCGGGAGAGGCTGCGGCGCCCGGTGCCGGCGCGGCTGGTCTCGATCGTCCTGCGCCGGATGCTCGACGCCGGCAGCCTGCGCTCCGTCCGCGAGGGGCGGCCGCACCACGAGGCGCTGTATTCCCGTCCTTAGCCGCCACTGTTCAACGGGCCACCCCGCCAGGGATCCGACGATTGGTCGCAAATATGCAATATCTGCTATATTTAAGACCACCGGGCGGAGAAAGGGATCTGCCGCCCGGAAGTAGCGGTCTACCGTGATCCCATAACCGGTTGCAAGGAGAATGCAGATGAAGAAAATCGACGTGATCCGTGCCTGGCGTGACGAGGAGTACCGCGACAGCCTCACCGAGCAGGAGCGGTCCGCCCTGCCTGAGAATCCCGCTGGAATGGCGACGGTGGACGACTCCGCCCTGCGTAGCGTCAGCGGCGCGGTGACCCTCCGTCTCTGCGGCGGGACGACCTTCGTGGATTCCTGCGTCAAGCCCGGTCAGCAGTGCCCGTAGATCGGCGTCCTCTGACTCCCTGAACGAGCGGGCGGGCCTCCGGGTCCGCCCGCCCCAGGCCATCCTTCGAGAGAGGCGCCTACGGAATTGATGCACGAGATCTTCGCGGCCCCTGAATGGTTCGAGGCCCTGACGCTCGCGGAACGCGCGGCTCTCCTGGGCCCTGACGCCGATGCGGCCCTACCTCCAGAGCAGATCGAGCGCGCGGCGCGCAAGGCGAGCCGGTGGCGGAGCGAGTCGGAGCTGCTCGACGACCGGCTCTTCGCCCGGCGCCTGGCCCTCGACGGACTGACGCCGGACCGTTTCCTGCGCGTCCTCGCCGCTTCTGCCGCGGACTTGCGCCAGCGCGCGGCCGGCCCCCCCGACTGGCTGCGGCTTCTGGCGCGGACCTTCTCCCAGGCCAGCCCTCCCCTCCCCGCCGGCTTCGAGGACGGCGGCCTCGGCATCCTCGAACTGCTGCGCCCCCTGATCGCGGAGGCCCATGCCCGCGTTCTGGCGGGGCTGCGGCGGCTCGCGGCCGGGGCGCCGGGGCTCTGCGCTCCGGAAGACCTTGCCGCGGCCCTCCTGGCGACCCTGATCCGGCGGCTCCGCTGGGCGAGCGAGAGAGCCCTCGCCCTGGAGCTTCACGCCAGCCGCCTCGAAGGAAGGCTGCAGGGGGAGACCCCGGAGGAACGGTTCCGGAGCTTCGTCGAAGCGCTGCGCCAGCCCGCCAGCGCCCTGGAAATCCTGCGGCGCTATCCGGTCCTGGCCCGCGACGCCTGCCGCCATGCCGGCCAGTGGGCGGAGACGAGCCTGGAGATGATGGAACGCTTCGCGGCGGACCGGGAAGAGATCGTCCGCCGGCTCGGCGCCGGCTCGGATCCGGGCCCCCTGGCCGCCGTATCGACCGGGCTCAGCGACCGCCACACCGGCGGGCGCTCCGTGGCCGTCCTCTCCTTCGCCTCAGGGCTCCAGGCCGTCTATAAGCCAAAATCACTGGCCGTCGACGTCCACTTCCAGACGCTCGTCGCCTGGCTCGGCGAGCGGGGGTGCGATCCGCCCCTCCGCCGTCTCGCAATCCTCGACCGCGGCGACCATCGCGGCGAGTACGGATGGGTGGAGCACGTCGCCGCCCGCCCCTGCGAGACGGCGGAGGAGGCGGCGCGCTTCCACGAGCGGCAGGGGGCCTGGGCCGCCCTGTTCTATGCCCTGGAGGCGACCGACTTTCATCACGAGAACCTGATCGCCGAGGGGGAGCATCCGGTCCCCATCGACCTCGAGACCCTGTTCCAGCCGGCTCTCGCCGAACCGGCCGCCAGCGGCCCCGGATACCTGCCCACCGCCCATACGGTGCTCAACAGCGGTCTGCTCCCCCGGCGGTTCTGGGCCACCGCCGAGCAGGGGGGGCTCGATCTGAGCGGCATGGGAGGGGCCGGCGGCCAGACGCTCGAGGTCCGGCGCATGGCCGACGACGGGACGGACCGCATGCGCTGGGCCCGCCAGGAGACCCGGATGGCGGCCGGCCCCAACGTCCCCACCCTGCGCGGCGAGCCGCTGCCGCTGTGGGAGTATGGCGAGAGCGTCCAGCACGGCTTCCGCTCGATGTACCGGCTGCTGATCCGCCACCGCGAAGAGCTCCTCGCCCCTGGGGGACCGCTGTCTCCGTTCGCTGGGCTGCCGATCCGGGCCCTGCTACGCGGCACCAGCGTGTACGCCCACCTGCTTCACGTCGGCAATCATCCCGACTACCTGCAAAACGCTCTTGACCGCGACCGGCTTCACGACCGGCTCTGGCTGGACGCGGCGACCTACCCGCCGCTACGGCGGGCGTTGCGGGCCGAGCGGGAGGACATGGCCGCCGGGGACGTCCCCCGCTTCGAAACCCTGCCCACCTCGACCGACCTGCTCCATCCGGGAGGGCGGACGATCGAGGGTTTCTTCGCCACGCCAGGATTGGACCTCGTCCATGCCCGGCTGCGGACGATGGACGAGGCGGACCTGGAACGGCAGGGCTGGCTCGTGCGGGCCGCCATCGAGGCTACCCGCTCTCTCGACGAGCGCTGGGCCTGGCCGGCCGCCAGCTTGCCGGAGGCCGGGACCGCCGCCGGCCCCGAGCGCTTCCTGGCCGCCGCCCGGCGGATCGGCGACCGCCTGTCGCGGCTGGCCATCGAGCAGGGCGAGCTGGTGAGCTGGTTCCATCTCGACCTGCGGCCCGATGGCTGGCTCCTGGAGCCCATGCCGGTCAGCCTCTACAACGGTCTTCCCGGCGTCGCCCTCTTCCTCGCCCACCTCGGGCGCCTCTCGGGAGAAGAGCGGTATGACCGCCTGGCACGGCTCGCCCTTGGCACGGCCCGGCGGCGGCTCGCGGCCGACCCGGCGGCGCTGGTCCAGATCGGCGCCTTCAGCGGCTGGGGCGGGCTCGTCTATACCTTTACGCACCTGGGCCTCCTGTGGGAGGAGCCCGGCTTGCTCGCCGAGGCGGAGGAGCTGGCGGCGAGGATGCCCGCTGTCGAGAACGACGAAGCCTTCGACCTGATCGCCGGCTCCGCGGGGGCTCTGGCCGCCCTCCTGGCCCTCCACCGCCATCGCCCCTCCCGGGTGGTCCTGGAGGTCGCGGTCCGGTGCGGCGAGCGCCTTCTCGACTGCGCCGTCGTCGACGAGCGCGGCCATGGCTGGCCTTCCGACAAGAGCCTGGGCGGGCGGCCGCTCACCGGTTTCAGCCACGGCACGGCCGGCATCGCCTGGGCCCTCGCCCAGCTCGCCTGCGTCAGCGGCCAGGAGCGGTTCCGCGACGCCGCGCGCGGTGCCCTCCACTACGAGCGGAGCTGGTTCGATCCCGAACGCAACAACTGGCCCGACCTGCGGGAGGGACACCAGGCCTCCGCGGGAGGGGGGTTCCTGAACGCGTGGTGCCACGGGGCGCCGGGCATCGGGCTCGGGCGGATCAGCCTGCTGCCCTGTCTCGACGATCCGGAGATGCGCTCCGAGATCCGGGCCGCGGTACGGTCCACCCTGGCGGAAGGGTTCGGCTTCAACCACTCCCTCTGCCATGGCGACCTGGGCAACCTCGAGCTCATCCGGGAGGCCGGCCGGGTGCTGGAGGACGCGGAGCTGACCGCCGAGGCCTGCCGTCTGGCCGCCCGTATCCTGACGCGGATCGAGGACGGCGGGCCCCGTTGCGGCACCAGCACCAGGACCGAGAGCCCCGGGCTCATGGTCGGCCTCGCGGGGATCGGCTACGGCCTGCTCCGGGCTGCCTGGCCGGACCGCGTGCCGTTGGTTATGCTGCTGGAGACGCCGGATTCCGGCCGCGCCATGGGGCCCCTGAACGGGCGGCCTTGACCGCCGGCCTGCCGCTTGTCAAAAATATCCACTCTCTGCTATATTCCCGACCTGGAATTGAAAAGTGTACCGGGCGGGTAACGGGCCATCGGAATTCTCTTCTGCCGGAAAGGGTTGTACACTCTGAAGCAGACGACCCCTGAACGGCCCACAGCGTCTTGCGAGACAAGGCGTTCTACATCTGGAGGAATACTCGCGAGATGATGGGAAAGCCAACCTCTGTCGACACTTCGATCGCTCTCGGGAAAGCGCTCCGCCTCCCCTCCGCCCTGCTGGTCCTGGCCCTCGCCGGCCTCTACTCCGTCAACGCTCCGCAGACTTCCACCGCTCAGACCGTCCCGCAGCCGACGCCCGCCGTGGCTCCGGTGGCCGCCGTGGCGCCTGAATCCAATGCAACCGCGGTGCCGGCGGTCTTCTCCAGCTCCAGGAAAGCCCAGGGGCTCTCCCCGAAGGTCCTCAGGATGGCGCTCGACGCGGTCTCCTCCGCTCGCGCCCGCGGCATCTCCGGCAGGGACGACCGGCTGACGGTCATCGACTACTCCCTCCCCTCGACCCAGCCGCGGATCTGGGTGCTCGACCTCGAGCAGGGAAAGGTGCTGTACCACGGGCTGGTGGCCCATGGCGCCGGCAGCGGCGACAAGTACGCCAGCCACTTCTCCAACGTCAACGACAGCCGCGCCACGAGCCTCGGCCTGTTCCTGACCGGCGACACCTACGAGGGGGGCAACGGTTACTCGCTCAAGCTCCGGGGTCTGGACCCGGGCGTCAACGATCTGGCCGAGATGCGGCACATCGTGATGCACGGCGCCTGGTACGTCAGCGACGACCACGCCCGGCAGTTCGGCATGATCGGCCGGAGCTGGGGCTGCCCGGCGCTCGCCCAGACGGACGCCCCGGCGGTGATCGACACCATCAAGGGCGGCACCTTCGTCTACTCCTACGCCGCCTCCGCGGCCCCGAGCCTGCTCCGTGCCTCCTATCGCACCGCTTCCGTGGGCCGGCGCCCGCTCCGCGCGTCCTCCCGGGTCTCCTCGCTCACGCGCCACTCTTCCTCTCGCGCCCGTGCCACTGTGAGCCGGCACAAGGCGAAGAGAGCCGTAACCCGGATCGCCAAGGCTCCGGCCCGCACCACCGCGGCGTCAAGAACGACCCGAACGGCGCGCTGAGCCCGATTCTGTAGGGGCGCCCCTGTGTGGGCGCCCTTTCCCTTCCCTCAATTCCCCTACCTTCGATTCAACAACCTCCTCCTGCCAGGCAGGGCGGCCACATAGGGCCGCCCCTACAGACGCTTCCCTGGCCCGGCGTTTGCTTCTACAGACGTATAGCAGCATGCAGGCCGCCGGTTGGGTTTTCGCGATGCGGAGCTCTATCTCTCAAGGAGCACCCCTCTTTGGCGCCCTCGCGCTGGCCGCTACCCTCTGCCTCGCCTGCGCGTCGAAATCCCCCCAGGAAAAGCTGCTCGACGCCACCAAGCCGGCGGCCTCCTGGATCGCCACCCTGCGGATGACCGGCGAGCGGTGGAACGCCAACAGCGTTCCGGCCTCGTTCGTGAAGGCGACCGCCGGCAAAGCCGTCGACGAGCTCGGCGCCGTGGCGGAGGAGGCGGGGAAATCCCCGGTCCCCCCCGAGGTGCGACTCCCCCTCCAGCGCCTGATGACCGCGGCTCGGGCCGCCGGCTCCGGCCTCGAGCGGGCCGTCGAGGCGGGCGACCGGCCGGCGGCGGCGCGGCAGGTCGCCCGGCTGGCCGCGCTCGAGGGTGAGCTCGCGGCGTGGCGGTCGGGGCAGAAAGGCCGGGCGCCATGAGCATGAAGAAGGCGGCGACCCTCGCGCTCGGCATCCTCACCAGCGTCGGCGGCTTTTTCGACGTCGGGGCGATCGCGACCAGCGCCCAGGCCGGGGCCATCTTCCGCTACCAGCTCCTCTGGGCCCTCGCTCTCGGGACGATCCTGGTGGTCTTCCTGGTCGAGATGTCCGGCCGCTTCGCCGCCGTCACCCGCCAGGCCCTGCCGGACGCCATCCGCCAGCAGTTCGGCTTCACCTCCTGGCTCGTGCCGTTCGTCGTCCTGACGCTCATCCACTTCCTTACCCTCGGCGCTGAGATCGGCGGCATCTGCTTCGCCCTCCACCTGCTGACCGGGCTGCCGGTCTCGCTCTGGGCGCTCCCCGTGGCGGCCCTGGTCTGGCTCTTTCTCTGGCGGTCGACCTTCAGCGCGATCGAGAACAGCACGTCGCTGCTCGGCCTGATCACCCTGGCGTTCGTGGTGGCGGCCTGGCGCTACCACCCGCCGATGGGTCAGGTCCTGGCCGGGATGCTGCCGACCCTCCCCCACCACGAGCCGGCGCGCTACGGGTACATCGCCGTCGGCCTGCTGGGGGCGATAATCTCCCCCTATCTCTTCTACTTCTACTCCTCGGGAGCGGTCGAGGACGAATGGGACGAGTCCTACGTCGCCGTCAACCGCGGGGTGGCGGTGATCGGCATGGGCTTCGGCAGCATCATCTCGGTGGCGGCCATCGTCGTGGCCGCCATGGTGCTCGCCCCGCGCGGCATCCAGGTGGACGACTACCACCAGGCCGCCCTGATGCTGACGCAGGTCTTCCCCTTCTGGGGGTTCGCCCTGTTCGCGGTCTCGATGGGGATCGCCTGCGTGGGAGCGGCGGTCGAGCTCTCGCTGGCGATGGCGTACACCAGCGCCCAGACGTTCGGCTGGAACTGGGGGGAGAACCTCGATCCGCGGGAGGACGCCCGCTTTTGCCTGACCTACACCGGCGCGATCCTGGCGGCGGCGCTGCTCATCCTGTTCGGCGTCGATCCGCTGAAGCTGACCCTGTTCTCGATGGCGATCAACGCGCTCGTGCTGCCGTTCGTCGCCCTCCCCTTCCTGCTGCTGATGAACGACCGCAAGCTGCTGGGCAAGCACGCCAACGGCTGGATCTCGAACGCCATCACCATCCTGACCCTGGTGGTCGCGATCGTCCTCGCCGTCGTCTCGATCCCGTTGATGTTCCTGGGGGGCTGATGAAGAAGAAGCTGCCGGATGAGCTGGAGCTGGCCCGCGATCTCCTCGACAAGCAGGTGGTCGATCGCGACGAGACCAAGATGGGGCGGGTCGACGGCCTCGTGCTGGAGCTGCGTGAGGGGAAGCCGCCACGGGTAGATCACCTCGAGATGGGCTCCGCCGTCCTGGCGCGGTGCATCCATCCGCGGGTCGAGAGCTGGGTGGACGCGCTCCGTCGCAGGATCGGCGTGCAGAAGACTGGGCGCTATCGCGTGCCCTGGGCGGCGGTTCAGGAGATCGTCCCCTACCAGGTGAAGCTCGACGTCAAGGCGGCCGAGACCCCCGCCTTCGCCTGGGAGCACTGGCTGCGCGACCACGTGATCGCCCATATCCCGCGCGGGCTCAAGGGGAAGGCGAATTGAAGACGGTTCACCTCGAGCTGCTGCTCGGCCGCGTGGTGCGGGACCCTGAAGGGAAGAAGGCGGGGAGGATCTTCGCCGTGCGCGCCGAGCCCGATGGGGAGGACTGCGTGGTGACGGAGTACCTGCTCGGCACGGCCGCGATGATGAGCCGCCTCGGGATCTCCGCCAAGCGTCTCCTCGGCTGGCCGATCCGCAGGAAGCCGCTCAGCATCCCCTGGGACCTGCTCGACCTGCGGGACCCGAAGAAGCCGCGGCTGTTGTGTTCGTTGGCGGAGCTGAAGGGGAAGAAGGGGTAAGACCTTTACAAGCCGCCCCCACCTTCCTATCCTCCATCGATGAACCTGGCAGACAGGCTCGGGGAGCTGGGGCAGGATCTCCGGTTTGCCGGGCGGCAGCTCTGGAAGAATCCCGGCTTCACCCTGGTGGCGGTGCTGACGCTGGCGCTCGGCATCGGCGCCACGACCGCCATCTTCAGCGTCGTCTACGGCGTCGTGCTGCGCGCTCTCCCCTTCGCGGCGCCGGAGCGCCTGGTCCGCCCCTTCAGCGTCAACGCGCAAGGGGTGGCGCAACCCCTCTTCTCCCCCGCCAACTTCCTCGACTGGCGCGCCGCGAGCCGGACGATCTCCGGCGCGGCGGCCGTGCAGGGCACCACGCTGAACCTGAGCGGCGAGCAGGCGGAGCCGGAACGGCTGCGGGGAGCCCGGGTCAGCGCCAGCTTCTTCCGGGTGCTCGGGGTCCGGCCGCTGACCGGACGGACCTTCCAGGACGGGGAGGACCGGCCCGGAAACGCGGGCGTGGCGGTGATCTCCGAGGACTTCTGGCGGCGGCGCTACGGCGCCGGCCGCGGCCTGGTCGGGCGCTCCCTCACTCTCAACGGCGAGCCGCACACGGTGGTCGGCATCCTGGCGCGGGGCACCCAGCTCCCCACCGGCGTCGACGTCTGGGTGCCGCTGGTGTTCTCGCCGGCGCAGATGGGCCGGCGGGGGGCGGCCACCCTCGGCGGCGTCGCCCGCCTCGCGCCGGGGGTAACCCTGGAGCGGGCCCAGGCGGAGGCGGGCCTGATCGGCCGCCGGCTCGCCGCCCAGTACCCGGACGCGAACGCGGGCTTCGCGGACAGCCTGACGGTGAAGCCGCTGCGGGAGCAACTGGTGGGGGACACCCGCAAGCCGCTGCTGATCCTCCTCGCAGCGGTCGGCTTCGTCCTGCTGATCGCCTGCGCCAACGTGGCGAACCTGCTGCTGGTGCGCGCCGCCGCCCGGGAGAGCGAGATCGTGATCCGGGCGGCCCTCGGAGCGGGAAGAGCCCGCATCGTCCGCCAGTTGCTGACGGAGAGCCTGATGCTGGCGGCCGCCGGCGGGGTCGCCGGCGTGGCGCTCGCCGCCTGGATCACCCGGGCGCTCGTGGCCCTGGCTCCCCGGGGGATCCCCAGGCTCCAGGAGATCGGCCTGGATAGCGCCGCGCTGCTCTTCGCGCTTGGCACCTCCCTGCTGACCGGCGTGCTGTTCGGCCTCGCCCCGGCCCTCCAGGCGTCCAGGACCGACCTCAGCGGGGCGATCCGCGAAGGCACCCGCGGCTCGAAGGGGGGCGGCGCGGCGCGGAGCGCCCTGGTGGTCGTGGAGACGGCGCTCGCCGTGGTTCTCCTGGCCGGAGCGGGACTGCTGATCCGCAGCTTCAGCCGCCTTCAGGAGGTGAACCCAGGGTTCGAGACACAACACGCGGTGACCTTCAACCTCGAGCTGCCGCCGGGCAAGTACCCCGACGAGGCGAAGCTACGGGCGTTCATGGCGGCGCTGCTGGAGAAGATGGGACGGCTGCCCGGAGTGAGCGCGGTGGGGGCGACGACCTACGGGATGCCGTTCCAGGGGAACCTCAACGAGATCACCTTCGCCGTCGTGGGGCGGCCGCCCGCGCCTCCCGGCAAGGAGGACGTGATGCGGGTCGCCGTGGCCACGCCGGACTACTTCCGAGCCCTGGGCATCCCGATCGTGCGCGGCCGGGGGTTCACCGCCCAGGACCGCGACGGCGCTCCGCAGGCGGTGATCCTCAATCAGACGGCGGTGCGCCGGTTCTTCCCCGCCGGGGAGGCGCTCGGCCAGCGGCTCGTCCTCGCCACCAAGGTGCCCCGGAGCGGCGAGGTCGTGGGCGTGGTGAGCGATTTCAAGCAGGACGCCCTGGCCCGGCAGATCGAGCCCCAGGTGTTCCTGGCCTACGATCAGGTGCCCAAGGAGTCGCTCTCGGTCGTCCTGCGCTCGGACGGGGATCCCCAGCTCCTGGCCGGCGCCGCCAGGGCGCGGATGCGCGAGCTGGACCCCGACCTGCCCGTCTTCGGGCTGCAGCCGGTGGCCGATCTGGTAGCGGGCTCGACCTCGCAGTCCCGGTTCTACATGCTCCTGCTCGGCGGCTTCGCCGGCATCTCGCTGGCGCTGGCCGCCATCGGCATCTACGGGGTGATCGCCTATGCCGTCCGCCAGCGGACGCAGGAGATCGGCATCCGGATGGCGCTCGGCGCCTCGCGCGCGAAGGTGCTGCGGATGGTGGTCGGCCAGGGGCTGACGCTGGCGCTGGCCGGCGCCGCCGGCGGCATCGCCGGCGCCCTGGTCGCCGCCCGGGCCCTGCGCAGCCTCCTGTTCGAGGTGAGCGCCAGCGATCCGCTGACCTATCTCGGCGTCGCCCTGGTGCTCGTGCTGGTGGCGGCCGCCGCCTCCTACCTGCCGGCGCGGCGCGCCGCACGGACCGAGCCGAACCTGGCCCTGCGCGGCGAGGCGTAGGGAGGCCGGAACCGGCTCCCCTCACACCATGAGGGGGCTTTACAGCCCGCTCGCGCTCCTCCATACTCCCCTCACATCATGAGGGAACGAACCCAATGCCCAAGACATCTCTCGAACTGATGCAAGGGACCGTCGCGGTCCTGATCCTGAAGACGCTCTCTTGGGGCGCTCAGCACGGCTACGACATCTCGCGCTCGATCCGCCAGCGCAGCGACGGCGCGCTCGGCCTCGAGGACGCCGCCCTCTACCAAGCCCTGCACCGCCTGGAGCGCAAGGGGTGGATCGCGGCCGAGTGGGGGCTCTCGGAGAACAACCGCCGGGCCAAGTTCTACCAGTTGACCGGCGAGGGGCGGCAGGCGCTGCAGGCGGAGCTGTCGACGTGGCGCACCTACGTCGAAGCCGTCTCCAAGGTGCTGGAGACCGCCTGATCCATGCCCCGCCGGCGTTCCTTCCAGTTCCCCCGGCGCACCGCCACCCAGGTGGCGGCGGACGTCGAGGAGGAGCTCCGCTTCCACCTGGAGATGGTGACCGCCGAGCTGATCGACGCCGGCTGGCTCCCGGAAGAGGCGCGGGTGGAGGCGCGCAGGCGCTTCGGCGATCTCGAGGAAACCCGGAATTACTGCTGCGCGACCGACGCCAGCAAGGAGCGACAGATGAAGTGGATGGAGAGGCTCGGCGAGCTCGGGCAGGATCTCCGGTTCGCCGGCCGGCAGCTCTGGAAGAGCCCCGGCTTCACCCTGGTGGCGGCGCTGACGCTGGCGCTCGGCATCGGCGCCACCACCGCCATTTTCAGCGTGGTCTACGGCGTGGTGCTGCGCCCCCTCCCCTTCCGGGCGCCGGAGCGCCTCGTCCGCCCGCTCTTCGTGACCGCCGAGGGGAAGCGGGTGGGCGCCTTCTCCGTCCCCAACTTCATCGACTGGAAAGCGGCGAGCCGTGCGGTCGAGGACACCGCCGCGCTCTGGGGCGGCACCCTCAACCTCAGCGGCGGCGGCGAGCCCGAGCGGCTGCCAGCCGCCTGGGTGAGCGCCAATTATTTCAAGGTGGTGGGCATCCGGCCGCTCGCCGGCCGCACCTTCGCGCCGGGGGAGGATCTGGAGTCCGCGCCCCGCGTGACGGTGATCTCGGAGAAGCTCTGGCGGCGGCGCTTCGGCGGCGATCCCGGCCTGGTCGGACGCTCGATCACTCTCGACGGCCAGCCGCACACCGTGGTCGGCATCCTCAGAAAGGGCGTGCAGCTCCCCTCGACCGCCGACGCCTGGGTGGCGGCGGTGTTCACCGCCGACGACCTGCGGCAGCGCGGCTCGGTCTACTTCGCCGGCATCGGCCGGCTGGCGCCGGGGGCGACGCTGCGGCAGGCGAAGACGGAGGCGGACGTGATCGGCCGCCGGCTCTCCACCGAGTATCCGGCGGCCAACGCGAGCTACTTCAAGACCATGACGGTCGAGCCGCTGCAGGACCAGATGCTGGGCGACACCCGCAAGCCGCTGCTGATCCTGCTCGGCGCGGTCGCCTTCGTCCTGCTGATCGCCTGCGCCAACGTGGCGAACCTGCTGCTGGTCCGCGCCGCCTCGCGGGAGGGGGAGATCGTGATCCGGGTGGCGCTCGGCGCGGGGAGGGCCCGCATCGTCCGCCAGCTCCTCACCGAGAGCCTCGTGCTGGCGCTCGCGGGCGGGGCCCTGGGGGTCGCGCTCGCCGCCTGGGTGACGAAGACGCTGATCGCCCTCGGCCCGCGGGACATCCCCCGGCTCGCGGAGATCGGCATCGACGCCACCACGCTGCTCTTCGCGCTGGGGATCTCGCTGCTGACCGGTCTCCTGTTCGGCCTCGCTCCGGCCCTGCAGACCTCCCGGACCGATCTCAGCGGAGTGATCCGGGACGGCACCAAGGGCTCGAAGGGGCGGGGCGGGACCCGCGCCCGGAGCCTCCTGGTGGTGGCGGAGACGGCGCTCGCGGTGGTCCTCCTGGCCGGGGCCGGGCTGCTGATCCGCAGCTTCTCGCAGCTCCAGAAGGTGGACCCCGGATTCAAGGCGGAGCGGGTGGTGACGTTCAATCTCGATCTGCCGGAGGGGCGGTACGAGAAGGGCGAGCAGCTCCGCGCCTTCCTGGGGGCGCTGCAGGAGAAGATGGCGGCCCTCCCCGGGGTGGATGTCACGGGGGTGACCGTCGACGGCATGCCGTTCGGCGGCAGGGTCAACGTCTTCGACTTCCGGATCGCCGGCCGTCCACCGGTGCCGCCAGGCCAGGAGGAGGCGATCCGGACGGCCGCCGCCACGCCGGACTACTTCAAGGCGATGAGCATCCGGGTGGTGCGCGGCCGGGCGTTCACCCCGCGCGACCGCGACGGCGCCCCACGGGTCGTGGTGATCAACGAGGCCACCGCGCGCCGGTACTTCCCGAACCAGAATCCGATCGGCCAGCGGATCGACATGGGGACCCGCATCCAGCGCGGAGGGGAGATCGTGGGGATCGTGGCGGATTTCAAGCAGGACGCCATGGAGCAGCAGATCGACCCCGAGCTGTTCATGCCCTTCGACCAGTTCCCCGGGAGGTCGCTGTCGGTCGTCCTGCGCTCGACGGCGGACCCGCAGACGGTGGTCTCGGCGGTCCAGGCCAGGGTGCGCGAGCTCGACCCCGACCTCCCCGTCTACGACCTGCAGCCGATGACCGAGGTGGTCGCGACGGCGACATCGCAATCCCGCTTCTACATGCTCCTGCTCGGCGGCTTCGCGGCGATCGCTCTGGTGCTCGCCGCGGTGGGGATCTACGGCGTGATCGCCTACGCCGTGCGCCAGAGGACCCAGGAGATCGGCATCCGCATGGCGCTGGGCGCCTCGCGCGACCGGGTGCTGCGGATGGTGGTGGGCCAGGGGATGACCCTGGCGCTGGTGGGCGCCGCCGCCGGGCTCGCCGGAGCGTTCGTCGCCGCCCGCGGCCTGCGCAGCCTGCTCTTCGAGGTGAGCACGAGCGACCCGGCGACCTACGCCGGGGTGGCTCTGGTGCTGGTATCGGTGGCCGCCGTGGCCGCCTACCTGCCGGCACGGCGGGCGGCCCGCACCGAGCCTAACCTGGCGCTGAAGGGGGAGGTGTAGGCCCCTACTCTCCCCGCTTCTCCTGCCGCTCGGGCGGCAGGCTGGACTCGGCGGCGCTGTCCGAGCTGGGGAGGGAGGCGACTTGCTCCCCGGTCTCCGTTCCGGGGCGGCTGCCGGGCTTCTCGGCCGGGATGGCGCCGGAAAGGCACGCCGGGCACTCGCCCGGCCCGTAGGACGGCAGATCGAGCTGCAGAAGCGCCCGGAAGGGGACGTCGAACGGGTCGCGCCCCGCCGTGCGGTCGATGATGGCGCCGATCGCCACCACCCGGGCGCCGCGGGCGGTAGCGAGCGAGGCGGTCTCCAGGGTCGAGCGGCCGGTCGTGACCACGTCCTCGATGATCACCACCCGCTCCCCCTGGCGCAGGGAGAACCCCCGGCGCAGCCCCATCTCCTCCCCCTTGCGCTCGGTGAAGCGGAAGGGGACGCCCAGCTCGGCGGCCACCTCGTAGCCGATGATGATGCCGCCCAGCGCGGGGGCGAGCACCGAGTCGGGGTGGTACGAGCGCAGCAGCTCGGCGAGGTCTCTGCCCACCTTGCGCGCCCGTAGCGGGTCCTCGAGCAACAGGGCGCACTGCACGTACGCCGAGGAATGAAGTCCCGAGGAGAGCAGGAAATGGCCGCGCCGCAGGGCGCCGCTCTCCTCGAGCATCTGCGTCAAAATCTGCTGGTCACGGCTCACGATCGGCTCCTCCCTCCCGGTGGATGTCATACTGGTCGAGCTTCTTGTAGAGATTGCTGCGTGGGGTGTCGATCGCCTGGGCGGTCTGGGTGACGTTCCAGTTGTTCTCCTCCAGCTTGTGGAGGAGGAACATGCGCTCCGACAGGTCGCGGAACTCGCGCAGGGTCTGCACCGCCAGCAGCGAGGTGGAGAGCTCCGGACGGGCGCCGCCGGTGGTCGCGATCACGTCCTCGCGGGTGACCTTGTCGCCGGGCGAGAGGATCAGCAGGCGCTCGACCAGGTTCTTGAGCTCGCGGACGTTCCCCTTCCAGGGGAGGGCCTTGAGATGGGCCAGGGCCTCGGGCGTGAACTCCTTGGCCTTGTAATTGTTCTGGTCGGCGTAGCGCCGCACGAAGTACTCCACCAGGAGCGGCAGGTCCTCCATGTGCTCGCGCAGGGCGGGCGTGCGGACCGGGATGACGTTCAGGCGATAGAACAGGTCCTCCCGGAAACGCCCGGTGACGATGTCCTCCTCCAGGTTGCGGTTGGTCGCCGCCACCACCCTGACGTCCACCTGAATCGTCCGTTCGGCTCCCACTGGCTCGACCTCCCCGTTCTGGAGCACACGCAAGACCTTTGCCTGCGTGCGGGCGGACATGTCGCCGATCTCGTCGAGGAAGATGGTGCCGCCGTCGGCGGCGACGAACTTGCCCATCTGCTTGCGCACGGCGCCGGTGAAGCTCCCCTTCTCGTGGCCGAACAGCTCGGACTCGATCAGCTCCTCGGGGATGGCGGCGCAGTTGACCTGCACGATCGGGCGTTCGCGGCGGGCGGAGTTGCGGTGGATGGCCCGCGCCACCAGCTCCTTGCCGGTGCCGCTCTCGCCGGTGACCAGGACGGTCGCCGGGGTGGGGGCGGCCTTCTCGATCATCTCGCGCAGCCGGCGCACCGCCGGCGCGGTGCCGATGATCTGCTCGGGATCGGGGCGCAGGGTGCGGTTCTCGGTCTGCAGGCGGAAGGCCTCGATGGCGTTCCGCAGCGAGAGGAGGACGCGCTCGCGCTGAAGGGGCTTCTCGAAGAAATCGAAGGCGCCGCGGCGGGTGGCCTCGACGGCGGTGGCGACGTCGGCGTGGCCGCTGATCATCAGCACCGGCATGTCGTAGCCCCGCTCGCGCAGGGCCTTCAGGAGCTCGAGGCCGTCCATCTCCGGCATCTTGATGTCGAGCACGACGGCGTCGGGGGCGCGCTCGGCAACCTTGGAGAGGGCCTGCGAGCCGTTGGCCGCCTCCTCCACCCGGTACCCCTCGTATTCGAGGATCATGTGGAGGCTGTCGCGGATCGCGGCCTCGTCGTCCACCACCAGCACGGAGGCACGAAAACTGTCAGAGGGTCTCGCCATGGTTCACCAGAGTGTAACAAGAAAAAAGGCCGGCCCACGCGGGCCGGCCGGCAACCACCAGATTGTCTGTCGGTCTGTCGACTGTCTTTACTTCCTGAATATCGGTCAACGGGGCCCTAGCGGGCGGCCGGCGCCTGCACCACGGCGAAGAACGGAATCGGTTTCTGTCCGCCGCGGGGATCGAACTGCAGGGCGTAGAACCGCAGATAAGCTCCCGGTTTTGCACTCTTGATCGCGCTCTCGAAGTCGCCGGCCCCCTTGATCGGCTGGCCGTTGATCTCGGTGATGATGCTGCCCGGCCGCACGAACTGTTCGTAGAGCGGGCTGGTCGGGGCGACGCTGGTCACGATGACGCCGGACACGTCCTGCGGGATGCCGTGGGCGCTCCGCAGGCTGCTGTTGAGATCCTGGTACTGGATGCCCAGCCACTCGACGCCCCGGCTCCCATCGGGCTTGGCCTGGGTCGCGTCGTCCTCCTCGCTGTCCTGGCCGGCGGGGCGCTCGCGCAGCTTGACCTGCTTCTGCACCGTCTTGCCGTCGCGCCAGACGTCGAGCTTGACGGTGGCGTTGGGGCCCCGGGCCGAGACGTAGTTGATCAGGTCGCGGGTCTGCTTGACCTTGCGGCCGTCGACCGAGAGGATCACGTCGCCGTGCTGGATGCCGGCATCCGTGGCCGGAGCGTTGGGCTCGACCGACTGCACGAGGGCGCCGTCGGTGCCGGGGAGGCCCCAGGCCTGGGCCTGCGTGTAGTCGAGGTTGCGGACGCCGAGGCCGAGGTAGCCGCGGCTGACCCGCCCCTTCTCGCGCAACTGCGGCAGGATCTCCTTGAGCGTGCTGACCGGCACCGCGAAGCCGATGTTCTCGGCCCCGTAGTTGATGGCGGTGGCGATCGCCACCACCTGCCCCTGCATGTTGATCAGCGGGCCGCCCGAGTTGCCGAAGTTGATCGCCGCGTCGGTCTGGATGAAGTTCTCGAACGAGGCGTCGCCGCTGATGCCGATCGAGCGCCCCTTGGCGGAGACCACGCCGGTGGTCACCGTGCGGTCGAGGTTGAGCGGGTTGCCGATCACCATCACCCAGTCGCCGACCCGGATGGCGTCGCTGTCGCCCAGCTCGAGGTAGCGCAAGGGGTGGCCGGCGTCGATCTTGAGCAGGGCGAGGTCGGTCGCCTTGTCGAAGCCCTTGACCTGGGCCGTGTAGTCGCGGTCCCCGAGGTGGACCTTGACCGAGGTGGCGCCCTCGATCACGTGGTTGTTGGTGACCACCAGACCGTCGGGGCTGATGACGAAGCCGCTGCCGCCGGCGTCGGAGCGGAATTCCTGGCCCGGAGCGCCCTGGACCGGACCGTCCTCGTCGTCGGGCTGCTGCTGCTGGGGCTGCTGCGGCTGCTGCCGGCGGCCGCGCGGGCCGAAGAAGAACTCGAACGGATCGGTGCCGCCGCGGCCGCCACGGCCGCCGGCGGGAGCCTTTTCAATGGTCGCCGCCTGGATCGAGACGACGGCGGGCTCGACGGCTTCCGCCAAGTCGGCGAAGCTGGGGAGCGTGGCCGTGGCATGCTGCGCCGCGAGCCGGGTCGCCGAATAATTCTGGTCCTGTTCGGCGGCCTGGCTGGGGACCGTCATCTGCAGGCCCCCCGCGAGGACCATGCCGAAGACGACCGCGCCCAGCACCAACAGGAACGTCGCCAGGTTCCGATTACGATTGGTACTCATGTAGGTCCTATCTCCTTTCGAGAATCTCTTCTCGTAATTTCCTTCTCGCACTTTCACAGAAGCAAACGTCTTGCCAGGCAAATTCCCGAGGAGAATGCCCCAGGACGCGGCTAACCATCCAGCCAAATTGGCACATCGGCGGCAACGATCCGGAGACAGAATGTCGCCGCCCGCAGGGTAGGTGTTAGGCTTATGTCCTCGAATTCGGAGGGCGTCGCCGATGGCTACATTCGCTGAGATGATCGAAGGCGAGCAGAGGCTTATAGAAAGCCTGCGCCGCCAGGCACAGGAGCTCGAAGCGAGAGGAGGGGACAGGGACAGGGAGGCGGCTGAGGCGATCCTCCTGAAGATCAGCGCCCTGCAGGCCAAGCTCGACGGACTCGCGGCTCGCCACGAAGAGCCCTCGAGCCGCGATCGCCGCTGGGGGGCTCGCATCCTGGCCAGGCTGTTTGGCGAGTAGATCGAGGAGAACCCACGAACCAGCCGGTCGCTTCCCTCGGGAAGAAACCGCCCGCCGGCCGCGTTCTCAAGGAGGACGCGGATCGCCCGCTTCTCCGTCCTTCCTGCCGGCCGGAGGCCCTCCGGAGCCGGCAAGGTGTTGCTCTGTCGCAACTTGACGGACGTGCCCATTCCTCTATAATGGAGTGAGCCAGCTTGCCCGGACCGGAAACGGTCGGTAAGAAGTGGGCGTAGAGCCCGCTTTTTTTGTTGGCGGGCATAAAGACCAGAAGACCAAGGAGCCGAAGAACGAACGCATGGCCGTTACCCCCAGCCGTATCGCGGAAATCACGCCCGAGCTCGAGCAGGTCGCTCAGGCGGCTGGCTGCGAGCTGGTGCATGCCGAGCTCAAGGGGGGTGTTCTGCGGTTGTTCGTGGACAAGCCCGAAGGGGTGACGCTGGCGGACTGCCAGCTCGTCTCGAAGCAGGTCTCTGCCCTGCTCGACGTGCTGGACTTCGGCGCCGGCCGCTATGTCCTGGAGGTCTCCTCCCCCGGTCTCGACCGGCAGCTCTACCGGCTACAGGACTACGAGCGTTTCGCCGGCCGCCTCGCGCGGGTCACCTACGAGGACCCCGAGACCGGAAAGAAGAGGACGGACGTGGCGCGCCTTCGCGGGCTGCGCTCCGCCGAGGGGAGCTCCGAGGAGAACGCCCGGGTGCTGCTGGAGGACGGCAGGACCGGCGAGGTCCGGGAGCTGCCGCTGACTAACGTGAAGCTGGCGCGGCTGGAAATCGAGCTTTGATTTGCCGCGGCCGCGGAAGATAGGAAAAAGAACCAATGCCCCAGGCACAGACTGCTGAGCTGAACTTGAACGAAATCCTGCGCCAGGTGGCGCGGGAGAAGGACATCGACCTCGAGCGGTGGATCGCCGCCCTCGAGGACGCGATGGCGTCGGCGGCCAAGAAGCAGCACCGGATCAAAGAGCCGGTGCGCGCTCATCTCGACCGCGAGACCGGCAAGTTCGACGCCTTCATCGTCAAGAAGGTGGTCGAGACGGTCGAGGATCCGCTCGCCGAGTGGACGGTCGAGGAGGCGCGGGACCACAAGTCCAACGTCGAGATCGGCGACGAGATCCACCTGCCGATCTCCACCGACGGGCTCGGCCGCATCGCCGCCCAGAACGCCAAGCAGGTGCTCTACCAGCGGGTCCGCGAGGCCGAGCGCGAGAACATCTACAACGAATACATCGACCGCGTGGGTGAGATCCTGAACGGCACCGTCAAGCGCTTCGAGCGCGGCGACGTGATCGTCGACCTCGGCCGCACCGAGGCGGTGGTCCCCCGCTCCGAGCAGGCGCGCCACGAGCGCTACAGCCAGGGCGAGCGCATCCGCGCCGTGATCGTTGACGTCCACAAGCAGCCCAAGGGGCCGCAGATCGTGCTGTCGCGCACCGATCCCCGCCTGCTGGTCAAGCTCTTCGAGACCGAGGTGCCGGAGATCTACGACGGCACGGTGGTGATCAAGAACGCCGTGCGGGCACCCGGCGAGCGGGCCAAGGTGGCGGTCTACAGCCGCGAGCGCGACGTCGATCCGGTCGGCGCCTGCGTCGGCATGAAGGGGTCGCGCGTGCAGTCGATCATCCGCGAGCTGCGCGGCGAGAAGATCGACATCATCGAGTACAGCGACGACCTCGTGACCTTCGCCCAGAGCGCGCTGGCGCCGGCCAAGATCACCCGCGTGTCGGTGACCCACCAGGGCGAGGTGCCGCACCTCGATGTGATCGTCGAGGACGAGCAGCTCTCGCTGGCCATCGGCAAGCGCGGCCAGAACGTGCGCCTCGCTTCGGAGCTGATCGGCTCCCGCATCGACATCAAGAGCGAGAGCGACGTCAAGGACGAGGTGGCCGACGCCCTCGCCCGCATGCTGCAGACCGCGATGGCGCAGATGCCCGCCGCGGCGCGGCCGCCCGAGCTGGACGTCGACGCCGCCCCGGGTCTCGATGGCGTGGCGGCAGGGCAGTTCAGGGACGCCGGCTTCGGCGACATCGATACGCTCGCCGATACGGACACGGAGACGCTGCTCGGGCTGGGGGTCGAGGACTTCGACCAGGAGCGCGCCGAGGCCCTGATCGCCTGGGCGAAGGAGCAGCGGGACCAGCGGGTGGCGGACCTGGACATCGGTCCCTTCCGCTCCCAGGAGGCGTCGCCCGCGGGCGCCTCGATGGGCGATGAGGATTTCATGGCGGCCCTCAGCCGCGCCTTCGCCGAGAGCGAGCAGCAGCGCGCAAGCGCGGCTCAGGTTCTCGGCGGCGAAGAAGAAGCGGCCGAGGAGGCCGAGGTTCGTTCCGAGGAGAACGAGTAGCAACAAGCCCTCGGGGAAGACGAAGCGGGCCCCGGCAATTAGAGGAGTCACGAAAAAAATATGGGAAAGATTCGAGTCCAGGACCTGGCGAAGATGATGGGAATCTCCAATCAGGATCTCGTCTTCAAGCTGAAGTCCCTCGGCGTGCGTGTCGAAGGGGATGACGCGCACATCGACACTGAAAACCTCCAGGCGTTCCTCCAGGGCAAGAAGCTTCCCCACCCACGAGAGGTGATCCTGCGCGACGAGCAGGCGCCGTCCGCGGCTGAAGCCGCGCGCCGGCGCGCGCCGGCCGCGCCGGTCCCGGTCACGCCGGCCCGCCGGCCGCCCGCCAACCCGCTGCAGAGGCAGCGGCCGCGGACACTGATCCAGAAGGTGGAGCCGCGCATCCAGACGCTGCCGATGTCGGAGCGTCCGGTGCCGCCCCCGCCGATGCCGGAGCCGGTGATGGCGGAGGTCATGGCGCAGGCCGAGCCGCTGCAGCCCGAGCTCCGGCCCGAGATGATGGCGAACGCTGGTGGCACCGCCACCGCGGTCGAAGCGCCGCCGGCCCACGCGACCGTGGTCCAGGCTCCTCCGGCGCCCCAGATGCGCGAGACGCCGGCGCCGTCCCAGCCCTCCCGGCCCAGCGGCCCGCCGCCGTCCTCGGCCCGACCCGGCTCCCCTGGCTACCGGCCGGGCGGTTCCCCGAGCAGTCCCGGCGGCAGCGCCCGTCCCGGCTCCCCCGGCTATCGGCCCAGCGGTCCGGGCGGCCCGGGCGCGCGTCCGGGTGGTCCCGGCAGCGGTCCCGGCGGTCCGCGTCCGGGTGGTCCCGGCAGCGGTCCCGGCGGTCCGCGTCCCGGCGGTCCGAGCGGCCCCAACATGCGTCCCAGCAGCCCTGGCCCCAATATGCGGTCCGGCCCGGCGCCCACGCGGCCCGGCGGTCCGGCGCCGACGCGCCCCGGCCAGCAGCCGGTGCAGTCCCTGCTGTCGACCGAGGAGCAGAAGCGGCGCGCCGCCGAGCGGATGCAGGAGCAGATCGAGCGCGACAAGCGGAAGAAGGGCACCAAGAAGCCCGGCCAGCGCTCGGCGGGCGACGAGAACCTGACCAGCTTCAAGGGCACCCTCGAGGATCTCGAGGAGGGGGAGGACGCCGCTTCGATGAGCGGACGGCGCCGCCGCCGCACCGAGCTGAAGAAGGACGAGGCGGACGGCGGCAAGGTCCTCACCTTCAAGAAGGACAAGCCGGCGGGCGCGGTGATGATCAGCGAAGGGATGACCCTGCGCGAGTTCGCCGAGAAGCTCGGGGTGCGCGTCCGCGATCTGATGAACTCGCTGTTCAAGCGCGGCATCATGGCCAACATCAACCAGGTGCTGGATCCCGAGCTGGCGCAGGCGCTGGCCCGCGAGCTCGGCGTCGAGACCATGGTCGTCTCCTTCGAGGAGGAGGTGCAGCTCCAGCAGGAGCTCGCCGGCGGCGGCGGTACCGAGCAGCAGGATGTCGTTGGCAAGCGGAGCACCCGCGGACCGGTCGTCACCATCATGGGGCACGTCGACCATGGCAAGACGTCGCTGCTCGACGCCGTCCGGAAATCGAAGCTGACTGAGGCGGAGTCCGGCGGCATCACCCAGCACATCGGGGCCTACCAGGTCGAGGTCAACGGCCGGCAGATCGTCTTCGTCGATACGCCGGGCCACGAGGCCTTCACCATGATGCGCGCCCGCGGCGCCCGGATCACCGACATCGTCATCCTGGTGGTGGCGGCGGACGACGGTGTGATGCCACAGACGATCGAGGCGATCGACCACGCCCGCGCGGCCAAGGTGCCGATCGTGGTGGCGATCAACAAGATCGACAAGGCGAACGCCAACCTCGACCGGGTCAAGAAAGAGCTCTCCGACCGCGGCCTGGTTGCCGAGGACTGGGGCGGCGACACCGTGATGGTGCCGATCTCGGCGCTCAAGCGGGAGGGCATCCCCGAGCTGCTCGACATGATCCTGCTGACCGCCGACATCCTCGACCTCAAGGCCAATCCGGACATGCCCGCCCAGGGCGCCGTGATCGAGGCCCGCAAGGAGGTCGGCCGCGGCACCGTGGCGACCGTGCTGGTGCAGAACGGCACGCTCAAGGTGGGCGACGTCTTCGTCTCCGGCTCGGCCTGGGGCAAGGTGCGCTCGATGAGCGACGACACCGGCAAGCGGGCGCAGCAGGCCGGCCCCTCGACGCCGGTGGAGGTCACCGGCTTCAACGACCTGCCGGACGCCGGCGACATGCTCCAGGTGGTGGAGGACGAGTCCAAGGCGCGCGGCATCGCCGAGTTCCGCGCCCAGGAGCAGCGCCGCCGCGGGCTGGCGCCCAGCCAGGCGCGGATGTCGCTCGACCAGCTCTTTACCCACATCCAGGAGGGGGAGGTCAAGGAGCTGCCCGTCGTCCTCAAGGCGGACGTGCAGGGGTCGGTCGAGGTGCTGCGCGAGGCGCTCTCGAAGGCGAGCACGGAGAAGGTCAAGGTGCTGGTGCTCCACTCGGGGATCGGCGCGATCTCGACCAACGACGTGCTCCTCGCCTCGGCCTCGAAGGCGATCATCATCGGCTTCAACGTCCGGCCCGAGCGCGCCGCCGTCGAGCTGGCCGAGAAGGAGGAGGTGGAGATCCGTCTCCACACCGTCATTTACGAGCTGATCGACGAGCTGCGCAAGGCGATGACCGGCCTCCTCGAGCCCACCTTCCGCGAGGTCTCCTCCGGCCGGGCCGAGGTGCGCGACACCTTCAAGGTGCCCAAGATCGGCACGATCGCCGGCTGCCACGTGGTCGAAGGGGTGATCCCGCGGACCGCCGCGGTGCGCCTGCTGCGCGACAACCGGGTCATCTACGAAGGGAAGATCGCCTCCCTGCGGCGCTTCAAGGACGACGCTTCCGAGGTGCGCACCGGCTTCGACTGCGGCATCGGCCTCGAGCGGTTCCAGGACTTCAAGCCGGGCGACGTCATCGAGGCCTACACCAACGAAGAGGTGGCGCCGGTCCTGTAAATCCGTCCGCGGCGGGCTTATCGCCCGCCGCATCCACGGACCCATGCTGGGGGATGAGCGCCTGAGCCGATGATCGTCGGAATCTCCGTTTTCGAGCTGCACCTCCCCGTGAGCCGCAGCCTCAAGGACAAGCGGCGGGTCGTCAAATCGCTGATCGAGCGGGTGCATCAGCGCTTCCGGGTCTCCATCGCCGAAACCGATTTCCACGATCTGCATCAGCGGGCGGAGATCGCGATGGCGGTGGTGGTGTCCGGCGGCGAGAGTGAGATGGAGAAATTGATGGAAGAGGTGCGCAACATCGTGGAGAGCGACCCGGAGGTGTATCTCACCCGCTGGGACCCGCAGCTCCTGGAGGGGGAGTCTTGAGCCGCCGCACCGATCGCGTCAGCGATGTGCTGCGGGCCGAGCTCTCGGAGCTCATCCTGCGCGAAGTGCACGATCCACGGGTGAAGCTGGCTTCGGTGACGGAGGTCGACGTGACCTCGGACCTCCACCGGGCCATCGTGAAGATCTCGGCCCTGGGCGACGACAAGCAGCGCCAGGAGACCATCGAGGGGCTCCGCCATGCCCGCGGGTTCCTGCGCACGGAGCTGGCTCGCCGGCTGCGGCTGCGGACGACCCCGGAGCTGGTCTTCGAGCTCGACCGGGGAGCCGAGCAAAGTCAACGGATTTCAGAACTCTTGGAGGGCCTCCATGGGCGGGATGAAAGCTCCTGAGGACCTGCTGCGGCGCATCCGGCAGGGCAACCGGTTCCTGCTGACGAGCCATATCAACCCGGACGGCGACGCGATCGGCTCCGAGTTGGGGCTCGCGCGTCTGCTGCGTGGCCTCGGCAAGGGGGCCGTGGTGTGGAACCGCGACCCGACGCCGACGATCTACCGGCCGCTGCCCGGCAGCGACCGCATCCACGTCGGCGAGGAGCCGCCGGCCGGCTTCCCCGATGTGTTCGACGGCATCATCGTCCTCGAGTGCCCGAGCCCCGACCGCACCGGGCTCGAGCAGCACCTGGGCGCCAAGCCGATCATCAACATCGACCATCATCTGGGCAACCAGTGCTACGGCGCGGTCAATTGGGTGGATTCCGCGGCGCCCGCGGTGGGCGAGATGGTCTTCCGGCTGTCCCAGGGGCTCAAGGTCGCGCTGGAGCCGGACGTCGCGAGTTGCCTCTATCTCACCCTGGTGACCGACACCGGCGGCTTCCGCTTCTCCAACGCCACCGCCGCCGCCTTCGAGGCCGCGGCCGCCCTGGTGCGCGAGGGGGCCCATCCCGAGCAGGTCTCGCAGTGGCTCTACGAGAGCCAGCCGCTGGCGGTGGTGAAGCTGGTCGGCGAGATGCTGCGGACGCTCCAGATCCATGACGGGGGGCGGGTCGCCACCGGGCTCCTGACCCGCGAGATGTTCGAGCAGGCGGGAGCCGCTCCCGGGGATTCCGAGGGGCTGATCGACTACCTGCGCTCGATCGCCGGAGTGGACGCGGTGGCGCTGATCCGCGAGCTCCCCGACGGCGGCCACAAGATCTCTCTGCGCAGCCGGGGCGAAGTGGACGTCGAGAAGATCGCCCGCCATCACGGCGGCGGCGGCCACCGCAACGCGGCCGGCTTTACGCTGACCGGCACCGGCGAGGAGGTCCGCCGCGAGGTGGCCTCGCAACTGGGGGCCGCGCTCAGCTCATGACGGAGATGAAGGACGGCCTTCTGCTGCTCGACAAAGATCCGGGTTTCACCTCGCACGACGCCGTGCAGAAGTCGCGGCGGGTCCTGAGGCAGAAGAAGATCGGCCATTGCGGCACGCTGGACCCGGACGCCACCGGCCTGCTCCTGCTGACGCTGGGGACGGCGACCCGGCTGACCCGATTCCTGATCCGGGCGCCCAAGGTCTACGAGGGGGTCATCCACTTCGGGGTCGCCACCGACACCTATGACTCCTCCGGCCGGGTGACCTCCGAGGCACCGGCCGAGGCCGTCGCGGCGCTGAGCCTGGAGGCGGTGACGGCGGCCATGCACGGTTTCGAGGGGGAGATCCAGCAACAGCCGCCCCCCTACTCCGCCAAGAAAGTCCAGGGGGTCAAGTACTACGAGCTGGCCCGCCGCGGCGAGGAGGTGCCGTCCGAGACCAAGGACGTCACCGTCTACGAGTTCGCTGCCATCGGCGGCTTCGAGGAGGGGGGGCGCCTGCGCTTCCGGCTCTCCTGCTCCTCGGGGACCTACGCCCGCGGCCTCGCCCACGACCTCGGCGCCGCGCTGGGGATCGGAGCGAACCTCGCTGAGCTGCGCCGCACCCGGATCGGCGGCTTCCGGACCGAGGACGCCCTGCGGCTCCCCCGGCTCGAGGAGCTGGTCCAGGCGGGCGAGCCGCTGGGGGCGGCGTGGATCCCGTTCGACCAGATCCCTCTCCCCTTCGGCGAGGTCACCGCCGACCCGCAGCAGGAGCACCGGATCGCCCACGGGCAGACCGTGCTGGTGCGCGAGCTCGATGGGGAGGAGGGGGACTGGGTCAAGTTGATCAACCGCCGCCGGGAGTTCATCGCCGTCGGCACCGTCACCGAGAGAATTGGCACTGCCGGGGTCGGCATCGTCCAGCCCCGGGTCGTGTTCCGCTGAGCGGAACCGGCATGTGCTACACTGTATCCGAGAGAAATGTAAGGAGGAGTTTGCTTTGGCGCAAACCAGTGAAGTCAAGGGAAAGATCATCAGCGACTACCGGACCCACGATACGGATACCGGCTCGCCCGAGGTGCAGGTAGCTCTGCTGACCAGCCGGATCACCGAGCTGACCGACCATTTCAAGACGCACACCAAGGATCATCACAGCCGCCGCGGCCTGCTCAAGCTGGTCGGTCAGCGCCGCCGCCTGCTCGATTATCTGAAGGGGAAGGATGTCGAGAAGTACCGCTCGACCATCGAGCGTCTCGGGATCCGCAAGTAGCACCCCCACCGACCGATTCGGCAGGAAAGAGCTCCGGGATCCCCTGAACGACGGACCCCGGAGCCCTGCGATCCTTTCGGACCCTCCGACTCCCCGCCCCCCCGGGGACGCGACGCCCGACGCTCAGGGCCGGTCCGGAACCGTAGGCAGACAACAAAGCGATAACAGAGAGAGAGAAAAGACAATCCTATGAAGCAGACCAAAGAGATTTCCATCGGCGAGGGGACCCTGATCATCGAATCGGGCTACCTGGCCAAGCAGGCCAACGGGTCCTGCACCGTCCGACTCGGCGACACGGTCGTGCTCGCCACCGCTTGCATGGAGAACAGGGGTCCCGCGGAGCGCGACTTCCTGCCGCTCACGGTCGACTACCGGGAATATACCTACGCCGCCGGGAAGATCCCGGGGGGCTTCTTCAAGCGCGAGGGACGACCTTCGGAGAAGGAGATCATCACCTCCCGCCAGATCGACCGCCCGCTACGCCCCCTGTTCCCCGAAGGCTACAAGGCCGACACCCAGATCATCGCCTTCTGCATCTCGGCCGACGGCGAGAACGATCCCGACATCCTCGCCATTAACGGCGCCTCGATCGCGCTGGTGCTCTCCAACATCCCCTACTACCACCCGGTGGGGGCGGTGCGGGTGGGGCTGATCGACGGCCAGGTGGTGATGAACCCCACCAACAGCCTGCGCGACGTGTCGGACCTCGACTTGGTCGTGGTCGGCACCGAGGAGGCGGTGGTGATGGTCGAGGCGGGGGCCAACCAGGTTTCCGAGGAGCTGCTCCTCGAATGCATCTGGCGCGGCCATCTGGAGATCCAGAAGATCATCAAGGCGCAGCACGAGATGTTCCGCGAGGGGAACCGGGAGAAGCCGTCGTGGACGGCGCCGGAGACCTACCCCGAGTCGTTCTACGAGCAGGTCAAGGCGGAGATCTATGGGCCGCTGAAGGGGGCGCTCTTCACCAAGAAGAAGTTCGAGCGCAAGGACAACGTCAACGCGGTCGTCAAGCCCTACCTCGAGCAGGCCGCGGGGGACGATGCCGCCAAGAAGGCCGACATCAAGAAGATCGTCAGCCGCCTCGAGGAGGAGATCCTGCGCGAGGTGGTGCTCAACGAGCACATCCGGTTCGACAGCCGGCGTCTCGACGAGATCCGGCCGATCGCGATCGAGGTCGGGGTGCTCCCCCGCACCCACGGCTCGGCGGTGTTCACCCGCGGCGAGACGCAGGCGCTGGCCACGGCGACGCTCGGCACCAGCCGCGATGCCCAGGTGATCGAGGAGTACGAGGGGGAGAGCATCCAGAAGTTCCTGCTGCACTACAACTTCCCCCCCTTCTCCGTCGGCGAGGTCAAGTTCCTGCGCAGCCCCGGCCGGCGTGAGATCGGTCACGGCGTGCTGGCCCGGCGGGCGTTGCTCCCCGTGCTGCCGCACGAGGACGAGTTCCCGTACACGATCCGCCTCGTCTCCGACATCCTGGAGTCGAACGGCTCCTCCTCGATGGCGACCATCTGCGGCGGCTCGCTTGCCCTGTTCGACGCCGGCGTGCCGCTGCTCGCCCCGGTGGCGGGAGTCGCCATGGGCCTGATCAAGGGGGAGAACGACACCTTCGCGGTGCTCTCCGACATCGCCGGCCAGGAAGACCACTACGGCGACATGGACTTCAAGGTCGCCGGCACCCGCCAGGGCGTGACCGCGCTCCAGATGGACATGAAGATCACGGGCGTCACCCGCGAGATCATGAGGGTCGCCCTGGAGCAGGCCAAGACCGGCCGCATGCACATCCTGGGGATCATGGAGGGGGCCCTCCCCCAGTCGCGGACCGACATCTCCAAGTTCGCGCCGCGTCTCTACACGCTGCAGATCGCCAAGGAGAAGATCCGCGACGTCATCGGACCCGGTGGCAAGACGATCCGCTCGATCATCGAGGAGACCGGCTGCAATATCGAGATCGAGGACGACGGTCGGGTGGTCATCGCCTCGCCGGATGAGCCGGCGGCCCGGCGCGCCATCCAGATGGTGGAGCGCCTGACCCAGGTACCCGAGATGGGCAAGGTCTACACCGGCACCGTGCGGCGCATCGAGGCCTACGGCGCCTTCGTCGAGATCATGCCGGGCACGGATGGCCTGGTGCACATCAGCGAGCTCGCCCCCTACCGCGTCCGCGAGGTCACCGACCTCGTCAAGGAAGGGGACGAGATCGAGGTCAAGGTCGTCAACATCGACGAGCAGGGGAAGATCCGGCTCTCCCGCAAGGCCGTGATCATGGAAGCCCCCGACTATGACCCCTCGCAGTATGAGGGGATGGAGATGGCGATGGCCGGCGGTGGCGGTGAGCGCGAGCCGCGCGCCGAAGGCGATCGCGGGGGCCGGGGTGGCGACCGCGGCGGCCGGGGTCCCGGCGGCGGCGGATTCCGCGGCGGCCGGGGTGGCGGCGGCGGTGGCCGGAGCGGTGGTGGCGGCGGCCGGGGTCCCGGCGGCAACCGCTAGGTCACTTCCCCCCTCCTTCACGAGCAGTACGGGCGGCCTTCGGGCCGCCCTTTCTTTTTCCTCGGCTTTTTCCTCGGATACACTCTCCCCATGCCCAGCACCGTGAATCGCGACGCCCTCGTCTCCCATCTCGACCAGTACCTCGACTCGCGTGGGCGGGACTATGGCCCGAACGGCCTGCAGGTGGAGGGGCGGGAGGAGATCCGGAAGGTCGTCACCGGCGTCTCGGCCTGCCAGGAGCTGTTCGTCCGCGCCCGGGAAGCCGGGGCGGACGCCGTGCTGGTCCATCACGGCCTGTTCTGGGAGGGGATGCCGCGGACCCTGACCGGCTTCCAGTACCGCCGGGTGGCGGAGCTGATCCGCGGCGAGATGAGCCTGCTCGCCTACCACCTGCCGCTCGACCGGCATCTCGAGGTGGGCAACAACGCCGTCGCCGGCCGCGAGCTCGGACTGCGCAGGATCGAGCCGTTCGGCCTGCACGACGGGCTGCCCCTCGGCGTCAAGGGACTCTACCCCGAGCCGATCCCGGCGGCCGAGCTGGTCGAGCGCTGCCGGCAGGTCTACGGCCAGGAGCCGCTGGCCTATCTGTCGGGGAAGGACACCGTGTCGACGCTGGGGATCATCAGCGGCGGCGGCCAGCGGGAGTTCTATACCGCGATCGAGGAGGGGCTCGACGCCTACATCACGGGCGAGGTCACCGAATGGGTGATGAACGTGGCGAAGGAGACCGGGACCCACTACCTCGCCGCCGGCCACTACGCGACCGAACGGCTGGGCGTCCGCGCCCTCGGCCAGCACCTCGCAGAGCGGTTCGGGATCGACGTCGAGTTCATCGACGTCCCGAACCCGGCCTAGCGGGCTTTGGCGAACAGGCGGAAGAAGTTCTCCCCCGTCCGCCGGCAGACCTGCTCGAAGGTTTCCCCGGTCTCCTGGGCCAGCCGCTCGGCGATCTCGACCACATAGGCGGGGCGGTTGGGCTTGCCGCGGTGGGGAACGGGGGCAAGATAAGGAGTGTCCGTCTCGACCAGGCAGCGGTCCGGCGGTAGGATCGGGAGGACCTCGCGGACGTTGTCGGCCTTGGGGAAGGTGATCATCCCCGTAAAGCCCAGATAGAAGCCGTGCTCGATCAGCTCGCGGGCCATGGCCATCCCCCCCGCGAAGGAATGGAAATCCGCCTGGAGATCCCGGAAGGGCTCCTCGCGGACCACCGCCAGCATCTCCTCATTGCTATCCCGGTTGTGGACCACGACCGGCAGGCCGAGTTCGACGGCCAGGGTCCACTGCTCGCGGAGAGCCTGGAACTGCGCCTCGCGCGGCGAGTGGTCGTAGTAGAAGTCGAGCCCGCACTCCCCCACCGCGACCGCCTTGGGATCGGCCAGCAGCGACCGCAATCGCTCCACGTCCCCCGACTTCCAGGACGAGGCGTCGTGGGGGTGGGTCCCCAGGGCGCACCAGACGTCCGGATGGCGGTGGCAGAGAGCGAGGACGTCTTCGGCCTCGTCCAGCTTGATCGCGGGGACGAGGAACCCCCGTACGCCCCGCTCCCGGGCCGCGTCGAGGGCGCGCTCGCGCTCCTCGGGCGGCAGGCTCTGGAGATGGCAGTGGGAGTCGATCGGCCCTGAAAGGTCGGGAATGCTCACTTGACGCGAGTGCCGTTCGGGACTTGGGCGCCTGGATGGAGCAGGACCGGCTTGCCGTCGAGCGAGGCGGCGAGGATCATCCCCCGCGACTCGACGCCCATCAGCTTGGCGGGCTGGAGGTTCGCCGCTACCACCACCTGCTTGCCGACCAGATCCTCCGGCTTGTAGGCGAGCGCGATGCCGGCGACGATCGTGCGCGGCGCGCCCTCGCCGAGATCGGCCGTCAGCTTCAGCAGCTTGTTCGACTTCGGCACCGGCTCGGCGGCGAGGATGGTGGCCACCTTGAGCTCGGCCTGGAAGAACTGGTCGATCGAGATCAGGCCGGTTTTCTCGGCTATAGCGGGAGTCTCGGGAGCGGCGGCGGGAGCGGTCTCCATGGTCTTCTGTTTCTCCTGGCTTTGGGCCGCCCGGGCTTCGCCGAGGTAGGCCTCCTTGTCGATTCGCGGGAAGAGGGGGGCCGGCGCGGCCAGCTCGGCTTCCGTGGGCGTGCCGCCCCAGCGCAGCGCGTCGAGGCTGTCGGGCGGCGTGGCGATGCCGATCGCGGCGAGCACCTGCGGCGCGACCTTGGGCATGATGGGCAGCAGACCGGTGGCCACGATCCGCACCGCCTCGAGCCCGATCCACAGGATGCGGGAGAGCTTCGCGGAGGGCCCCTCGGTCTTGATCAGCTTCCAGGGCTCGTGGCTGACGATGTACTGGTTGGTCTCCGCGAGCAGCCGCCAGAGGCTCTCGAGCGCCCGGCTGAAGGCCAGGTCCCCCAGGGCCGTGTGGTAGTCCGCCACCACCTTGAGGGCCGTACGGGCCAGGTCGTTGTCGCTGCAGGCGTTGGGGGGCGTCCTGCCGCCGAAGGCGCTGCGGGAGAGCGTCACCAGGCGGCTCACGGTGTTGCCCAGGTCGTTCGCCAGGTCGCTGTTGTAGCGGTCGACGAACGCCTCGTCCGAGAAGTTGGCGTCCTGGCCGAAGACCATCTCGCGCAGCAGGAAGTAGCGGACGCTGTCGCTGCCGAAGCGTTCGATCAGCTCGTCGGGGCTCACGATGTTGCCGGCGGACTTCGAGATCTTCCGGCCGTCGCGCTGCCACCAGCCGTGCGCCCAGACCACGCTCGGCAGCGGCAGGCCGGCCGACATCAGGACCGCCGGCCAGTAGACGGCGTGGAAGCGCAGGATGTCCTTGCCCACGAGTTGGAGCCGGACGTCGCCGTGCTCCCAGAACTTCTGGTAGAGCCGGTCGTCCTCGCCGCCGAAACCCAGGGCGCTGACGTAGTTCGTCAGGGCCTCGAGCCAGACGTAGACGGTCTGGCCCGGATAGCCGGGGAACGGGATCCCCCATTCCAGGTTGGAGCGCGAGACGGAGAGGTCGCGCAGGCCCCCCTCGACGAAAGAGCGGACCTCGTTCAGGCGGCTCTCCGGCCGCACGAACTCCGGATGGCTGGCGTAGAGGTCGAGGAGCGGCTGCTGGTACTTCGAGAGCCGGAAGAAGATGTTCTCCTCCGACTTCCACTCGACCGGCGTGCCGTGGATCGGGCAGGTCTTCTCCGGTCCCAGCTCCTTCTCGGTGTAGAAGGTCTCGCAGGGGGGGCAGTACCACCCCTCGTGGCGCGCCGTGTAGAGGTCCCCGGCCGCCTCGATGCGGCGGATGATCTCGACCACGCCCCGCTTGTGCCGCTCCTCGGTGGTGCGGATGAAGTCGTCGTAGGAGAACCCCAGCCGGTCGCGCAGCTCGCGATACTTGGCCACCACCCGGTCGGCGAGGACGATGGGCTCGATCCCTTCGGCGCGGGCCGCCCGCTCGATGTTCTGGCCGTGCTCGTCGGTGCCGGTGAGGAAGTAGACATCCTGACCCGTCATCCGCAGATAGCGCGCCAGGGTGTCGCCGACGGTGGTCGTGAAGATGTGCCCGATGTGGGGCAGCGCGTTCACGTAGTAGATCGGGGTGGTGAGATAGACGGTGCTCATGGGGACGGGGATTATTACACTATTGAAGCGGTACCGTTCAGGCCAGATCTTCCGGCGCGAACCGGTAGCGCGAGCCGCAGAAGGCGCAGTCGGCCTCGATGGCGCCGTCGTCCGCGCGCAGATAGTCCCGGTCGTCGGCTGGGAGGAGGCTCAGGTGGTCGAGCAGGCGCTCCCGGCTGCAGCGGCAGCGGTAGCGCAGGGGGCGGACCTCCTTGACCTCGCGGTCGAGCCCGGCGAGCACCTTCTCGACGACGTGCTCGGCGCCCCCCTCCTCGATGAGGTGGCTGACGCCCCGGATGCCGGCGATGTTGCTCTCCAGTCGTGCGACCGTCTCCTCGGGCGCGCCGGGCAGCACCTCGACCACCATGCCGCCGGCGGCGACGACGCCGCTCGGCTTGCCGAGCACACCCAGCAGCACGGCGCTCTGCCGCTGCTCGCTCTGCGAGAGGTAATAGGCGACGTCCTCGCCGATCTCGCCGCTCACCAGCTCGACTTGGCTCTGGTAGCTGTTCCCCTGCTCGTATTCGCGAAGCACGCGGAGGTACCCCTTCCCCACCGCCCGGCCGACGCCCAGCTTGCCGCCCGGCCAGTCGGGGACCTGCACCCGGCCGTCCCCCACCATGCCGCGGAGATTGCCTTCATTGTCGGCTTCCGCGAGCACCCGCAGGATCGGTCCGTCGCCGCGGACCTCCAGCATCAGGCGGCTCGGACTCTTGGTGGACAGGCGCTGCAGCAGTGCCGCTCCGGCCAGGCAGCGGCCGAGCGCCGCGGCCGGCACCGGCCAGAGGTCGAACCGCTCGCGCACCTCTTCCAGGACGTTGGTGATATCGGCGACCGCCCAGCGGAAGGCGCCCTGGCCGGCGAGCCCCAACTCGAGCGTCCCCTGTGCGGTGATCGGTGTCTCGTTCACTGCCATCTCTCCAACTGGATGCGGAGCTCTAGGATTCGAGAGCGCCGGTCGCCGTCAGGGCGGCGCGGTAGACGTCACGCCAGGGAACTCCACTGGCGAGCGCCAGCCGGCGGCAGTCCTCGAATTCGGGCGCCGCCGCGAGCGGCCGGCCGTCGAGGCGGGCGCGCTTGATCCTCACGGTTCCAAACGCGGTCGCGACCTCCAGAATTTCTCGCTCCGCCTCGAAGCGGGAGGCCGCGTGGTACCGGCAGCCGAGGGAGCCGGACTCGGTGAGGAGGATCCCCGCCAGCTCCTCCAGCTTCGGCCGGCGGCAGAGCAGGGTCACCAGGGTGCCCGGCCGGCTCTTCTTCATCTGCACGGGGGTGAAGTAGACGTCGAGGGCGCCGGCGGCGAGCAGGCGCTCCATCAGGAACCCGAACCCCTCGCCCGGCAGATCGTCGATCTCCGTCTCGACGACCATGACCTCCGCTCGCGCGCCGGCGGACCGCCCCCGCAGCAGGCGCAGGGCGTTGGGGTGGGTCGGCAGGTCCTTCTTCCCCAGTCCGTAGCCGACGCCCTCGAGCACCATGGCGGGGAGCTCGACGAACTCGTTCACCAGCTCGGCGAGGAGGACGGCGCCGGTCGGCGTGGTTAGCTCGCCGCCCGGGCCGCCGAACACAGGGACGCCGCGCAGCAGCTCGGCCGTGGCGGGCGCCGGAATCGACACCTCGCCGTGCGCCATCTTCACCCGGCCGCTGCCGAGGTTCACGGGGCCGCAGGTGAGCCGCTCCGGAGTCAGGTACTCGACAGCGGCGGCGGCCCCCACCAGGTCGACGATCGAGTCGATCGCCCCCACCTCGTGGAAGTGGACCCGCTCGATCGGCATGCCGTGCGCCTTCGCCTCCGCCTCACCCAGGCGCTGAAAGAGCCGCAGCGCTCGCTCCTTGACCGCCCCAGAGAGGCCGCTCCCCTGGATCATCCCCCGGATCTCGGCCAGCCCGCGCGTAGGTCCGTGTTCATGTCCGTGATCATGTCCGTGTTCCTGATGCTCGTGGTGATGGTGATCGTGGTGATGATGCCCATGATCGTGATGATGCTGCCCCGCCTCTTCCGGATCCGGCCCCTCGAGCGGCCTGCCGTGCTCGAGGACGCGGAAGCGGGTCCCCTCGAAGCCGCCGCGCGAAGCCTTGCGGACCTCGACCGAGACCCCGGAGAGGCCGAGCCGGGCGATGACGTCGGAGAGGACCTCGACGGGCATGCCGAGGTCCAGACAGGCGCCGAGGAACATGTCCCCGGCGATGCCGCTGCTGCAATCCAGGTGGTAGTTGGCCATGGCAGGCGCTAGGCTACCATGCGCTTTTTTCCTTCAGCGAGACCCAGCGCCCCCGGTGGCCAAGGACGACGTGGTCCGCCAGGCGCAGCCCCACGATCTCCGCCGCCTCCACCATGCGGCGGGTGAACAGGAGGTCCTCGGCGCTCGGCGAGGGGTCGCCGCTGGGATGGGTATGGAAGAGGTAGATGGCCGCCGCTCCGCGCTGCAGGCACTCGCGCAGGATCTCCCGCGGCTCGACCGAGATGCGGGAGATCGTACCGCGGAACATCTCCCGCTCGCCGAGCAGGCGGTTGCGGGCGTCGAGGAAGAGCGCGCCCATCACCTCCTGATCGCAGGTCTGGTAGCGGATCGCCAGATAGCGCGCCACGTCGACCGGGCGGGTCAGCGGCTCGTGATCCAGGAGCTGCTCGCGGGCAAGGCGGCGGCCGACCTCGACCGCAGCGAGGAGCGCAGCCGCCTTGGCGGCCCCGAGGCCGGACCGTCGGAGCGAATGGGGGGTGGAGGTGAGCAGCCCGGCGAGCCCGCCGTTCTCGCGCAGGACGTCCATCGCCATCTGCAGGGCGGAAACGCCCACCCGGCCGGTGCGCAGCAGCACGGCGAGCAACTCCGAGTCGGAGAGCGAGCTCCCCCCGTGCTGGAGCAGGCGCTCGCGGGGGCGCTCCCCCTGCGGCAGCTCGCGGATCATGTAATCGGTCATCGGGTCATTGGCTCCTCTCGATCGCCATCGCCTCGACCAGGGCAGGGAAAGCCTCCCCCGCCGGCGCGGCGAGGCGCAGGTCCATCAGGCGCGAGAACGGCGTCGACTCGGGGTTGACCTCGATCAGGCAGGCGCCGGCCTGGTGCGCGAGCTCGATCAGCCCGGCCGCGGGATAGACCGTCCCGGACGTGCCCACCGAAATGAATAGGTCGCAGAACGTCGCCTCCTCATAGGCGCGGACGAGCGCGGCTTCGGGAAGCGCCTCGCCGAACCAGACCACGGCGGGGCGGAATCTGCCACCACAGGAGCAGACCGGCGGCCGCTCGGAGGATTCGGCGATCGCTCCGGCCATCTCCCGGCTCCGGCCGCAGCGCTCGCAGACGACGCGGGTGATCGTGCCGTGCAATTCGAGGAGGTTCCGGCTGCCCGCCCGCTGGTGGAGCCCGTCGACGTTCTGGGTCACCACCAGGACCGACGGAAAGAGGGTCTCCAGCCTGGCGATGGCGTCGTGGGCGGGGTTGGGAGCGGCCGCCGCGGCCTGGCCGTACCGCCAGGCGTACCATCGCCAGACCTTCGCCGGATCGGCGCGGAACGCCTGGGGAGTCGCCAGCTCCTCGGGGCGCATTCGCTCCCAGAGGCCGCCGGCGCCCCGGAACGTGTCGAGGCCGCTCTCGCGCGACACTCCGGCGCCGGAGAACACCACCACGCGCTCCGCCAGCCGCACTCGCTCGGCGGTCGGCGGGGAAAGCTCCAACGGCTCCATCCTCCTCCTTTCCTCGCGTTGACACTGCGCGATGCATCCTGCTACAAACGCCGCCGTCATGCCCTATCTGCCCAACAACTTCGGCCTTCTCGAGCCCGCGATGAGCGACTACGAGACCAGCCGCGTCGCCGTCCTCCCCGTCCCCTTCGAGCGCACCACCTCGTACGGCAAGGGGACCACCTCCGGGCCGGCGGCCATCCTCCGCGCCTCCCAGGCCATGGAGCTCTACGACGAGGAGCTGGCGGCCGAGCCCTACGTGCAGGGGATCGTCACCCTGCCGCCGTTCCTCCCCGAAGCCTTCAACATGGACGAGGGCCTGGCGGAGCTCCAGGAGGCCTGCAAGGCCCACATGGAGCAGGGCAAATTCCTGGTGACCCTCGGAGGCGAGCACAGCTTAACGCAAGCCCCGGTCAAGGCGGCCCGCGAAGTCTTCGGCGAGATCGGAGTCGTGCAGTTCGACGCCCACACCGACCTCCGCGAGGAGTTCGAGGGGACCCCCTACAGCCACGCGAGCGTCATGAAGCGGGTGGTGGATGCAGGGATTCCGACGCTGGCGATCGGCATCCGCTCCCTCTCGGCGCCGGAAGCGGAGCTCGTCCGGGAGAGGAGCCTGCCGGTGATCTGGGGGTACCAGCTCGACCGCGCGGAGGAGCTGTTCCCGGAAATGCTGGCGGCGCTGCCGGAGAAGATCTACCTCACCTTCGACATCGACTACTTCGATCCGTCGCTGGTCCCCGCGACCGGCACGCCCGAGCCCGGCGGCGGCCACTGGTACCCCACCCTCCGCCTCCTCCGCCATCTGTTCCGGACGAAAACGGTGGTGGCCATGGACCTGATCGAGCTGGCGCCGATCGGCGGCCACCCGGCGAGCGACTTCCTGGCAGCGAAGCTGATCTACAAGAGCCTGGGATATCTCTGGGAGAAGGAAGGCCGGCCCGGCGGTTCGTGACTCGGTTCCATGGAGTCTCTCTTGTGGTAGAGTTGTGGAAATTGGGAACAAGGACCTATGGATAAGGATCTCATCGACTACCTCGATCGGCGGTTCTCCTCGCTCGATCAGCGCTTTGAGCAAATTGATCAGCGCTTCGACCAGGCAGATCAGCGGTTTGAGAAGCTGGAAACCGAGGTACGGAGAGCCTACGTGGCGATCGAGGATCTACGAGGCCAAGTTCGCCAAGTCGCCGACGGAGTTGCCAACGTCAGCGAGCAATTGAGCCGGCACCGGGAGGAGGTCTCCCAGAGGTTCGATGAAATCGAATCCCTCAACCGGCGCTCCTACGAAGATCTCGACTCACGCGTGCACAGGTTGGAAGCCACCGGCTAGCCAGGTACCGCCGGGAACAGATCCCCGGTCCTCTCTCCCGTCACCCTCTCCGCCAGCCATTTCCCCGTCGCGAAGCCGAGCGACATGCCGTGGCCGTTGAAGCCGGCGGCGTAGGTTGCCTGCGGGATGCCGGGCACCTCGCCCGTCCGTGGGAGGCCGTCCGGAGTGAAGGCCATGATGCCGGCCCAGCGATGCCGGATGGGACGGTCGGCGAAGCGGGGGAAGGCTTCGCGGAGGAACCCTTCCAGGGCGCCCTGGACCTGAGCGGTAGGGGTCTCCTCGTAGCCTACCTCGGTCTCCCGGGCCACGCGGCGGCAGCCGCCCAGGATCAGGGTGCCGTCCGGAAGCTGGCGCAGATACTCGTAGCCGTCGTTCACGTACCAGACCCCGGTTAGGTCGCGGGCTCCCGGCGCGGTGGCGAAGATCTGGCCGCGGACGGGACGGATCTCGCCGACCAGGTGCGGCAGGAGCGCCGGCGCGTAGGCGTTGAGCGCCAGGAGGACCCGCCCGGCGAGGAGATGCCCGCCGTCGGTGACGATGCGGACGCGTTCCCCCTCGGGCTCCAGCCGGCGAACCCGCACTCCGGTGCGAACCTCCCCGCCGGCCCCGGCCACCAGCCGGGCGATCCCCCGGCAGAGGCGGGCGGGATCGAGACCGCCGTCCCGCGGCAGGAACAGGGCCCCGCCGAGACGGTCGCTGCCGCTCGCCCGGCGCACCTCGGCGCCCTCGCGCCATTCGATCTGAAATCCGCGCGCCGCGAGGAGCTCGCCGCTCTCGCGCAGCGCCCTCTCCTGGGCCGGATCGTCCGCCATGGCGGCGATCCACCCCCCCTCGGGCGTGAACTCGCACTCGATTTTCCCGGCGTCGAGAAGCTCCCCCCGCAGCAGCTCCCGGTTCTCGCTCGACAGCTCCCAGAGCCGGAAGGCCGCGGCCTCCCCGATCGCGCCGACCAGCCCGGTGTAAGGCTCGGCCGTGCCGGTCATCAGGTAGCCGGCATTGCGGCCGGAGGCGTGGGAGGCGATGCCGTCCGCGTCCAGCACCAGCGGACGCCGGCCGGAGCGGGTGAGCCAGTAGGCGGTCGAGAGGCCGACGATCCCGGCGCCGACGACGACGGTCTCGACCTCCTGCGGGTGATCCCCCCGCGAGAGCCAGAAGGACGGCACGCTAGCCAACGAGAACGCTTCCGCCGTTGACGTTGAGAATCTCGCCCGTGATGTGGCGGGCCAGGGGGGAGGCCAGGAAGAGGACGGAGGCGGCGATGTCCTCCGGCGTCGCGATGCGCTGGAGCGGGATCGAGGCGAGCACCGCCGCGCGCCGCTCCCCCGAGAGGGCGTCGGAGGTCATGTCCGTGTCCACCCAGCCGGGCGCGACGGCGTTGACGCGGATCCCGGGGGCGAGCTCGGACGACCAGGACTTGGTGGCCGAGATCAGCGCTCCCTTGCTGGCCGCATAGGCGCTGTAGAAGGCCTCGCCGCGCTGGCCGGCGGTCGAGCTGATGTTGATGATCGAGGCGTCCTCGGAGCCCGCCAGCAGGGGGATGGCGCAGCGGGCGCAGAGGAACGGGCCGACGATGTTGACGGCGAGCGTCGCCTGCAACCTCTCCGGCTGGAGATCCGGGAGAGGGTCGTGGACCCAGACGCCGGCGTTGTTGATCAGGCAGTCGAGCCCGCCCCAGCGGGCCTCGACGGCGTCGAAAACCTTGCAGACCTGATCGGGATCGGTGACGTCGCAGCGGACTGCCGAGTGCGGGGCGTCCGAGATCCCGCGCAGCTCCCGCAGCACCGCGGCCGCCTTCTCGCCGCTCGCCATGTACTGGATGAACACCGAGGCGCCGGCCTGTGCGAACAGGCGGCAGCACGCGGCACCGATGCCGCGGCTCCCCCCGGTCACGACGACCCGGCGCCCGGTGAGGTCGATCAAGCGGCGGCCTCGACCACCATCGCGATCCCCTGACCGCCGCCGATGCACGCCGAGGCGACGCCCCGGCCGCCGCCGCGCCGGTTGAGCTCCTTGAGCAGGGTGATCAGCAGGCGGGTGCCGGTGGCGCCCAGCGGATGGCCGAGTGCGACGGCGCCGCCATTGACGTTGAGCTTGTCGACGTCGAGGTCGAGGTCCTTGACCACGGCCAGGATCTGCCCGGAGAACGCCTCGTTGATCTCGAAGAGGTCGACGTCGCCGAGCTGCATCCCCGCCTTGCCGAGAGCCGCCCGGATCGCCGGCGCCGGGCCGATGCCCATGCGCGAGGGATCGACGCCCACCACCGACCACGAGACGATGCGGCCGAGCGGCTTCCAACCCTTCTCCCGCGCCCTCGCCTCGGTGGACAGGATCATCATCGCCGCGCCGTCCACAATGCCGGAGGCGTTGCCGGCGGTGACGAAGCCGTCCTTGTCGAACGCCGGAGGCAGCCCCGCGAGGTCCTCCATCGTGGTCTCCGGACGCATGTGGTCGTCCTTGTCGATCACTTTCGCCCGCTTCCCCTTCCCGACCTCGACCGGCACGACCTCCTCGCTCATCCTGCCCGCCGTCCACGCCTCGCCCGCCAGCCGCTGCGAACGGATGGCGAACTGGTCCTGCTCCTCGCGGCTGATGCCGTAGTCGCGGGCCAGGTTGTTGCTCGTCTGCGCCATGTAGCAGCCACAGTAGCTGTCCATCAGGGAGATCATCAAGAGGTCCTGGAGCTGTCCCTGGCCCAGCTTGAAGCCGCGCCGGGCGCCCCAGATGACGTGCGGCGCCTGCGACATGTTCTCCATGCCGCCGACCAGGCAGGTGGTGGCGTCGCCGGTGAGGATCGTCTGCGCGCCCGAGATGACCGACTGGACGCCGGAGCCGCAGAGGCGGTTGACGGTGAGCGCCGGCACCTCCTGCGGCACGCCGGCCTTGAGCGCCACGTGGCGGGCGCCGTAGATGGCGTCGGGCGAGGTCTGCAGCGCGTTGCCCACGAAGGCCTGATCGATCTCCGTGGGATCTATGCCCGTCTTCTCGAACAGGGCGCGCGCGGCGTGCGCCGCGAGGTCGATCGCGGAGACCTCGGCGAAGGAGCCGTTGTACTCGGCCATCGGGGTGCGGACCCCGTCGACCAGGACCAGATCACGAATTTCCATTGGCGGATGCCTCCCTCTTCCCAGAGTTTATTTCGCTTGCGGCGCGGTCGCGACCCTGTGGAAGCGCCGGCGCCAGCGGTTGATGTCCACCGAGGGATCGATCCGGGAGCCGAGGAGGACGAAGATCCTGCCCCGTTCCAGATCGATCCAGATACTGTTGCCTGCAAAACCGGTGTGACCGAAGGCGGTGGACGAGAGCGCCCGGCCTCCGCTTTCGCGGAGCCTTCGCCGCCACCAGCCGAGGGCGAACGGACCACCGCCGGCCAGAGCGGCGGCCACGCTCTCCGGGTTCAACAAACGTCCGGGCGCCAGCCATTCCGCGCCGAGCCGCCAGAGGTCGCGCGCGCCGCCGAACAGGCCGGCATGCCCGCACATCTCGCCGATCCCCGCCAGGAAACGGCAGTTGCCGTCCTGCGGGTGCCCCAGCGGCGGCGGCCCGAGGTCCGGCACGACAAGGCCCTGCTTCGCCGCCAGCTTGATTTCCTGGCCGGTGCCCATCTGAGACTCGGCGAGATCCGGCCGCTCCCCCGGTGTCGCCTCCACCCCGGTCAGTCCGAGCGGGGTGAGGACGCGCGAGCGGAGCAGTTCCGCCAGCGCCGTTCCCGTGGAGATCTCCGCCGCCCGGCCGAAGAGGATAAACCCAAGATCGCTGTAAGTCCCCATCCGGGCGCTTACGAGATCGCCGTCGGTTCCTCCCCGTACAGCGCCGCCGCGCACGATCAGCTCCACGGCTTCGTCCAGCGACCGGCAGCGGTGGTAGAGCGGCGTCCACCCCGCCATCCCCGAACGGTGCCGGAGCAGATCGGAGAGCGTGCGCCGGGCCAGCCGCGCGTGCGTCGCTGGCCAGACGTCGCCGATCCGGGTGCCGAGCGGCAGCACGCCCTCGGCGTCGAGGACGAGGGCGAGCGTCGCCACGAAGGGCTTGGTAACCGAGGCGTGGTCGAAGCGGGTCGAGATCTCCGCCGGGACGCCCTCGCGGGCCTGGCCGGCGGCCTCCTCGAGCTCGATCTCCTCGCGCGTGCCCACCAGGGCCACGGCGGAAGACACCACGCCCTGGCTCACCAAACTGTCCAGAAAAGCCCGGACCCTCATTTAGATGTAGTTCGCGGGATCGCCGGTCTGGAAGACCACCACCCGTTCGCCGGGCGAAAACGCTCCAGCCGCTTCCAGATCCTCGACCGCGGCGAGAGCGGCCGCCCCCTCGGGTCCGATCCGCAGCCCCTCGTGAGCGGCGATCCAGGCGGTGATGTTGTCGAGCCGCGGCTCGTCGATCGCGATGGCGCTGCCGCCGGTCTCGTAGAGTGCGCGGAGGACGAGAAAGTCGCCGATCGCCCGCGGCACCCGCAGCCCCCAGACCCGCGTGTCCGGGTTCTCCCACGGCGCCGCCGCCTCCTCCCCCGCCTCCCAGGCGCGGACGATCGGCGCGCAGCCTGCGGCTTGGACGGCGACGAAACGCGGCCGCTTCGGTCCGATCAGCCCCAGCCGCTCGAGCTCGGCGAACGCCTTGTGCATCCCGACGATCCCGGTACCGCCGCCGAGGGGGTAAATGATCCAGTCGGGCAGCTCCCAGCCGAGCTGTTCGGCGAGCTCCAGACCCATCGTCTTCTTCCCCTCCGCCCGGTAGGGCTCGCGCAACGTCGAGAGCCCCCAGTAGCGCTCCGCCCCCTCCTCCAGCAGCTTGGCGGCCTCAACCAGCGTTCCGGGGCCGGAGAGCACCTCGGCGCCGTAGTCGCGGCAGCGCTCGAAGACGGTGCGCGGAGTGTCGGCGGGGAGCGCCACCCGGGCCGGCAGCCCCGCGGCGGCGGCATAGGCGGTGAGCGCCAGGGCGGCATTGCCGGCGCTGGCGAGCTGCACGCCGGGCGCGCCCAGCTCGCGGGCGCGGTTGACGGCGAGCGAGAGCCCCCGCGCCTTGAACGAGCCCGTGGGGTTGCCCGACTCGTCCTTGAGCAGGAGCTCGACCCCCTCGGGAGCGAAGCGGCGCAGGCGCACCAGCGGCGTCCCCCCCTCGCCGAGGTCCACCCGGCCGGCGAAGTCGGCTACCGGCAGCAGCTCGCGGTAGCGCCAGAGGGTCCACGGCCGCCCGGGCAGGGACCGGCGCAACGCCTCCCCCTTCTCGGCATCGAGGTCGTACTCGACCAGCCACGGCGCGCCGGCCGGCGAGAGGAAGGCCGGCTCGTCCAGCGGCGCGGTCACGCCGGTGCGCGAGCAGACCAGCCGCCGCGCCCAGCGCTCGCTAGCGTCTTGCATCCTGGGAACCTCCAGAGGCTTGGGCCAGCAGATCGGCGTTGGATTCGCGCGCCGGATCGGCGTCCGCGGCGCCCGAGGGGGTCTCGAGCTCCCGGATCTGGTGATCGATTTCAGCCCGCCGCCCGGCGTCGGCGGTCTCCCTCTGCTTCCTGAGCAGGGCGAGGAGCGCCCGCCGGCTCTCGGCCACCTGCCGGCTCAGGGTCCGGGTGGTCCGCAGCATCTCGGCCTCGAGCACCCGGTCCCGCACCCACGCGTACTCCCTGGGGTTGTAGGCCAGCTCGCGGGCGGCGCGCAGGTCGGCGGTCGCCAGGTTCGCCAAGTCGCCTCTCGCCCGCATCGCCTCGCGGATCGTCCCCTCGCGCTGGTGGACCTCGAGGTACATCTCGACCTGCCGGCGGCTGAGACGGCCGTCCGCCGGCGGCTTGTACTCCGACGGGGCTTTGGCCGCCTGATCCATCCTGGCTTCCCGCGCGGGCTGGTGCCGGCAGCCGGAGACGATCACCGCCATGCTGAGGAGGAGGACCCAGAAGCGTGCCATGGCTGCGATCTTACCAGCGGCTCACTCGGTCCGCCGCCGCACCACCAGCCGCACCGGCACGCCGGGCAGATCGAGCTCGTCACGCAGGCGGTTCTCCAGGTAGCGACGGTAGTGATGGTTCCTGGGCAGCGGCCGGTTGGCGAACAGCATGAAGGTCGGCGGCGCCGCCGAGACCTGGGTGGCGTAGTAGAGCCGCCAGGGAGCGCCGCCGAGCGAGGGCGGAGCCACTTTCTGGGTGAACTGCTCGAACAGGCGGTTGAGCTGGCCGGTGCCGATCTTGAGGTGATAGGCGGCGAGGGCGCGGTCGATCGGTCCCCAGAGCTTGTCGACCCCGCGGCCGCTCAGAGCCGAGACGTTGACCCGTCCCGGCGTCGCCAGCAGCTCGTCGAGCCGCTCGAAGGAGAGCTCAAGCTTCTCCCGCTTGTCGTCGTCGAGCAGATCCCACTTGTTGATCGCCACCACGGCGGCCCGCCCCAGCTCCCAGATGCTGCCGGCGATCGCGAGGTCGCTGCTGGTCACCCCCGCCGCCGCGTCAATCACCAGCACGGCGACTTCCGAGCGCTCGATCTGACGCCGCGCCATCATCACCGCCAGCTCCTCGGGCGCTCCCGAGACCTGGCTGCGGCGGCGCATGCCGGCGGTGTCGATCAGCAGGTAGGACTTGTCCCCGCGGGTGATCAGGGTGTCGACCGGATCGCGGGTGGTGCCCGCCACCGGCGAGACGAGCGACCGGTTCAGACCGGAGATCTTGTTGAGCAGCGAGGACTTGCCGACGTTCGGCCGCCCCACGATGGCGACCGCCGGAGCGTTTTCGGGGGTGGGGATGTCCGGGATCTCGGGCAGCACCAGCGCCAGCGCCTCGCGCAGGTCCCCGATGCCGCCGCCATGCTCGGCCGAGATCAGGAGCTGACGGTCGATCCCCAGGCGGTAGAACTCAGAGAAACGGTTCTGCGCCTCCTTGGTATCCCCCTTGTTGACCACCAGCACGGCGGGCTTGTTGAAGCGCCGGAAGTGCGACCAAACCTCCTCGTCGGCGGAGACCAGCCCCTGCTTGCCGTCGACGACGAAGAGGAGGAGGTCGCTCTCCTCGACGGCCATGAAGACCTGCTGGTTGAGGCCGAGCGGGTCGTCCCCCGGCACCAGGCCGCCGGTATCCACGACCTGGATCGGACGGTCCTCGGCCAGCTCGACCGTGCCCGTGATGCGGTCGCGGGTGATCCCCGGCATGTCGTGGACGATCGCCTGCCGCCGGCCCACGAGACGGTTGAACAGGGTCGACTTGCCCACATTGGGCCGACCGATGATGGCGACGGTAGGAGTTAGCGGCATGGGTGGAGTCTATCCTCTACAGGTCTGCGTGCCCTTCGGTCGTCCTGCCCTTCGAAACCTCACCCTCGGTCCCTCTCCCGGGGGAGAGGGAGGGCTTACCATGACCAGAGGCGCTCGTAGGGTGCGCTGTGCGCACCTTCAAGGTCGTTCATGGTGCGCACAGCGCACCCTACGAGCAGCGCCGGTTCGCAGGCGCCCTCCCTCTCCACTTGTGGAGAGGGACCGAGGGTGAGGATTCGGAGGGCAGGACGACCGAAAGGCACCATTGTATCTAGGACCGTCTTTTCCTCTCCCCACTCTTCCGGGGAGCAGCCTTGCGGGAGGGCTTCCGCCCATCCTCTTTCCCCTGAGCTCGCCGCGGAGCCTCCGCCCGGGAGCCGGGCTCCGGCATGTCCTTGAGGATGAAGTCCAATCCCCGCGCCTTGGGTGAGGCGCCGACGAGCACGACGTCGACCGGATCGGCCAGCCGGAAGACCCGGGCAGTGCGCTCCCCCACCAGGCGGTGCGCCTCGGGCTCGTAGCGATAGTAGTCGTCCGCCATCGTGCGGATCGGCACCATGCCGTCGACGTAGTAGCCGTCGAGCTGGACGAACAGGCCGAAGGGCTGGACCCCCGTGATCCTGCCGTGGAAGGTCTCGCCGGCGCGGCCGGCGAGGAAGCGCACCTTCTTCCATTGCAGCAGGTCGCGCTCCGACTGCTCCGACCGCTTCTCCATCTTGCTGGTGTGCTCGCCCATGGCCGGCAGCCGTTCGGCGATGCGCGACTGCTGGGCATACTCCGCGGCCCGGCCGCGCAAGAGCGCGCGGAGCTGGCGGTGGACGACCAGGTCCGGATACCGCCGAATCGGCGAGGTGAAATGGCAGTAATACTCGGAGGCGAGCGCGTAATGTCCCAGGCACTGCGGGGCGTAGTAGGCCCGCTGCATGGTGCGCAGCACGACCGAGTTGATGAACGGCTCCTCGGGGCGCCCATGGGCCCCCCGCATTACCTCCTGGAGCGCCCGCGGCGGCAGCTCGTCGAGCTCCCCCTTCAGCTCGAGCCCGAAGGTGGCGAGCAGCTCCCGCAACTCCTCCAGGCGCTCCGGCGAGGGCGCCGAATGGACCCGGAACAGGGCGGGCACCTCGTGGCTCACCAGCTCGAAGGCGACCGCCTCGTTGGCGGCGATCATGAACTCCTCGATCAGCCGGTGCGCAACGTTCCTCTGCTCCGGCATGATGCCCACCATCACGCCGTCGGTGTCGAGCACCACGTCCCCTTCCGGGAGATCGAAATCGATCGATCCCCGCGCCGAGCGCGCCGCGTTGAGGATCTTCATCAGCCCGCCCATCTCGCGCAGCGCCGGCAGGACGGGACCATACTCGGCGGCGTCCCCCTCCTGGGGCTCCTCCAGCACGCGCCGCACCTCGTTGTAGGTGAGGCGGCGCGCGCTCCGGATCACCGTCTCGGCGAAGCGGCGGGAGCGGACGTGCCCCTGGCGGTCGATGTCGAGGAAGGTGGAGAGGGTCAGCCGCGGCACGTCCGGCCGCAGCGAGCAGAGGCCGTTCGAGAGACCCTCGGGGAGCATGGGGACGGCCCGCTCGGGATAGTAAACGCTGGTGCCCCGGCGGTAAGCCTCCGTATCGAGCACGTCCCCCTCCCGGACGTAATAGGCCACGTCGGCGATGTGGACCCCCAGGCGGAAATCGCCGCCGGGCAGCCGCTCGATCGAGACCGCGTCGTCGAAGTCGCGGGCCGTCTCGCCGTCGATGGTGAAGACCACCTGGTTGCGCAGATCCTCGCGTCCGGTCCAATCCTCCAGACGAGGATCGGGCGGGAACGCCGCCGCCTGTTTCAGGACGGCGTCGGGGAATTCGTCCGGGATGCCGTGATGGCGCAGCACCACCAGCACGTCCACCCCCGGCACCGCGATATCTCCCAGCACTTCGAGCACGCGCCCCTGATGGGTGCGGCCGATGCGGTCGACCGCCACCACCACGTACCAGCCGTCGGGGACCTCCTCCGCACCCTCGACCGGCAGCTCCAGCGAGACCTTGGGATCGAACGGTATCAGCCAGCGCAGCCCCCGTTCATCCGTCTCCAGCGAGCCGACCAGGGTGTCGTGGCGCGACCCCAGGACCTTGACGACCATCCCCTCGGGCGGCCGGTCATCCCACGGGCGCCCCTTGCCGAGAGCGCGCACCACCACGGTGTCGCCGTCGAGCGCCCGCTTCAGGTTGCGCTTGCGGATGTAGAAGGTGGGCTCCGCGCGCGCCCCGGGCCGGCCCACGGGCCGGAACAGGGCGTCCCCCTCCTCCAGCCGCTCGACAGACCCGACCTCCCAGTCCGCGTGGCCGGGAGCGAACCAGCGGCCGTCCATCTCCACCGCCTTCCCCTCCCTCTCGAGCCGCCGGAGGGTGCCGGGCAGATCCCCGGGGCTCCCCGCCACCTGCTCCCCGAGCGGGCCCTCCTCCACTCCATTTCGCCCGGCCTCTTCGAGACGGGCGAGGATCTCCTGCCGCAGAATCCCCTCGGCTCCCGGATACGAGATTGACATGGTCGCTCTTCTCTCCCTAGAATCAACCCGCCTGCGAAAGTGGCGGAACTGGTAGACGCGCAAGTCTCAGAAGCTTGTGGCCGAAAGGTCGTGGGGGTTCGAGTCCCCCCTTTCGCACCAACCCTCTCTCTTCCTTCTTCTCTTCTCTTCAGCCTCGACAGCGAGCGGAGCTTACACGACGGGACGACGTCCCCGTTGGGACGCCGCCGTTTGTAACTCTTTCCCGGCTGCCTTCCTTCCCACTAGGACAGCTCGGTGCGCTCCCGCACGTACTCGACGACGTCCGGGTCCTCGAAGCCGGGGACGTGCCGCAGCTCCCCCCAGTTCGCCAGCGGACCGTTCTGCTCCCGGTACATCAGGAGGGCCTCCGCGCGCTCGCGGCCGATGCCGGGAACGCCCGCGAGATCCTCCAGGCTTGCGTTGTTGAGATTGACGTCGGTGGATTTGTCCAGCAGATGCCTGGCCATGACGATCTCCTTCGTGATGGGCGCCGGCTCGGCGCATGATTCGCCACTGTGGATTGCAGGGGAAATGCCAATATCGGGGACAAGCCGGGGCGCGTCAGACGGCCCGGCGCGAGGCGGCCATCCGCAGGGGCATGGCCCTTTCCAGGCCCGCCGCGACGCGCAGCGAGGTCCAGGGGATGCCTTGCAGCAGGTCGCGGAAACGCTCCTGGAACCCCGGGCGGCCGGTCTCGTGGATGAACTTCGCGATGCCTTTCAACGGGCCGGGGGTCGGCCGCCCCGAGATCTCCCAGGGGTGGACCACGGCGACCGGGATCCCCCCCTCGTCGGCGTGATCGAGCGCCGCGCGCACCAGCCGGTCCGGGTTGACCAGGCGGCCCGTCCAGCTCCCCGCCGGCAGGCGCAGAGGGCCGCCGAAAGTGAGCGGCGGGAACTCGAGGAGGTCCATCTGGGGTCTCGTTCCGTTCCAGCGCAGGCGCGAGGCGAAGCGCGGATTGCTCGGCCGGCCGGCAAGCGGGCAGGGGGTGAGCGAGCTGTCGTAGAGGAATCCCGTCTCGGCGACGATCGGCAGCCGCGCGCTGCCGAGGCTGCGCAGCGACCACTCCGGCGCCCGGAACCCGAGCACCGGCTCGCCTGTCACATCCTCCAGGATCTCCTTGGAGCGCTCGATATCGGCCTGAAAGGCCTCCAGGGAGCGCTCGCAGGCGCGCAGATGGAGATTGCCGTGACTTGACACTTCATGGCCGGCGGCGACGATCTCGCGGATCCGCTTCGGCAGGCGCTCGGCCACCTCGCCGAGCACGAAGAAGGTCGCCGAGCAGCGTGCCTCCGCGAGCATCTCCAGCAACTCGGGCAACAGCCAGTCCAGCTCCTCGGGGAGGGGAGGGCGGTCCTCCGGATTGACGTAGTCGGGCACCAGGCAGGTGTGGTACCACTCCTCGACGTCGACCGTGAGGGCGCAACGGAACGGCCCCTGCAAACGCACTACGCGCGGAGCTTCTGGCGCCATCGTCTCCTCCCAGTCCAAAGTGGCACAAACCCACCGTTCCGCCCGCGGAAGACGACTCGTCGGCGTGGCGCGGAAGAGGGCATATTATTGGGCCCGGGCGACTCTCCGGGACGTTGAAACTGCGATTTTCATATGCATGTAACGTGCCGGTAGGCAGGAAATTACGGGGAGGGCGCGGACGGCGGCGGACCACGGAGAGCCGGCGGACGGCCTGCCGGGCGATCCCGCCGGCGCGGAATCTCCGGCGAGAGGCGTAAAACTCTTTTTCGCTGACGCGAAATGCCCGGCGGATGACTCGCCGGCTCCGGCGGATGGCTCGCCGGCTCCGGCGAGCCACAAAAAGTCCCCGGCGAGATAGAACATATCCTTCGAGCCTTCAGATATGCGGCGAATCTTGCTCTTCTTCTGCGCGGGCCTCGCGCTCCTGTATCTGGGAGCCTGTGCCGTGCTGTACGCGTTCCAGGGGTCCCTCATCTACTTTCCCCAGCCGCGCTCGGTGGGTACCGCCGCGACGATCCTCAAGCTGCCGGTCGCCGATGCGGACGTGCTGGTGTCGGTGCGGCCGCACGACGGTCCGGAGGCCTTGCTCTACTTCGGAGGCAACGCCGAGGACGTCTCCCGGAACCTGCCCGCGTTTTCACAGGCCTTTCCGGATCGCGCCCTCTACCTCCTCCACTATAGAAGCTACGGCGGCAGCTCCGGGATACCCACCGAGGAAGCGATTCAGCGCGACGCGGTCGCTCTCTTCGACCGGGTGCATGCCGATCACCCTCGGATCGCGGTGGTCGGCCGCAGCCTGGGCTCGGGCGTCGCCGTCCGTCTCGCCAGCCAGCGCCCGGCGTCGCGCCTGATCCTGATCACGCCCTACAACAGCTTCGAGGAGATCGCCGCGAGTCAGTTCCCGCACATGCCGGTGAAGTGGCTGCTGCGGGACAAGTTCGAATCCTGGCGCTACGCCCCCCGCATCGCCGTGCCCACCCGCCTGATTGCGGCCGGGCAGGACGAGATCATCCCGCGCGCCAGCACAGAGCGGCTCTACGCGCACTTCGCGAAGGGTGTGGCCACGCTGCAGGTCATCCCGGGGGTGGGCCACAACACGATTTCGGCGAGTCCCCAGTATCTCGAAGCGATACGGGCGGGGCTGTTAGGGCGGGAGGCTCGTCGACATCCGTAGTACGACGCGCTACCGTTGAGCCATGGCTGAATCCATCACCCAACGCGACCTCCGCAACAACAGCGGCGAGATCATGCGCCGGCTCGACCAGGGAGAGTCCTTCATCGTCACACGCAACGGTGTGCCGGTAGGCGAGTTCACTCCCCTGCGGCGCCATCGGTTCGTGCCAGCGGCGGCAGTCGTTGCCATTTTCAGGAATGCGCCTGCCATCGACCCTGGCCGCTTCCGTGCCGATGTCGATGCGTGGGCCGGACAGGACGATTCCACAGAGATCCGTCTTCCAGCCCCGCAGGGGGCGTCAGGAACTAGCCCGGCGGCGTGAGCCCCGGGACTAGACGCATTCCCACCCGGCCCGGAGCTGGCGCAGACAGGTAATAAATAGTGCATACTTACGCTACAAGGTGAGAAAAGTGAAAATTCTGAGAAAAGCGGCGATTGCTCTTGTGCTCTGCTGGTCAATCGCCTGCAAACGAGAACCAAGCGATTTCAGCGACTGCATTCTTCGTTCAGTTAAAGCTGGCATGTCGGAGGGAGCAGTAAGACTGGTTACAGTGGCGTGCCGCCAGAAGTTCCCAGAAACTGAGAATCGCCACAACCGAGCGTTGACGGAACTTCCGGAAAGCGCCAAAAATAGACTCACAGGACACTTCGGACCTTCAATAGGCAGCACATGGAGCGGCAACATCTATAACGCCACAGAAGATTGGACAGTCGAAGAAGTCACACTCGTCATCAGGCCAATGCTTACCAACATCTTCGATCAGACATCCGATGCAACAGCAACACCGACATCTCCCATCGCTACCGAGCCAGAACTATACAGAGTTGATGTCCGCGTATCGCCGTTGAGTAACGCCGAATTCTCAGTGTCTGTGAATTGGCCTTCCCAGCAGGATTTCACTTGGGCGATCGCATCGGCCAGAGGGTGGCGGAGCTGATGATTTGGTTGTCGCTTATAGGCGTCCGGGCTCCGGCCTCCTCAGTTCACAGATCAGGCTGAGGGCTCGCCAGCCGAACCTCTACCGAGAGCTTGTGACCATAGTGGACGATGTTATCGTGATAGCTCACGCCTCCGCCGCTACTCTGAGGATCTACGATGATCGCTGACCGCCTGCCTTTCGTATTGAAACTTGTTTCGGCTCTCGGCTGCGGACTTACGGCCGGAGTCTTTTTCGCCTTCTCGTCCTTCGTGATGAAAGCTCTCGCCCGCATCCCGCCGGCGCAGGGGATTGCCGCCATGCAATCCATCAATGTCGCCGTCATCAATCCGTCGTTTTTCGCGGTGTTCTTTGGAACGGCGGTGGTTTGCCTCTATCTGGCGGTCCGCTCGGTCTTGAGGTGGGGCCAGCCGGGCGCTTCCCTGGTGCTCGTCGCCTGCCTGCTGTATCTCGCCGGCACGATTCTGGTGACCATCGCGTTCAATGTGCCCTTGAATGATGCGCTTGCGGGCGTCAAGCCGGAGAGCGCCGAGGGTGCGAGGCTTTGGGCCACGTACCTGACCCGTTGGACGGCCTGGAACCACGTTCGAGCCCTGGCGGCGCTCGCGGCAGCGGCCTTGTTCACCATCGCGCTGTGCCAGCGTACGCCGCGGTAGCTGTTGAGGGTGCGCTACACTCATTGGGCTTTCAGGACCGTTATCCACGAAGAGAGAGCTCATGAAGAAGAAGACGAAGCGTCTGAATCTGAGCCGGGAGACCCTCGCCGCCCTGGGGAACGACCAGCTCGAGGGAGCCGTGGGCGGATTCACAGAGAAGCCCGTGATCTGCTGCGGGGCCTCGGGAAGTTGCCCACCGCCGCCCTCGGCCGGCGATACGACCTGTTGACCCGTTCTCGACTTGAAAGGAGCGCATGATGAAGAAGAATCCCCAGCGCCTTACCCTCAGCCGCGAGACCCTCGGTCATCTGGAGAGGGCGCAGCTCGAAACGGCCGCGGGAGCTTCGGGCCGCCCCGTCTGCTGCACCATCACGGCGAGTTGCCCGCCTCCTCCTCAGAGCGAAGGCGGCGAGGCGACCTGCCTCTGTTAGGGGCTACGCGCCAGAATCACCTGGCAGGGACATCAAGGACCGCAGGGACAAACAGGGACAATGCTTACGTCCCTGTCTGGTTTTCTGCCGCGCGGGCACCAAGGCGGCTAACCGGCGAGGAGAAGGGGCTCGCATCGCCGGTTTCACGGAGATCAGGAACTGGCGCCTACTTCTTTTTGGCCAGCGCCTTCGTCGACGGCGTCACTTCCGACACCACATTCTGGATGGTGAGCACCGTTTGCTTGCTGGGATCACCCTGGCGGTAGAAAGGCACCGGCTTGGTGTTGAACTTGTAGGTCGCGTTGGGCGGGCAGCCCTGGATCGTGGCGGCGAGGACGATCGGCGCGTCGGCGACCAGCGTCCCCAGGTTTGCACTCTGGATCTGCAGGAAGAAGTTCTGCGTGTGGGTGGTCGGGAAGGTGCTGGAGCCGAGAGTCCCATTGGACGATTCCCGGGAATCCAGAGTCGCCGTGGTCGCACCCAGCACGGCAGAATTCACCGCCGTCAGTTGCTTGGCGATGAAGAGGACGTTCTGGCCACTCACCAGGTTGGTTGCCGAACCGGTGAACTGGACGGTGGTCGTCGCGGTGCCGACGGTGGCCGTCACCAGGCTCGAGATATCGACCTTCTGCGAGGCCGCGGGAGTGATGTCCGAGGAGACGCCTTTCACCGTGAGCACCGGCTGCTTGTTGGGATCGCCTTCCCGGTAGAACACGACGTTCACGGCCCCCGACGTGTACGTTGCGGTCGGAGGGGAGCTCCGGATCGTCGCCGAGAGGGTCAGCGGCACGTCGGAGATCAGCGTGCCCACCGTAGAGGTCTTGATCCGCAGGAAGAAGTTCTGCTTGTGCACGGCCGGGAAGGTCGACGAAGAGAGCGTCCCGGTGGATGGGCGAGTGGAATCCAGAGAGGCGGAGATCGGACCGAGCGGGCTAGTTGCCGCCGTCAACTGCTTGACGGTGAAGTTCACGATCAGGCCGTTCCGGCTGTGGGCCCCCGACCCGGTGAACGTGATGTTCACGGCTGCCCCGGCAACCGTGGCCTGGACCCGGCTGGTAATCGAGACTCCCTCCAGGGGCGGCTGCGCGAAAGCGGGCATCGCGGCCAGCGCGAGCGCGAGCGCCATTGTCGGCAGCGACAGAACTCTTAACTTTTTCATGTGTATCTCCTCTATCTGTTGAGAACAGCATTGTCTCCGGCGCAAGGCGCGGCCTCGTCAGCGCTGGAGGGCAGCAATCAACCAGCGGTCCGGGTCGGGAGTCGGTGCTGCTCGTACCGCTCCTCCCGGGTGGGCCTCGAGAGCAGCTTTCGGCCTCCCGCTGGGAACAACTTGGAACCTCGTCAATAGCTAGGGTGTTTAAAGTGCTCCTAAGCGAGCCATGACGGGAAAAATCCTCTCCTCGGGAGAGAGGAAGGCTGGTGTACGCCCGCCCTTCCCCCCGGCTTGTCTCCGGGCGGAGCTTGTGACATCCTTCACGAGCGCGGCGCCGTTCCCGGTGCACGGCTTCTGCCGTCTCGGGGAGGTATCTTTCCGCGCCCTGACCAACAGGAGGAACGTCCCTTGCCGGAGCAGTACTTCCCAGTCCTGCTGGCGTTGGGAGTCTCAATAGCGCTGGGGGCCATCATCCTCATCGCCTCCCATCTGCTCAGTCTGTTCGTGGGCAACCAGAGAGGTGGCCTGATCAAGGGGACGACCGTCGAGTCGGGCATGCCCCTGATGGACATCTCCCACAAGCGCATCTCGATCGCCTTCTTCCTGGTGGCGATCGACTTCATCGTCTTCGATCTCGAGGCCGCCTTCCTCTACCCCTGGTCGCTGATCCTGCGCGACGGCGGCTGGTACCTGTTCGGGGCGGTGATGGTCTTCATCTTCATGATCCTGGTCGGATACGCCTACGTCTGGCTCAAGGGCGGGCTCGACCTCTCCCTGCCGGCCCGCGAGCGCCGGCCGGTGAGGTTGCAGGCATGAGCGTGCACGAGCCGGCCTCGATGAAGCCCTCCGGGCCGCCGCAGCGCGGCGGTGGATTCTCTCAAAGCACGCTCGACGAGATCGCCGAGCTGCGCAAGCGCTACCCCACCGCCGAGGCCCTGACCCTGCCGGCCCTCCACATCGCCCAGCGCGAGTGGGGCGGCTGGCTGCCGGACGAGGCAATCGCGGCGGTCGCCGCCGAGCTCGACCTGCCGGTCGCGGCGGTCTACGGCGTAGTCACCTTCTACGACCTCTACCACCAGAAGCCGGTGGGCCGGCATCGCATCCGGGTGTGCACCAATCTCTCGTGCCAGCTCCGCGGGTCCGAGGAGATCATGGAGACCCTGCACCAGGAGCTCGGAGTCGGGGAGGACGAAATCACGCCCGACGGGCGCTGCTCCTACGTCCACTTCGAGTGCCTCGGCTCGTGCGACACGGCGCCGATGATGATGGTGGACGACGAATATCAAGAGAATCTCACCCCCAACCGGGTGCGGCAAATTGTGAAGGGACTGAAGTAATGCCTGCGTTCGAACCGGTCCTGACCCGCAACGTCGGCAGGCCCGAGGCCCTGACTCTTAAAGGCTACAAGCAGAACGGCGGCTACGAGGGGCTCGCCAAGGCGCTCAAGATGGAGCCCGACGCGGTCATCGACGAGGTGAAGAAGTCGGGCCTGCGCGGGCGCGGCGGCGCCGGCTTCTCCGCCGGCCTGAAGTGGAGCTTCATCCCGAAGGGGAAGGACAAGCCCAAGTACCTCGTCTGCAACGCCGACGAGTCGGAGCCGGGCACCTTCAAGGACCGCCTGCTGATGGAGTACGACCCCCACCAGCTCATCGAGGGGTGCGCCATCTGCTGCTGGGCGGTCTCCGCCGCCACCTGCTACATCTATATCCGCGGCGAATACACCAAGGCCACCGAGATCCTCGAGCGGGCGCTCAAGGACGCCTACGAGGGAGGCATCCTCGGCGACAGCGTGATGGGTTCGGGCTTCAAGCTGAACATGTACGTCCACCGCGGCGCGGGGGCCTACATCTGCGGCGAGGAGACGGGCATGCTGGAGTCGCTGGAGGGGCGGCGCGGCCAGCCGCGGGTGAAGCCGCCGTTCCCCGCCGTCGTCGGCGCCTTCGGCGCTCCGACCGTCATCAACAACGTCGAGACGCTGGCCAACGTGCCGCACATCATGGTGCGCGGCGCCGACTGGTTCAAGGCGATCGGCACCGACGAGCGGAACACCGGCCCCAAGCTCTACGCCATCTCCGGCCACGTCGAGCGCCCGGGCACCTACGAGTACCCGATCGGCGTCACCTTCCGCGAGATGCTCGAGGGGTGCGGCGGCATGCTCAAGGGGCGGCCGCTCAAGGCGTTCATCCCCGGCGGCGCCTCGGCGCCGATCCTCAAGGCGGATCAGATCGACATCAAGATGGACTTCGACACGGTCGCCAAGGCCGGCTCGATGCTCGGGTCGGCGGCGGTCATCGTGATGGACGACACCACCTGCATGGTGCGCTCGGTCTCGCGGCTGGCGAAGTTCTTCAACCACGAATCCTGCGGCCAGTGCACGCCGTGCCGCGAGGGGACGAACTGGCTGGAGCTGATGCTCAAGCGGATCGAGCACGGCGAGGGGACCGAGCGCGACTCGCAGGTCCTCCTCTCGATCTGCTCGCACATCGGCGGCAACTCCCTCTGCGCGCTGGGCGACGCGGCCATCGGTCCGGTGCAGTCGCTGGTCAAGAATTTCCAGGAGGAGATCGACCAGCACATCAGGGACCGGGCCTGCCCGTTCCCCCACCGGCGTTATTTCGAAAGTTGATTCGAGAACGGAGCGTAAGAAGTGCCCAAGGTAACGATCAACGACCGCACCGTGGAGGTGGCAGCCGGGACCAACCTGGTCGACGCCGCCATCCAGGCGGGCGTTCAGATCCCCCACTACTGCTATCACCCGCGCCTGTCGGTGGTCGGCCAGTGCCGCATGTGCCTGGTCAAGATCGACGGCATGCCCAAGCTCCAGGCCGGCTGCTCCACCCAGGTGATGAAGGACGGCATGGTGGTGCGCACCGACGTGCCCGAGGTCGAGGAGGCGCAGAAGGGGATGATGGAGTTCTTCCTCATCAACCACCCCCTCGACTGCCCGATCTGCGACCAGGCGGGCGAGTGCGGGCTGCAGGACTACTCCTTCAAGCACGGCGTCGCCTACTCGCGCTTCCAGTATGAGGACAAGCGGACCTACCCCGGGCGCGAGCGCATCCCGCTGGGCGCCAACGTCGTCCTCAACATGAACCGCTGCATCCAGTGCACCCGTTGCGTGCGCTTCACCGAGGAGGTGGCGGGCACGGGCGAGCTCGGCTTCTTCAACCGCGGCGCCCGCGCCGAGATCGGCACCTTCCCGGGCAAGGAGCTGAACAACCCGCTCGCCACCTGCGTGGTGGACATCTGCCCGGTGGGCGCCCTGACCTCGACCCGCTTCCGCTTCGCCGAGCGCGTCTGGTACCTCGACAAGAAGCCGTCGATCTGCACCGGCTGCGAGGTGGGGTGCAACATCACCATGGAGCACCGGCGCGGCGACATCAAGCGCTACAAGCCGCGCTACAACGTCGAGGTCAACGACTACTGGATGTGCGACTACGGCCGCTCCACCCACGAGCGCTACAAGAAGACGCCGCGGCTGACCACGCCGCGCGTGCGCACCGAGGGGGGGAACGGCAACGGACATCCCCCGTTCACTGCTTCGAGCTGGAAGGACGCGCTCGACACCGTCCAGCGCCGGCTGCAGGCCGCCCAGGGCGCGGGCGAGATCGCGTTCCTCGGCTCCGCGTTTCTGACCTGCGAGGAGGCCTACCTCTTCGGCAAGCTGGCGGACGCCGCCGGCTCGCCGCACCGCTCGGTGCCGACCGACGTCGGCCCCGCGTGGACGATCCCGCGTTTCGAGCGGCCGCCGATCCAGGGGCGCGAGCAGGCCCCGAACCGCCGCGGCGCGGAGCTGGCCGGGCTCGCCGCGGGCGACGGCAAGACGCTGACAGGCGAGGACCTGCTGCACGGCGACGGCGCCGCGCGGTGCGAGGTGCTGGTGGTCTGCGACAGCGACTTCGGCCAGGGCGCCTACACGCAGGAGACAGTCGAGCGGCTGCGCCAGGCGAAGTTCCTGATCGTCTTCGGCTGGGCCGACTCGCCGCTGGCCCAGGTGGCGGACATCGCCCTGCCGGTCTCCCATCACGGCGAGAAGGACGGCACTTTCGTCAACGTCGAGTGGCGGGTGCAGCGCTTCGAGCGCGCCTTCCCGCCGCCGGGCCAGACGCGCGCCGCGGTCGAGGCGCTCGGCGACCTGCTCTCGCGCTTCGACGCCGCCTGGGCGAATCAGTCGCCGGGCAAGGTGTTCGACCGCCTGGCCGGCGAGCTGCCGGCCTTCGCGGGCCTTAACTGGCATGACCTGCCGGCCACCGGCGCGGCGCTCAACGTTCCCGGGGCGCTCCACCGTCTTCCGGACCAGGCCGCCGAGGCGTCGCCGGAGGCTGCCTCGTGAGCGCCGGGACCGCCGATTTCGTCGCCTCCCTAGTCAAGTACGGGTTGATGTTCGCCATCTTCATCAACGTCGCGCCGATCATGAACTGGGTGGAGCGGCGGGCCTGCGCCTACATCCAGGACCGCCCCGGCCCGAACCGCCTGGGGCCGCTCGGCCTGTTCCAGCCGCTCGCGGACGCCTTGAAGTTCATGTTCAAGGAGGACGTCACGCCGGCCCTGGCGGACAAGCCGCTCTACCTGCTGGCGCCGGTGCTGGCGCTGCTGCCGGCGTTCACCACTTTTGTGGTGATCCCCTTCGGGCCGGACATCGTGGTGAACGGGCGGACGGTCCCGCTGGTGGTGGCCAACGTGGCGACCGGCGTCCTGCTCTTCCTCGCCATCTCGAGCCTCGGCGTCTACTCGCTGGTGATGGCCGGCTACGCCTCGAACAACAAGTTCTCGCTGCTCGGCGCGGTCCGCGCCTCGGCGCAGTTGATCAGCTACGAGCTGGCGCTGACGCTGGCCGTGCTGGCGGTGCTGATCCCGGTGGGCTCGTTCCATCTGGGCGACATCGTCGCTTACCAGCAGGCCCACCACCTGTGGAACTTCATCCCTCAGTTCATCGGCTTCATGGTCTTCCTGATCGCCTCGTTCGCGGAGACCAACCGCCTGCCGTTCGACCTGCCGGAGGCGGAGTCGGAGCTGGTGGCCGGGTTCCACACCGAGTACGGCGCGATGCGCTTCGCCCTCTTCTTCCAGGCCGAGTACACGAACATGGCGGCGCTGTCGGCCCTCGGGGTGACGCTCTTCTTCGGCGGCTGGACCCTGCCGTTCGTCCATCTCAGCGGCTGGCTGGGGGCCGCCGTCGGCCTCGCCACGCTGCTCGCCAAGGTCGGCATCTGCATGGCCGTCTTCGTCTGGATCCGCTGGACCTTCCCGCGGTTCCGCTACGACCAGTTGATGCGGCTGGGCTGGAAGGTTCTGCTGCCGCTCGCCATCCTGAACCTGATTGTGGTCGCGGCGATGACGCTCGCGGGCTGGCTCTAGAAGCGAGGACAAGCCGACGATGGAAACCGTGATCTTTTTTCTCTTCGCCGCGCTGGCGATCGGTTCGGCGATCGTCGTGGTGACGCACCGGAGCCCGATCTACGCCACGCTGAGCCTGGTGCTCACGCTGTTCTCGATGGCGGTGCTGTTCGTGCTCCTCGGCGCCCCGTTCGTCGGCGTGCTGCAGATCCTGGTCTACGCCGGCGCCATCGTGGTGCTGTTCCTGTTCGTGATCATGCTCCTCAACGTGCAGAAGGAAGAGGATGCGCACGTCGACCGCGGCGTGCAGCTCTGGATCGCGATCCTCGGCGCGGTGGTCTTCCTCGGCATGTTCTGGCTGGCCTTCTGGCGCACCGGCCTGCGCATCGGCGGCCCCGCGCCCGCGCCGCTCACCGAGGATCTGGTGTCGCTCAAGGGGCTCGCCACCGCGCTGTTCACCGACTACCTGCTGCCGTTCGAGATCGTCGGCCTGCTGCTGCTGGTGGCGGTCATCGGCGCCACGGTCGCCGCCCGGCGCCCCGACAGCGAGACCGTACGGCCGGACGACGATTATGTGACCGCCGAGGACCCGAGCACCGGTCCCGTGCTTCCCAGGGAGGCCCGTTCATGAGTGTCCCCATCTCCTGGTACCTCCTGCTGTCGGCGGTGCTGTTCGGCATCGGCGCCATCGGTGCACTGACGCGGCGCAACGGCATCAGCATCTTCCTCTCGATCGAGCTGATGCTCAACGCGGGCAATCTCACGCTGATCGCCTACGCGCGCCAGTGGAACGACCACACCGGTCAACTGATCGTCTTCTTCGTGATGGCGGTGGCCGCCGCCGAAGCCGCGGTGGGGCTCGCGCTCTTCATCGCCGTCTTCCGCCAGCGGCGCACCATCGACGTCAACCGCTTGAATCTGTTGCAGGGGTAGCGCTCGCCCATGCTCGAACTGCTCTGGCTCATCCCGATCCTCCCGCTGGCGGGCGCCGCCATCAACGGCCTTCTCGGCCGGCGGTTCCCGAAGGCCCTGGTCACCGCCGTCGGCGTCGGCATGCCGCTCCTGACGCTCCTGCTCGCCCTCGGCTGCCTTTGGGAGTACTCCCAGGGCAGCTTCCCCAACGAGGCCTACGAGCAGGTGAAGTACGCCTGGACTACCGGCGACCTCGCCATCCCCGCCGGCTTCCTGCTCGACCGGCTGTCGGCGGTGATGCTGTTCATCGTCACCTTCGTCGGCTTCTGGATCCACGTCTACTCGGCCGGCTACATGGGGCACGAGGAGGGGTACCGCCGCTACTTCGCGTACCTGAACCTCTTCATGTCGGCGATGCTGATGCTGATCCTGGGCAACAACTACCTGGTGATGTTCGTCGGCTGGGAGGGAGTGGGGCTCTGCTCCTACCTGCTGATCGGTTTCTACTACGACCAGCCGGTGCCGCCCGCCGCCGGCAAGAAGGCGTTCATCGTCAACCGGATCGGCGACTTCGCCTTCCTGCTCGGCATGTTCGCCCTGTTCGCGAAATTCGGCAGCCTGACGTATCACGACGTGCTACCGAAGATCCTCGGCGACCCCGGCGCGGTCAACAGCGGCGTCTACGCGCTCGGCCTGCCGTTCGCCAGCTTCGTGGCCCTCTGCTTCTTCATCGGCGCCATGGGCAAGAGCGCGCAGATTCCGCTCTACGTCTGGCTGCCGGACGCGATGGCGGGCCCGACGCCGGTCTCGGCCCTGATCCACGCCGCCACCATGGTCACCGCCGGCGTCTACATGGTGGTGCGCTCGAACGTGATCTACCAGCTCGCGCCGGAGATCTCGCTGTTCGTCGCCATCATCGGCGCCGCGACGGCGATCTTCGCAGCGACGATCGCCCTGGCGCAGACCGACATCAAGAAGGTGCTCGCCTACTCCACCGTCTCGCAGCTCGGCTACATGTTCCTGGCGGCGGGGCTCGGGGCGTATTCGGCGGCGCTCTTCCACGTGATGACGCACGCCTTCTTCAAGGCCCTGCTCTTCCTCGGCTCCGGCTCGGTGATCCACGCCATGGGCGGCGAGCAGGACATGACGAAGATGGGCGGCCTCAAGAAGTACATGCCGTCCACGCGCTGGACGTACCTGATCGGCGCGGCGGCCATCGCCGGCGTCCCCCTGCTCTCCGGCTTCTTCAGCAAGGACGAGATCCTTCATGCCGCCGCCGGCAGCCACCACTGGGTGCTGTGGGCGGTCGGCCTAATCACGGCGGGCTTGACGGCCTTCTACATGTTCCGCTCGTACTTCCTCACGTTCGAGGGGAAGTTCCGCGGCACGCACGAGCAGGAGCACCACCTGCATGAGTCGCCGCCGTCGATGACGATGCCGCTCTGGATCCTCGCCGTCGGCGCGGTGTTCGCCGGCTACGTCGGGGTGCCGAAGGTGCTCTCTCTCGGCTTCTTCCATCCCGAGAGGTTCCATGAATGGCTGGAGCCGATTCTTACTCCCGCCGTCGTGGCGCGCGAGTCTGAGCTCGGCTCGGGCTCCGAGCTGTTGCTCATTCTGATCACCACGGCGGTGGCGATCGCGGGCATCCTCTACGCCCGGTATACCTACGGCGGCGACAACGGTCTCGCCAAGGGGGAAACCTGGGCACGTCGCTTCCCGCTCCTCCATCGCCTGCTGGTCAACAAGTGGTACGTCGACGAGATCTACGACGCCCTGATCGTGCGGCCGCTCGCCATGATCTCCCGCTTCTTCTGGAATGTGGTCGACACCTTCGTCATCGACGGGGCGATCAACGCCGGCGCCTTCCTGACCGAGCTGACCGGCGATGTCGGGCGCTTCAGCACCACCGGCAACGTGCGCAACTACGCTCTCTACTTCTTCCTCGGCGTCATCCTGCTGTTCTGGTGGATCGCCTTCTAGGGTGACCGGATCGGAGATATGGAAACCTTTCTTGGACTGCTCGTCGGCAACACGCTGACCCGTCTGGTCTTCTTCCCGACGATCGCGGCCCTGCCGCTGTTCTTCCTCGCCCGGGCGCAGAGCCGCGCGGCGAAGATCTACACGCTGGTCGCCTCCCTGATCGAATGCGCCTTCGGGGTCCAGTACCTCATGACCCACCTGGGCGCGGACGGCAGCTTTCCGCTGGTGCATGACAGCGTGCTCTCGTGGATCCCGAGCTTCGGCATCAAGTACGACCTGGCGATGGACGGCATCTCGATGCCCCTCGTGCTGCTCGGCATCCTTCTCGTCCCGATCGTGATCCTCGGCTCCTGGAAGGGGATCGAGAAGCACTGGCCGCTGTTCGGCGCCTCGATGCTGCTGCTCACCACCGGCGTGCTCGGCACTCTCCTCGCCTATGACCTCTTCCTGTTCTACATCTTCTGGGAGGTCATGCTGATCCCGATGTACCTGCTGATCGGCATCTGGGGGGGCGAGCGGCGGATCTACGCGGCGGTCAAGTTCTTCCTCTTCACCATGGCCGGGAGCCTGCTGATGCTGATCGCCATCCTCTGGATGGCGTGGAAGTTCCAGAGCCTGAACGGCGGCGTCTGGAGCTTCGCCTACACCGACCTGCTGCGGCTCGACCTGCCGGTCCACCAGCAGATCTGGCTGTTCGCGGCCTTCGCGCTGACCTTCGCCATCAAGGTGCCGATGTTCCCCGTGCACACCTGGCTGCCGGACGCCCACGTCGAGGCCCCCACCGGCGGCTCGGTGATCCTCGCCGGCATCCTGCTGAAGCTCGGCACCTACGGCTTCCTGCGCTTCGCCATCCCGCTCTTCCCACACGCCAGCGAGGCGGCCCAGCCGCTGCTGGTGACCCTCGCCATCGTCGGCATCATCTACGGCGCGCTGGTCGCCTGGGTGCAGACGGACATGAAGAAGCTGGTCGCCTACTCCTCGATCGCCCACCTCGGGTTCGTGATGCTCGGCATGCTCGCCTTCGACATCGTCGCCTGGCAGGGCTCGCTCCTCCAGATGGTGAACCACGGCCTGTCGACCGGCGCCCTCTTCCTCCTCGTCGGCATGCTCTACGACCGGCGGCATACCAAGAAGTTCGACGAGTTCGGCGGCCTCGCCAAGGTGATGCCGGTGTTTGCCTTCTTCCTGGTCTTCGCCAGCCTGGCGTCGGTGGGCCTGCCCGCCCTCAACGGCTTCGTGGGCGAGTTCATGATCCTGATCGGCAGCTTCCGCACTCTGGGCTGGGGGCCGGTCGCGCTCGCCACCTTCGGCGTGGTGCTCGCCGCGATCTATCTGCTCAAGCTGATCCAGCTCACGATCTGGGGCCCGATCACCAAGGAGGAGAACCGGAAGCTGGTCGACCTCTCCGGCCGCGAGTTGGCGGCGCTGATCCCGCTCTGTATCTTCATGCTCTGGATCGGCGTCGCGCCCGACTCCTTCCTGCGTCCGAGCCGCAAGGCCCTCGAAGGGGTGCTCGCCGACTACCACGGGCGGGTCGCCGAGCCGGAAGTGGCGCAGGCAACGCTGCGGCCGCCGGCAACAGCAATAACCTCCGCCAGCATGAACGTAGGGGCGGGGCTTGCCCCCGCCCGGGAGGGGACAAGCCCCTCCCCTACGAAAACGGCGAGTAACGGGATCGCCACGGAGGCCGGCCAATGACCCGCTCGGATTGGATGGTGCTGCTGCCCGAGATCCTGCTCTGCGGCGGCGGCATTCTGGTGCTGATGCTCGACGCGATCGCTCCGTCCCTGCGGCGGGCGTTCACGGCGATCTCGCTGCTGGCGACCGCCGCCGCGGCCTGGGCGGTCTACTACGTGACCCCCGGCCATGCGATGACCGACCCGGCGGCGACGTTCCACGGGCTGCTCGAGACCAGCCCGCTCACCGCCGCCTTCTCGTTCGTGATCCTGCTCTCGACGGCGCTCTGCCTGCTCGCCTCCCAGGGGTATTTGCGGCGGGAGCGGATCCTCTCGGGCGAATACCATGCCCTGCTCCTCTGGTGCGCCACCGGCCTGCTGCTGATGCTGCGCTCGACCGAGCTGCTGATGGTGTTCCTGGCGCTCGAGCTGCTCTCGCTCTGCCTCTACTCGCTGGCCGCTTATCACCGGCGGCTCTCGATCTCGGGCGAGGCGGCGATCAAGTACTTTTTGATGGGGGCCTTCGTCAGCGCCTTCGTGCTCTACGGCATCGCGCTCGTCTACGGCGCGACCGGCAGCACCCGCTTCGACGCTATCGGCGCCGCGCTGGCCGGGGCGCCGGGCGTGCCGGTGCTCGCCAGCCTCGGCTTCCTGATGCTGGTCGCGGGGTTCGGCTTCAAGATGAGCCTCGTCCCCTTCCACGCCTGGTCGCCGGATACCTACCAGGGCGCGCCGTCGCCGTTCGTGGCCTTCCTCTCGGTGGCCCCGAAGGTGGCGAGCGCGCTGGTGCTCTACCGGCTGCTCGCCGCGGTCGCGCAGGGGGGCGGCACGGCGAACGTCGCCCGCTGGTCCACCGTGGTGGCGATCCTCTCGGTGCTCTCGATGGTCGCGGGGAACCTGCTGGCCCTGGTGCAGCGGGACATCAAGCGCATGCTCGCCTACTCCGGCATCGCCCACATGGGCTACCTGCTGCTGGCGCTGGTGACGCTCGACCGCGCCTCGCTGATGCCGGTGCTCGTCTACCTGCTGGCCTACGTTCTGATGAACGCCGGCGCCTTCACGGTGGTCACCATGCTCTACAGCCGGCCCGGCGAGCAGCACCTGATCTCCGATCTCGCCGGCTGGGGCTATCGCTATCCCCTGCTCGGCGGGTGTCTCGCCGTCTGCATGCTGTCGCTGGGCGGCATTCCGCCGACCGTGGGCTTCCTCGGCAAGTACGTGGTCTTCCTGAAGGCGGTGGGCGACGGCCACGTCGGCCTCGCGATCACCGGCGTGCTGATGAGCCTGATCGGCGTCTTCTACTACCTCCGCGTCATGTACTACCTCTACATGAAACCAGAGACGCGGCAGCCGGAAGGGCTGCTGATCGACGTCTGGGGCCGTACCGCGGCGGTGGTCGCCGCCCTGGGGACCCTGGCGCTCGGCATCTGGCCCACGGGTCTGCTCCAGTGGCTGATCACGGCGACCACCGCGAAGTAAACGAGCAGGAAGAGGTCTCGCCTCTTACCCTCAACCGGCTCTCGTTCTACCTGCGCTGCCTGCGCCATCTCCAGGAGCTCGGCGTCAACCGGGTCTCCTCGCAGGAGATGGCGCAGCGCTACCACCTCTCCGCCACCCAGATCCGCAAGGACCTCGCCCAGTTCGGCGAGTTCGGCATCCGCGGCGTCGGCTACGACGTCGACGCGCTGGCCGACCACCTGAACTCCCTGCTCGGCCTCGACCGCCGGCACGCGCTGGTGATCGTCGGCATGGGCAACCTGGGGAGCGCGCTCGCCCAGTATCTCGGTTTCAACTACGGCGCCTTCCGCGTAGTGGCGGGGGTGGACAACGACCCGAAGAAGATCGGCCGGAAGATGGCGAGCCTGACCGTCCGCTCCTCCGCGGATCTCAAGGAGGTCGTCCGCGAATCCGGGGCCGAGATCGGTGTCCTCGCCGTCCCCGCCGAGGCCGCCCAGGAGAACTACGACGCCCTGGCCGACGCCGGCGTCAAAGGGGTCCTCAATTTCGCCCCCGTCCGCGTCAAGCGCCGCGACGACGTGCCGCTCAAGAACGTCGACCTGCGGATCAATCTGGAAGAGCTGGCGTTCTTCCTGCGGTGAGGCCGCGGCTGATGGGTAGGATCAAGGATCTTCGTTCATGCGACTCACGGCGTTTCGGAGAGCAGTTTGCAGGATCGTTGGCCCACGGTAGAAGCTGATCGCGCTGTCCCCATACTTTCTCACGTCCACCCGCGTCAACGGACCCACCTCGATGGGCAGCTCCCGACGTGAGGTGTGCTCGACGGCGACGTCGGCGTCCAAAGCGAGAAGGGGGGCGACCGCTTCGAGGAGCTCTGTGTAGAGCGGGAAGTTGTAGGGCGGATCGGCGTAGACGAGGTCGAAGGCGCCGGCTTGCAGGCGGGCGAGGCCGGCGGGGAGGGTCAGGCGGCGGATCTCGAGGAGGCGCTCACCCAGCTTGCCGGCGTTCGCCTCCAGGGTCTCCACGGCCCGCAGGTTCTGGTCCACGGCCAGGGCGGAGAGCGCTCCCCGTCCCAGCGCCTCCAGCCCCACGACGCCACTGCCCGCGAAAAGGTCGAGGACGCGCGCCCCCTCGATGCGGTCGTTCCAGATCGAGAAGAGCGCCTCGCGCACCCGCCCCTCGGTCGGCCTCGCGCCCGGCGGCACGGCGAGCCCGCGGCCGCGGAACTCGCCGCCGGTGATCCGGACGCCCGGCTTCATGGCTCCCCCGACGGCTCCCTCAATACCAGCGCGATAAACTTCTTCCTCAACTGGTCCCTGGCGATGTAGAGCTCGAGCGGCTGGTCGATCCCCTCCAGCTCGATCCCCTTGTTGTCGCCGGTGAAACCCATGATGCGAAAGCGGGAGCCGTCTCCCGACCGCTTCAGCACGTCCCCCCGCCTGGGCTCGTAATCGACCGGGATCTCGTCCTTCTCCTTCACCACCCGGACCTTTTTGGTCAGCTCGTCGGCGATGCGGACGACGTGCGAAAGGTTGAGCGGCAGGGGCTCGAAGTGGCCGAACCGGTAGGTCTGGGGCTCCTTCCCCGGGAGCTGCAGCCGCAACTCGCACTGCTCGATCCAGGCTCCCTCGGGTCCCTTCTCGGGGCTCTTCACATCCGAGAGATCCTCCCCGGAGAGACGGTTGAGGAAAGCCTGCATCTTGTCCGGCGACAGCTCGGCGAGCCCCATCCACTCATTCCCGATCTGCCCCTTGCGCAGGCGGATGGTGCCGTTGGCGAACAGCGTCATCTCGCGGCGGGCGAGCTCGGTCACGCAGTCGTAGCGGAGGACCTCGGTCGAGCGGTCGTCCGCCCAAGCCGCGGGCATGGCGAGCAGCAGGAGGGCGGCACAGAGGGTGCGCGAGCGGATCACGATTCTCCTTTGGCGATGTCTAGAGCGTAGCGCAGCTCCCCCGCCGCGTCGACATGGCCGTCGAGACGGGCTCGCCGCGTGGCCCGCAAGGCCGCGCCGATCCGGGGTCCGGGCGGAATGCCGGCCGCCAGCAGGTCGGCTCCCCGCAGGGAGAGCGTCAGCGGGCGCATCCCGGTCAGGTACCGGCGCACCCAGGCGCGCACCGTCTCATTCCCCTCGGCCATCAGCAGGAGGAGCTCCTCGCCGGCCAGCGGCTCCAGCGCCTCGGCCGCCTGATGCGGCGCCGGATTGTCTGTCTCGCGATGGAGAACGGCGCGGATGGCGTCAAGCCGTCCCGGCGGCGCGGCCAGCAGGCGGCGATCCTCGCCGTCGAGCAGGAGGCGGTCGGCGAGGCGCCTCCGGTCCGCCGGCTCGAGGCCGGCCGCGAGCGCCAGGAGGAGCAGGCGCCAGGCCGCGACGGGCGGATCGGCGATCCTCTCGCGGCGATACCAGCCGAGGCCCGCCAGCGCCTCGCGCAGCCGCTCACGCGTTGCCTCGTCCAGTTCCAGGCGCGGATCGATCGCCCGCAGGACGCCCAGCCCGGCCAGCCGCTCGATCCCTCCGAAAGCCAGCGCCGGATCGTCGAGCAGCAGGATCAGCTCCTCCCGCAGGCGCGAGCCGGAGAGGAGATCGAAGACCCTTTCGGCGAGCGCTTCCTCGACGAGCTCCAGGGTATCGGGGGAGAGCCGGAAACCGAGACGCTGCTCCAGCCGCACGCCGCGCAGAATGCGCGTGGGATCGTCGATGAACGAGCGGCCATGCAGCACGTGCAGCGATTTCTCCTGGAGGTCGCGCCGGCCGTCGAAGAGGTCGATCAGCTCGGCCCCGGGCTCGGGGCCCAGGCGGATCGCCATCGTGTTGACGGTGAAGTCGCGCCGGAAGAGATCCTCGCGGAGCGCCGCGGCCCGCACCTCGGGGAGCGCCGCCGGCGAGCGATAGCGCTCGCTGCGGGCCGTCGCCACGTCGATGTCGTCCCCTCGCGGGTCGACCATCACCGCGGTCAGGAAGGCGGGATAGGCGCGCACCTGGCCGCCGAGGGCCGTTGCGAGCCGCGCCGCGAGCTCGATCCCGTCCCCTTCGACGACTACGTCCAGGTCCCGATTCTCCCGCCCGAGCAGCAGGTCGCGCACGAAGCCGCCGACGAGGTAGGCGGGAGCCCCCTGCTCGCGCGAGGCGGCGGCGATCGCCTGGAGGCGTGCCCTCTGGGCGGCCGGCACGGTGTCGAGCAGCTCCATGACGGGATTATGGACGGACACGGACGGACACGGACGAAATCACGGACGGAACGGACGGAATGGTACCGCGCGCGGTCAGGTCGGCCTGGGAGCGCCGGCCAGCAGATCCTTCAGCCGCACCGGATCGACCGGCTTGGTCAGATGGAGGTCGAAGCCCTCGGCGTAGGCGCGGCGCTGGTCCTCGGCCTGCCCATAGCCGGTCAGCGCGATCAGACGGACCGACTGGAGGGCGGAGTCGGCCCGCAGCTCCCTCGCCACGCCGTAACCGTCCAGGCCGCCCGGCAGGCCGATGTCGCAGAGCACCACGTCCGGATGGAACCGCCGCGCGGTCTCCAGCCCGGACGTGCCGTCAGCGGCCGTCGTCACCTCGAAGCCCGAGAGCTCCAACAGCATCTGCAGGCTCTCCGCCGCGTCGGCGTTGTCCTCGATGATGAGGACGCGGCGCGAGCCGTTGGCGCTGGCCGGTGGCGCCGCCTCCTCTTCCAGAGCTTCCTGAGCGGCGGCGAGCGGCAGCCGGAGGGTGAACCGGGAGCCGCGGCCCAGTCCCGCGCTCGCGGCCTCCACCTCGCCCCCGTGCAGATCCATCAGCCCCTTCACCAGCGCCAGTCCCAGCCCGAGCCCGCCCCGGCTCCGGGCCAGGGTGCGGTCGGCCTGGCTGAAGGTCTCGAAAAGGTTTTCCAGCATCTCCGGCTCGATGCCGATGCCGGTGTCCTCGACGACGACTTCGGCGCTCTCGCGGTCGCCGCCGCCCTCGAGTTCGACCCTCACCCGCCCGCCGGGATCGGTGAATTTGCCGGCGTTGCTCAGCAGGTTGCCCAGCGCCTGCGCGAGACGGATCGCATCCCCCTCCACCCAGAGAGGCTCGGCGGGGAGCTCCAGATCCAGGGTCAGCCCGCCGGCTTCCAGATCGCGGCGCTGATCCTCGACGGTGTCGCGGACCAGCTTCGTCAGGTCCAGCCGCTCCCTGTGCAGCAGGACCTTGCCCCGGGAGATCCGCGAGACGTCGAGCAGATCGTCGACCAGGCGCGTCATGTGGGAGACCTGGCGGTCGATCATGCCGCGGGCCTTCTCCAGGACCGGCTCGTGGTGGCCGGCCTGCCGCAGGATCTGCACGGCGTTGCGGATCGGCGCCAGCGGATTGCGCAGCTCGTGGCCGAGCATGGCGAGGAACTCGTCCTTCTTGCGGCCGGCCTCGCGGAGCTCCTGAGCCGTCCGCACCTGTTCGGTGATGTCCACGCCGTGGACGAAGATACCGGAAACCGTTCCGTCTGCCTCGGTCAAGGGCTGGTAGACGAAGTTGAGAAAGCGCTCCTCGAGAGCCCCTGCCTCCTCGTGCCGCACCAGGACCGGAATCCCGTTCCCGGCAAACGGCTTGCCGGTGGCATACACCTCGTCGAGCAGCTCGAAGAAGCCCTGCCCCTCGATCTCCGGAAGCGCCTCCCGGACCGGTTTGCCCAGGATCTCCCGATCTCCCACGAGTTGGTAGTAGCGAGGGTTAGCCAGCTCGAAGACGTGCTCGGGGCCACGCACCGTCGCGATGAACGCGGGCGCCTGCAAGAAGATGCTGGCGAGACGCGCGCGCTCCAGCTCGAGCGCCTCGAAGAGCTTCCGGCGCTCCGCCTCGATCCGCTTCTCCTCGGTGATGTCCACCACCACGATCCCCACCCAGGAGATGGCGCCGTCCGGCTTCTTGACCGGATAGAAGCCGGCCAGCCAGGTCCGGCGCTCGCCGGGATTCGCCGGAGCCTCCCCCGCGATCTCCAGATTCACCACCGGTTCCCCGGTGCGGAAGACCTGCTCGATGACCGGCTCGACGATCCGCGCGTTGACGGGAGCGATCTCGCGGATGGGGCGGCCGAGGTGAGCCTCCAACGGCAGGCCGTTGATCCTCGCCACCACTTCGTTCACCCGGACGAAGCGGAGCTCCCGGTCGAAGAAGGCGAAACCGACCGGCGCGTGGACGAGCAGCGATTCCAGGGCGGCGAAGGTCTCGTCGTCGATCTGGCGCGCGGCGATCCGGTCGCGCAGCGCCGCGTTCTCGCGCTCGAGATCCGCCACCCGCCGCTCGAGGCGGCCCAGGTCGCTCACGCCGTCATCCTGGGCAGGGTTGGGTGGGTCGGCAAGCTCTTCAGGGATTCTCCATCGGGGTCTTACGTGTGCAAGTCCCGTGCGAGCCGGGAATGCTAACCTGATCGCCTCAGGAGGGTCCAGCATGAACGACGTTCTGTTTCTTGGCGAGCAGCTCCGCAAGGGGTATTCCGACGACCCGTGGCACGGCCCGGAGACGACCAGCCTGCTGGAGGACGTGACCGCCGAGGAGGCGGCGGCGCACCCGGTGGCGGGGGCGCACAGCATCTGGGAGATCGTCCTCCACATGACGGCCTGGCAGAACGAGGTCCGCCGCCGCCTCGGCGGCAAGGAGCCCGGCCTCCCCGAGGAGGGGGACTGGTCCGAGCCCGGCGAGATCTCCGCGGCCGCCTGGCGGCGGGACCGGGAACGCCTCGGCGAGTCGCTCGACGAGCTGCTGCGGGCGCTGGCCGGCTGCACCGATGCGGATCTGGAGCGGGCGGGGGGCTCCTTCTCCGACCGCGACCCGGCGCTCGGCACCGGTGCCACGTACCGGGGAATGGTCAACGGCCTCGTACAGCACAACGCCTACCACAGCGGCCAGCTCGCCCTGCTGCGCAAGGCGCTGCGGACCGGCCCCTGAAATCTCAGCGCTTCGCCGCTGTCCGGGTCTGCCGGGGCACGAACTCCGCCTCGCCCCAGATGGCGGTGCCGTTGACCGGGTCCTGGACCGAGAAGACCAGCCGCTGCCCGATGTCGCGGACGCGGATCGCGGTCTGGAAGCGGGCGTAGGTGCCGGTCCGCGGCGGCGTCTTCAGGGCCACCTTGAGGCGCGATGCCGGGAGGTCCGCGCGCCCCCCCTTGTCGTCCATCGTCACGATCGCGAGCGGAGTCTCGGCGATGTAACCGCCCCCCTTGGGCGTCAGCGCCAGCGACTCGACCGGCACGCCCAGCGTCACCGGGATCTCCATCTGCCCGCGCCCCGCCCGCTTCGGCTCGCCGAGCCGCACGATCAGCCGCCGGTCCTGGTTCTGGCCATCGCCGCCGCCGAAGAGCAGCACGCTCTCGGCCTTCATCGCGTTCTGCGTCCGCTTCGACAGATCGGAGAAGCCGCCGCGCGCCCGCACCGCGAGCTCCGCCCGCCGCGGCTCGACGGTCACCTTGTGTCCGTGGTCGTCCGCCTTCCAGGCGGGCGTGAAGCCGATCCAGTAGTACGAGCCGGTGTCGGCCACGACCTCGCGGAAGGCCTCCATCTTCGCGGAGACCACTACCCGGCCGCCGGTCCTCTCGGCCAGGGCGCCGAGCGCCGAGATCGCGCGGGCGTCGGACTGCGCCATGTCCGCGGGATAGATCGTGTAGCCGAGCCGGTTGGCGGCCTCGATCATCGGTCCGTAGAGCTGCGGCGCCACCTGTAGGGACCAGGCGCCGGAGAGCATCAGCATCACCTTGCGCCCCGGCGGGGCCGCGAACCCGCGCAGCGCGGCGGCGGCCGCCGCCGCCGTCCTGCCGAGCTGGGTGCGCGCCTCCGGGCTGATCCGGTTCGACGTATCCTCCTGGAACGCGGCGATCTGGTCCCCTTCCAGGCCGTCCATGTTGAGCACCCAGTCCATGTCGGACTTCAGCGCCCGCTGCCGCGATAGCTGCTGCGCTCCGAGAGTGGGGCGCCGGCGAGCCCGCTCCAGGGCCGCGGTCAGCGCGGCGGCGTCACCGGTCCAGTTGCTCAGGACGTCGATCCGCGAGCCGTCGAAGGCCAGCACGGCCATGCGGTCGGCGGATTTCAGGAGCGTCAGGTCGCGCTGGAGCTTCGCCAGCGCCTCGTCGCGGACGTTGGCGACCGAGAAGGAGTCGTCGACGTAGATCAGGTAGTTCCGCCCCACCTCCTCCCCCGCCGCCACCGGGGCTCCGGCGTTCTCCTTCGTGCTGGACGCGGCCCTCCCCTCCTCGATCTCGGTGCAGTACTCGATCGGCACTTCCTTGCCATCCACCAGCAGCCGGAAGTCCGCCGCCGAAAGCCCGCGGACCCGCTCGCCCTTCTTGTCGACGACCACCGTCTCGATGTTGACCACCCGGACGTCGATCGATTCCCCGAAGGTCTGCACCTGCACCTGCTGCGGGTCCTGCTCCGCCGCCACGGGCAGGACGCCCGCCAGCAGCAGAACCGCCCCCATGAACCGGCTCAGGAGCTTCATGATTCTCCTCCTTGATTTCAAGAATCGCGTCGAACGCGCAGTGAACCGGATGCAAAGCAAGGCGAATGCCTCCGCTCTGGCATCATGGAATCAGTAATTTACGACGTGATGGCGCTTTTGCGGTCCTCTGGAGAGGACGCCGGTGTCTCCCAAGTGTGGCGGGCGTCAACCGGCGTGGACCGCGACCTCGGCGGCGATGATCACGGGGGAGTCGTTGGGGAGCTGCGCCATGCCGATGGCGCTCCGCGCGTGCTGCCCCACCTCGGGGCCGAAGACCTCCAGCAGGAGGTCCGAGCAGCCGTTGATGATGTTGGTCGTGCGGATGAATCCCGGGGCCACGTTGATCATCCCCGAGACCATCAGCCAGGCCGCGATCCGGTCGAGGTCGCCGAGCGCCTGCTTCAGGGTGGCCAGGATGGAGAGGGTGGCGAGGCGGGCGGCCTGGTACCCCTGCTCGGCGGAGAGCTCCGCGCCGACGCGGCCGAACGGCGCGGCCAGGGTGCCGTCCGGATTCAGCGGCGCCTGCCCGGAGACGTAAGCGCGGTCGCCATAGAGGCGGACCCACGAGAAAGGCGCCCGGACCTCCGGCGGCAACTGGATGAGCCGCGGCAGCTCGAGCCCGAGCTGCCGGAGACGCGCTTCGACGTTCATGGGCCTCCTGGAGGGTCGGCAGCCTTAGGGCTGATCCTCGCCGACGACCACGATCTCCTGGGCGAGCAGCCGGCCGTCGCGATCGCGGGCCGCCTGGATCCGCACCTCATCCCCACGCTCGATATTCTCGGGGCTGTAGGTGCGGCCCTGGAATCTGACCGTCGTGCCGGCATCATACCGCACCACGATCAGGTCGCCGGACGGGCCGGGGCGCGTTCCCGAGGAGAAGCCGCGGCTGCCATACCCCGAGCGCTCGATCTCCAGCGTGCGGGAGCGGAGGTCGATCGAGCGGACGGTCCCGCGCAGATCGGTGGCGAGGTCGTCGTCCCGGGAGCCGTCATCCCTGGGGTCATACCTCCCGGGGTCATCACCCCTGGAGTCACCGCTCCTGGGGCCATCTCTCCTGGGGTCGTAACCAGGACTACCGGTGCCGCGGCTCACGTCGTAGAGCACTTCGATGTCCTGGGCGATCAGGCGGTTGCCGTTGCGGTCGACGCTGGCCTGGATGCGGTCGCCGCGCTCCAGGTCCTGCGGCCGGAAGGTCTGGCCCTGATATCTCACCACTGTGCTCTCGGTATAGGAGAAGACGGCGGTGTCCTCCGCGTCTTCGTTCCGCAGATCATTACGATATTCGTCCCCCTCGCGATCGATGTAGATGAGCTGGTCGCGGGTGTTCACGCTCGCCACGGTCCCGCGCAACTCGTCGGCGCGGTCGTCATACCCGTACGCGCGGTCGGGATCACGGTCGGGATAGCGGTCGGGGTAGCGGCCGGGATAAGAGCCTCCGACGCCGACCGTGCAGCCGGCGAGCAGGGCCGCCGCGGCGAGCGGGGCCAGAAAGCTGATCGATAGAAGTCTTTTCATGGTGTGCCTCCAGAGAGTGTTCCCCCGGTCTCTGGCTTTGTGCAGGACCCGTGCCGAATCGCGTCCGAAGGGAGCCGGAAGCCGTGTAGCATGGATCGCATGGAACCCACGTCACAGCCCTACACCCTCCCCGCCGAAACGGACATCGGGCACGTCCACCTCAAAGTAGCCGATCTCGATCGGGCGCTGGCGTTCTACCTCGGCGTCCTCGGCTTCGAGCTCACCTCGCGCTTCGGCTCGCAGGCCGCCTTCATCTCCGCGGGCGGCTACCACCATCACATCGGCCTGAACACCTGGGAGAGCCGCGACGGCTCCCCACCGCCCCCCGGCCGGACCGGCCTCTACCACGCCGCCATCCGGTATCCGACGCGGCAGGCGCTCGGGGCCGCGGTCCGCCGGGTCCTCTCGGCCGGCGTCCCGCTCCAGGGCGCCGCGGATCACGGCGTCAGCGAAGCGGTCTACCTGGCCGATCCGGACCAGAACGGCCTGGAGCTCTACTGGGACAGGCCGCGCGAGCAGTGGCCCCGCTCCCCGGAAGGAGCGCCGGCCATGTACACCGAGCCTCTGGATCTCCAGGATCTGTTGCTCCAAGCCGCGACTTGACAGAAATTCCGGACGGGAGCACGATCCTTTCGAGTTCGATTGACATCAGAGTCGCTTCCTGCTCACCGGCTCGCTTGGCGCGGGCCATTCGAGAAAGGTGCAATGTGATGGCAACTCGCTCCCAGGGTCCGGGGTGGTTCGCGGCACTCCTCGTAGCCTCACTCGCCGCCGCGGTCTCCCCCCGCCCCGCAGCCGCCCAGCTTCAGTTCACCTCCGCCGACGGCAAGCAGAGCTTCAAGATCGGCATTCTCGGCCAGCTCCAGGCCGAGAGCATCGAGAACGGCAACGCCAGGAACGACTCCGCGAACAACCTCTTCCTGCGCCGCCTCCGCCTGCTGGGCAACTTCAAGCTGTCGGACCAGCTCACGGTCTTCTTCGACACCGACTCGCCGAACCTCGGCAAGGGGAACCCCGACGGCACCAAGAACAACGCCGACATCTTCATCCAGGACTTCGTCGTCACCTACGCCTTCCGCAAGGAGTTCCAGCTCGACGGCGGCATGCTGCTGATGGCGCAGAGCTACAACCACAACCAGTCGGCGGCCACCCTGCTGGCCCTGGACTACGGCCCTTACACCTTCGTCGAGTCGGTCCCCACTACCGCGCGCACCGGCCGGGACTACGGCCTGCAGGCCCGCGGCTATCTCGGCGGCGATCACCTCGAGTACCGCGCCGGCGTCTTCCAGGGAGTGCGCGGCGTCAACAACACGAACTCGTTCCGCTATGCGGGGCGGCTCGCCTATTACGTCTTCGGCCCTCAGACCACCTATTTCTATCGCGGCACCTCGCTCGGCAAGACGCAATCGCTCTCGATCGGCGGCAGCTTCGATCACCAGGAGGACTACGATTCCGTTGGCGCCGACCTGTTCTGGGACCAGCCGATCGCCGGCGGCGACGGCCTGACCCTGCAGGTCGACTACAACCAGATCGACGGCGACGTCTTCATTCCCACGCTGCCCAAGCAGACGGACGCGATGGTCGAGGTCGGCTATTACTTCCACACGATCAAGCTGATGCCGTACGTCCAGTTTGCCCGCCAAGACTTCGACGCGGTCACCCGGCCGGATGAGAAGCGCGCGCAAGCAGGGCTCGCCTTCTGGTTCGCCGGCCACAACTCGAACCTGAAGCTGGCGTGGACGAAGATCGATCGCGACGGCGCCAAGAAGCGGAACCAATATCAGGTGCAGTACCAGATCTTCCAATTCTGAGCCGACGACCAAAGGGGGGATTTCATGAGCGTAGCGACCGCCGACTCGCCCGTCCTTCAGGTTTCGCCCCAGGAGGAGCGAAAAGTCATCTTCGCCTCCTCGCTGGGCACGGTATTCGAGTGGTACGACTTCTATCTCTACGCCACCCTGGCGCCGTTCTTCGCCGCCCTCTTCTTCCCCAAGGGGAACGACACCGCGGCCCTCCTCTCGGCCTTCGCCACCTACGCCGCCGGCTTCCTGGTGCGGCCGTTCGGCGCCCTGGTGTTCGGCCGCCTGGGGGACCTGGTCGGCCGCAAGTACACGTTCATGGTGACCATCATCGTGATGGGCGCCTCGACCGTCCTGGTGGGGCTGCTCCCCACCTACGCCTCGATCGGCGTGCTGGCGCCGATCCTCCTGGTGACGCTCCGCCTGCTCCAGGGCCTGGCCCTCGGCGGCGAGTACGGGGGGGCCGCGACCTACGTCGCCGAGCACGCCCCCGAGGGGAGGCGCGGCTACTCGACGAGCTGGATCCAGACCACGGCGACCCTCGGCTTCTTCCTCTCGCTGCTGGTGATCGGCCTCTGCCGCCTCAAGATGAGCCCAGAAACCTTCAAGGACTGGGGCTGGCGGGTGCCGTTCCTGATCTCGCTCGTGCTTCTCATCTTCTCGATCTACATCCGGGCCAAGCTGAATGAGTCGCCGGTCTTCCAGCGGATGAAGGCGGAGGGCAAGGGGTCGAAGTCGCCGCTCAAAGACAGCTTCATGCGCTACCCGAACAACAAGTACGTGATGCTCGCCCTGTTTGGCGCCACCGCCGGCCAGGGGGTGGTCTGGTATACGGGGCAGTTCTACGCCCTCTTCTTCCTCACCATCGCGCTCAAGCTCGACTGGCTGAAGGCGTATCTGCTGGTCGGCGCCGCGCTGCTGCTGGCGACGCCGTTCTTCGTCATCTTCGGCCGCCTGTCCGACCGCATCGGCCGCCTCAAGATCATCCTCCTCGGCTGCCTGCTCGCGGCGCTCACCTACTTCCCGCTCTTCCGGGGGCTGACCCACGCCATCAACCCAGGTCTCGAAGAGTTCCAGAGCAGCCATCCGGTGAGCGTCGCGGCCACGGATTGCCACTTTCACATCTTCATCTTTCCAGGCACCAAGCTCTCCGACTGCGACAAGGCGAAAGACTTCCTCATCACCAAGTCAGGGCTCTCCTTCACCTCGCAGCCCGCCGAGCCTGGCCAGACGGTGACGACGCGGATCGGCAACACCACGCTGAACGGATGGAACGAGGACGATTACAAGGCCGCCCTAACGGCCGAGGGCTATCCGGCGGCACCCGACCCCGCGCGGATCAACTACGGGCTGGCTCTCCTGATCCTGTTCATCCTGGTGCTCTACGTCACCATGGTCTACGGCCCGATCGCCGCCTTCCTGGTGGAGCTGTTCCCGACGAGGATCCGCTACACCTCGATGTCCTTCCCGTACCACATCGGCAACGGCTGGTTCGGCGGCATGCTGCCGCTCCTCGCCACCGCCATGGTGGCGAAGGCCGGCAACATCTACTACGGCCTCTGGTACCCGGTGATCGTCGCGGTGATCACCGTGATTATCGGCACGCTCTTCCTGCGTGATACGAAGGACCAGTCGATCGTCGATTGATCGCGAGCGCGACAGCGGCGCGGTAAAACCGCCGGGCGGAACGCCCGGCGGTTTTGTTTTCGGAGTTCAGACCTGAGGATCTTCGCCGCGACTCGTGTGCCACAAAGCCAGGACTTCGACTGCATCCTGCCGCAAGCCTCAGTTCCCAAGCTCAGAGAGAAGCTGCCAACCATCGACGACCTCGCCTCGATCGGTTTGGGCAATCGACTCGAGAAGAAACGACTTCTCCTCGGGGGAGAGCCTAAAGCCTTCCTCAGCTTCAGGCACCAGAAGAGTAATCGTGTCGCCCTTCCGGAGACTGCCCTCCGGCACATCCAACCGGCCGTCATCCATGACCTTCGCGGTAAGCACTTTCATGGGGCCATTCTACTCTGCCTGGATGCCCAGGAGCGGGTAGGAGGTCGTACAATAGAGCAGGCTCACCCCGGAGATCCCATGAATCGCAGAGAGTTCGCCAAGTCCCTCCTCAGCACCATCGCCTCGTACTCGCTGCTGGAGACGCTGTTCACCCGCAATGCGCTCGCCGGCGCGGTCAAGCCGATCACGGATCACTGGGTGCGCGGCCTCAACGCGATGAGCCTGGATCTCCGGTCCACCACAATCGCCCCCGCTCTCTGGCAGGCGAAGGTCAAGGAGCTCTACGACCGGATCGAGCCGGCGGCGCTGCTGGCGGCCATCGATTTCGACAAGCTGACCGCCAAGTTCGACTATCCGGATCTGGGCGTCAACACCCGGCCGGTCCGGTTCCCCCGCCTCGACGGTATTCCGGAGGACCTGGCCTTCTATAGCAAGGTCTTCGGGATGCGACGGGATCGCGCGATCATCCCCCACGGGCACAAGAACATGGTCTCCTGCCACTACGTGCTGAAGGGGGAGTTCCTCCTCAAGCAGTATGACAAGGTGGACGAGACCGACTCGCACATGATCATCACACCCACGATCGACGAGGTCGCCCGCGCCGGCAGCCACTCCTCGATCTCGGACGAGAAGAACAACGTCCACTGGCTGCGCGCGACAACCGAGACCGCCTTCACCTTCGACGTGCTCGTTCTAGATCTCAAGGGGAACTCGGCGGACGTCGAGAACATCGATCCCTACGACGCCGAGAAGATCTCCGGCAACCTGCTCCGGGTCAAGAAGCTGAAGGTCGAGGAGGCGCTCCGCAAGTACGGGCACGACACGCATCACGGGGAGATCCAAAAGAGCGGGGCTCTCCCGCCCCGGCCAGCGGAAGAGCCCCGTCTCACCCTCTTGGGGTGACTTCGATTCGGGGAACAGCATGGACGCATCGAGCCCTTTCGCCATCACCTTCCCCTCCAAGATCGACCGCTGGATCGTCTGGCTGACGGCCATCCCGCTCACGATTTCGGCAGCGGCGGTGACCTCGGCTCTGCTCGCCGGGCCGCCGCTCCCGGCGGCGTTCCTGATGGTGGGCCTGGAGGTCCTCATCGTGGCCTTCATGGTCTGGACCTGCAGAGGCACGCGCTACCTGGTGACCGACCGGGAGGTGATCGCGCGCTCCGGTCCGTTCCGCTGGCGCATCGAGATTGCCGGCATCGAATCGATCCGCCCGTCGAAGAACCTGCTCTCCTCCCCCGCGATGTCGCTCGATCGTCTGGAAATTCGCTACGGTGGAGGCCGCAGGCTGCTGATCTCGCCGAAAGACCGGGCGGGATTTCTGGAGGCGGTGGTGGCGCGCTCCCGGAGCCTCACCCGCCAGGGGGAGCAGGTCCGGCGTGCGGGCATGGGTTTCACCGGCTCAGGATGTTGATCCCACGGCGACAAAGAACTCCACCGCCTCGGTCCCGGCGGCTTCCACCCCGGACTGGAGCGCGGCCCCGACTATCAGTAAGATGCGCCAATGCAGATGGGTCCTGACGTGCCGCCAGCTCTCAACCTCCTTCGCTCGGCACGCCGGGTAGGACTCGTCCTCTCCGGTGGCGCGTCGCGGTGCTGCTTCCAGGTGGGGGTCATCGAGACCCTGACGGACCTGGGGTTCAGCCCGGACGTCTGCGTCGCCGTCTCGGGCGGGGCATGGAACGGCGCCGCGGTCGCGGCCGGCACGGTGCCCCGCCTGCGCCATTACTGGCGGACCTTCGTGCGGATGCCCCGCGTCGACGTCCGCAAGCTCCTCAGCGAGCGCACCCCCTATCGCTTCAACGAAATCCACCGGCGCACGTTCAGCCGCTACGTGGGGGTCGAGCGGCTCCGCCGGCCGGAGGCGCCGCCGCTCTGGATCGGCGTCACCCGCCTGCGCGACCGCCAGGGGGAGTTCTTCGACGCGCGCAAGGTCGACGATCCGCTGGCCCTCTGCCTCGCCTCGAACTATGTGCCCCCCTTCTATACCCATGCCCCCCGGATCGGCGGCGAGCGCTACGGCGACGGCGGCCTGACCGACAACATCCCCTACGAGAAGGCGTTCGCCGAGGGGTGCGACGCCGTCGTGCTGGTGACCATGAAGGGGGAGAGCGAGGGGGGCCTTTACCGCAACGCCCATGAGCCGGACCATGTCATCCCGTCCCCCTTCCGCGAGCGGACGGTCGTGATCCAGCCCCGCCACCGCCTCCCCTGCGCCTGGGCCGAGAACCGCTGGGAGGCGCTGCGCCCCGTGATGGACCTCGGCCGCCTGCGCGCCCGCGAGGTGCTCCTGGGGGAGAGCCATCCGGAGACCGAGGTACGCGCCCAGTTGGGAGCCCTGGACCTGTTCCTGCGGCGGCTGATGACTACCCGGGTTCTCGCCGCGTCCGGCCGCCCCAAAAGGCCGCTCTAGGGTAGCGGGCGCGGATCTCAGCCCCCCGGCGGCTTCGGGGGTGCGGCGGCGGCCGGCGGCGGCGGCACGCAGGGGACCGCGATGCCGCGATGGCCATTGACGCCGACGCTGCGGACCGCGAAGTACTCGTTGTCGGTGCTGGTGCCCTCCAGCACGACCTCCCCCGGACGGTCGACCGCGCGCAGGACGTGCCAGCGGGGGTCCGTGGTCTCCCGCCGCAGGATCTCGAACCCCTTGCGCCCGGCGTCGTCCTCGGCCTCGACGGCGATCCTGGCGGAGGGGGTCACGGCGCCGGTGAGCACGGCCGATTTCGGGGGTGCCGGGGCCGCCGCCAGCTCGCCGAGGAGGAGCTGGTTGAGCGCGGCCACCTCGGCGACGAAGGGGAAATCCATGTGCTGGATCAGGTCGCCGTGCTGGACCCCCTTCTCGACGCGGACGTTCTGGTGCTGATGGTCGTAGTTCTCGAGCGGCTCGGTGATCCGGATCGCCGGCAGCCCGGCCTCGACGAACGGGATGTGATCGCCGCCGCGGCCGAAACGGTCGCGCCGGAAGATTAGCCGCACCCGGCCTGGGGTCGCCAGCTCGTCGAGCCGGCGCGCCATCTGCCGGCCGGGCGAGTCGACGCCGTCGGGCCCCCCCTCGCTGAACACGCGCGGCCGGCGATCTTTCGATCCGTTGGTGGCGCCGACGATATCGTTGGTGATCATGCCGCCCACCTGATAGCCCTGCTGGGCGAGCCACTCTTTCATCCGCCGGGCGCCGAGGAGCCCCTGTTCCTCTCCCGCCACGGCCGCGAAGATCACAGTGCCCCGGAACCCCGGGGACCTCGGAGCCATGGCCGCGGCCGAGAGGAGCGAGACGATCACGCCCGAGGCGTCGTCGTCGGCTCCGGGAGCGTCCGACTTCGTGTCCATGACGTCCGAGGCGCGCGAGTCGAGGTGGCCGGACATCACGTAGGCGGTCTTCGCGCGCGCCGGGTCGGTCCCCGCGAGGACGCCGTAGACGTTCTCCATGTGCACCGGCACGTTGCCGGTGCGCGTCCCGCTCGTCTCATAGGTGTCGACGATCACCTTCAGCCGGCCGCCGCTTCTGGCGGCGATCTCGTTGAGCCGCCGCACGACGACGTCGCGCGCGCAGCCGATCCCCCGTTTCGGATCGGTCCAGGACGACATCGAGTGGCGCGTGCCGCAGGCCACCAGCTCGGTGTCGATGGCCCGGGCCTCCTGAGGGGGAGCGGGGACCTTGACGGCCACCGCGGCCGGGCCGGCGAGAATCAGGAGAACGGGCAGGAGAGCGGGAGATGAGACCATGCGGGCTCCTTTCGCGTCGAGCCCCCGCATCTTACATGGCCGAGGCCGCCGTCTCCTCAACCGGCGATCCCTCCTCGGGCCCGAGGAACACCACCCCCTGCTGCTCGAGGCTGAAGCAGACGATGCGGGTCATCGTGCCCTCGATCCCGGCGCGGTCCTGGAACAGGCACCAGACCTCGCTGCCGTTCTCAGGAGCGACTTCCGGGGAGCCGGCGACCACGCGGGCCCAGGCGAAGCGGTCGAGCGGCGCGGGGTGGCTGTCGTAGGGGGAGGGCTGGCGCCGCAGGGCGGCCGCGATCTCCTCGCTCAAGTCGGCCTTGCCGGCGAGCTCCGCCGGATCGAACTCGTAGAGGTTGGTCAGCGGAAACCGGCTCTGGACGGCGGCCTGCACAACGGCGTCGACGTGGGCCTGAAAGAAGACCGAGCGCTCGATGACGTGGCGCAGGCCGCGCTCGAAGGCCGTGGCGCCGTAGGTGAAGGCGGCCCAGCGGTCTGCCAGCACCTCCTGCAAGCGCGAGGCGCCCTGGGAGATGCGCAGGAACACCCGGTGGAAGCCGTTGACGAACCACCAGGCCGGGTTGTACCAAGTGGCGGCCCCAGCCTCCGAGAGGTGATGGGCCATGGTGACGATCGAGCGCCGAACCGCCAGGGCGAAGCCGCCGCCCGCCGTGTCCTGATTGGAGAAGTGGCCGTGCTCGTGCGCCAGGATCGCCTTGAAGGGGGCGAGCTCGAAGCCGTCGAGGACGCCGACGCCGAGGATCAGGCAGCGCTCGGTCTGGCCGCGGAGCTGCCGCAGCATGCCGCCGCGCTCGAAGACGGCGAGGTCGGTGCCCGGCGTCAGATAGACGTTGTCCACCGGCCGGATGCCGATCCGCGCCGCCACCTCGTCGAGCAGGGCGCGCAGCCGGGGCTCGGTCGCGAGGTCCAGCAGAAGCCCCGGATCGCCGTCCTCGCCGCGCACGAAGAGGCTCCTGGCGATCGCGGCGAGGGTCACGCAGACACTCGCGGCCAGCAGCAGGAACAGATGGATCGGGATGTGGCCGATCCATAAGAAGAGGTAGAACAGCCCGCCCCCGGCCGCCAGCACCGCCAGGGCCACCAGCGGGATGGAGACCCAGTAGAAGGCGCAGGAGAGCCAGAGGACGGCCCGGTAGACGCGGCGCAGGAGGGCGTCTCCCCCCTGCGCCCGGCCGTTCGGCTGGGACGGCACACGGCCGGCGACGCGCAGGGTGGCCCAGCTCAGGAGCCCGCCGACGGCGAGCAGCAGCAGAAACGTCGAGGTCCAGACGGCGCAGATCACGGCGGCCTTGGTCACGCTTGAATCTCCTCCCGGTGAAGTGTGGATCGGCTGTTTTCTCTCCAGGAGTGCTCGCGGTCCGCGAAAGCTTTCGCGTCAGCCATCGTTGCGGAACACCTCTCCACCTTTCATCACGAATTTCACCCTCTCCATGGCGTGGATGTCGGCGAGCGGGTTGCCGGGCACGGCGATGACGTCGGCGGCCTTGCCCGGCTGGAGCGTGCCGATCGTCTGGCTGAGCCCGAGCAGGTCGGCCGCCGAAGCGGTGGCGGCGCGCAGGGCGGCGGCCGGGGTCATCCCGAGGTCCACCATCAGGCCGAATTCCTGGGCGTTGATGCCGTGCGGGCTCACCGCGGAGTCGGTGCCGAAGGCGATCTTCACCCCGATCCGCAGAGCATTCTTGAACATGGCGGAGCGGACGGCGACCGCCGCCTTGGCCTTGGCCGCGATGGCCGGCGGATAGTGGCGGATCGCGCTCCGGCCGGCCGCGTACTCGCCGGCGAGAAGGGTGGGTACGAGCCAGGTGCCGCGCTCCTTCATCATCCGCAGCTCCTCGTCGCCCATGAACGAGCCGTGCTCGATCGAGTCGACGCCGGCGCGGATGGCGAACCGCGCCCCCTCGGCGCCGTGGGCGTGCACCGCCACCTTCTTGTGCAGGCGATGCGCCTCGTCGACGATGGCGTTGAGCTCCTCCTGCGAGAGCTGGGAGGTGTCCACCTCGTCGTTCAGGGAGAGCACGCCGCCGGTGGCGCAGACCTTGATCACGTCGGCGCCGTACTTGACCTGGAAGCGCACGGCGTCGCGGAACTGGTCCGGGCCGCTGGCGATGCCACGCTCGATCCCCGGCTCAGGCCCGAAGCGGTTGAACGGGAAGCCCCCCTCGTCACAGTGGCCGCCGCGGGCGCCGAGGGCGTGCACCGCCACCAGCATCCGCGGCCCGGGGACCACTCCGTCGCGGATCGTGTTGCGCAGGCCGACGTCGATGTAGTCGCCGGAACCGACGTCGCGGACGGTGGTGAAGCCCGCCGCCAGGGTCTTGCGGGCGTTGACGGTGGCGCGGATCGCGGACTCGGCCACGTCCCTGCTGACGTTGTTGAAAAACCCCTGCAGCCATTCGTCGGTCGATTCGTTGGTCATATGGGTGTGGGCGTCGATCAGCCCGGGCAGCAGGGTGGCGTCGCCGAGGTCGATGACGCGGGCGCCGGCGGGGATGGCGAGCCCCGAGCCGGCGGCCCGGATCTGCCCCCCCTCGACGATCACGACGCCGTTGGGCACGGCGGCGTCCCCCCGGCCGTCGAACAGACGAGCGGCCTTGAGGGCGATCACCTCCGGTTTCGGAGCGGGGGCTCCCTGAGCGGACAGGAGCGCGGGTATCGCCAGCAGCAGAGCCAGCGCGAGAGCACGGAATCTCATCGGGCACCTCCGGAAAGAGGCGTCGATGGTATCCGCGGCGAGGGCTCGAGGTCCAGGGGAGGGACCGCGCTGGCGCCCTACCCCTGGGGGATCGGCGGCACCGGCGAACCCGCCGCCGCCCGCCGCGCCACCCACAGGTACCCCCGGGGCGCGGCCGTCCGTCGCACCTCCTCGAGGGTGGCGCTCGCCGCCGGATCGCCGCTCTGCCTCTGCAGGAGACCCAGCGCCAGCCGCGCCTCGAGCCCGGCGGCGACGTCGCCGATCCGGCCGGCCTCACGGACCGTCCGGGACAGGATGTCCAGCGCCGTCGCCGGATCGCCGGTCGCGGCCAGGACAGGCGCCGCGTCGATGTCCACGGCGAGCCGGAGCTCGACGTCCTCTTCCCCCTCGACGAGCCTCTCGGCCTCTTCGGCGGCCAGCCGCGCCGGCGCGCGCCGGCCGCCGGCGAGCAGCGCCCGGGCGAGACCCGCGAGGGCGCGGGCGCGGCTGCCCGCCATTCCCCGCTGGTTGTACCAGTCGGCCATCTCGGAGGCGAGGCGGGCGGCTGCCCGGGGGTCCCCCTCGAGCCGGGCCAGATCGAGCCGGACCGCCGCGGCTTCCAACTGCTCGTCGCCCTGCATGCGATCGCGCAGCGCCTCCTCCAGCAGGCGGCGGGCGCCAGGGAGGTCCCCCGCGTCCAGGCTCCGGCGGGCCTGTCCGTGAAGCGCCGAGGCGGCGAGGCTGCGGGAGCCGGTTTTGCGGGCGAGCTCCATCTGCTCGGCGCCGAGCCGCTTCGCCTCGACCAGATTGCCGAGCCGCTCCTGGAGCCGCGCGAGCAGACCGAGGATTTCAGCGACACCCAGCAGGCTCCCCCCCTGCCGCTTCATCTCCAGGGCTCGCGAGAGCCGCCGGTGGGCCTCGGGCAGATCCCCCAGCCGCATCAGCACCTCGGCCGAGGCGGCGAGCATCGAGGCGCCGCGGACCGGGTCTCCGACTTTCTGGGTGATCTTGTAGGCCTGGTCCTGGAGGCGCCGGGCCTCGCCGAGCGAGCCCAGGCGCGCGAGGACCAGGCCTTGATAGCTGAGCGACCGCCCCTCGTCGACACGGTTGCCCGTCTGCCGGCTGATGGCGAGCACCGCTTCGAACCGCTGGCGGGCCCCGGCGAGATCCCCCCGCGCCAGCAGCACGGTGCCGATCGCGTTGAGCGCCTCCTCGGCCAGCACCCGGTCTCCATCCGCCGTAAACGCGGCATAGGCCTGTTCCAGCAGCGACTGGGCCCGTGGCAGATCGCCGAGATCCTGCGCGACAAACCCCAGGTTGTCCAACTGGATCGCCCCACTCTGGACGCTGCCGGTCCGCCGCAGGGTGGCGAGCGAGTCCTGGTACATTGTCTGGGCCTCGGCGAGGCGCCCCTGCTCGTTGAGCGCCACTCCCAGGTGCGTGAGGACGAGAGCCACGGCGGACTGGTTGCCCGCCTTGGCGAAGAGGTCGCGGGCTTCGGAGAGAAGGGGGATCGCCTCCCTGGAGCGGCCGACCAGGATCAGGCCGTCCCCCTGGAGCATCAAGGCCTGGGCGACGACCTGGGACTCTCCCGACTTGCGCCCTTTCACCTCGGCGGCCCTGGCGGCCCGCGCCTCGACGGCAAAGCTCGAAAGGCGCTTGGAGATCTGCGCTTCAGCGAGGTCGATGCGCGGATCTTCGCCGGCCGGGGCGCCAAGCTTCCGCAGATCGGCCACCATGGCCAGGGCCTCGCTGCCCCGGCCCCTGGCCGACAGGGCGCTCGCCAGGCGCAGGCCATATTCCAGATTGTCGGGATAGAAGGTCCACAGGGAGCGGTAGATCTCGCTCGCCCGGCTCCAGTCCTTCCTCGCCTCGGCGGCGCGCGCCTCAATCGCCAGCCTCTCCTGCTTCGGCAGGGCGGCCGAGAGCTGGACCGCTCTCTCGGCCTGCTCGCGCGCCTTGACGTCGTCGCCGAGCCCGATCCAGGCGAGCGACAGGGCGGAGTGAATCACCGCCGAATCGGGATTGACCTCGGCCGCCCGCTGCAGCAGGTCGCGGGCGCCCAGGGAATCGAACGCGCGCAGCCGGGTCAGCCCCTCGGCATAGAGGTGAGCCGCCTCCGGATTGGCCGGCAGCAGCGCGGCCGCCGCGCGGGCGTCGGCCGGCGAGGGCTCGGACCAGCCGAGAGCGCCGCGCAGCCGCCGCCCGATCCGCGGCACCAGCTCGAACAGGTCCGTCTCCGTCCCGACCTCGGCAAAGGAGGTCACCGTGTTCCCCTCCGGCACCTTCACTACCCGGAGATCGATGCGGAGCCTGCGCCCCCCCTGCTCCTGGATCGAGAGGAAGGACCCGACCACCACCAGGTCGGCGCCGAGCAGGCCGCGGAGCTGCTGCAGGTTCTCCCCTCCCAGGTTCTCGGTGTAGGGGAGCGCGAAGGTCCTCTTGACGCGGACGACCTCCTCGCTCGGGACCATCCGGACCTTGGAGCCGGCCGACAGCTCGGTGAGCAGCATCTCGGACAGCGCGGTCGAGAGCCAGTTGTCGTCACGGTCCCCGGAGAGGTTCCTGAACCCCAGCACCGCCACCGTCGGCCGAGGCGGGAGGACCACGCCGGGCAGGGTCCCCCCAGGGAAATTCTTCCCCCCTTTGTAGAAAAGCAACATCCCGACCGCGACCAGCGCCAGCGACCCCAGGATCACCCCCGCGATCAGCAGGAGGGGCCGGCCGCGGGGAGGAGCGGGCGGCGCGACCGACGGCGGCGGTGGCACGGGAGCGAGCGCCGGCGGCGGGACCGGCGACGGCCGCTGCTGCGGTGGCGGCGACGTGGCGATCCCGGGGAAATCCCGCGCGAGCGTGAGCTCGCCGGTGCTCTCCAGCGAAACCTCCTGGACCTCGGCGACGAAGCTGTACCCCCGGCCCGGGACGGTCACGACATACCGATGGTCGTTCGCCCGCTCTCCCAGCGCCTTGCGGAGGGAGGAGATGTTCTGCGTCAGGTTGGCCTCGGTGACGAAGGTGTCCGGCCAGACCCGCTGGATCAGGTCCTCCTTCTCCATCACCAGGCCCCGGTTCTCGAGCAGGACGAGCAGGATCGAAAACGCCTTGGGGGTCAGGGACACCAGCTCCCCCGCCTTCAGGAGGCGGCGGCGGACGGGATCGACGCGGAAAACGTCGAACTCGTAGACCTGCTTCTCGGCCCGTTGGGGCAGGGGGCTTGTTGTCATGGACGGCTTGTCGTCATGAAGATATCAGCGCAGTCCGCTGAGACAGCCGAAGGCCCTCGCGAAATCTTCGCGAGCCGCCACCTCTGGACTGCCTGGACGGTCTGGAGAGATTGTACCTCAGGCCGGGAGGGCCGTATGAGGTCGTCTTTGATCTTTTTTGAGGAAGCTTGAGCAGAACTCTGAGGACTCCTGATTGCCCCTCCTCCTAGACTCCACCCAACGCAGCACCCGAGGGGAGAAGAGGGTGGCGCCGGAGGGATGGGCCGCTTTCAACTTGTAGGTCTCTTTTGAAGTTCTTGTTGTTGAGGGAGAGAGAGTTTCTTTTTGTTCTTTTGAACTGCTTTGGAAGTCCGTGGAGAGTGAAGGCCCGGGGGAGTGATCCGCCCGGGTTTTTTCTTTTCCGCCCGGGGTCTTCCTTTCCGCCTCCCCTGCGCGTCAGCGCGTGGAGGCGGCGGACGGGAGAGGGTGGGGAGAGGGCAGGATACCGCCCGGCCGCGCGAGAGTGCCGTCGCGGCCGAGGAGGAGCCACCCGGTCGTGAGCACGAGCGCCATCAGCAGCAGGGACGCCACCAGCAGAACGAGAGCGTGCCAGAGCTCCCTCTCCTCCGGATTCTGTCCTTGCCGGGGAGAAGCCGGCCGCCGCGGAGAGAACTCCGCCACCCGGGAATCGGTTCCGCGTGGCCGATCCAGAGAACGGGGGCCGCTCGCCACCACGGCCCGGCCGGCCTCGCGCAGGGCCGCGGCCATCTCGGCGGCGCTCTCATAGCGAGCCGCCGGGTTGGCGAAGGTGGCGCGGGCCAGCACCTTGACCAGCGGATCGCGCGGACCGAGCCGGCCGCGGCCTCCCCGCAGCGAGGCGGCGAAGGCCAGCCGCCGCAGGAGGCACCCGGCGGCGTAGAGATCGCTTTGAGCGGTATGGGGGTCGCCCGGCTCTGGGGGACCGAAGCCAAAGAGGAGCAGCCGGCCTTCGGGTACGAGGAAGACCTCGTCCTCCGTCAGGTGGCGGTGCAGCAGCCCTTCGGCGTGCGCTTCGGCCAGGATCTCCAGGAGCTGGCCCCCCCAGTCGACCAGGGTTGCCCGATCGGGCCTCTCCCCCTGAGCCAGCGCCTCGCGAAGGCTCCGCCCCACGGCCCACGGACCGATCTCCTGGAATTCCCTGACGACGGATGAGGATGACCTGCTCACGGCTCTTGCCCCCGGCTATTGCCCCCGGCTATTGCCCCGGAAACAGCCCACTGCTATACAGATAAAGATTGCAAGTTCCGTGCAGGGCGGCGGCCGGAGCTTGACCAACGGGAGGGTGAAGCCATGCGGATCGGCGTGCTGTCGGATACCCACAACCTGCTCCGTCCGCGGGTGCTCGAGCTCCTCGCCGGGTGCGAGCGAATCCTGCACGCGGGGGACGTCGGGGACCTGGAGATCCTCGACCGGCTGCGCGCGATCGCGCCCGTGGACGCCATCCGCGGCAACACCGATTCCGGAGCCACCGCCGCCGCGCTGCCGGAGATCCTGGCGGGGGACCTCTGCAGTCTCCCCTTCCGCATGGCGCACCGGCGGGAGGACGTCGATCCGCGCTGGCCGGCGGAGTCGCGCCTGGTGGTCTACGGACACTCGCACCGCCCCGAGCTCTCCTGGCACGGCTCGTGCCTACTGCTCAACCCAGGAGCTTGCGGCAACCGGCGCTTCCATCTACCCCTCACCCTCGCTATCCTCAGGGTGGCCGACCAGCGGATCGTGCCCGAGATCCTGGCGGTAGAGTGAGAGCCGGGTCGGCCGTTTCCCAATTGACAAGGAGAGAGCATGCGACACCCTCGCCGCATCGTCTTATTGTGTCTGCTCGCCACGCTCGCCGGATCGAGCCTCGTCTCGGCCCAGGCTTTCGGCTGGTTCCAGCATGGCGGCCGCGCCACCGGCCAGGCCGGCGCCTTCACCGCCCGCGCCTCGGACCCCACGGCCCTTACCTACAACCCGGCCGCCATCACAAAGCTATCCGGCACGCAGCTTCAGGCCGGGCTCGACTACAACAACCCGACGGACAAGTACCGGAGCGCGAGCGGCACCTTCGACAGCCGCCACATCATCCAGTTCCCTCTGGCCGTCTATCTAACCTGGAAGCAGAAGAGCGGCCCCTTCGCTCTCGGCCTGGGAGTCGATTCTCCCTTCTACTACAGCCTCAACTGGTTCCCGCGGCTCTTCCCCGGCCGCTTCGTCACCCGCCGCACCGAATTGCGGGTCTACGAGGTGCACCCCGTGCTGGCCTATGACCTGGGGGACGGTTGGAGCGTCGGCGGCGGCCTGCGCTACGCCTTCGGCAACCTCGACCGCGACACCAACGGCTTCGTGACGGTCGGGCTCGGTTCCGCTCCCGGCCCGGTGACGCCGGTGAACGTCGAGGTGGAGCGCAACGCCAGCGCCGACGTCGACGCGATCGCCTGGGACCTCGCCGTCCACTACGCCGCGCCGTCATGGGGTTGGGGGGGCGTGTTCCGGAGCGCCGAGAGCCTGAAGGGGAACGGCGACGTGAAGTACAAGGGGCTCGACGTGCCGGCGGGGATCCAGGGGCTCGAGGGCGTGCTCCGGGCCGGTCAGGTGCGCGAGTCCTTCGAGCTCCCCCGGGAGCTGAGGGGGGGCATCTGGTACGCCCCCTATCCGGAGTTACGGATCGAGCTCGACGCCAGCTTCCAGAGCTGGTCGAGCCTGCGGGCGACCGACGTCACCTACTCGCCCAACACGCTCAATCCCGCGAACCCCACCGAGAGCACCCCGCGCGACTGGAAGGACACCACCAGCCTGCGGCTCGGGGTGGAGGGGAACATCACCGACAACTTCCTCCTTTTCGGCGGCGTCGCCCAGGAGCAGTCGCCGGTGCCCGACCGCACCATCGAGCCCGGCTTCCCCCGCGGCGACTCGCTCGTCTACGCCGCCGGCTTCAGCGTCGAGTTCCCCCAGCTCACCTTCGACCTGGGCTACTCCTTCCACACCTTCGACGACCGCGGCGCCAGGAACCAGGAGCTCCAGAATCCCGGCCGCACCGGCACCTACAGCAGCCGCGACCAGGTGTGGGCCAGCTCGGTGAGGTGGCGGTTCTAGGAGCTGGCTACACCAGCACCGGCCGCTCGCTCGCCATGCGCGTGAACATCCCCGGCGTATAGGCGGTGATGCGGCCGGTGAAGGCGGAGGCGGCGACGGTCAGCGGCGAGGCCAGCCAGAGCTTGCCGGGGCCGGAGCGCCCCTTGTAATTGCGGTTGATCGCCGAGACGGTGACCTCGTCCGCCGTCTCGGAGACCCCCGGGCCGCAGCCGATGCAGGCGCCGCAGCCGGGGTGGATGAGGTGCACGCCCGCCCGCTCGAAGGTGTCCGCGAGGCCGTTCTCCCGCACGAAGCTCTCCACCGCCTGCGAGCCGCACTGGATCATGAACCGCACGCCCGGAGCGATCCTGAGGCCAGCGTCGAGCGCCTCCTTGACCACCTGGTGGTAGAAGATCAGGTCGTCGATCTTCCCCGCCGTGCAGCTCCCGCCGTAAGCGATATCGATCGGCACGTCGCCGATCTCGTCGATCCAGGCGCCGTTCGTCGGGTCGGACGGGATCCCCTCGTCCGGGTTGCCCGGGTGGGCGACCATCGGCCGCAGGGTCGAGAGGTCGATCGTGTAGACGCCGCCGGCGTACTCGGCGCCGGGGTCGGGCGCTACGGCGCGGGCCTTGAGCCGCTCGACATCGATCCCCGGCCGCCACTCGGCCAGCCAGCGCCAGGTCTCGTCGTCGGCGACGACGATGGCGGTCTTCGCGGCGCACTCGGTCGCCATGTTGGTCAGCGTCGCCCGCTCGTCCATCGACAGGGTCGCGACGCCGGGGCCGGTGAACTCCATCACGCGGTCGAGCGTGAGCTGCGGCCGGGCATGGTTGAGCAGGATGAACAGCATCAGGTCCTTGGCGGTGACCCCCGCCGGCAGCTTGCCGGTCAGCTCGAAGCGGATCGACTCGGGGACCTCGACCTGCGTGAACCCCTGGTGGATCAGGTCGGCGTACTCGGTCGCCCCGACCCCCCAGGCGAGCGCGTTGTTGACCCCGCCCATGCAGGTGTGGCTGTCTGTTGCCTGGATGAAGTCGCCGGGATCGATGAACTGCTCGCGGGCCACCTCGTGGCAGATGCCGGGGGAGATCCGGTCCCTGGCCGAGAAGTCGCGCACCCCGGTATGGCGCTGGAACTCGCGCTGCAGCTCGCGCAACGTCTCGATCTTGTCGAGGAAGGCGCGCATCTTCGGCACCTCGTCGGCGTAGATCAGGTGATCCTCGAAGACGGCGAACTTGCCCGGGTTCTTGACCGTGTAGTCCGCTCCGTACTCCTGCTCCAGGAAGTAGTGGACCTGGGCGGTGGTGAACTCGTGGGTGTAGCCGCCGTCGACCGACACCACCACGGCGTCGCCCGGCTTGACGTACCTGGGTCCGTCGCTGCCGCCCAGCACGTCTCCACCTAGCAGATGCCGGGCGAGGATCTTCTCGGCCATGGTCATCGGGCGCGGGCCGGTCTCGGGGGTGGGCAGCGCGAGCTCGCCGGCGGCCAGGGCCTTGGAGAACGGGAAGAGCCCCCCTTCGCGGATGACGATCTGGGTGATCGGGTCCCACCCCTCGCAGAACTCGGCGAGCGGGATCCCCTCGCCTGCCTGCAGCCGCCGGATCACCTCGTGATCACCCATCAGCACGCCCTGGCTGATGTTGTTGCGGGCGTGGATAGGGGCGAAGGAGGCGGCGATCGCGATGCGGATGCCCGACCACTTCTCCGCCTGCACGGCGGTCTCGCGGGAGCTCCCCACCCCCTTGCGGAAGCCGGAGACGATGACCTCGAAGTTGCCGTTGATCAGGGCGTCGCGCTCGAACAGGCGCTTGCCGTCGACGATCAGGCCGGCGTAGGCGTCGCGGGCGATGTCCTCCGGCCGGTGGCTGAAGCAGACCCAGGCCGGGGTCATGGCGTCGGTGTTGATGTCGTCGAGCAGGTCCTCGACCCGGAGGTCCTCCATCCGCAGATCCAGCTCCCCGCGCAACTGGCGGCGAATCAGGTCCGGATCCTTGGTCAGGAACAGCACCCGTTTGCCGGGGGTCAACCGGATGGTCTCAGGAGGCTTCATCGAGGATTCTCCTTTCGGGGTTCGCGGCGCCGCCCGCCCGGGTGGCGCCGCACGGTGCCCATTCTATCCAACGCGGGCGCTCCCCGGGGGTATTTCGGGGGGCGGACCGGCGCTTGCCGTCTTGCCACGACGCGGCGCCTGATGGTATCTTCGGGTCGCTACTTGGAGGTTTAAATCGTGTCCAGACATGCGGCGGCGGTACCCAGCGAGGCGCTGTGCTACGATGATCCCATGGCGGATGTCGCGTCTCCCCGTGCCGTGAAGGATCGCTTCCCTGCGAGGAAACCGCGGACGAAGAAGCACATTGCGGCACCTGCCACTGGCGAGCAGATTCTGGAAGGTGTGGGCGTCACCCGGAAAGATGCCGCCCTGGTGAGAAAGGTTCTGCTGCAGTTGGGCTACATCCAGGAAGAGAACCCTCCAGCAGGTAAGTCGGCGAGCAGATCCAGGGAAAGTTGATGGCATCCCCCATCCGTGCGCCCCGTCTCCTCCGCTCCGGACTTCACGGTCTTCCTCAATCTACCCTTTGACCAGGGGTATCGCCCGCTTTTCCTCGCGATGCTTGCTGGCTTGGTGGCTCTGGGTCGCAAGCCTCATTGTGTTCTGGAGATACCGAGTGGCGGACAGAATCGTCTGGACCGGATCTACGGGCTGATCGAGCGCTGCGGAGCCTCTGTCCACGACCTCAGCCGGGTTTCGCTGTCCGGCTCTCTCAGAGTCCCACGCTTCAACATGCCCTTCGAGCTGGGAATGGCCTACTCCATCGCCCGGCGGCAGGCGCACAGTTTCTTCGTTCTCGAAGAGCGCTCCTACCGGATCCAGGCCAGCTTGAGCGACTTCAACGGCCACGATCCACACATCCATCAAGGGACCCAGGACGGGGTCCTCCGGTGTGTTCTCGACTGCTTCGGAACACCGGGCAGCCCACAACCGGCGTTCGCGGCCCTGCAATCGTTGACCCGCAAGCTCAGCCAGGTGGTCACGACCCTGGAGAAGGAGCAGGGAACCCAACATCCGTTCCATCCCTATATCTTTCGCCAGGCTGTCGCCGCGGCCGTTCAGCTCGCCCGCGCGGAAGGCCTGATCGCCTGAAGCTCCCGAGAGCCCATGATATAAGCCGGCCATGGCGGACGATCTTGCCGGCAACGTCTATGAAAAGGTCGTAGGGACCCCCCTTTCCTCGGGCGCCCTGCCGCCGGCGCGCATCTCGGCGGCGGTGGTGCTCTGGCGGCGTGTTGAAGGAGGCGGCCCGGACGACGTCGAGGTCTACTGGGTGAAGCGAGCCGAGACGCTCGCCTTCATGGGGGGGTGGCACGCCTTCCCCGGCGGCGGGCTGTCGCGGTCGGACGCCGGGATTCCGATCTCCGGCCAGCCCCAGCTCGCGTCGGATGCCCCGCCGGCCGCGGGCATTCCGGAGTCGCTCCGGGGCCTTGACGAGCCGGGCCCGGACCTCCTCCCCGGGCTCGCGGCCTGCGCCCTGCGCGAGCTGTTCGAGGAGACGGGCATCCTGCTCTCCTCCCCCGCCGTCGACCCCGAGGATCTGCCCGAGCTCCGGCGGGCCCTGCTGGCCGGCGAGCGCGGCTTCGCCGACATCCTCAAGTCCCTGGAAGTGAAGCTCGACGCCTCGCCGCTGATCTACGCCGGCCGGTGGGTGACGCCCCCCTTCGCGCCCCTCCGCTTCGACAACCGCTTCTTCCTTCTGGAGTGGCCGCAGGACGCGCCAGCCGAGCCATCCGTGATCGAAGGGGAGCTCGAGCACGGCGCCTGGATTCGGCCGGCCGAGGCCTGGGATGCCTGGCACCGCGGCGACGTGCTGGCCGCGCCGCCGATCCTTCACACCCTCGAGGTCCTGAGCCAGGACGGCCCGCTGCGCGGCCTCGACCGCCTGCGCGATCCCGCCGAGGCCCATCTCGGCCCCTTCATCCGGGTCGAGCTGCGGCCCGGGGTGCTGATGCTCCCGCTCCTCACCCACACGCTGCCGCCGGCGGTGACCACCAATGCCTACGTTCTGGGGCTGCACGACGCCGTTCTGGTGGACCCCGGAGCCTCGGATCCCCGGGAGCTGGACCGTCTCGAGGCCGCCCTCGCCGCCGCCCGCGAGAAGCTCGGCCGCAGGGTGACCGCCATCTGGCTCACCCACCACCATCCGGACCACGTCGGCGGCGTCGAGCGCCTGCGGGCCTCTCTCGGCGTGCCCGTCCTCGCCCACCCCTTGACCGCGGAGCGGCTGGCCGGACGCGGCATCAGGATCGACGGCGAGCTCCAGGACGGCGAGCGCGTGGAGCTGGCAGAGGACTTCGCCGTCCTCATCCTCCACACCCCGGGCCACGCCCGCGGCCATCTCTGCTTCCTGGAGGAAGGTCAGCGCTCGCTGCTCTGCGGCGACATGGTTTCCGGGGTCAGCATGATCGTCGTCGATCCTCCCGAGGGGGACATGGACGACTATCTCGGATCGCTGGAGAAGCTCGCGGCCCTGCGCCCGGGCACCCTTTTCCCCGGCCACGGACCGGCGATCAAGAACGGGGTGGACAAGCTCCGCGAGTACCTCGACCACCGCCTCTGGCGCGAGGAGCGCATCCTCGAAGCCTGGAGCGCGGGGAAGCGAACCCCCGCCGAGATGCTCCCCACGGTCTACGACGACGTGCCGCAGCAGGCCTGGCCGATCGCCCAGCGGCAGATCCTGGCCCACCTCGACCGGCTGCGGAAGCTGGGGCGGCTCGGGTAGCCGCGGCTCGTTTGGCGGGCCCACCAGCACCTTCGTTTCAGAAAGTTCCCGTTCAGGATCTTTCGTAACGGTTACTGGAGGAAGCATGAGAAAACTCTTTGGTCTGCTGGCTTTATTGGCCCTGGTGGTCGTCCCTGGAGCCGCTTTCGCGGCGGCGGCGCCGGCTCCCCTCCTCCCCGCTGAGCTCTCCCTGGCCCTGATGCAGCAGGAGCCCATGACCAGCCAGGCCTTCACCCTCGAAACGGTTTTCCAGCAGGCGGACCACCAGCAGTCGCTCCTCGATACCACCCAGTGGGTCTGCTCGCGATCCTGCACCCTTTGCGGCAACGGCCCCTCGGGATTCTGCCCACAGGGCAGCGGCCAGTGCGTTCCCAGCTGCCCTTGAAGACCTGAGCCGCACCTCCGGGCGTCCGGCAACCGGGCGCCCGAGACTTCCCTCCGAGGAGTGTGTGACGCGCGGCTCCGGTTTCTATACAGTGGGGTGAGGTGTCTATAGAAGAGTCATGAAAACCACGACTTCGAGAATCCTCCGCGCCGTCCTGCTGACCACCCTCGCCGCCACTGTCGCCATCGCTCTCACCGCCTTCGCTGTGCAAAAGAGCCAATTCGCGCCAAAATCAGGTCCCATGGAGATCCAGATCGATCCCGACCTGCAGGCCAGGCTTCAGCGGTTCGAGGCAGAGCTCGAGACCCTGCGCAAGGAGCACAAGATCTCCGGGCTCTCCGTCGCCATCGTGAGGAACCAGGAAGTCGTCTACATGAAGGGGCTCGGCTCCGCCCCGGATGGCGCGTCGGCCACCCCGGACACCGTCTACCCGGTCCCCGACCTGAAACGGCCGGTCGGCGACCCTTGGACCGTCCGCGATCTTGCAAAGCTCGACGTCCTGCTCGACCGCGGCGGCATCGTGGAGGTCCAGCCCTATCTCGCGTGGCATGGGGAAGACTCCGGAGGCACCCGAATCCAGGCCGCCTGGGAGCATGAGAAGAACGGCTCGGTCCTCTGCCTCAAGGCGCGGGACAAGCGCCTGACGATGATCCTGGTGGCCAACGGCGAGATCGACAAGGCCCCCTTCGCCGCGGCCTTCACGAAGACCTTCTTCTAAGGCTCTCCGGATTGAGAATCGGAGCGGGCCTGCTCGTCCTCGCGCTCGTCCTTCTGGCCCCGCCGGTCTCCGCCCAGCAGCTCACCCCGCCGAAAGAGCCGCCGAAAGAGCCCTGGTCCCCCGAGCAGGCCACCGGCGCTCCCGACACCCTGGAAGCCGAGGACGCCCCCACGGCGTGGACGCCGATGGCGCCGGACGCCGGGAACGAATGGCTGCTCGTCCGCTTCGAGCGCGCGGTGTCGGTCGCCGAGGTCCGGATCCACGAGTCGCTGAACCCCGGCGCCGTCCACAGGGTTTCGGCCTCTCTGGAGGACGGCGTGTCCTTTCTTCTTTGGGAAGGTGATGATCCAACAGTTCAGGCGCCGTCCTTTTTTGAGGTCAGACCGGACCGCGAGGTCGTGGCGCGGGCGATCCTCGTGGAGATGGATACGGCACGGCGTCCAGGGTGGAACGCCATCGATGCGGTCGAGCTGGTGGGCCGGGACGGCAGCCGCCAGTGGGCCGCCGAGGCGGCGGCGAGCTCGACCTATGCCACGGTGGGGGGCATGCTCGCCGACGAGCTCGCGCCCTCGGCGCGGACCTATACGGACGCGGCGCTCGGGATTAAGATGTCCGCTCCCGGCTATTGGATCCGCGCCAACCCTGCCCTGCTCGACGTACCGGGAAGAATTCTCCGCGCCTGGACGCGGGACGGCGCCGCGACAGTGGTGGTCTTCCAGTGGCAGACCGCTCCGCCGGCGAGCCCCGCGCTCCTTCTGGATCGCCTCGCGGCGGCTCTGGAGGGCGACCTCGGCGCCGAGGTCCAGGCACGGGAGGTGCAAGAGGTTGGGGGCCTGAGAGCGGTGGGGCTGGTTGCGACCGGCACCGGCAAGGACGGAGGCGGCCCGCGGATCAAGCAGCACTGGGTCGCCATTCCACGGCAGGGAGATGTCGTGGTCCTTCTCCTGAGCACTCCCGCGGACTCATTCGTAGCGGATGAGCGCACGTTCGACAAAATGCTCGCGTCGGTCGAAATTCTGGGCTCCCCGAAATAGGTCATGGGCGCCCATTCGTTGAGGAGGAAGGCGATCCTGGCTGGACTTGGATCCCCTTTGCAACATCTTGAACCCTGGCATGGATCGATGCCCATCGATCGCCACTAAGGAGAGCCGAGGAAGATCATGGACCCGCGAAACACACGCGTTCTCGTTTTCGCCACCGTATTGCTCGCCGCGCCACTCCTCCCCGTCTGGTCGCAGTCCCCGACCCACCGTCCGCAGCCGCCGAAGAAGGCACCGGCCAAGGGAGAGGTGATCATCAAGGAAGAGACCCCGATCGAGCAGGGGGACTCTCAGGCTCAGCCGGGCCAGCAGCCGACCCAGGATCAGGGCACCACGACCCAGGACACCCAGGGGACGACCAACCCGCAGGCGATGCCGGAGACGACCCAGGGGCAGCCGGCCACGGGCACCACGCCCCCGGGCACCACGCCCTCGGGCACCGCACCCGCGGCGCCCGGAACGGCCGCTCCTACCACCGGTGGCATTCCGCCGGAGCAGATGGGACTCTCGTTCGCCCAGCCCACCGGTTGGCAGCAGGGGGACGCCAGCAAGTTCACGGTGCCGGGCAACATCTGCTGCGTCTGGTCGCCGGACAACATCTCGTCGATCGCCGTGTTCGCCCAGAACTCCGGCAAGGCCTATAACCCCCGGGTGCTGCTCGACCAGAGCGCGGACGGGCTCACGAAGAGCCTGGGCGCCGAGGTGCGGACGAAGGAAGTCATCGACGTCGGCGGCATGCGCGGCTTCTCGCTGGTGGTGAGCGGCCCCGGGACCGGCGCCGGCATCGACGGCAAGGGCACTGTCCGCACCACTCAGCACTGGGTGGCCGTGCCGCGGGAAAAGGACGTGGTGATCTTCCTGATGACCACGCCCGACGAGAAGTTCGCGGCCAACGAGCCGGCCTTCCAGGCGATGCTGAGCTCGCTGAAGATCACCGGCACCCAGACGCCGGACCAGCAGGCGGCCAAGTAGGAACGGCCTGACAAAACTCGGTTCCGTACGTAGGGGAGGGGCTTGTCCCCTCCCCTACGCTCCTGCTAGCTCAAAGACGGTTACTGAGCCCCGTGCTCGTGCCCCTCTTCGTGCTCGTGCTCCTCTCCTCCCGCCCCCTTCACCCCCGCCTGCTGCACCAGCGCCTGGTACTCCTGCGGCGACAGCTTCCCCATCCGGCGTAAGAAGGCCACGATGTCCCAGATCTCGTCGTCGGTGTGGGTGAGGCCGAAGGAGGGCATGCCGGTCATCTTGATGCCGTTCTTCACCACCCAGAAGGTCTCCTCCGGCTCATCCCGGCCGACGTCGGAAAGCTCTGGGGGATCGGGGTTCAGGCCCTGGCCGATCTCCGAGATGTTGACTCCCGGGGCGCCGTGGCAGGTGGTGCACATCTCCTGGTAGTGGATGAGGCCGGTGCGGATCCGCTTCGGGTCCTCGAGGTTCGGCACCGCGATCTTCCCCTTCATCGCCTCGACGCGACGATGGACCGAACGCTCCTGGGTGGTGACCAGCGCCCAGCGGATCAGCCCGCGGTCCGGATTGCTGGCCGAGACGTCATAGAGCCCCGAGTAGATGAAGCCGACCGTCGCCAGGACGAGGATCACGACAACCGCCAGCAGCTTCAGGACCGTTTTCATTTTTGCGCTTCTCCCCTTTTGTCCCCATCTCCCATACAGTGATGCCGTGCCCGAGACGAATAGCGATCATGCCACGGCCGGGGGCGATCCTGGCAGGACGCCTGTCAGGACGGAAGCTCGCCTCGCCCTGGTCCTCTCCGGCGGCGGCGCGCGGGGTGCCTACCAGGCCGGCGTCCTGAGGGGGCTGGCCCGCCGCATCCCCGACCTGCGCTTCTCCATCATTACCGGTGTCTCCGCCGGGGCGATCAACGCCACCTTCCTCGCCGCCCATCCCGGCTCGCTCGCCGAGGCCGCGGCGGATCTCAGCGATCTCTGGGCCGGCCTGCAGGTGGAGGACATCTTCCGGGTCGACACCCCTTCGCTCGCCCGCCATTTCACCCGCTGGGCCACCCGGCTCGCCTCGGGCGGCTCGGCCATGGCGCCGGCCGTGCGGGGGCTGGTGGACACCGTTCCCCTCCGCGGCACGATCGAGCGCGCCTCCGCCAACGTGGACGGCGAGATCATCGGCATTCAGCGCAACCTGGAGCGCGGAAGCCTCGACGCCCTGGCACTGACGGCGCTCAATTATTCGACCGGCCAGACGGTCACCTGGGTCCAGGCCCGCCGCTTCCAGCCCTGGAGCCAGCCCCGGCACCGCAGCGTCCACGCCCGGATCGCGGTCGAGCACGTCATGGCCTCCGCCGCCCTGCCGATGTTCTTCCCGGCGGTGCGCCTGGGCGACGCCTGGTACGGCGACGGCGGGATCCGCCTCTCGACCCCCCTCGTCCCGGCCCTGCGCCTCGGCGCCACGCGCATCCTCGCCCTCTCGCCCCACTACGAGCCCAACTTCGAGGAGGCCGAGCGCCCCAAGATCACCGGCTATCCGCCGCCGGCGCAGATCCTGGGGCATCTCATGGACTCGATCTTCCTCGACGTCGTGGACGAGGACGTGCGGCGCCTGGAAGGCATGAACCGCCTCCTTTCCAAGCTGCCGCCCGAGGAGCGCAACGGCCTGCGCGACGTGGCGATCCGGGTCCTGCGCCCGTCGCGGGATCTCGGCCAGCTCGCCGCCAGCTACGAGCCCCGCCTCCCCACCAGCTTCCGCTACCTCGTCCGCAGCCTGGGGACGCGCGACACGCAGACCTCGGACTTCCTCAGCATGCTGATGTTCCAGCCGGACTACGCGCAAAGATTGATCGAGCTGGGAGACGAGGACGCCGAGGCGCGGGCCGACGAGATCCGGGAGCTGGCGGGAGTTGGTACGCCGGTTGCTCCAGAGACTTCTGATTGACGAAGGAGGTCTCTGATGAAAACCGTTCTGCGCCCCCTGATGCTGGTAGCCGCCCTCGCCGTCCTGATTCCCGCCGCCGGCCGGCCGGTCGCCCCCCTGATCAAGTGTTCCCTCTGCTCTTGCCGGAGCAACTGCGGGACTCCCTGCCGGGAGACCAACGGCACGCCTTCCGCCTGTGGGATCAGCGGCCATCTCTGCACGATCAGTCCGGTCTGCTCCGAACCCTGACGATTTGGTACAGGGCGGCCCCGCGTGGCCGCCCTATCCATTTCACAGTGCCTGCGTCCCAAGGGGCTGATGAATTCGTTTTACCGCACGGCAGCCGCTTTCTGTGGCAACTGTGCCTTGATCCAGCCGTCCATGCGCGCCTCCAGCAGGTCCAGCGGCAGGGCTCCGCCGCCGAGAATCTCGTCATGGAACGCCTTGATGTCGAAACGCGTTCCGAGCTGCGTCTTCGCGCGTTCCCGCAGCTCGCGAATCTTCAACTGCCCCATCTTGTACGCCAGCGCCTGCCCCGGCCATGCGATGTAGCGGTCAGTCTCCGACTGCGCGAGAACGTCGTTCACATCATTCGCGCGCATGTAGGCGATCACCTGGTCGCGCGTCCAGCCCTTATCGTGGATGCCGGTATCGACCACCAGCCGCACCGCGCGAAACAGCTCGGAGTTCAGCCGGCCGTAGTCGGAAACCGGGTCCTTGTAGAAGCCGATCTCCTTGCCGAGTTGCTCCGAATACAGTGCCCAGCCCTCGGTGTACGCGGACAGGCCGCCGCTGAACAGCCGGAACTTCGGCAGCCCCGTGAGTTGCTGCGCCACACTGATCTGCAGGTGATGCCCGGGCACGCCCTCGTGATACGCGACCGCTTCGTCGAGCACCAGCGTCCGGCGTGTCGGGTCGGCGACGGCGACCACCACGCGCCCTGCCCGTTTGCCGTCCGGAGTGCCCCGGTTGTAGTGCGTCGCCGCGGCCGCGTCGAAGTCCGGGATACCCTCGACCGTCACCGGCGCCTTCGGCAGCAGGCCGAACAGCTCCGGGAGCCTCGGCTGCATCTGGTCGATGTACTTCTTGAAGTCGGCGACGATCTGTTCCTCGTTCTTCGGCTTCCACTTCGGATCGCTGTTGATCGCGGCGCGAAAGGCGGCGAGGTCCTTGTAGCCCTGTGTGCGCGCCAGCTCGGTCATCTCCGCCGTGATGCGCGCCACTTCGCTCAGGCCCACCTCATGAACCGCCGCCGGAGTGATGTTGATCGTCGTCATCGCCTTCACCGCCTCGGCGTAGCGCCGCTTGCCGTCCGGCAGGCTCTCGACCGAAATCGCGGTCCGCCCCTTCGGCGCGTACTCGGTGCGCAGAAACCCGGCGAATTCCTTGTACGCCGGCAGGACGTCCTCGTTGACAGCCTTGGTCATCGCGGCCGTCAGCCGCTGCTTCTCCGCCTCCGAAAAGCTCGCCGGAAACTTCTTCAGCGGCAGCAGGAACGGATCGGCCTTGACGATGCCGTCGCACTGCCCCGGCAACTGGTCGACGACGATCCTCGGCGGCATCAGGCCGTCCTTCATGCCGGCGCGCAGCACCTCGGTGGTCTGCGCCAGCACCCGCGGAATCTGGTGGAGACGCGCGATGTAGTCCTCGTAATGCCGCACCGAATCCAGCGGCACGCTCAGCGGCAGGTCGGCCAGGTTGGAATGGACGCCGTTCTGCTGGCTGATCGGCATCTCGTAGTTCTTGAGCTCGTAGCTCACATCCGCGCGTGTGAGCTGCCGCTCCAAAAGCTCGTGCGACACCAGGTCGGCGTCCGCCATGCCGGTGGTCGGGATCGCGCGCAGACGCGCCAGGTAGGCATCGTTCTCCGCATGCTGCCGCGCGATCTGCGCCAGCGACGCATCGCCCAGCAGAGCGTTATAGCGATAGTCGCCCACCGCGGTGGCCCGCTCCGGCGAGTTCTTCAGCCCGGCTTGGTAGAATTCCTCGAACAGCGCATTCTGTTTCGCGACACGCTCGGCCACGGGAGTGTCCTGGGCATAGGATGACGAGCAAAGACTGGCGGCAAGTAGAAAGCAGGCAAGGTTTCGCATGAGCCCAAGCCTAGCAGATGGCCGGTGGCTTCCAGGGGGCTCGCGTGACCGCGAGGTGCCGCGCGAGCGGCCCATGCCCGGCGTCAAGCGATCCGGCGTACGGGGCGGCCCGACCCTGTAAACGCCCGGCGGCTCGCGGCTTTTGCGCCACTGGACCCGCGGTTCCGCTCCCCGGACCCGTGAAGTGCGTCAATCGACCCGCGAAGCGCTTCAATGGACCCGAGCCATGCCTGTCGCGGACCGCTTTCCGCGACATTGGACCCATGGTGTGCGACACAGGACCCACGGCGTGCTACACGGGACCCGCGGTGTGCTTGCCTGGACCCACGGTTTGCTACACCGGACCCGTGAAGTGCCGTGCGGGACCCGGCTACGGCTTCACGGGACCCGTGGAGTCAATGAGGCAGACCGGGGGTCGCGCCATCCAAACCGTGGGTCAAGCGGTGCCTGGGCCCCTCCCAGGGGGGCACGCGGGCTGGCGGGAAGGGCGGGAGCCGTTCTCCGCGCGCCACGAGCCTTTCCGTGCGACACACGAATGTAGCGGTGCGTCACATGCCACGAAGGGGAGCGCCGCCAACGATCTTCGTGTAAATCGTTGGCACTCTGCCGCGGTCGGGACATCCTACCGGAAGATTACCATTCTCCACGAGTTGCTGGAGAATCCGGTGCGGGAGCTGCGCTCCGGCTCGTAGCCGAGCGCTTCGTGCAGGCGGCTGTGATCGAACACCCGGTCCCTTGGCAACGCGGCCGTGAGATCCTGAAGAATATCCCAGAGAGTGCGGCGGTGGGGAGGCTCTGGCGCCACCGGAGTGGGCGCGGCGGGTTCACTCCGCACGGCGACCGACTCCGCGGCCGGCACGGCGCTCTATGGAATCCTCTGGCACCTTCTTGCTTCTGCACGCCCTCCGCCTGCGGGATCGGCCGCCATCTCTGCACCATCAGCCCGGTCTGCTCCGAGCCCGGAAGCGTGATGTAGGCACGGCCCTGCCAGATTGAGTCCCCTGGAGCAAGCCTGTGCGCCTCGGTCAGGCGGCCGGAGCCTCGAGCCCCGGCCAAGCGGCCCGAGGCGCTACAGCCGCTTCAGTCGTCCTCCTCAGGTTAATCTTGGCAAGAACCGTCCCAGTCGCACGCGCCCTCGCAGTCATACTCACAGGCGGCTCTACAGGCACACGACGAAAGGGTCCCACAGTCCTCTATGGTGCCAGGAGTGTCGTAGCAATAATATCCATAGCCTGTGGCCTTGGAATGGATACGGCTTCCCCCCTTTTGCGGCGCGGCGGCCAGACTCGCCGCCGTCAAGGCGAGAACAATGAGAAAGAGCTGAGTAATTCTCTTCATAGCGCGTCCTCCATGGCTTTTGTTGGAGAGGCGGAATGCCTCTTGTATTTAGTGGTGCCTGAACCGAGAATATAGTGACAAGCTGTTGGATGTCGGCGCGGGGCCACGAGGACGGCGCGATGGTTTACTCGGCCAGCGGCACCGCCTGCGGCCGTAAGATGGTCCAGATCTTCCGGTCTGCCAGGAGGTCGACAGCCGGGAAAGGAACTACGCTCCCCCTCCCCACCGCCCGTGGGGAGGGGCCAGAGGCTTACGCTACCGGGAGAATCCGGTGTTAGATGCCCGTTGCGCCTCTCTCATAGGCTCGGAAAGCGCCGTCCTAACCGTCCCCCGAATCGACATCGTACTGGATTCCGCGATTCAGAATCCGGCTTCAAGGGACCTGATCGCTGCACTGACCTCCCTCAGATCATTGTTGAGCTAATGATTGAGGCCGGGCAACCGATGGACGCGGGCTTGCGGAACCGCGCGCGCATAGAGCTCGGCGTGCGATGGCCGCGCAGTTTCGTCATCGAGCCCATGGTAGAAATGGATGGGGACGCCTCGGGGAAGCCTCGCGCCAAGGTCGCGCGGCGGCTTCATATCATCGCCCGGCCAGCCACCTTCGCCGACAAAGGGTGCCGCAATGAGGAAGATCGCGCCGAACTTCCGCTCTGATGGCTGCTCCGCGAGGGCGTTGACCAGTACCGTTGCGCCGATCGAATGACCGACGAGAATCGCGCCATCGTCCAGCGTCGCGAATTCTCTCTCGATCGTCGCCTTCCATGCGGCGTAGCTTGGGTCGTCTTCGTTCGGCATCCGCGGATAGCGGATCTCGTAATCCGGCCCCAGCTCGCGCCCAAGGCTCTCGACAAGCTTGCTATCCCATTCGTCATGGGCACCCGCGCCGCCTCCCTGAACAAAGAGCAGTTGGCGTTTTACGCTCATGCCCTCGTTCGCGCGCCACTGCGACATGATTCCCCGCCTCCCTAGCCGGTCGTAGCCGGAGCCGGGCCGTTCGCAGCAGGCGTGCGCTCCGTAGCTCTTGCGCGCTCCCAGTTGGGACGGGCTTTACACCTTACCTCGCTTGTACAGGAGTGCCAGGAGAGGATTTCCTGGAGACCACAGCGAGCTGCAATCCCCGGACACTTAATACGGTTACCATGTCCCTTGGTTGAAGGTGAGCGCCATCGGCAGCTACCGCGCGCCACTTCTGGCCGTTCACCAGGATCAGGGCATCAGGACCAGACCCTTCAATGACGACACCCTCTAGGCCGACTATTCGACGGCGAACAGATAGAAATATCAAGATAACCGGTGCGAATGCGAAGGCGCCTTTGAGAAGATCCTCTAGTCCTTCCATCTTCCCTCCTCAGAATCTGCCGCCCCCAAGAGGTGCCAGCCTAACACTTTAGTCCAAGAGTGCCCTTCTTTAGACCCTGGATGTTCAGAGAGCTCAGAGAGGCACCGCAAAAGATCACGCGCTTGTCCAGATCCTTTGACATGCACGCAAAGTGAGATTCCACGGGCTTTTCAAGACTCCCCTCGCCTCAACCCCGCCAGATCCTTTGACAGGAGCCGCGCCGCGGCACAACGGCCCGATCGGCGTTAACCTCCATGACTGCAACACCTTATTCATCAGGGACCGTCCTGGCCCAACCTTTGCCCTCTTCGGGCCGCGCCATGGCCCGACTCCTGCGATTCATTCCCGACAACGCCACTCTGGTGGAGGTCACCACCCGCACCATCCAGAGCCGGCTCCTCCTGACGCCAACTCCCCAACTCAACCGCATCATCATCGGCGCCTTGGCGCGCGCCGGCCGCCGCTACGAAGTCGGTGTCGTGGCTTTTTCATTTCTCTCCAACCACTTTCACTTACTGGTCCGCGTCAAGGACGTCGGGCAGCTCGCGAGCTTCATGGGGTTCTTCAACTCCAAACTGGCCCGTGAGGTCGTCCGCCTCACCGGCTGGAAGGACAAGGTCTGGTCCCGGCGCTATCAGGCCACTGTCGTCAGCAACGAAGACGCCGCCCAGACCGCCCGACTCTTCTATGTGCTCTCGAATGGGGTCAAGGAACATCTCGTGGCCCGGGTGAGTGAGTGGCCCGGCGTCCATGCCGCGCCAGCTCTCCTCGCCGACACGGCGCTGGAGGGGATCTGGGTCAACCGGACGGCAGAATACCTGGCGAAGCAGCGAGGCGAGACGCGGGGGCCCCAGGATTTCGAGGAACCGGAAACGCTCATCCTGGAACCCCTGCCCTGCTGGAAGCATCTCTCCTCCGAGCAGTACCGTCATCAAATCGAGTGCATGGTCCAGAAGATCGAAGACACGGCCGACGCTCAGCGGAAGCGGAGTGGCAAACAACCTTTCGGGCCGGATGCGATCCGGCGCCAGGATCCGAGGACAGAGCCAAGCCGGACGAAGAAGTCTCCAGCCCCGCGTTTCCACGCTTTCCGCAAAGGAGCACGCCAGGAGCTCCACAGGCTCTACTTCGAATTCGTCGCCGCCTTCCGGGAGGCGGCCGACCGGCTGAAATCGGGAGACCGGCATGCCCGCTTTCCGATCGGCAGCTTTCCGCCTCATTTGCCGTTCGTCAAGGCGTTCCACTCGGCATTCCTCGCGCCAGGGTAGCTCGTAGATCCGAAGCGAAAGACTCCACCATCCCACGCAGCCTACCCGGGTACCTGATCTCCCCGGGTGTGGCCGTATTGACGTCGAATCCTGACGCAGGCTCTTTCCGGCACAGAAAGGGCCACGACGTTCCCCTTTTTCCCAGCCGAGCCACTTCGACCTGATCCGTCCGCTCAGCAAGCCGCGAGGGGAGGCGGCTGACTTCTCCAGCTTGGCGACTCGGCACTATTCGGGTGGAACCTATTCCTGAACCTATTCCTCGCGGCACCTGGGTGTAGAAGAACTTCAGAGCGTAAATCGCTTGATCGATCCCGGAGCGGGACGCCTGCTTGTCCGTCATCAAATACAGCAGATAGGCCCGGATCTCCTCCTTCCCCAGGTCCGCGGGCGACCGGCCATGGAACTCGGCAAACTTCCGCACTGCGCGGACATAAATCCGGACCGTGACCTCACTGTAGCCCCGCAGCTTCAGCTCCTCCTCCAACCGGCGACGCAGCTTCGACATCGGTTCCTCCCTTCGAGAACTGGGTTCCAGAAGAGGGTACCGAAAGCTGGAAAAAACCAGGCTCTCCAAAGGTCAAGTCGCTGAGAGTAAGGAGCTGCTACGCAGAAGAGCCACCGCGGAGCGGTTTCGTTCAAGACGCCGCTGGGCAGAGGGTGTCCACGGGTTCGGCTCCCTCCGCCTCCCTTCACGAAGCGGATACTGCGGAGAAGAGCCACGTCCCCCTCCCTTCGCCTGGAGAGGGGACCGGGAAGGCTTACGCCACCGTCACCTCGGGGCAGAGGAAGACGTCCTGGATGGTGTGGAAGAGCTCGACGCCCTCTTTCATCGGACGCTGGAAGATTTTGCGGCCGGAGCCTCCCGCGGCGCTTGTTGATCACCGCCGTGCGCACCACCGGCGCGCCCTCTCTTCTCACCTGGACCGATTGTTCCTGTCTGCACTCTTCCGCCGCCGCCACACCTCTTCCCTCTCAGGGCCCCACAATGGGTGGGCTCGCTTTGGCCCGCGTTCTACACCTAAAATTGTACAGGGCAACAAATCGTGCCCCGATTTCAAGGAGGTGAGCCCCATGGAGAAGAAGGCGCAGAAAAACAAGCGCGCGAACGTCCGGAAACCAAAGCTGCTTACGCTCAACAAGGAGACGATCTACCTTCTGGAGTCGTCCGACCTGGCCCATGTCGCTGGGGGGAGCGGCTTGAGCCGGTCCCTGTGCGGAGGAACTGATACCTGCTGTGGCAACTGGTAGCCTTCTCGCTCGGGCCACAGCTTCTTCTGGCTGCCGCCCCGCCACGTCGCCGTATGTCGCCGTATAAGGGGCCAGCGGTTGCCGGCCCCCCTCTTCAGCTATCTATCGGGATCTTTCCTCCAATCGCTGGCGATCCAGGGAGTTGGCTTCAGGCGGAGGTGGATGTTCCGCATCTCCTGGAGATCGGGGCCAATGACTTCGTCCGGGATGCAGGTCCACCCGTTGAGATCCAGAGGCAGCAAACTGCTCGTCCCGAAGAGGTCTAACCGATTCCAGGGACGGCGGAGCTGGCGCCTCCACCTTCACGAAGGGCAGGCCCGGGAACACGTGGCGCCTTGTCAGACCTCGTGACAGGGCTCTGATCAGTTACGTCCCAACCGGCACAGTTCATCGCCCGCAGCGGTTTGGACTGAGCTTCGGGCTTTTCTGGGCCGGCCACTCAAGGTCCCGGTGCTGCCTCTCCCCCTCCCCACCGCACGTGGAGAGGGGGCCAGGGACGTTTACGCTACCGTCACCTCGGGGCAGAGGAAGACGTCCTGGATGGTGTGGAAGAGCTCGACACCCTCCTGCATCGGACGCTGGAAGGCTTTGCGGCCGGAGATCAGGCCGGAGCCTCCGGTCGCGACTCACCTGGCACCTCTCCAGTACGGGAGGAGCCGTGATCACGCTCGTGGAGCACCTGGGCCTGCCGCTCCCGTTCGGCTCAAGGTCATCGAGCTGTCCGCTGCCGGGACCGAGGGGAGGAAGAAGATGGGGTGATCCGCCGGGAATCACCCGAGTGCGCCTCGGTGTAAGTAGAGTTCGTTAGGACTTGACACAATTCGCCTAAGCCTGTCAAAGTTTAGCAAATGATCCTAGCCAGAGGAGGAGCCTTGCCGTGACAAATCCGAGGCTGGTTTTCTGTTGCACGATTCTTGCCGCAATCCATCTCGCTGGCAGGCCGGCTCATGGCTTGTTCTCCGCGGGTGGCGAGCCACCCAGGGGGAGACCGTCGGTGACCCTGACAGAAGGAGATCCGGGGAAAAAAGCCTGGACCCCCATCTTCCCGAGCAAGGAGCTCCTGCCTATGTCGTCAGAGGTGCATGAGTTGTTTGAAGGAATTAAGCGCGGTCGGCCAGAGGACCTCGAAAAAGCCGTTCGAATGGCGTACCATCTCATGGAGGCATATGGACACAATGAGGGTCACGACATCACGATCCAGGTCAGCGACCTCAAGACAGTGTACGCACCTGATGCTCTAAGTCTTAGATTCAGCGAAGTAGTCTCGATTGACCTCCCGGACCATATTAAGGTTCATAGTATTCTTCGCGAAGACAACATAACGGATGGGAGCAAGAAGCAAAAGACGACGAAACTCGGCTATCGGATGACGTGGAGGCCGGCTACTCCTGATCCTGATCTGAAGCTCTGGTTGAAGCGCAACGTCAGGGAATTTATTGAGATCGCCAAGGCTGATACACCTGCACTAGCGCTCCTGCGCGCACTAACCACCTATCGTGTGTCCGTGACGTTCGAGGGCAAACATCGTGATTATCGTGCGGCATTCATGTGGATGGGAGCCCCGGCAGCCCCCTATATTAGCACCTTTCAAGGCGTTGACAGAATTGTCGATCAAGTGAGCCTCGCCCTGGCAGAGCAAGTGCCGCCAGAAGGTAAGAAGGAAGGTGATCCGATAGACCTCACGCCGGAGGCCGTCAATTTCTCTCCAAAGTTCCTGGGTCCCGTGTGCAATGTCTATACTGAATACCCCTTTACGCCCCTTTGGGAGCGACATGGCAGCGAACGGCACCAGTCTGGATATTTTCATCAATCAACATCCGATATCGACGCGAGCTGTAGTTGTGGGACCGCGTGTCAGTCAGTATGTCATCCGTCGGTCAGTCTTAACCTTTGCTATGACCAAGGCGGCACGACGAGCGGCTATCATGTTGCCGCGACAACAGAGAGACTCAGTTCAGGGACAACGCAAAACGCATTGAATGCCCAAAACGGCGCCAGTTGCCTGGGCACCACGCTCTGTGCTTTTACAACGTGCGCAACTTCCAACTGCGTCTTCTCCGTCACCCTTGGTCCAACCGGTCCAGCGTTCACGTCAAGTCCTACCACTGCTATGGTTTTCTGGGCATTTGAGCCGACTTCTCCAGTTACGTGCCAAGGCTGTACGGAATGGATTGGACCGGCCGAAGAGCCTGAGGTTCCTGAGGAAAATTGTCCTGTTTTGATCGCACTGGACGAAGGGCGCGTGGATATGACGGACCTTGCGGGGGGGGTGCGCTTTGACGTGAACCGCGATGGAGTCGCTGAACACAACTCCTGGCCGGCCACCACTTCGTCTTGGTCGTTTATTGCATTGGATCGCAATCGGAATGGCCGAGTCGATGATGGCGGTGAGCTTTTCGGCAACTATACGGAGCAGCGCCTCGATGCCACGCCGCGCAATGGCTTTGCTGCCCTCATTGTTTATGATGAACCAGCCCAAGGTGGAAACAGCGACGGAGTTCTCGACTCCAGGGACATCATTTTTTCCTCCCTGCTCCTCTGGAGCGACACCAATCATGACGGTGTATCGCAACCTGAGGAACTGGCCCCTTTACCGCAGCGCGTCAACTCGATCGGGCTCGACTACAGGGAGTCCCGCGCACAGGACCGGTATGGAAACCAATTCCGGTACCGCGGAAGAGTCTGGCTGGTGGGCGGACAGATATCGCGTTCTGTCGATGTTTTTCTTCTTCATGACTAAGTAAGCCCCCCACAGCAGTCGATGTCAGGCACCGGACCGGGCAGGATCGAGGCCGACCTGCCGCTCATGGCCGCCACGCCGCCGCTACGATGCGCCGCACCTTCCGCGTTGCCCGATTGATCCTGCAGCCGTTGCCTTCGCGTGAGGCTGCTCAAGGCTCTCCGAACAGAATGAACCATGTCCCCCCTCCCCACCGCCCGCGAGAAGGGGGGCCAGGAACCTTACGCCACCGTCACCTCGGGGCAGAGGAAGACGTCCTGGATGGTGTGGAAGAGATCGACGCCCTCCTGCATGGGACGCTGGAAGGCCTTGCGGCCGGAGATCAGGCCGGAGCCTCCCGCGCGCTTGTTGATCACCGCCGTGCGCACCGCCTGGGCGAAGTCGTCCGCCCCCTTGGACTCGCCGCCGGAATTGATCAGGCTCACCTTGCCGCTGTAGCAGTTCACCACCTGCCAGCGGTTCCAGTCGATCGGATGATCGCTCACCAGCTCGCTGTAGACCTTGGGGTGGGTCTTGCCGAAGTTCAGCGCGGTGTAGCCGCCGTTCACCGTCGCCTGCTTCTGCTTGACGATGTCGGCCTGCATGGTCACCGCGAGGTGGTTCGCCTGGCCAGTGAGGTCGGCGGCGGTGTGGTAGTCCACCCCGTCCTTCTTGAAGGCGTTGTTGCGGGTGTAGGCCCAGAGCACGGTCGCGAGGCCCAGCTCGTGGGCATGGTGGAACGCCTCGGCGATCTCGACGATCTCGCGGTCGGCGTCGTCGCTGCCGAAGTAGACGGTCGCGCCCACCGCCGCCGCGCCCATGTTCCAGGCCTGCTCGACGTTGCCGAAGAGGATCTGCTGGAACTTGTTCGGGTAGGTCAGCAGCTCGTTGTGGTTGATCTTGGCGATGAACGGGATCTTGTGGGCGTACTTGCGGGCGAGGATGCCCAGGACCCCCATGGTCGAGGCGACGGCGTTGCACTCGGCCGCGATCGCCAGGCGGACGATGTTCTCGGGGTCGAAGTAGGCCGGGTTGGGAGCGAACGAGGCCGCGGCCGAGTGCTCAACCCCCTGGTCGACCGGCAGGATGGAGAGGTAGCCGGTGTTCCCCAGCCGGCCGGTGCCGTAGAGCCGCTGCAGGTTCACCAGCACCGGCGCGCTGCGGTCGGAGAACGACCAGATGCGCTCGACGTGATCGGGGCTGGGCAGCGTGATCTGCTCCTTGGGGATCCCCTTGCAGGTGAAGGAGAGAAGGTCGTCGGCTTCCTTGCCGAGGGTCTCGACGATCTTGTCGATGCCGCTGCTCGTGCGTTCCATGATGGCCATAGAGGATGCTCCCTCCCGTTCAGGATCTAGAGTTGAGTTTCAGCGCGCCCTGAAGGACGCCCCAGGATATGGTATCAGCCCGCCGGTGGAGAATTCGATGCAATGAGCACGCCCAAGAGATACCACCGCCTTCGCGCCGTCCTCGACCGCCGCCAGCCGGACCTCACAGTCCTGCTGGAGGACGTCCAGGTGCCGCGCAATCTCGCCGCCATCATGAGGAGCTGCGACGCCGTGGGGGTCCTGGCGGCGCACGCGGTCTGGCCCGGCGGCCGGCTCAAGATCTCCCGCCCGGCCTCGGGAGGCAACCGCAAGTGGCTCCCGGTTCATAAGCACCGGACGCTCGCCGAGGCCCTGGAGCGCATCAAGGGCGCGGGGCTGCGCGTCCTCGCCGCCCACCCCAGGACCGGCGCCGTCCCCTTCCGCGAGGTGGACTACACCCTCCCCACCTGCCTCCTGCTCGGCAATGAGGACAACGGCATCACTCCCGAGGCCCTCGCCGGCGCCGACGGCGTGGTCGCCATTCCGATGGAGGGGATGGGCACCTCGCTCAATGTCTCCGTGGCTGCCGCCCTCCTGCTCTTCGAGGCCCAGCGCCAGCGCCGGGCCGCCGGCTTCTACGACGCCCCGCGGCTCGATCCCGAGACCCACGCGAGGATGCTCTTCGAGTGGGTCTACCCCGAGATCGCCGCCCGGTGCCGGGCGCGCGGGGCGGCGTATCCGGCGCTGGGAGAGGATGGGGAGATTTTGGGGGAGGTGCCGCGGTAGGCACAAGTCGCGGATCGGGGCATTTGTGGCCTGCGACCTCAACCCCTCGCCCGGGATTGAAATCCCGGGCTACCGACAGTCGCCCCTTCCCGGGGCTCTGGAAGGAACGGGTTGATAGGAGTCCCGGATGGGACGGCCGTGGGTAGCCCGGGATTTCAATCCCGGGCGAGGTCGCAGGCCACGAATGCCCCCGATCCGCGACTTGTGCGGCGCCGGAAAGCCCCCTCCTGGCCTCCCCCGCAAGCGGGAGAGGAAAATGGCCCTGATATACTTCATCTCGAAACCATGTATCGCTCCTCGACATCCTCCCGCCCCCTGGCCCTGGCGCTCCTCGCTCTCGGTCTTCTCGGCCTGTTCGCGCCGCTCATCATGGCGGCGCCGGCGCCGGCTCAACCCGGGGGCGAGGTGCTGCTGGTGAAGGTGAAGTCGCCCATCCATCCCGTCTCGGCGGAGCTGATCGCGGATGCGATCCAGGAGGCCGACCGCCGGAACGCGGCGGCGCTGATCGTCGAGCTCGACACGGCCGGCGGGCTGCTGGCCTCGACCCGCGACATCACGACGGCGATCCTGGGCGCGCGGACGCCGGTCGTCGTCTACGTCGCCCCGGGCGGGGCCCAGGCGGCCTCGGCCGGATTCTTCATCCTGATGTCCGCCGACGTCGCCGCCATGGCGCCGGGCACCAACGCCGGCGCCGCCCACCCGGTCGACGGCCAGGGAAAAGACATCGACGGTACGCTAGGCAAGAAGGTCGAGCAGGACGCGGCGGCCAACATCCGCTCGCTCGCCGTGCGCAACGGCCGCAACGTCCAGCTCGCCGAGGAGGCGGTCCTCCAGAGCCGCTCCTACACGGCCGGCGAGGCGCTCCAGAACAAGCTGATCGAGATCGTCGCCCCGGACGTCCCGGCGCTGGTGCGCGCGCTGGATGGCCGCGTGGTCCAGCGCGGGGCCAACCAGGTGACCTTGCACACGGCGAGCGCCGCGGTGCGGCCGTTCGCGGTCTCGCCACTGCGCGCGCTGCTGGGCGTGATCGCCGACCCCAACATCACCTACCTCCTGCTGGGACTGGGCTCGCTCGGCCTGCTCTTCGAGCTGATGCACCCCGGCGCCGTCCTGCCCGGAGTGGTGGGGGCGATCTGTATCGTCCTCGCGTTCTACGGGCTGTCGGTGCTGCCGGTCAACTACGCGGGGGTGGCGCTGATCCTGCTCGCGGTCCTCTTCTTCATTCTGGAGATCAAGGTCACGAGCTACGGCATGCTGGGGGTCGCGGGCATTCTCTGCCTCGTCCTCGGCTCCCTGATGCTGTTCAAGACCCCGGAGCCGGCGCTGAGGGTCAGCGGAGAATTGATCGCCATGGTGGCGGTCTTCTCCGTCCTGGTGGTCGGCTTCCTGGCCGCCATGGCCCTGCGTGCCCAGCGCCTGCCGGTACGCACCGGGATCGAGGGGATGATCCACGAGATCGGCGTCGCCCGCTCGCCGCTCAACCCCCACGGCAAGGTTTTCGTCCAGGGGGAGCTCTGGGACGCGATCGCCGACGAGCCGGTGGCCATGGGGGAGCCGGTCGAGGTGGTGGCGGTGCGCAATCTCACCCTGGCGGTCCGGCGCCGCCAGGACTCCGTCGCCTCGTAGTCTTCATCGCCAAGCAAGGGAAAGGCCCTCATGCCATCCATCGGGTTCGGATTCTTCGCCATCGCCTTCGTCGCGATTTTCCTGTTCTTCAAATGGGTCAACATCCTCAAGGAATACGAGCGCGCTGTGACCTTCTGGCTCGGCCGCCTGGCGGCACAGCCCAAGGGGCCCGGCCTGGTGTTCATCTTCTGGCCGTTCGAGACGATGACCAAGGTCTCGCTGCAGACGGAAGTCCTCGAGGTTCCGCCGCAGGACGTCATCACCCGGGACAACGTCTCGGTGAAGGTGAACGCGATCATCTACTTTAGGGTCGTCGATCCGGCGCGTGCGATCGTGGCGGTACAGAACTACAAGTACGCCACGAGCCAGCTCGCCCAGACGACGTTGCGGTCGGTGCTCGGCCAGGCCGAGCTGGACGACCTGCTCTCCGAGCGCGAGAAGCTGAACCTGCAGCTCCAGACGATCATCGACCAGCACACCGACCCCTGGGGGATCAAGGTGTCGATGGTGGAGGTCAAGAACGTCGACCTGCCGCCGGACATGCAGCGCGCGATGGCGCGGCAGGCCGAGGCGGAGCGCGAGAAGCGCGCTAAGATCATCCACGCCGCCGGTGAGCTGGAGGCCTCGGTGAAGCTGGCCGAGGCGGCGGAAATCATCTCCGCGAACGCGACGACTCTGCAGCTCCGGTACCTGCAGACGCTGACGGAGATCTCGGCCGAGAAGAATTCGACCATCATCTTTCCGTTCCCGGTCGAATTCCTCCAAGCCTTCATCAAAAAATGACGTGTCGTGGGAGCCTGAACCGACGTGGCTGAATCGCACGAGCCCAGTTACTACGAGATCGCCCTGACCAACCGTCAGGTCGTCGTCGCTTTCGTCATCCTGCTGACCTGCCTCCTCGGCGCCTTCTTTTCGGGCGTCTGGATCGGGCGCGAGAGCACCGCCCGCAATGGCCAGGAGCAACTGGTCCGCAACACGCCGCCCTCCGAGGCCTCGCAGGAGGGGAAGAATCTCGAGGAGCTCGAGTTCTTCGACAAGAACAACAAGAAGGCGGCGGACGACCGGGCGCGCGGGGAGGAAGCCGCCGCGCCCGCCCCCGGGGGCAGCACCCTGCTCGAGGATCTGGGAGGCAAGAAGCCAGAGGCGAGGAATCCCCCGCCGGCCGCCGAGCCGGCGAGGGAAGAGCCGGCGACGGATCCCACCGCGATCGACCCGGCGCAGGAGCGGCGCAACCGCCGCAAGGCGGCGCGCGCTGCGGCAGCTGCGGCAGCGGCGGCGAACCCGCCGGAGGCCCCCGCGCCGGTCAAGCCGACTCCAGTCAAGCCGACTCCGGTCAAGGCGGCCGCAGCCAAGGCGGCCGCAGCCAAGACGACCGCGACCAAGACGACGACCAAGACCGCCGCCGCACCCGCCATCCCCAAGGGGTCCTACGTGATCCAGGTCTTCTCCTCGGCCGACCAGACCCAGGCCGATCGCATCCGCACCCGGCTGACCGGCGGCGGCCAGAAGGCCTATCTCTCCCCGATCAGTCGCGGCGGCCGCACCATGTACCGCGTGCGCATCGGCCCCTTCAAGTCGCACGACGACGCCCAGAAGGTGGCCGACCAGGTGCGCAAGGGGTACAAGCTGGATACGTGGGTGACGGAGTAGGTTTCCTGAAACACCCGCTCCTGCGCTATCTCCTCGCCGCCGCGGGCGGCGTTCTGTGGGGGCTCTGCTTCGGCAAGGACCCCTTCTCGCTGGCGGCGTGGATCGCGCTCGCGCCGCTGATGCTGCTCCTCTCGTCGCCGCGTCCGGGCCGGCTCGGCTGGGTGCATGGCTACGCGGCGTGGATGACCGGCCTTTATTGGATCGTGCCGACGCTCCAGACCTACGGCGGCATGGCTCTGCCGGTCGCGATCGCGCTGACCAGCCTGCTCGCCGCCTACCTCGCCCTCTTCCACGCCCTTTTCGCGTGGCTCGGGTCCTACGTCTGGCGCCGGAGGGGCATGGAGAGCCTGCTGGTGCTGCCGGCGCTCTGGGTGGCGCTGGAATGGCTGCGCACCTATCTCGCCGGCGGCTTCCCCTGGAATCTCGCCGGCTACTCGTGGATCGAGGTGCCGGGGGCCCTGCCGCTCTCGGGCTGGATCGGCGCCTACGGCATCTCGTTCCTGGCGGTGCTCGCCAGCACGGCGGTGGCCGCCTCGATCCAGCGCCGGCGCTGGGAGCCGGCGGCGGTCGGCCTCCTCGTCCCGCTCCTGCTCCTCCCCCTCGCCGGGCGCTGGAGCCTGCGGCAGGAAGCGCTCGCCTGGAGAGAGATGCCGGGCTTCGGCCACCCCGTGCGCCTGCTGCAGCCGAACATCCCCAACCTCACCGTCTACGACGAGGCGGCGGTGATGCGCAACTACCGCAAGGTGATTTCGCAGTCGCTGGAGTCCTGCCAGCCGGGCTCGCTGCTGATCTGGCCCGAGAGCGCGGCGTGGCCGTTCCTCTACCGCCGCGCGCCGCTGCTCGACGCCGACCTCGCCACCCTCACCGATCGCGGCTGCACGGTGCTCTTCAGCTCCAGCTCGCCGGTGGGCGACGCCTTCTACAACTCGGCCTTCCTGGTCTCGGCCACGGGGGAGGTGGCCCGCTACGACAAGCGCCACCTCGTCCCCTTCGGCGAGTACGTGCCCTTCCGCGGCGTCTTCGGCTGGATGGACAAGCTGGCCCGCAACGCCGGCGAGTACCGGCCGGCGGACCGGACAGTGCTCCTCCCCTGGGCCGGCGAGCAGATCGGAATGTCGATCTGCTACGAAGTGGTTTTCCCTTCCGAGGTCGCGGCGCTCGTCCAGCGCGGGGCCACGGTCCTCGTCACCATCACCAACGACGCCTGGTACGGCGACACCTCCGCCCCCTGGCAGCACTTCCGGGCCGCCCGCTTCCGTGCCGCCGAGAACCGCCGGCCGCTGCTGCGGGCGGCAATCACCGGCGTCTCCGCCTACGTTGCCCCAGACGGCTCGGTACGCGAGCTGATCGGGGTCAACCAGCAGGGGATCATCCGCGCCCGGGTGCTCGGGGAGAAGGAGCTGACGCCGTTCAGCCGCTGCCCCTGGCTGGTGCCGGCGCTCTCGACGGTCCTCGCGGGGGCGGCACTTGGGATATATTTCGCGCGAACAAGGAGCTGAATCATGATCGCTTACGAAGTCCAGCAGAAGATCGATACCCTCGCCGAGCAGCTCACCAACCTCCGGGGGTATCTTTGAGGCCACCGACTTAGAGCGGGAGCTGGCCGAGATCGACCACCAGATGGAGACGCCCGGCTTCTGGGACAGCCCGGGCAAAAACGCCGCGATCCTCCAGAAGCGCCGCGAGATCGAAAAGCGCGTCGAGACCCTGAACCGCCTGCGCGCCGACTCCGAGGAGCTCGACACCTGGCGCGAGCTGCTCGCGGACGGTGGGCCGGACCCCGAGTTCGACCACTTCCTGGGCCGCCTGGAAGGCGAGCTCAACAAGCTCGAGCTGCAGCTCAAGCTCTCCGGTCCGGACGACGACAAGAACGCCATCGTCGCCATTCACCCCGGCGCCGGCGGCACCGAGTCGCAGGACTGGGCCGAGATGCTCCTGCGCATGTATCTGCGCTGGGCGGAGGCGCACGGCCATGAGGTCGAGCTGCTCGACCGTCTGGATGGCGAGGAGGCGGGGATCAAGAGCGCCACCTTCGCCGTCCGCGGCGCTTACGCCTACGGCTATCTGAAGAGCGAGCACGGCGTCCACCGGCTGGTGCGGATCAGCCCGTACGACTTCCAGGCGCGGCGCCACACCTCGTTCGCCTCGGTGGACGTCTACCCCGAGGTGGATGACACCGTCGAGATCGAGATCAACGACAAGGACCTGCGGGTCGACGTCTTCCGCTCCTCGGGAGCCGGCGGCCAGCACGTCAACAAGACCGAGTCGGCGGTGCGCCTGACCCACTTCCCCAGCGGCATCGTGGTCTCCTGCCAGAACGAGCGCAGCCAGATCAAGAACCGGGCGATGGCCATGAAGGTTCTCCGCTCGCGCCTCTACGACCGGGAGATGCAGAAGCGGGCGGCCGAGCAGGCCGAGCGCGAGGGGAAGAAGATGGACAACTCCTGGGGGAGCCAGATCCGCAGCTACGTCCTCCAGCCCTACCGGATGGTCAAGGACCACCGCACCGGCGTCTCCGTGGGCGACGCCGACAGCGTCCTCGACGGCAACGTCGACCCCTTCATTGAGGCGTATCTGAAGGGGCAGATGGCGGCGGACAAGGACGATCTGGTGGTGTGAGGAACCGGAGCCTCTGGGGCCTGCGACCTCATCCCCTATCCCCTTCTCCTTCTAAGGAACAAGGCAGGATAGCGGCCTCGCCGCCCGGGATTGAAATCCCGGGCTACCGACAGTCGCCCCTTCCCGGGGCTCTGCAAAACGGGTTTGTGGGAGTCCCGGACGGGACGGCCGTAGGTAGCCCGGGATTTCAATCCCGGGCGGCGAGGCGTTCCTTACGTCAAAGGGTGAGGTCGCAGGCCGCCGCCGCCGCTCGGAGGCACCACCGGTGAAGCTCGACTACGTCTCCCCCCTTCCACCCGTCCGCTCGGGAATCGCGGACTACAGCCTCGACCTCCTCCCCCATCTCGCGGCCCTGGCGGACGTGCGGCTGATCCGCCTCGACGGCCAGCCGGTCGATCCCGCGATCGAGCGGAGCTGGCCGATGGCCGCGATGAGCGACACCGGCGCGGACGGCCGGCTGCCGCTCTACCAGATGGGGAACAACCGCTATCACATCGCGGTGCTCGACCTCGCCATGCGCCTCCCGGGCGTGCTCACCCTTCATGACGTCGTCCTCCACCACCTGCTGCTCGACCTCACCCTCGGCCGCAACGAGCCGAGCGGGTTCTGGGACTACAAGGCCCGCCTCACCCGCGACCATGGCTGGATGGGCGAGGCCGCGGCGCTCGCCAAGCGCTGGAACGCCTGGGGGGACGCGCCCATCTTCGAGCTTCCCGCCCATCGCGCCCTGCTGCGGCGGCAGCGCGGCGTGCTCGTGCACAGCGAATGGGCGGCGGCGTTCCTCGACGAGGAGGAGATCGGCGTGCCGGTGCGGGCCGTGCCGATGGGGATCCCCCTGCCGGTGGCGGCGGACGAGGCGGCGGGCCGGGAGCTGCGCCGCCGCTTCGGCCTCCCCCTCGACCAGCCTGTGCTCGGCTCCTTCGGCTTCCAGACCCCGATCAAGCGGACCGTCTCCGCCGTGCGGGCGCTCGCCGCGCCGGGGCTCGAAGCGGTCCACCTGCTGATCGTGGGCGAGGCGGCGCCGGTGATGGACCTCAAAGGGGAGGCGCGGCGGGCCGGGGTGGCGGACCGCGTCCACGTCACCGGCTTCGTGCCGTTCGAGGACTTCGAGGCGGCCATCGCCGCCGTCGACCTCTGTCTCAACCTTCGCTATCCCACCGCCGGCGAGACCTCCGCCTCGCTGCTGCGCGTGCTCGCCGCTGGCCGGCCGGCGATCGTCTCCGACTTCGCCCAGTTCGCCGATCTCCCCGCGGAGATCGCCCCCCGCGTGCCGCTGGGGAAAGAGGAGCCCGAGGCGCTCGCCGCCCTCCTCCGCGACCTGCTCGCCGACCCCGGCCGGCTGCGGGCCATGGGCGGCGCGGCGCGCGAATACGTGCGCTCGCGGCACGATCCGGCCCGGGCCGCCGCCGCCGTGGTCGAGGCCTGCCGCGAATGGGAACTTCTGCCGCCGCCGGGGGACGACTCGCTCGGCTATCCGGAGGTCCCATCCCCTTCCAGCCTCACCTGGGGTCGGCTGACCGGAGAGTTGGAGGTCGAGGGCGCGGAGCTCCCGTGGCCGGAGGGGGAGCGCCGGCGGCTGCGCCTCCGGGTGCGCAACACCGGTTTCGCCCGCTGGCTGGCCGGCGAGCGCGGGCCGGGCGGCGTGGCCGTGGTGGTCAAGCTCTTCGTGGAGGGGGGCGGGGACCTTCTCGCGGACCGCCCCTGGCTCGCCCTCCCCCGCGACCTCGCTCCGGGCGAGGAGGCTGTCTTCGAAACCGAGGTGCGGCGTCCGCCGGGCCCGGCCCATCTCTGGATCGAGCCCCATCTCTTCGGCGGCCTCGGCCTCTCCAAGCTCGGCGGCCCCAGGTGGGAACAATGGATCTAAAACCATGGATTTGAAACGAAGCCCCCTCGAAATCACCGGCTGGGCCGTCCTGGTCCTGCTGCTGCTGGCGACGCTGATCGGCGCCGCGCAGCTCGACCGCGCGAAGCTCCCCCTGCTCGGCGACGAGGCCACCTACGCCATGCAGGCGTCGAGCCTCGTCCACGACCTCGATCTCACCTATACCCGCCAGGATTACGACCGCTTCGTCGCCAACTGGGGGGTGCCGCCCGAGGGGCTGATCCTCCAGAGCCGTGCCGGCGGCGACCGGCTGGTCTATGCCAAGCCGCCCCTCTATGCCCTGGCGCTGGCGCCGTTCGCGGCGGTATCGCCGGTCCGCGGGCCGGTGGTGGCGAACGCCCTGCTGCTGGCAGCGGCGGCTCTGCTCGCCGCTGCCTCCCTGCGCCGGCGCATCGGCCCCGCGGCGCCGCTCTGGGTAGCCGCCTGGGTCTACGCCTCGGTCGCCTTCGCCTACGTCTTCTGGGGGGAGTCCGACCTCTTCCTGTTCACAGCCGTGGCCGCGGGCTTCGCTCTGGCTTATTGGGAAAATCGTTGGGAGACTCGTTCCTCGCGCGACCAGCCGCCAGCCCAGATCTACGAGGGGGAAGACACGGTGCCGCCGCGGGCCTTCCTCGCCCGCTGGCTGGGAGCGGGCGCGCTGCTCGGGACCGCGGCCGTCTATCGCCCGGTCTACCTCGTGCTGCTGATCCCGGCGTTCCTGGCCGCCTGGGGAGCTCCGGCCGCCCGGCGCGGCAAGGCCGTGGCCGCCCTCGCTCTCGGGGCGCTGGCGATCGCGGTCCTCTCGATGTCGATTCAGTGGATCGCCGGCGGCGATCCCACCGGCTATGGCGGCCAGCGCCAAGGGATCTACGCCCGCGAAGCCTATCCGGAGGTCGCGTACCCGGCCGCCCGCTGGTCCGAGCGGGTGGTGAGCGGGGGAAACTCCTCCTGGCTGCAGGCCGCGGCGGTACGGCCGGAGCTCAGCCTCACGCTGGCCGGCTGGAACGCCGTCTACGCCCTGGTGGGGCGCAACGTCGGCATCCTCCCCTACTTCCTGCCGCTCTTCCTGGGCTTCCTCGCCTTCCGGGGGGATCGCGGGCGGTGGGCGATCCCGCTCGCCGTGGTGGCCGCGGTCCTCGCCTTCCTGGTGCTGCGGCCGTTCAACTTCTATGGCGGTGGCCCGCTCGGCAACCGCTACTTCCTACCGCTCTATCCGGCGCTCTGGTTTTTAGCCGCGCGGCCGGTCCGGGCGGCCGGAGCGGCCTGGGCCCTGGCCGTCCTCGCCTTCCCCTTTCTGGAACCGCTCTGGAGACAGCCCACCGCCTATCCGGTGGCCGAGAACGGCGAGAACCGCGTCGTCTCGGACCGCGCCCGGCGGTGGCTCCCCTACGAGACCACCCAGTCGAGCGTGCCGGGCCAGCAGGTCGCGATCGGCAACGGCATCTGGGTGAAGCTGCTGAACCACAACGCCTGGCCGAGCGGCAACCGGGGCGGCCTGCGGGTCGCCGGTGGCTCCCCCGTCGAGATGCTCCTCGGCAGCCCGAAGCCGCTCCCGGCCATCGACGTCGAGCTTGACAGGAACGGCCCGTCGCGGCTCCTGGTCGGGGCCAACGAGATCCGGCCGGTCCTGCTCGAGCCCAACGGCTCCGTGGTCTTCGAGTTCCCCCTGGGCAAGGCGCGCGCCGTGCATCCACTCTGGTGGGGGCCGGGCGATTATTATCTCTACGAGCTGGACCTCCGCCTGCCGGGAGCGCAGACCCTGCCGATCGGCATGCGCCTCTGGCCCGCCGAAAACTTCGTACGGACTCCATGGATCAAGTGATGGAAAACGAGCCCCACAGTTGGATTCTGGCCCTGCGTCACCGGCTGGCCTCGCCGCCCCCCCGGCGCTTGGCGGCGAGCGACCTGCGGCAGGCTGCGGTGCTGGTGCCGCTCTACGTGGACGCCGGAGAGCTCTGGACCGTCCTCACCCAACGTACGGACAACCTGCCGAGCCACCGCGGCCAGATCGCCTTCGCGGGTGGGGGGCGCGAGTTCAAGGAGAACCCCTGGGAGGCGGCCCAGCGCGAGGCGCAGGAGGAGATCGGCCTCGAAACCAAGGCCGTCCTCAAGCTCGGCGAGCTGGACGAGATCGAGAGCACGGCCGGCTTCCGGGTGATCCCCTGCGTCGGAGCGATCCCCAGGGGCATCGAATTCAAGCCCAACCCCGCCGAGATCGCCGAGGTCTTCAGCCTCCCCCTGAGCGCCTTCGCCAATCCCAAGCTCGTCGAGGAGCGCGAGGTCCTGATCGACGACGTCGTCCGCACCATTCGCATCTACCACGTCGGCAAGCGCCAGATCTGGGGCCTGACCGCGCGGGTGATGCAGAACCTGCTGATCCGGCTGGGGTTGGAGAGCGAGGAGGAGAATTGAGGAATGATCCCGTTTAGCAAATGCCCGGTATGTGGCGGAGAGATCGTGGCAAAGCGAGTGGAGAAGCTGCTCCGGGGAGGGGTCAACACAGCGGTCCTCGAAGTCTGGGCCGAGGTTTGTCTTCATTGTGGCGAACGGCTGTACTCGCAGGAGACCGTGCGGCAATTCGAGCAGATTCGGGCAAAACTCGAACGGGGAACGGTCGAAGAATTTCAGCCGGTCGGCGTCTCCTTCAAAGTCGCATGACAAACTGAGAGCCACCACTACCGTCTTCGGCCACCGCCAGCGTTTCGCCAAACGGACGGCGATGCCGCCGCTTTTGCTATCGTAGCCGTCAGTGACCGCGATACCAGATGTCCGCATTCGGACTTGTAACTCCGAGACCCCTCGGGACGGCGACTTCGTCCTCTACTGGATGATCGCCTGCCGCCGTCTGCGGTGGAACTTCGCCCTCGAGCGCGCCGCCGGGGAGGCGCGACGGCTGCGGAAGCCGCTGGTGATCCTGGAACCGCTGCGCTGCAGCTACCGCTGGGCGAACGACCGCATCCACCGCTTCGTGCTGGAGGGGATGGCGGACCATGTGGAGCGCCTCGCGGGATCGGAGGTCCTCTACCACCCCTACGTCGAGCCGGAGCCCGGCACCGGCAAGGGGCTGCTCGAAGCGCTCGGCGCCCGGGCCTGCCTGGTGGTGACGGACGACTACCCCACCTTCTTCCTCCCCCGCATGGTCGCCGCCGCCGCGGCCCGGCTGCCGGTACGGCTGGAAGCGGTCGACTCGAACGGCCTCCTCCCCCTCCGCGCCGCCGATAAGGACTACGTGACCGCCGCCCATTTCCGGCGCTTCCTCCAGAAGGTCCTCCCCGACCACCTGGAGCACGCTCCGGCGGAAGATCCCCTGGACGATCCCCTGGCCGCGCGCCTGAAGCGCCTCCCCCGGGAGATCGCCAAGCGCTGGCCGGCGGCCTCGCCCGGAATGCTGAGCGGCGGATCGCTCGCCGCCCTGCCGATCGACCACTCTGTGCCGCCGGTGGTGGCGGTGCGGGGCGGGGATTCGGCCGGCGAGCGCGCGCTCGACCGCTTCCTCGCCGAACGGCTGGAGCGCTACGGCGAGGGGCGGAACGATCCGGGCGAGGAGGTGACGAGCGCGCTTTCCCCCTATCTCCATTTCGGCTACGTCGCGCCGCACCAGATGTTCGCCGCCGTGGCCGCCCGCGAGCGGTGGTCCCCCGAGCGGCTCGCCGCACGGCCGACCGGAGCGCGCGAGGATTGGTGGGGAATGAGCCCGGCGGCCGAGAAGTTTCTCGACGAGGCGATCACCTGGCGCGAGGTCGGCTACAACATGGCCGCCCACCGCGAGGACTTCGAGCGCTACGAGTCGCTCCCAGCGTGGGCGCAGGCCACCCTGGCCAAGCACGAGAGCGATCCCCGGCCGCACCTCTATTCACGGGCCCAGTTCGAGGCCGGCGAGACTCACGACGAGCTCTGGAACGCCGCCCAGGGGCAGCTCCGCGAGGAGGGGCGGATCCACAATTACCTGCGAATGCTGTGGGGGAAGAAGGTGCTCGAGTGGTCCCCCTCGCCGCGCGAGGCGCTCGCCACCCTGATCGATCTCAACAACAAATACGCCCTCGACGGGCGCGATCCCAACTCCTACAGCGGCATTTTCTGGACCCTCGGCCGCTACGACCGCCCCTGGCCGCCGGAGCGGCCGATCTTCGGCACCGTGCGCTATATGAGCTCGGACAGCACGCGGCGGAAGTTCAAGGTGGACGGGTACATCGCGCGGTACGGACGGCGGAAGACGTCTCAGATGTCATTGCTCTGACAAAACTATGCGACCCACCATCCCCGCGCTCCTCGCCCTCACGCTCCTCTCTTCCTGCGCCTCGGGAGGCCCGAAGGTCGTGCCCTCCCCGCTCGCCCTGCGGCTGGAACGGTTCCTCCATCCGCCGGGCGGGACGATCGCCGTGGCCTACCTCAACCTGGGCAGCGGCGCCACCTACGCCCGCAACGAGGACCATCTCTTCCACGCCGCCAGCACGATGAAGGTGCCGGTGATGATGGCGCTCTTCCAGGCGATCGACGAAAAGGAGCTGCGGCTCGATCAGCCGCTGCCGGTGCGCAACCAGTTCCAGAGCCTGGCGGACGCCTCCCCCTTCTCTCTCGATCCCAAGGAGGATGGCGATCCGGAGCTCTATGAGGCCGTCGGCTCCACTCGGCCGCTGGAGGAGCTGATCCGGCGGATGATCGTCCGCAGCTCGAACCTGGCGACGAATCTCCTGATCGAGAAGATCGGCGCCTCCCGCGCCCAGGACCTGATGCGGAGCCTCGGCGCCTACCGCATCCGCATCCTGCGCGGGGTCGAGGACGACAAGGCCTATCGGGCGGGCATGAACAACCTCACCACGGCGGCGGACCTCGCGGTCGCCCTGGCCGCCCTTGCCAATGGCACGACCTTCAAGCCGGCCTCGAGCGCCAAGATGATCGAGATCCTCAAGGCGCAGGAGTTCAACGAGAAGATCCCCGCCGGCCTGCCCGCGGGGACCCCGGTCGCCCACAAGACGGGGGACATCACCGGCATCCATCACGACGCCGCGATCGTCTATCCGCCCGGGGAGCCGCCCTATGTGCTGGTGGTCCTCACCCAGGGGTATGAGGACGAGAAGGCCGCCGACCGGACGATCGCCGAGATCTCGCGGGTGGTCTGGGAGCGGCGGGCGGATCCTCCGCAGTCCTCCAATCAGCCCGCCGAGCCGGTGCGGGAAGGGGGTTCGTAGCGATGTCGGACGCCGCTCTTCTCAAGCGCACCCAGGAGCTCGCGCTCGAGTTCCTGGCCACCCTCCCCCACCGGCGGGTCGGCCCGGCGGTGACGGTCGACGAGCTCCGCGCGGCCCTCGGCGGCCCGCTGTCGGAGCACGGCGAGGAACCGCTGGCGACCATCGAGCGGCTCGCCCGGGCGGCCGACCCCGGGCTGGTCGGCATGGCCGGACCGCGCTACTTCGGCTTCGTCATCGGCGGCCACCTGCCGGCCGCGCTCGCCGCCGATTGGTTGACCTCGACATGGGACCAGAACGCCACCCTCTACGTCAGCGCGCCGTCGAACTCGGTCGCCGAGGAGGTGGCGGCCGGCTGGCTGCTGGAGATCCTGGACCTGCCGCGCACGGCCAGCGTCGGGTACACGACCGGCGGCATGATGGCGAACTTCACCGCGCTGGCCGCCGCCCGCCACGCCGTCCTCCAGCGGCGGGGGTGGGACGTCGAGGCGCGCGGGCTCTACGGCGCGCCAGAGATCGACGTGGTGATCGGCGCCGAGGCGCACGTCACGATCCTCGCCGCTCTCCAGATGCTCGGTCTCGGCCGCGAACGGGTGAAGCGGGTGCCGGCCGACGGCCAGGGGCGGATGGACGCGGCGGCGCTGCGCGAGGTTCTGAAAGCCTGCGACGGACCGCTGATCGTCTGCTCCCAGGCGGGGAACGTGAACACTGGCGCGTTCGATCCGCTCGACGAGATCGCCACCGCGGTCCGCGAGCGCCCCCAGCGAGATGCCTGGCTCCACGTCGACGGGGCGTTCGGCCTCTGGGCGCAGGCGGCCCCGGCGCTCGCGCGCCTCACCCAGGGCGCCGGGCGGGCCGACTCCTGGGCCGCGGACAGCCACAAGTGGCTCAACGTCCCCTACGACTCCGGAATCGTGATCGTCAACGACCCGCAAGCGCACCGGGCGGCGATGACGATCGCCGCTCCGTACCTCGTCCAGACCGGCGGCAACGAGCGCGATCCCTTCGACTACGTCCCCGAGTTCTCGCGCCGCGCCCGCGGGTTCACCGTCTGGGCCGCCCTGCGCTCCCTCGGCCGCTCCGGGATCGCCGATCTCGTCGAGCGCTGCTGCGTCCTGGCGCGCCGGTTCGCGGACCAGTTGAGAGATGAGCCCGGAGTCGAGGTCCTCAACGACGTCGTACTGAATCAGGTGTTGGTCCGCTTCACGTCTGACGAACGGACGCGCGAGGTGATCGCCCGCGTCCAGGCCGACGGCACCTGCTGGCTCGGCGGCACCACTTGGCACGGCATGGCGGCGATGCGGATCTCGGTCTCGAACTGGTCGACGACGGAGGAGGATGTGGATCTGTCGGCGGCGGCGATTCTGCGGGCGGCGCGGGGGTAGGGGGAGGCGGCTTCCCCCCACCCCGAATCCTCACCCCCGGCCCCTCTCCCACCGCACTCCCCCCGACCGGGAGAGGGGGGACTTTACTGAGAAGGAGTGACTCGTAGGGTGCGCTGTGCGCACCAGAAACGGTGATGGTGCGCACAGCGCACCCTACAAGCGAGGTCTCTCCCGTCAAGCTCCCCTCTCCCGGACGGGGGGGGAGGGCGATGGAGAGGGGCCGGGGGTGAGGATTCGGGGCGGGGGGGTCAGAGCCCCCGCGTCACCGGCGGCAGACACCGAGCCTCATCGCAAGGCTGATACGTCAGCGCCAGCCTCCCACCCGCCGAGACCTCCCCCGTGATCTCCACCCGCCCCGAGTAGACCGCGATCGCCTCCTTCGAGTAGCGGGACTCGAACCGCTCCCCTTCCGCATAGGTTATGTTCCGGAGATCCCCTTTTTCCGCCCGGACCTCCGTTGGAACCAAGTAGGGCTCCGACGCGGGGTTCGCCTGCAGATGCCAGCCGGGCGCGATCTCCAGCGTCAGACGGAACGGGCGCCAGCCATCCGTCTCTTCTCCCATCTCCAGATGCGACCGCACCAGCCGCTCCGCCTCGTGCTCCAGCCGGGCGCCGCTGCCCGCCCGAGCGTCGCGCTCGTGGGCGGCCCGCTCCTCGCCGTACTCGGCGTTCGCCTCCTCGCGGCCTCCCCCCGTCTCGTGGTAATGGCGGACGGCGAGGGTCAGCATGCGCACGCCGTCGGGGTGGGTCTGGATGATCTCCGCGAAGGCGCTCAGGGCAGCCCGCGCCTCCCCCCGCCAGCCGAGGTCTCCCGTGCGGACGCCGAGATCGATCAGGTTGAGCACCGCGACGGCGTTGGCCGCCGGCATGGCGTCGTCGAAGACGTCCTTGCTGCGGAAGAGGACGTCCGCGCTCGCGGCCGCCGTGAAGAAGCCGCCGTGGGCATCGCGCAGCCGCCGGAGCTGCTCGCTGGTGATCGCGCGGGCGGCGTCGAGCCAGCGCGCCTCGCCGGTGGCGTCGTGGAGGGCGAGCAGGCCGCGCACCAGGAAGACGTAATCGGCGAGATAGGCGGCGATCTTCCCCTGCCCCGCTCTCCAGACGTGGAGCAGCGGCCCCCCCTCCGGACGCATCATGCCGAGGATGAACTCCGCCGCCCGCGCCGCCTGCTGGACGAGGGCCGGCTCTCCCAGCAACTTGCCGGCCACCGCGAGGGCGGTGATGACGGTACCGTTCCAGTCGGTCAGGATCTTGTCGTCGGTCGCCGGGCGCTCGCGGTGGGCGCGGGCGGCGAACAGCTTGGCGCGGCCGGCGTCGAGCTCGCGCATCAGATCCTCCAGCGGCATCCGCCGCTTCCGGGCCACCTCGTCGAGCCGCTCGGGGAGATGGAGCACGTAATGGCTCCCCTCGAAGAACGGCGGGCCGGCGAAGCCCAGTAGCGGGGCGAGGAAGGTGGCATCCTCCTCGCCGAGCGCTTCCGTAAGCTCCTCGCGGCTCCAGACATAGAAGGCCCCCTCGTGGCCGTGGGTCTCGGCGTCGATGGCGCTCCAGAAAGCCCCCTCGGGCGAGGTCATCTCGCGGCCGAGCCACGCCGCGGTCTCGCGCACGATCCGCGCCGCCTGGGTATCGCCAGTGCGGGCGTGCTCGCGGGCGTAGAGCTCCAGCAGGAAGCCGTTGTCGTAGAGCATCTTCTCGAAATGGGGGATCTTCCACTCGCGGTCGGTGGCGTAGCGATGGAAGCCGCCGCCGAGCTGGTCGTAGATGCCGCCGCGGGCCATCTGGTCGAGCGACGCGGCGAGCATCTCCGCGGCCTCCGGCCGCTCGCCGGCCAGCTCCAGCAGAAGATAGAGGTTCGAAGGGGTGGGGAACTTGGGCGCGCCGCCGAAGCCCCCCCACTCGGAGTCGAAGCGGCGGCCGAGCGATTCGAGTGCCCGCAGCGCCACCGTGCCGGGAGGCGGCTCATGAGAGGGCGAGGAGCGCTCCTCCAGAAAATGGGCCATCGCCTTCCCCATCTCTTCCGCCTGCTCCTCGACGTCCGCCCGGCGGGTGTTCCAGGCCAGCGTGAGATCCTCGAGAACCTGCCGGAAGCCGGGGAGGCGGTAGCGGTTCTCGGGCGGGAAGTAGGTGCCGGCGTAGAAGGGCTTGAGGCCGGGAGTCAGGAAGACCGAGTTCGGCCATCCCCCCTGCTCGGTGAGGATCTGGGTAGCCGCCATGTAGATCTCGTCGAGATCGGGGCGCTCCTCGCGGTCTAGCTTGATGTTGACGAAATCGCGGTTCATCTGCGCGGCGGTGATGGGGTTGGAGAACGACTCCCGCTCCATGACGTGGCACCAGTAGCAGGTCGAGTACCCCACCGAGAGGAAGATCGGCTTGTCCTCCCGGCGGGCCTTCTCGATCGCCTCCTCCCCCCAGGGGTACCAGTCGACCGGGTTGTGCTGGTGCAGCAGCAGATATGGACTGCTCTCGCCGGCGAGGCGATTGGTACGGCTCGTATCGTGTGCGCTCATTTGATTCCCTCCCCTCCCGGCACGGTCTTTCGTGCCCGGCATCCGGCATTGTATTAGGATCGGCGGCGAGGAAGTCCGAAAGGAGACCCCCATGTCCCGACGCGCCGCTCTCATCGCAGGATCGCTCCTGACCGCCGCTTTCGTCCTGGCGCCCCAGGTCGTTTCCGCCCAAAATGCCGCCCAAGCCCCGACGGCCGAGTCCGTCGCCGCCCACGTGATGCAGTCCCTGGGCGGCCAGCAGGCCTGGGACAACACCCACTACATCCGCTTCAACTTCCTGGGCCGCCGCGCCCACTGGTGGGACAAGTGGTCGGGCCGCCACCGGGTCGAATGGGACTCCAAGGAGAAGCAGCACTACGTCGTGCTGGAGAACGTCAACACCAAGGAGGGAAGGGCCTGGCTCGACGGCAAGCCGCTCGACGGGGAAAAGGCCAAGGAGGCGCTCGAGAACGCCTACGGCGCCTGGGTGAACGACACCTACTGGCTGATCGAGCCCTACAAGCTCCGCGACCCCGGCGTGAACCTCTCCTACGACGGTGAGGAGGCGATCGACGGCAAGACCTATGACAAGCTGGCGCTCAGCTTCGGCAAGGTCGGCCTCACCCCGGGCGACCGCTACTGGGTCTACGTCAACCGCGACACCGGCCTGGTGGACCGCTGGGCCTACATCCTCCAGGACATGCCGAAGGAGGGTCCGCCGACGGTCTGGAAATGGGAGGGGTGGCAGAAGTACGGCAACATCATGCTCGCCCCGCACCGCACGCAGGTGGGCACCGACCGCAAGCTGGAGCTCTCGGACATCGCGGTGATGGACCAGCTCCCGGATTCGGTGTTCACGTCTCCCGCTCCGGTGAAGTAGGACGTCAATGAAAATTCTCGTCGGCATCAGCGGCTCGATCGGCGTCCTCGGAATTCACGCCTACCTGATCAGCCTGCTTGCCCAGAAGGAGGTCGAGGAGGTCAGGGCTGTCATGACGCCGACGGCCACCCGATTCGTCAGCCCGCGGGCGCTCGAGGCCCTCATCGGGAAAGCCGTGGCGGTCGACCCCTGGACCGATTCCGGCAAGATGGTGTCGCCTCCCGAGCTGGTGCAGGGGGCCGACCTCTATCTCATCGCTCCGGCGAGCGCCACCACGCTGTCGAGATGTGCCTCCGGGTCCGCTGAAACTCTGGTGAGCAATTGCTATCTCTGCTTCACCGGACCGGTCGCCTTCGCTCCCGCCATGGCTCCCGAGATGTGGGATCACCCGGCGGTGCGCCGCAACCTCGACCGGCTCCAGCAGGATGGAGCCCTGATCCTTCCCGCAGGGGTCGGCTTTTCGGCGGCTCTGGGAAAGTCCATCAAGGGCGCCCTGTGCGCCTTTCCCCAGATGTGGCCGCAGTTGAAGTCCCTGGTCGAGAAAAGACAGGAAACGCTCGATCCTTCCAAGCCGCTGGGAGACGCTGAGTTGCCGTCCGGAAAAGCCTGACGCGATCTCCCGTTGAAGCTGTCCCGTTTTTCCGCTTGTACACACCCTCTCTAGTATAGACCTGCGGGTTTGGATGGGTAGAACGCCCTCCGGCTCTCAGAGGAGGTTGTGCGTGCCGCTGAACGTATTGCCGCAGTCCCCTCATGACCTGCAACCGTTTCGAGAAGATCCTCCCAAACCCACTCAGGTACGCTGGGTTCCCTCCCGCTACACGGTCCGGGCCACCACCGACGATGGACGGCTGATCCTCTGGAACACCCTCAATGCCTCGATGAGCGTTTTCCGGGCCGACCAGGCTGACGAGGTCAAGGGCTTCCTCCGCAAGCCGGGGATCGAATCGACGGCGAATGGAATGGCCAGGTATCTATTCGAGCGGGGCTTTCTGATCAAGGACGGAGTCGACGAGTACCGGAGCATCCAGCTCTCTTTCGGCCAGCAGCACTACCGCACCGATATCCTCCAGCTCATCCTGCTGGCTTCCGAGGACTGCAATTTCCGGTGTACGTACTGTTACGAGGACTTCGTCCGCGGCACCATGCAGCCGTCGGTTCGCGCGGGGATCAAGAGGCATCTGGAGAAGCGCATCAAGAGCCTGGGGAAGCTCCAGATCAGTTGGTTCGGTGGCGAGCCGCTCTATGGCTTCCCAGCGATCGAGGAGCTCGCGCCCTTCTGTCTCCAGATCGCGGAGGAGAACGGGGTGAAATTCCGCAGCAGCATGACGACCAATGGCTATCTGCTCACGCCGGAAGTCGCCGAAAAGCTTCTCTCCTGGCGGATCACCCATTACCAGATCACGCTTGATGGACGCCCCGAGGATCATGACCGGAGCCGCCCGACTCGCGATGGCCAGGGGAGCTTCTGGACCATCCTCGAGAACCTGAAGGCCCTGAGTCGCCGAGCGGAGGATTATGAGGTGGCCCTGCGGGTGAACTTCGACCGGCAGAATCACCCCCACATGACCGAATTCCTCGATCTGATGCAGCGAGAGCTCGGAGACGATTCACGATTCCAGGTGAAGTTCCACGGTGTCGGCCGGTGGGGCGGCGAGAACGACGATCAGCTCGACGTCTGCGGATCGGAGGAAGCGGCTCAGATCCGCTACGACCTGAAGCAGGAAGCGCGCAAGCGGGGCATGAACATTGGCCGTGGTCTCAAGGACATCAGCGGCTTCGGCAGCGACGTCTGCTATGCCGCTCGGCCCTACAGCTTCGTCGTGGGCGCCAGCGGTAAGCTGATGAAGTGCACGGTCGCCCTCGACAAGGAAGAGCACAACGTCGTCGGCCATATCACCGAGCAGGGAGATCTCGAGATCGATCGCGACAAGCTTGCTCTATGGACCGAGCCGGCCTTTGAAAATGACTCGAAATGCAAGAAGTGTGTCGTCCTGCCGGCATGCCAGGGACTGCACTGTCCGCTCGTCCGGATCGAAGAGAACCGCTCGCCCTGCAGCCCCGTGCGGCTCAATCTGAAACAGGCACTGAAAGAAACCAATCTGCTCTTTGAAAACAGGCCCCCGGCGACCTCGCCTGCCTGAGCACCCAAGGCTTCATTCTGAACGGTTCAGGATCGAGCCAAACTAATAACGCGTTTGTCGTTTGACAAAGGAGCACAACATGGCGGACAAGGATCAGGTTCGTAAGGAAGAAGAGTCCGAGAATCTCAATCAGGAGCCCGAGGTCACGGAGCTCGACGACAAGGGCCTCGAGGACGCCTCCGGCGGGCTCGGCGTCGGACAGGAAGAAGACATGTCCACCAACGGTAACTGCGTCTGCTAGACATCAATCCGGAGAGCTTGCCGGCGGGTGTGGCGCGAAGCCACACCCGCCGGATCTCCCACCGACAGCCCCTGCTCCTCTAGCCTGCTGGTTCGCATTTCTCACCACAGGGTGTAGGGACGGCGTCCTTCTGCCGTAAAGAAGCCTTTAGAATTCACCCATGTCCGGCCGCCTCCGCGCCATCTACCGCAAGCGCTTCAAGAAGGGTCCCATGGACCCGCGGGAGACGGCGACGCTGGTGGCCGGCAAGGGGATCGCCGGCAACGCCAACCAGGGGGGGCGCCGGCAGGTGATCCTCCTCGCCGAGGAGGGGTGGGAGGAAGCCACCGCCGAGCTCGGCGTGGATCTCGACCCCGCCACCCGCCGGGGCAACCTCCTGCTCTCCGGCATCGACCTCGAAAAGACCCGCCAGCGCATTCTCCGCATCGGCCCCGCCCGCCTGCGCATCTGGACCGAATGCACCCCCTGCTACCAGATGGACCAGGCCCATTCCGGTCTCAAGGAAGCCCTGCGCCCCCACTGGCGGGCCGGTGCCTGCGCGGAAGTCCTCGAGGGCGGCGAGATCCGCGTTGGCGACGAAGCGGTCTGGGAGGAAGAAGCGCAGGGGGCTCTGTTCCCAGACGGCGGTTAAATCTCACAGGGGAAGGCTCCCCTTCCAACTTTTTTTGGGGACTCCCAGAGGGCGAGCTTCCCCGCCCAAATCTTCCCCCTCAATCTCCTGAGATCCCGAAGTCCAGTAGAATAGGGCTGGGAGATTTCTTTTTCGGACACCAGGAGGGCGCATGGGAGGTTCGCGATGAGTCGAATGCGCCTGGGTGGTCTGTTTTGCGTTGTCTGTCTCGTCGTTGCCTGTCTCGCCGTCACCCCAGGCCTGTCCGCGGGGCCGCAGAAGCACGAGGGGGAAGAGCCCGGAGATCCCACGATCTCCTCCGCGCCGCCCGCGCTCGGCGCCACGCCGTGCCGCAACGGGCACGCGGACGTCTACCCCTGCAAGAACATCGACCTCGAGAGCTTCATGCCGCTGGAGGATCTGGGCGCCGACCCGGACGAGAAGGCGGCCGGCATCTGGGGGTGGACCGACCCGAGGACCCGCCACGAGTACGCGCTAATCGCCCTCCGCAACCGGGTCAGCTTCGTCGACGTCACCGACGCGAAGCACCCCCGGCTCGTCGGTTACCTTCCCGGCAGGGCCCTGGACACCACCAACCGCGAGGTCAACGTCTACGGCGACTTCGCCTTCGTCGTCGCCGACGCCAGGGACGGCAACGGCCTGCAGGTCTTCGATCTCACCCAGCTCCGGGGCGTCACCAACCCGCCGATCCGGTTCGGTACCAGCGCCGACCTGATCGCCGGCGATGGGCGCATCCACAATCTGAACGTGAATCAGGAGACCGGCTTCGCCTATGAGGTCGGAGGAGCGGAGTGCGGCGGTGGCCTGCGCATGATCGACGTCCACGATCCCTTCTCCCCGGTGCAGGTCGCGTGCTGGGCCGATCCCAGCCATTCCTATATCCACGATACCCAGTGCGTGGTCTACCGGGGTCCGGACAAGCGCTTCAAGGGGCACGAGATCTGTTTCGCCAGCGCGGTAGACGCCCTGCTGATCGTCGACGTCACCGACAAGAGCGCGCCGCTGAAGATCTCGCGGACGAGCTATCCTGGCGCCGGCTACACCCACCAGGGGTGGCTGACCGGCAACCAGAAGTTCTTTCTGATGGACGACGAGTTTGACGAGCTGGCGGAAGGGCACCCCACCCGCACCTATCTCTGGAACTTCGCGAGCCTGACCGCGCCCCGCCAGTTCGCCACCTACGACGCGCCCACCGAAGCGACCGACCACAACCAGTACGTGCGCGGCAACCTCGTTTACCAGTCCAACTACCGGGCCGGCCTGCGCATCCTGAACATCTCGAAGATCGCCGCCGGCAAGCTGCGCGAGGTCGGCTATTTCGACATCGTGCCGGACAGCGACGAAGCGGGCTACGAAGGCGCCTGGGGGAACTACCCATTCTTCCCCAGCGGCACCGTGGTGGTGAGCGGGATCAGCCAGGGTTTGTATATTTTGAAGCCGATGAAACGGGTGCGGTAAGCACGTTACCGCCCGCAGGCGGCGGCGCGCTTGAGCAGCAGCTCACGCTCGCGCTCATTCCGCGTCAGCGACGCCGCGCGCTCGAATTCAGCGCGGGCCTCCTCGAAGCGGCCGAGCTTGGCGAGGAGGTCGCCGCGCACGCTGGGCAGGAGATGGTAGCCCTGGAGCGCCGGCTCCGCGGTCAGCTCGTCGACGAGCTCGAGGCCCGCCGCCGGGCCGAAAGCCATCGCGAGGGCGACCGCTCGGTTCAGCTCCACGATGGGGGATGGCGTGATCCGGGCGAGCGCTCCGTAGAGCGCCGCGATGCGCTTCCAGTCCGTCTCTTCCGGGGTGCGGGCTCGCGCGTGGCAGGCGGCGATGGCGGCCTGGAGCACGTAGGGGCCGAAGGCGCCGCCGAGCTTCTCGGCCCGTTCCAGCGCGGCGAGGCCCCGGCGGATGAGGAGCTGGTCCCAGCGCGCGCGGTTCTGCTCCAGGAGCAGGATGGGCTCTCCGGACGGACCGACCCGCGCCCTCGCTCGCGAGGCCTGGATCTCCATCAGCGCGACGAGGCCGTGGACCTCCGGCTCTTTTGGCACCAGTTCGGCCAGGATGCGGCCGAGACGGAGCGCGTCCTCGCAGAGCGCGGGGCGCATCCAGTCCTCGCCGGCGGTCGCCGCGTACCCCTCGTTGAAGACGAGATAGAGGACCTCGAGCACCGAGGACAGGCGGGCGGCGAGCTCTTCGCCACGCGGGACCTCGAAGGGGACTCGCTTCTCGGCGAGGGTCTTCTTGGCGCGGACGATCCGCTGGGCGACCGTCGGCTCGGGGACCAGGAAGGCGCGCGCGATCTCGTCGGTGGTCAGGCCGCCGAGCAGGCGGAGGGTGAGGGCGACGCGCGCCTCGGGGGAGAGAACCGGGTGACAGGCCGTGAACACGAGGCGCAGGAGGTCGTCGCCGATGTCGTCGTCGATGGCAGCTTCGATCTCCGCCACGGCCGTCTCCTGCTGCGCCTCGACCTCGCGGCCGAGCTCTTCATGCTTGCGCTCGACCCGCGTTTTCCGGCGCAACTGGTCGATCGCGCGATGCTTCGCGGTGGCCATGAGCCAGGCGCCCGGGTTGCGCGGGACGCCCGACTCCGGCCACTGCTCCAGCGCGGCGACGAGAGCGTCCTGCGCCAGCTCCTCGGCAAGGCCGACGTCGCGCACGATCCGCGCGAGGCCGGCGATCAGCCGGGCCGACTCGATCCGCCAGACCGCGTCGATCGCGCGATGGGTATCCTGATGGGTACTGATGAGAGGATCGGCCGCCGTCACGGCGACCGATCAGACCATCTTCGTTCCGTCGATGCAAGACCGGGGCGCGCCCGGCGACGACGGCGTCACGCCCCCTGGGACTGCCCGGACCGCGTCTGCATCTCGGCAAACCCGGCTGCGGCTTCCTGGACGTCGGCCGGGAAGTCCGACATCTCCTGGACCTGGCGGACTTCGATGATCTCGTTCTCCGAGGCGGGGCAGCGCGACGCCCACTCGATCGCCTCTTCCCGCGACTTCACCTGGATCATCCAGTAGCCGCCGAGCACCTCCTTTGCCTCGGCGAAGGGCCCGTCGGTCACCTTGGGCTTGCCGCCGGGGAACGAGACGCGCGCGCCCATCGAGGGTGGATGGAGCCCGTCAAGCGCGAGCAGCACGCCGGCCTTCTGCAGGGATTCGTTGTACTTCATCATCGCGGCCACCGCCGCGGCGTCCGGAACGGTGCCCGGCTCGGCCGTCTCGTACCCTTTCGGGATCATCAGCATCATGAATCGCATCGTCGTATCTCCTTGCAGGATAGGCCGTTATTGCTTGGCGGCCAGTTGCGCGCGCAGACGCTCTTCCTGCTCCCGCGCCTCGGGGGTGAGCTCCGCGCCAAAGTCCTCCGCCGCGAACACCTGGCGGATCTCGACCTCGAAATCCGTGTTGTCGGGATTGGGGATGCGCTTGACCCACTCGATCGCCTCTTCCTTCGACTTCACTTCCCACATCCAGAAGCCGGCGATCAGCTCCTTGGTCTCGGCAAACGGGCCGTCGGTCACCGTCTGCTTTCCGCCGGAGAACTTGACGCGCGCGCCCTTCGAGCTCGGGTGGAGCCCCTCGCCGGCGAGCATGATGCCGGCCTTCACCAGCTCTTCGTTGAAGTTGCCCATCTCGGTCAGGACCCGCTCGCTCGGCATGACGCCCGCCTCGGTGTTCTTGTCGGCCTTCATGATGATCATGAATCTCATCGTCGTATCTCCTGTGGTTTCAAGTTTGGGAGCTGGGTTTCCGGGGCGGTCCGACCGGCGGTGAACCCTCGCTCTACTTAGACGTCGAACGAGGGCAGGAGAAATCGACAGGCCGGAGAAACTTTTTTTGCGGAACCGTCTCAGTCGCCAGGTTGGGACCTGGTGGTCCCACGCTTGCGCCGGATCAGGGCGTCGAGGCTCCAGTCGCCGCCTCCCCGTGCCGCCATATAGAGGAAGATGAAACAGAACAGGACGGCGGGCATGCCCTGGTTCTGCAGCGGCCATCCCCCCTGGGGCGCATGGAACTGCCAGTACGCGACCGCCATCATGCCGGAGAGGATGAAGGCGACCGGCCGGGTAAAGAGGCCGAGCAGGATCGCGATGCCACCGAAGAATTCCAGGATTCCGCCGATCCCCGTCTGCGACATCAAGGGCGGGGGGCTCGGAGCGCCGGGCATGCCACCGTACCAGCCGAACAGGATCACGGCGCCGGACTGGAAGAACAGAAAGCCCGCCACCACGCGCAGCAGGAAGTACGCGGCCTCGATGGCCCGGTTCATGTTCATCGGCGGCCTCCCAGATCTTCGGCGAGACGGTCGAGCATCTCGATCCAACTCGGATGAGCCCCGGTGCGCTTCGCGAGCGCTTCGGACACGGTCTGGCGCAGGGTGAGCTCCGTCTTGCGTCCAAGCTCGGCGAACGTCACCGTCACCATCGTCTCTCGCGGCCAGTCCGGATCCATCCCAACATCCGCGGGCTCGACCGGATTGCCGTTCTCATCCGCGGCGACCATGGTGAAGACGATCCGCTCCGGCGCGACGATTTCGCGATAGACGCCCGTGCACCAGCAGTCGTGTCCGTCGGGAGTCCGAATGCAAGAGTGGAAGGCGCCCCCCTGACGGAGATCGATCCTGGAAAAATGGATCGTGCAGCCTCTCGGCGCGTACCAGCGCACCAGGTGCTCGGGATCGGTCCACGCCTTGAACACGAGCTCTCGCGGCGCGTCGAAGACGCGCGTGATGAAGACCTGCCGTCCGGCCGGCTCCACGACGGGATTTTCCATGCTGCGGGTCATGCTGTTGATCATGATTTTTTCCCCTTGAGATACTCCCCGAAGCGATCCAGGGTCTGGTTTCCGCCTGCGACAGCGCCGAACTCGATCTTCCTGTCGCGCTCCGCGATCGACTTGAAGAGGGTCCGCATGGTGAGCCGGGTCTTGCCGTCTTCCTCGGCGAAGGTCACCGTGACGTGAAACCCGTCGGGATCGTTTTCTTTGTCCGAGTCGTGGTCATAGACCAGGCGCTCGGGCCTCACGACCTCGCGAAAGACGATCCTGTTGTCGTAGTCGGTGCCGTCGGGGCCGTGCATGATGAACCGCCAGACGCCGCCCGGCCTGACGTCCCTCTCGTGAGTGGTGGTGGTGAAGCCTCTCGGCCCCCACCACTGCGAGATGTGCTGGGGGTCGGTCCAGGCGTCGAACACGAGCTCGCGGGGCGCATCGAACAGACGGGTGATATTGATGACCGGCTCGGTAGCCGGTGTGACCTCGGTCGCGGCTGTCATTGGGATCTCCTCCTAGGTGCTGATCAGATGGTGGATGTTGCCGTCGGGATCCTTGAACCAGGCGAGCTTAAAGCCGCCAGCCTCGTGAACATCCCCCTTGCGAGTGACTCCTGGCAGGCCGTCGTAGTGCTCGAAGGAGACCCCTTTCGACTGGAGGGATTTTACGATCTCGTCGAAGTCGCCGCCGACGCTCCAAGTGACGGACGTGGCCTTGTTCGTCCCCGCGAATTCCGAGGCATAGACGACGAGCGAGGAGCCGCCGGTCTTGTACGTGCTCACCTGATCGCTCTGGTCGGGCCCCTTCTCCAGGCCGAGCTTGTCCTCGTAGAACCGCCTCGCCGCTTCGAGGTCCTTCACGGCCACGGTCGCGATCGCGTCTTTCTTTCCCAACATGCTGATCTCCTTTCTACTCATCCTTGCTTTGCAGCTCGCGCAGATACTCGCCCAGGCGGTCGAAGCTCTGCTCCCAGAAGCGCCGGTAGTGCTCCAGCCAGTCCGCGACCTCCTTGAGCGGCTCCGCCTCCAGCCGGCAGGGGCGCCACTGCGCCTCCCGGCCACGCGCGATCAGGCCGGCGCGCTCCAGGACCTTGAGATGTTTGGAGATAGCGGGCATGCTCATCTCGAAAGGCTCGGCCAGCTCGGTGACCGAGGCCTCGCCGGTGGTCAGGCGAGCCAGGATCGCGCGCCGGGTAGGATCGGCGAGGGCTGAGAAGATGGCGCTGAGGTGATCTGTGGACATATATGCTGAACCATTCGGTTACCTAACCAGGAGGTTATATGGTGCCCGAGGTTCGGCTGTCAAGTACCGCCCGGGATTGAAATCCCGGGCTACCGATAGTCGCCCTCCGGGGCTCTACAAAGAGGTTTGGGGAGTCCCGGATGGGACAGCCGTGGGTAGCCCGGGATTTCAATCCCGGGCGGCAAAGATCCTACAGCCCAATCTCCTCCCCCTCCTCTACTACCCGAAATCCCCGCCCCTCGATCGCCCGCCGGGCCGCGCCGTCCTTCTCGAAGGCGGGGTTCGAGTGGTTCAGGTGGGTGAACCAGACCCGCACCTTGCCCGCCTTCACCAGCGGTTCCAGCAGGTCCATCGTCGCCGTGATCAGCGGGTGCTTGATCTTGGTGACGTCGCGGTCCGGTAATTCATCCGGGGAGTAGAAGGTGCCGTCGAGGAGGGCGATGTCCACCTTCTCGTCGCGGAGGACGTCGGTCAGCGGCTTGGGCCAGGCTTTCCAGGAATCGGTATCCGGAACGTAGAGGAGAGTCTTCTGGGGCCCCCGGATGAGGAACGCCATGGTGTCGCTGTACTCGTCCCGGTGCGGCACCTGAATTGCCTTGACCGAAATCCCCGCTTCGAGATCGAAGGGCTGGCCGGGCTGAAACTCGCGGAGGGCGATGTTCTCCAGCCGGACGAGCTGGCTCCAGGGGCCGTTCGCGCGCAGGTAGGCGGCCATGCGTGGCGAGGTCCAGACGGGGATGTTCCTGGTGTTCAGACTCTCGAAACCGAGGTGTGCAAGGCCCAGGTAATGGCCGATGTGGGCGTGGGTGAGCAGGACGCCGTCCACCGGCGCGCGGTCCACCTTCCCCTCCGGGTGAGGGCGGAAGGCGTGGATCGCCTCGATCTGGGCCGGGAGGTCCGGCGTGGCGTCCACCAGATAGACGTGGCCGGTCTTCGGATTGTGAATCGCCAAGCTCGCGACGTGCCGGGCGAGCGCCGGATTCCTGCGCGCCGCCGAGCAGTGGGAGCAGTCGCAGCCGGTCTGCGGCATACCGCCGTCCTGGGCGATGCCGAGGACGACGACGCGGGGGGACGCGGCGGGGCCGGCGGCGGTGGCGAGGGTGGCCAAGAGGAGGAGCGGCAGCAGCAGGAACGGAGCTTTCATGGCTTGATTGTGTACCGGAGACGCCGCCCGGGCGTCAACGTTCGAGGCAGGGATTCCGAGGCCGCCCGCAGGGCGGAATTTATCCAGCCTGGGGTGTCAACCCCAGGTAGGAGGCATGTCGTTGCCAATTCGAAGCCCGGGTGTCGGCCCTTCGGGGCTTTACAGGAAGGAGGTGGCCCCTACCTGGGGTTGACACCCCAGGCTGGATAAATTCCGCCCTGCGGGCGACGATTTCAATCCCAAGCCCACCCCCGGATACACTTCCCCGCCATGCTCGACGCCCCCGCCCTCCCGCAGATCCGCTTCGCTCGCGCCAAGAAGGCCCGGCGCGCTCAGAAGGCCGAGGAGCCGCCGGCCGCCGCCACGATCGAGACGCCAGGGCGGATTTCGCCGGGTCTACGGCTCATCCTCGCCAGTCTGGCGGTGGTCCTGCTCTTCTTCGGGCAGCGGCTGCAGAACCCCCAGCCGTGGTCGTACGACGAGTATTACCATCTCGGGCTGGCCCGCGAGATGCTCTCCTCGGGGCTGCGCATGGAGTCGTTCCGCTGGACGCCGTTCTCGATCACCCATGACCATTTCGCGGACGGCGAGCCCCTGTTCCACGTCCTGCTCCTCCCCTTCGCCAGGCTGCCGTTGCGGACGGCCGGGATGCTCGGGGTTTTGCTCGGCCAGATCTTCCTCGTCGGCTCGTTCGCGGCCGCCTTGTGGATCGTGCGCGCGCCGCGCCCCTGGTGGTTCGTGCTCGCGCTCGGCGGGCTCGGCACCCTGTTCGCCCAGCGGATGGAGATGTGCCGGCCGCACGTCTGGCTGATCGGCTTTACGGTGCTGGTGGCGGCACTGCTGGTGGAGCGGCGGTGGAAGGCACTGTTCGTGGTCTGCGCCCTCTTCGCCCTGACGCACGCGGGAGCCTGGATCGCGATCCCGCTGGCGATCCTCTGGGCGTTCTGCGGCCTGGCCGTCCGCAGGGAAGAAGGTGAGCGCCGGATCCCCTGGCAGCCGGTGGCCGCGACGGCGGGCGGCTGGCTTCTGGGGCAGCTCATCCATCCCGATGTGCCGGAGAACTTCCGGCTGTTCGTGATCACCAATTTCGTGATCCCGTTCCAGGCCGCGACCGCCAGCAACGCGGCCCTGCACTCGCAGCTCGGGACGGAGCTCTCGCCGCCCGGGCTCGACCTGCTGCTGGAGCAGTGGTCGGCTTTCATCGCGCCGGTCCTGGTCGCGATCGCGCTGCTCTCCCGGCCACAGTTGCGCAGCCGGTCAACGCTCACCGTGGGCCTCACCTCGGTTGCCTTTCTCCTCGCCGGGAGCTTCATGATCCGCCGGTTCCTGGAGCTGGGGGCGCCGCTGGCGCTGCTCGCCCTGGCGCTGGTGGCGCGGGAGTGGCGGGCTCGGAGACTGCCGCCGCCGCTGCCGGGTTGGGGACGGCTGCTCGCCGGGACGGCGCTCGTCCTGGGGATCCTCTGGACTTTCCTTGGCTTGCGCGCCCACGGCGTTCCGGACGCCTCGGCGCCACTCGGGATGGCCGCCTGGCTGCGAGATCATGGCGCGCCCGGGGAGCGCGTCTTCACCGCCCAGTGGGGGGATTCGGCCCCGCTGTTCTATTTCGCGCCGCAGCTCCAGTCGCTGGTGGCCCTGGACCCGACCGCTTTCTACCTCAAGGACCCGCAGCTCTTCGCGGCTTACGTGAACGTCGTCTCCGGGCAGGACCCGAATCCCGACCGCACCATCCGCGAGCGGTTCGGGGCGCGATGGGTGACGATCCCGCCGGCTCTCTATCCGCAGTTCCTGAACCGGCTCGCCCAGACGCCCGGAGCGCAGGCCTTGTACGGCGACGAGAATTATTGGGTCGTCGACCTCGGGAAGCGCTGAGCTAGACTGCTTTCATGCGCGTCATCTCGCTCGTCCCCAACGGCACGGAGATCCTGTTCGCGGTCGGCGCCGGCGACCTCGTGGTCGGCGTCAGCCACGAGTGCGACTACCCGCCGGAGGCGCGGACGCGGCCGATCCTCACCGGCAGCGCTCTCACTCCCGGCATGAGCGCCGCCGAGGTGGACGCCGCCGTCTCCTCGCAGGTGGGGAGCGGCCTCAGCCTCTACACGCTCGACGAGGCGCGGATCGAGGAGCTGGCGCCGGACGTGATCGTCACCCAGCAGCTCTGCCCGGTCTGCGCGGTCTCGACGGAGCAGGTGAACGGCGCCGTCCGCCCCCTCCCCCACTGCCCCGAGCTGGTGTCGCTCGATCCACAGACGATCGGGCAGGTCTTCGCGGACATCCGCCGGGTGGGCGAGGTCACCGGCCGGACGGCGGAGGCCGAGGCGCTGCTGGCCAGCCTGGAGCAACGGCTGACGGCGGTGCGCACGGCGGTCACTGGACATCCCCGTCCGCGCGTGCTGGCGCTCGAATGGCTCGATCCGCCGTTCGCCGGCGGTCATTGGGTGCCGGAGATGATCGGCCTCGCCGGCGGCGAGGACGTGATCGCCAGGCCCGGCGATCACTCGGCCCGCCTCACCTGGGAGCAGGTCGCGGCGGCGGACCCGGACGTGATCGTGGTCATGCCCTGCGGTTTCGACGAGGCGGGCGCCCGTGAGCAGATCGCGACGATCGCCGATCGCCCGGAGTGGAGCTCGCTGCGGGCGGTGCGCGAGGGGCGGGTTCATCCCGTGGATGCCAACGGCTGCTTCAGCCGCCCCGGCCCGCGGCTGGTGGACGGGATCGAGCGGCTGGCAGCGATCCTCCAGACCTGGAATTCTCCGGTTTCATCCGTCTAAACCTTCAAGGCCCGACCGGGGTCTATCAGCATTGCGGGGGCGGGCTCATCGTGAGTCCAACTCCGCAGGCTGGTCCCCAGACCGGCCTCCTCGTCAGACGCTCTCGGCAATCCGACCGCACGAGAGCGTCCTTTTTGTTTGATCCCTACCGCGGCGGCTCAGGTTCCTCGGGGTAGGTGCCCGGCTCCTCCCACCGCTCGACCGGCGGGCCGGTCAGCGGATCGGTCAGCGGGAGGTTTTCCACCCGCGAAGCGGAGGGCATCGGCGACATCCGCGAAATCGGCGCTCCCTGCCGCGGCCAGTAGCCCGGCTCGAGCCCGAAGCGGGCCAGGATGACGGCGCCGAAGCCCACCACCACCGCGGCCGTGGTGACCAGCGCTCCGAACAGCGAGGTCAGGACGCTGAAGGCGCCGAAGGGGCCGGGCATCAGGTCGAACATGTTACCCAGCACGCTCCAGATCTTCAGCGCCAGGACGCCTGCTAGGGCCGCGGCGTAGGGGCCGCCGAAGTTCCGGTTGAAGCGGACCTCCAGCCAGCGCCCCAGCCGGTAGGCCGACGCGGTGTAGCCGAGCAGCAGGAGCAGCGCGACGTAGAGCAGCAGGAACGGATAGAGCAGGAACAGGACGCAGCCGACGATGGTGATCGCCAGCAGGATAGTCATCACGATCAGCAGCGGCCAGAAGAAGATGGAGCCCGCGAGCCCCACCGCCGCCGCCCGCCACGGCTGCGCCACGAGCTGGCGGTCCACCCGCTCCAGCGGCCGGCGTGCCACCAGCAGGACCAGGCAGACGAGCAGGGCGGTGAGGACGAGGCTCATCAGGCTGCCCAGCAGGTCGGAGACGCCATTCCAGAGGCCCCAGTGCCGGCCCCAGAGGGGACCGGTCCGGAACCCCCGGTGGCGCAGGAACGGGAGCATGCCGACTTCGGAGGTGGCGCCGTTGATGACGGCGCCCGGGCTCCGCTCGATCGAGCCGCCGACGCTGGTGACGTCACCGTTCACGACCGCGTGGGGGCCGAGATAGACGCTGCTGCCGACGCTCACCACGTCCCCTCCCACTCTCCCCTCGATCCGCGCGGGGCCGCCGATGGCGGTGACGTCGTCGCTCACCTCCCCATCCACTTCGACCGAGCCGCCGACCGCGACCGCTTCGTCGGCCGTCTCGTCCTTGCGCACGTGGACGCTGCCGCCGACGTTGATCCGGTCGCCGGAGACGTGACGGCGGGTCGACCGCCGGGATGTCTCGGGAGCTTCGGGAACCTCCGGCACCTCGGGAGCTTCAGGAGCCTCCGACGCCTCGGTTTCGGTGATGTCGGTGTCGGAGGTCGCCGTCTGGTTCGCAGTCTCGGGCGCCGGAGCCGGTGCCGGCGTCGCGGCGGCGGCCTCCCCGGTCAAACCGAAGAGCTGGCGCTGATCGGCGGCGGAGAGCCCCTGCAGGCGGATCACCGCGTCGGCGTCGGCGCCGAGCCAGTCGCGAAGGATGTTGGCGTTCACCCGCTCGCCGTTGACGGCGATCTCGTCGCCGGTCACTTCGACGGTACGGATGCCCGCCTTGGGCTGGCGGGGCTTGAGCACGACGCCGCCGCTGACCGGCAGCACCTCGTAGCGGCTCTCGAGCGCCCGGCGCAGATCGCTGCGCTCCTGCGCCGTGGCCGGCGGACGATCCGGGGACTGCGGGGCCGGAGCGGCGTACGCCGCCGCGCCCAGGGCGGTACCTAGAACAAGAACGAGAAGAATCGCCGCGAACCGCGGGGATCTCTTCCCGAAAAATCTCTGAAAACGGTCAGATGGGGTCCACATAGGTCCAGTTCCTCTCACCAGTCAATTGGTCGCGGAGAAAACGGAACGCCAAGCTCGAGACGAGCAGGGCGCCCACCAGGATCGCCAGGACCGGCGGCGCCGAGAGCGGCTGGGCGAGCGCCCGGCCGATCGGCACCATCAGATCCCAGAGGCGCAGAATCGAGGCCAGCCCATGCGCGGCCTCGGTCGTCGCCCACACCGCGCCCCGCACCAGCCCGCTGAAGGACCAGAACCCTGCCAGGGCGGCCAGCACCGGCGGCAACCAGAGCACGCCGAAGCCGGTGGCGACGAGGCAGAGCGCCAGCACGATCCGCAACGGACGCCAGGCGAACAGGTCCGCCCGCGCCGCGGCCGTCCGCAGCCCGGCCCGGACGAGCACCCGGTCGGCGAAGCCGGCCGGCGGCGCTGCCATCGAGATCTCGGGCAGGGCCTCGAACAGCTCGAACAGAGCGGCCTCGGCCTCTTCGGCCTGATCGTGCCGCTCGGCGGCGAGCCAGCGGTCCAGAGCATCTTGGTGGGAGTGGCGCATCCATCGTTCTCCTATGTCCGCCCTACGAGACCGCCGCCCGCCCGGTTTCACCGGGTCCCCAACCGAGCCCGCCCATCACCTGGGCGAGCTCTTTGCGCGCCCGGTGGAGGTTCGTCTTCACCGTGCCGAGCGGCAGTCCGGTCGCCTCGCAGATCTCATGATACGAGGCGCCATGAACGTAGAACATCAGCACCGCCACCCGGTAGTCGGGGCGCAGGCTGGAGATGGCGCGCTCGAGCGCGCGGCCGAGGTCCCGCCGTTCCGCCGCGGCCTGGGGGCTCTCGACCGTCTCGTCGGCGAGGATGGCGGCGAGGCTCCCCCGGTCGTCCTCCACGCCGGTCTCCAGCGGCACCGTCTCCGGCACCCCCCGGCGGAGGTGGTCGATGGTCGTATTGTGCGCGATCTTGAACAGCCAGCTCGAGAACTTCCACTGCGGATCGTAGCTGTCGAGGCGCCGGAAGGCCTTGACGAACACCTCCTGCGCCAGGTCCTCGGCCACTCCTGGATCCTGGACCATGCGCAGCACCAGGCTGTAGACGGGGCGCTCGAACCGCGTCACCAGCTCGCGGAAGGCGTCCTGCGAGCCCCGTAGGGCGCTCGTCACCAGCTCGGCGTCGGTTTTCATCTGTCCAGCAACCATGGCGTTCCAGATACGGCCCCCCGCCCCGGGGGTTGCGCCTTCCCGCGCGGTTGGCACCGGATTCAGCTAGACTTCCGCAAAGATCACGAGCTCAACTTCGCTGGAGGATACCCGATGCGAATCGCCCCGACCGCGCTCCTTGCCCTGTTCCTCACCCTGCCGGCCGGCGCCGCCTCGCTCGCCGGAGTCACCCTGCCCGACAAGGCCGAGGTCGGGGGGCAGACCGTGGTGCTCAACGGCCTGGCCCTGCGCTCGAAGTTCTTCATCAAAGTGTACGTCGGCGGCCTCTATCTCCCCCAGAAGGAGAAGGCCGCGGCCAAGGTGCTGTCGGAGGATGTCCCGCGCCGCATGGTAATGCACTTCCTCTACAGCGTCAGCAAGGACCAGATGTGTGACGCCTGGAAAGAGGGGCTGGAGCAGAACTCCCCCAAGGCCGCGCCCGACGTCAAGAAGGCGTTCACCACCCTATGCGCCTGGATGGAGCCGATCCCGAAGGGGAACGAGCTGACCCTGACTTACACCCCCGGCAAGGGGACCGAGGTCCAGGTCAACGGCAAGACCAAGGGAACCCTCGAAGGCAAGGCAACGTCGGACGCCATCGTCGGCACCTGGATCGGACCGGACCCCGGCCCGGGCGCGGACTTCAAGAAGGGTGTGCTGGGGGGGTAGGGGGCTGGCAGGATTCCCCCACCCGAAACCTCACCCCCTGTCCCCCTCTCCCACCGCACTCCCCCCAACCGGGAGAGGGGGAACGCTCCACAACCGGTATCTCTCGTAGGGTGCGCTGTGCGCGCCATCACCGGTTCTGGTGCGCACAGCGCACCCTACAAGCCTTAACCGCTCAGCCAAGTCCCCCCTCTCCCGGTCGGGGGGAGTGCGGTGGGAGAGGGGCCGGGGGTGAGGATTCGGGGCGGGGGGCCGCCCTGGAGCACTTCCCGCCCACAAAAAAAGAAGGAGCGCGGTGCGCTCCTTTTTTGGGAGGGATGAGAGGAGGATTTGCCTCCCCGCAAGAGGAACAGTAGACCTCTCATAGCGACTTGTCAATATGAATTCTCTATTTTCTTAGCGGAAAGCGAGAGTCGCCAGGATCACCGCCGCCAGGACCACCCGGTAGACCACGAAGACCGTCAGATCCCGCCGCCGCAGCCAGGCCAGCAGCCAGGCGATCACCGCGTAACCGACCACGCCTGAGACGACGAGGCCGATCGCCATCGGCACCAGCTGGGCCGTTCCGGCGCCCGCGTCCATCAGATCCTTCCCCGACTTCAGGGCGGCGACGACGCCGATCGGGATGGCGAGCAGGAAGCTGAACCGGGCCGCCGACGGGCGCATGAAGCCGAGCAGCAGGGCGGCGGTGATGGTGATCCCGGAGCGCGAGGTGCCGGGGACCAGGGCCAGCGCCTGCGCGCAGCCGATCACCAGGCCGTCCAGGAGGGTGACCTGGTCGAGGTCGCGGACCTTCCGGCCGATGCGGTCGGCGACGAAGAGAAGGATGGCGTAGAGGAGGGTCGTCCCCGCGATGACCTCCGGAGTGCGGAGATGGTCCTCGATCCAGTGCTTGGCGAGGAGTCCCACGATGCCGGCGGGGATCGTGCCGACCACGATGGCCCAGGCCATGGGGCGCGGGGCAAAGTCGCCGTCGCGGGAGCGCGGCGCGCCGGTGAAAAAGCCGACGATCAGGTCGCGCACGTCGCGGTGGAAGTAGGCGAGGACGGCGAGCAGGGTCCCCGTGTTGGTCGCGATGTCGAAGTCCAGCCCCTGGTCGGGCCAGTGGAGGAAGTAGGGCACCAGGATCAGGTGACCCGAGGAGCTGACCGGCAGGAACTCGGTGAGCCCCTGGACGATGCCGAGGATGATGGCCTGGAACGGAGTCACGGAACCCTCCTCTTGAAAACAACGGAAGCCCTTCCGGGCGGCGCGATTGTACTCTCAGACGCCACACCCCGACGCCCGTCGGGTTTCATCCGTATTACTTCCGAAACAACGGGCTATACTCCCCGGCTGCAAACGCCCCGCGGGGCCTGGGAAAAACTACATGGAAACGATCCTCGTCACCGGCGGAGCCGGTTTCATCGGCTGCAACTTCGTGCGGCTGGCCCTCGCGGAGACTGGCGCCCGCATCGTCGTACTCGACAAGCTCACCTATGCCGGCAGCCTCGAGAGCCTGGCCGACGTGCTGGCCGACCCCAACCTGGAGTTCGTCGAGGGGGACATCGCCGACCGCGCCACGGTGCGCCGGCTGTTCGCCGAGAAGCACCCCACCGCGGTGGTCAACTTCGCCGCCGAGAGCCACGTCGACCGCTCGATCGACGACGCCAGCGCCTTCATCCAGACCAACATCGTGGGCGCCTTCGAGATGCTGGAGGCGGCCCGGCAGTATCTCGCGGGTAATCTCGCGGGTAGCCTCCTGGCCGCGGGCGAGGCCATGGACGCGGAAAAACGGCGCGCCTTCCGCTTCCTCCACGTCTCCACCGACGAGGTCTACGGCAGTCTCGGGCCCGCCGGCGCGTTCACCGAGACCACTCCGTACGCCCCCAACTCCCCCTATTCGGCCTCCAAGGCGGCGGCGGACCACCTGGTGCGGGCCTATCACGAGACCTACGGCCTGCCGGCCCTGCTCACCAACTGCTCGAACAACTACGGCCCCTACCAGTTCCCCGAGAAGCTGATTCCGCTGATGGTGCTCAACGCCCTCGACGGCCGGCCGCTGCCGATCTACGGCGACGGCGGCAACGTCCGCGACTGGATCCACGTCGAGGACCACTGCCGGGGCGTGCTCGAGGTGCTGCGGCGCGGGCGCCCCGGGGAGCGCTACAACCTGGGCGGGCGGAGCGAGCGGACCAACCTCCAGATCGTCGACGCGATTTGCGACATCCTGGAGAGCGAAGTGCCGGCGGCCACCAACCCCGCTCTCGCCGGCCACGGGATCACCGGCTACCGGGAGCTCAGGAAGTTCGTCGCCGATCGCCCCGGGCACGACCGCCGCTACGCGATCGACGACGCCAAGATCCAGGCCGAGCTCGGCTGGGCGCCGCGGCAGAGCTTCGAGGAGGGGCTGCGCGCCACCGTGCGCTGGTACCTCGGCCACCGCGCCTGGTGCGAGGCCGTGCAGACGAACCGCTACGGCCGCGAACGGCTCGGCCTGGGGACGAAAAGGGAAAGCGAGGTCCAGGCAGGATGAAATTTCTTCCAACGGCGATTCCCGAAGTGGTGCTGGTGGAGCCGGACGTCTTTCGCGACGACCGCGGCTTCTTTCTCGAAACCTACCAGACACGGAAGTACGGCACGGCGGGGCTCCCCGAGAGCTTCGTCCAGGACAACCACTCCTTCTCCACCCAGGGGACCCTGCGCGGGCTCCACGCGCAGCTCCGCCGACCGCAGGGGAAGCTCATCCGCGCCATCCTGGGCGAGATCTTCGACGTGGCGGTGGACATCCGCCCGGGCTCGCCCACCTTCGGCCATTGGGTGAGCGCGGTGCTCTCCGGCGAGAACCACCACCAGCTCTATGTCCCCCCCGGGTTCGCCCACGGCTTCTGCGTCACCTCCGAGACCGCGCACGTCCAGTACAAGTGCACCGAGCTCTACGAGAAGGACGACGAGATCGCCGTGCTCTGGAACGACCCCGCGATCGGCATCTCCTGGCCGACCGCGACGCCGCTCCTGAGCCCCCGCGATCTGGCGGCTCCAACATTGGCGGAAATCATGCATAAGTTGACGGCATATGGGGAAAAACAGCTCTGAACCCACAACGGGGCCCAGCGCCCGCCCCGCGGCCGCCGGAGTGATCTCCACCGCGGACGGCGAGCTCTTCTCGCCGCGCGACCTCCGGCAGATGGCCGCGATGGGGCTGGCCCGGGAGGAGGCCGCCCGGCAGGTGGAGCTCTTCCGCAATCCACCCCCCTTCACCCGCGTGCTGCGCCCCTGCCGCCCCGGCGACGGCATCCGTTCGCTCTCGCTGGCCGACCAGGACGATCTGCTGAGCCATTTTGACGCGGCGGCCCGCCGGGGGCGGATCGGAAAGTTCGTTCCGGCGTCCGGTGCCGCCTCGCGGATGTTCAAGGATCTGCTCGCCTTCCTCGCCGCTCCGCCCGGTGCCGAGCCCGCCGCTCCGGTGCGGACGTTCTTCGAGAACCTCCACCGCTTTGCCTTCTACGAGGAGCTCGCGGCGGCGCTAGGCGCCTATGGGATCGACCTCGGCGAGGCGGTGGAGAACGGCGACTGGCGCGTGGTGCTGAAATTTCTCCTGGAGACGCCCGGCCTCGGCTACGCCGATCGCCCCAAGGGGCTGCTCCTCTTCCACCGCTACCCCGAAGGGGCGCGCACCCCGTTCGAGGAGCATCTGGTGGAAGCGGCGGCGATCGAGCGCGCCGAGGACGGCCTCTGCCTCCTCCACTTCACCGTCTCGCCCGATCACCAGGAAGGTTTCGAGCGCCTGCTCGACCGCGTCCGCCCGCAACTCGAGGAGCGTTTCGACTGCCGCTTCGAGGTCTCCTTCTCCACCCAGAGGCGATCGACCGATACGCTGGCCGTCGATCCCCGGAACCAGCCGTTCCGGCCGGAGAACGGCGAGCTCCTGTTCCGCCCCGGCGGCCATGGCGCGCTGATCGACAACCTCAACGAGCTCGGTCGCGACGGCTGGGACATCGTCCTGCTGAAGAACATCGACAACGTCGTCCCCGACGACCGCAAGCCGGTCGTCCACCTCTGGAAGCGGCTTCTGGGTGGCTGCCTGCTGGCGGCGCGCGAGCAGGCGTTCACCCATCTCGACCGGCTGGAGGCGCTCGACGGCGTCCGCGGCAAGCAGGCCGAGGCGGTGCTGCGCGCGGCCGGGGAGTTCCTGGCCAAGGAGCTCTGCCGCCCGCTGCCGGAGGGGTTCGCGGCTGCCGATCCCCAGGAGAAGAAACGGTTCCTGATGGAGGCTCTCGACCGGCCGATCCGGGTCTGCGGCGTGGTGCGCAACCAGGGGGAGCCGGGCGGCGGCCCGTTCTGGGTCGAGTCGCCGTCGGGCGGGATCTCGCCGCAGATCGTCGAGACCTCGCAGATCGATCCCAAGGACCCCGAGCAGCAGGCGGCCCTCAAGGCCTCGACCCACTTCAATCCGGTGGACATCTCCTGCGGCCTGCGCGACCGCCACGGCCGCCCCTACGACCTGCACCGCTACGTGGACCCCGCGACCGTCTTCATCGCCGAGAAGTCCCACGAGGGGAGCCCGCTGAAGGCCCTGGAGCGCCCCGGCCTCTGGAACGGCGCCATGGCCGGGTGGAACACCGTGTTCGTCGAGGTGCCCGACGCCACCTTCGCGCCGGTGAAGACGGTGTTGGACCTGCTGCGGCCCGAGCACCAGGGGTAGGGATCAGGTGCCCGATCCAGGAGGCTTCGGCAACTCTTTGGCCTTCTGTATGAGAGTAGAGGCATCCCAGTCCGGCAGCAGATCTCGACGTTCCTCGGTGTAGTTGCCTGAGCCGGGGTCATACTGGCGTAGGAATCGGACCGCGTTAACCCAGCCGAGGGCTTCAACGAGGGCACGAAATCCACGATTCCTCAGTTCACTCTGGTTGGTGATCAATGCTTCCATTGAGAGATCTCCTCGATGAAGTGAACGGGATCGGTCACGCGAACGCGAAGCTCGCCGGACATCCGGGCCGCAAGACTGAGAAACTGACGGTCTACGGTGAGAAAGACGGCCACACCTGACAGCTCTGCGGACGCGAGATGAAAGGCATCGAAGCTCTTGAAACCTTTTGCGATGAGCTCATTGATACGACTGGATAGATCGCTCTCATCAAGTGAGATTACCGCTGCCTCAGAGAGCCAGAGAGCGACCGCCTCGCGGCGGGCTTGGTTCGGATTCAGGCTATTTTCAAGGACGAGAGCCTCGCTTTGGAGCAGCTCGACGGTGTCCGAAGGAAGGGCGAGGATACTGAGCACAGCCTCGGTCTGAAGCCGGATGAGGGGTTGCTCCTGAAGGTCGAAGGGCCTCTTGAGGCAGCAGAGATCGAGGTAGACGCGCACGATGAGAGTTTACCGAAAGCCAGCGGCAGCAACAACAGCTCAATTCTCAAGCCGCCGCTTCATGGCTATGACTCATGAAGATCTCCTTGGAACAAGAGAACGTTCATGAGATCGAAAACGCCCGGGGTGAGGGTTTCCCCTCACCCCGGGACGGCTCAACCCGCCGGCGCCGAAGAGGACTTCGCCGCCCCCCCTCCACCGCCCGCGCGGATCGTGCTGGCCGCGTTCGCCGGGTCGCTCCCGGCGTCCTCCTCGTCGCCGTCGAGGACACCGTCCCCGTCGCGATCGATGCCGACGCGCACCCCCGAGCCCGGCGGCGCGCAGGTGTAGGTCAGCTCGCCGTCCTTCTGCGCGGCGCGTTGCCGCAGGCTGGCGTCGGAGAGCGGCGCGTCGGATTGCCGGTTGCCGACGAACCGGCCCGCGGCGGCGTCATAGAGATAGCCTCTCTCGCCTTGGTTGCTGCCGCTCTTGACCACCAGATCGCACTCCCCCGCCCGGGCGCGGTCGATCAGGAGGTCGATCCGCTCTCCGACGACCGTTGCATTGTTCTTCGTGAGCGTCGCCTGCTGGCCGACGATGGGCGCGAGGTTGCTGTCGAAGGCGAGCAGGAAATCCTCGACCTGCCGTTTCTGCAACTCGCCGGCCGGCCCGGGCAGGAACCCGCCGGGAGTCGACGGAGACTGATTGAAGCCCGCCCCGTTGGAGGTGAAGCCGTTGAAAAGGAAGATCGTCGGAATGCTGCCGTCGTGGTTGAAGCCGAAGCCGCGGACCTGATCGCCCAGGAAGGCGTCGCTGCCGGGATTGACCGGATTATTCGGCATCCCGAACATGCCGACCTTCTGGTATTGATTGCGAAGGTGTGGCGTTTTGAACCCTTCCACCCCGCCGTCGAAGGTATAGCGGCCGTCGGTGCCGAAGAAACCCGGCGCGGCCACGCCCTGTGCCTCGTTCGCGTGGCGATCGATCACATGGCAGGACGCGCAGGCGCCCCCGTTGGCGAGGTCGGAGATGTTGTTCACGAAGAAGTCGTGCCCCGCCTGCTGGTCCGGCGTGAGCCGGTTGGAGAGCATCCGGATCGGGTTCGGCGGATACGTGACCTGGAGGATGAAGGCGGCGAACTTCGCCATGTCCGAGTCGTCGATCGGTCCGCTGCGCCCCAGGAGGTTGGGGAAGGCTCCCTGGAACTTCTTGAACCCCGCGACCTCGTCGAACGTGCCGCTGTCCGGCTGCGCGCTCGGGTTGTCGTTGCCGCCGGTGCGGTCGCCGCGCCAGTGCATCGGCCCGTGATTCGCCATGCCGCGCAGGCTCTGCGTGGTCATCGGGCCCTTCATCGGGTGATGGCTGTCCAGCAGCCCGAAAGACGAGGGGGCGATCTCGAACGGCCCCGGGATGGGCTGCACCGTGCCGTCCGGATTGCCGAGATCCCAGGCCAGGCTGTCGAAGTCGCCGGCGACGTGGCAACTGGCGCAGGACGAATCCCCGTGGCTCGAGGAGAGCGATGTGTCATAGAGGAACGGACGCCCGGCGACCACGCTCGACGGCTCGGGGTTGTGCATGGCGATGTGCCCGATCTCCCCGCCGGAGACCGTATCGACGATCGCGATCGAGTTGTCGAAGCGGGTCAACGTGTAGAGGCGATGCTTGTCCTCTTGCAGCACCAGGCCGGTGAGGCCGCCGCCGGACACCTTGATCTGGTCGGCGACGCTCGGCGTGAACGTATTGTTCTCCAGGGCGGCGGTGTCGAAGACGCCGATCTTGGAAGTGCCGAGCGTCGCGACATACAGGGTTCTGCCGTCGCTGGTGACCGCCATCTGCTGCGGGAGAGCGAGGCTCTTGTCGTTCTCGGCGTTCGGGATGGCGTCGCAGCAGACGGCGTAATTGATGTGTTTGTTGAGGTGCCGCGGGGTGACGCTGCCCGCCGGGCCGAGGACGGTGATCCTGCTTTCGTGGAGGTGGCCGCGAAGGCTGTGGCCGGCGAAGGTGCCAGGCCCCTCGAAACGCTTGTCGTTCCCCGCCTCGGTGTTCGAGACGTAGACCTTCCCGCTCACCGGGTTCACCGCCATGTTGAAGAGGATGGTGCCGACGCCCCGGTAGTAGCCGGAGGCGCCGCCGAGCTGCGCCGGCGGATTGGCGTTCGCGTTGAGGACGAAAACATCCTTGTCGGGCAGGGAGAACCGGACCTTGCTATCCCAGACCCGGTTGAGCTCGTCGACCCAGTGGGTGCCGTTGAACTTGACGATGATCCCCACCTCCGGCCGCGGAGCGCCGTCGGCGTTGGTATTGGGCCCGGGCACGCCCCCCGCGGCTTCCCCGCCGTCCGGAACCAGGACCTCGTGGATGGTCGTGGTGCGGTTTCCGGAATGGAACGCCGCCGCGTAGACCTTGCTGCCGTCCGGGCTCACCGCCAGGGCGCGCGGGGTGTCGCTGAAAAGAGTGACGATGGTGAGCGGCGTCCCCGCGAGCGTGACGCCGAGGTGATCGGCATCGAAGACCCAGACATCCGCCCGGCCCACGCCGGGAGTGGTGAGCTGGGGATCGTAGGGGACGTTCTGGCCGCGGTGGGCGGTGGTGATGAAGGCGCGGTTCTTCCCCGCCCCGCCGAAGACGATGTCGCGCGGCTCGTCCCCCACCAGCAGGGTGCGCACGACGCGGCCGCTGTTCCCGCCCTGGGTCATCTGGACCACGCTGACACTGTCGGAGAGGTGGTTGACCACCCAGATCTCGTCGTCGTTGCGCGCCGCGACGGCCACCGGCTCGAGGCCGACCGGGATGGAGGCGCGATGCTCCAGTCCGTTGCCCTCGACGCGATAGACCTCGAGACGGTTGTCCGGGGTATTGGCCGCGAAGAGGAACTTCCCACTCGGCGACAGCGCCAGAGGGCGGACCTGGCCGCTCTCGAAGAGCGTGAACGGCCCCGGCTGGGCCGCGGCCGACTTGAAGTCGGCCAAGTGGGCTCCAGTCCCGGCGGCCCCCGCGGGCAATACAGCGACAAGACATGCGACTACGGATAACGCGGCCACCAGAGATGCGACAGGGCGGCGTGCGAGGTACGGCATAGCCATAGAACCTCCTACAGGCGTCGTATTCGCTGCCTCCTGGATCTCAAGGGGAAAGGGAGATTCTCTCTGAGGAAGCAAGGAGCAGCGAACTGTCTAAGTTGTCTTAACGCCTGAAATTCTGGAATCCCCTCACCCTGCTCGAGAGGATCTTCTGGGGGGCTATGGCTTGGGGCGCACCGGCCTGAGATCCTCCCAGCGGGCGGGCTCGATCTCCACCTCGTAGAACAGCTCGGCTGTCCTGGGCGCGCTCTGGAGAGCGGCGTCGATCTGCCCCGCGGCCGGCTGGAAGATGAAGGGACGCCGCGGGTAGAGGCGGTCATTGACCCAGTAGCGGCTCCATTCGTCGGTGGTGGCGATGAAATCCTGGGTAAAACCGGCCGCGGTCGGATACTTGCCCTCGATCTCGAGGCAGCCGTGGATACAGATGTCGACGTAGGACTGGACTATCGGGAACTGGGGAGTGGGCAGATTGTCGCCGATCTGGTCCGGCGGGATCAGGTTGATGTAGGCCCACACCAGCCCCGCGGGCGATGCGCCACGGCCGTCGAGCATCGTGATCTTCCCGTTGTCGATGCGGCAGCGCTGATAGCCGGCGCTCTCCCGACGGTCCGTCGCGGCGAGCTCCTCGGCGGAGACCTTATAGAGCACACCATTGCAAGCCGCCGCGGGATCGTCGATCGCACCGAGGTAGGTCGTGGTCAGGCCGCTCGCGGCTCCCCGCGCCCACCAGCCGCGGCGTATACCCTGGACTCTCGCGGGCCAGGCATCGCGCGCCGAGGGCGTGGTCCGCTCCCGCGACTCGTCCTCAATGAGCGATCCGTAACCGAAAATGAAATTTTGCGGTCCCTTGGACCCACCGCCGCTGATGTCGATGCATTCCATACCGTTCCTCCGCTCAAGTAATGGTTTTCACTAACCGTCATTTCTCTGCCGCGTTCACGTCGCGCTCATACACCGGCGCCAGGAAAGCCGTTTCGAAATCCGGGCCTGTTACCGGCACTTGGATGAACACCTGCCAGTAGGTGGCCCCGGCTCGGTCCAGATGGGTGCCGGGGAGATCCAGCGGGATGTCGAAGGAAAACGGTAGCTCCCGCAGAGCGTCCGCGCCCCCGTCGATCTCGCGGATCTGCTGATAGATCACGAACGGCTCCCGCGTCGCCGGCTCCCCACCGCCGGCGTCCTCGATGCAACGCAGGGTCGCCTTCACCGGTCCCCTCGGCCGCAGGGCGGGGCGGATCAGGAACTCTCCTTCGAGACGGTCGCCGAGGAAGGCGGGAAAGGTCGTCCAGCGCATCCGCGGCCGTCCGTGGCGAATGGTCTGCCAAGCCTTGCGGAGGGCGTCCAGGAGGAAGAGCAGCCCGAAGAGGTCGAAGAAGAGGACGATCCCGCGGAGGAGCCACGGGCTAGGCGAAATGAATACCAGGTTGAACAGTCCCAGCACGCCGAGAAAGCCGACCAGCCCCAGGAGAAAGCCGCCGCTGTTCCCCGCGTAGTCCGGACCCTGACCTTCCGGCCGCCAGGGGTAGTCCGACTCCCAGGGGCGCTTGGGATTCCCCCGGCGGTCTCGGCCGTCCTTCCGTATCGAGTTGAACCGGATCTGGAACATCCTCAGCGCGACGAGCGCGAAGACGGTGCCGAAGCCCATTATGACCAGGAAGAACCTCGGATCGCCGTTTCCCCCCAGTCCCTCCTTGTAGGGACCCCATGTGCCGGCCGCCCCGAACAGGAAGATCCCGGTCCCCACCGCGATGAAGAGCAGGAGCATGCATCCGTCGCCCCCTGGTGCCCGCATCATGCGCAGCAATCCCCGGCCGAAGGCGAACCCCTCGCCAGGGACGCTCAACGCCGCGCGCGGCGGCGCATAGAGCCGTGAGCGCTCTCGTGACTCCTGTACGGAGGCGGTGGAAGGTCCGGGGAATCCGATGGCCGTGAATGGTACCACCGCCGGAGGGAAGACTTCGCTACCACGCTCTAGCTCGTTCGGGTGCACTACACCTCATATCTGCAGACCAGAGAAGCGCCTGGCACCTCTTGCCGGCAGCTTGTAGGAGTTCACCAGCGGGGTTGATCACCGCCAAGATGCCCTGCGCGTGCTCCAGGATGCGCCGATGTGCCTCCAAGAAGTGCTTGGCACCTCTTTAGAGCAACAATAGACTTGACTCACCCGTCGATTGGGGTACTCTGGCGATGCGTCCCCCGGAGGCGGCCATGAACCCCCCGTCGCTCGCGGCGGCCGCATGGAGACCTAATGGCTCGCCACTTCGTCAACCTGGACGCTTTGATTCCGCGGGAAGATTTTGATGTCGAAGATGACGCCGCGATCTCATACAAGACGGGCGGAAATTTAAAACTCAGCGAGATTGAAAGCAGCGGCTTGGTCTTCCAGACTTTGCGGAAGCCCGACTTTCAGCGTGAGACATCCAATTGGACCCCCGAGAAAATTGTGGAGCTTGTCCGCGGTTTCGTGGATGGCGATCTTATACCCGCAATCATCATGTGGTGGTCTCCTAAGAGCAGTAACATCTTTGTTATTGATGGCGCCCACAGGTTAAGCGCCCTTCTTGCATGGGTTCACGACGATTACGGCGACCGAAATATTTCTACGGCCTTCTTTCGCAATTCGATCCCGCCTGAGCAGGAGAGGGCCGCCCAAGAAGCAAGAACCCTCATCAAGACGACCATTGGGTCTTACCAACTACTAAAGTCGGCAGCACAAAATCATGATTTCGCCGACAAAACCCAAGAACTACGAGCCAAGAATGCCGGCTTATTGCCAATAGAACTGCAATGGGTGAAGGGTAGTGCGCGAAAGGCCGAAGCGTCGTTCTTCACAATCAACCAAAGCGCAACCGCGATTCACGAAACGGAGTTGCGGATTATTAAGGCTCGGCGCAAGCCGAACGCGGTCGCGGCTCGGGCGATCATTCATGCCGGTACGGGTCACAAGTATTGGTCCGAGTTCCCGCTCGAAACACAGCGCGAGGTTGAGCGTTTATCCCGCGACATATACGGGATACTTTTTGACCCGTCACTTGAAACCCCCATCAAGACACTTGACCTACCAGTCGCTGGAAGCGGCTACTCGGCCGATAGTTTGAGCCTGACATTCGATTTCGTGAACTTTGCGAGCAATTACCGACCCGAGATGTGGATGGAACCCAAGCCGAACTCGCGCCGAGCCAAAAATCCGCGCCCCGTCCTTCCCGATGATGTCGATGGTTCTGGCACTATTCAGAGCCTAAGGGCAGTGCGCAGCATTGCATCCATGATTTCTGGTGATGCGCCAAAATCGCTCGGACTCCATCCCGTCGTCTACTTTTATGGTGCCACAGGACGGTATCAACCCGCGGCATTCTTAGCAACGGCGGCGCTGGTCCGAGAGTTGGATCAGAGCAACGCATTTCCGGCGTTCACGGAAGCGCGAGAGCGGTTCGAGGAATTTATTCTTCGGTTCGGTTACTTTAAAAATCAGATCGTTGGGAGCTATGGCAGCGGCACCAGGAGCCTTGATCCTCTGCTGACGTTTTTTAAGATTGCTCTCACTGGTATACAGCAGGGCATGGCGGAGTCCGAGATTATCGATAGCCTTTTGTCAGAGCCTCGTTTGCGCTTGCAGGAGAAGAACGAAGAAGACCGGACCAGCCGCAGGAACTTCACGTCTCAAAGTAAGTCAGCGGCATTCTTGCGAGCCGCGATTGATGGAGCCGTGCGGTGTGGAATTTGTCGAGCACGCGTCCATATAAAAGCAATTTCTATAGACCACATCATAAGGAAGCAGGATGGGGGCAGTGGCGACATTGAGAATGCCCAACCCACTCACCCCTATTGCAATACTGGGTACAAGGAGATGCTAAATTCTAGAGCAAGAAAAGTGCAGGGACTGGCCGATCATGCAGCAGAACTGTGAAGAGCGGGAACGCCAGTGGAGGTGATAGGGCAGGAGAAGCGCCTAGCACCTCTCGCCCGCCTAGGCCAGGCAGCCGACAAGTTCCGATCGGGAGACCGTAGCGCAGTGTTCCCGCCTGAAAGGTTCCGCCGGATTATATAGGGCGGCCTTTCCAGGTCTCGCGGACCTATAAATGTTGGGCGTGCGATCCTGGACTGGAGAGAAATGTCTCCTGACAGGTCGGCTTGCCCTGAGGGATCTTAGAGCGAAAGAACTCGTGGGGAGCGTGAGAAGGAAGTGCACTTAATCTGCTTTCTACCTAATTAGTCTGAGCCTATTTTCCTGTCTTGGGAAGCTTAGATCATCGGATTCCTCGTGTAACAGCCAGCTTAAGACGCGAACGAGGTACTTCCGCTATAACGCTGTACTGCTTGAGATCGGCCGACAAAACTAGAATGTCATCGTCCTGGGAAACCGGCACAATGTTATTCGCTATATGGGCTACGAGAGAATCTCGCCGCGACAGATCCAATAATCGGGAATACGGAAACCCGACGTTAGCCTTGCGGTCCTCTGCACCAGAGGCACCATTGGACTCAATCGGGACGATGTTATTAAGGTGATCACCAACTGTAGGCACCAGCAACACACCGTTGGAGTCAACAAGCATAAATTGACGCTCTTCACGCAGGCACCGTTCCGCAATCATAACAGGCGTAGACCAAGCACCCACTTGCGTGGCAGCGAACAGGAGGCCTCGGAATTGACCGCTATCAATCAATGGTTGGCAAAGAAAGACTGTGCCATGTCCATTAAAAATCGACTGGGAAACGTCTGAAACAAACGGGTCCTGAAAAGTTTTTGCCGATCGAAAATATGGACGATCGTCGAGCCAGCCCCGTCCGTTTGGCGGCGGGGGTCGCCTGGCCAGTGTCGCCCGCTTCTTCAAAATGTCTTCACGAGCGCTTTTAGAAAGTCCGTAAGGTAAATCGTAATCGACGACAACACCCTCTTCATTGACTAACCACACTCCTTGACCTGCCATTGGACCGAGTTTTGTAACAGCGTCGTGGAGCCATGTAGTGGCCCGCTTCCCCTGCGCGGAGTCAATCGCCTCACTCGCAAATGTGCTCAAGGTAGCGAGTGCGTCGTCAATGTCGGTTGTGAGTTGCCCCAGACAATCCCGCATTAGTTCGTCGAGAGAGGCGCTCTCATGAAGCCGGTAGAAGGCAGAGCCGTCAAGGTCACACAACGCAGTAGCGAGCGCTGTTGAACGAGCGTCACCGGCAGTAGTAGGGACGAGTGGAGGCTTGAGGGCTAAGATACCTCGGGCGGCAAAAACTTCCGGACTGTGCGAGCGCATGTCAAACTGAAGGCTATAAAAATGAGGAGGCCGGGGTGTCGGTGTGACCTTACGGCGCATATCACGCTCATAGTCATAGATTACATCTTCTACGAGCCGTGACACCTCCGGATCCTTGTGACTAAACCCAAGAAATAATACATGGTAGTCATGAAGCAGCTCTCTAACCAGAGTAAAGAATTTCTCATTGGCACGATAGTGCGTGCGATAGTCACGGCGCGTTAGAATTAGTTGCTCTTTATCTCTCCTAACACACCCGTGGATTTTCAAAAGAATGCTGCCTCCAGACCGGATAATGGTCGAAATATCGATCCCTCCTGACAGGTCTAGATCATTGACAATTACCGCGCTTAGCGGATGCCTAGGGAACACTGAAGCCCAGGCCTCCTCAAAGAGCGTATCGTAATTAGTAGTGATGTAGAACGGCAGGCGCAGCGCCGCAAGCAGCACGTGCGCGGTTGTAGGCTTTGAATAGCTTCCCATCACTTCTCGGAGAATTTGTTGGACCCTCTCATAACCAACTTGTTCAGCGGCAAGTTGCGCCAGAGTGAGCGGGTCATCACCGAGTTCGCGATCTTGGAGAACGTCGTCACTGAGCCGAAAGTACTTGGTGAGCAGATCGCTCCACGATGGCGCTCCCGCCGCAAGCGACATACCAGCCCCGAAAAAAGCTGCCAGCCTTCGGCCGACAGTGGCGCCGACTAGCCTAGGAGGCCACAACATGGATAAAGACGCCCAAGGGTCAGCTTGGGTGAGTTTCTCATCTAATTCCCCTGCGACATACTTCGAGGCGTGCTCCAGTACCTTGTCGTCCGCCACGCTAACAGGGGGCGATTTAGCAAGAATGACGGTCAGCTCAGACATTGAAGCTGCTCATGGGTGACGACAGATAGAGAGCATAGGTGAGAGATTTTGAACCGCGATTTCGTAGAGGCTATTATACCCACAGACCGGCCAGATTGCACCAGAGACCTAGCTCATGATCGTTGGATTGATAGAAGGCCAGCGAGGACGCTGGCGTCCTCCAGAGAAGCGCCTGGCACCTCTTGCCTGGTTGGACGCTAGCGCAGAGGAGGGCGCCGCACCGAGGCCGAACGAGTGTGGCGCGCGGCCGGGAGCCGGGGCTGAATTCAACCCTGTCGAGCCTCAAGACTCCGCACGAGAAAGCCGCGCTCGAGCTCGTCGATCAACGCCACGGTGTCGGCCGTTCGGGAGCAATGATCGACCTCCTCAGATCTCCGCCCGTCCTTCCATGTAGAAGACGCATGTGCCTTCCAGCTCGACGCGATCGCCGGCCAGCCGGCAGACGACCTCGCCGCCGCGCCGCGAGGCCTGAAAGGCGCGCAGCTCCGTCTTGCCAAGGCGTCCGGCCCAATAGGGGGCCAGCGCGCAATGCGCGCCGCCCGTCACGGGATCTTCCGGGATCCCCTTGGCTGGAGCGAAGTAGCGGCTGACGAAATCGTAGGACTCGTCCCCGGGCGCGGTCACGATGACCCCCTGGCGATCCAGCCGGGCGATCGCGGCGAGGTCGGGAGCCAGCTCACGCACCACCCGCGCGCTCTCCAGCAGTGCCAGGTAATTGAAGGCATCAGCCCACACCTCGTCAGGGACGATCCCGAGAGCTTCGGCGAGTCCGGGCGGTGCCGGGACCGGGTGCGACAACCGTGCCGGGAAATCCATGAGATAGCTCGCGGCTGTCCGAGTCACCGTCAGGGGTCCGCTCGCCGAGTGGAAGACCACCCTCGTGCGTCCAGGCTCGAGCCGCTCCATCACCACCGCCGCGCTGGCGAGCGTGGCGTGGCCGCAGAGCGGCACCTCGGTGGTCGGCGTAAACCAGCGCAGGCGGTAGTCGCCGCCTTCGGGCACCAGAAAAGCCGTCTCCGCGAGGTTGTTCTCGGCCGCGAGGGCCTGCAGCACCGCATCCTCCGGAAAGCTTTCCAGCGGCATCACCGCGGCCGGATTGCCGGCGAAGCGGCGGGTGGTGAAGGCGTCGACCTGGAATATCGGCGTGTGCATGGGAGACCTCCTTCTTCTCCCGGGTCGGGAGAAGAGGCCGGGGTGATGAGGGCCGTTTCAATACTCCGCCAGATACCGCTCCTGCTCCCATAAGCTCAGGTTGCGCATCATAGGAGGCATCTGGCCGTTTGCAAATCCCCAATTGTGCGAAGTGATTCCGGAAATCTGCTGGATCTGCACATTTTGTGTTGCAGTGTGCTCCCCCGAGCGCGTGCTATCCTGGGCTAAGTTCCCGGCATCAAAGGAGTCAGGGGCCCATCCAGCGCCGCCTTCCGGACGTAGAGTTCTCGGAGCACAGAGAGGAGCCCCTTCGTGAACGCAGCCAGCGATGCCGCCGCCATCCCACCCGCTAAAAGATCCCGCGGCAAACTCGTCCTCTATATCGTCGTCGGCCTGGCCGTCCTCGCCGCCCTGTTCCTGGCCGGCCGGCAGGCCGGGGCCTACGTGCCGCGCTTCGCGCAGTGGGTGGAGGGCCTGGGGGTGTGGGGGCCGGTCGTCTTCATCCTCGGCTACGCGGTGGCGGCCGTCGCGTTCATCCCCGGCTCGCTGCTGACGCTGGCCGCCGGCGCCATCTTCGGCCTCGCCAAGGGGACGATCTACACCCTGATCGGCGCCACTCTCGGCGCTGGAGCGGCGTTCCTCGTGGCGCGCTATCTCGCCCGCGGCGCGATCGAGCGCCGGATCGCGGGCAACGCGAAGTTCGCCGCCATCGACAAGGCGGTGGGGCGCGAGGGGTTCAAGATCGTGGCGCTGCTGCGCCTCTCCCCTATCTTCCCGTTCAACCTGCTCAACTATTCGCTGGGGCTGACCAAGGTCAGCTTCCTCCAGTATCTCGCCGCCTCGATCGCCATGCTTCCGGGCACGCTGCTCTATGTCTACTACGGCAAGGCGGCGGGGAGCCTGGCGGCGGTCGCCGGTGGCGCCAAGAGCGAGAAGGGGACGAGCTACTGGGTGGTGCTCGGCGTCGGCCTCCTCGCCACGGTCGCCGTCACTACCTTCGTCACCCGCCTCGCCGGCAAGGCGCTGCGCCAGGAGATCGATGATCCGAAGGCGCCGGCGGCGCTCTCAGGGAAAGATAAGGATCAGGATCGCCATGAGTGAGCCCGCGGCCGTCCATACGCCGTTCCCCGTCGAGCCGCTGGACGAGTTCAACCGCCAGCTCATCGAGAACGTCCACCCCCCCTCCTGGGTGAACCCCGAGCCGGCCCCGCGCTATCACATGGTGGTGATCGGCGCTGGCACGGCCGGCCTGGTATCGGCCAAGGGGGCGGCCGGGCTCGGCGCCCGGGTGGCCCTGATCGAGCGCCACCTGATGGGCGGCGACTGCCTGAACGTCGGCTGCGTCCCCTCGAAGGGGATCATCCGCGCCTCCCGCGCCTGGGCCGACGCCCGCGAGGCCGCCGAGCGCTTCGGCGGCCCGGCCGTCCCCCAGAACGCGGCCGCCGACTTCGGCTTCGCCATGGCGCGCATGCGCCGCCTGCGCGCCGGGATCAGCGCCGTCGACAGCGCGGAGGGGGCCCGCAAGGCCGGCGTCGACGTCTTCCTCGGCGATGGCCGTTTCATCTCCCCCGACACCATCGAGGTGAACGGCAAGCGGCTCCGCTTCCGCCGCGCCGTCATCGCCACCGGCGCCCGCGCCGCCGAGCCCCCGATCCCCGGCCTCGCCGAGACCGGCTTCCGCACCAACGAGACGATCTTCAATCTCACCGAGCTGCCGAAGCGTCTGGTGGTGATCGGAGGCGGGCCGATCGGCTGCGAGATGGCGCAGTCTTTCGCGCGCTTCGGCAGCCACGTCACCCATCTTGTCCAGGAAGGGCACGTGCTGGCGCGCGAGGACGCCGACGCGGCCGGCATCGTCCAGATGGCGATGATCGCCGACGGCGTCCACTTCGAGTTCGGCATCAAAGTCGTCGAGGCCAGGCGCCGCGGCGCCGAGCGGGTGGTCGCCTTTGAGCGGGACGGCCAGCGCCACGAGGTGGTGGCGGACGAGATCCTGATCGCCGCCGGCCGGGCCCCCAACGTCGAGAGGCTTGGGCTGGAAGCCGCGGGGGTGCTCTACGGCAAGCGCGGCGTCGAGGTGGACGACAACCTGCGCACCAGCAACAGGAACGTCTTCGCCTGCGGCGACGTCGCCTCCCGCTTCCAGTTCACCCACATCGCCGACGCCCAGGCGCGCATCGTCATCCAGAACGCCCTCTTCTTCGGCCGCGCCAAGGCCTCGGCGCTCACCATCCCCTGGTGCACCTACACCACCCCCGAGATCGCCCATGTCGGGATGTATGCGAAGGACGCCCACGCCAAGAGGCTCGAGGTCGACACCCTGACCATCCATATGGCGGACGTCGACCGCGCCATCCTGGACGGCGCCGACGAGGGATTCCTGCGCGTCCACGTCGAGAAAGGATCGAAGGAGGGGAAGATCCTCGGCGCCACCCTGGTCGCCGAGCACGCCGGGGACATGATCGGCGAGCTCTGCCTGGCAGTGACCCAGGGCATCGGCCTTGCTAAAATCGCCAGCGTCATCCACCCCTACCCCACCCAGGGGGAAGTGGTGAAGAAGGCGGCGGACACTTGGCGGCGGGGGAAGCTGACGCCGACGGTGAAGAAGATCTTCGACTGGTTTTTCCGGACCTTCAAGTGAACGACAGCAACAGAAAAGGAGAGCGCATGCGACGGATCGTCCTGCTCGCCGCGCTCGCCCTCTCGACGGCGGGCCTCGCGTCCGCCGCCGAGACTCCCCGCGCCAAGCCGGTCGCGGTGGGCGAGACGGCCCCCGATTTCATCCTCCAGGATCAGAACGGCCAGAAGGTCGGGCTCGCGGCCTCCCGCGGGCAGCGCTCCGTGGTCCTCGTCTTCTACCGCGGCTACTGGTGACCGTTCTGCGCTCGGCAGTTGGCCGAGCTCCGCTCCCTCCGCAAGGAAGGCGAGCCTCTCGACATCTACGCTCTCAGCGTCGACAAGCCTGACGACAGCCGCAAGCTCGCGGAGAAGATCGCCGCCGACGGCAAAGGCAAGGTCGACTACCGGATCCTGTCCGATCCCGGCAGCAAGACCATCGACGCCTACGGCCTGCGCGACCCCGCCTACAAGGGGACGAAGGTGGAAGGTATCCCGCACCCGGCCGTCTACGTCATCGACAAGTCGGGGAAGGTCGCCTGGGCGAAAGTCGAGGAGGACTACAAGCAGCGGCCGGGCAACGCGGAGATCCGCGCGGCGCTCGACGCCCTCAAATAGGTTTGGGGAACGGTCCGCTCTCACTGGGCGATCGCCGCCCAGTGAGGGGGCCCCCTGTCCCAACTTGGGGAACCCCTGTACCTCGCGGGGAGACCCCTCCCCCTGTCAGGTACACCCCTCTCCCAAGCTGGGGGAACCCTGTACCTTGCGGGGGGACTCCTCCCCTAGGTTGGGGAATGCCTCCCCCAAAAAGGGAACGCTGTGCGATCATCCGATCCGCCATGGCCCTGACCTCAACGATCTACAATTTCGACGTCGAGCTCGCCGACTCCGACCGCGGCGTCTACGAGACCCTCCCGATCCGCGCCGCCCTGCACCCCTCGGAGACCGAGGAGTACCTCTGGACCCGCGTGCTCGCCTACTGCCTCCAGTACGAGGAGGATATCGCCTTCTCCAAGGGGCTCTCGGACGGCGACGAGCCCGCCCTCTGGGTGCGCGACCCCGCCGGCCGCGTCAAGGCCTGGATCGAGGTCGGCACTCCGGATGCCGCGCGCCTCCACAAGGCCGCCAAGGCCGCGGACCGGGTCGCCGTCTACACCCACAAAGACCCGCCCTCCCTCCTCCGCCGCCTCGAAGGCGAGCGCATCCACCGCGGCGAGGAGATCCCCATCTACGCCGTGGACCGCCAGCTCCTCCAGGATCTGGTAGCCCTGCTCGACCGGCGGATGAAGCTCCACCTGTCAGTGACCGGGGGATCGCTCTACGTGGATGTGGCCGGGAAGAGCCTGTCGGGGGTGGTGACGGAGCACAGGATCGGGTAGATCAAATCGAACAGGAGATCTCATGACAGACTTCAACACCGCCCTCGGGCTGCGCCCCGGCGACGAGCCCGGCACGCTGCTTCTAGATCCCCGGCCCGAGCATCAGGTCGCCCCCGACGTGGTCCACTTCGCCATCCTGACCACCCTGGCGGAGATCTCCGCCGCGAGCGCCGTGGGAGCGCCGGTGGTGCCCGCGACCGTGACCGTCCATCTCCTCTCCCGCGCCCGCCTCGCGCCCCTTGTCGGCCGGGGGCGGCTGCTCCGGAAGGGAAAACGCCTGGCGGTGGCCGAGGGGGAGGTCACCCAGGACGGCCAGCTCGTGGCCAAGGCGACGGTGCAGTTCGCAGTGCTGAGTTAAGAATCCTCTCGGAGCACGGCCTCCCTCTCCCTTGGGAGAAGGGATCGAGGGTGAGGCCTCGAAGCGCAGGACGCCCCAGAGGGCAAGGACGCCCTGAAGCCCAACATCCTGTCGCTCCTGCCGGGGCTCTGAATTTTTCGGAACCGCCCTTCCCGGGGCTCACGCCCCGGGCTACATCCCGCCGCCCCTGCGGGGCTGAGGCAGATGACTGCCCCCTACGTGCTCAGCGGCGTCTTCAGCGTCGCCTTGGACTTGGCCCTGAGGTAGTCCCGGTTCATCTGGGCGATGAAGTCGATCGAGATCTCCTTCGGGCAGACGGCCTCGCACTCGGCGTAGTTGGAGCAGTAGCCGAAGCCCTCCTTCTCCATGGTCTCGATCATCGAGAGGGCGCGGTCGTAGCGCTCGGGCTGCCCCTGCGGGAGCAGGTTCAGGTGCGCGACCTTGGCGGAGGTGAAGAGGTTCGCGGCGCCGTTCGGGCACTGGGCCACGCAGGCGCCGCAGGCGATGCACTGGGCGGCGTCGAAGGCGCGGTCGGCGAGCGACTTCGGCACCGGGATCAGGTTCGCCTCCGGCGCGCTGCCGGTCGCCACCGAGATGAAGCCGCCGGACTGGATGATGCGGTCGAAGGCGTTGCGGTCGACCACCAGGTCCTTGATCACCGGGAACGCCTTGGACCGCCAGGGCTCGACGTGGAGCACGTCGCCGTCCTTGAAATGGCGCATGTGGAGCTGGCAGACGGTGGTCGCCGGCATCGGCCCGTGCGCCTCGCCGTTGATCATGAAGCCGCACGAGCCGCAGATCCCCTCGCGGCAGTCGTGCTCGAAGGCGACCGGCTCCTCGCCACGCTCGGCGAGCTGCTCGTTGAGGATGTCCAGCATCTCGAGGAAGGAGGCGTGCTCGTTGACGTCCTTGACCTCGTATCGGACCATGCGCCCTTCGTCCGCGGGGTTTTTCTGGCGCCAGACGTGGAGGGTGAGGTTCATTTGTAGCTCCTTTGGCTGGGCTTGACGTGCTCGAACTCGAGCGGCTCCTTGTGGAGCGCCGGCGCCTTGCCCACCCCGTTCCACTCCCACGCCGAGACGTAGGAGAAGTTCTTGTCGTCGCGCAGCGCCTCGCCTTCCGGGGTCTGGTGCTCCTCGCGCAGGTGGCCGCCGCACGACTCGTCACGGGCCAGCGCGTCGATGCACATCAGCTCGGCGAGCTCGAAGAAGTCCGCCACCCGGCCGGCCCGCTCCAGCTCCTGGTTGAGCTGCTCGGGGCCGCCGACGATCCGCAGGTTGCTCCAGAACTCCTCGCGCAGCGCCGGGATCAGCTGCAGGGCCTTCTGGAGTCCGGCGGCGTTGCGGGCGATGCCGCAGTAGTCCCAGACGATGCGGCCGAGCTCGCGATGGAACGAGTCGGGGCTGCGCTTGCCCTTGATCGAGAGCATCCGGTTCAGCCGTTCCTTGACGTCGGCCTCGGTGGCGCGGAAGGCGTCGGTCTCGGTCGACAGCGTCTCGCCCAGATGGGTCGCCAGATAGTCGCCGATCGTGTAGGGGATCACGAAGTAGCCGTCGGCCAGCCCCTGCATCAGCGCGCTGGCGCCGAGGCGGTTGGCGCCGTGGTCGGAGAAGTTGGACTCCCCCAGCGCGTACAGCCCGGTGATGTTGGTCATCAGGTTGTAGTCCACCCACAGGCCGCCCATCGTGTAGTGGGGCGCCGGGTAGATCCGCATCGGGACCACGTACGGGTTCTCGCCGGTGATCTTGTCGTACATCTCGAACAGGTTGCCGTAGCGCTCCTCGATCAGGTTCTTCCCCAGCCGCTGGATGGCGGCCGAGAAGTCGAGATAGACGCCGTTCTTCTGCGGCCCGACGCCCCGCCCCTCGTCGACCACCGTCTTGATGTTGCGGGCGGCGACGTCGCGGGGGACGAGGTTGCCGAAGCTCGGGTACTTGCGCTCGAGGAAGTAGTCGCGCTCCCCTTCCGGGATCTGGTCGGGCCGGCGCTGGTCGTTCGGATCGTTCGGCACCCAGACCCGGCCGTCGTTGCGCAGCGACTCGGACATCAGCGTCAGCTTCGACTGGTAGTCCCCCGAGGCCGGGATGCAGGTCGGATGGATCTGCGTGAAGCAGGGGTTGGCGAACAGCGCGCCGCGGCGGTGGGCCCGCCAGGCGGCGGTGACGTTGGACCCCTTGGCATTGGTCGACAGGTAGTAGACGTTGCTGTAGCCGCCGGTCGCCAGCACCACGGCGTGGCCGGCGTGGCGGTCGATCTTCCCGGTCACCATGTCGCGGGTGATGATGCCGACGGCGCGGCCGGTGGCGTCGACGACCACGTCGAGCATCTCGGTGCGCGTGATCATCTTGATCTTGCCGGCGTTGACCTCCTTCTCCAGCGCCTGGTAGGCGCCGAGCAGGAGCTGCTGGCCGGTCTGGCCGCGGGCGTAGAAGGTGCGGGAGACCTGGGCGCCGCCAAAGGAGCGGTTGTCGAGCAGGCCGCCGTACTCGCGGGCGAAGGGGACCCCCTGCGCCACGCACTGGTCGATGATGTTCAGCGACACCTGCGCCAGGCGGTAGACGTTCCCCTCGCGGGCCCGGAAGTCACCCCCCTTGACCGTGTCGTAGAACAGCCGGAAGACGCTGTCGCCGTCGTTGTGGTAGTTCTTGGCGGCGTTGATCCCCCCCTGGGCGGCGATCGAGTGCGCGCGGCGGGGGGAGTCCTGGAAGCAGAAGCACTTCACCTCGTAGCCGAGCTCGGCGAAGCTCGCCGCGGCCGAGGCCCCGGCGAGTCCCGATCCCACCACCAGGATGGTGAACCGCCGCTTGTTGTTGGGATTGACCAGCCGGAGATGCCCCTTGTGGTCGTCCCACTTCTGCTCCAGGGGACCGTCGGGGACCTTGCTGTCGAGCGTCGTCGTGGTGGTGGTCGTCGTGGCCATGAGCGCGCGCTCCTAACGGACCAGGCCGGTCAACACGGCCAGGGGAAACGAAATGTTGCCGATCGTGACGATCCAGGCGAAGGCGTGGGCGAAGCCGCTGCGCCAGCGGTTGAAGCGCGGCTGGTTCCACCCGAGCGACTGAAACAGGCTCCAGAGCCCGTGATAGAGGTGGAAGCCGAGCGCCACCTGCGCCAGGATGTAGAAGAGCGACACGTACCAGAGCGAGAAGCTGGCGACCACGTTGCGGTAGACGTCCCCCTCGACGAAGCCCGGGTTGACGGCGCCGGCCGTGAAATCCAGCAGGTGGTAGATAAGGAAGAGCAGGATGATCACCCCGCCCCAGCGCATGGTGCGCGAGGCGTAGGGGGTGTGAACCTTGGGACGGACCGCGTAGCCGCGCGGGCGCGCAGCCCGGCTCATCCGCGCCAGCTGCCAGGCCGCCCAGATGTGCAGCACGACCGCGACCAGCAGGACCACGCGGACGATCCAGAGCGCTCCCTCGGCGGGGAGCGCCGGCTCTCCCACGTGGCGCAGGAAGGTGCCGTAGGCGTTGAGATAGCGAACCCCCTCGCCGGTCTCCCCCGGCGCCTTGTAGAAGCCGGGCTCGTACAGCTTCAGATTGCCGATCAGGTGCAAGACGATGAAGCCGAAGAGCAGGATGCCGGTCACGGCCATCACCGCCTTCTTGCCCACCGCGGATCGATAGATATCAGTGAACCAGGACATGAGTTTTCCTCATCGGGAGCTCGGACCGGAACCTATCCTATGCCAAGCTCTCCCGGTTTGTGAAACTTGTCACAAGGGGGGGCGGCGGCGCCGGCGGCGGCGCGGACGCTCGCGCGCCTCGCTGTCGGTCGGCGCCTTGAGGGGCGGGCGGCGGCGGGCGGCGGTCTGCCAAGCGTCGAGCGCCTCGCCCCCCTCCCCCGTCGCCTGGACGAGGATCTCGAACAGGAGCAGGGCGTCGTCGAAGTAGGGCTTGCGGGCGAGCTTCAACCGCTCGTGCGCGGTCCAGTTCGGCTCGCACAGGCGCTGGAAGCCCATCAGGGCATGGAACACCTGCTGGGCCCGCAGATTGGAGAGAGTGAGACGGGAGAAGAACGGCGCGATCTCCTCCTGGATCATGGTCTCGATCGCCGGCCGGCTCATCGGCCTGCCGTCCTGGGCCTCGATGTCGAGGCGCCGGAGCATGACCTTGGGCAGCAGCAGGGCCGCCAGGAGGCCGGTGTCCGGGAGCGGCCGGTCCGCGGCCACCATGCGGTCGATCACCGGCAGGATCTGCCCCAGATCCCCCAGCCCGCGCGCGCCGGCGGTCAGCATGGCGTAGGCCTCGGGGATCAGGACCTGCAGGAGGTCGAGCTCCAGCATCCACTGCATGGCGGCGCCGGCGCGGCCGCACTTCAAGAGCTGGATGATCTCCTCGGTCACCCGCGCGGGCGAGGCCTTCTCGAGCTCCTTGCCGCGGCGGTGGATCGCCTCCTGGGTCTTGGTTTCGATGCCGATCCCCAGCCGGCCCGCGAACTCGCAGGCGCGCAGCATCCGCACCGGATCCTCGCGGAAGCGCAGCTCCGGCTCGCCGATGGCGCGGATCAGCTTGCGCTCGAGGTCCTCGATGCCGCCGACGTGGTCGATGACCGAGTAGTCGGCGACGCTGTAGAACAGGGCGTTGACGGTGAAGTCGCGGCGGAAGGCGTCCTGCCGGGGGGTGCCGTAGGTGTTGTCGCTGGTGATCAGCATCTCCCCGGGCTCCCCCCGCTGCTCGTCCGGATCGGGGTCGCGGCGGAAGGTCGAGACCTCGACGGTGCTGCCGTCGTGGAAGAAGACGTGGACCAGCCGGAAGCGGCGGCCGATGATCCGCGAGTTCGAGAACAGGCGCCGGATCTCGTTCGGCTTGGCGTTGGTGCCGATGTCGAAGTCCTTGGGCGTGCGTCCCATCATCAGATCGCGCACGCTGCCGCCCACCAGGTAGGCCAGGTAGCCCGCGTTGTGCAGGCGGTAGAGGACTTTGAGGGCGTTCTTGTCGATGTCCCGGCGGGAGATGGGGTGCTCGGAGCGAGCCAGGACGCGTGGCTCCACCTCGACGTTCTCGCTCACGGGTTGCTGACTCACGGATGGATTATAAGGGGCGTGGACTGTCATCGATAAGCGGCTATATCTTGCGACACAAAAGGTTTAGGGCTCTCGGAAGACGTCCGAGCATGCAGGTCAGACTCTATCGGGGTACGACAAGGGAGGCAAGCGGCGGGAGAAAAAAAGTGGGCCGAGGCGGGCGGAGGGCATTAAGACCCGCCCCGGCACCGGAGGGAGAGGAGATTGCCTTACTATCTTTGCCGCCGCGATGCTTTTGGCTCCGCGGCGGTCATCTCTTCGGGTTCAAAGATTCGCCGGGTCCGCTCGTCCTCGCATCCACCCCGGCTCTCTTGCCATTCATACATTCCACGAACCGTGCCAGGGGTCGGAAGGATCATGAGATCCTTTTTTTTCAGTGGTTTGCCCGCAAGATGGAATCTCGGGGCGTATGGTTGGACAGACGCGTGTCCCTTGCGGATGACGGGGGTGGAGCCTGGGGGTGACTACCGGAGTTTCCCCCACCCCGAATCCTCACCCCCGTCCCCTCTCCCACCGCCCTCCCGCCGTCCGGGAGAGGGGGGCGACTCAGAACCGATAGTGCATGTAGGAAGCGCTTTTGCCATCATCAGAGCTGGTGATTCAGAGCCTCCTACAAGCGAGGTCGCTCCCGTCAAGCTCCCCTCTCCCGGTCGGGGGGAGTGCGGTGGGAGAGGGGCCGGGGGTGAGGATTCGGGGCGGGGGCGCCTCAGCTCAGCTTCGTCACAATGTCGATCTCGGAAATCAGCGTCCGGTGGACCGGGCAGCGGTCGGCCATCTCCAGCAGGCGGCCGCGCTGCTCCTCGGTCAGGGCGCCGAGCACCTCGATCTCGCGGTCGATGCGGTCGATCTTCCCGATCTTGGTCTCGCACTGGATGCAGTCGAGGGCGTGGATCTTCGAATAGCGCAGCCGCACGCGCACCCCCTCCAGCGGGAACTGCTTGCGGTCGGCGTACATCCGGAGCGTCATCGAGGTGCAGGCGCCGAGCGCGCCGAGCAGCAGGTCGTAGGGGGTCGGCCCCAATTCGGTCCCGCCCACCTCCTTCGGCTCGTCGGCCACCAAGCGGTGGCGGTGGGCGATGATCTCCTGCGCGAAGCCGCTGGGCGGTCCGATCACCAGCACCTCCCCCTCCTTGCCGATCTCGGGCTCCGTCTCTCCCACCGGCTGCACCCCTTCGAGATACCGCTCCGCCCAGACCGCCAGCACGTCGCCGACGTAGCGGGCGTCCCGATCGTCGCTCAGCAGATGATTCGCGGTGTCCAGCGAGACGAAGCTCTTGGGGTGCTTCGCCATCTCGAAGAGCCGCCGGGCGTGATCGACGCCGACGATGGCGTCCACCGGCGAGTGGAAGATCAGCAGCGCGCGGTGGAGCCTTTCGAGGACGCCCCGGAGATGATCCTCCGCCAGATCGTCGAGCAGCTCGCGGCGGACGCGGAACGGGCGCCCTCCGAGATGGACCTCCACCTCGCCGCGCGCCTCGAGCTCCGGAGCGAGGTGGACCAGCGCCTTCTTCAGATGCTCGGTGTCGCTCGGGGCGGCGATCGTCGAGATGGCGCGGGCCTCGGGGATCCGCTCCGCCGCAGCCAACACGGCGCAGCCGCCGAGGCTGTGCCCGATCAATAGCAGCGGCGCCTCGCGCTCGCGGCGCAGGAAATCTGCCGCCGCCACCAGATCCTCCACGTTCGAGGAGAAGTCGGTGCCCGCGAAGTCCCCCTCGCTCTCGCCGATGCCGGTGAAGTCGAAGCGGAGCACGGCGATCCCGCGCGCGGTGAGGGCGCTGCTGATCCAGCCGGCGGCCTTCAGGTCCTTCGAGCAGGTGAAGCAGTGGGCGAAGAGGGCATAGGCGACCGGCGGCCCCTCCGCCGGGCTGTCGAGCCGGGCGGCGAGGCTCTGGCCGCGCGCGCCGGGAAATCGCAGGTGCTCGCTTTTCATGGCCCCGCGATCGTAGCACCCCCGGGATAGACTACCCCCGTGCCTCCGGAGCCCCTCCTCGAAGCGACCGACGTCGCCAAGACCTATGCAGACGGCACCGCCGCGCTCGCCGGGGTGACGCTGGCCGTCCAGCCTGGTGAGACGGTGGCGCTGGTCGGCGAGAGCGGCTCCGGGAAGACCACGCTTCTGCGCACCTTCAACCGGATGATCGAGCCCTCGGCCGGCACCGTGCGCATCGAGGGGAAGCCGGTGACGGACCTCGATCCGATCGCCCTCCGCCGCCGCACCGGCTATGTGCCGCAGGACGGCGGCCTGATCCCCCACTGGCGCGTCGAGCGCAACGTCGAGCTGGTCCCCCGTCTCCTCGGCTGGGACCGCGACCGTCGCAAAGAGAGGACACGCGAGATGCTGGAGCTCGTCGGCCTCTCCGCGGCGCAGGCCAGCCGCTACCCCGCCGAGCTCTCCGGCGGCCAGCGCCAGCGCGTCGCCTTCGCCCGCGCTCTCGCCGCCGATCCGCCGCTCATCCTCCTCGACGAGCCCTTCGGCGCCCTCGACGCCCTGACCCGCCTCGAGCTCCACCGCCAGTTCCTGGAGCTCAAGAGCCATCTCGGCAAGACCGCCGTGCTGGTGACCCACGATCTCGGCGAGGCCTTCCGCCTGGCCGACCGCATCGGCGTCATGCGCGCCGGGCGCCTCCTCCAGCTCGGGCCCCCCGCGGAGCTGGCGGATCGGCCGGCGGACCCGTATGTGTCGGCGCTGCTGGAGCTCCGGCGTGGGTAGGATCTGGCCGATCTGGGGGGCGATCCTCTTTCTTGCCTTCCCCCTTCACGCCGCCGACCGCGTCGTGATCGGCTCCAAGAACTTCGAGGAAAGCCGCCTGCTCGCCGAGATGTTCGCCCAGCTCCTCGAAAGCCGCACCACGCTCCAGGTGGAGCGCCGGCTTGGCCTCGCGGGCACGCAGGTCTGCTTCGAGGCGCTGAAATCCGGCGCCATCGACGTCTATCCCGAATACACCGGCACCGGGCTGGTCTCCATCCTGGGCGAGCAGGCCAAGGGGGGGCCGGACCAGACGCTGAACCGGGTGCGCTCCGAGTTCCTCCGCCGCTGGAACGTCTGGTGGCTCGCCCCGCTGGGATTCGAGAACTCCTGGGAGATCGCCGTCCCCAAGGAGCTGGCCGAGCGCGAGCACCTGGAGACGATCACCGATCTCGCCAGGGTTTCGAAGGGCCTGCACGGCGGCTTCGGCCACGAGTTCGTGGGCCGCGAGGACGGCCTCCTGGGCCTCCAGAAGACCTACGGCCTGCAATTCCGCTCGGTGGACCACCTCCAGCAGGCGATCCAGTACCAGGCGGCCAAGCAGAGGACGATCGACGCCCTGGACGTCTACTCCACGGACGGCCGGCTGATCCTCTACAACCTGAAGGTCTTGCGGGACGACCGCGACTTCTTCCCCCCTTACGAGGCGGCGGCGCTGGTGCGGGGGGAGACCCTGAAGAAGCACCCGGAGGTCGGCGCCGTTTTAGGCCTCCTCGCCGGCTCGCTCGACGAGGACGCCATGCGCGGCTACAACCTGCGCCTCCAGGAGAAGCACGAGAGCGAGGTCGTGGTGGCCCGGGACGCGCTGCGCTCGATCGGCCTGATCGTCAAGGACGGGAACGCGCCGGAACCGGTCTCCCGGAAGCCCGGCGTCCTCGCCTATCTCTGGGGAGCGCGGCGGGATCTGGGCCGGCTGACTCTTCAGCACCTCGGCCTCTCGGCGGCGGCGCTGCTGCTGGGCGCCCTCTTCGCGATCCCCCTGGGGCTCTGGCTGGAGCGCCACCGGCGTTGGGCGGAGACGGTCATCCGCATCCTGGGCCTCCTCCAGACTGTCCCCTCGCTCGCCCTGCTGGCCTTCATGATCCCGCTGCTGGGCGTGGGGGCGCTCCCCGCCATCGTGGCGCTCTGGATCTACTCGCTCTTCCCGATCGTCAGGAACACCTACACCGGCGTGCGCGACGCCGACCCCAAGGCCGTGGAAGCGGCGACAGCCCTGGGCATGACTCCCGGGCAGATCCTGCGCGAGATCCGCCTCCCCCTCGCCGCCCCCGTCGTGATGGCCGGCCTGCGCACCGCCGCCGTGATCACGGTAGGCACCGCCACCCTCGCCGCCTTCATCGGCGCCGGAGGCCTCGGCGAGCCGATCGTCACCGGCCTGCAGCTCGCCGATAGCGCGATGATCCTCTCGGGAGCGATCCCGGCGGCGCTGCTGGCGCTGCTGGTGGATGCGCTGCTGGGGTGGGTGGAGAAGTCGCTCCGGCCGGCGGGGCTGGAACAGCGTACATGACGAATGTACATGATATAGTTTGATTCATGCCTGTTCCGTCCAAAGTCTCCGTCATCACAGAAAGAGGCCAGGTTTCCATTCCAGCCCAGCTCCGCAAGGAGCTGGCCCTCGCGAAAGGGCAGCGACTCCTCTGGGAGAAGACCGGAGAGCATGAAATTCGCGTGACGGTTCTCCTTGAGCCCGAGCCTCGCGGGGCGATAGCGATGCTGGGCTTCGCGAAACGCTTCCGGCCGGCGCGGCGGACCCAGGACTGGATGACCGAGCTGCGAGAAGGCGAGACCTGATGGCCTGGGTCGTCGACACCTGTGTTCTCCTGGACGTGCTGGAAGACGATCCAGAGTTCGGACAATCTTCGGCTCTGATCCTCGATCGTTTAGCCGAAGAGGGCTTGACGATCTGCCCCATCACTTACGCTGAAATGGCTCCGGCCTTTGAAGGCAACACATCTCTTCAGGACGAGTTCCTGATCGGGGTCGGCGTGGACTTCCGCCAGGACTGGCTCTGGGAGGATACGCTCCGCTCACACGAGGCCTGGAGCGACTTTATCCGCCGCAAGAGATCGGGTCTTGTCCCCAAGCGACCTCTAGCCGATGTCATGATCGGGGCCTTCGCCTCTCGCTACCAGGGACTGATCACCAGAAACCAGAGCGACTTCGCGACGATCTTTCCAGAGTTGCCGATCCGGTAGGATCAACTTCCGAACGTCTCCCGCCACCCCCGGCTCCCGCGCAGCAGCTCCAGCCCTCGGTCCAGCAACTCCTGGTTCTCCGGCCCCACCAGCCAGGTGCTCCGGCCCGAGGGATGCGGCAGCGGGATGACGTCGAATTTCAGATCCCCCCGCGAGCCCGGGAACGCCCTCCCCACCCTCTCGTGCAGCGGCGCGGTATCGGGGAGGAAGAGCTTGATCGCGAGCTGGCCGACCACGATCACCGTCGCCGGACGGATCAATTGGAGCTCTTCCTCCAGATAGGGGGAGCAGTTGGCGATCTCCAGGGGATTGGGAACCCGGTCGCCCCCCTGGGGGGCGCGGCCGGGGAAGCAGCGGATCACAGCAGCCATCCAGACCCGCCGCCGGAACTCCTCCTCGGGAACCCCCAGCCGGTTGAACCAGGCGAACAGGCGCGATCCCGCCGTATAGGCGAACGGCCGCTGCAGAACGACCTCCTTCGGCCCCGGCGCCTGTCCGACCAGCATCACGCGCGGCCAGACCTCGGGACGGGCGGCCACCGGCGGCGGCACGACGGTCGGGCAGATCCGGCACCCCCGCACCTGGGCGAGGTGGCGGTCCAGGGCCTCCCAATCCGGGTTCAATCCCTCCACGGACGCTCGGCGAGACAGTCGAGAAAGGCGTCCACCACCCGCGGATCGAACTGCCGCCCCCGCTCCCGGCGGAGCACGGCCGCGGCCTCCACCTGCGGCAGGGCGTTGCGGTAGGGGCGGGTCGTGGTCATGGCGTCGAAGGCGTCCACCACGGCGATGATGCGTGCGCCGAGCGGGATCTGCTCCCCCGAGAGCCCCTGCGGATAGCCCGGATGCTGCCCGTCGCGCTCGCCGTCAAAGCGCTCCTGGTGGTGGAGGACGAGCGGCGCCGCGCCCCGCAGCAGCTCCAGCCGCTCCAGCATCCGCGCTCCGATCTCCGGATGCAGGCGCATCTGCCCGGTCTCCTGGGCGTCGAGCGGCCCCTCCTTGCGCAGCACCGACTCGGGCACGCCGAGCTTGCCGACGTCGTGCAGGAGGCTCGCGTAGTGGAGGGTTTCGAGGTCGCGGCCGCGCAGCCCGAGCTTCTCCCCCACCGCCACCGCGTACTCGCTCACCCGCCGCAGGTGCCCCCCGGTATAGGCGTCCTTGGCCTCGACCGCCTGGATCAGCGCGTCCGAGACGCGGACGAGATCGCGCCGCAGCAGCCGGTTCGACTCGATCAGCTCCTCGCGCAGCCGCACCTCCCGCTGGCGCGACCACCCCACCAGGGCGCCCGCCACCGAGAGGATCAGCAGATCGGCCCGCCCGGTCCAGACCTCGCGTCCGATCTCCGGCGTTCCGAGCAGGAGCACCAGTCCGGCGAGGCCAAGGAGATGGCAGATGCCGCTCCCCGAAGCGGCCAGGATGCCGCCGCGCAACCCGTAGTGGAGGGCGGCCCAGAGGATCGGGATGAGATAGACGAGCGTCGTCCACTCATTGCCCCGCGGGAGGAACCAGATCAGGACGAGCCCCACCGCCGCCGAGGCCAGCACCATCCCGGAGCCCAGCAGGAGACCCTTGAGGCCGTTCCGGGCGGCGCGCGCCGGAGCGGCGAACACGATCACCGTCTCCTCGCCGCTGCCGGGAATGTTCCCGCCCTGCTGCGGGTCCTCCCCCCGGAACTCGCCGGGGATCGGCACCATCCAGCGCCGGCCGTAGCGGTCGAAGAAGAGCAGAATCGGCGGCGCCAGCAGCGCGGCGCTGACCAGGGCGCCGGTCCCCCAGGTCCAGATCCAGAGCGCCGACCTCCCCGCTGCCTGGCCCTCCGGACTGGAGAAGACCAGCGAGAGCACGGAGCCGCTCAGCCCTCCTACGACGCCAGCTCCCAGGGTCCAAAGAAACGACCGCAGGTTCGGCAGGCCGCGCCCGAGCTTGGGGACATAGTGGAAGATCGCCCATCCGGCGGCGCCGGCGAGCGCGAAGGAGAGCGCGAGGACGAGGGCGTTGGCGGGGTCGTCGCGGGTGATCCAGACCCCCAGGAACTGGCCGGCGATGGTGCCGGCGATCCCGAGCCAGCCGAAGAGGAGGCCGGCGGTGAGCGAGATGGCGGGGGTGAAGGGGAAGACGAGGCCGCCGCTCCAGTCGCGGATCAGCACCCCGAAGAGCCCCGCGGCCGCCGACAGGGCGAGGCGGACTCCGTTCCCCCGCCGGAGCCATTCCACGAACCGGCTCGGGCGGTGGTAAGCGAAAGCCGCCCCGCGGGTTGGGGCGGCTCGCGATTCGGGGTTCACAACGCTCATCCCGGCTGGAAGAACCCTCCTCCCTTACTGGTTACGACGAACTAGCTACGACGAACTGCTATGGCGACGTTCCCTTGATGGGAGCGCCGATCGTCAGATCCTCGGCGGCCTTCTCGACCGCCTCCGGCAACACCTCGACCGCGGGCTGCCACCAGTTGGCGCTCTCCTCGAAAGCATCCCCCTCGTGGGTGCACGGCGACGCGATGTGATCGCGGCCATACATCGCCTTCCCCCGGTGAAGCTTGCGGTGCAGCGGATAGATGCTCCCGCAGACTAGGCAGAAGCGGCCGATCGTGCGCCCCTGACGCTCCTCGGGAAGCTGGTTCTGCGGCGCCGCGTGTGGAAATCGATACATAAGCCTGACCTCAGCGGGCCGCTTGCAGCTCGGCCCGCGAGAAGAAGAAGGAGAGCTCGATGGCGGCGTTCTCCGGCGAATCGCTGCCGTGGATGGCGTTGCGCTCGATTGACGTGCCGAAGAGCTTGCGGACCGTCCCGTCCTCCGCCTTGGCGACGTCCGTGGCGCCCATCGATTTGCGCAGGTGGGACACCGCGTCCTCCCGCTCCAGCGCCACCGGGATCACCGGGCCACTCGTCATGAACTCCACCAAGCTGCCGTAGAACGGCCGCTCCTTGTGAACCTCGTAAAAGGCCTGCGCCTGGGCTTCCGTCAGCCGCAGCATCCTGAGGCCACGGACCGTGAAGCCTTCCTGCTCCAGATGAGCAAGAACTTTACCCGCGTTGCCTGCCTCGACGGTGTCCGGCTTGAGGATCGCTAACGTCATCTGCATGGAATGGTACTCCCTCTTCGTTGAATATTTCGGTGAAATATTGTCGAGCCGGCGTGGGCCGGCCGATTCTACAAAACCTCGATGTCCCCTTCCGCCCCTTCGATCCGGAACACCGTCCCCACCACGTCCACCGCGTTCTCCGGACCCATCATCACCGCCGAGCCGGCGGGGATGCCGAGCCCATAGACCACCCCCGCGCCCACCAGCATCTTGCGCAGCCGGCGGTCGTGGGCGGGATCGAAGTTCGGCTCCACCACTCCGTCCGGCAGCCAGCCGAAGCCGGGGATCAGGTCCCCCTTGAAGATGCTGCGGGCGAGCTTGCCGGCGCACTGGGCGGCGGCGGCGATCGTCACCACCACGCCCCCCTCCGCGATCTTCCGCGCCAGCGCCTCGGCGGCCGGCGTGTCGAGGATCGCCTGCAGGAGGTGGTCCGTCACCCCGCCGCCGATGTAGACCGCCGCGACGTCCCGGATCCGCTCCGAGTTCCGCATCCGCCGGCCGTCCCGGTCGCGATAGATGGGGATGATCTCCAGCTCGCGGTCGAACGTCGCCTTCAGATACTCCGCGAAATGGCGGGGGTAGTCGTTCGACCCCGAAGCCGCCGGAATGAACCCCACCGGCCCCGGAGGCGTCTTCTCGATCCAGACCCGGTCCGCGTCCTCCGTCTCGCCAAAGCTGAACTCGCCCCCCCCGAGGAGAGCGAGCCAACCGGCGGTTGGGTTTCCGTTGCCTGGGGCCAAGATCCTCCCCTACTTCCCCAACGCCTTCGCCATCATCTTCCCCAGATCCGCGGGGTTCTCCACCACATGCAGCCCGGCCGCTTCCATCGCCTCCATCTTCTCCGCCGCCGTGCCCTTGCCGCCGGCGACGATGGCGCCGGCGTGGCCCATGCGGCGTCCGGGGGGGGCGGTGCGGCCGGCAATGAAGCCGACGACGGGCTTGTTGAAATTCGCCTTGATCCACTCGGCGGCGTCCTCCTCGGCGTTGCCGCCGATCTCTCCGATCATGATCACGCCCTCGGTCTGGGGATCGGCCGCGAACTGCTCCAGCACGTCGATGAAGTTCGTGCCGTTGACCGGATCGCCGCCGATGCCGACGCAGGTCGACTGCCCGAGATTCAGGTTCGAGAGCTGCCAGACCGCCTCATAGGTGAGCGTGCCCGAGCGGGAGACCACCCCGACCGCACCCTGCTTGTGGATATGCCCCGGCATGATGCCGATCTTGGCCATCCCCGGCGAGATCACGCCCGGGCAGTTGGGGCCGACCAGGCGCGTGGGGTGCGAGCGCAGGAAGTCCTTCACCTTCAGCATGTCGTTGGCCGGGATCCCCTCGGTGATACAGACCACCAGCTCGATCTCGGCCGCGGCGGCCTCCATGATGGCGTCGGCGGCGAACGGCGGCGGCACGAAGATCATCGACGCGTTGGCGCCGGTGGCCTCGCGGGCCTCGGCGACCGAGTCGTAGACCGGGATCCCCTCGACCGTCTCCCCCCCCTTGCCCGGGGTGACGCCGGCCACCACCTTGGTTCCGTAGTCGCGGCAGCCGAGGGCGTGGAACGTCCCCTCCTTGCCGGTGATGCCCTGCACGAGCAGTCGGGTGTCGTTGTCGACCCAGATCGCCATGATTACGCTCCTCCCTTGGCAGCCGCCACGACCTTCTCGGCGGCGTCGGCCATCTGCTCGGCCACGATGAACTGGAACGGCGCCTCGCGCAGGATGCGGCGCCCCTCGTCGACGTTGGTCCCCTCGAGGCGCACGACGACCGGAATCTTGACGTCCGCGAGCTCCTCGAGGGCGCCGACGACGCCGCGGGCGATGCGGTCCGTGCGGGCGATGCCGCCGAAGATATTGATCAGCACGGCCTTGACGTTGGGGTCCGAGACCAGGATGCGGAAGGCGTTCTTGACCGCCTCCTGCGAGGCGCCGCCGCCGACGTCGAGGAAGTTGGCGGGCTCGCCGCCGTAGAGCTGAATGATGTCCATCGTCGCCATGGCGAGGCCGGCGCCGTTGACCATGCAGGCGATGTTGCCGTCCAGCTTGATGTAGTTGAGGTTGAACTTGCTGGCCTCGACCTCCAGGGGGTTCTCCTCGGCGAGGTCGCGCATGTCGAGGACGTCCTTGTGGCGGAAGAGGGCGTTGTCGTCGAAATTCATCTTGGCGTCGAGCGCCATGACGTCGCCGCCGGCGGTGACCATCAGCGGGTTGATCTCGGCCAGCGAGGCGTCGGTGTCCATATAGCAGTTGACCAGGCCGGTGATCAGCTTCGCGGCCTTCGACGCCGCGCCGCCTTTGAGGCCGAGGGCGCGGGCGACGGCGCGGGCCTGGAACGGCTGGATGCCGATCTCCGGCTCGATGGCGACGCGGGAGATGGCGTCGGGGTCCTTCTCGGCGACCTCCTCAATGTCCATGCCGCCCTGGGAAGAGGCCATGATGACCGGTTTGCCCTGGGCGCGGTCGAGGGTGATCGAGACATACAGCTCCTGGGCGATGTCGGCGGTCTCCTCGATGAGGACCTTGCGGACGAGCTGCCCTTCGGGGCCGGTCTGGTGGGTGACGAGCTGCATGCCGAGGATCTGGCTCGCGTACTGGCGGGCTTCCTCGGGGGATTTGGCGAGCTTGACGCCGCCGCCCTTGCCGCGGCCGCCGGCGTGGATCTGGGCCTTGACGACACACCGGCCGCCGAGCTCCTCACAGATCTTGGCGGCCTCGTCGGCGCTCTCCGTCACCCTGCCCTTGGGGGTCGCGACCCCATACCGGCGCAGGATCTCCTTGGCCTGATACTCGTGGATCTTCAAGACGTTCTCCTCCGAGAAAGTTCCCTGGGAACTTGGATTCGAGACATGGGGTTGTCCCCAGAAAGGGACAGAAGGCGCCGGCAGGCCGGGCCGCGGGGAGTGTATCAGAAGGAAGGATGCCGCCCTTGAGCGGCCGCGGAGCCCCTGAAGCGATCGTCCTCAACGCACCCAGGTCTATCTAGCGCCCAGTCTTCGGGATGTGCCTCAGCATCTTTCAGACGCTGGTCCAAGAGCTCCTTCTGCAGTCGAGGAACTCGGGGCAGGCCGGGCCGCGGGAGCATATCAGCGTGAGCGGGGGCCCCGATGAGCCAACCTGGCAACGAAAGGAGCCCACAGGATAAGAACGCCGCGCCACCCTTCAGCCATGCTTCTATTAACAATAGTCTAAATGCTTTCATCTCGCCTCTTGCCCTGCTACAGTGAACGCAATGAGGCTCCCAGGAGAAGAGGCGCGACACCCGAGGGACGCTTGGCAAACTTGTGTCCTCGTGTCAGCGAGACCTTCGGTAGCGAAGGCCTTGGCCAAAGTCTTGGGGACGCTCAGACTTCCCTGTGATGTGGAAGATGCCGACCAAGCGCATGCACTTGCCGCAGCAACCCCAACGATTGGATTGCTCGCACGAGAGGATGAGATCGATTTTAAAGAGTGGTTCCTCTTGCTCGATTCTCTCGGCTGCTGGTCGGTCATTGTGCTTGCAGAGTCCAATCACTTTGGGCGCAGAAGGCAAGGGTACCCTCCTGAGGTGAGGCAAGAAACAGAGAAACGCTGCGCCGTTTCTAGGGACTTCATCACTGAGATCTGCCGTCATTTGATTGAGTTGAGAACTCTCCCAAAAGAGGACCACACCCGCGAAACCACCGCCACCCGCTTCTTCCGGGCTGAGAAACTCTTCGAACTCACGCGCTATTTCTTGCACGCCGCCAATTTGGACATCACAAATCTTGTGCTGGGCCCAGCTAGAATGCTGCTGACTGAGCCCTCTTCTACTCTCGCCCGCCTCCCCCAACTTAAACAAAGTCAAAGAATAGCGCTGCAGCTCTTTCAAAAAAAAGTCATCCAAAATATTGCCAATCAGCCGCACCTCTACGGGGAGCTTGGTAGAACTCTCTTGGAATCCTTCGGCGATGTCCATAGCAGCCTGGAGTCTCGCGCTCCTTACGACCGCCCGGCCTTACTCTCTTCTTTTGACACCGTATTGAACTGCCTTACAAAATCCAGAGAAGATTCGAGACAGTCCATAATGACAGGGTCAAGGGGCAAAGAAAATCTATGGATAGAGCCGGTCAGGCCTAGAGGAAAGGGCGAGACAGATGACTGCTTTCGCATTCTCGTCGTCGACGACTTCGCTTTTACTTGGCGACCGGTTCTAGAAAACGCTTGCGAGATGCTCGAAATGATGCAGCTACCCACAATCTTCGAGATTTCGTCCGACGGAATGCATGTTTCCCGTGATCAAAGGACATCCGCCTCGATTGATCAGGCCCTCCCTAGCTATGATCTGATTTTGCTCGATATTTTTCTCGGAGAGAAGAATGGGATTAAAATCCTTGGCCAAATTAGAGAAAGGTTTCTTTGGCTTCCGGTAATTCTCTGGACTACGTCAGTGGCGAGTGAACTTCCAGCTCAGGCCCAGCTGGCCAATGGGTTCATTTTCAAGAAAACTGACACATTCGGCAAGATCATAAATCTTCTAGCGAGATGGCTACCAGAAGGACGGGCCCGACGAGATGCGGGACTCTCCAGCCGCCTTTTCGATACGATGCTACGCTCCCTCCCGTATCGCCGGTCCGCCATAGCCTTCGAGAAGATCTGCCTCAAAATTCTGGACAGCTTTCATGCCCTCGACAACTCTTTTTTCCGCTTCTATACAGACCATGGCGGTCGCCACACCCAGCGGCTACTGCACATCGTCGAGCAACTCGTGAGCCCGCTTCTTAGCCTTCCTGCCGACGGGGAAGATGGCGTTTTTTCCGCAGAGGCCGCAGTTAGGGAGCGCGAGCTCTTTCAGCTTTACCTAGCTGTCCTCTGTCATGAAATGGGTATGTTTCCGCTAAGACCGGAGAAGCAGCCTCCGACACAAGAGGGTAATCTGCAGGCGATCAGAATAACTCATCCGGTCCGAGGTATGCTGGCCTTAATGGACGAAGCGTACCGGCCCAGAGAGTTGGACGAGGCTGTCCGAACTCTTGGACTGCTCGGAGAAGATGGGCTCAGAATTTTGAGAGCAGTCGCTGTCCTGACAGGCTATCATTCTCGACTGCTGGAGATCAGCCAAGAAGGATTTCTTCATCGCGTCGGAACTGAAGGAGAAAAAAAGCTAGGCGTAGCCCAGAAAATAAGGAACGACCCACAGACCGTAGTGCCAGATTCCACGCAGACAACCACGCGGTTGGAGGAGTTAGCCCGATTGCTCTTCGGAACGGAGGGCATCAAGAGCCCGTCAGGCGAGCGCCTTCGAAAACATTGCGCCCTGCTTAGGTTCGCTGACGCTCTGGATGTTGACCGGACACGCACCCCTGCTGAGTTCCTCTTGTTTGACTCGCAGAGAGACCATCTAAATCTCCGCGAGCATGTAAAGCGAGAAATCCTGGACGACGTTGAAATGACCCCTGACGGAATTTTACTCCACTTCAATGCTTCCAGGCCGGATACCGAATACCTTCGCCAATTTATCACCGATGCAGTGGGATTACGGGAGCTATGCGGGGCAGCAATCAAGCCATGGCACCATCAAAATAGAAACGTTCTCCTAGCCTGCCAACCACGATTGGATAAATGGCTCGCTTATTATTGGTTTGAAGTTCTCCGGAGACGGCCGCTACTGCCCCAGCCTTCCACGCGGAATCAGGAAGCGAAGGAAAGGCAAGCACAGGACTTCGCAGAGGACTTCCCGGCATTGGATGATCAGACTCTCTTCAGTGAATTCGGCCGTACCTTGATAGCTTCCATTACCGCCCTGAGCGTCTCTGGTGAAATCTTGGATGAGTACACAGCGATCACAGAGTGTGGACTCGAAGGCCGTATTACTCTCGCCGGAGTCACCTGGAGAGATTATCCGGATTGGCCCCGGCTCCCTTTGCTGAGCTTTATCTCACCCCCGGACCATGGATTCCCCCCCTAGTACAACCCCACTCACTTGCATTGTAGCTACGCATGCTGAATTTGCGCGCCATAAGCATCGGCCAAGAGTATTCTCCCGGGGAGAAGGACATTCTTTACCAGAAAATTCGCCACCGCCCCTAACTTGTCATCGACATCCTTCCTCGACTCATAAATCTGAAGGTTCTCCTCAAAGATTCGGAAAGAATCAGTCACCACCTCTTTGCTGCCGCGGGCGCAGTGAAGGGCCTTTTCCATGCCTTCAAGGTTATCGGCAATGTGCACCACAATAGCTTCGGGTGTTCGGTAGGCTCGATAATCGTCCCACAGTTGGAGCGCTCGATCTTCGAATTGCAGACCTGACAAGCTGGCGACCAAACCCTCCCTCTCCAACGGGTGGAGATTGCAGAAGCCTCTAACGGAGTACGAAGATGCCCCGGTGTCGCCTGATCTACCCTCCCCGTAGTCATGAAATAAAGCCATGAGTGCCACTTCCTCAATATCAATCGTCACTCCACATGCAGCCTGGATTACTGACCGATACTCCGCCGCGAGTAAAACCGCCAAGGCGCCCACCGAACCCGAGTGCGCAGCCACCGAGTCACACTCGGCCGGATAGAGACCGCCGAATTGCCGAACATAGCCCCACTTGATCACACGCTTGACCGCCACCGCATCACGGATCATTCGAGAGAGAGCCTCGTGCTGCACCTGCGGTGCCGCGACTATTTCTTCCTCTGCCTGTAGTATAGACATACGGCCTCCTAATAGTTATTCCAGTTCTGTCCTGCTCTAAATATTAAATATGGCTTCTATTTCAAGTCTGGAGGCTGAACCCCACTGCGTCGCACCTTGTCGAACAACTTTTTTCTCGCCCGGGGATTCGATTCCATATAGCTGGTGAAGGCCTCCCACAGCGCATCACATCCTTTGAGAAGTCCTAACAGATCAGGATCAGCAAGAATTCGAGGATTCCAATCGACAAGCTTCCAGGCAACCTGCCCCAGGTAGCGCTTGGTCGCGGCCTGCCCGGGAAACAGATGGCGCATGATGGCTGCAGCGTTCTGATCGGTAATTGCCGCCACCTCGGCAATAGCTTCTAGCTGAGTCTTGGACAGCAGATTCGCTGCGATATCCAAATCGAGCAGCGCGTGCCCCTGATTCTCGTCTCGGTCGCGATCTTCAGCGACTACTCCGATACCCACAACTGCTCTCGTCCGTAGGGACTCAGGTAGGAACTCTGGAGCAATATCGGGACTTGTGCCTGACGCGACGATGGCCCGACGTACTACGTTCTGGAGTTCCCGAACGTTACCCGGCCAGTTATAGCGTTCAAGAAGCTTGATGGCATCCTGGGCCAGGTGTTTTGCCCGACCCGCAACGTTGAACTGGCGGAGGAAGTGCTCGGTGAGCTCCTCGATATCCTCCCTGCGTTGACTCAGGGGAGGCGTCTTGAGGATCACCACGGCCACTCGATAGTAGAAGTCCTCGCGCCAATGACCGGTCTCCACCAAATTCTCAGGCACCGCATTCGTGGCTGAAATCACATGAAAGCTCGAATAGATGGGACGGTCTCCACCAAGCCGAAAGAACTCGCGACCGTCCAAAACACGTAGAAGCCTCTCCTGGGTCGCCTTAGAAATGTTTCCAATCTCGTCTAGAAACAGCACCCCTCCATGCGCGCGCTCAAGGCAACCGGCCCTCTCCTCGGACGCTCCAGTGAAAGCTCCCTTGACGTGTCCAAAGAGCTCGTCTTCCAGGAGGGCTTCGCTCAACGCCCCACAATTGACTGGCACAAAAGGCCCATCTTTCCGCGGCCCCTGGTGGTGAATGTTCCGAGCAACCAGTTCCTTCCCAGTACCGCTCTCTCCGGTCACCAAGATCGGCACTTTGTCATAGGGGCTGACCTTGGCGATCTCCCGCCGCAGACGGCGGATTGCCTGACCGTGCCCCAGGATTGAATCCTGCCGGGCCATCTCGGCCGCCCGTTCAATTGCGCTGGCTAAGTCATCCGGAGGAGGCCCCTTCGGGATGTAGAGTTGTGCGCCTAGCTCGAGAGCCCGCCCAAGGCTCTCTACATCGCGCTCCAGGGAGCTCATGATAATGATTGGAAGATCTGGATGCCGGGGCGTCACCTGTTCGAGGATATCGAATCCCAGCCGGTCCTGCTCATCTCCAAACTTCACGTCGAGCAGAACAGCATATGGGGAAAAACTTTCGATAGCTGCGAGCGCCTTGTCACTCGAATAATGGCCCTTTGAAATTTCACAAGACTCGAAAACGAATCGATACTTGCGCTGAAGAGGTCGGTAATCGAGAAGGAACCCCCTTTGCTCCGGTGCTCCCTCAGCGCCGATTTGATCGTCTACAACAAGAATGGTACGTAGAGACACGTTCACACCTCTACTCAAGCCAATCTATGCACTCTCGACACAAGGGTTGGATCTATGTCGAGTACGTAGCGTGCTCGATCGCGTCCCATGCCTCTTAGCAGATGCCGGACCGTATCGGCAGCAATCCAGAACCCGTTCATCTCTCTTTCCTCCGCAAGACCCTCCCGAAAACGTATGACGAAGCCACTTATCGCCTCCAGCGCCTCGCCGACCTGCTTCCGCTCCTCTCCATACTCCTCGGACATAATCAGGCCGAATTGTTCGGTCAGCGTGTCAAGAAAGCCCTCGATGGTAGCGCGAATCCCCTCCCATCGAGCAAACGACTCGTCGAGCTGTTCCTTGCGCTCGTAGTTCCCGTGAACCGCCTCCCGGAGCTTCTGGAACCTGGCATCGCTGTCGGCTACGTCAGGATAGTAGCCCACCTGTAGAAGGAATCCGTTCTGGAACACGTCGTGGCTCAAGGACGCGCGCGTCTTCTCAAAGTCCCGGCCCATCATGACAAAAATTCCTCGATTTTCTTAGTTGCCGTGTCGAACTCGTTATGGGCGTCGAAGAAAAGCTTCGTGGCCGCCTCCTGGGCCAGTTTTCCACACCAGCAATCTGGCAACAGAGAGCGGCTCTTTTCCCTCTCCGCACGATCAGGGTGATAGTAACTCCGCAGCAATTCCCAACAGACCCTGAGGGCTCCTTGGACCTTCTCTTCGGCATCCACCGTTTCGCGACGGTTCAACATCCTTAAGGTCGGTTGGCGATAACCGCTCTCCTGAGCGATACGGATAAGTCGGGCTACCTTCTGATCATAGTCGCTTTCGAATGGAGTGTATTCGACCACGTCCGAAGCACACTCATCGAACCAGTACCACCCTCGATCCTCCGTCGCTCCTGGCGGGCGGAAGAGGCGCTCTGCCCGAGTCACTTCGAACGCCTTCTTCTGTGACTCTGAGCCTTGCCGGAGAATACCGCCTTCGGCCCTGACCGCCTGCCACTCCTTATCGTCTTCCCGGCCCCGAACGGCCAAATATCCTTGGAGGAGAATGTCCAACGCTTGGAACGGCTGAATCAGGCGCGCTCTGAGCTCATTCGCTTCTGGGCGGATACCCTCATTGAGCCTACCAAACTCCAGGACATCCCAAGCCTCTTTGCTCGGTGGCTCCTCTGGTCCGCCCTGGACCGTCCAAGTCGCCAAGAATGCACCGAGATGCTCACCGTAATCGTGTAGCGTGCTTCGAGCCTTTCCACCGACTCTCACGAGGCGACGAGCGTGCTCCGCAACGTCCTTGCCGACGATCCCCTTCCGGGCGAGTTTCTCGGCCCTCGAACACATCGTCCCCAGGAGATCTTCTGCTCCTGCAGTCGAGACACCTGCCCCAGTATGACAGAAAACCGGTAACTCCCTTTCAATGCAGGGCAGCACAAGTTCCCAACCCAACCGTCCGCCAGTGTTGCTGAGATGCACAAAGACGACATCAGGAGAGGCAACATCGAGAGCCCGCCGCACGGTATCCAATCTCCATTCCTCGTCGGAACGACGACCCTCGCTACCACGGCTCACCCAATCCACCGGGATTCTTCCGTCGGGGCCCCAGAGATCGTGGCGCTGCCATTCATTATCAAAAGGATCAGCGTTCAACAAAATTTTGTGTTCGGGCACTCGGAAGTCCCTGGACACGGCCTTGTTCTCTTCATCACTGTAGTATCGAGAGATGGAGAGAACTGTGATTGAAGAGACATTTGTCACGCTAGGCCGCCGCCTTGGCTGAACTGTGTGCACGTCTTGAAGCAGAAGCATATGATTCCACCATTCCCGTCTTGAATAACGTCTTTGAACCGCACCGCTATCGCCTTACCTATTCTGGCATCCTCCGTCCCCTCCACCACGTCAGAGAGGTCCCGCCCGGATGCCAGTACCCTCTTACCATTCTGATTCAGGACAAGCATCCGTCCGAAAACACTCAGCAACTCGCGAAAATCAAAAGGGAGAGCACCGCTGATATCTGAAAAGGCTGTCAGATCGAATCGATGCAGTTCAAATCGGGCCTGTCGGCCTTGGACCGGGAGGAATCCGAGGCAGAAGCAGTGAATCCACGTAACGAGGTCTGTGATGTCGTCGTACCACAAAAAATTTTCTCGTGACCTGAGATCCACCCAATTTTTCTCTCGGGAATCAAGCTTTCTCGCATCAGGCAGGCTGACAAAGTCGCAAAAACTATCGAATCCGATTCGCTTTGCCCAACTTCGCAGATTGCGGAGCGGTTCTGCAAATAGCCCTTCCGTTCTCTCCTTACCCTCCCGAAGGAAGGGCCAATAGAGATGGAAGAGATCGTCGCCATAAACAGTCTCAAGATCTTCGGTCCGCCGCTGCAAGTGCAAAGGCGAACGGTCGAAGCCAATTGTTGTCATAGCTTCAAGAATTTGCCCCACCTGATGCGGGTCCTTGCAATGCTTTGTTCGGTACTCATACAGCTTCTCACTAATTTCATTTTCCAGAGACGACGCATTGGATTTCAGGTCCCCGAGAACTGCCATAATAACTTCCGGCACGAACTGGCCGTGCGGGTCCAGCCATATACCCTTTATATAAGATATTTCCTTCGGCCCCAGAAGACCAAACAGCATATTCAGCCTTTCGGATTCTGCCAACCCGCTCGCGATCTTAGCTTCTAGGTCTTCCTCTTCAAAACTGACACCAATCCGATCTCTTGCACCGGTCCAGTCACGCACAGAGTGAGTGAGAACACGAACTCCGTAGCAGTTGTAGGCTACCGAGCATGCCTCCGAAAGATCAATGCCAAGAACCTGCTCCAATTTGGCAATTTTTTGAGCTTCTGATATGCCAACTTTCAGAACTTCTGGAAATAAGTCTCTAATGAGGACAATCGAGTCTCCAGCAGTAATAGTTCCAACCTGCACCTCCGGATCCAAACGTCCGCAACCTCGGGCCTCCTTTAGAACTGTACCCAGAATCTCTCGTAATTCATTATTATTCGATAGCTCATCAAGCCTAGCCGCCTCAAAATTCCTCCGCAGCTCGCGAGAAATATCCTCACTCGGCAAAAGTGATTTAAATTTAAGATCTGCCTTGAGGCCTGCTTTATTCATGATTGGCAAAGCCCATTCTCTCACAGGGAAAACAACAGACGGGCCAAACCCGCTGTACAGCCAGACCGATTGGAGACGGCCTGCTTGGCCGGCCAGTTTCCTATCCGCCAAGGCCACTCCAATAAAGGCACCTTCCGCAGTGTCTTGTGCCCCCGCCTGTCCAACCGAACCGATGCCACTCCCTTCAGAGCTTAGGGGAGAATAGGCACTGAGATCGACGTCAAGCATCAAGAACGTCGGATCGTAATCTCGGATTATAACTTCGGATACATCTTTGGCCCACTCCTTGATACCCCATGTTAAAAAGGCTAGTGGATCGCTTCTGCGAGTTAGCGGCGGCTCGCTCCACTTGGCAGCGAACCGTGGGTCTTCCTTATTAAAGGTCCACAAGACGAGCTCGACAAGAGGCCCCCCTGGGAAGGTCTTGGAGAACGCATTGTGACCGAATACCGAATGTAACGTACCCATGATTCCATGCCGGAATGAATGCACCGCCGCCTCCATATCGTCGGCTATCAACAACCTAACAAGTGGGCGAATCACAGCCACAGCTTCACCTCCATCTCGAAGAAGCCCGCATTTATTCTTGGACCAGCTATCTCCGCCTTGCGAAAAAGTCTTCTCGATCTGGCAACTCGAACTATATCAAGGCGAATCCCAGTTCCTTTGCCAATTCGATCTTCAAGGTCGTCCTGCTCAGACTCAACAAAAGGATTTTTCTGTCGAAGAACCAATGCCTCCTCTGCGGCGTCAAAGTCAATCGAGATCTCTCCTCCCTTCTTAGTATCCCCACACACAGTGCAGGTAGTCTCAATCGCTAAGCGCCGACAGAATATCGGGTCGTCGTGGTGAACTTTAAAGTAATCCTCATAATTTCTCGCCATTACGTATAAAATTCTATAGATAGCATATACAGGGATTTTGCTCCTTGCGTGCTTCACTTTACTTGAAGCCCAATGGCACAGATGAAAATCACCGCCTATGTAGGCCGAAAGATCAGAGAAGAAAAGATCTAACTTCGAAGCAACTTCGGTGACGTTTAGCCATTGGTTCCGAGTGACTTCTTTATCCAAGTTACGCATGCCCGCTATCAGCCGCTCCAGAACCATGCCCTCAATGGTTAGCTCCGCACCTCTCTCGTAGAGCTCAAAAAATTCTTTCCGAGAAAACCTTCCCGCATCGATAAGAAGATCTCGCGCAGCCTCGGGAAGTCTCCTCGTAAGAGGATCGAGCCTTTTCGAGAGATAGTGCATGGTAGTTTCTACGAAGGCCTCTCTCTCAGAATGCCGAGCGCGAAATTCTTCCGCCAGGAAGCCTTGAGAAAAATTAACAGCTGCTAGCTCGGCTCCAAGTGCCTCGCCCAAAAGTCGCGCGGTTCTAATTTTACGCGTTAGTTCTTCTTTGTTATAGTAGAAGTATGACGAGTCAGTCCCTGGGACAGAGCTTGCAGATAGTAGTTGAGATCTCATATGGTCTTCCCGAAAGCCGGCCGCGAAGTAGCCAATGGCTCCGCCCTTTTCGTCCCGCGTGGCGGCTCCGGTGGCTAAATTGTTTACGAAGATGTCGTCCGGCATTGACATATGAGAGTGTGCCACCGGGAATGCGAGATGCCCCAGTGCGAAAGCTCCCTTGCTCCTCCAAAGATAGTAGGGCAGATGTGGAAAGCGAAACCCTGACATAAGAAGATGTAGACAACCCTCTCCATCGGCTTCTTCGCGCTTCGAGACTGCCTCCCAGTATTCAAGAGCTTCACAGAGTTCCTTGGCAACCGAGGCAAGGGCCTCCCCATCCACTTTAGCAGTAGTATTACCAAGCAGGTCAGGGTGCAGCGGCCATCCTTCCGGAAAGAGCGAGTCGTCCAAGGTCCTTGCTCGAAGACCTCGAAGCCAAGCTTGGAGGCCAAGAAACCGTTCGGTCGGCACTCCATCTTTATCGCAGAGGAATTGGGTAAAGAGTTCCTGCCTAAGACTCCAGAACGCGGCTGGGGTTGCCTCCGATTCTTGGGCCAGGGGAAAGGGCAAGCCAACTCCCTTGGGAAGATCGAGATTCTCCAGTCTCAGTTCTTCAACCAACAAGTTGAGAACCTTGAGATCTGCCTGGCACGCCATTTCGCCCAAAGGTGTCTGTATCCTATGGAGCGCAGGCCAGAGCATCCCGTCCCCAATATCTGATCGATCGATAGCTGCCAGAATTTCGATCCGGAGACGACGCAATTGCTCCTGGAATATCGCTGGATCTTTACAGGCTGTCGAGCATGCATTGGCGAACAGCAGGAGACGCCAATGAAGAATTCCAAAGGTCAATTCTCCGTCAGGGCAGTAGAGGACTCCGATTCTACGCTCGAAGGGCGAAGGCAAGATCGAGCTTGTACGGCGATTGTAGTATTTGTGCAGTTCTGGCGCCTCCTCGGTCGCGGTGCTCCGGGTTGCGTGAAACGCAATACGCAGCACGTGATGGAAGCCTCGCCGTAATGGCTCCTTGTCCTCTCCAAACCAGAAGTCAGGAATTTCATAGTAGTGTGCAACTCCTGGGTCACGACTGCCGCCCTGAAGATGATAGGTTTTCCTATGGAGGTCATCCCGACCGATGATCGCGATCCCGGAAATCCCGGCTTCTTCTAGGACCTCGGCGCAGCGGCGTGCCTCCATGGAAAATATGCCTTCTAGTGGCATACCTGGCATGACGAGCCGCCTGGCCCGACCCTCATTATTCATCGCCAGGAAGCACTGAAGGAATCGGAATGGATTCTCGACCGCGGTTACTTCAGGGTGAACTTCACATTTGCCTTCTCCGCCGTCTTGGCTCTCAATATACCTGCTCTGAGCTTGTGGTAGGCGGAGGCTATAGAAGTAGGGACATAATCTATCGATGGCCAGCGCCAAGGCTTGCGGCTGGACTGATGTACGTTGGTCGTCGTACTCTTCCCACTCGGTCTTCCAGCGACGAAGCGCCTTATTGATGCTCTGCTCGGTTACACATGAGAAAAAAGAGCAAGTCTCACATGCCTGGGAGCCTGGTCCTGCAGGTACGTCTTCACGTTGGCTTTCATGACGAGGTCCGTCAAAGAACGCGGCTTCTGAAACAAACGACGCTCTGCCGGAAGACCCGACTTGGCCGACACCTGGGCTCAGAGGGACCTTCCCTTGTCGACAAGCAAGGTACTTCAGGCAACCCGCTCGCAAGCCTTGAGGAAAACAGCCCTTAGTTATGGCTTCAGGAACATCGGATGCGGCCAAGCTATCCCAAGCAACGCCATTCGCCAGCAAAGAAGCAAGCTCTTCGCGAGCTAGCTTCTGATCAGCTAACGGAACCTGCGGGGACACGCTCTTATAGCGTAGGCTCTGGACGGCAGCCAGGAAATCGAACACCCGCGCTTTGGTCTCGTTCACGTCACCCATCGAGATTTGTCCTTCCTAATCGAGCCCCTGACGTCATCAAAGCAACTGTGGTGCCAATGAGCTGCGGGCCTTTCGTAAGACTAGCTCAGCGGGCTAGAATTAGTGCTGACACGAAGTGAATTGCAGGTAGATGGGAAAGCCTATACCCTGGCCCAGCACAGCCAAGACTTACCCAAGATACATATATGTAGCTCAAGTGTGTTACTGTGTGGCTAAGGCTGCTAGTTCAGCACCTGTGCTCTTCATCGGGTTACCTCGGTAGAGCTCAACCACAGACGGTGGCACAGTTCATGCTCAGAGCAGTGGCTTAGACAGACAAAGCCGACTCGGAGGAGCATTATGAAGAAGTATATAGTCCCTGCCGTAATTGTAATCGCCGTCCTCGTGGTGGCAGCAATATATCTCCGCCCAGGAAAGTCGTCCCAGGGCCCGGCCAAAGAGCTCCGAGTCCTCGCCTGGGTTGGTTACGAGGAGCCGGAAATCGTCAATCCCTTCGAGAAGGAGTTTGGCGTCAAGGTACGCACCGAGACCTTCACTGGGGCCGATAAGATGTTTGCCAAGCTGACCCAGGCTCCCGATGCCTATGACGTAGTGGTCATTGACCCAGAGTACATCCAGAAACTCCACAACGCGGGCCTGTTGACTCCACTTGATGAGAGTTCCTTCAACTTCGCTGATTACATTGAGCCCCTTAAGAAGTTCCCTCTGTGCTGGATCGATGGCAAACTTTATACAGTGTTAATAAGGTACGGAATCAATGGCCTTGTTTACAACACTGACAAGTTGACTGCAGAGGACGTTAGCTCTTACTCCGTCCTCTGGTCCGAGAAGGTGAAAGGGAAGGTAGGGATGTGGGATTGGTACCTTCCGAGCATGGGAGTGCTCAGCTTGGCCTCTGGTTTCAATCCGCCCTACAAGCTAGGCGACGAGCAGTTCCAGACTCTCGATCAGAGACTCACAAGCCTCCGGCCGCAGGTCAAAGCCGTGATGCCTAGCTTCTCTGACATTAATGCCGCGTTGGCCCGAGGTGATATCTGGGTTGTACCGGCCTTAGGCGAGCACACGGCAGCCGTCCTTGCAGAGCAAGGGCTTCCGATCAACTGGACGATTCCGAAGGAAGGCGGGGTCATGTGGATCGAGACTCTCGGGATCCCACCTCAGGCGAAGAATCGGGATGCCGCAATCCGCTACATTCGGTACATGCAGCGGCCAGAGGTCCAGGCCCTCCTCACTTGGCGTCGGGCCTATCGGTCCAACATCCCAAGCATCAAGGGCATCGAACTTCTGACACCGAAGCAGAAGGACGCACTCAAGGTCCACAATGCCGCAGAGGCAACCGCTTTGGTTAATTCCGTTCATATCCGTATGCTTCCGACGAATCTAGCCGGAAAAACAACCGAGCAGGAGTGGCAGACGGCTTGGCAGCGGTTCAAGGCGGCCCATTAGGTTATCCGATGAACAGCCTGGGGCGCAGAACCTGGATTTGGGTAGGGGCTGGCTACTCAGCCTTCCAACTCGTCCTATTCGGCGCCCCACTCCTCCTCCTTCTCCGCACCAGCCTGCGGAGATACGAGTTGGGCATTCCCGGAGAGTTCGGCACCTCGAACTTCCAGTTCATCCTTTCGTCCACTTTTCCGGCAGCTCTGGTTCGCTCCTTGACACTAGGAACTTTCGTCTCGCTCCTTACTCTCCTTCTCTCGCTAATTGCGGTGGAGGGCATCTTCAGATTGCGGCGACCACGCCTACGAATCGCTATTCTGACCAGTTGCGCCGTTGCTTTCTTTGGTGGCATGATTCCCCGCACCTTTGCTTTCGAATACCTGCTCTCCGACCAGGGCCCAATGCGAGGATCCTGGCAAAGCCTACTGCCCGGAGGCTCGTCTCTCCTGTACACTCGTGCAGGTGTCGTAATAGCCTACCTTCCAATCCTTCTGCCCCTCTGCATCGTAGTCATCTACATTGCCAGAGCGGCCGTTCCTTACGCCCTTGTGGAAGCGGCTCGCGATCTGGGAGCCACTGGATGGCAGACTCACACCAAGGTAGTTCTCCCAACGATGCAACCCGGACTTATCGTCGGTTTTCTCCTTTCCTTTCTATCGGTCGTGGGGGACACGATCGTCGTCGACTTAGTCGGGGGAAGCCGTATCTACACCGCCGCCAACCAGATTTTTGATCAAGCAAAAATCGACGACTGGGGAAATGCGGCGGCGGAAGCCGTCGTCCTCCTGGTGTGTGTCCTGCTGTTTATCGGAGTCTCTGTATGGGCTATCCAAAGAAGTCTGCGCTAGCAGTTCTTCGGAACCATGGGGCGGCTCTCCTGTTACCGCTCCCTGCCCTGGTTCTAATCGCGGCTCCCCTGGCAGCGATGACTTTTCTATCTTTCAGCAGCGCGCGGTTTCCTTCCTGGCCTTGGCCCGGGTGGGATGTAGCCTGGTACCGGCAGCTTCTGTCAAACGAGGCATTGCGCGGCAGCCTCCTTCGGAGCGTTCTTGTCGGGGTTTCAGCGGCCGCAGCCAGCCTCAGCTTAGGGTTCCCTGCTGGCTACTGGCTGGCTCGACTGCCCGAGAAGGCCGGCGTAAGACTGTTACTTCTCCTCACTGTACCTGCCGTAGTTCCATTCATTCTCTTTGGCCTTAGCTTCCTTGAGTTCTCCAGAATGCTGAGAATCGACCGGACTCTTCTCGCTGTGAGCTTGGGGCACATCGTCGTCTTCTGTCCGATCGTCACGGCCCTCTGCTATCATCGCTGCAGGCAGTTGGACACCTTGCTCGAGGACGCAGCCCGCGAGTTTGGAGCGTCGGAATGGCGGATATTGGGGGAAATCGTGGGTGGTCAGATTTGGAAAAGCCTTCTGGCTGCCTTTCTAGTCGTCTTCGTGATGTCTTGGGACGAGTTTATCATTGCTTGGTTCGTCAGTGGATTTGAGAAAACCTATCCCGTATTTGTCCGCAATGCCTTGGAGTCGACGATGAGTCCTGAGATCCACGCTGCGGGAGTCGTAGTCGCCCTCTGCTGCTGCGGCCTCGCCCTTCTCTCCATCCGACTCCTCACGAGCTTCCGCAAATGGAACGGGCAATAGAGCTAAAAAACATAGTCTTTGGCTTTGACCGGAGGAGGATTCTCGATGGACTCTCTCTATTTGTAGAGGCCAACGAAGTCCTCAGTCTTATAGGCCCAAGCGGATGCGGGAAAAGCACGACCCTTCGGCTGATCTCGGGTCTTATTGCTCCGGAACAGGGAGAGGTTCTCTTGTTCGGGCGACGCGCAGAATCCCTGGCCCCCAAGGAGCGCTCAATAGCCACCGTCTGGCAAGGCAAGGCACTTTTCCCTCACCTATCGGTGAGGAAAAACATCGAATTTGGCCTCCGTGTGCGACAGATTGCTCCGGAGGAATGCCGGAGACGGGTCGACGAGGTTGCAGAACGATTTCGCATTCAGACTGCCCTAGACCGCGATGTCCTTAGTCTCAGCGGGGGGGAGCAGCAACGGGTGGCACTCGCTCGAGCGCTCGTAGTCAAACCCCGAATCCTCCTGCTCGACGAGCCTTTTACCGGACTTGACCGCGGACTGGCGATGGATCTCAAGAACGACCTCTTGGAGCTAGTCGCTGAGGGAGGACGTACTTTCGTGCTCGTCAGTCATGACTTCGCCGATGCGCTGTCGCTCTCCCGTCGCGTAGCCATTCTTCAGAACGGCCGTATCGAGCAATTGGGGAGCCCACGCGACCTTTGGTTGGAGCCAAGCTCAGCCTTTGTCGCGGAATTCCTAGGCCGTGCCAATGTTGTCCCTTGTCGTGCTATCACCGCTTCTTCTAACGGGGATTTCCTTGAAGTCACGGATGGGAATCAAGTCTGGATCGGCAGGAATCGAACCGGAGCCGTCGAAGCTGGCCAGCCCTTAGCCTACGTTCTACAACCTTCGGAAATACGTCTAGACGGGAGCGGGGACAGTCACCTGACAGGGGCCTATCTCAGCTCCGACCAAATGGAAACCCATATGACTTACCACTTCAAGCACATGCCAAGCGGCCGTGACATGAGGGTCATGGTTCCGCAAAGCATCAATATACCAGTTCCCGGGCTTGGTTATGGTGACCAAGCCCGATTAAGTTGGAACTCCTCAAGCGCTCTGATTGTGCCCGATCGCCGCCCTTGATATCTCCAGCGATGAAGTGAGAAAGCCGCCCTTGGCGTTCTTCGCTCTGCTCTCGTGATTGGGTATTATCCTATGGGTGTACATGCCTCCACTAACGGGAAGAATCGCGTGCATGGCAGGTCGGTTGGCAGCCTCGACATCACGGCGCGATGAATCTCCCCACTTAGCAGGGCCGACGAGGCGGATGTCCATCCCGATTTCCGCATCCAGTCGGGAATCGCGAACCAGACCAGCCCCAAAGGCATGCCCGAGGCGAAGGACATCAGGATCACCGAGGCGGTCCGCCAGGAGGTGAACGCCTGGGCAAGGCTGTTGAGGGCACCGGCTTTCTTGGTAGCGACGTCGCTCAACCTGCGGTTGCCTCCACTCAGATGTAGGAAGAAACTTTTGTGCAACTATATGTTTAGTAGCCCCGCTCCCGACGTCGCAATCTCCCCGGACGACGTCGCATTGTCAAGGGACAGGACGCAATGTCCCGGGATAGGTAGCGTAACCCCTGGAGGCGCCGCAATGCCCCGAGACAATGACGCATTGCCCGCAGAGACGTCGCATTGCCACCAGAGGCGTTGCGTAACCAGCGGAGACGTCTCAATGTCTCCATGCGATGATGCGTAGCCACGGGAGGCGTCGCATAGTCGACTTACAACGAAGCGATGTATTGGCGCGATGTCGCGTTGCACGTGGAGGCGTTTCAATGTCACGGGAGAAGTCGCATTGTTGCTGGAGGCGTTGCGTAGACCAGGGATAGGCCGCGTAGCCGCTGGAGCGGTCGCATTGTCCCTGGACATTGCGACGATTTTAGCGGGCATCCGGGAGAGCGGGCGGCGGGCGGGGTTTCGCGGTAGACTATGCGACGGTTTTTGATCCTCTTCGACGGAGTCTCGGGGCGGCGTTTTCGCTGGCGGGATCTTTGCGACGGCAGAGGAGATCCAAGGAGGAACGGGTGAGCTCAGAGCTTTCGGTGGCGCAGGTGCTGGCGAATCTGGAGGCGCAGATGAAGAGCCATCGCGACCAGGAGGAGCATCATGCCTCCCGGGAGGCTCATCATCGCGAGCAGCGGGCGGTTCATGCCGCCGAGCTCGAGACGATCGCGCGGCATTACGAGGCGTTCAAGGCTTCCGCCGCCGGGGCCGCCGAGATCGCATCCCGTTTTGCCCCTCCTCCGCCGGCACGGACGGAGCCTCTGCCGCCTTTGAAGCCCGTCCTCCCCAGCAAGCTGGTGGCCCGGGCGGCCGCGGAGATGCCGGCCGGCGAGCCGTTCGCTCCCACGCGGATCGCCGCCGAGGTCAACCGGCGCTACTCCCGCGAGCTCCGCAAGCCCATCGACTCCCGTCTCGCCTCGACCGCCCTGCGCCGGCTGATGCTCCGCGGAGTGATCCGCCTCGTCCGCAAGGGGACCGCCCACCGCGAGACCATCTATGCAAGAGGTTGACGCTTAAGAATGGACGGGCGTTTCTGTAGGGGCGGCCCTGTGTGGCCGCCCTGTTCCCGAGGTGGTCACATCGGGCCGTCTGTTTCCCCGTCCAGGGCGGCCACACAGGGCCGCCCCTACAGACCGGTTCCTGAAGATCGGGCTCCCCGCTTTGTCCCCGCCCCCCGAAGTTGCTAGCATGCCCGCCGGATGACCCTTGCCTCCATGCTCGCTCACCTGGTCGACTGGCGGGTCCGCGAGCGCGGCCGCGCCTATTTTCAGACGGAACGGGTCCAGCTCACGGAGTGCGGGCCGGAGGTGGCGCGGGCCACCGTCTCCGGGTCGGACGAGTATCAGGTCTCCCTGACCCGCGAGGGCGCCAACCTCTGGGCCTTCTGCTCCTGCCCCTTCTTCGCCGGCGGCGAGACCTGCAAGCATGTCTGGGCGACGGTCCTCGCCGCCGACGCCCGCAAGGGGCTGCGGGGCCAGGATGGCGATCTGCCGCGCAAGCTCATGGTCCCGGGCTCGATCAAGGAGCGCTCGCAGCCGGTCCCCACCCGCCCCCTGACCTGGCGCGACACCCTGAACGACCTCGCGGTACACCAGACCCCCGCGGTCGCGCCGGCCTCGACGGCCGGGCGGGAGGTCCTCTATCTGCTCGACGTCCCCGCCACTCTCAAGTCTCAACGGCTCTCGATCCAGTTGCTGAGCGGCTGGCAGAACCCCGACGGCTCCTGGGAACGGCTCTCCCCCTTGAGCATGAACCGCGACGACATCCCAGGGCTCCCCAATTCCGCCGACCAGACGTGCCTCTCTCTGCTGGCGACGCTCGGCGCCGGGGCGACGCGATGGTCGGCGGCGAGCTACACCTCCCAGATCCCGGCCCGCTGCGAGGTTCCGCCGCCGGCGGCGACCGTCCTGCTCCCCCTGCTCTCCACCACCGGACGCTTCCGGGCGCGCCGGAAGAAGGATTCCAACCTCAGCGAGCCGGTGGCCTGGGAGGAGGGGCGCCCCTGGGAGGTCTGGCTGGAGGTGCGCGAGGAGGAGGGCGGCGACTGCCGGGTGGCCGCCTCGCTACGCCGGGGGGACGAGCGGCTGGGCCCCGAGGCGCCGCCGGTCGTCCTCGGCGCGTCGGGGTTCCTGCTCGCCCGCGGCCGCATCTCGCGCCTCGCGGACGGCAACTCCCGCTGGGCCTCGCTGCTGGATCCCGAGAAGGCCCTGCGGGTGCCCGCCGCGGACCGCGACGAGCTGCTCGCGCGTCTCCTCGCCGCGCCGGATCTCCCACGCCTCGAGCTCCCCGAGTCGATGCGCTTCGAGGAGGCGCATACGCCCCCCCGGCCGCGCCTCCGCCTTCTCCCCCCCTCCTGGGCCCGCGGCGCGCCGCGCGCGGAGCTCTCGTTCCTCTATGAAGGGATCGAGGTCCAGGCCGCCTCTCCCGTCCATGGCGTCTATCACCAGCAGGAGCGGCGGCTCCTGCTGCGCGACCGCGAGGCGGAACGGCGCAGCGCCGAACGCCTGCCGGACCTCGGCTTCCGCCCCGACACGGACTCGCTCTCCGGCACGCCGCCGCTGAAGATCCACCCCGGCCGCGTCCCCAAGGCGGTGTCCGCGCTCCTGGCCGAAGGGTGGGCGGTGGAGGCGGAGGGGAAGGTCTACCGCACCGCCGGCCGCTTCCAGATGTCGATCTCCTCGGGCGTCGACTGGTTCGATCTCCACGGCGAGGCGGATTTCGAGGGGACGACGGTCCGGCTGCCGGAGCTGCTCGCGGCGCTGCGGAAGGGGCAGAAGTTCATCACCCTCGGGGACGGCAGCCTCGGGCTTCTCCCCGAGGAGTGGATCCAGCGGCTGACGCCGATGGCCCGCCTCGGGACCGCCGAGGGGGACCACCTGCGGTTCCGCTCGGTCCAGGCGGTCCTGCTCGACGCCTGGGTCGACGACGAGCCGGAGGTGACGTGCGACGAGGCTTTCGAGCGCGCCCGCCAGCACCTCCACGGCTTTTCGGGCATCACGCCGGCCGATGCCCCCCCGGGCTTCCAGGGAGAGCTGCGCGGCTATCAGCGCGCCGGCCTGGGGTGGCTCCACTTCCTGCGCGAATTCGGCTTCGGCGGCTGCCTGGCGGACGACATGGGTCTCGGCAAGACGGTCCAGGTGCTCGCCCTGCTCGAAGCCCGCCGCGCTTTACGGGAGGAGATACCGCGCGAGAGCAAGGAGATCCCAGATCTCCCGCCGTCCCTGGTGGTGGTGCCGCGCTCGCTGGTCTTCAACTGGATCTCTGAGGCGGCCCACTTCGCGCCGCGCCTGCGCGTGCTCGATTACACCGGCGCCGCCCGCCGCGCCCGCGAAAGCGACGCGTTCACCGGTTGCGACGTCGTGCTCACCACCTACGGCACCCTGCGCAAGGACGTGGGGAAGCTGCGCAAGACGGAGTTCGACTATGTGATCCTGGACGAGGCGCAGGCGATCAAGAACTCGGACAGCCAGACCGCCAAGGCCGCCCGCCTGCTGCGCGGCCGGCATCGGCTGGCGCTCACCGGCACGCCGGTCGAGAATCACCTGGGCGAGCTCTGGAGCCTGCTGGAGTTCCTGAACCCTGGCTTCCTGGGCGCCTCCCCCACTTTCCGCCGGCACGCCGACAAGCTGCGCGCTCCCCTGGCCGAGAACCGCGAGCTGCTCGCCCGTGCCCTGCGCCCCCTGATCCTGCGCCGCACCAAGGAGGCGGTCGCCCCGGAGCTCCCCGCCAAGCTGGAGCAGACGCTCTACTGCGAGCTGCCCCCCCGCCAGCGCCGGCTCTACGACGAGCTGCGGGATCACTACCGCGGATCGCTCGGCGCGCGCATCGGCGAGCAGGGCTTCGGGCGCTCGAAGATCCTGGTCCTCGAGGCGCTGCTGCGCCTGCGCCAGGCGGCGTGCCACCCCGGCCTGGTGGACTCCCGCCGCTCGGGCGAGCCCTCCGCCAAGCTCGACCTCCTCCTCCCCCAGCTCCGCGAGGTGCTCGACGAGGGTCACAAGGCACTGGTCTTCTCGCAGTTCACCAGCTTCCTGGCCATCCTCCGCCGGCAGCTCGACGCCGAGAAGATCCCCTACCTCTATCTCGACGGCCGCACCCGCGACCGCCAGGAGAAGGTGGAGGCGTTCCAGTCCAACCCCGAATGCAGGCTCTTCCTGATCAGCCTGAAAGCCGGCGGGCTGGGGCTCAACCTCACCGCCGCCGACTACGTCTACCTGCTCGACCCCTGGTGGAACCCCGCCGTCGAATCCCAGGCCATCGACCGCGCCCACCGGATCGGGCAGGTCCGCCCCGTCTTCGCCAGCCGGATCGTGGCCCGCGACACGGTCGAGGAGAAGATCCTCGATCTCCAGAAGACCAAGCGGAACCTCGCCGACGCGGTGATCCAGGCCGACCGGAGCCTGCTCTCGGGGCTCAGCCGGGAGGATCTGGAGATGTTGCTGTCGTGAGGGGGACGCCCCTTCGGGGCGAACCCTCACTCCCCCAACCCCCTCTCTCCCGGCCTCCCCCCCGACCGCCGGGAGAGAGGGGGCTAAAACCAATACCGTTCACTTTGGTCAATCGTGAGAGCGGGACCTTACCTCCCGCCCAGGGAGGGGGCAAGTCCCTCCCCTACGAAAAATGCCTTAACTGAACAGCATTGGGGCTAAAACTGGGCTAAACAACCGCTTTCCCTGGTTTGACTCACTTCTCCCTCTTCTCCCGGCGGTCCGGGGGGGAGGCCGGGAGAAGAGGGCCGGGGTGATGAGGGCCGCCCTTGCCGCCACCACTCCTGTACCCTCAAGGGATGTCGTCCCGCCATTTGTCGCGGGAAGGCGGAATTGGTAGCATCCCTTCCCGATGACTCTCGCTTCGACTCTCGACCGTTTCGTCAACCCCAAAGTCCGTAAACGAGGCGTTCACTATTTCCGGGGGAAGACCGTGCGCCTCACCGCCTGCGGCCCCGAGCGGGCCGAGGCCATCGTCACCGGCTCTACGGAGTACGACGTCTCCCTCTGGCGCGACGCCCAGGCCCTGCGAGCCTCCTGCTCCTGTCCCTTCTCCGACTGCGGCGAAATCTGCAAGCACGTCTGGGCGGCGATTCTTGCCGTGGATGCGAAAGGCGGCCTGCGGGGTTCCCAAGGCTTCCTGCCGCAAAAGCTCGTGACGAGCGCTCTGGATGAGGAGAGCGCCAGAGCCAGGAAAGAGAAGACCGACCACGCTCCCCAGAAGCCGGGCCGCCCCGCCCCGCCGATGCCGCCGCCCTTCCCGATTCCGTGGGCACAACCGGCGCCCCGGCTTCCAGCCTGGCGCGAGACCTTGCGGACGCTCGCGCTGAATGCTCCGGCCGCCCTCCCGGCGGCGGCGTCCACGAACGAGATCCTCTATGTGCTGGACATCCCCGCCACCATCCGCAGCCAGCAGCTCACGCTGGAAGTGCGGACCGCCCGCAGGAAGCTCGACGGTTCCTGGGGCAAGCTCAGTCTGTCCTACGTGAGCCGCGACAAGATCCCCGAGCTTCCCGATCCCATGGACCGCAAGATCCTGCCCACCGGATCGGGCAGGTCCGTCCCGTCTTCGCCAGCCGGATCGTCGCCCGCGACACCGTCGAGGAGAAGATCCTCGATCTCCAGAAGACCAAGCGCGACCTCGCCGACGCCGTCATCCAGGCCGACCGCAGCCTGATTTCGGGGCTCAGCCGGGAGGATCTGGAGATGTTGCTGTCGTGATACGCCGGAAGTCCGGAGAGCCTCAGCGAGAGCCGCGGATCTCCTGCTCGACTCGCTCCGCGAGGAAAATCTTGAGCAGCGACTGATAAGGAACGTCGCGCTTGTTGGCAAGAACCTTCAGATTCTCGATCAACGACTCCGGAAGGCGGAGGGAGATCGTCCGGGTGGACGGCTTGAGATTGGGGAAGGAGACGCGTCTGGCCTGACTCCAGTCGACATGCTCGGCGGAGTCGTGAGTCGCCCAGAACGCCCTCTCCTGGTCCTCGGACTCAAATTTCGGGGTCGGCTTCAAGCTCTTCTTTCCCGGCATATTCATACTCCTTCCGTTCCCGCGGGGTCATGTCTCGCGCCGAGATGACCCGTACCCTCTCCGCGCGGAGGGTGTAGACCAAAAAAAGGAGACGGCCGGCATCCGTCTGACCCAGGGCGTAGTGCCGGGTCTCATCTTGAGAGTGAAGATCGTCCTCGGCGATGACCAGGGGCTGATTGAAGAAGATCTGCTCGCATTCCGCCTGCGAGACTCGATGCCGCAACCAGTTCTTGTCCGCGTTGCCATCGTCCCATTCAAACTCCTCACCCTCGCCTCCCATCCTGGAGCCCCTCCATTTTCAGTATACGTCCATCATATACAGAGTCAAGGGATCTGTCGTGAGCAGGGCACAGAGCGATCTTGCGGGTTGGAGCTATAAGCATCTATGGAGACCGTTCTACCCCCCACCGCCAGCCCGCGCCACCGCCGCGCCTCCTCCCTCTTCCCCATCACGGCGTACAGCCGGGCCAAGCGATCCGCCGTCAGCAGCGACTTCTCGTGCCGGGGGCCGCGGGCGGCGGCGAGGTCGGCGTAGGCCGCCAGCAGCTCGCGCTCGGCTTCCGCAGTCCGGCCGCGCGCGAGCAGGGCGGCGCCGAGGTTTGACTGGGCGCTGGCGATCAGCCAATTCCCCTTCGGGAGGGCCCGGCGCCTCGCCGCGAGCGCCGTCCGGATGTGCCCTTCCGCCTCGGCCGGCTTGCCGGCGTCGAGCAGGACGCCGCCGAGGATGTTCTCGGCGTAGGCGGTGAGCGGGTGCTCCGCGCCCAGGGCGCTCCGCGCCAGGGCCTGTGCGCGGCGGGCGACCGGCTCGGCCTCTCCGGGCCGCTTCATCAGCCAGAGCAGGTTGGCGTAGCTCGTCAGGGTGTTGATGAAATGGAAGTGGCGCTCGCCGAGCAGAGCCTCCTGGACGCCGAGGGCCTCCCGGTAAAGCGGCGCCGCCTCGGCGTAGCGCCCCTGCATGTCGAGCACCCCGGCGAGGTTGGCGACCGCCTCGGCGGTCAGCGGATGGCGCTCGCCGCGCGCCTCCCGAGCGGCGGTCACCGCCTGCCGGTGCAGCGCCTCGGCCTCCCGCGGCTTCCCCTGGTTGCCCAGGCAGATGCCGAGATTGTTGAGGACCGACGCCAGCTCGAACCGCTCTCCTGGAAAATCGCTCCGCAGCAGCGCCAGCGCCCGCTGGCCGGCGGCGGCCGCCGCCGCTATCCGGCCGAGGTTCTGCAGCGCCACCGCCTGCAAATCGAGAGCGTGCACGCACTCCAGCGAACGCTCGCCTCCCCCCTCGCAGAGAGCGAGCGCCGGCCGCAGCTCGGTCTCGGCCTCGCTCCAGCGCCCCTGGTCGCTCAAGGCCTGGGCGAGCTCCACCCGGGTCGCCAGGCGATGCGGAGGGAGGCCCTCCCGGCTCCGCTCCATCAGACCGAGCGCCCGGCGGAACTCCCGCTCCGCCTCCCGCGACAGGCCGAGATTGAGATAGGTCTCGCCGAGCGTCTCGCGCAGGCTGGCCTCCACCTCCGGCTGCCCGGCCAGATCGCCGCCCAGGCGGACCGAGGCGCGGTCCAGGATCTCCGCCACCGAGACGTGGCGCCCCCTTCCGAGCATTGGATCGGGAGAGGCCAGGGCCTGCCGCAGAAAGGCGCTCACCTGCTCCGCCTTCGCCCGCTCGACCGTGGCCCGGCGGGCCTCCGCCCGCGCCACCCGCGCCTGCCAGGCATAGGCCGCCAAGCCGCCGATCAACGCCAGCAGCGCCAGCGACGTGGCCAGGGTCGCCGCCCGGTTCCGGCGCGCGAGCTTGGCCAGCCGGTAGCCGAAAGTGTCGGGGCGCACGCCGACCGGCAGGCCGGCGAGGTGGCGGCGGACGTCCCGGGCGAGCTCCGCGACCGAGCCGTAGCGGCGCTCGGGCTCTTTGCGCAGCGCCGCGAGGACGATCTGATCGAGATCGCCGGCGAGCGCGCGGGCCCGCTTCCGCGCCTCGACCGGAGGAGCCGAGACCGCCTTCGACGGCGGCGGCGGCATCTCCTCGCAGATCGTCCGCGCCGCCGCGGCGAGCGGCTGGTCGCTGAGGTCGTAGGGAGAGCGGCCGGTCAGCAGCCGGTAGAGGAGGACGCCGAGCGCGTAGACGTCGGTGGCGGTGGTGATGGCGCCGCCCGCGACCTGCTCGGGGCTGGCGAAGGCCAGGGTCGCGTAGCCTTGAGCGCGGGTCAGGCCTTCCGCCCCCTGGTTTTCCGTCCCCTCCTCGCCGGTGTCGAGCAGCTTGGCGATGCCGAAGTCGAGCAGCTTGACCTCCCCCTCGGCGGTGACCAGGAGATTGCCCGGCTTGATGTCCCGGTGCACGACCAGGTTGCGGTGCGCGTGCTCGACCGCGTCGCAGAGGGTGCCGAACAGCTCCAGGCGGGCCCGGAGATCGAGACCGTTGGCGTCGCAGTATTCCTCCAGGGGCACGCCGGCGACGTACTCCATGACCAGGAATGGGAGCCCGTCCTCGGTCGCGCCGCCGTCGAGCAGCCGCGCGATGTTGGGGTGGCTCAGGCTGGCCAGGGTCTGGCGCTCGGCGCGAAACCGGCGCACCAGATCTGGAGAGGCCAGCTCGGGGCGCAGCAGCTTGATCGCCACTTGGTGGCGAAAGGCGTCGTCAGCGCGCTGGCCGAGATAGACGGCGCCCATCCCGCCGCGGCCGAGGAGCCGCTCCAGCACGTACGGCCCCAGGCGCCGGCCCACCAGGCTGGCCCCCACCTCCCGCGCCATCTCCCGCTGGTGCGCGGCGAGGCCGTCGGCGACGAAATCGCCCGCCGTGTTATCCGCCGCATCATGCGCCGCGAGCAGCGACCGCAGCTCGGCGATGAGATCACCGTCGGGCTCGGGCCACGCCGCGAACAGCCGCTCACGTTCCGCGGGCGTCAGCTCGACGGCGGCGTGGAACAGCTCGCGGAGCCGCCGGTGCCGTTCGACGTCAGCCGCCATGATCCTGGAGATTCAATCCGCCGGCCTCAGCTCGCGGAACAGCCACGCCCGGGCCATCGCCGAGTCGCGCTTGACCGTGGTGGCCGAGACGCCGAGCACCTCGGCCACCTCCTCCACCGACAGGCCCACCAGATAGCGAAGCTCGACGATCCGCACCTGCTGGCCGTCGAGCGCCTCCAGCCGGCGCAGGGCCTCGTCGAAGGCCAGGAGGTCGAAGGCGCTCGGCTCGGCGGAGGCGCCGGCGAGCGACAGCGTCACCTGGACGGCGCCCCCTCCCCGCTTCCCCGTCGACCGCGCGCGGGCATGATCCACCAGGATCTGCCGCATGGCACGCGCCGCCGTGGCGAGCAGGTGCGTGCGGTCGGCCAGCGCGCCGGCGGCGGAAGCCGCCAGCTTGAGATAGGCCTCGTGCACCAGCGCCGTTGGCTGCAGCGTGTGGTCCGGACGCTGGCCGCGCAGCACCCCCGCCGCGAGCCGCCGCAGCTCGTCGTAAAGCTCCGGAAGAAGCCGGTCGATCTCGGGGGAAGCGGCGGCCATTTCACGACTTTATCGTAGGAGCGCTCCCAGGGCTCTCCCGGCCGTTCCAATCTCGCGCGTCGTACGCGACAAAGCGCGGCAGGAAAAGGGCGCAGAGGAGAACTCCCATCACGCAGAGGACGCCGCCCGAAACAACAGAAACCTTTACACTGAAGGCGGCCGCGATCATTCCCGCCTCGACGTGGCCGAGCAGCGGACCGCTCATATAGCTCACCATCTCGATCCCCGCCAGCCGTCCCCGCAAGCCGTCGGGGATCGTCTGGTTCCACAGCGTCATGCGGAACATGCCGCTCACGCCGTCCGCTCCCCCCGCGAAGACCAGGAAGAGGAGGGCGGGCACCAGCCCGTCGCTGAGGCCGAAGCCCACGATCGCCAGACCCCAGACGGTGGCCGCCAGCATCACCATCAGGCCGTGGCGATGGACGCGGGAGGCCCAACGGCTGGTCAGGCTGGCCACGAGCGCTCCGCAGGCCGGCGCCGCGTAGAGGAGCCCGAGGGCTTTCGGCCCGCCCCGCGCCGCGGCGATCGCGGGAAAGAGGGCCAGCGGCATGCCGAACACCATGGCCACGAAATCCACCACGTAGGTGCCGATCAGCTCCTGGCGGCTGCGGGCATAGCGGAAGCCGTCGAGAACGCTGCGCAGGCTCGGCCCCTCCCCCGTCTCCGGGGGGAGCACCGCGCGGATCGTCCGGATCGCCACGAACGAGAAGACGAAGGTCAGCACGTCGAAAAGATAGGTCGCCGCGAGGCCGGCCGAGGCGATCAGCGCTCCGCCCAGGGCCGGCCCGGCGATCATCCCGATACTGCCGCGGAACATGGCGAGAGACGCGATGGCCGGCATCTCGTCCGGATCCACGAGCCGTGGCGCGAGGGCCTCCAGCGAGGGGCGCTGCAGACCGTTGAGCGCGGACATCACCGCGGCGACCGCATACAGCGTCCAGACGGGCGGGCTCCCATGGAGCGCGGCGAGGGCGAGCGCGCCGCTGCCCAGGCCGAGGCCGATCTCCGTCGCGAGCACCATCCGGCGGCGGTCCACGGTGTCCGCGAGAGCGCCGCCGACGAAGGCGGTCAGCAGCAGCGGCACCAGCTCGGCGAGACCCAGCAGCCCCACCTTCAGCGAGGACCCGGTGAGCTGGAACATCTGATAGGGAAGGGCCACGTACGTGACCATCGTGCCCAGAAAGGAGACGAATTGGGCGGCGTACAAAGCCCGGAAGTCGCGGTGGCGCCGGAGGGGCCTCAGATCCATGATTCTGGGGATGATAGCAACTGGCGGGCGAGCGCGGACCGTGGGGAGCTCGCGGGCCCCCCACGGCGTCGAATGCGGGCTACTGGCCGACGGGGCCGCCGCCGCACTCTCCCAGCGTATCGCCATGCGCCAGATGGGCGGGAACGGCGTTCACGCTCACGTTGATGACGTGGGCGTTGTCCGGATTGCCCGGCGGGATGTGGCAGACGTCGACTTTGCCCTGGCTGTCGGCGAACGCCGCCGCGGCTCCGAGAACGACCACCGTGGCGAGGAGGATTGAAAACATCGTCTTTTTCTTCATGGTGCCTCTCCTTATAGAAGGGGGAAGCTTCTTCTTCCCCGTGGATGACAAAACATCACATCGGCAAATAAAACCCCGCCGCTCCGCGCCTAGCATGGAGAGCAACGTATACACCTTGTTTTTACTACTAGAAGTCTGCGGATAGCTTATCAGCGATCCGGCCCAGGATCAACCCCCTGAAGGCACGCGGGGGCCTGGAACCAGGGCGAAGGCGAGGAGAGCGGCGGGCAGTGCCAGCCGGACGAACAACCGGGCAAAGTCCTGATCATCCTTCTCTCCCCCTTCGAGACAGTTAGAGCCAATCCATTCTTCGCGACTTGCTTCTCTGCTCTAGTGCGGTCCCGGGAAGGAAAGGGGACAGTTGCACCTGACAAAACTCGGTTCCGTACGTAGGGGAGGGGCTGCTCCTGGGGCTTGTCCCCTCCCCTGCGGGGAGGTTTTTGATAGGGGGCCTTCTTACTCCTTAGAGGTCCTATCAAAACCGCGTGGCCCCTTTTCAGACCCCAGGTTCTTCAAGGGGTCGTGGGGTCCGAGAGGGAGGTTTTGAGAGGAGCTCTTAGCGCCGGTGCCCAAGTTCCTGCTCGACCCGCTCCGCCAGGAAGATCTTCAAAAGCGACTGGTAGGGAACGTCGCGCTTGTTGGCAAGAACCTTCAGGTTCTCAATCAGCAGCTCAGGGAGACGGAGAGAAATCGTCCGGGTGGACGGCTTTAGATTGGGGAAAGAGCCGCGCTTGGCTCGGCTCCAGTCGACATAGTCGACAGAGTCGTGACTCGCCCAGAATTCCCGCTCTTCCTCCTCCGACTCAAACTTCGGGATCGGCTTCAAATTCTTCTTTCCTGGCATATTCGTACTCCTTCCGTTCCTGCGGGATCATGTCTCGTGCCGAAATGACCCGGATCCTCTCATCTCTGAGGGTGTAGACCACGAAGAGGAGACGGCCGGCATCTGTCTGGCCCCAAGGCATAGTGCCGGAACTCGTCGTAGGAGTGGAGACTGTCCTCGGCCGTGACCAAGGGCTGATTGAAGAAGATCTGCTCACATTCCGCCTGTGAGACTCGATGCCGTAGCCAGTTCTTGTCTGCGTTGCCATCGTCCCACTCGAACTCTGTAGCCTCACTTCCCATCCCCGCCACCTCCCTTGGAAGTATACGGCTAACATATACAGAGTCAAGGTTCCAGGGGATAGATCTGCGGCTGCGGAGGCGCGAAAATCCACGGCCGCACCAACTCAGCCAGCCGCCTCCGGAACCTGCTGCGGACCGGCGGTCTCCGTAACGTGGCCAGCACCTCGGGGGATCGCACCAGCCGCTCCACGACGTGAAGGGCCTCGATCAGCCGCTCGTCGAAGAGCGCCGAATGGCCGACCGGCTCGCCACCGTTGCCGGTCTCGATCGCGAAGCCGCCCGGGCCGGACTCCTTGTGCAGCCGGAACGCCGCGTCCCGCCCCGTGCCGGGGAGGACCGCCGCCGCCAGCAGGGCGAGCCAGCGCTCCTGAAACACCGCCGCCGGCCGGTGCCTGCGCTCGGGCGACTCGCCGAGCCGGAACACGCCGAACCGTTTGCCGGGCATCTCCAGAATGCGCCAAGGGCCGGCCAGATCAGCCTCCCCCGCCGTGGGGGGCTCGTCACGCTGGGCGATGCGATGGAGGAAGGAAGGGGAAAACGCGTTGCGGGAAGACGAAAGGGTAGAATCGTCGTAGCTCGGCATGGGGGTCATATCTCCATGTTGGGTTAGGCTCGGGATGTGAGCTGGTAACTCACTCCGGGCCGTCTTATTTTCTGGGCCGGACGGTCCGGCCCGCGGTTGACCTCGTTCGAGGGATGGGGTGCTGCTGGAAGGGTTCTGGGGCCACTGCACCTCCTTCCGGGTCCCTTGGAAGGGCTAAGATGATGGTAGGATTGCAGGGGAAGGGCGGCGTAAGTCAAGTCAAAGATGGAAGCATTATAGTCTATTAATGATTTTGCCTCGGGCATTTGGGGCCGTAACCCAAGCGCAAGGGATAGCTTCCTGACGACTGAACTGGAGACTTGACGTGAAGAGAGAACAATTACTTCTTGATTTTGAGCGGGCCATCTCTTGGCTCAACGTCAATAAAACACGCAAGCTAGACTTATCACACGACAGCGAAGGGCCTTACAGCTTCTTACTAACCTTCCTCCCTCAACTAGGGTGGCCCAAACAAGACCCGCGATGGGAAGTTGGACAGACAGCAGCCTTGGCGTTTTTATCCTATGAGCCCGATCACAATAACTTCCTACTCCGTCGATCTGTTCCGACAAAAGCACCTCTCTTGCGACTCAGCCAAACCACTTTTGATACCCAGATTCGTACCCAAATCGCCGAAAGCATAAGACTCTCCCAGCCGTTACCATTTAGAGCCTTGCTTGACGCAGAGTGGCTCGCCAACTGCACAATTGGTATCAAGGGAAAGAAGCCAGAGAGTGTCACCGGACTACCCATCGTCGGAAAAAATCCCGCGCAACCAGAAATCGAAACAACTATCTGGGGCGTACTGCTCTTTTTTGAACGGTGGAAGCAGGAAGACTACCAATTCAAAGAGATTGGCCAAGCTTTCGCCCTTTTCATGGCCCGCTACATGAACCCAAATCAACCTCGCAAACGCGCATAACTAAGACTAGCTATGATTATCCAGAATTCCAGCCGAGCCTTGACACAAATACTTAAAGAAATCTGCGCCGAAAGAGAAATTCAGCTTGACGCACTCTCTTCTGACTGGTTTTTCCGCCTGACCAAAGGAACTCGTGTTCGACACGTTTTTGGGTATGACTTTCCCTTGAACAATGCCACAGCCCAGATGATCGCAAAGGACAAAGCAGCCACAGCTAAATTACTCGAGACAGACAACATTCCAGCAGTACCCCACAGAATCTTTCATGGCCCGCAATTAGTAGGCTATGTCCCCATGAGCGGAAACTGGCGTGATATCCTCGACTTATTCTACCTCCATAATGAGGACGTAGTATGCAAGCGAAACGAAGGCACCGGTGGCTCAGATGTCTTCCGAGCAAAAACAGTGAACGAACTTGAGATAGCCGTGCACAGGATCTTCCAGAAAAGTCGTTCGCTCGCCATCTCTCCTTATCTAAAAATTGACAACGAATTCCGAGTAATCGTCCTAAATAAACAAACGGAGTTAGTCTATGCCAAGCAGAGGCCTACACTTTGGGGCAATGGTCTTTCCACTATTAATGAGCTAGCACTCGAGTTTTTGGCAAACCAGGCCAATAATAATTCACAATGGGAACCTCTCATCGAGAGCCTAAAGGGAACCGACACTACTCAGGTCCTTCCCACAGGAGAACTGTTTCATCTAAATTGGCGCCACAACCTTGGACAAGGCGCTCAAGCGCACATTCTCGAAGCCAATTGCGCGACAACAAAAGCTATTTCACAACTCGCATTACAAGCCACCCATTCTATTGACATTGATTTTGCTTCAGTCGATATAGTTGAGACACAGGGGACCTTTCAGATCTTAGAGATAAACTCTGGAATCATGATGGAGTCCCTTGCCCAGCAAGGGAACCGCGACTACGCCAAGAAAATATACGAGAAGGCCGTATGCCTCATGCTCGAAATTTACACATCCGCATCAGATTAAATCATGCGTAAGCCTTTCATGAACGAGATCCTATTGCGATTAGCGCCACGACTTGGCGCAGAAGTGATCGTAGAACCTGACTACGGATTCGTTGGACTCCTACGGTTTCCAAATGGTAGTAAAAGTTTTTTTTGGGACAACAAATTCAACTTGAATCCCTTATCCTCAGTTAAGATTGCGCAAGACAAGGGCTATACCAACTTTTTTTTAAAGTCCTTGGGCTACTCCGTCCCAACAGAACGGACATTCTTCAGAAAACGCTTCAGGCGGCATTTAGCCACCAGCCGCGGCATCGAGGATGCTTATAAGTATGCCAAAGAACTAGGCCTGCCTGTCTTCTTGAAGCCGTGTCGACGAAGTCAGGGCCAGCTCATTGCCAAGGTTCACAATCGCAAAGAATTCTATCAATTTTCTCGATCCATCTTCGAACACGATCGTGTAATGATCGTGCAGCAAACTTGCCTAGGCGCAGATTACCGCATTATCGTTCTAGATGGTAAAATTTTATGCGCCTACCGCCGCGAACCTTTACGAGTCACTGGCGATGGATGTTCATCGGTTATCAAACTTCTTAATTTGACCCAAGAGGCATTTAGGTCAGAAGGTCGCGATACAATTATACCTATCGCAGATGAACGCATAATAACTGCACTAAAGAGACAGAGGCTCAAGCTTGACAGCGTGCTACAAGCTGGTAAGTCTATAACCTTGCTAGATGTTGCAAATCTCTCACTAGGCGGAACACTCACAGACATTACAGAATCTATTCACCCTGATTATTCAAGATTATGTGTTCGCGTGACCCATGATATGGATCTTCGCTTTTGCGGAGTTGACCTTATGACGGAGAATGCTACTCAACCCCTGGCAGACTACTCCATTCTAGAGATCAACTCTGCTCCTGGCTTGGATAACTATCTATTTTCTGGCAGAAGACAACAAGAATATGTTGATGACCTTTATCTAGAGGTTCTTAGTGCGATAATGTATGGAAAGCCATCTACTCCTAGAGAGGGAAGCGTCCCATGATCAAAACCAACGCCTACGCCGCCCACTCGGCCACCGCCCCCCTCGCCCCCTTCAGCTTCGACCGCCGCGATCCCGGCCCTCGCGACGTGCAGATCGAGATCCTGTTCTGCGGCGTCTGCCACTCGGACCTGCATGCCGCGCGCAGCGAGTGGGAGGGGACCGTCTACCCGCTCGTTCCCGGCCATGAGATCGTCGGCCGGGTGGTCAAGGTCGGCGGCGAGGTCTCGTCGTTCAAGGAGGGGGACATCGCGGCCGTCGGCTGCATGGTGGACTCCTGCCAGCATTGCGCGAGCTGCGCCGAGGGCTTGGAGCAGTACTGTGAGAACGGCATGACCGGCACCTACGGCGGCGTCGAGAAGGAGACCGGCCAACCGACCCGCGGCGGCTACTCGGAGCGGATCGTGGTCGACGAGAAGTTCGTTCTCCACATCTCGGACAAGCTGGACCCGGCGGCCGCGGCCCCCCTGCTCTGCGCCGGCATCACCACTTGGTCGCCGCTGCGCCACTGGAAGGTCGGCAAGGGGCACAAGGTCGGCGTGGTGGGCCTCGGCGGGCTGGGCCACATGGCCGTCAAGCTCGCCCACGCCATGGGCGCCCACGTGGTGCTGTTCACCACCTCGCCCGGCAAGGAGGCTGACGCCCGCCGCCTCGGCGCCGACGAGGTCGTGATCTCCAAAAACGCCGAGGAAGTCGCGAAGCACGCGAACAGCTTCAACTTCATCATCGACACGGTCGCCGCGCCGCACAACCTGGATACCTTCCTGACGCTCCTGAAGCGGGACGGCGCGATGGTCCTGGTCGGCGCGCCGGGCGAGCCGCACCCCTCCCCCGGCATCATGAACCTGATCATGGGCCGGCGCAGCCTCGCCGGCTCGCTGATCGGCGGCATCGCGGAGACCCAGGAAATGCTCGATTTCTGCGCCGAGCACGGGATCGCGTCCGAGATCGAGATCATTCCGATCCAGAAGATCAACGAGGCCTATGAACGGATGCTGAAGGGGGATGTGAAGTACCGCTTCGTGATCGATATGGCCTCGCTGGGCCAGGAGGCGTAGCCGGCCGAGCCGCGAGCTGTGTTAGGGTTCTCCCAACTTTCCGGACATGCTCAGCAAGGGGGGAACCGATGGATCGATTTCTCGATCAGCTCAGGTTGCATCCGTGGACGGCGATCCTGGTGGGGGCGGTATTGCTCGAGGGCCTCCTCCTCGTGGGGTTCAAACGGACGGAGCGGGCGGCACGGCTCCCCAAGTTTCTTGGGCTGGCCCTTCTTGCCGGATCTGTCGGGGCCGCGTCGAGCGTTCGGGGGGTCCTCGACACCTTCCGGGCCATCGCCTTGACCGGGTCAGGAGGCTATGGAACGGTGGCCGCGGGCCTCGAGGAGAGTCAGGGAGCGTTTCTCCTTGGGCTGGTGCCCGCCCTTCTGACGCTCGTGGCGGGCCTGCTCTTCGCCCGCGGGCTCGAGGCCGGCAGCCCCCAGACCGCGGAGCCTCGGCGCGAACCCAGGCTCATGAGCCGGTGGTTCCTGATCTCCCTGACTCTGTTGTCGGTCCTGGCCGTGGCCCTGAGCTTCCATGAAATCTGGTTTGTCCAGACCGTCGCCGCCATCACGCTCACCCCTCCTTCGGGCAACACGCCTGCGGCGGGCGGCATCGGGGAGGCCGCGCAAAGTCTGTCAAACCACATTGTCGGCCTGAGCTTGCTCTCGCAGGCGGCGGTCCTGGGCTCCGCCGCCCTGATCCTCGCCCTCTACCTCTCAGGGACCCGGGCGATCTCCCCTCGCCAGACTCGTTGGGGGCGCACTCTCGCGGCGCTCCTCCTCATCTCGTGCCTGACCGGAGCCGTGGTGGTCTGGCGTCAGGTTGCCCGCTTTCATGAGATCGCGGTCACCGGTATGCCGCGCTAGTCCTTCGGGCCGTTGAAGGTAGAGGGGATGAACTCGGAGTCTTCCTGCGCCCGGCGCTCGAAGGCGAGGAAATCGTAGTAGCCGCAGCGGCTGTTGCCGGGATAGTCGCGGCAGATCGCCGGCCGCGCCTCGTAGACGGTGCAGCGGCGCGTCTCGCGATTCATGAACTTGCAGATGGTGCCGTAGATCTTGTCCGGCTGATGCCGGAGCACGGTCTCGCCGGGCTCCTCGCTCTTCTTGGTAAACTTCCGCGCGACGATCTCGGGGGGCAGGTTCAGGTAGAGCGCCAGGCGCTGGACGTCCGAGTCCTGAATCGGGATCCGCGGGTAGGAGCAGCAGTAGGAGGGGCAACGGTCGCAGCAGTAAAAATTCGCCATGGTGTAGTGTCCCCGGGATCGAGTCTAACCGTTTCGAAAGAAATGTCCACTCTGGAGGCTCCAATGAACGGCAAGGTCGCGTCTCTTCTCGCCGCAGCGCTCCTGCTCACTACCGCCGCCTGGTCCGCCGAGCCGGCGCCGGAGGTCCTGCCGGTGCCGGAGAGCATCTCGGCCCAGGGCGTTCCGGCCATCCCCGCTCGCGCGGTCGAGGATCTCCTCCCTTACGAGAACCTCCGTACCGCCAGCCTCGCCGATTGGCATCCGAAGGAGCGCCGCCTGCTGATCCGGACCCGCTTCGCGGAGAGCCCGCAGGTCCACGAGGTCGCGATGCCGATGGGCTCCCGCACACAGCTCACCTTCTACCGCGATCCGATCGGCAACGCCTCGTACCGGCCCGGCGATCCCGAGCAGCTCCTCTACGCGCTGAACGAGGGGGGCGCCGAGAACTTCCAGTTTTTCATGCTCGATCGCCGGACCGGCCGGGCCCGCCGTTTCACCGACGGCACGCATCGCTACGTCTCGCCCGTCTGGTCGCATGACGGCAAGCTCCTCGCCTACTCGAGCAACGCCCGCAACGGCCGCGACATGGACGTCTACGTGGCGGACCCCGCGACGCCCGGCAGCGAGCGGCGGATCGCCCAGGTCCAGGGCTCCTGGTCGCCGCTCGACTGGAGCCCGGACAACCGCCGCCTCCTGCTCTCCGAGTTCATTTCGGCCAATGAGTCGTACATTCATTGGATCGACGTAAATGCCGTGGATGTCGCGGGCGGCGAGGTGCATGCGATCACGCCGCGCAACGCCCGCAAGCAGGACCCGACCATTTCCTACCAGGGAGGGCAGTGGTCGACGGACGGCAAGTCGGTCTATGCGCTCTCGGACCGCGGCAGCGAGTTCCTGCGGCTGGTCCGGCTCGACGCCGCGACCAACGCTCCGGCCGTGCTCTCGGGCGCCGTCCCCTGGGATGTCGAGGAGTTCAGGCTCTCGGACGACGGCCGGCTCCTCGCCTTCTTCACCAACGAGGACGGCATCAGCAAGCTCCATCTGATCGATGCCACGACCGGCGCCGGTCTGCCCGCCCCCGATCTGCCGGCCGGCGTCGCCTCCAGCCTTCTCTTCCGCCCCGGCTCGCACGAGCTGGCGTTCGAGGTGAGCTGGGCCCGCTCCCCTTCGGACGTCTACAGCTACGATCCGGACCAGCGCCGCCTCGAGCGCTGGACGGCGAGCGAGGCCGGCGGCCTCAATCCGGAGAGCTTCCCGCTGCCGGAGCTCGTCCACTACACCACTTTCGACAAGCGGACGATCCCGGCGTTCGTCTACCGGCCGGCGGCGGACCGCTTCAAGGGGCGGCGCCCGGTCTACATCAGCATCCACGGCGGGCCGGAGGGTCAAGCGCGGCCGTTGTTCCTGGGGAGCATGAACTATCTGCCGGCCGAGATGGGGGTGGCGTTGATCTATCCCGACGTCCGCGGCTCGAGCGGCTATGGCAAGTCCTACCTCAAGCTGGACAACGGCCGGCTGCGCGAGGACTCGGTGAAGGACATCGGTGCCCTGCTCGACTGGATCGCCACCCAGCCGGACCTCGATCCGGCGCGGGTGATGGTCGCCGGCGGCTCCTACGGCGGCTACATGTCGCTCGCCGTGATGACCTTCTACAGCGACCGCCTCTGCTGCGGCTGGGACACGGTGGGGATCAGCAACTTCGTGACCTTCCTGCAGAACACGCAGGGGTACCGCCAGGATCTCCGCCGCGCCGAGTACGGCGACGAGCGCGACCCGCAGATGCGCGCCTTCCTGGAGGGGATCGCCCCGGCCAACCGCGCCAAGAAGATCACCAGGCCGCTGCTCGTCAGCCAGGGGGCGAACGATCCGCGGGTGCCGCTCGCCGAGTCGGATCAGATCGTCGCCGCCGTGAAGAGCAACGGCGTGCCGGTCTGGTACCTCGTCGCCAAGGACGAGGGGCACGGCTTCGGCAAGAAGACCAACACGGATTACCAGCGGGCGGTGCTGTTCGAGTTCGTGCGGCGGTTCCTACTGGCGGAGAAGTAAGCGGCATCTGAGCCCCCTCTCTCCCGGCGGAAGGGGGGGAGGCTGGGAGAGAGGGGGTTGGGGGAGTGAGGGTCCGGCGGGGGGTCCGCTTCTTGCAGAGTCCCCCCGCCGACCCGCCCGCCTTGGGCGCCAAGGAGCTTACCGACCATGTTCAACAACATTGAGCTGCGCGACCTGGCGCAGGTGTCCGGCCCCGAGCGGGCCTTCCTCACCCTTTATCTCACCAACAAGGAATCGTACGGCGGCCTCAAGGGGCGCATCGACACTCTCCGCTCCCTGCTCAAGGACGACGCGGTCGAGACAGAGCATTTCGAGGAGAATCTGAAGATCGTCGAGAAGTGGCTCGCCGAGCACACCTGGGAGACCGACGGCGTCTGCCTGTTCGTCTGCTGGGCGCTCGACTATCAGCAGGCGTTTCCGCTGACCGTCGCCGTGCCCGACCTGCTCTGGGTGGACTCCTCCCCTTATATCCGTCCGCTCGCCGAGCTCCAGGACGAATACGAGAACTTCGTCGTGGTGGCGGCGGACAACACCGCCTCGCGCATCTTCTTCGTCACCTCGGCGCGGGCGGACCAGGACGCCCGCATCAAGGGGGACATCAAGAACAACGTCAAGAAGGGGGGGTGGTCGCAGAAGCGCTACGAGCGGCGGCGCGTCAACGATCTGGTGCACTACTCCAAGGAGATCGTGGAGGTCCTGACCGAGATGGACCAGAAGGAGAAGTTCAACCGCCTGTTCATCGTCGGCTCGCAGGAGACGATGGTGCAGATCGAGAGCGCCCTCACTCCGCCGCTCACCGCCAAGCTCGCCGGCAAGAAGAACGTGGACTTCAGCGCCGGCGACGATCAGATCTTCGACTCCGTCTTTGATCTTTTTTTCACCGCCGAGCGCGATACCGAGGCGAAGCTCTGGGACAAGATCAAGGACGAGATCTGCAAGGGGGGGCTCGCCGTGGCCGGGCCGGAAGAGGTGCTCAAGGCCGCCGCCGTGGGACGGGTCGAGAAGATCGCCGTCACCCGCGACGCCAAGCTCCCCGGCACCCGCTGCCGCGACTGCGAGAACCTCTCGTCCGGCGACCTCAAGAAGTGTAAGGTCTGCGGCTCGGCGGACGTCTTCCCGTCGACCTCGTCAACGAGCTGGCCGAGCTGGCGGCTCTGACCAGCGCGGAAACCGACTTCGTCGATCGCATCGAGGGGCTGTCCGAGGCTGGGGAGGTGGCGGCGCTGCTGCGGTATTGAGCGAGAAATGAGCGGAAGCAGCGCTATCGGGGGTGGTTTTCCGGCCCTCCGGTGGCGTCTCCCGCCTTCCAGGAGGCGACGATCCGCGAGAAGGTCTTCTCGTATTGGGAGTACTCAGCCTCGGGCCCGGTGAATCCAACGGTATAAAGGAGGTCTTCCCGCCCCTCGCGGATCGCCAGGGCGACGACCCGATCCTCGATCGTTGCCTCGCCGCCACCCTGCTTTTGGATCCGCAGGGTCATCCGCACCGCCTCGAGGCCGCCGAGCTTCGCCGGCGCATGCCGCAGGACGGTCAGGGTCGTGCCCGCCGCCAGCTCGCCGCCCACGAGCGACCGCAGCGCGTCCTCGGCGGAGTTGAAGTCCAAGGCGTTGTAGCTGCCATCCACCCACAGCCGGGACTCTCGCTTGCCGGGCAGGGTCATCAAGCACCCATGGACCGGATTCGGCGCCGGATCGTGACAGCACGACAAGCCTTCCGGCAACGCGATCGAATAAAGGTAGCTCTCGCTCGAGAACGAGCCCTGCCGGCAGACGTCCTCCGCGCCCTCACTCAGGGTACCCAAGCCGCAAAGCGCGACTCCAGCCACCATCAGATGTGGCAACCATCTCCCCATTAATTTCCTCATCATCGCCCGCCTCACTGAAACGATCGTTACGAGCCACCTCCCCCGCCGGGGAGCTCGCAGAAGCACTTGCCCCGACGGCGCTTGACCGCATCGTAACCGCCGCGCACCTTCTTATCCCAATCAGGATCGACGGTGTTGTACTTTCCTGTTCCGCCCTTGTCCCGCTCATCGGTCTGCAACCGGTTGATGAAGTCGTCGATCGACCGAGCTCCTCTCACCTTTTCCCCGAAATGTTGGCCCCAGTAGTCCACCGCCTGCTGGACGGAATCATAGGAGAGATTGTTGCCACCCGCGCGAGTAAGCCCGAACGCGTTGTTCAGATCCCGGGCGTGCTGGCCCATCCAGCCGCTCTCGTGGGCGGAGAGGCCGAGCAGGAAGTTGGGGTCGAAGTTGTATTTCTCGGCAAGCTTCTTCACCGGGCCCAGCAGGTCGCTGAAAAAGGAGTTCTGCTGGTCCGTGCACTCCACCAGGCCGGAAGGATCCACCAGGTTGATCGGATCGCTGATGGCGTAGCCGAAGAGATTCGTGCCGCCCCCGGCGAATCGAATGGGGTCCTTGGCGGTCCAGCGGCCCGTGGCGGGATCGTAATCCCTGGCTCCGAAGCGCACGAGGCCGGTCTGCCGGTCGTAGAGCCCGGCGGCAAAGCCAAAGGGCTGAAAACCGGGATTGGTGTCGAGGATCACCCGCCCGAACTCGTCATAGTCGAGCTGCTGGGCGATCCCACCGGTCGCCGCATTGATGACCAGCCGTGGGCTGCCGAGGTGGTCCGAGAGAATGCGATAGACGATTCCCGCCCGAATCATGAAGTCGGGCACGTTGCTCCGCGAGCCGTAGACGAAACGGGACACCACGTTGCCGGCACCGTCGAGCTCGGCGACCGGCTTCAGCAGATCGCGATAGAGGAAGCCCTGCACCAGGGTGCCGTTGATCTTCTTGCCGATCCGACGGTTTCGCCCGTCCACGACATAGTCGATGGCGATGCCGCTGGGCAGGCCCACGGACAGCAGGTTTCCCAACTCGTCATACCCATAGACCACGGCCGCGCCGTTCTGGGTTTTCGAGAGCAACTCGCCGTTGGCCGTGTAGGCGAAGGACGTATCACCATAGGCGAGGAGCCGGTCCTGGTCGTCGTAGGACGCCGCCGCCGGACCGAAAGTCCCGTCGTAGGAGAGGCGATTGCCATTGGGGTCGTAGGTGTACTCCGCCAGCAAGGCGCCGTTCTTCTCCACCCGGGTCAGGTGGCCGGCGAGGTCGTATGAGTAATCATAGGTGTTCGTCACGCCTCCGAGGGTTTCCAGCTTTCGAACGATGCGTCCGAGCTTGTCGCGGAGGTATTGGACCTGCCAGAGAGACGAGGCCCCGAAAGCGGCGCTGGCCGCGGCCGGCTCGCCGAACTCGTTGTAATCCAGGGCCGTCGTCACCGATCCGAGGCTGGTCGCCCGCAGCAGGCCGCTGGTGGCGTCACGGCTCACGGCGAGACCTCCCGCCCCGACGAGCAGACCGTCGCGATCGTAGGAGAAGGTCATCGCCTGGCCGCCGTTGACCCGCTCCTCGCGGGTGCGGAAGCCGGTGTCGTAGAGCCACTGCACCGAACCGTTCACCTCGCCGCTCCACGCCGCCGAGGTCAGCAGGTGGCCGTCGTAGGCATAGGAGAGGCGGTTGCCCTCCGGCGTGGTAACGGTCAGCGGGTCGCGGGTGCCGGTGCGATAGGTGATCGCGGTGGTGCCACGGTGCGTGGTCACGCCGGTCGGCCGGCCGCCTACGTCGTAGACAATGCCGATGCCGCGGCCGTCCGGCCGCAGGATCTGCGTGACCTGGCGGTCGACATCGTGAACAAAGGTGGTGCGGACGTTGCCCGTACCGAGGTCAGGCGGGGTGTACTGGCTCTGCTGGTCCACCTTGGTGTACTGGAACGAGTGCGCCGGCCGGCCCGGCGGCGTCAAGCTGACGAGGTTATCCGCCGCGTCGTAGCCGAACCGGATCTCTCTGCCGCCCGGATGGCGCTGGACTTCCAGCCGGCCGAGCGCGTCATAGCTCAAGCTCACCGTTCTGCCGAGAGGATCGGTGACGCTCGCCAGGCGGCCATCGGGTCCATAGTGGTACGAGGTCGTGCGCTCGCGGTCTCCCGATCCCTGGCTGAGCCGGCTTAGTCTTCCGGCCGTGTCGTACTGCCAGGAGAGCGGGGCCAGACCGCTCACCTGACTGGTGACGAGCCGGCCGAACTCGTCCGCCTGGGAGGTGAAAATCCTGCCTTCCGGGGTCTGCCAGGTCGAGGTCCGGGTGGGCCCGTCGTAATTGGCACTGAAGGTCTGACCGTTCTCGGTGACGTTCTGGAAGCGGTTGACGACTGAGAACGGGTCTTCCGGATCGGCGAGCTCCGCCCCCTGCTCGACCAGCGTCGTCGAGGTCAGCCCCGACGGGGTGCGCACTTCGCGCACCTCGGCTCGCCGGTCCCTCGCTCCCCAGGCCCCGTCAGGCCCTTCGCGAGTGGTCACTACGGTACCGCTCGGCTGCGTGGTCACCCGGGTGCCGGAGCCAAAGATCGACTCGACGGTCTCCTCTGTCTCTCCTTCCGGGCTCAACCTCCCGCTGGTCCGGCGAGTCTGGAGAGTACGGTTTGTGCTCACCCGGTATTCGGTGTGCCGGCCGAGGGCCGTTTCCACGGCGACCGTATAGTTCTGGGGGTTCGTTCCCCCTCCGCGGGTCAGCGTCTTGAATCCTCCGGCGGGGTCGTCGTCGCGGATCAGACGGCCCAGGATGTTGTAGGCATAAGCGTAGGTGTTCTGACGCGGATCGATGCGGGTTTTCATCAGGCCCCGGTCGTAGGTGAAGCCGTACGTCCGGAGCCCGGCCGGATCCGAGAGCGAGGCCAGGTAGCCGTCGCCGCCGATCACGAGCCGGGTGCGCTGGCCGAACGGCGCGACGACGGCGAGAGGCCGGCCGGCCGCGTCCCGTTCGACGCGCGTCAGGTTGCCGTAGGCGTCCTCGATTTCGGAGAGCAGCCCGCCGGGGGTGTAGCGGAAACGATAGATCGCGGCGCCGCTCGCGGCGTTGACAGTGCGGAGGTGCCTGCCCCTGGGATCAAAGACGTAGATCTCATTGCCGTCTTCGCTCGACAGGAGGATCTCCTCGTTGGTGAAGCCGGGCAGATCGGTGGCGATGGAGCCGACATTCATGTTGTAGTAGTCGGAGAAGAGGAGGGTCCCATCGGGCGCGAGGGCGAGGGCGAGCGGCCGGCCGAGGGCGAGGCCCAGAGCGGGCGTGCCGTCGGGACTGACGGCGCTGAAGCTGGACTCGCCGGAGCCGGCAAAGGTGGAGATCTTCCCCGCCGGGCTGACCAGGCGGATGCGGTCGTTGTTGGCCTCGGCGATGAAATAACTACCGTCCGCGGCCATGGCGAGTCCGGCCGGCCCGTCGAGTTGCGCCGCGCTGGCCGGTCCGCCATCTCCGGCGAGGCCGCTCGTGCCCATGCCGGCGACAGTCCGGATGATCCCGTCCAGCCCGACCTGGCGCACGCGGCTGTGACCATAGTCCGCGATGAGCAGCATTCCCTCGGGAGTCACGGCAAGGCCCGCAGGAGACAGCAGGAACGCCTCGCGAGCCGGTAGCCCGTCGCCGACTCCGTCGGCGGGCTCGCCACCTCCGGCCACGACGCTGAGCCAGCCGTCGAGTCCGACGAACAGCACCGCGCCCGCTCTCTCATCGGTGACGTAGAGCCCGCCGTCGCGATCAAACGCCAAGCTCGTCGGCTTCTCCAGCGATGACTCCGTGGCCCGGCACAGGTCGCCGCCGGCGCATAAGGAGAGGGATTTGCCGCGCAGGGACTTGGGAGACGGCTGCGGTTTCGTGGTCAACTGTCCGCCCCCCGCGAACTCCCCCTCGCACGAGCCGGCGACCGTCGTCAGCGTGCCGTCGCTCTCGAGCTTCCGCACACAGCCGTTGCCGGTATCCGCAATATAGACCCGCCCGTCCGGTGCCACCGCGACGCCGCTCGGGTTGGTCAGCCGGGCGAGGAGCGCCAGTCCGCCGGCGCCACAGTGGTCGGAGCTATCGGCCGGAGGGTCCTCTTCTCCGCCGCCGCTGTCTGGCGTCCCCTCACAGCGCTCCCCCGTGCCCGCCACTGTCGAGAGCGTGCCGTCCGGCGCGACGCGGCGGATGCGGTGATTGCCGGTATCGGCGATGTAGAGACTGCCGTCCGACGCCCGCGAGATCCCCCATGGGAATGCCAGTTCGCCCCGCCGCGCCGGACCGCCGTCGCCGCCGCCACCGAAGTTGCCGGTGCCAGCCACGTTGACCAGGAAATGGCCGAGGGGATCGGCGCTGTGCCGGCCGCCATAGCCGGGATAGAGCGCCCTCCGTGTCGGCTCATAGAGGTGGTGGACCGACAAGGTCCAGCCGCCGAGGCCCATCTCTCGCCAGTCGAGATGGGAGACGTTGCGGCTGAGGACGCGCCCGCTGCTGGCGAAGCTGCGGCGGACCGCAATGTCTGAGCCGCTACGCCCGACTTCCAGCGGCCCCCCGGAGGGGAAGCGCGAGAAGCTCTGCTGGAAGTCTGCCGGGGTGTAATAGACCGCACCGTACCGATAGATCGTCGTCACCGTGACCGGGCTGGAGCCTTGGACGATCCGGCCGTAAGCGTCCTTGCCGTCCCAGGAGACCTTGGCAACCAGGTTCGGCGACGCGGGATAGCTTGCCGAGAAGACCCGTCGGCCGGCGACCGCGACCTCGAATTCGATGCCCTTCAGAGAGGCCGGCACGCTGCCGCCGCTGACTCGCAACTTGCGGAACTGCAGGGCGCCGTACCCCGGCATCCGGTCGCTGTCGTAGTGCAGGCGGAGAGGCGTCCCGTCGAGGGGGATCTCCTCTCTCAGGATCTGGCTCTGGCACTCGATGATCGAGCCCTGGTCGCAGTCGTTGTCGTCCTCATCATCCGAGTCGTCGTCCGGCTGATCATGGCCGGGGTCGTCGTCCTCGTCGACGTCGGGTTGATCCGGGTCCGGGGGCGGCTCGGCGTCGGGGGGCGGTCCGTAAGGCCAGTTGCAATCCCAGGGGGTCAGATGGGGGATCGGCACCCGCCAGAGGCTCTGTCCGGGCACATAGAGCTGTGCCAGGGCTTGGCGTTCCGCGGCGGTCACTCCGAGCGCCTCCAGTGCGGACGCGTCAGCCGGCTGGCCGCTGCCGTCGACATCGAGCGCCGCCATGCCTCCAGCGATGGACAATACCCTGAGGATGCGGCCGTTCTCCGACGGCACCCAGGCCGCGAGCCCACGGTCGTAGAAGCCCACCGGCACGATGCCTCCCACGGGAAAGCCGAGGAAGTTCTCGAGGTACTGGACCGCCGGCTGGGAGAGCTCGACTCGCGTGGCCCCGGCGGCCACGGCCTCGTCCGCCGAAAGCTCCACGGCGTAGGTGTAGCCGGTGTTGGGAGGCAGCGGCGCCGGCATGGCTTTCACACCGTCGGCCCCGACGCTGTACTCGGTCGCGCGGATGGAAAGCGCGGAGAGGGGCTGGACAGAGCCGTCCGCGAGCACCATCGAGGCGGTAGTGCCCGGCGGGAACAGCAAGGTCGCGCGGCGGGTGCCGTCGTCGTCGGTCACCGTGCCGCCACGAGCTACCTGGAGATCCGGCTGGCCGGCGAGGATCGTGGTCACCACGGCGTCGAGCGGAACGAGGACGACATCGTCCACGAAGCCGTAATCGCGCGCCGGCGCGACGAGCGACCGCTGTGCCGGCAGATACCCGGCCTTCCGGTAATCCACGACCAGCGGACCGCCGCCGTTGACGACAAGGTCGAAAGCCCCGTCGGCCCGGCTTCTCGTGTGGCCGAGCTCCGGGTGATCATGGATGGCGACCTCCACGCCCGGCAGCGCGCCGCCTGCACGGTCCAGGATCCGGCCCCGGAGCACGGCGGTCCGTCGCGGGTCGATCGTCCCCGCGGCCACTCCGGACTGGATCGGGTTCGCGCCTGTGTAAAGGAACTCCGTGGCGGCAGCCAGGTCGGTCGCCACGGTGAGGTCGAGAGGCGGCGCCACCGTCGCGGGATCAGGGGGCAGAGGAGGCTCCTGCGGCCCGGTGTCGATGGTGAAATGGACCGCGGCCGGAGGCGAGACATTGCCCGCGTTGTCGATGATCGTCGCCGTGAGGCTCACCGGCCCGTCAGGAAGAGTGTCGAAAGGCGCGCACTCAGCGGTGCCGCCGCCGAAGGTGCACGCCAGGGGCACGGGGGCTCCGGCCACCCGCGCGGCGAGCGTCGCGGAGTTGACCCCGGAGCCGCTGTCGGAATAAGCGAAGGTGATCGCGGGCGTGGCGTCACGGACAGTCGCACCCTCGGCCGGAGCGGTGATGGTGAGGCTCGGCGGCACGGCATCAACCGGCTCGCCGCCGTCGAAGACCAGCACCAGCCGGGGAGCGTGGCCCTCGGTCCCCTCGCGCGATCCGTACTCCACCAGGCCGTTCTGTGTCTCGTCCCGCTTCTTGATCAGCCAGCCGTAATGCGGCGCGCCGGCGACCTGGCTCTGAACGTCCGCGGTTACGTCGTACCCCACCCATCCGGTGAGGCTGTTGGTCTGGAGGACGGAGGCCGTGGGTGCGGTGGCGAAGGTCCCGCCGCCCCAACTGGCCGGGCAGTCGGCATTCTGATTTCCAGGGACCGCGTCGGCGGCGCAATTCCAGGTCGCACCCGCTTCCGACCAGTCGGCGGTGAGCCGGTGGGCGTCCAGCGTGCGGCCGGCACTCCCCCAGTTGCCGCCATTGGTCTCGACGAACATCTCCAGGGTGGCGGAATGGAGCTGTTGGACGGCGCTCTGAAGCCCGCTGAGGTCGAACCGCGCCAGCGCCCGGTTGTTTCCGCTCGCGCGGATCCGCAGCAGGGTTTCCGAGCCCTGATTCTGGTTGGCCGCTCCGCTGCGGAGATAGGTATCGGCAACCTCCGGCAGGGTAATCCGGTGCTCGCCGTCCCCGAGGAGGAGGTCGAAGCCGGAACCCGCCGTGGCCAGATGCCCTCCGCCGTCCTTGATCTCCGCCAGGATCGTGTGGCTACCCTCCGCGAGGATGGGCCAGGGGCAGACCGCGCCCGTCGAGCAGACCGCGCAGGTGGCGGTGAGGTCCGCGCCGTCGAGGGAGACCCGCAGCGAGTTGAGATCCAGCGCCGACCCGGCGTCGAAGAAATGCACCTGGATCGGCTGTGTGGGCCGGTTGATCAAGAACCGCTCGGAGGGCGAGACGATATCGAGCCGCGGCGGCGTGCTGTCGGGAGCGGCGGCCTCCACCACCAGGACCAGGCGCGGCTCGTCACGGCACATCTCCCGAGAGGAGTACTCCACGAGGCCGTTCTGCTCTTCGTCGGTCTTCTTGAGCAGCCAACCGTAGTTGGGAGTGCCGGTAGCGAAGGCAGCGATGTCGGAGGTGAGATCAAAGGAGATCCAACCCGTGAGGTTGTTCGTATGGAGCACGGTCGCCGTCGGCGCTGCGTTGAAGCTCCCGCCATTCCAGGCGACCGCGCAGTCCGGGTGGGAGTTCGACGGCACGGTATCCGCGGGGCAGTCCCAGGTCACTCCGCTCTCCGTCCAGTCCGCCGTCAGCCGATGGGCATCCACCGTCCGGCCATTGCTCCAGTTGGCGCCGTTGGTCTGGATCCGCAGCTCAAGGTTGGCTGAGACGAGTGTTCCCCCGGCGAGGGCCGCCGCGATTTCCGCGGGATCGAAGCGGACGAGAGCGCGATTCGGTCCCGCGGAGCGGACCCGCAGGAAGTTCTGCTGGCCCACGTTCTGGCTCCGAGCGCCCTGGCGGAGGTAGGAATCGGCGGAAGCGTAGAGAGTGACAGTGCGCAAGGACGTCGTCTTGGTGGCAGCCGTTGGCGCCCCAGGCTCCGAAGCCGCCGCCGTAGCCCGCTGAACCGTGAGATGTACGGTGATGGGAGCAGAGCGGTTCCCCGCGAAATCCTCGACCGCCGCGGTGAGAATCGTCGTGCCCGCTCGCAACGGAGTTGCCGGCGTGCAGTCTGCCTCCTGGTCGCTCTCTTGGCAGCCAAGCGCGAGCGTCGCTCCGTCGGCGGTCGCGATCAGGCTCCCGCGCCGTACTCCGGAACCGGCATCGCTGTACCGGAAGCGCAGCCGCGGGGTTGCCGTCGTAAGAATAGAGCCGTCCTGAAAACCGGGAAGCTCCAGCCGCGGCGGGGTTACGTCCGGTGGCCCGGGAGCAATGCCGAGACCGCGGATAAGGCTCTTGCCGAAGGCCACGCGTTCGAGGGTGTGCCCCGAGGCCTTCACGTGAACCACTGCGCTACGGCTGGCGACCCAGGCGGTGACATCGCCCGGATCGGCTGCCAGCGCGACGATCCGGTCGCCGGGAGGGAACGGCCTCGCGGTCGCAATCAACCGGCCGGTCTTTCCCAGGTGCAGCAACTGCATCGCCGTTGCCAGCCAGACCCCGCCATGGCCGTCGGGAGCCAGGAAGCGAACCCCGGCCAGGGGAGCGGTGGCGGCGAGCACGCCCTCCGCCCGGTAGAGTCTCACCTCGTCCTGCCAGCCTATCCACAACGAACCGGATCGCGGGTCGACACCCAAGCCGACGACAGGGCCCGAGGCCGGCGGCGAGAACGACGAAATCCTCTGACCGGTGACCGCATCCAGGACCATGAGCTCGCCCCCGCTCGCCACCCACAAAAGGTCTCGCACCTCATCCAGGGCGAGCCCCTCAGCGGGCCGGGGCAGACTCAACTCTTGAAGGGATTGACCGGCCGCTCCGATGGCGAGGAGCTTTCTGCCACGAGCAACCCACAGGGAGAGGTCGGCGGGGCGCAGAACGGCTTGCGGAGCTCCAGATTCTGAACCCGGCAAAGGAATCCTTGCCAGGACTTGACCGTCAAAAGTCGACTTGAGGAGAGCATCCCTTGAGAAGAGCCAGACGTGACCACTCCGGTCGTCCACGACCACATGGTCAACGTCCCGAGCCTGCGGCAGCATGACTCGTCCTGCTTTCTCCCCCGAAGTGAAAACGGCAAGGCCGCTCGTCGTCGCGATCCATGCCGAGCCCCCCACCCTGAAATCAGCTTCCTCACCGCGTCCGGAAGTGCCACAAACCCCAAAGGCTCCCAACGCCAGCAGCCAGAGCAACCGACTCCAGTTTTTCACTCCACCCCCCCTTAAAGAAGAATGCTGTGACGAGTACGGGCCCCGTACTCGAAAGTTGCAATTGCCTTTCCGGCCTGCCTTGAACGAAGAGGAGGTGTTGCCGGGAGGTGGCGGCGCTGCCACGCGATCAGGTTGCTTCGCTCTTCTTTTCCTTGAGCTCCCGCCGCGACAGCAGGAACCCCGGCGCCATCGGCAGCCAGTAGGAGAGGCCGCGGAAGAGCAGCGTCGCCGTGAGGGCCGCCTCGACCGGCACGCGGAAGAGGGCGAGCATGGCGACGGCGCTCGCCTCGAAGGTGCCGAGGCCGCCGGGCACCAGGAGGACCGTCGCCGCTACCTGCGCGAAGACGAAGCTCGCGAACGCCGCCGCGGGATTGAGGTCGTAGCCCACCGCGCGGAGGGTCGCCCAGAGGGTGGCGCCGTCGAGGAGGAAGATGAGGAGTTGGAGGACGCCGTCCTGCAGCAGCACCGCGCGGTTGCGCACCAGGCGGCGAGGGGCCCGGGAGACCTGGCCCAGGAGATCGGCGGCGCGCGGCATCCAACGGATCCAGCGCGGCAGCTCGGGTTCCCGGCCCGGGCCGCGGCGGCGGCTGAACCAGAGCACGGTCGCCGGGATCGATAGCGCGAAGATCGGGAACAGGCCGGCCAGCATGAGGACGAGGCGGTTCAGGTCCCGCAGCGCGGCCACGATGCCGAGGCTTGCCACGACGCAGACGGCGAAGGCCGCGTAGAGCGTCAGCAGGTCGACCAGGATCGCCGCCACGGCCAGCCGGGTGTGGACCTTCCTCTTTTGCAAGGCTTTCACCACCAGGAGCCGCCCGCCGAAGCCGGCGGTCGGCAGCACCTGATCCACGAACAGGCGGGCGACGGCGACGGGGAGGAGCGAGCGCACCGTGCAGCGCCCCCGCGCCTTGTGGAGCACCCGCTGCCAGACGGCCGCCGCGCAGACGTAGGTGGCGGCCTGGCAGAGGGCGGCGACCAGGACCCAGGCGGGGCGGGCCTGCTGCAAGAGGTGGGCGAACTTGCGCCCCTCGCCGAAATGGGAGACGACCGCCACCAGCCCGGCGAGCAGCATCAGGCCCGGCAACCAGGCGAGGACCCGCCGCATCCCGCTCTTCTTCGGCGCCTCCCCGCCCTGCATCTCCGCCATCGTGGGCATGCTACCAGCCGGGGGCGTGGTGCTATCCTTCTCTCCGGGTTTCACAAAATTCATGAGCTTTTCTCGCGTCCCCCCAGGGCCAGGCCGCCCGAGCGGGTTCACTCTCATCGAGGCTCTGGTCGCTCTGACCCTCCTCGGAGTGGCCCTGCTGCTCGGTATGCAGTTGCTGATCCAGACCCCCCGGATCATCAGCCGCATCGACGCCGAGCGGCAGGCGTTCCGGGCGATGGAGGCGACTTTGGAGAGCCTGCGGGCGGGCCTGCCCCCCCCCCCCGATCCCGGGGTCAAGGTCTCGGTAGAGGAGGAGCCCGCGCATCTGCCTGGCCTCTCTCACGTGACCCTCACGGCGCACTACTCGGTCCTCGGCGTCGACCACAAGAAGCAGCTCGAGACGCTGGTCTGGAGGTCGCATTGAGCGGCCGCCGCCAGGCCGGCTTCACGCTGGTCGAGATGACGATCGTGCTCGTCCTGATGCTGGTCGGCCTGCTGATCGCCGCGGATCTGCTGATGGAGACCTCCCGCCTCTTCGCCGAGACCTCGGGCGAGGCGATCGAGACCCCCATCCCGCTGGTCATCGCCCGCATCCGCGCCGACATCCAGGGGTCGACCACGGTCACCCCCGAGCTCAACCTGGACGGCACCCGGCTCGACAAGGTGCACATCCGGGCGCTGGGCGAGGAGATCCTCTACCAGAAGCTCGGCGACTCTCTCTACCGCCTGGTGATTCCGGACTACGGCCCGCCCAAGGACCCGGAGGTGCTCTGGCACGGGGTGACGGACTGGACGTGCACGCCCGGGGACAAGTCCGAGCCGGTCTGGTTTTCCGTCAGCTACCTGCGGCGCACGACTCCCCATACGCCGCTGCCGGTGCTGCCGTTCTACCGCGGCCCGCTCTCGGAGGCGCGGGTCGAGAAGTTCTACCTGCTCCCCCGGGGAGGCGGCTGGTGATCCCGAGCCGGATTCCCGAAAAGCGGCGCGGCGAGTCGGGGGTCGCGATGGTGATGGCGCTGCTGGTCCTCTTCCTGGTCTCGGTCTCGCTGACCCTGCTCGCCTTCTCGCTCCAGATCCGCATGCGGCTGGTGCGCGAGGACGCCGAGTCGGTCATCCTCTCGGCCCTCTCCGACGCCGCCGTGGACGAGGCGGTCGCCGGGCTCGCGCTGGACCCTTCCTACACGGGTGCGACCCAGCACGACTTCGGTAAAGGCAAGATCGAGAGCAAGGTCGAATCCCTGGGCCCCGGGCTGTACGACGTGGTGGCTACCGCGGCCTACGACGGCCGCAAGCGCGTGGTCGACGCCCAGGTCTTCCGCTCCGCTGGCGAGGTCTACGTCCGCAACTGGCGCCGGGTGCCGGGGTAAAACAATTCCTCCGTTGACTTCGTAAAAGATGGCGTTGATGAATGAAGTCCTCCGATCCAGGCGGGCGCGCCCCTTTTTCAGGCAACAGGAGAATTGATGATGAAGCCCGTTTCGAAGTATTTTGCCCTGCTGGTCCTGCCTCTTCTCGCCCCCGCCCTCGTCCATGCTGGCGTGCGGGAAGTGGCTCTCGGGGTCACGACAGATAACGAGGAGTACAACGAGCTGCGCCAGTCGGTCGCTCTTCTGGCCGACGGCAGCTACGCCAGCGTATGGACCGATCGCGGCGACGCGCACGGCGCCCGGATGCAGTGGGTACGGCCGGACGGCTCGGAGGTCTTTGCCGGCGGCGGACGCAGGGTCACAGCCGGCAACGCGCAAGAGAGCAACTCCGTCGTGGCGAGCAATCCGGCCGGAGGAGCGTTCGTGGCGCTCTCCAGCGCCACCGCGGACGGCAGGCAGATCCTCGTGCAGTCCTTCGATGCCGCCGGCAACCCGCGCTGGCTTGCAGACGGCGTCTTCGCCGCGACGGCAGGGCGGGGCGACGACCAGATCGAGCCGCAACTGTTGGCGGCCCCCCAGGGCGGCGTCTATCTCTGCTTCCAGGCCTTTCACTCGATCGGCGGCACGGGATCGGACATCGTCTGTCAGCGCTTCGGCGCGGACGGCCGGCGCCTCTGGACCGATCAGGGCGTCAAGGCCGGCGGCCAGAGCGGATACAAGATTCTGCCGAAGCTGGTGCGCGACAGCCGCAACGGCCTGCTGATCTTCTGGCGCAACGGCCGCTTCGGCCTCCTCAGCCCGAAGGAGCGCATTTTGATTGAAGGGCAGCATCTGGCGCCCGATGGCTCCCGGGGCTGGGGCGCCCAGGGCCGGATCGTCCGCACGGCGAATCTTCCCGCCGGTACCGGCTACGTATACAGCTCGCTCGGCGCCGTCTCCGACGGCCAGGGCGGCGCCGTCCTCTCCTTCGACGATGGTCCCTCGGGAGCCAACCTCGACGTCTTCGCGCAACGGGTGACCGGCGACGGCCGTCTGCTCTGGCGCAACGGGGCCGCCGTGGCGACCGGCGGCGCCTACCAGGAAAACGATTCGGTCACCGCCACGCCCGACGGCGGCGCCTTCGTCACCGTCTGGCAGCCGCAGCCGGGACTCGAGAAGCTCTGGCTCTACCGGCTGGGGCCGGACGGCAAGATCCGCTGGCGCCAGCAGCTCTCCTCCACCGACTCGGGCTTCCCGTCGCACGACTGGGGCGCCTACGGCTCGTTCGACAACGGCCGTCTGCGCGTCGCCTGGAATCATTTCCCGCAGGACGACAGTGGGACGATCGACGTCTATCTGGCCATCTTCGACCTCGCCGGGCACCGTCTGAACGGACCCGTCGGGACGCCGCTCACCACCGCTCAGAACTCCCAGATCCTCCGCGGCCTCGTCTTCGACCCCTCGCGCAAGCAGGGCCTCGCCGTCTGGAACGACTACCGCAAGGGTGGCGGACCGGACGACCTGGATACGGTGGGCGGGCTGTACAAGGAGTGAGCTGGACGGCGGAGCGCCGTCCACGGATTCCCGTTCGGCGCCCGCCTTTCTCCGGCCCTTTGACTCGAACCGCCTCCATCCCCGAGAATAGAGACCTTGAACAGACCGGCCCCCGCTCGAGAACACCGTGACGATCCAGTTCAATTTCGAGTGGGACCCGGCCAAAGCCAAGGGGAATCAGAAAAACACGGCATCAGCTTCGAGCAGGCGACCAACGTTTTTCGTGACTCAAGGGCGATATCGGTATTTGATGAAGATCATTCCGAAGAAGAAGAGCGTTGGATCACCGTGGGGTCAACAGCCGAAGGCACCGTCATGGTTGTGGTCCATACTTTTCGCGAGCTGAGCAGCGGGGATGAAGCCACCATTCGCATCATCTCCGCACGTAGGGCAACAAGGAGAGAACTGAAGGACTACGAGGCAAATCTATGAAGCGCGAATACGATTTCTCCAAGGGGGAGCGCGGCAAGTTCTATCGTCAGGACGCCAAATTCAATCTCCCCATCTACCTCGACAAGGACGTCCTCACCTTTCTGAGCAAAAGGGCCACTTCCAAGGGCGTTGAGGTCAGCCAGCTCATCAACGACATCCTCAGAAAAGACATCGACCTGTTCGAAGTCCTGGAATAGCGGGGCCGGTTCGTCGGACGAACCGGCCCGAGTTGCCTTGCCCTACTGTCCGCTGAACAGCCGCTTCATCCACCGGAAGATCGGCTCCTCCACGAACTTCCGGTGCTGGGGAGTCATGAAGTGGTCGATATGGCCAAAGGCGGGCTCGAGGCGGAACGTCTTGTCGGTCGAGCCGATCTGGGCGAGCTGGTCCGCCATGTAGGGTCCGAAACCGTGCCCGCCGCCGATCGCCAGCACCGCGCCATGGAAGTTGCCGAGGTTGGCCGTGTACTGGTTCTCCACCCCCGCCAGCGAGCAACTGACGTCCCGCACCAGCGGCAGCGGCACGTAGGAGATGAAACGGGACACGTCGTCGTAGATCCTCGCCTCGGAGGCGTTGAACAGCCGGTCCTCGGCCACGCTGCCGGTCATCAACACGTAGTTGGGCGCCGGCATCGTCGCCGGACCCGGGGTGGGCACGCTGACGATCGCCACCAGCGTCTGATGATTGGTCAGGTTGGGCGGAAAGAGGGGGATCGGGGTCAACCCGCCGGGGGTCGTGCGCGACAGCTCGTTGGCCGTCTTGAAGACATTGGTCCCGACGCCGTCATAGACCAGCCCGGCGGCGAGCTGGGCCTCGAGCGTGGTGCAGTAGCCCTGGTTGATCGAGCGCACCTGCGGGTTCTTGCTGTAGAGCATCCCCTCCCAGGGAATGATGCCGTCCCAATCGTTCGGATGGGCGTTGGCCACGGCCAAGGCGAGGATGCCGCCGAGGGAGGCGCCGCCGGTGACGATTTTGGTGCCGGGATGGAGGATCTCGATCCGCGAGCGGATGAAGGTGATGTCGTCCACCTGCGAGGCCATGTCCCAGGTGCCCATGATCGAGCAGTCGAGGACGCCCGCCTCGCAGGTCCCGGCCGGAATCCCCTCGTAACGGGGGGAGTAGCCGTAGACGTCGAAGTTCCGCTGGGCGAAATACTCGGCGATCGAGGACCCGAAGGCGCCGTTGGGGTCGCGCTGCTCGTAGAAGCTGAACGTGGTGCCGAGCGGCGGCAGGAAAACGATGGTGCCGTTGAATTGACTGGCCGGAATATCCCTGGCCACGCGGATCATCTTGAAACGGTCCAGCGGGTGGGCTCCCGCCTTGACGGTGTACTCGGTGCGGACGATGCCGTGGTCCCGCGTCTTGGAAGTGCCCGTGATCTGGTAGGGACCGGCGGCCAGAGCCGCCTGGGACACCAGTGCGGCGGCGAGGACCAGCAGGATGATTCGTCGGATTGACATGGAATTCTCCTTTGTGCAGATAATCCAACTTTAACATAGACAAAAAAACTGGCCGCGGGACTTGGCACGCTTTCCGCTTAAGACCCCCGCCGCGTGCGAATCTGGCTGAAGCGAATCCTTCTCGTGGTGCTCCTGCTGGCGGGCCTCTACCTGCTGGCGGTGAACCTGTTCCTCAACTCGCCGCTGGCGCCCCGGGCCTTCAACCGCCGGCCGGAACGGTTTCAGATCGGCTGGTCCTCGGCGTGGAGCCCCTGGCCCGGCTACGTGCGGGTGCGCGGTCTGCGGCTCCGCGGCCACGTCAACGAGGTCACCTGGTTTGTGACCGCGGAGCGGGCGCGCGGCTGGATCGATCTCCCCCGGCTGCTCCACCGCACCTTCCTGCTGACCGAATTCCACGGCGAGGAGGTGCGGTCGCGGGTGCTGCGCGGCCCCGGTCAGAAGACGGCGGCCGACCGCGCGGCGGAGAAGAAGAAGGACGACGGCCGCGTCTACAGGAGCTACCGCCCCTGGACCCTGCGCTTCGAGCGGGTTTTTCTCGATCACGTCCGCGGGTTCGACTTCAACGACGTCCATCTGGCCGGCGACGGCCGCGTCGAGGGGGCCTTCTCGGTGGTCATCGGCCGGAGCTTCCGGCTGGAGCCCTCCCGCGTCCGCATGCCCGCCGCCCGGCTCGCCCTCGGCAAGGACGCTGTCGCCAGCGGCGTCGATCTCGAAGGCTCGGCGAGCCTGGGCCCCTACACGCCCCGCGAGCACCCGGGGATGGAAGGGTTCGATTTCCTCTCCGGCTCGCTGATGGCGCGAGGAGAGGTGCCGGACCTCCCCTTCCTGGAGAGCTCGGGGATGGTGAAGACCGGCCACAGGACGCCGGGAGCGCTCATCGCCGATCTGCGCTTCGAGCAGGGGCGGCTGATGCCGGGAAGCCGGTTCGACGTCACCGCGCCCGCGGCCGGCTCCAAGTCCCCTTTCGCGTTCACCACGGCGGTCACGAACGGTCCGGGCGGAACGCTCTTCCGGATCGGGATGGACGCCCAGGGGTTCACGGCCGGACGCCGGCGGGGGCTCCCCCCGCTCTTCCGTGCCGCCGAGCTCTCGGTGGCGTCGACCAGCCCGGAGACGCGCCTCAGCCGGATCTTCGCCACCGCCCGCGACCTCCGGGACCCGAGGAAGCCTCCCGTCACCCTCCCCTTGACCAGCGACGTACGGGCGTCCGGGGTCTGGATCGAGGCTCCGGGTACCCGCGCCACCCTCAAGGCGACGCTCGATCACGCCAGCGGCCGGATCGATCTTGCCGGGCTCCTCGCGCGTCAGATCGACGTCGAGGGGCTGCGGGGGGACGGCGTCTCCGCCCGTCTGAGCTTCGCCAAGCCCCCCTCCGCCGGCCAGGAGGCGCGCCCGCCCTGGTCGGTTCGGATGGCGGACACCCATCTCGACCGGATCCACGAAATCGCCCTCGGCGATTCCCTCCTCGCCGGCGACTCCCAGGCCGATTTCACCTTCTCTTACGAACCGGACGGGACCCTCGACGTCCAGCGAGCTGCGCTCAGGATGCCGGCGGGCCGCTTCCAGGCGGCGGGCGCGACGGTGGCGCAGGCCCTCTCGGTCAAGGCCGACGTGCGGATCGAGCCCTCGATCCTCGGTCAGACCTCCGGGCTCGCCTTCCTGCGCCATGTCAGCGGCACGGCGGCCCTGAAGGCCCGCATCTCCTCGCTGGGATTCCTCCACTCCTATCTCGCGAAAACCGCCTGGCTGGATCTGAAGGGGCAGGGGAGCCTGAACGCCGACGTGCGGCTCGATCATGGCCGGCTCACTCCCGGCACCCGGATCGCGGTGGGGGCCTCCCCCATCCAGGCCACGATTTTCGACAGCCTGGCCACCGGGCGGGGCAGCGTCCTGGTCGCCGTGGAGCCGAGGGGGGCGGGCTCTCCGCGCACGGCGCTGCGGGTCCGCTTCGATCGCTTCGTCCTCGAGGACCTGAAGCAGCCGGGGCGGCCGGACTACATCCGCGGGCGGGGCCTTCAGCTCGCCGCCGTGACCCCCACGGCCCTCGACCTCACGGCGCCGATGCCGGACTTCGACGCCACGCTCGACATGCCGGACGCCGAGGTGCCGGACCTCACCGTCTACGACGCCTTGCTGCCGCGCGAGGCCGGGCTCTGGATCGTCTCCGGCCGCGGGCGGGCGCGCCTGCATCTCGAGGCCTCGACCGCGACGAACCGGACGCGGGGCACCGCCGTGCTCACCTCCGACGCCGCGCGGGTCCGCTTCCAGAACCTCGAGCTCAGCGGCCGGCTCGCCCTCGACGCGCCGCTCGTCAGCCCCGACTTCGCCAGCCGCCGGTTCGATCTCCGGGGCACCCGGCTGGCGCTGGACGGCGTGACGTACCGGAACGTAGAGGACCAGGACGGCAAGGAGATCCCCGACTGGTGGGCGCGCGCCGAGCTCAGCGGCGGCTCGATCGCCTGGGGCACCCCCCTCTCGCTGCGCGGGGAGGGGAAGATCGACATGAAGAGCTCGGGCCCTCTGCTCACGTTGTTCGCCGAGCGGAGCCGGCTCCTGCGCTGGTTCGACGACGTGCTGAACGTCGAGAACATCACGGCGCGTGGGGTGGTGAAGGTCGGGGAAGGCAAGGTCCAGGTCGAATCGCTGCAGGCCACGGGGGGTTCGCTGGAGGTGAGATCCCGTATGATCTTCTCCAAGACTCAGAGGTTGGGGGACCTGTACGTTCGCTACGGCCGTCTGGCGGCGGGAATCGAGCTGCGCGACGGCAAGCGGAATCTCAAGCTGCGCCGGCCGCTGGACTGGTACGAGAGCCGCCCGCAACTTTGACCTCCCTCCCCCTTACCCTCCGAGCAGCGACAAGGAGGCAAGGTCATGAGGGAACTCGCCAAGCACCTGGAAGTCACACTGCGCTCGTTCGCCCGCCAGCCGGGAATGGCGCTGATCGTGGCGCTGACGCTGGCGCTGGGGATCGGGGCCAGCACGGCGCTCTTCGCCTATCTCGCCGCGATCCTCTGGCCGAAGATCGACGCCCCGAGCCCCGAGCGCGTGGTCTGGGTCTACAACGGGACTCCCGAGGAGCCCCGCGCCGGCACCTCCTACCCCGAATACCTCGACCTCCAGCGGCAGCAGACCGCCGTGCGCGACCTCATTGCGTTCTCCCCCTTCGGCGTCTCGGTCGGCCACGGCCAGACGGCGACGTTCGCCTGGGGTCAGTTGGTGAACGGCGGCTTTTTCCCATTCTTCGCCACGCGGCCGGAGATGGGCCGGCTGCTCCAGCCAGCGGACGACCGGCCGGGCGCCGAGCCCGTCCTGGTGGTCAGCCACGAGCTCTGGGCCGGGGCTCTGGGTGGGGACCCCGCCGCGGTCGGCCGGCCGCTTCGGCTCAACGGCAAGACGTTCACCCTGGTCGGCGTGGTCCCCGCGCGGTTCCGGGGCTACGGCCACACCACCCTGCTCTATGTGCCGCTCGCCCAGGCCGACCTGGTGACCGGGGTGCCGCGGCTCGCCAAGCGGGAGTCGCGCATCCTGAGCCTCCTGGGCCGCCTCGCTCCAGGAGTGAGCCCCCGGCAGGCCCATGAGGCCCTGAACCGGACCGCGCGCGCCCTGGACGAGGCCGTCCCGCTCGAGGACGGCAAGCGCCGCCTCACCTTCGTCCCCGCCACCCGCTTCGACGCGGAAGCGGGGTCCGATGCCAACTACCTCGCCGCCGCCCGCGTCCTGATGGCGGCGGCGCTGCTCTTCCTCCTGCTCGCCTGTGCCAACGTGGCCAACCTGCTGCTGGCTCGCGCCACGGTACGGCAGCGAGAGTTGGGGATCCGGGCCTCGCTCGGCGCGAGCCGTCGCCGGCTGGTGGGAGCCGTGGTCTCCGAAAGCCTCGTACTCTGCCTGGCGGGCGGCGCCCTGGGAATGGTCTTCGCCCTCTGGATGGCGCGCCGTATCGACGCCTACGTACTGACCGCCCCCGGCGGCCTCGGCGGCTGGTCGGCGGGCGACCAAGTGGTGAAGGTCGACCTTCCGGTCTTCCTCTTCGCGCTCGGGGTGGCCCTGCTGTGCGGCCTGCTCTGCGGACTGGCGCCGGCGCTCCGCATTCTGCGCGGCGACCTCCTCGCCACAATGAAGACCGACACCGCCGGCGCCACCGGGCCGTCGGGCGCCCTGGGCGCGCGCAAGCTCCTCGTCGTCGCCCAGGTCGGGCTCTCGGTTCTCCTGCTGCTCGGCGGCAGTCTGCTGGTCCGAACCCTTCACAACGCGGGGCGGGTTGATCTCGGATTCAAGCCGGAGAAGCTCCTGATGGCATCCCTATATGTGCCGCGGAGTGTCGGCGCGGGGGACGAGGGGACCACCCCCGTCTACCGCCGGGTACTGGAGGAGGCCGCGGCGCTGCCCGGGGTGGAGTCCGCCACCCTCTCCTACTCCGTGCCGCTGGCGGGATTCTCGCGCAGCACCAAGGCGGCGAACCCGGACCGGCCGAACGAGCGGATCGACACCGACTACAACCTCGTCGCACCCGGCTATTTCGATACCCTCGGTATCCCGCTCCTCCAGGGGCGGGCGCTCGACCGCCGGGACCGCCGGGACGCTTCGCCATCCGTGGTGATCAGCCGCTCGCTGGCGCGGAAGCTGTGGGGGGAAGCCAACGCCCTGGGGCGCCAGATCTCCATCCCCGAGCCGGCGGCGCGGCCGGGTGAGGCGCCCAGCCCGGTCTTCGAGGTGGTCGGCGTGACGGCGGACGTCCGCTCGATCTCGGCGGTCGAGCCGGCAAGACCGGCCGTTTACTTCTCCGTCGAGCAGCGCTCCCATTCGCGGCTGACCCTGATCGTGCGCACCGCCGCCTCCCCCGCCAGCCTGGCGTCCGCCTTGCGCCAGGCCGTCCACGCGGCACATCCGGACCTCTCCATCGTCGACCTGCTGACCTGTGACGAGCAGATGCGGCGCAGCCTCGCCCAGCAGCGGATGCACGCCGAGATCGCCGGCCTCTTCGGCCTGCTGGGGCTCGGGGTGTCGGTGGTGGGCCTCTTCGCGCTGCTGAGCTACACGGTGAGCCTGCGGGTCCGCGAGTTCGGCATCCGGATGGCGATGGGCGCCGAGCCCGGCAACGTCGAATTCCTGGTGTTGCGCCAGGGGATGGCTCTGGTCGTCACCGGCCTCGCGCTCGGGTTGCTCGGCGCCCTCGGGCTTGCCCGCCTACTCAAGAGCCTGCTCTACGGCGTGGCCGCGGACGACCCCTTGACCTTCCTCGGTGTCGCGGCCGGCCTGGTGATCGTAACCCTCGTCGCCTGCTACCTGCCGGCCCACCGCGCCGCGCAGCTCGATCCGCTGGAGGCGCTGCGGGGGCGGTAGGGGGTCGCGGGACCTTGACGCCGGACAGCGCCTCTGACCTACTCTCCAGGATCATGGAAGAAGCCCTCAATCGCGACGCGGTATCGCTCAAGGTCCGGGAGTTGCTGGCTGAAACCCTGCACCGCGACAGCGGCGAGATCAGCCTGGACGACCGGCTCGAAGACCTCGGCGTAGCCTCGATCGATCTGATCACCCTCATCTTCGAGCTGGAGGACGCCTTCGGCCGTACGCTGGAGGACGAGGACATCGCCGGCCTGACCACCGTCCGCTCCGTGGTGGACTTCCTCGTGGCCGGCGGAGCCGGCGGTTAGCTTGCCGGCGGCAGACCGGCGCGTGGCCCTCACCGGGGCCGGAGTGATCAGCAGCCTCGGGACGGACGTCGACGGCTTCTGGCGCCACTGCCTGGAGGGGCGGACGGTGGTCGAGGAGATCCCCGCCGCCTGGGCTCTCCATTCCCCCCTGCGCTCCCGCGCCTGGTCCCCGCTCGGCGCCTGGGAGCGCGAGACCCCCTTGATGACCCGGATCGAAAGAAAGCAGTTGGATCCTGCCAGCCGTATCGCCCTGCTCGCCGCCGAGGAGGCCCTGCGGCGCGCCGGCCTCCCCCTGGAGAGCGCCGATCCGCGGCGCAACGCCTACCGGATCGCCAGCGTCGACGGCGAGCGCGCCGGGGTCTTCCTGGGCACGGGCGTGGGCGGCCTCCATTCCTGCCTGGAGAGCAGCCGTTTCATCGTCCTCGACCAGCCACGCCGCTCGCTGCGGGAGTTGGAGATGCCGGCCGCCGCCGCGGCCGTACTCGAAGGGCTTGCGATCCCCCGCGCCTTCAACCCCTTCTCCGTGGCGATGACGATGCCCAACGCCTCGGCGGCGGCCCTCTCGATCAAGCTGGGGCTCACGGGGCCGTGCCGCACGTTCGCCGGCGCCTGCGCCTCGGGCACCGTGGCCCTGGGACAGGCTTTCCGGGCGGTGCGCCAGGGGGAGTGCGACCTGGCCCTCGCCGGCGGGGTCGAGTTCCTCAGCGATCCGTTCGGCTGCGCGTTCCGCGGCTTCGACGCCGTGGGCGCACTCGCCGCCGGCCCGCTCCCCCCGGACCGGATCAACCGCCCTTTCGATCGCGAGCGTTGCGGCTTCCTGTTCAGCGAGGGGGGAGGAGCCGTCCTGGTGTTGGAAGACCTGGAGAGGGCTCGCCGGCGGGGGGCGGACGTGCTGGCCGAAATCGTGGGCTACGGCGAGACCGCGGACGCCTACCATCTCATGGGCATGGCGCCGGAGGGACGGCAGATCCGTCGCGCCCTGGATCTCTGCCTGGCCGACGCCGGCCTAGCGCCTGCGGATGTGGGCTACATCAACGCCCACGGCACCGGCACGCCGGCCAACGACGCCGTGGAGGCCCGGGTGCTGGCCGAGCTCTTCCCGCGCGAGACGCGGGTCAACTCCACCAAGTCGCTGCTGGGGCACACCCTGGGAGCGAGCGGCGCGATCGAGGCCCTGGTGGCCGCCCTGACCCTGCGCGACGGCGTCGCCCACCCTTCGCGGAACCTGACCGACCCCGAATTCCCGCTCGCTTTCATCCGTCAGGCCGAGCCAGTGGCCGCCCGCTATGCGATCTCCGAATCCTTCGCCTTCGGCGGTCAGAACGCGGCGCTCGCGCTCGCCAGCGCCGCGTTGAGAAACGCGAGCTGAAGCCGCATCTGATCGCGGATCGGCATCCCCCGTACGCCGCTCTTCTCCATCTCGGTCCGCACTTCCTCGGGAGCTTTGCCGGCGATCCGGGCGAGGAAGGCGCGGAAATGGGGATCATCGGGCCTCCCCGTTTCCCCCTCTTCCAGCGGACGCAGGAAGAGCGGCATCTCGGAGACCATGGTGAAGGGATCGCCTCCCAGCGAGCGGACGTACTCCATGGAGCTGGGACGGAACTTCGCGGCCATCCCAGGATCGTTGCGCTCCTCGAACCAGCGGACCATCGAACGGGAATCAGGGCGGGTGGTGAACCCCTCGTCGATGCGATGAAAACCTTTCTCTCCGCCGCGGTCGACATCAAAAGGCTGATATCCCATCGCCCGCACCTGACTTCGCATCGAATCGCGGAGAGCCGCCGTGCGATCGATCCAGGCCTCTTCGATCAGAAACCACGGGCCGGTGGCGAAGCCCATCCCGTGGAAGCTCGCGTGGAGATGGAACGGCCCGCCCTCGGCGAGGAAAGCGGCCACGGCCCGGTTCTCCGGCCGCGCTTCGCTGTCCTTCGGATCGCGGGGGAAGCCGAACTCCATATCGTCCCCCGGCAGCTCGCGCCGGACATGGTTCATATAAAGCGACAGATCGTAGACGCGGTCCTCTCCGCCGCGAGGATCGGCCACCGGCACCGTCGACGCGCTCCAGGGAGCGTTGCGCTCCTCGCCGTCCGGATTGACGTGGGGGACGACGAACCAGGTGGCCGTGGCGAGCAGGGGATCATCCGCCGGCCGCTCGGCGAGGAAAGAGACCAGACGGCGTAGCATCGCTGGGCCGACCGGCTCGTCGGCGTGGCAGCCGCCAATCAGGCTGACGTGGAGGTCGCCACGGCCGAAACGGTAGCCATCGATCTCCTGCCCCTTGCGCGAATGGCCGAGGACGCGCCCCGGTGGCGGAAAGGGGGGACCGGCGAGGACCTCTTCGACGGGAATTGACAGGGGTGCAATCGTCATCGACCCTCCTTCGCCTCTTTCAATTCCTCCTCGGCGCGCGCCAGCCGCTCGGCGGCTCGATCGGCTTGGCTACGCACCCGATTGACGGCCAGCTCGGCGGCCTCCGCCCGGCGCCGCGCCTCGGAAGCGGCCTTCTCGGCGGCCTCGACCTCCTCGCGCAGGGAGTCCGCCTCGTTGCGGGCGCGCTCGACCTTCTCCTCGGCGACCTCCACCCGGCGGCGGGTTCGCTCCGCCTCGCGCTCCTGGCGGGCCTGCTCGGCGGCATCGCGGCGCTCGCGCTCCTTCTTCTCCCGCTCGGTCTCACCTTTCGGCTTGGGAAGCGGGGGCACCGGTGTGGGCCGCGGCCGGGGGGCCTCGCGCTTCTCCGGGGTCTTGGCCTCGCGCTGAGCGCGGCGGGCTGCCATGTCCACCACCGGAGCGCCGGCGAGCTGCAGCCCGGCCAGCACCTCGAAGCCGGGGGGATCGAGATCGCGGTCGAGCCAGCGGCGGGACGCCTCTTCCGCCACGGCCGGGCTCAGGGCGAGGGCCTGGAGATCGGTGCCGATGCGCTCGACCATGGTCCGGCTGACCGTGCGGCCGGACTCGGCGAGAAAGGCGGCCGCGCGGCGCCGCAGCTCGTCGATCAGGCGGCGCACCGCGCCCAGGCTCTCGCGCAGGGCCTCGGGACCGCGTCCGGAGACCGCCTCCCGCTGCCCGGCGCGCGCCCGCTTCCCCGCCGCGAGCAGCTCGTCCATCCGCTCCCGCTCGCGATCGAACAGGAGGTTGACCGCCCAGGCCGAGGGGGTGGGCTTCGCCAGCGTCTTCGCCTGGTTCGCGTCCGGGCCGTGCCCGAGCTTGCGGAGCTGCTTGGCGAGGTCGTTGCGGGCCGCCGTGAACGTGTCCAGCGGCCCGCTGTAGAGGCGCTGGAGCTCGACGTCGAGGTCGTTCTTCTTCGCTGCCATGGCAGGCGCCATCGTACAACGAGGCACCCGGCGACAGGCGCGCGCCTCGAGGGATGTTAGAATAGACATACTTCAGAAGGAGCTCACTGTGCCACAACGCATTGTCCTTTCGCTTGCGTCGATTGCCGTCTTCCTTTCGTTCTCCGCGCCGTCGTTCGCGGGGCCAGGCCCTCTGCGCTCTTTCGATGCCGTGAGCGCCAAGCCCGCCGAGGTGGCACAGGCGGCGAAGGTGAGCGCTCCGGGCGCACTGTTCCGTATCGCGGGGCTGCGGGGCGCCGAGGGCGAGACCCTGACTCTCGCTCTCGAGACGGCACCCCTGTTCGCCGCCGATTTTCACCTTTACGTCGACGGCCGCGACCGCGGGAACGAGGCCGCGGCCCAACTGACGCTGCTCCGTGGCACCGTCGAGGAGTGGCCGCGCTCATCGGTGGCACTGACCGTCAACAACTCGACCGGGGCCTGGAGCGGCTATATCGCCGACGGCACCCGGTTCTACGAGATCGCCCTGCCGGCGGGCCTGACCAAGAGCTCGGTCGCCCGCTCGGCCGTGGTGCGACCGGCGGAGCTCGAGTCCCTGGCGAAGGGCGCCCTGTCGGATGTCCTGGAGCCCCCCGCTGGCTCGGCCAGAGCGGCCAGTCCGGAAAAGAAGAAGGTCGTGGTCCCTCCGGGCACCGAGTATCTGGCGACCCTCGCCATCGACTCCGACTATGAGCTGTTCAATAAATTCGGCAACGTAAACGACGCCACAGCCTATATCGCCTCGATGATCGGCGGTGTTTCTGAGCTCTACTTCCGGCAGCTCGGCGTCTCACTGGCGATCACCAGCATCTCCCTCTACACGACGCCCGACGATCCCTGGAACGCGCCGAACCCCCACAGCGGCGAGAACGCGGAAGTGCTCTGCGAGTTCGGCAACTACTGGCAAAGGTTACGGCCGGCCAAGGATTACCCGCGCAACGCGGCGGTCTTCTTCACCGGCAAGACCTCCAACGAAATCAGCGGCCAGGCCTGGCGTTCCAGCCTCTGCGATTATTCGGAACGCCCCTCCGCTTGCTCCTATGGCCCTTACGGCATCGTCGTGGTGGAGAAGCGGACGCGCGACACCCTGGTCACGGCCCATGAGCTGGGTCACATTTTCGGATCGGCACACACCCACTGTTACAACCCTCCGATCGACATGTGCCATACGGGCGAGGCACGATGCTACCAGGGCCCGGAGTCGACGCCCGAGGATGGCGGCTCGGTGATGAGCTACTGCGCCGGAGCCGCTTTCTCGATGGGAGAGCCCGGACGTTTCGGGCGCGACAGCCAGCGCGTGGAGCAGGTCATCCGCGGCTTCGTCGACACGGTCGGCCCGAGCTGCCTCGCGATCACCGGCGATGCCTACGATCTGACCGGCCAAGCGGGCACCGCCAGCGCGACCCTCTCCTGGACCGACCCCTTCTCGACGGAGAAGAACTGGCTCGTGGAGCAGCGCCTGCCGACCGGCAAGTTCAAGCAGGTGAAGTCGCTGCCCGCCAACTCGACCAGCGTCACGATAACCAAGCTGAAGCCCGGCCCCAACACTTTCAGAATCCGGGCGAAATTCAAGAAGGACGTCAGCACCTACTCGGAGGTCGTGACGGTCACGGTGCCCTAGGGCCACGCATGCCTTGCCGCCTTCGCGCCATCTTCCTGCTGCTGGCCGCCCTGGCTCCGGCCGCACGGGCCGCCGATCCCGTGATCGCGGCGGCGGGGGACATCGCCTGTGATCCCGCGGACCCGAGCTACAACGGGGGGAACGGCACCGCCGTCGCCTGCCGGATGCGGGACACCTCGAACCTGCTGGTGGGGGCCGGCTTCGACGCCGTGCTCCTGCTCGGGGATAACCAGTATTACGACGGCTCTCTCGCGGCCTACCAGACGTCTTTCGCCCCGACCTGGGGGAGGCTGAAGCCGATCCTGCGGCCGGCGGCCGGCAATCACGAGTATCAGACCCCCAGCGCCACCGGCTATTTCGATTACTTCGGAGCGGCGGCGGGCGCGCGCTCCCAGGGGTGGTACAGCTACGAGCTCGGCACCTGGCACGTCGTCGTCCTCAATTCCAACTGCGCCGACGTCGGCGGCTGCGGCCCCGGCTCGGCGCAGCTCCGCTGGCTGGCCGACGACCTCGCCGCCCACCCCCGGGCCTGCACGCTCGCCTACTGGCATCACCCCCGCTTCTCCTCGGGGCAGCACGGCGACGACGCCACCTTCGACACCTTCTGGCGGACCCTCTACGCCGCCGGAGCGGACGTGGTGCTGGTGGGACACGATCACGACTACGAGCGTTTCGCGCCGCAGAACCCGTCCGGCCAGGCGGATCCGGAGCACGGCATCCGGCAGTTCGTGGTCGGCACCGGCGGCCGGGAGACCCGCCCGTTCGCCACCGTCCGCCCGAACAGCGAAGCGCGTAATGCCCAGGATCTCGGCGTGCTGAAGCTCCGGCTCCGCGCCGACGGCTACGACTGGGACTTCCTCCCGCTTTCCGAGAATACCGGCGGTCGCTTCGCGGACAGCGGGAGCGGCGGCTGTCATCACCCCCTCGGTGTCACCAGCCTCCCGCTCTATCAGGGGCGTTTCAAGGTCGAGGCGAACTGGCGGAGCTTCGACGGCGCCACCGGAGCCGGCACGGCCGCCGCCCCCGCCGCGGACGGCTCCGGGCTCTTCTGGTTCTTCAGCCCGGACAACTGGGAGCTGCTGGTCAAGGTACTCGACGGCTGCGCGGTCAACGGCCGCTACTGGGTCTTCGCGGCCGGCAGCACGAACGTCGCCTATACGCTGACCGTGACCGACACCCGGACGGGCCGGACCGCGCGCTACGAGAACCCGCTGGGCCAGCGGTCGCCGGCGGTGACGGACGTCGGTGCCTTCGCGACGTGCCCGTAGGACGATAATCGTTTAGAATCGAGGATGGAATCTGGCTTCCTGGATCAATAAAATGAAAAAAATAGCACCCCTCCTCGCCCTGATCCCCTTCCTCCTCTCGCTGACCGGCTGGAGCTCCGCCGCGGATGAGCCCGCCTTCTCCCGCAGCCGCTGGCTCGAAGAGCAGATGGCGTGGGGGGCTCGCACGCCGGAGAACCTCGGGATGCTCGGGCCGGAGGATCCGCGGCAGCTCCGGGAGTTCCTCGATAAGCTGGCCGCGACCCGCCCGCCCCGCAGCGGCATCCCGAAGGGAGTGGTCCGGGTGAGCGCCGACATCCTCGATCCCATCACCGGCCCCGCCCAGCCGGAGACCGAGACGGAGCCGTTCTTCGCCGTCGATCCCGAGAACCCCAAGCACCTCCTCGCCGGCTATCAGGAGGACCGCTTCCAGGATGGCGGGTGCCGCGCGCTCACCGCCGCCGTCTCCTTCAATGGAGGGAAGACCTGGCGGGAGACCCTCATCCCCAAGGTGGCCGCGGCCTCCGGCGGGCCGTACCAGCGCACGTCGGACCCCTGGGTGGCCTTCGGCCCGGGCGGCCGCGCGTACTTCGCCTCCCTAGGCTTCGACGAGACGAGCCCGCGCAACGGCGTCTACATCTCGACCTCCGAGGACGGCGGGCTGACCTGGGGCGATCCGGTGGCCGTCCACAGCGGCACCCAGAACTTCGACGACAAGGAAGCCATCATCGTCGACAACCGGAACGACAGTCCCTACAAGGGGCGGCTCTACGTCGGCTGGGACTCGATCTCGCCGGCGCGGCAGCAACCGGTGCTCCTCACCTACTCCGACGACGGTGGCCACTCGTTCGCGAATGGCGCCATCCTCGACGTCCAGGGGGAGAGCATCGGTATCCTGCCGCTCGTCGGGCCGGGAGGGGTCGTCCATGCCGTCTGGCTCAACTACGGAAGCCGGGCCACTCTGCGGGCGGCCCGCTCCACGGACGGCGGCCGCACCTGGAGCGCGCCGGTCGAGATCTCCGATGTCCGGACGGTCGGCGTCGCGGGGTCGCGCACGGGCGGGGGCCTCCCGGAGGCGGCGATCGACAGCCGCACCGGGGCGCTCTACGTCGCCTGGCAGGACAACCGCTTCACTCTGGGCACGTCGCAGATCGTGCTCTCCCGCTCGACGGACGGCGGCCAGACCTGGAGCGCGCCCCAGCGCGTCTCGGATGGGCCGGGGGACGCCGCCAGCTTCACGCCCGCCGTGGCGGTGAGCCCCGAGGGTTGGGTGGGGGTCTCCTACTACTCACTGCGCAACAATCCCTCGCGCATCCTGGTGGACGAGTACCTCGCGGTGTCGAAGAACGGCGGCCAGCAGTTCGCCAAGAACCTGCGCGTGACCGCGACCTCCTGGGACCTGCGCTATGCGGCCACGTCGGAGGGCTTCTTCCTCGGCGATTATCAGGGGCTGACCGCGTCCGCGAAGACCTTCTACCCGCTCTGGATCGCCACCTTCAGCCCCTCGCGCCTCGACCCGCAGGATCGCCAGCCGGACGCGTTCACGCGCGCGATGAAGGTGAAGTGACGCCATGCCGATGACGAGCGGCGAATTCCTGATCGGTCCGGGAGAGATCCTCCTCCGCCTCGTCGTCGCTACCCTCATCGGCACCGCGCTCGGCCTCAACCGCGAGATCCACGGCAAGCCCGCGGGGATGCGGACCCATGCGCTCGTCGCCCTCGGCGCCTCCCTGATCACCCTCGTCGCCGTCGAGCTCGCCACTTCGGGAGCACGGATGGATGGCGCCTCCGTGCTCCGCGTAATTCAGGGAGTGATGGCCGGGATCGGCTTTCTCGGCGGCGGCGTCATCCTGCGCGACGACTCCCACCAGAGCGTCCACGGCCTGACGACCGCCGCCTCGATCTGGATGGTCGCCTGTCTCGGGATCGCCTGCGGCGCCGGCCAGTGGCTGACCGCCCTGACGGCGTTCGCCCTCACCCTGGGCGTGCTGGTGATCCTCGTCCGGATCGAGAAAAGCTGTGTCGACTGGTTCAACCGCGGCAAGATCCCGTCGGCGGACGCCGCTCCGCGCAACGATCCTCCCCGGCCCGGCCTGATGTGAGAAGGGCTCCCGGCACCCTCTGCTAGACTCCCTCTCCTGCGGCCCGCGACGGGCCGCCGGGAGAGACCGCATGGAATTTCAGGGAACCGAACGCTACTACCTCGACCCCGAGCTGGGCGCCATCGTCAACATGGCGATCGCGATGGAGAAGCCGCTGCTGCTGACCGGCGAGGCCGGCACCGGCAAGACGCAGCTCGCCTTCGAGATCAGCCGCTCGCTGGGCTTGCCGATCGAGACGCTGCGCTGCAAGTCGACCATCAAGGGCGAGGAGGCCTGCTATGTCCAGGACACCGTCCTGCGCCTCAACGACGCCCGCTTCGGCACCTCCGGCACCGGCCGGGAGGTCAACAACTTCTTCGATTACGTGATCTGGGGGCCGATCGGTCGCGCCTTCCGCAGCGAGCAGCGCGTCGTCCTCCTGCTCGACGAGATCGACAAGACCGAGTCCGACATCCAGGACAACCTCCTCGACGTGCTCGAGGACTGCGAGTTCACGATCCGCGAGGTCAACCAGATCGTAGGGGCGAAGATCCGGCCGGTGCTCATCCTCACCTCGAACGCCAAGCGGGAGCTGTCCGATCCGTTCCTGCGGCGCTGCTTCTGCCACTACATCGCCTTCCCCAACCCGGAGCAGATGCGGGAGATCGTCAAGCTCCACTTCCCCGATCTCGACCAGGGGCTGCTCGACTCCGCGCTCGGCATCTTCTACGAGCTGCGGCAGCGGGGGTACGAGAAGCCGCCGGCCACCAGCGAGCTGCTCAACTGGCTGGGCGCCCTCAACCACGCGCGGATCACGCCCGACCGCCTGAACGTCCCCTTCGTCGGCACGCTGCTCAAGCGGACGGAGGACATCCTCGCCTTCCGCGGCGGGGGCAAGCGGGCGCGGGTCAATTGATCCAAAACGTGATCCGGAATGTTCCTCGACGGCTTCATCCTCCTGCTGCGCGACTACGGCGTGCCGGTCAGCCTGACGGATACGATCGACTTCTATAAAGGCATGGAGCGGGGGCTCGCGCCGGAGCTCGATTCGCTGTTCGTGTTCGCCCGCCTCTGCTTCGTCCGCCGGGTCGAGCACATGGACGCCTATGAGCGGGCGTTCGCCTTCCACTTCTACGGCATCGATCTTCCGCGCGTGGCCGAGGGGGATCCGGAGCTGCTCAACACGCCGCAGTTCCGGCGGTGGCTGAAGGAGGCGGTCCGCAAGGGGGAGCTGCCGCCGCAGGCGCTCTGGACCTTCCCGGCCGGCGAGCTGATGAAACGTTTCTGGGAGACCGTGCGCAAGCAGATGGAGGAGCATCACGGCGGCAGCCGGTGGGTAGGTACCGGCGGCAACTCCCCGTTCGGGCACTCGGGAAACTCAAAGGGAGGAGTTCGGGTTTTTGGCGAAGGCGGCAAGCTCTCCGCGACGAAAGTGATCGGTGAGCGGCGCTACGTCGATTATTCGGATTCCAACACCTTGAGCGGCGGCAACCTCGCTCAGGCCCTCACATCGCTGAAGAAGCTGACGCCAGCGGGACCGCGTGATCAGCTCGACCTCGACGCCACGATCTATCAGAGCGCCAGGAACGGCGGCGAGATCGATCTCGTCTTCCGCCGCGATCTGCTCGACCGCATCGAAGTGGTTTTGCTGATCGACAACGGCGGCACCTCGATGCTCCCTCACGTCGAATTGACCCGGCTGCTGTTCGCCAAGGTGCGCGACCGCATCAAACGCTGCCACACCTATTTCTTCCACAACACGATCTACGGCTCGGTCTACAAGGACGCGCAACGCCGGCAGCCTCTCGCCACCGCCGAGCTGCTGAAGCGCTCGCAAGACACCCGTCTGATCATCGTCGGCGATGCCTCGATGGCCCCCGAGGAGCTCGTCTATCCGAGCGGATCGATCTATTTTGGCGAGGATTATGGCGTGGACGACAGGGAGTCGAGCCTGCGCTGGCTCGAGCGCCTGCGCGACCGCTTCCGCCACGCCGCCTGGCTCAATCCCATCCCCAAGGAGCTCTGGCCGAACGCCTACGGCCGCGCGACGATCCACAGGATCGCCGAGGTCTTCCACATGGAGGACCTCACCCTCGGCGGCATCAAGCGGGCGGTCGCCCGGCTGACGCGGGGGTGACGTCCGGCGCCTCGGCGCGGCGCTTGCGGGGGTACCGCTTCTCATGGCGTCTCTCCTGTGGTAGAAATCGCGTCCGAGCGGAACCTCCACAGGTGCGTCGAAGGCCATGTTAGACTTGAGGTCGCGGAAAGCCGCGTCCCGGAAAGCGAGACGGAGCGTCAGTCATGACCAATCTGGAGCTTAAAGAATTCGTCGCCAGCCTGGCGGTTCAACAGGCCGAAACGGGCCGCCAGATTCGGGAAAGCCAAGCCAAAACCGACCGGCAGATTGAAGAGCTCGGCAAGCAGCTCGGCGGGCTGGGGCAGAAGTTCGGCGGCTTCACGGAAGGGATGGCCTTCCCTTCCATGCAGAAAATTCTCCGCCAGCGGTTTGGGATGGATGTCGTCTCGGTGCGGAACATCGCCCGCAAGAACGGCCGGAGCCTGGAGATCGATGTCCTGGCATACGCCAACCGCGAGGTGAACGAGGTCTACGTCGTCGAGGTCAAGAGCCATCTGCGGGAGGACGGTCTCCAGCAGATGCTTCGCATCCTCCGCGAATTCCACGAGTTCTACCCCGGTCACGAAGACAAGAAGGTCTATGGCATCCTCGCCGCGGTGGACACTCCCGAAGACCTGCGGGAGCGGGTTTTGAGCCAGGGGATCTACTTGGCGAACATCCACGACGACACCTTCGAGATCCGGGTCCCCGAAACTTTCCAGCCTCGCGCCTTCTGACGCGTTCCTCCCCTTTCCGACAGGGTGTATGCTTCCTCATACTCCTTCGAGGAGGAATCGAGGATTCCACAGCCCTCTCGCCGCTCCCATGGTCTTGAGGGAAACGCGTAACACACTTCGTTGCTGGTATTTGCAGAGGGGCGCCTGGCGGCGAGCGCGCCCGGCACCGTCCTTGCCCTAGGCAGAGCTTGGCAACCTAGGCCATGGCGGCCCGTAGCTGTTTCTGGGGGTACCGAAGTTGAAGATGCTCTGCGTCCGTCCACTCCTCCTGCTGCTCCTCTTCACCGCCCTCCCCGCCTGGGGCCAGGAAGAAGAGCCATCCACGCTGCAGGAGACGGACCGCTTCCTGATCGAGAAGATCACCGTCGAGGGGCCGAAGCAGGCGGCGGCCAACATCATCCGGTCGGAGACGCTCCTGCGCGAGGGGGGGACCTACACCGAGGAGCAGCTCCGGCTGGCGATCTACCGCATTCACCGCTTGCCGTTCGTCCTCGACGCCAGCTTCGCCCTGCGCAGGGGGAGCCGACGCGGGGCCTATGAGCTGGTCATCGAGGCCAAGCCCGCGCGCTGGTTCTTCTTCGACACCTCGGTCCACGCTTTCCAGTTCGGCGAGCCGCTCGATCTGGAGGAGGATTCGTTCACCACCGACCCCTCGATGGAATCCAGCACCACGCTCCAGGGGCTCGTGGGGGCCCGGCTGTTCGTGGGGCGCTCGGGGGTTCTCTTCGGCGCGCTGGACAGTGAGGAGGGGATCCAGGCCGGCTTCACCCAGTACGACCTCTTCCATCACGGCATCCTCGCCAGCGCCGGCTACTCGCGCAACGAATGCTGCGTCCGCGAGGTGCTCCCTCTGGCGCTCGATCCGACCTTCTCCTCCTGGTCGTTCCAAAGCTCCGAAAAGCTCTCCCTGGGAATCGCGGTCCCGTTGGGGCGGCGCCAGTCCGTCCAGATCTCCCTCAGCGAGCGCCGGGGCGACGCTGGCACCCGGGGGAGGGTTCTCCTCGTCGACTCCCCGCCGGAGCAGGCGGTCTTCCAGGGCCGGGGTACCCTCGACTATCGCCGGGCGGAGGTGAAGTGGGTCCTTGACACCAGCGACGATCCGCTCCTCCCCACCCGTGGCTACAGCCTCTCGGCGGGCCTTGAAGCCGCCCGCTTCGACAGCCGGAATCTCGTCGGGATCAGGTTCGATCCCCCTCCCTCTCAGGGCATCCACGAGACTGTGTTCCCCCCCTCGCATGCCGAGGACCTCGTGGCCGCGGTCTCCTGGATCCGGCACTGGCCGGTCGGACAGCGGCAGACATTGTCGCTGACGAGCCGCCTCTTCCAGGGTCGATCCCGGCTGGAGAATCTGGTCCTGCCCGGGCAGGACCAAGTCATCTCCTCGCTGGATCTCGATACGGTCGGCGGCTCGGTCGGATTCCAGCACGCCATGACCCTCAAGCGCACCCGGAAGGCCAGCAACTTCACCGACCTGCGGCTTGAGACGGGGGTCGAGATGGGGATCGAGTCCAACCGTTTCGATCTCGGCCCCAGCCCGCTCCGGCGGTTCGCGGCCTCCCTGGGACTGGTCTTCCGCAACCAGTGGGGGCGGGTGCGCGCCACCTTTACGTATCTAGACCTGGGAAGCATCTTTCCGTGAAATGGGTCCTGGCGCCCTGGGCGCTTCTCCTTCTGCTGCTGGCCGCCGCCCCCCTCGGGGCGGTGCAGGCGCCGGCGATCGAAGGAGCGCGGGAGGGGGTCGTGCTCTCCCGCCTGCCCCCCATTTTCAACGAGGAGGAGGTTCGCAAGCAGCTCGGCACCGGCCTCACCACCAGCTTCGCCTTCGAGGCGAGCGGCCGGAACGCGGCCGGCGGCAAGATCAAGGGCGCCGCCCGCGTCGATGTCCGCTACGACCTGTGGGACGAGATCTACATCGTGACGCGGATCGATGCCACGGGCCACGCCGCGCGGGTGACCCTCCCCTCCTTCGAGCGCCTCGCCGAATGGTGGCGGGACGCCCGGCTGGTGCTGATCCGGGGGCCCGCCGCGACCGGTCTCGCCAGCGTCGAGGTGGCGTTGCGGGTGATCCCCTTCTCCCAAGCCGAGCAGCTCGACACCCAGCGCTGGTTCTCCCAGGCGCTCTCGGCCGAGAAGTCCGGCAGTGCCGGAGCGGTGTCCGAAGCCGTCGAGGATCAGCCCGAGTCGTTCGGCCAGGTGATCAATCTGTTGATGGCCACCTCGATCGGCAGGCCCGCCCTGCTCGAATACTCGTGGCGGCTGCCGGTTCCTCCGGGGAAGAAGAAATGAACGTCCGCTCCGCCCTCGTGACCCTCTCCGGGATGCTGCTCGCCGCCGCCGTGGTGCTCTGGCTGTTCGATCGCGAGATCTCCGGGCCCTGGTTCCGGCTGGGGGTGCAGCCGGAGATCGTCTCCACCCTGGAGCGCTCGATGAGGGACCAGAAAACCCTCGCCCGGCAGGACCCCGAGCTCCGGGAGGAGTACCGATCACGTTTCGAGGCCACGCAGGGGCTGCTCAACCACCTCCGCATCCTCGAGCACAATCACGAGGGGATCGCGCGGCGCTGGGAGACGATCCTGCTCGCCGCCGTCTTCGCCGTCCTCGCCGTGGCCGGCGGGTTCCACCTCCTTCGCCAACGGCGCCTGGATTCCCGTCTGGAACGGCTACGGCTCGGCCTGATCGCGCTGTCGGACGGCCAGGAGAGCCTGGAGATCGGGGACCGCGGCCGGGACACGGTCGGAAGGATCGCCGGCATGATCGAGGACACCTCGCGGGCCATGGCGCGCGACCGCAAGCGCCTGGCCTATCTCAGGAACCTCTCCGGCTGGCAGGAGACCGCCCGCCGGCACGCTCACGAGATGCGGACGCCGCTCACCGCCGCGCGTCTGGAGCTGGCCCGCCTCGAACGGCTGCTCGGCGGCGAGGGGCTCGACGAGGCGCGGCAGGTGGCGGCCAGCGTCGGCGAGGAGCTCGAACGGCTCGGCCGCTTCACCCAGCAATTCACCTCCTTCGCCCGCCTGCCGCAGCCCCGGGCGCAGGTGCACGACCTCGGCGCCGTGGTCCAGGAGTTCGTCGCCACTTTCGCCGCCGCCTGGCCGAATCTCGACCTTCGCTTCGAGCCCTCGGCGGCTCCCCTGCCGGCGGCTCTCGATCGCGACATGCTCCGCCAGGTGCTGGTAAACCTCTGCGACAACAGCGCGCTCGCCATCCGCTCCCTGAGCGCCGGTTCGCAGGAAAACGGCCGTGGCACGGTGACCCTGCGCGCCGGCGAGGCCGGGCGCGGCGGCGTCTTCCTGGAAGTCGCGGACGACGGCCCCGGTATCGCGCCCGAGATCCGGCCCCGCCTCTTCGAGCCCTACGCCACCACTCGCCAGGTCGGCGAGGGCATGGGGCTCGGGCTCGCCATCTCGAAAAAAATCCTGCTCGACCACGGCGGCGATCTGGAGCTGCAGGCGAGCTCCGGCGCGGGCGCGAGCTTCCGTCTCACCTTTCCCCGCAAGCTGGAGGATGCCGCGGCATGAGCAGATTGTTGATTGTCGAGGATGACGAAAAGATCCGCGCGAGCCTCCTCCTCCAGCTCCGCGAGGAGGGGTACGCCCCCCAGGCCATGGCCTCGGCCGAGGAGGCGTCGGCCTACCTGGAGGATCCAACAAAGACTCTCCCCGAGCTGCTGCTCCTGGACGTCCGCCTGCGCGCGATGAGCGGTGTCGACCTGGTGCGGCGGCTGGCGGCGGCGAAGCGCTTCCCGCCGACCATCATCATTTCGGGCGAGGCGTCGATCAGCGAGACGGTCGAGGCCCTGCGGCTCGGCGTTCATGACTTCATCGAGAAGCCGTTCAGCCGCGAGCGCCTCCTGCAGGCGATCCGCAACACGCTGGAGCATCAGGCCCTGAAACGCGAGGTCGCCTCGCTCAAGGCCGATCTGCGGGGAGAGTCCGAGATCCTCGGCAGCTCGCCGGCGATCGAGGAGATGCGGCGCAAGATCGCCCGCGCCGCGGTCACCGACGCCCGCATCCTGATCGCGGGCGAGAGCGGCACGGGCAAGGAGCTGGTGGCGAGCGCGCTGCACCAGCAGAGCGCGCGCAGCGCCAAGGCGTTCATCAAGATCAACTGCGCCGCGATCCCCCATCACCTGGTGGAGGACGAGCTGTTCGGCCACGCCAAGGGGGCCTTCACCGACGCCAAGAACGCCAAGCCGGGCCTCTTCGAGGAGGCGGACGGCGGCACTCTGTTCCTCGACGAGATCGGGGACATGGACCTGACCGTCCAGTCGCGCCTGCTGCGGGTGCTGGAGGACGGCCGCGTGCGGCGGGTCGGCGAGACGCGTGACCGTCAGGTGGACGTGCGGGTGCTCACCGCCACCCATCGCCATCTGGAGGAAGAGGTAAAGGCCGGCCGCTTCCGGGAGGACCTCTACTTCCGGCTGGCCCATTTGCCGATCTCGGTGCCCTCCCTGCGCGAGCGCAGAGAGGACATCCCCTTACTCTTCAGCCATTTCCTGGACCGCTTCTCCCGCCAGCACAGGGTGCGCCCGCGGCAGGCGGACCCGGAGCTGCTCCCCTACATCGAGCGCTACGCCTGGCCGGGAAACGTCCGCGAGCTGCGGAACCTCTGCGAGCGGCTGGTCGTCTTCGGGGCCGATCCGCTCACCCCGGACCAGCTCCCCTCCTCCTTCTTCGAGCCCGCGCGGATGCCCGAGACCGGCCTCCTGCTCTCGCCGGCCACGCTGCCGATCGTCCCCCTGAAGGATTTCAAGGCGCAGTGCGAGCGCGAGTACATCGAGAGCGTCCTCCACCGCACCCGCTGGAACTTCACCGCCGCCGCCAAGGTGCTCGACGTGCAGCGCACCTATCTGCACCAGAAGGTGAAGGTGCTGGGGATCCGGCGGCCGGGGGTGGGGGCGGAAGAAGAGCTGGAGGCGGTCGGGTAACTCCATCCTTGGCCGGAGGCGCTCGGATAGGCGTTCATCGTTGGCCGGAGGCGGTAGAGACGTTCCAGGTCCTGAACGACAGCCTCCCGAAGGCCACGGGGACCGCGGAACGTCTCCGCTGGGGCAATGCCGGCCCGAACCGGCAATGCCCTGCGCAGGCACACGAATCCTCTTTCCCAAAACGCGAGGGGTGAAAAATAGAACATCAAAACAGGGCGGTGTGCCTGCGAAGGATATCGCCGGCTCGGAACGGCATTGCCCCTGCGGAGACGTTCCGCGCTCCCCGTGGCCTCCGGAGGGTTGTCGTTCAGGACCTGCCGGGTAGACCAGGGTGGTTACCCACCCTGGTCCCCCACAGACCCGTACGTGCGGGACTACCGCATACGGTTCTTCAGGTCACGGGTTCGCTACGCAACTTCAGGCCGCAACACAGATT